>BNJT01000361.1_pt1 | contig 586568 bp, 609 predicted proteins | sample 8540491 | NCBI WGS metagenome assembly BNJT01 (sample SAMD00202455, study PRJDB9452) | human saliva metagenome | host: Homo sapiens | reverse complement strand
AATATCTATAGTGTAGACCTTTTTACGATTAAAAATATAAGCAATAGCACATCAACGAGATGTTTTAATGTGATAAAAAAAGGGAGAACAGCCACAGAGTTGCTCTCCCTTTTTCGTGCTCTCCCCTACCTTTTGCCTTCCATCTCACTTCCCTTTCTCCCTCAAATCATAAAAAAAGGAGTTTTTTTGCATTGCTTTCCCCAAAAAGCAGTATATTTGTAGGAAGAAAACGAAGCTGACCCAACAGAGAGATTTCGCATTTTGACTGTACCAATCTACATGAAACGAGGAACCCCTTACATTGTATCAGTGTTCATAAAAAAAGTAGTATAATCAATTGAAAACTCATACGAATTATGAAACAACGATCATTTATTTTATTCGTCTTAGCCGTGTTTTGCATCGGTTTGATGTCGTCTTGTGATAGTGACAACAACGGCGATGTTCGAGTGTTGACCAAAGAAGAGAAAGCAAGAGCTTTGAGTCTTACCCTCGGAGAATATACCACTGGTATGACCTTTGTGCTTAATCAGCTTTCTAAACCAGGCTCGAAGTATAACAAAGTAGACACCGTTCGCAACATAAAGTGCAGAGTGGCTAACGACACAACGCTCACCATCGCTTCTATTCCCATGCGAGCTTTGACCGATTTTATTGAAGACAGCAATTTGAAAGCAGCCTTAAATCAGGTAGAAGCACAACCACTTGTTTGTAAAAATAAACTTCTACGACGATGCTCCAATTTGTTTTCTTATAACAAAAATACAGCCTCAAACCTTCAAAGTAACATATGGAGGCAAGCAACACACAGTGGTTCAAAAACTATGATGTGGCAGCTCCTTGGTCGTGGGGATATTATGATTACAAATTTTCTAAGGATCTTTTTGCGGTCGTTACCACTGGAAAGCTGACCGTAGATGGCGTAGAAGTGCCCCTACAAGCTGCCACTATTGCGGTGAATACAACGCCCGATAATATCTATAGTGTAGACCTTTTACGAGCAAAATATAAGCAATAGCACATCAACGAGGTGTTTTTAATATGATAAAAGAAGGGAGAACAGCCACAGAGCTGTTCTCCCTTTTTTTCGTGTCCTCACCACCCTTTTCTCCTCCCTTTCTCCCCTTCTCTCCCACTCATCATCACATATTTAAAAAGCAGTGAGATAGACATTCCTTCTAAGAAGATATCTGTGGACGCAGAAAAAGCGGTGATATTGCGCCCTCAATTGCAATGTAATTGGTAGATAAAAGCAGTGCTATTATGAGCAAAAAGCATAGCAATTGGATACATAAAGGCAGAAAGCCGTTCAATAAAGCGTTTTTAAATGCGCTACAATCGATTGATATGGTTCGATGTGAGCGTTGTGTTGCGAAAGCAAATAAAAGCCGTTAGAAAGCAAAGAAAACGGCAAAAGAGGTGATAAAAAGCAACGAGCGAGACACCCATAACATAGTGTCCCGCTCGTTTTGTATCGTTAGATATAATCTATTTCACCGATCATTATTCCCAACCAGGGTTTTGTGTTAGTTGCTTGTTAAGCACCAATTCTTGTTTAGGAATAGGATATAAGAAACGACGATCGTTGGTTTTCCATTGTCTTCCTGCATCATCAAGCTTCTTAGCTGCCTTGTATTGGTATAGATAAGTTGCGCCATTGTATTCTATTGTTGGGCGACCTGTTTGGCTATCGAATGTGCCTGCAGGGAATCCGCTGATAGATTGTGGTGTAATCTTAATACCAAACATTGTTTTTGGATTAGACATTAGCTTCATTGCGTTCCATCGTTTGAGGTCATCAAGGCGGAATCCTTCAGCAATAAGCTCAATTCGGCGTTCACGTCTGATCTCATAAAGAAGATTAGAGAGTGTATAACCATAGTCAATAGGCTTCGCATCGGCAACAGGAGATGTGGTTAAGTGAGGCATTCCCACACGGTCACGCAACTTGTTGATGGTTTTATCAAGTACAGCTTGTGTGCAAGTATTCAATTCTGCATTGGCTTCGGCATTGATTAACAACACTTCTGCATAACGATAAACGAACCAGTCGAATGTAGAGTTACGTGCTTCTTGTTGCACAGTGTTCGCATGATGGAACTTAACGCAGTCGTAACCAGTTACACTCTTGCTCGATCCTACTCTATTTGCAGGTTCGTTAGCAATGCGTTCGCCGTTGCGTACATAGTAAGGTTTGTGACTATTGTCTACAATTTGATACAAACGGGGGTCACGATTGGTTATTTCTTGTTCTAAATCGTTGTCGCCTGCATAGCCAGAACCGGCGTTGTAGATAGGTGTTCCGTCTTTCATTAAGAACGATTCGATAAAGTCTTTAGATAAACCCATACCGCCATTTTGTGCTTGTCTACCTAATTCGTGAGTCAAAACACCTGTTTCATAGAAACGAGCAAGAATACATTCTTTGTTGGTTGAAAGGTCTTCTTGGGTGAATTGGTTTGAATAGTAGAGTGGATAATTAGCGTAAGGAAGTTGGTCGCAACCTGTATCTGTACCCTTCACGATGTCGAATTTACCACTATCCATCAAGGTGTCGGTTTGTGCCACCGCTTCTTTCAAAAGCATGTTAGCAGCTAAGTCGCCTGTACCTGTTTGGTTGTGGTATTTCTTATAAGTACCAAAGTGAAGATAGATGCGTGCCAATTGGGTGCGTGCAGCTTCTTTGTTGAGGCGTCCAGACTCTGATAATGACTTCTCAGGAAGCCATCTTATAGCAAATTTAAAGTCCTCGATAACATGCTTAAGCACTTCGTCTTGTGGGTCACGAGCTTTATATAGTTGCTCTTTATCATCGGTTTGAAGGTCTGAATCATAGTAAGGCACGTCGCCAAACATCTTCAATTTGTTGAAATAATGCAAGCCACGGAAGAAGCGAACCTCTGCAACATACTTGTTAATTTCATCTTGACTGCCTTGAACTTTATTGTAACGTTTCATAAAAGTAGTTGCAACTTTCTGATGTCGTCCCAATACCATCCGTTTCCTGCAGATGCCTCTGTGGGTACAGTCATCTCATCAAATAGATAAGAACTATAGTTGGTTGTAACGAAGTTATCACTCACATTGTCGAGCGAAGCCGATGGACTGCTCAATGCTCCGTATAGTCCGTTGGCATAAAGTTTTAAGTCTTTGGTTGTGTTCCAGTATGTTTGATCTGTGAAAGAGTCAAGCGGAGACAAGTCTGTATAATCACACGCAGCTGCCATTCCTGCAAGTAATGATAGTGCGATATAATTTTTAAATTTCATAATAAAATTGTTTTTAGAAGGTGACACATTAGAATGTTAGATTCAAACCTACAGCAATTTTCTTGTTAATTGGGTAGGTCATGTTGCTTAAAGTCTCAGGATCGAACGCCTTTATGAGCGAAGTGAAGGTGAATAGGTTTTCACCTGTGATGTAAACTCTAAGACGTGAAACACCAATCTTGCTAACAATAGATTTAGGAAGGGTGTATCCTAAGGTTACATTCTTAAGTCTACAGTAGCTTGCATTTTGCAAATAGCGTGTACTAACAGTACGGTTACCTCTGTTTGCCCATCCTAATTTAGGGAAGTATGCACCTGTGTTCTCTGTAGTCCAATAGTCGAGAGATTTTGTAAGCGGTGTTTGCCACTCGTCAGTGAAGCCCCAAAACGCTGCAGTACCAGAGCCTGGGAACCAATCACGCTTACCAATTCCTTGCCAGAACATTTCGAAGTCGAATCCTTTATACTCGAGTCCAGCTGTAATACCATAAGCAAAGCGAGGTGTTGAGTTACCAATTATCTTTCTATCACCAGGGTTTGCCAATGTGTTGTCGCCTATATCGATCTTGTTATCGTTGTTTAAGTTCTCGAAACGAACGTCACCTGCTCCCCATTTACCACCATATAGGTAAGATTGGTTAACGTGATCTGCAGCCTCTTGGTCGCTTTGGAAGAGTCCATTAGATACAAATCCCCAGATTTCATTCATCTTACGTCCTTCGTAATATTGGCTAATTAGGCCTGTAGGGTTATTGAACTTGGTGATAGTTGATTGATAATCAGATAGCACACCCTTAACATGATAAGACAAACCACATGCTAAACGGTCGTTCCATTCCAATGAAACTTCCCAACCAACAGTCTTTAAGTTAGCTGCATTTTGGCGTGGAACGCTTGCTCCTAACACTGCAGGAAGCACCTCACCATTCACAAGCATGTCTTTAGTATTACGACGATACCAGTCGAAAGAGAAGTTAAGACGATTGCGAAGGAATGTTGCATCGATACCTAAGTCAATCTGATTCACTGTTTCCCATGTGAAAGAAGAGCTCACAAGACCTGGTGCTGTGATGGCAACAGGGCGTGTTCCGCCAAGGATTGCGCCATATTTGCTATTAATTCCATAGGTAGCAAGATATGGGAAGTTACCATCTACCACCTGATTACCCAAAGATCCGTAAGAAGCACGTAGCTTTAAGTTGTCACACCAGTCCTTCATGCTTTCAAAGAACTTTTCTTCTGATGCACGCCAAGCCACAGAAACAGATGGGAAGAACTGATAACGATATCCTTTTTTGAATTTAGATGAACCGTCGTAGCGGCCGTTTAATTCAAGAAGGTAACGTCCTTTATAATCGTAGTTGATACGAGCAAAGGCGCCATTAACCGACCATTGACCCATATTTCCATCGATATTCATATCTCCTGTTGCCTGATTAACTGCTGGATTGTTAGAATCTATCAAGTCTTTTCTACCTCCAAAGTAGTAATCGGTGCGTTTTTTCTCTTGGTTATAACCCAACATAAACTTAAAGTTATGTGCTTTTTGGTCTAAAGAGAGAGCATATTCTGCAAACGCATTGAATGAAGAATAGTAGTCGTTACTGCTCACTTTGGTTACACTACTTGGGTTAGTCCAAGGATAATAGTTTTCAGTTCCTGGCACAGCAGTGTAGTCGTAGAAGTTACGAACGTGCTGAGTTGAAGCCCAACCATAGTAGTTCCAGGTGTAATCGGCATTGATAACAAGACCTTTAAGCGGAGTAAGTTTCACGCCAGCAGTCATCCAAAGGTCGTTTTGACGAGAGCTTGCGTTACCGCCTTGAGCCTGAATTGCAACAGGGTTAGTAAAGTTTCCTTGTCCAGCATAATGGCCATCGGGGTGCTTAACAGGCATTAATGGACTCAAGTCTGATTTCATCATACCGCTATAAGCAGAGATTCCAGAGTATGCAGTCGAGTTCATTGCAGTTGTTCCACCTGTTGGATGCATTTCAGTTGTATAAGTATGAGCGATCTTTGCCGACACTTCCATCCATGGAGTTAATTCAGATGTGATGTTAATGTTAGCGTTATACTTGTTGTATTTCTCGTTTGTTGCCTTTAAAAATACCGCCTTGATTGTTTTGCACCGAGTGAAACATAGTAGCGAGTTTTTTGACTTCCGCCGCTAATACTTGCGTTATAAATTTGCGAGAACGATGTTTTATAAAGCTCTTTCCACCAGTCTGTGTTACCGTTATAGCCATATTTGAATGTACTATAGCTCTTATCGAAGAAAACAGGCTGATCATAAGTGCCGTTCATGTATTTTTCTGTGTACGAATAAACCAATGGATTGAAGTAATGTCCACTACCACCGCTGTTTTGATAAGCGATGTCTATCATCTTAAGATAGTCTAACGAGTTGACATTATGCATTTCAACAGCGGGCTTTTGCCAGTATCCTGAAGCCGAGAACTGCACTGTTGGGCGAGAATTTAGCTTACCTTTCTTAGTGGTAATGAGGATAACTCCATACGCAGCACGTGCTCCATAGATAGCAGCAGAAGCCGCATCTTTAAGCACAGAGATAGATTCTATATCGTCGGGGTTCACTAAGTTGGCGTCCATTTGTACGTTATCCACCAACACAAGCGGTCCACCTCCGTTGAGAGACGTTGTACCACGAACATTAAACGATGCTCCTGCGCCAGGAGCTCCACCCTTACCCATTGATACATTGAGGTTAGGTACAACACCTTGGAGGCCTTGTCCGAGGTTACTAATAGGTCTATTCTCGAGCACACTACCGCTAACTGAAGCCACAGCACCAGTTAAGTTGGCTTTCTTTTGTGTGCCATAACCCACAACAACCACCTCATTTAGGTCGTTAACGTCGCTTTGTAGGGTGATGCGCATGCCGTTTTGAGCTTTAGCACTGTGCGATTTAAAGCCCGTGTACGAGAAAGTGAGCTGCGTTCCGGGTGCAACATTGATAGAGAAGTTACCATCTAAGTCGGTAACAGTTCCTGCAGAACTACCCGTTGCACGTACAGTTACACCAATAAGAGGCTCTCCTGTGTTACTAAGAACCGAACCTTTGATTTGCTCTGCAGGCCGTGTTTGTTGAGTGATAGTGTTAGAGGCTCCTACCGAAACAGCGGGAAGGAGTAGCATTCCACACACTAAGGTGGTGCTTCGCAATAGATGGTTGAAGCGCATCTGTTGCGTCTTGTAGGTTAATCTTTTCATATTTATGTTTTATCAAAAAAAGGTTTATTGTCTCTTCAATACAGAGGTTTAAAGCGTGTTTAGTGATTTAAGTCAACTGTAGATGCAAATATATGGAAAGATTTTTGTAAATCATCTCTGTGCAGCTTTCATTCTTAGTTAAATAGTTTAAAGTATTGAAAATAAAAGAGAAAGACTATTTTTGCTACCTTATTATATAAGAAAAAAAGGTGTTAGCCCCTCTCCCATTTTGATACTTTTAGTGTAAAAAAAGTAGACAACATGTTGGCAAAATAAAAGCTCTTACAAGCACCTTGCACACCCGTTGCATTGCCTGTAAGAGCTAAAAGAATTTGTTGTTGTTTTAATATCAATGTAATTGCACGCTAAAGTCAATGCAATTGCAGTGTAATAGCTATGCTATTGTGAACCAAAAGCTATGCTTATTTCAACGAAAGAATCAACTCAACGAATTGAGGATCTCTGTGAGAAGCAAACAAAGTGTGCTTAGTATCCAACTTTTCGATGGTCTTCATGTCCTCATCGGTAAGTAAGAAGTTAAAGACATCCATGTTTTTGTTCCATGCGATCTTTGTGAGTTGATTTAGGAATAACAACCACGCCACGTTGCAATAGATAGCGAAGAGCCACCTGAGCCACCGTTTTATTGTGTTTGTTTCCTATCTCGATTAAAGTCTCATTGTTGAAAAAATTGTTCTTTCCCTCTGCAAATGGACCCCAAGACATAATCTGACAATTGTATTTTTCCATGTATTTTTGCTCCTCAAGCTGTTGATTAAACACATGAGTTTCAACCTGATTCACGGCAGGTTTGATGTCTACATGGTGATGAAGGTCGATCAATCGGTCGGGATAAAAGTTGCTTACGCCAATTGCACGCACCTTTCCTTCACGATAAGCACGCTCCATTGCACGATAAGTTCCATAATAGTCGCCGTATGGTTGGTGAATAAGAAGCAGGTCGATATAATCGCTTTGTAGCTTTTTAAGGCTCTCTAAGATCGACTCATAGGCCTTTTCTTCGCCTGCATTAGCTGGCCATACCTTTGTAACGATAAATAGTTCTGAGCGAGGAACACCGCATTTAGCAATGGCATTGCCCACACCTTCTTCGTTTTTATAGAATTGTGCGGTGTCAATTAGTCTATATCCCACGCTAATTGCATCTAAAACACAACGCTCAGCCTCTGCTGGTTCTACCTGAAAAACACCATATCCAAGCTGAGGCATCTTCACTCCGTTATTCAATTCTACGTAATTCATATTATCCTTTCTGTTTAAATTGTTATTAAGTTGTATGGAACAAAGATACAAAAATATTATTACACAAAAAGTTTTTCGGTCTTTTTAGCTATCTTTTTACTACTTTTTGTGCTCCATTAATGATTGTTTTTTTCACCACTTTGTCGGCACATAACGAGCCTATGATGCAACAAGTTGTGGCCACAAAGGCAAAGACAAAGCGGGTAGGGTCGAAGCTAAAATAGAGCTTTGAAGGCCTTAAATAGGAAGGTGAATAAAGGAGAATAGAGGTAAATGGGGAGGGTTCTCTGACCGAGATAGCACACTTTTGAGCGCAAAAAGTGGGGACTAAGATTGTAAACAAGTAGCATAACGCTCATCATCACATACACAATTGCGATGCCCGAAAGGCTCTCTTCTACAAAGAAAGCAGGATTAGTGCACAACACGGCCAATGCAATTAATGCCAAGATGTTTGGACTTAAAATGTTGGTTATGTGTATGTTAGAACGTCGAAGGATAGCTCCTGCAATGAAAAAACAGCCCGAAGCAAACGAAATGATGTGCACATATTGAGCCAAAACCCATATTGTGAGCACCATTGCAATGGCTTGTTTGCTTGTGGAAGAGGCGAAAATGGTGTGCCAAAGTTTATACACCACGGCGCAAATAATGAGCGTATGTAGGAACCAATAGGGCCCAACTGGCGATGCAAAGAAGTGATATAAAAACGTGCTTACATTGAGTTCGGCTATGGGAACCGCCACCATTTTCAATGCAGAGATAACGATATAGCCCGATTCGAACACGATATAGGGTAGGAGTATCTTTGAAATCATTCGCCCAAAGTGGGGTAATGGGGCTTCGATGTTCATCAACCAGCCCGAAATAACTAAGAAAGCGGGCATGTGAAAGGTGTAAACAAACTGCTTTGCAAGGGTGTATTCGGTTGAGAAATAGGTTAAATGAAAGAGCACTACGAGCGTAATCAATATGCCTTTTAAATAGTCTAACTCTTCAATTCGTACAGGTTTCATTCGCTTTATGGTGTTAGTGAAATATTCAGTAGAACTGTTTTCTTAACTCATTGCACCTTGTTTGAGGCTCGCTAAGTGCGTTGTTCATATCTTGTTAGGTGCTTAATGCAAAGGTAGAGATTAAGTGTGATATAGCAAAATCTATGCTCTTTTTTGTAAGTTGATGTGGTTTTGTAGGCGGAAAAGGGGAGAAGCGGAATCTAAAAAGAGGGAAAGTAGGGTAGAAAAGGGGGTATGTTGCAGACTGATAACCCCATATTGCAAGGCAAATGGAGTGGGAGAGGAGTGTAATAATGTTTCTCGTGAAACATTTGTTTGTGATGTTATTGAAACACAAGGGGATAGTGAATGTGAAGAAAGTGTAAGGCCATGAGAAAACAAAAAAGATGAATGTCGGTGGCGTTTGTTGCGCTTTTGCCCACATTCATCTTTTGTTTTATGTGCTTTTTGTTTCGTGTGACGATGTAATTCGTCTTTATTCAGCACGCATAAACGAAGTAGGAGGTTATTGAACCACCTCTTTTTTTCGTTGTGCCGTCGCTGTATTTCACGATGTTAATGCCCTTAACAGGAGCCGAAATAAACTCTCCATTGATAGTATATCGAGCCACAACGTGCTTTTTCTTTGTTGTCAATTGTGGTGCTTTCGATGCCTGTTGCGTTGGCAGTTTGAATCTTACATTTATTAGCATTCACAATTCTTCCATTGCTCGTGTCGATCAATAGCACGCAAACAGATAAGTTATCTTTGTTCTGTATCTTTTCTATATTGAGCGATATTGTCGAACGATGTTTCGTGAACAATAGGCTTATCGGCAACGAATGGAGCCTTTTACAATGCCCTCAAGTCCATTTGTTATGTGCTTTGCAGCAATGGCAACATGATTGTTAGTCATGTTATAAACAGCCTGACCACTATTCATAAAGAACTCAGCTTCTTCCGAAACGCCCTTTAAACTCATGTCTCCTGCGAAGTTATTGTTTTGTGCTCTTGTGGTTTTTATGCCGTCTTCGGTCAAAACATAAGCCAAAGCATAGTTCCCTTCGCTTGCATCTAGTCTGAAAGTAGTGGTAGATGTGATGCTAATCTTCTTCTTTCCTTCGTCCCAAACAGCGTAAATGTCAACGTCCATGTCTGCTCCTGCATCTCTTTCTCTTTCTAATTCGCTTTTAGGTACAAAGCTGTTCACTCTTGTTGTGCGGTTCATTAGAACGTATGGGCGACCTCTATACTTTTGCCAATACATAGGCATAGTCTGGCGTACTCAATACATCTCCATCGTGAGCAGCAATACCAATGAAGCTTTCTGGATAGTGTTTTTGCATGTATTCCATTGCTGCAATACCACGAGGGCACCATCCACACCACATGCCTGTAAAGTCTTCGACCACCACTTTGCGTGTTGCAAACTTTGAAATAAAGGTAAAAGGAATGTTACAAGAGCCTAAAGTAGCCCCGTTGCGTTCGTTATTTACCTTATTGATGTTGAATGTTAGATTTGTGATATCAGTGGTTTTGTTTACAGGAAACTCTATTTCACATGTTGAAGTGTCATATTTTCTGAATGCTTCTTTAAAGGTATAAGTACCTTCAACCACTGTTCCTTTGTCGCTTGTTATGGTATATTCAAACGAGTTTACAACGTCTCTGCCAAAGCTTGTGACGCTAATAAAGGCCTTAGCAGTGCTCGATGAACGTGCAATATACGTTTTTCTTGCTGCTGCGGGTGCAAGACTTAGGTCACTAGCCCAACACTCATTGATATTAAATAAAGCGCTTAGAACGAAAATAAATGCGCTTAAAACGAATTGTTTCATATTAGATTATTGCGCTATAACTTAGCGAATGATTTGCTTTGTTGTGCTAACTAAGCCCTTGTTGTCGTATGCTTGCACGATATAAGTACCTGCTTGAAGACCTGAAAGACTTGCTGCTTTGTTTAAAACTTGAATTCCTTGAAGGTTGAATACATTGTAGTAAGCAATGTTTGCAGCCTTTGTTGCGTTGATTCCAGTAGTCTCTGAGGTGAATTCATAAGTCACTTTAGGACCTGCTGTGAATGGATCTTCCTCAGAACTAAAGATACTTTGGTAGAAAATTTGCACAGTGATGCTTGCCTTACCCTTTGTTTCAAAAAGCGAAATCAACGTCTACCACTTGTTTAGTTTCATCGGTAGAAAGAAGTTGTTGTTGGTCCATTTGATATGTTCCTACCTCTTCTTCTGCTGTACAATCACCGTTAAAGCAAACGCCAACGTTAGTTCCTTCGAGCTTGTTGATAGTGTATTGAACGTAAACAATATAGTCTTGTTTGCGCAAATTGTCGATAATAAAGCTTTCTTTAATCAATTTTCCGCCTTCACCATAAGGGTTATCGATAGCGTTATTGCTTTTAATTGTAGCACCATTTTCAATCTCTTGTCCGCCTGCAGTTACAAACTTGAAATCAGGATTAGCTGTTTGTGCCTTAGTTTGAAGTATGAAACACAAAAGGAAAAAGTAAACTAATTGAGTAGAATTTTTTTCATAATTGTATTGTTTTTTTAATTGTTTGTTATTGTTTATTTGTTATCTTCTTTTTTTATCCTTCAGAAACCATTTCCTATCGTAGTGTTCTACTCATTAGAAACAGCTTGTTGCACCACTTGCAACACCCCGCTATCGTTATACACGAAAGCAATGATGTGGCAGTTGTTTAAATTGATGTTAGCCTTAGCCGAATAGCGGTGCTCAAAGGTTTGAGGAGTGTTGCTGTTAAGGCTCACCTCTTCGCCCATTGCTCCGTTAATAGCATCTCTCAACACATGGTTGTGCACGTAGTTGGTTTGTACATCGTTGTTAGGTAGCTGCTGAATGGCAGTGATATTGTTTTCAACGAGCCACAATTGCAGATGTCCTTTCACCGCTTCTCCCGTGTTGTTGATGGTTGTAGAGATGGTGATGTCGTTGCTGTTGGCAACACGTTGAGCCTTTGTTGCGATTTTGATGCTACTTTTTTGTTGCAAATCCTCGTATATCTTAGCTGCCCAAGCGTTTCTTCTTAGCACGCCACTGTTGCGGTTAATCACGGCACAAGGCACGCCACTCACCTTCCATAGCTTATAATATTGGTCGGAAAGGTCGGTTCTTAAGCCCACAATATGATCGCTTGATTTGAGTGCAAGAGGTCCTCCATGAATGGCAACAACCACTACATTGCCCTCGTTATATTTGCTTTGAATATCCTTTAAGGCAACACCTGCGGCAGGACAGTTAAGACATTTCTGACCAGTAAACTCCTCAACCAACACATTGCGCTCTACTGTTGCTGTTGGAATTTCGATCAATCGATTGTTACTATCGATGTTGTTACAGCCCAAGAGCATAGATATGCAAAGGAAAAGTATGTAATATTGTTTCTTCATTTACATTAAAAATTATAATTATAAGATAGGCTTAAACCCTTACTTGCAGGCACATAGCGACACACTCCGCCTGCACAATTATAGCCAGCACGTGTTCGTTGATAGCCTAATTGTATGCGATGTGCTCCGTTATAGTAGCCAACAAACGACTGATAGTAGTGCTGTTTGGTGCTACCGCTGTTGAAAAGGTCGGAAACCGACACCATCCAATGAGGCGAGAACGACACTTCAGCTAATGCAAAAAGCCAGTCTTTATCCCCATCGGCAGAGTTTAAATACTGCGCTTCGGCACGAAGTGTGGTTTTGTGCGATAGCTTTTGTTTTAGTTCGGCAATGAAAATGTTGTTGCGCAACATGCCTCCTTCGCCCTTAATAGCCGTTTCGTTGTATCTTTGATTCATATACATCAAGCCTATTTGGGTGCTTTTAGAGAGCTTTTTCTCTACCTGTAAGTTGATATCTTGATAGTAAGTGGCATCTCCCCACTTCCAAAATGCCGAGCCATAGCCGTCTTTTCCAGGCATGTTGAGGCCGTTGTTTTGAATGGCGTGCACATGACTTGCATTGAATTTTCACCTTAGTTCCGTATGCTCCACCTAACGAACTGCCCTTTTTAAAGGTATAGTTCAACGAGCATTGGTAGGCCCATTCGCCATCGGGGATGAGTAGAATAGGGGTATAAAGCCGCAAGAGTGTAGGTGTGTTCCATGGTGAATGGGGGCATGTGATTGATGAAAGACGATAGTCCGTCCATACTTCTCACGCCTCTAAAGCCCATGTTTACACTTCTTTTAGCTTGCACGATAGCTCCCAATCCGCTTTTAGAATAAGAGCAAGAGAGCATTGTTACATATCCTTTTCGATAGATGTAATTGTTGTTAAGCGTTGGGTCTTGTCCTTTAAAAGCACATTCTGCCAAGATGTTCACACCCTTGTGTTGCAGTTGAACCCTTGCATCTACCACCGAAACGTTGCGTGGAAGGTTTAAACGATGTGTAGAACCCACAAGAATATCCTCGTCTTTCTCGTTCTTGTTCACCAACGATGCGCCCACAGAAAGATAGGTTTCGCTTTGTTGAAGAGGCTTAATCCATTGTTCTAAGTTCAGTTCGAGGTCGGCACCCGAGATGAAAGAAGGGTTGAGTTTCCAGTATCTTCGTTGCTTTCCTGCCAGTGCTTTGAGGCGAACACCATCGAAAGGAGTAGCCACAATGCGTGCTCCAAGAATAGAATTGTCTATTCCCAAACTGCGTTCTTCATAGCTTCTGAGGGCAAATCCTGCTCCGAATTGCTCATAGAAATGTCCCCAATGTAAGCTCAACTTTATTGAATCGACCTTTTAAATAGAAATGAGGTACGCCCCAACCCTTAAAGTCTTGTTCAAAACCTGGTAAGGGATGTTGCATATATTCCAATCTAACTCCAGCGTCAAAGTTTTTGTATGAGGCATTCACATCAACATAAGTGTTGTTCAACACCTTGTGTTCGATGTTGTTAATTCCCAGCTTTGTGTCTTTTTGAGGTAGTAGAAAGTCGGTCTGAATGCTTCCCGATAGGCGCACTTTGTCGCCCTCTTCCTGTGCAAAAGCAGAGAGAGTGGGAGAGAGGAGAAGCGTTGTTGCGATGCAAAAAAATAGCTTAGTTTCATTTTTTGCAGGCTTCCTTCACCTTTTCGTATAGTTCGTTTTCGCTTCCGTCAGCATAGCCACTATGCTTGTAAACGATGTTTTTTTATTCTTGTCTAACACCAACACAAAAGGAATCATTTGTGCGCCAACGGCACGACGAACCTCTCCATTTGGATCGAGAAGAACCTCGTATTTCCAACCATTAGCATCTACCAAAGGCTTCACTTTGTTGACGTTTTGGGCTTGGTCGATAGAGATTGCGATGAGTTTAACGCCTGTTTCTTTTTTTGCCATTCGTCGTAAACCTCGTTAATTGCGCTCAATTCTCTGTTGCAAGGCTTGCACCATGTGGCAAAAGAAAGACACGATAATGGGTTTCTCGTTGTTAGAAATGGTGTCGAGGCGAACGCTCTTTCCATCGATACTTTTTAAGTGTTATTTGAGGCAATTGTGCTTTGATAGGTGCACAGAATGCAGCTAATAAAACCAAGAGTAAGATCCAATTTTTCATATTTGTCTGTGTTATTGTTTTGGTTAATGCTGGGCAAAGTTAGTTAGTTTTAACTTATTTTGCAAGTATTTTGTAGCTTATTTATAAAGAGTTGTAACCCTTTGAGTGTTAAAGAGAAAAAAAGTGGAACTACAAAAAGCATTGCACTTGCTTTGTAATTCCACTTCTTTTAGGGTGTAATAGCATTGAAATTGCGAGCCAAAAACACTGCTTTTTCAAGCCGATAAAATAGTATTTCTTTTGCGGTAGAGAGATGGTTCTCTTCTATCAAGCATCTTGTTTTGCTTTAAATGGTGCGCCTTTTTCTTGTTAAGGCGTTGCGTCTTTCTCTTTATAGAGCATTCTCGCTGTTTAAAAGCACCTCGCTTTTGCCTCTTTCCCCTTTGTGATAGGAGGGTGTATCAATGTGCTTCGAGCCAGTTTGCACCCCAACCTGCATCGGCAATCAATGGCACCTTTAGCTTAAAGGCATTCTGCATCTCTTCGAGTACAATCTTTTCCACTTGTTCTTTCTCGTTAGGAACAACGCTAAAGTTCAATTCGTCGTGCACTTGAAGAATCATCTTGCTCTTTATTCCTTCGTTATTGAATCGCTCATAGATGCGAACCATTGCCAATTTGATGATGTCTGCCGCACTACCTTGTATGGGGGCGTTGATGGCATTGCGCTCTGCATAACCACGAACGGTGGCATTTTGACTGTTGATGTCGGCAAGATAGCGACGGCGGTGCATAAAGGTTTCTACATAACCGTTTTGTCTTGCGGTTTCTTTACACTGCTCCATGTAGGCCTGAACCTGTGGGAAGGTACTGAAATAGCCGTCGATGAGCTGTTTGGCTTCGCTGCGTTCGATGTTCAAACGCTCTGCCAATCCAAAAACAGTGATGCCATATATAATACCAAAGTTGGCACGTTTGGCCTTGGTACGCTCGTCTCTTGTCACCTTGTCGATAGGCTTTTTTTATAGATCTTTGCAGCGGTGGCAGCGTGAATGTCGTGCCCTTCTATAAAGGCTTCGATCATGTTTTCGTCGCCACTTAGATGCGCCATGATACGCAACTCTATTTGACTATAATCGGCACTGAAGAACAAACAGCCGTCGTTAGGAATGAAACACTTGCGAATTTCTTTTCCGTCTTCGCCTCGAACAGGGATATTTTGCAAGTTAGGATCGCTCGAACTCAATCGTCCTGTGGCTGTTGTGGCTTGGTTAAAGCTGGTGTGTATGTTGCCAGTTTTGGGGGTTTACAAGCTTAGGAAGGGCGTCTACATAAGTGCTAAGGAGCTTCTTTAGTCCACGATATTTCAATATCTCGTCGATAATAGGGTGTTTGTTGATGAGCTTCTGCAATTCTTCTTCGCTCGTAACATATTGCCCTGTCTTGGTTTTCTTGGGCTTTTCTGATATCTTTAGCTTTTCGAATAGAATGGTTCCTACCTGCTTTGGCGACGAGATGTTAAAGGTTTCGCCTGCCAGTTCGTATATCTTTTTGCTCGTATTGGCTGAGTTGCTCGTTGAAGGTTTTGCTCACTTCAGAAAGTGCTTGCACATCGAGTTTAACGCCATTGCATTCCATCTCTGCCAAAAACATAAATCAAAGGCATTTCCACTTCCTTAAACAATGGGTACAAACCTTCTTCTTTTAGCTTGGGTTCGAATATGTTTTTAAGTTGCAAGGTGATGTCGGCATCTTCGCAAGCATAGTCTACTACCTGCTCGGGAGCAAGCGAACGCATACTTAATTGGTCTTTTCCTTTGGCACCAATGAGCTGATCTATGTGGATAGTTTTATAGTGAAGATAGGTCTCTGCCATATCATCCATGTTGTGACGAAGCTCTGGTTGGAGAAGATAATGAGCGATCATGGTGTCGAATAGGGGACCTTTCATCTTGATTCCGTAATTTCTTAGCACCTCGATGTCGTACTTAATATTTTGTCCTACCTTCTCAATTTCTTCGTTTTCGTATAGCAGTTGGAAGGCATTTACAATTTTTTGCGCTTTTTGTTGTTCGTTAGGAATGGGCACATAAAATGCTTCTTGAGGACTAACAGAAAAGCTCAAACCCACCAATTCTGCCTCTAATGGATTCAAAGAAGTGGTCTCTGTGTCTAAACTTACAATTCTTTTTGTCAGTAATAAATCACATAAATTATTTATATCCTCTTCTTTTTCAATGAGTTTATAATTATATTTGGTGTCAAAAAGTGTCTTATAATTCTCAAATTTAGGCTCAACTGCATCGTTGGACGTGAATTCTTCAAAGAGATTTAACTGAGAATTGTCTTTCGTTTGTATATTTTCAGTCTTTTTTTAAAGAATTTGTTTGCGAGTGTTCTAAACTCGAGTTCGTCGAACAAAGCACGCAACTTTTCTTCGTTAGGAGGGGTGAGTTGCAAATCGGTTAGATTGAGTTCGATGGGCACATCGGTTTTTAATGGTCGCCAAAAAGTTCGACATCTTAATATCTTCCACTGCGCCTTCGACCTTCTCTTTCAACTTTCCTTTGAGCTGATGGGTATTCTCTAACAAGTTACTTATCGACTTAAAGTCGTTGATTAGCTTAATAGCTGTCTTCTCACCAACGCCTGGACAGCCTGGAAAGTTATCGGCAGAGTCGCCCATTAAGGCAAGAATGTCGATTACTTGTGATGGACTTTCGATCTGATACTTTTCTTTTATCTGCTCAACTCCAAGTATTTCATACCCTCCGCCGTGTCTTGGACGATAGATAAAAACATTCTCTTTCACCAATTGACCATAGTCTTTATCGGGCGTAAGCATATAAGTTTCCATGTCATAGTGGCTTGCTTGGGTGGCAAGGGTGCCTATAACATCGTCGGCTTCGTATCCCTTTACCTCGAGAATAGGGATATTCATGGCCTCAAGAATCTGCTTTATGATGGGAACAGACAGCTTAATGTCTTCAGGAGTCTTTTCTCTTTGAGCCTTATAGTCGGCAAATGCCTCGTCACGAAAGGTGGGACCGCTGGGGTCGAAGGCCACTCCAAGGTGCGAAGGTTGTTCTTTTTGGATTACTTCATGTAGGGTATTCACAAATCCAAGTATTGCACTTGTGTTGAAACCTTTAGAGTTTATGCGGGGATTCTTAATGAAAGCGTAATAAGAACGATAAATTAATGCGTAGGCATCTAAAAAGAAAAAAAGTTTACTCATAAATATTTATTTTGATGCGTAAAATTACGAAAAAAGAGTGATACTTACCGATTATTTGTTTATTTTTGTACGAAATTTGAATGAATATGGATTACTTATCGGTAATAAAAAAGCCAATAACTGAAGAATTAAACCATTTCATCGATCTTTTTAATACATCGCTTGAGCATCAAGATGGATTGTTATCTCAGGTGCTAATGTTTATAAAGCAACGCTCAGGAAAGCGCATGCGACCTATGTTGATGTTGCTTATTGCAAAGGCATTTGGATGTGTTAGCGAGGTAACTCAGCATGCCGCAATAGGTTTAGAGCTGTTACATACAGCCTCATTAGTGCATGATGACGTTGTAGATGAAAGTGGAGAGCGACGTGGACAAGCGTCTGTTAATGCCTTTTATGATAATAAAGTGGCAGTACTTGTTGGCGATTATATACTATCTACAGCCCTCTTACATGTTAGTTACACCTCTTCCGACCGCATTGTGTCTGGCTTAGCAGAGTTAGGACGCACTCTTTCAGACGGAGAGATATTGCAATTAGAAAATATAAGCAATCAAACGATATCTGAAGAGGCTTATTATGAAGTGATAAAGCGTAAGACTGCGGCTCTATTTGAGGCGTGTACAGAGATCGGAGCCTTATCTGTTGGAGCATCAAAAGACGATGTTGAGCAGGCAAGACTATTCGGTTTGCACCTCGGAATGGCGTTCCAAATACGTGATGATATATTTGATTATTACGAATCGAACGACATTGGAAAGCCCACAGGCAATGATATGGCAGAAGGAAAGCTAACCCTTCCTGTGATACATGCAGTGTTATCTGCCGACAATGGTGCAATGAAAGACTTGGCGTTGAAGGTGAGAAAGGGCGAAGTTACACCCGAAGAAGTGGCTCAGTTGGTTGCTTTCACCAAAAGAAAATGGCGGTATTGAATATGCAGAAGCTAAGATGCGAGAGTTTAAAAACAAAGCTATCGGATTTATAGAAGAGAAGATTCAAGACGCAGACATTAAGCAAGCACTCAACGCTTACTTAGACTATGTGATAGAACGAAAGCTATAATGCCAGTAAAAAACCTTGAAATAGGGTAGAGCAGAGCATATAGATACAATAAGGTCTCATAAGAAAATGGAATAGAAAACACCATTTACATCTTATGAGACCTTTTCTTTTTATAAGCATCAACGATGCTTTTCTATTTAGAAGAACTTAGTTTCTTCGCCAGTTAGTTCGCTAAGTAGCAAGTTAGTGAGGCGACTTGTACCCAAACGAAGATACTTGTTGGTGAGCCATTCCTTACCCTAATACCTCCTTAACGATGGTGTAATAGATGATAGCATCCATCACAGTGTTGATTCCACCGGCTGGTTTAAAGCCGATTTTGATACCTGTTTTCTCGTGGTATTCTTTGATAGCTTGACACATTACGTATGCAGCTTCAGGAGTAGCAGATATAGGTTCCTTACCAGTTGAAGTCTTGATATAGTCGGCACCCGCATACATTGCAAGTAAAGACGCCTTTTTAATGTTCTCGGCAGTCTTAATATCGCCAGTCTCAAGAATCACTTTCAAGGGCACATCGTCGCCACAAACGCTCTTAATTTCGCTAATTTCGTCGCACATTCCCTCGTAGTCTCCGCTCAAGAACTTACCTACCGACATCACTATATCAATCTCAGTAGCACCGTCTTTCACAGCAAGAGCAGTTTCAGCAACCTTTATTTCAGGAAGCATTTGTGATGAAGGGAAGCCCGCAGACACACAAGTAACCTCAACGCCACTAACCTCTAAGCTCTCGCTAACAATGCTTGCATAGCAAGGATAGGTGCAGATTGTAGCCACATGAGGCATGTTTGGATAGGCAGAGTCGAACTGATTAACACGCTCGGTGAAAGCAAGTATGCTCTCTTCGCTATCAGTTGTTTTAAGAGATGTTAGCTCGATACTTCCAAAGAGGAAACGCTTTACATCGTCGTTATCGTTTTCGTGCACCTTTTCAGCAATAATTTTGCGCACTGCTTCGCTCACTTCAGCATCGTTCAACTTAGTGTTGTAGAGTGCCAACATATCGAGATATTTGTTCGATTCTTCGTGATGATGACCACAGCAATCGTGATGCTCGTGGTTGCATTGGTTTGTTTCTGAATTCATGTTTGTATTGTTTATTTTAGTTATTTCAATTTATCGTTGTTCAAATGGCGTGTGGCGTCTCGTTCAGTCTTCTTCTTCATCGAGTCGTTAAACGCCTTAGTGAGGTCTACACCCGTTTGATTTGCGAGGCAGATAAGCACCCAAAGCACGTCCGCCATCTCTTCAGATAGATTGTGATGCTCGTTCTTTTTAAAGCTCTGGTCGCCATAAGTGCGAGCCATAACCCTTGCCAATTCGCCCACTTCTTCGGTTAAACACGCCATATTGGTAAGCTCAGAGAAGTAGCGAACGCCATAAGTTTTAATCCACTTGTCAACCTCTTGTTGCATGTCTTGCATGCTCTTAGGCTCTGTGTGCTCATTGCTTGCGTTGCAAGCGTTTATCTTTTGCGATTGATTGTTCATATCTTGCGAGTTGAAATAAAGGCTCTACGGCTCGTTTTTGCCCTATTCTTTGTTCTTAGAATCCATGCAGATGGTAACAGGTCCATCGTTGGTTAGACTCACTTTCATATCCGCTCCAAACACACCTGTGGCGATATCTTTGTTTAAGAGTTGCTTTTAGTTTATCCACAAAGCTGTTGTAGAGTGGGAGAGAATGGTCGGGACTTGAAGCTCGAATGTATGAAGGTCGGTTGCCTTTTTTATAAGATGCCATGAGAGTGAACTGACTAACAGCGAGGATTTCGCCATCAATATCTTGAATGCTCTTGTTCATCACGCCCTCTTCGTCGTCGAAAACACGAAGCGAACACACCTTGTTGGCAAGCCATTCTACATCTTCCTGCGTGTCGGTTTGGGTAACTCCCACTAACAAAAGAAAGCCTTTTGAAATGGCAGAGTGTACCTCGTTGTTAATCGAAATGCTGGCGTTTAAAACCCTTTGAATAACTATTCTCATGTTACAAAATTACAAAAAAAAGCGCATACGGCAGTCGTTATTTTCAAGTAGTTGCGTTGCACTTGTGTAAAATGCACACTTTTATTTTTAGTGTGCATCATCTTTTGGGGCTTGTTTTGTCGATTTGCGCCCTTGTTGAGCGTGAGATGGGGATTGCAGTGGAAAAGAAATAAAACGATCTTAGAGCGCAATTAAAAGCGACGTGGAGTGGCCTTGCTGTGCGTGTGCTGTGCCCTGTGGAAATGGTGGGTGCGATATGGGGAAATAAAAGGCTTGCTTTTAGCTTGCAATAGTATTGCTTTTAGGGGGCAAACTCAATGCTTTTTTAGAGCAATTGCACTGCTGTTGCAAGGTGTGCAAACAAAGATGCAGAAATAGAAAGGGGTTGAGGGAATGAGGTGAAAGGGTAGAGAAGGTGATAGAAAAGAATGAAACAAGTGGGAAAAAAGGGATTGGGAATGGATGATGAAGGAAGACGAGGAGAGAGATAGAAAAAGGATTGAAAGTGTAGGGACGAAGGGGTACGACTGTGGGGGAAAAGATAGGGGCTTGGGGTAGAAAGTGGTTAAGGGTGAAACGAAAAAGGTGCTGTGTGAGGCAAGGAAAGGGCATTTGTGGGGTGGAAAGCAATAAAAAAAGATTCTAAAACGAGATATTTACTCGCTTTAAAATCTTTAATATCTTGATTGTAAGTGGGTTACGGCTTATTTGTTGCTGTTTTGCTCTTCTTGATGAAAGTAGTTGAACACAGTAGCGGCTTTGCTTGCTCCGAGCACCTCTGTAAGTTGCTCTAAGTTAGCGCTTTTAATCTTCTTCACGCTCTTAAACTGCGCAATGAGAGTCTCTTTAGTCTTCGCTCCAACGCCTTTAATATTGTCTAACTCAGAGTGTAGGGCGGTTTTAGAACGCTTATCTCTATGGAACGAAATGGCATAGCGGTGCACCTCGTCTTGAATGCGCATAAGTGCCAAAAACAATTCGCTATTGTTCTTCAATCCAATAACAATGGGAGGGTTGCCAAAGAGCAATTCGTTGGTGCGGTGATGGTTGTCTTTTGCCAATCCAGCAATGGGAATTTGGAGGTGTAACTGACCTTCAATCACCTCTCGAACAACGCTCATTTGACCCTTTCCACCATCGGTGATGATGAGGTCGGGTAGCGGCTTTCCCTCGTCAATCATACGCTTATAACGTCTATAAACAACCTCTTGCATCGATGCATAATCATCAGGTCCAACCACAGTTTTGATGTTATACTTGCGATAGTCGCTCTTCGAGGGTTTCATTCCTTTGAAAACCACACAGCCTGCCACTGCATTTGTTCCGCTAATGTTCGAGTTATCGAAGCATTCTATGTGATAGGGTATTTTAGAAAGCTGCAAATGGTTTTGCAATTCTTTCATTATTCGGGTGTATTTTCTGCTCTGGATTGAGCTTATCGGCTTGCTTCATGCGGTCGAACTTATACTGCTTTCCGTTCATTTCCGACAGCTCTAAAAGCTTCTTTTTGTCGCCTCTTTGTGGCACAGTGAAGTAGGCGTTGGTCAATTGCCAATCTATTTCAAATGGAACGATAATCTCTTGCGCCTCACTGGCAAAAACGATTGCGAATTTCAAGGATTGCACTCACCAAAAAGTTCTTCATTTGTCTCGTTCACCTTTTGCTTGTATTCGTAGGTGAAACTCTGATTAATCGTGCCATTTTTAACGTGAATGTAGTTGATAAAAGCTGTTTTTTCGTTGTCGTGATGCGTAATACTAAATACGTCTACATTGCGTATGGTGTGACTAACCACCTCGCTTTTGGCAACGAATGAGGCAATTAATTCGTATTGCTTTTTAAGCTCTTGGGCTTCTTCAAAACGCATGTCTTGAGCCAACTGCATCATCTTTTCGTAGAGAGCAACACTGGTTTTTGCGCACGTTTCCTTTGAGTATTTCTTTGGCTTGGGCAATCTTTTCGTTATAATCTTCCATAGTCTGCTTGCCAATACAGGGTCCTAAGCAGTTGTGAATGTGATACTCTAAGCACGATTTAAACTTGTTATTGGCGATGCCTTGCGGTGTAAGTGGGAGCTGACAGCTACGGGGCTTGTAGATCTTGGTAATGAGTTCTAAAAGCGATTTAAGGGCGGTTACGTTGGTGAAAGGACCAAAATAGCTACCTGTTTTGTGATTGATGGTGCGGGTTTTGAATATGCGTGGAAAGTATTCGTGTGTAACACAAATGCTGGGGTAGGTCTTTCCGTCTTTAAGTAGAACGTTATAGCGTGGTGTGTATTTCTTAATTAAGCTGTTTTTCGAGTAGTAGTGCGTCTTCTTCTGTGTTGACAACGGTATATGAAATGTTGTGAATTTTACTTACAAGTACCTTTGTTTTAAATCTATCTACTTCTTTGTGGAAATACGAAGACACACGACTTTTGAGGCGTTTTGCCTTTCCTACGTATATAATAACATTGTTTTCATCGTAGAATTGGTAACTACCTGGCTTCTCAGGCATGCTTTGTACTATGCCTTTTAATTTGCTTATGCGTTCTTCTTTTTTTATCCTTTGTCATGCACTATAATGCCTTTAGAATCAGTATTTCTATACTTTTTTACGTTTCACGTGAAACTTTTTATGTGTAATAAATATTGTGTGGTGAAGTTTCACGTGTTGTTCATCTTGTCGATGAAAGGTTTGTTTCTTTCTTGTGAAAGACGAGAAAGGGGTGGGGAATAATAAAAGGATTGAATGGTGCCTTTTGTAAGTTCGGCAAACCGATTCAATCCTTTCGTATCTTAAAGTTTTCAGTAATGTGGTAATTTCGATGTCTTTATCGAATACCTCTCTACCATTAAGTCCTTCGTCTAAGAGCTCGATGATGAAGTTGCAATAAATCTTTTTAGGTTTGAATTTTCTAACAAGATCGCATGCAGCTTTCATTGTTCCGCCAGTAGCAAGCAAGTCATCGTGAAGCAAAACTACGTCGCCTTCTTCTATTGCGTCTTTATGTATCTCGATAGTATCAATGCCATATTCCTTCGCATAGCTTTCTTGTACAGTTTCACAAGGCAGCTTTCCAGGCTTTCTACATAGCGCAATCCCAGCGTTTAGTCTGATGGCAACAGCAGAACTCATAACAAAGCCACGGCTTTCGATGCCAACTACCTTAGTAATGCCTTTGTCTTTGTAAAGATCATACATTTCATCGGCAATTGTCTTTAAGCACTCTGCGTTTTTTTAAATAGGGTGGTAACATCTCTGAAGTTGACACCCTTTTATAGGCCAATCTGGAATTGAACGCAGATTGTCTAATAATAGTTTGTTGTTCATTATCAAATAATTATATTGTTATTTCTTGTTCTTTTGTTTCACGTGAAACTTGTGTTTGTCTTGCGATAGTTCCACGCTTGTTTCTTTCTTATCTTGTGAATGCATAGAAGAAAGTTCTCGATGCATTCGAATATTTTCTGTTTTAGATTATCTTCCCAATAAGATAAGGAGCACGTTGATATCGCTTGGAGACACACCAGGAATTCTACTTGCCTCTGCTAACGTTTCAGGTTGAATCTTTTCGAGCTTCTGTCTGCCTTCAGTAGATATCTCGTGAAGTTGCGCATAATTAAATCTTCCTTTGATTTTGATATCTTCTAAACGTCTCATTTTATCGGCAATGATTCGCTCTCTTTCGATATACCCTCTGTATTTAATTCTGATTTCTGCTGCTTCGGTGATTTCTTCCTCTCTGTTAGGAACGTCTTTTAAAATCTCGTTCAAATGGGGAATAACTTCAGCAAGGTTGCTCATTGTAAGTTGAGGACGAGCAATTAAATCTGAAATCTTGATAGATGAGTGGATAGGAGTGGTGCCCAAACGTTCTAAACTTGCATTGATATCTTTGGGTTTTTATGCTGGTTTCATCGCAGAATTGTATGATTTTAGAAATGGAATCTTCTTTCTGTTTCCACCAATCGTAACGCTCTTTAGTCGCAATACCCAATTCAAACGCCTTAGAAGTTAATCTATAGTCGGCATCATCTTGGCGCAATAGAATTCTATATTCAGCTCTCGAGGTAAACATTCGATAAGGTTCATCGACACCTTTAGTGGTTAAATCATCGATGAGAACGCCAATATAGCTCTCGTCTCGTTTCATAACAAACTCCTTATCGTCGTAGAAACATTTTAGAGCTGCATTGATACCTGCAACTAAACCTTGACCTGCTGCCTCTTCATAGCCAGTAGTTCCGTTTACTTGTCCAGCGAAGTAAAGTCCTTTTATCACTTTACTTTCAAGGGTATGTTTAGTTGAGTGGGGTCGAAATAATCGTATTCGATGGCGTAACCTGGGCGATAAATCTTCGCATCTCTTAGCGCAGGGATCTTATGAAGTGCGTTTAGCTGCACCTCGAAAGGCATACTTGATGAGAAACCATTGAGATACATCTCGTTGGTGTCGGTGCCTTCGGGCTCTAAGAATAAAGGATGTTTGTCTTTATCGGGGAATGTTACGAGTTTGGTTTCAATAGAAGGGCAGTATCTTGGACCTGTACTTTGAATTTGTCCGTTAAACAATGGCGAGTCGGCAATACCCTTGTTGAGCTCCATGTGTGCTTCGGGGGTAGTGTAAAAAGTCCAACATGGCAATTGTTTGAGAGGCTTATGAAGATTCATATAGCTGAACTGATGGAAGTCGAAGTCGCCATCTTGTTTCTCCATTTCATCGAAATGCACCGAACGTTTATCTATTCTTACAGGTGTTCCTGTTTTCATTCGATCAGAACGGATACCCAATTGGTTGATACATTCAGTGAGATGGGGTACGGCAGGCTCTGCACATCTACCTCCAGGGAAGGTTCTTCGTCCGATGTGCATTAAGCCATTGAGGAAGGTTCCCGCAGTGATAATGACACATTTTGCAGTGAATTCAACTCCCCAAACGGTTCTTACGCCAATAATCTCATTGTTTTTAACGATCAACTCGTCTACTTGGTCTTGCCAAATGTCGAGGTTCTCCGTTTTATCTAAAGTTTCTTTCCATTTAGTTATAAACTTTTCTCGGTCGCATTGTGCACGTGGACTCCATACAGCGGGGCCCTTTCCACGGTTCAACATTCTGAATTGAATAGCCGTTGCATCGGTGATTAGGCCAATTTGTCCGCCTAATGCATCGACTTCTCTAACTATTTGGCCTTTTGCAATGCCACCAATAGCGGGGTTACAGCTCATCTGTCCAATCTTATTCATGTCGATAGTGATTAGACAAGTCTTAGCTCCCATGTTGGAAGCAGCGGTTGCTGCTTCGTTACCAGCATGTCCTCCGCCCACAACAATCACATCATATTTGAAGTTCATTCTTGTTATTTTGGTTTTATCCTTAAATATGTTCTCGTATAATATATAAATAGGTGTGAGTCTTTCAACGTTCTTTTCAAATGTAAAAGAAATCAACCTCTCCTTCAGTTTTTTTAATCTGTTGTTTTATAAGCAATATCCTTGTGTTATGTAATAAATAAAAACATCTTCTTATAGAAGCTTAAAAACATTCGAACACAAAAAGTACAGAATAAAAATTGGATTTTTTTAGTCAAAAGCTTTGATTTATCATCAAAAATATAGTATTTTTTTGCAAGCGGTTTTACGATTCATATACCTACAAATGGGGGTGCTGTGAAGCGTAGAATTGTAACTTAAACATCAGATTTAAGTTTCAAGAAGAATATATTCTAACAATTAAATAATTAATTTTCAGTCAATTATGTGGTTATTTAAATCCTCTATTGGTAGAAAAGTGATAATGTCTGTAACAGGCATTGCGCTTATTCTATTTTTTTGACATTCCACATGTCGATGAATGTTGTTGCTTTGTTTTCAGAAGCAGGTTACAACATGATTTGTCATTTCCTTGGTGCTAACTGGTATGCTGTAGTGGCTACAATGGGTCTTGCAGGTCTTGCAATGTTGCACATTGTGTATGCTTTTATCTTGACAGCACAAAAACAGAAGAGCACGAGGCAGCGAGCGTTATGCTGTTGTTGACAAACCAAAGAAAGTGGAGTGGGCTTCTCAAAAACATGTTAGTTTTAGGTATTATTATTCTTCTTGGCCTATTACTACACTTGTTTAACTTCTGGTATAACATGATGTTTGCAGAAATTATTGGTGTTGAATTTGCTCATTCTCCATCAGATGGTTTCGCATACATTAAAGACACATTCGCAAATCCAGTTTACGTTGTGTTGTATGTTATTTGGATTGTGGCAATCTGGTTGCACCTTTCTCATGGATTCTGGAGTGCAATGCACACCTTAGGTATTAATGGTAAGGTTTGGTTTAAGCGTTGGCAAGCTATCGGCTTGGTATATTCTACCATCTTAATGTTAGGATTCCTCGTTGTAGTTCTTGCGTTTGCGTTTGGCTGTGCGCCTAGCTTATGCTGCCATTAATTCAGTGTGTAAGAATTTAATTACTTTCTTTTAAGATTTAAAGATTATGACTAATCAGATAAATTCAAAGATTCCAGAAGGACCTATAGCAGAGAAATGGACCAATTATAAAGCACATCAACGTTTGGTTAACCCAAAGAATAAATTAAAGTTAGATGTGATCGTTGTAGGAACAGGATTGGCTGGAGCTAGTGCAGCTGCATCTCTTGGAGAGATGGGCTTTAATGTTCTTAACTTTTTGTATACAAGATTCACCTCGTCGTGCGCACTCTATTGCAGCGCAAGGAGGTATCAATGCCGCTAAAAACTATCAGAATGATGGCGACTCAGTTTATCGTCTTTTCTACGATACAGTTAAAGGTGGCGATTATAGAGCACGTGAAGCAAACGTTTATCGTTTAGCAGAAGTGTCAAATAGTATCATCGATCAGTGCGTAGCTCAAGGTGTTCCTTTCGCTCGTGAGTATGGTGGTATGTTAGCAAACCGTTCTTTTGGTGGAGCTCAAGTAAGTAGAACATTCTACGCAAAGGGACAAACTGGACAGCAATTGTTGCTTGGTGCTTACTCAGCACTTAGCTGTCAGGTGAATGCAGGAAAGGTAAAACTCTACACTCGTTATGAGATGGAGGACGTAGTTCTTGTAGATGGCCGTGCAAGAGGTATCATTGCAAAGAACTTAGTTACAGGTAAACTAGAACGTTTCTCTGCAAATGCCGTTGTAATAGCAACAGGAGGATATGGTAATGCTTATTTCCTTTCTACCAATGCGATGGGTTGTAACTGTACAGCAGCAATCCAATGCTATCGTAAGGGAGCTTACTTTGCAAATCCATCATACGTTCAAATTCACCCAACATGTATTCCTGTACACGGCGATAAGCAATCAAAGCTTACCTTGATGTCTGAATCTTTGCGTAATGACGGACGTATTTGGGTTCCAAAGAAGATCGAAGACGCTAAAGCTTTGCAAGCAGGTACAAAGAAAGGCTCTGACATTCCAGAAGAAGACCGTGACTATTATCTTGAACGTCGCTATCCAGCGTTCGGTAACTTGGTTCCTCGTGACGTAGCTTCTCGTGCTGCTAAAGAGCGTTGCGATAAGGGATTCGGTGTAAACAACACAGGTCTTGCTGTATTCCTCGACTTCTCTGAAAGTATTGAACGCTTGGGAGTAGATGCCATTCTACAACGTTATGGTAACCTATTCGATATGTACGAAGAAATTACAGACGTTAATCCAGGCGAACTAGCAAACGAAATAAACGGTGTTAAGTATTATAATCCAATGATGATCTATCCTGCAATCCACTATACAATGGGTGGAATCTGGGTTGATTACGAGCTAATGACTTCAATCGAAGGCTTGTTCGCAATTGGAGAATGTAACTTCTCGGACCACGGAGCAAACCGCTTAGGTGCTTCAGCGTTGATGCAAGGTCTTGCAGACGGTTACTTCGTACTTCCATACACCATTCAAAACTATCTTGCAGATCAAGCAATTTGGCCTCGTTTATCTACAGATCTTCCTGAATTTGAAGAAGCTGAGCGTGGAGTTCAAGCAGAAATCGATCGCCTAATGGGCATTCAAGGAAAACGTTCAGTAGACTCAATCCACAAAGAACTTGGTCATATCATGTGGGAACACGTAGGAATGGGCCGTACAGCAGAAGGACTTCGTGAAGGTATTGCAAAGATGAAAGAACTAAGAAAAGAGTTCGATACCAACCTATTCATACCTGGAAGCAAAGAAGGACTTAACGTAGAGCTAGACAAAGCCATTCACCTTCGTGACTTTATCATCATGGGAGAACTTGAAGCATACGACGCTCTCTCTCGTAATGAAAGCTGTGGTGGACACTTCCGTGAAGAATATCAGACCGAAGAAGGAGAAGCTAAGCGTGATGACGAGAACTATTTCTATGTAGGATGCTGGAAATATAATGGCAGCGATACAGCAGAACCAGAGCTTATCAAAGAGCCATTAGAGTATGAAGCAATTAAAGTTCAAACACGTAACTATAAGTCGTAATTAAGTTAACGAGTGCATCTTATGTCGACAGCTCACAAACATTAGAGCACAGCAGTAGCGCACAAGGCACCTAAAAGCCCAGTAGTTACTTAAGTCGACATAACAACTCTAAACGAATAAGCTATAAAACCCATATGGAGAAAAATATAAGTTTCACGCTAAAAGTATGGCGTCAGAATGGTCCTAAGGCAAAAGGACACTTCGATTCATTCGAAATGAAGGACATCCCTACAGATACTTCATTCCTCGAAATGCTTGATATCTTGAACGAGCAACTCATCGAAGAAGGTAAAGAACCATTTGTGTTCGATCACGATTGTAGAGAAGGTATCTGCGGTATGTGTTCACTTTACATCAATGGACACCCACACGGACCAGCTACAGGAGCAACAACTTGCCAATTATACATGCGCCGTTTCAATGATGGAGACGTAATAACCGTAGAGCCATGGCGTTCTGCTGCATTCCCAGTAATTAAGGACTGTATGGTAGATCGTGGTGCTTTCGATAAGATTATACAAGCAGGTGGATACGTAACAGTACGCACAGGCCAACCACAAGATGCAAACAGCATCCTAATTCCAAAGCAAGATGCCGACGAAGCAATGGATTGCGCAACATGTATCGGTTGTGGTGCTTGCGTTGCAGCATGTAAAAATGGTTCTGCAATGTTGTTTGTAAGTTCTAAGGTAAGTCAACTTGCACTTCTTCCACAAGGTAAACCAGAAGCAGCACGTCGTGCAAAGGCAATGATGTTGAAGATGGAAGAACTCGGATTCGGTAACTGTACAAACACTCAAGCATGTGAAGCAGAGTGTCCAAAGAACGAATCTATTGCCAATATCGCTCGTCTAAACCGTGAGTTCATCATGGCAAAGTTAAACGACTAATATTGCTTTTAATTAAAATAGACTAAGGATGCCTGTCTGAGAAAGATAGGTGTCCTTTTTCATTTTATGCCCTCTCGTTCTTTTATTAGATAGAACATCGAGCCTAAAGACACCGTCCCGCACCCTTATTCATCATTCCGTTACCCATTGTTGTAGCAGAAAGATGAGGAAAAGAACCTTCAAAATGCCCCTATAGCTGTATTCTTTCGTTATTTTCGCTGTATTTCATTAAAAACACTCCGTCCCTTACTTTTGCCCTCTTTTTTTATCATTTCGACGCCTTAGAAAGAGTTTAATGAACTATATTATTAATGCCTTGTGATATACTTTTATTGCATTTTATTTGGAGGTGTGTATAAATGTTTGTACATTTGTAACGTATCGAAAGATATAGGGACATGGCGAAAGCTATGTACCGCCACAAGGTCGTTTATTAGCGACCTTATTTTTATTTCTTTAAGAACTATTCTTAACTTTTAGTCGTGCGTCTGGGGGCTTTTTCGAGAGTACCCGACTTATTTTTTTATATAGAAGTCCTAAAAAAATCCACTCTTTTTTATTACGCAATCAATCTTTTAAAAAGATATTCTTTTTCGTGAATATTCTTTGCTATTTGCATATATCTAAAAAAAGAAACAGATGATGATTTAGTTGTTTATTTAACACCAACGTCGTTTATTTTCACGCCTTATTTTTATTATTCGTAGATAGAAAACAATATTTGGGAAATATCACATTGGGGTAGTTGATAGATAATAAAAAAAGAAAAACAGAATGAGCTAACCCGTGTTTAAATCCATGGGGAATGCTACCTCTGTTTTCTTTTTTTAGCAAATAAATTACTTATTGTTTTGCAAACGATATAATGTTTAGAATGTCATTTGCAGACAGAATTCTTACATATCTAAATAATATTTATTATAGAATCTTTTAAAAAGATTCAGCAGCTTCATATGGCGAATACTGAGTTCTTGCATATCTATTAAACAATAAAGCTTTCAATGTAATAGGTACATTATCGTCGGTGCTAAAACAAGTAAGTCCAACAGAAATGTATTCGCTAAAATAGCTCATTAGCAAAGGTGAGTGTGGTTTGGCAAATTCCAATAGCCACGCACGTTCATACGACCAAAGACAAGCTTTGTTTTGTTCTCCCTTGTATGGGTTCTCTTTTTTTCGCCTTTTGTAGTATCTGCAAAAATCTGCAAAAATTCCATTAGTTCTTGCTTCTTATCCATACTTCTGTTTGAATTGAGTTACTACTTCTTGCATTTCTTTTTGGTAGATAGTCCCCACGCTTTCGTCTTGTATGTGTTGAGGTATACCATAATAAGCTTCTGCAATGCAACCTGTAATAGCAGCAATTGTATCACTATCACCACCTATCGAAACTGCAAGGCGAATAGCACTTTCAAAGTCTGTGCTTTCAAGGAAACACACGATGGCTTGTGGTACTGTTATTTGACATGTTTCATTAAAGCTGTTTGTTTGTCTTATTTCATTGCACGTTTGACTGATATTGTAACCATAAACGTCTTTTACAAGTTCGATAATAAGCTCAATGTTCTTTTCTTTTCTTGCGAGATAAATGCAATCGGCAATACATTCGGCTCCCTTGATACCTTCGGGGTGGTTATGTGTACATTCTGCAGATTTTCTTGCGGACATCAACACGTCTTGTCTTGTAGAAAGATACCCACATGGAGATACACGCATAGCGGATCCATTGCCAAAGCTGCCGTAAGGGGTAGGAGTTTTAGAATTTATCCACTGCGAAAAAGAGCAACCATAAGCCCCTTTAGGGTTAGGATATTTCCTACACCATTCAAGTAATGATTGTTCGAAACTTACACTACGCAAGATTGCGTCTGCAATAGCAATCGTACAGATAGTGTCGTCAGTAAAAGAACATTCGGAAGTAAATAATTTAAAGTCTGTTTTTATTCGTGTTGTTGAATTCAAATCTAGAACCAACAATGTCACCAATTATAGCTCCCAGCATATTTATTCCTTTCTTTTTAAAATTGAAAAACTAAATTTAATCCGCAATATGACGAATGCAATTGCTTAAGTCAATAAGTACATTGCCTTTTTATAATGCGCTAATATCTTCGGTGATATGTCTCTGCAATGCTTCTATTAATAACGGCTATGGTTTCTGATTTATTACCTTCTGTATATACTGCAAGGTGAATAACACTTTCAAAATTGGTGTTTTCGAGAAAATATACGATAGGTTGTGGTGCGGTTATAGTTGCTTATGATATTGCAAAGATATACATTTGGAAGCAAATCACAACTAAGAGGGAAAAACTGACACCTCGTAAAAAGCGTTGCTTACAATAACACAAAGGTATAGATTTTTTATTAAATAATACCGAAACAATGTGCTTTTTATTATTCTAACGAGCCATTATTATCGAGATAAGATTGCAGGAGAGTGGGGCGAAAGGAAAGGTTGTGGGAGAGGGTGTACGTGCCCTTTTAATCAATGATAATCCTCATTCTTTTTGAAGACTATTGTGATACTGCCCTAAAACCATTGCAATTGCGTTTCAAAAAGCATTGGAATTGCACACCAATATCATCGCTTTTATGTACTAATTGCATTGAGTTTATTTTTCAAGTTCTATATTCCTAGGAAATCTTTGCTGTGCTTCCTACAAAACGATGTATCCCTTCTTCTCCCCTATCAACATCATTTTCAGCGTCTTAGAAAGAATTTAAGGGGCTATGTTATTAATGTCTTGCAATAAAAAAACTATACAAAAAAAGCTCTCTAACGACCTGAATTCATGAGAGAGCAATATATTTATATGATGTAATTTTTCTATGCCACTAAGCGCCAAATAAAGGCGATGAGCATCGTAACAACAATGCTAAAAAAACAAGCTTTTGTTTTGTTCTCCCTTGTATGGGTTCTCTTTTTCGCCTTTGTAGTATTTACAAAGCTCCATTAATTTTTCTCTATCATCCATGTTTCTTTTTTTACAATTTATATTGTCAACTTCAGTAGTATCTATTATTACCTTTTCTCCTTTAGCATTGCATTCTTTAATTTGTTTGTTAGTATCCTTTATTCCTTCTATAATTTCTTCATAAAGATCCTCGTCTACACCGAGCTTTTTTGCCTCCTCCTTACTTATGTTTAGGTAAAATACACTGTCTTTATAAAAGGCATAATTTTTTTAGCGCAAGGGCAGCAGCTCGTTTAATTCTTATTTCCTTTAGGCATTTGTCTTAGTTCTTCAACACTAAGCAATAGTGCCTTTGCCTCTTCGGCCTCAGAAGCATATACACGATTTCTTACGCTATTGTTTGTTTGCGATGGAGAGTCTTTTTTAGCGCACGAAGATGCAATCAATATAGCCAAAAGACTTAAAGGGAATAAGTTTTTAGAAAATTTTTTTGTCCATCTGTTTTATGTTTTAATAGGTTAATAAAATGGTATGATAAAGAGCATGAATAAAAAGAAAGGAAAAATTCTCTTTTTCAGCTTAATAAGTAATAGTCTTTTTGCAAATATAGGTAAAAAAATAAATGCAGATATTGTTTTTTTATCCTATTTAACGCAGGCACTTCTCGTTTTATTTTATGTCTTCACAGAACAGATTTAAACTCCATTTAGAGCTGAAAAGAATAACGACATTTGGATGTGTTCTTTTTTTATTTCTTCTCCTTGTTCTATTCAATAAAAAGCTCCGTAAAGATAGTTTAAAGAAGCTTTAATCCCTTGTTTCCTTTCTTTATGTCATCTCCTTATTTTTCTATGAACAGCCTCTTGCGTCCTAAAACCATTGCATTTGCGTTTCAAAAGCATTGTAATTGCACGCCAATCTCACCGCTTTTACATACTAATTGCATAGAGTTTACAAAGTTGAAAGAATGGCGATGAAAAAGGATTTAATAGGAGAGAAAAGCGAGCGGGATATATAGAAGCCGTGAAAGAGTAGGTTTGTGGAGTGATTAACTCTGTAACGTGTGAGATAATAGAATGAAAAAAGCTCCCTAACGACCTGAAATCATTAGAGAGCAATATATTTATATGATGTAATTTTCTATGCCACTAAACGCCAAATAAAGGCGATGAGCATCGTAACGATGATACCTAAGGTGAGTGGAAGCAAGGTTGCAAGAGCCGTCCACTTCACACTTCTCGTCTCTTTGTATATCGTATAAATCGTTGTACTACATGGGTGATGCAACAAACAGAACACCATCACACACACAGCAGTAAGCAAATTCCAACCACCTTTCAATAAAATCATTTTCGTTTGCTCGTCCGTTCCCTCCATTAATACGCCCGATGAGGCGAAATCTGCAGGACCTAACACCAGCATAGTGAGCATTAATATCGTTGGTATCACAATCTCATTGGCAGGAATAGCTAAGATATAAGCCAAAAGAATAACGCCATTTAAGCCCATTAGCCAGCCAGGAGTGTCTAAGAACGATATCAAGTGCTGAGCAATACTAACGTCGCCCACTGTGATATTACAGGATAACCAAATCAAAGCACCTGCTGGAGCAGCGAAAACAACAGCACGCCAAAGTACGATAAGCGTTCGGTCTATGACCGAGGTGTAGAGCGTTTGCCAGAATTGAGGTGGACGATAAGGAGGTAATTCGAGGTGGAAGGTAGACACTTCGCCACGCAATATCGTTCTCGAAAGTACCCACGAGCTACCAAACATAAAGCCTACTCCCGCCAAAACAACCGCCATCACCGCCAAAAGAGCCACCACATTACTATATTGAGAGGGCACTGCTGCACCTATAAAGAGCGTTGCAAGAAGGATTTGAGTGGGCCAACGACCATTGCAAAGCGAAAAGTTATTGGTGATAATGGCAATGAGTCGCTCTCTACTACTGTCGATAATACGAGTAGAAACCACGCCTGCTGCATTACAGCCAAAACCCATACTCATTGTAAGAGCTTGCTTTCCGTGTGCTCCCGAACGACGAAATAGCTCGTCAAGGTTAAACGCAACACGTGGAAGATAGCCGAAATCCTCGAGTAAAGTGAATAGAGGAAAGAAGATAGCCATAGGTGGAAGCATCACAGACACAACCCAAGCCGTAGCCAAATACACGCCATCTACCATTAAACCCGTGAGCCATTCAGGCGAATGCATCGACACAAACAACTCTCTAAGATGTGGATGTGCAAAGCCAATCAATATCTCATTGAGCCAAGTAGAAGGGTAGTTAGAACCTATTATCGTGAGCCAAAACACGCAACAGAGCAGTGCCACCATGATAGGAAAGCCCCAAATGCGGTGCGTTAGAATGCGGTCGAGCTTGATATCTAATGGAAGTCTACCCCGTTCGTTACCTTGTTGCACCACTTCTCGGCATATTTCTTCGGCTTGTGCATAGATATCTTCCATCCATTGGTCGTGAAAGTTATTGCCAATTTGCAAGTGAATGCGTTCTGCAAGGGCGTTTAATTCTGCGTTACTAAAGCGTTCTTGCACGCTCACATCGCCTTCTATCAATCTAAAAGCAATCCATTCAGCATTGTGAATATCAGGAAAATGCTCCTTCACCTTATCCGATAGTTCTTGAATAAGAGCGCTTGTTTGAGTAGGAAGATTGATGCTTCGATGAGGCTTGCATACATATTCGCCCTTCACCACAGCTCGTGTCATAGCCAAAAGCTGGTCTATTCCTTGTCCAGAGCGTGCCGATGCGCCCACAACAGGAATGCCCAAACGGCGTGAAAGCGCATTGAGATTCACCTCAATCTTTATTTCTTTTTCGCTTCATCTAACAAGTTAACGCACAGAACTGCTTTGTTGGTGATTTGCAACACCTGCAAAATCATGTTCATATTGCGCTCTAATCGGGTAGCATCTGCCACCATTACCGTTACATCAGGATTGCCAAAGAGAATAAAGTCACGTGCAATTTCCTCGTCTTCACTTGTAGATGACAACGAATAAGTACCAGGAAGGTCCACAATTCGATATGCATCATCTTGATAAACAAAGAATCCCTTCGGCCTTACCTACAGTCTTTCCGGGCCAATTTCCCGTGTGTTGTTTCAAGCCAGTAAGACTGTTAAACACCGTACTTTTACCCGTATTGGGGTTGCCCTGCCAGTGCAATTACATATTTAGATTGTATTCCTTGCGCTCCTTTTTCGTTGCAAAGTGTGCAGGTTTGCTTGTGCGCAATTGGCGCAAGGACTATTGTTTGCTATTTTGTTCATGGATGAAATTCTTTAGAGTTGTAATTCTTTCGTAAGGTGATAAATGAGTTGATGCGATAGAAAAACAGAGTCGTTGCGACTTGTTCTATTGCACATCGTTGGCCACCTTTCTTACGTTTTGAATCAAAATGTATTGTGCTTGGTCGTGTCGAAGGGCAATTGCAGTGCCTCTAACCACGTAAGCTACAGGGTTTCCCATCGGACTTGTCATATCAATGGCAATTCTACTGCCTTTCACAAAGCCCAAATCCATAAGTCTACGGCGCAATGCTCCACGGCAAGAAGGCGACAAACCCACAATGGTTGCCTGCTCGTTTGCCTGAATAGTGGTTAGTCGTTGCGCCCTTGTCTCAGGCATACTCGGCTTCTTCCTTCGTTATTTCCACCCTGTTCATCGCCTCTAGTGCAACAAGGGGTAGGCACATCTGCTCGCCTTCGTATTTAAACGAGAACAAGATGCTATTGATTTCAGTGATATAAATAATCGAGTCTTTGGTTAATCCCAAATCTGTAATCTGCTTAAACAACTTTCTTGTCATCGTCTTCCACATGCGTAATGCGCCACCAAGTGTGTTCTTTCAAAGGCAATTCGCAAGTGTCGTTAGGCATCATTGCGAGCGATTGAGTGGGAATGGGGTCGCCATGAGGGTCGAAAAGAGGGTTACCTAAAAGAGAGGCAATGCGACTTTGCTCCTCATCTGATATAAGGTGCTCCATACGATGCGCCCTTTCGTGCCATTCGGTGGGTGCATATCCAGAGTGTTCAGCAAGATATTGCTCGTAAATGCGGTGCGCTCTAATCAATTTAAGGGCGTTTCGCTTACCCTTTTCAGTAAGTTCTAACTGCGCACCTGCAGTGATTTCTTTTGTTAAAACAACAGCTCCTATCACCTTTTCCAGTTCTTCTTGAGTAACGTTCAAAATGCTTTTCTGCTTCAAAGCATCTTCAAACGAAAGCGAACCGCCAAGGTTATAAAGTTGTTTTATAAAGTCTTCTTGTAGTTCCTTCTGTCTTTTCTGAGTGCGTTCGTTTAACGAATAGTTCTTGAAAGGCAGTAAAGTAACAAGTTTTTCTATATATTTATTCATCTGTTTCGTTTACTGTTATGATGCAAAGGTACAAATAATATATATAGTGCTTTTATCTTACGAACTCTTTTTTTATTATAATGTATAAATAAAAAGCAGTGCTTTTTGCCGTGTAATGTCAGTGCTTTTGAGGCGTAAAAAGCATTGCAATTGGTTGGTAATTAGATAGATATTGAAAATAAAGTGGTAGCCGATTGGCTTTCAATGACTTTGAAACGAGCAATCCAGAAAAAAAGGGAAATACACCTTATCCTCATAAATGAGGAAAAAAACTTCTATTTTTTTATACAACATTAAAAATTAAAATATTATATTTGCCCCATAAACATATTAATTAGCCTATGGATATACGTAAGCTGATAAAAGTGAATACTTTGTTCACCTATCGTCAAAAGGTTGTTGGATTGATAATGTGTGGTACTATTGTAGGTTTGGTTCTGGTGTTTGCCTATTATTTGCGTTTGCATACTTATTTAATAGGAGATGATCCAGGAGCTTGCGTCAATTGTCACATCATGACACCTTATTATTCAACATGGGCACATTCTTCTCACGGAAGAAATGCAACGTGTAACGATTGTCATGTGCCACATCAAAACATCGCAATGAAATACTTTTTCAAAGGAAAAGACGGAATGAAACACGTCGCTTACTTTGTTACTAATTCTGAACGTCAAGCCATTAGAGCCGAAGAAGCATCTTCGGAAGTGATAATGGACAATTGTATTAGATGTCACTCAGATTTAAATCAAGCTGCAGTTAAAACGGGACGAATAGATTATATGGCTGCCAAAAGAGGTGAGGGAATGGCTTGTTGGGATTGTCATCGTGATGTTCCACATGGCGGAATGAACTCTCTTACAAAGACACCAAATGCAGAATCGCAGGTACCTTTACCGCCAAATCCTGTTCCCGAGTGGTTACAAAAAGCTTTAAAACGATAAAACTTAAATCCTAATTAATAACTCAATAGAAAAGAATAGAATTTCATCTTCTTTTGAATTAAAAAAAGAAAAATAAAGCGAACAATCATTATAATAACTTGAAATCTAAAACTAAAAAGAATATGGCAAAAGCAATTGAAGAAATGGAAAGGATGGATGCTTTTTTTGGTGGTTCCATGCTAGTTGTATTTGTGTTAGGACTTATCTGTTTCTCTCTATTAGAGCGCAGAGCAGAGGTCGCAAGCATTTTTAATAATCGCCGAGTAGTGATGACTGACTCTATTGTTTCACAGAATGAGAAGTTCAAAGAGGACTTTCCTAGAGAGTATGAAACATGGGCAATGACCGAAGATACAACGTTTCAAAGTAAGTATAACGGCTCACAAGAGAGAGATATTCTCAAAGCTTATCCCGATATTGTAATTATTTGGGCTGGCTATGCCTTCTCAAAACAATACAATACTCCACGTGGTCACCGTCATGCTATTGAAGATCTGCGTAAGATTTTGCGTACAGGTAACCCCGGAGTAGATAATGATACCGACATACAACCAGGTACTTGTTGGACTTGTAAGGGCCCAGATGTACCACGTTTGATGCGTGAAAAGGGTGTAGCAGCATTCTATGGAGCTAAATGGAGCGAGTGGGGAGATGAGAATATGAACACTGTTGGATGCTCAGATTGCCACGATGCACGCACAATGGAATTGAAACCAGCTCGTCCAGCCTTATATGAAGCATGGCAAAGATCAGGTAAAGACGTTAAAAAAGCAAGTCATCAAGAAATGAGATCACTTGTTTGTGCGCAGTGTCATACCGAATATTACTTCGAAAAAGAGAACCATCAGTATCTTAAGTTCCCACAAGATAAGGGCTTAACATGCGAAGATGCTGAGGCTTATTACGATAGTATTGGATTCTATGATTATATTCATCCATTGTCAAAGGCTAAGATCTTAAAGGCTCAACACCCTGGATATGAAATGTTTAAACAAGGTATTCACGGACAAAGAGGTTTGAGTTGTGCAGACTGTCACATGCCTTATATGCAACAAGGTGGCATTAAATTCACCGATCACCACGTGCAAAGTCCTCTTGCAAAGATTGATAGAACATGTCAAACATGCCACAGACAAGACGCAGAAGTGCTTCGTCAGAACGTTTATGATCGTCAAAAGAAGGTGTATGACTTCGCTGTTAAGGTCAATAAAGAACTTGCAACCACTCACTTAGAAGCAGAATTTGCTTGGAAGAAGGGTGCAACTGAAAACGAAATGGCTACTGCTCTTAACGATATTCGCAAGAGTCAATGGCGTTGGGACTATTCTTTAGCAAGTCATGGTGCTGCATTCCACGCTCCACAAGAGGTGATGCGACTCCTTGCAGAATCAATGTCGTATGCTAAAGAGCGCTCGTATCGAGATCGCAAGAGTGCTTGCTAAGCATGGATTCACAGGTCAAGTGCCTCTCCCAGACATCTCAACTAAGGCGAAAGCACAAGCTTATATCGGTTTAGATATGAAGACTTTGAACCAAAAGAAGACTAAGTTCCTTAACACCATCGTTCCAAAATGGATTGAGAGAGCTAAGCAAAAGAAAAGATTTATCACTCAACCTCTTTAATAATAGCACATCTGTTGCGAGCTAAGAGCTCATCCATTGCCCTTCAAAGGCACCGTTCTTATCGCAATAGAAACGAAAGAGGAAAAGAAATAATAATATTACAGAATTCAAACAAATAGATAGTTAACAATGATAGATGTCAGATTGCTTTTTCAAAACCCGTGTACAGCAACCGCTATAAAGGTGTTGTTCATTTGAAAGCAGTTTGACATCTATTTTATATTGTGTTCTCAAGAGCTAATAAAAAGAAAAGACGAGCCGCACAAAGATCATCTTTGTGAAAAACAAAAGAGGTGCTATTGCCTTGCAAAACCATTGCTTTTAGTCTGCAAAATCAATGCAATTAAAGCATAAAAAGCAATGCCATTTCAGCCCCACCTCAAAACCCTTTGTAGATAAAGGTTGTTCGCCTTGAAAGCACCTGAGCCGTAACTACTCTTGAATACTAAAAATAATAACGAGAAAAATAATGTGGCAAAAACCTTGGAAATTGCGTGAAGGAATCGCCATTGGGTGCGGACTTCTTGTGATAGGAGCAATCCTTCAGCTCATCACAGGAGGAATACTTTGGCAGCTTTTTGCCTTCCCAGCCAATGCACTTGCATTGCTTATCTACCTTTTATTGATAGGAACCGCCTATTGGATGCGTGAGAAAGTCTACTTTATTCGCTATCTCATGAGCACCAAGTCGGCAGCTACCTCTATGCTTTTCGTGGTAGGTCTCACCTTTATCATGGGCTTAACACGTCAGGTTCCCAGTGGAAATAAAGCCGTAGACCCTATCGGTTTAACCAATATGTTGTCGTTTTTGGCCCTTCGTTCTCATCTATTTATGGATGACAACCACCGTTGGTTTGGCAACACTTCAACGTCTTGTGCATTTCAAAAAGCAACGTTTTGCCAGCGTTATATCACACTTAGGACTCTTTATTGTGATCGTTTGTGGAACCTTAGGCTCTGCAGATATCCAGAAACTAAAGATGTATTGTATGGCAGGAGAAGCCGAATGGCGTGCAATGGACGAGCATGGACATCTTAAAGAACTGCCTATTGCCATCGAACTACATCGTTTTATCCTCGAAAAATACCCTGCCGAAATGCAAAAAGTGCGTGCCGACAAGGGTCAGACAACGATGATGAAGATTCCAACTCCAAAGCGATATGCCAGCGAAGTGGAGATTTATACCGAAGAAGGCGACTACTATAAAACCACAATTGAGGTGAATAAGCCTTTCTCAGTCAATGGTTGGAAGATCTATCAGTTTAGCTATGACGAGCGTTTTGGAAAGAATCGCACAGTGAGTATCTTTGAGTTAATAACCGATCCATGGCTTCCTTTTGTTTATATTGGTATCGGAATGATGCTCTTAGGGCGCTCTACTTAATGTTCTTTAGATTTGGCAAAGAGACCCTAAAAGATAGAAAGGAGAACGATTATTTATGATTTGGGACTATTTTATATACTTCGCTTTAGTTGCTGCTTTGTTATGGATTGCGGGCGCATATCTTGCTTGGCGCAATCGTTTAACACAATCGGTAATAGCTACAAGCATTGGTCTTGTGGTGTTCTTCGCCTACATTTTGATTATGTGGATAACGCTCGAACGTCCTCCAATGCGTACAATGGGAGAGACACGACTATGGTATTCGTTCTTTCTTCCATTGATAGGAATCTTCGTTTACAGTCGTTGTAAATACCATTGGATTCTCTCTTTCTCAACAATTCTTGCGCTTGTGTTCATCGGAGTGAACCTCTTTAAGCCCGAAATACACACCAAAGCCATGATGCCAGCATTGCAAAGTCCTTGGTTTGCGCCTCATGTCATTGTGTATATGTTTGCTTATGCGCTCTTTGGAGCATCTACTCTCATGGCACTTTACATTCTTTTCAAATCGCATCGACATTATAAAAAGGTGCAAAGCCTTAGTAGTTCTGATGCAGAAACAGCCCCTTTGAACCCCGAAAATGCCGAAACACCCTGCAATCGCTTTGATGCTTCGGTAGAGTTTGGCATCATCGACGGAATGGTTTGCGTGGGTTGGGCTTTCTTAACTATAGGAATGCTCTTCGGATCGCTATGGGCAAAGGATGCATGGGGACACTATTGGGCATGGGATCCCAAAGAAACTTGGGCGGCAATAACATGGTTTGCCTACCTGCTTTATATGCACTATCGCCTCGTTCCTACGCATAATAGAAAGTATTCGCTTTACATTCTCGTCGTAGGATTCTTACTGTTACAAATGTGTTGGTGGGGAATTAACTACCTTCCATCGGCTCAAGGTACCAGTATTCACACCTATAACAGTTAGAAACACAACACAGAAACCAATAAACATAAATAATACTCTAATCTATTTTCTCACCCCTTGCCTGGTAATAAGGCAGGGGGTGCCTTGTTTTTATAGGGTAGATAGTCTGCAAATCATTTGCAGATGCGGTGCAAAAGAGATGAGATGCAAAGAAAAAAGCGTGAATAGTGGGGCGTTGTAGATTGATTTGAGGTGCTGATGAGGCTGAAAAAGATTTTCTTTAGTGGTGATATAGACGAGAAATAAGGGTGCTATGAACGAGAGATGAGACTGATATAAGGAGAGAAAAAGGGTGAGTTAGCAAGAGTTAGAACGTGAAATTGGGCAGAAAAACAAAAACAAGAGCATAACAATAGGCATTTCGATAGAAAGCATTAACTTTGTAGTGGTGATAACGAAGACCCCCCATTTAAACATGAAAGATAAACGAAATATCGAGCGAAACAGCCGCTTTTATAGCGCAAAACCTAAAGAGTGATGTGCAAACATTGGCTTTGAAAGGTGCTAAAAACCAAAGGTGTAGACATGACTTTTTGCCCTTAGTCAGATCAAAGGACACCAAACATCGTGCGCCAAATTGCCTCTTTGGGCAAGCACAGAAGGCATCGTTTTCCCTGTAACGCTATCGCTCGAGCAATGCTCTTCGCAACAAACAGCAGAGTATAAAGCGCAACTTCTCAATCGTTTGTCAAAGGGGTTAGATGTAGAAAAAATGCCCATTTCATCGCAAAAAGAGGGCGAAAAAGCAACAAAAAAATACTCAGTTTAACCGACTTAACGGGCGGTTTCGGGGTCGATTTCACGCTCATGGCAAAAACAAGTAAGCAGCTCTTGCTATGTAGAACAGCAACAAGTACCTTGTGCGACATAGCAGAAAACAACTTACCACTGCTTGGAGTTCGCAACTTTAAAGTGATGTGTTGCGATGGCGAAGCCTATCTAAAAGAAATGAACGGCACATCTTTCATCTTCCTAGACCCTGCTCGTCGTGACGCAAGTGGGGCAAAAACGGTCGAAATAGAGCAGTGCACGCCCAATGTTTTGGCATTGAAAGAAACGCTATTGCAAAAGTGTTCGGTGGCAATTGTGAAGCTTTCTCCTATGTTAGACTGGCATAAAGCACTGAAAAGTCTGAATGAAGGTGCCCCAATAGTGAGTGAAATACACATTGTTTCGGTGCAAAACGAGTGCAAAGAGCTGCTCTTTGTGTTGCAAAAAAATGCTCCACAGCAACCCCAAATATATTGTGTTAACGACCAACAGGTGATGAGTTACAGACCAACGGACAACGAAGTGGCTCTGCAAACCATTTCTACTGAAATAGAAGAGCATAGCGAAATGCTCCAAAATCAATATCTCTACGAACCCAACGCTTCGCAAATGAAGGCGGGTTGCTTTGCTTTTTTGTCGCAACAATATGGCGTTAAGGCACTTTCTGCTAACAGTCACCTCTTCGTTTCTCCCCATTTCATCGAGAACTGGCATGGTAGAAAGTTTAAGATACAGGCCGTTTCGAGTCTAAATAAAAAGGAACTGAAAACCAATTTCACAGCCTTTACACATGCCAACATTGCTGTTCGCAACTTTCCGTTGAGTGTTAACGAGCTAAGAAAGCGTTTAAAGCTGAAAGAAGGCGGTCATTTTCTATTTGGAACAACGCTGGGTTTCAACACACATGTCTTGTTGATGTGTAGTAAAGAATAAGCAAAAACAACCATTTCATCGCTCTTTTTCTGTCTTTTTGGTGTTGTTGAATGCCAATAGATCCACTTTTAAATCCTGCTTTCATTCCCTATTGGTGATAAAAGCAGATTGGTAGACTTACTCCCTCTCTTTCTTTCGACGGAAAAAAATCACTTTTATTGCCTCTTTTTTTGATGTCCTTTTTCTCGATAAAAAGGAACTTTCTTCGCTTTCTATTTCTCTTCTAACGCTCATAAAAAGAACTCTTTTTCCCCTTTCTTCGTCTTCCTTTAAAATCAAAAATATTTTCCTTTCGCTTCCACTTTCAAAACCTTTCAAATGGCTTTGTATTCACCTTGTTTGGTGCTCTCATTTTTCTTGCCTTGTAAACTCAATGCAATTGGGTGCTAAAAAGCATCGACTTTGCACCTTAAAAAGCTATGCTTTTGCCAGCAAAAAAACACTGCCTTTTGCATTGCATGGCGAAAACACCCCTTTTTAGTTGCACTGCTTTCGACTTGTAAAAAAACAGCGAAAAAAAGCCCCTAAAAAAATCGCCCTTCTGCGCCCCAATTGGGTTGAAAGAGAATCATTAATGACAACTCGTAAAATTTATAGATATCAATATTTTATAAATAAATTGATAATAATAATACCTTTAAAGTGGAGAAATGTGGGGAAAAAAAGCAGTAACTTTGAAACCCAAATACAACAATGTAGAAGATAAACATGCGTTTTTTAGGAAACATAGAAGCCAAACTCGACAGCAAAGGTCGTGTTTTCTTGCCTGCATCATTCAGAAAATCTTTTTCTAACGATGCCGCAATTAAACTGGTGTTGCGCAAAGATGTGTTTCAAAAATTGTTTGGTTTTATATCCCGAAGACGTGTGGAACGACTTAGTAGAAAAGCTTCGTTCTCGGCTATCTCGATGGAATAAACAACATCAAGAGATCTTTCGTCAGTTCGTTTATGATGCAGAACAAATTGAATTAGATAGTAACGGGCGTTTCTTAATACCCAAAAGATATCTTCAAATGACCAACATTTCGCAACGAGTTCGATTTATCGGTATGGACGATATGATTGAGATTTGGAGCGGAGAGGCACTTGAAGAGCCTTTGATGGATGCACAATTGTTTGCAGAAGGACTGCAAGCGGTGATGCAAAACAACAACACAAGCAACGAGGATAACAAACAATAACTTTGAGAATCGATACAATCCCCAAGCGCATGGCGCAGATAACGATGCCTTAAAACGCAAAAACAAGGTTGTGTAAACAAAAGAAACAAATGATTAAGACGGCAGAAACATATCATATACCAGTACTTTTGAACGAAAGTATTGATGGATTAAATATTCAACCAGGTGGCATTTATGTTGATGTTACAATGGGTGGAGGCGGACACTCGCATGAAATTCTAAAGCGATTAGACGCTAATGCACACCTTTATAGCTTCGATCAAGATGCCGATGCCGAAGCCAATCTTAAACAAAATCATGGCGACGACCTGTTGAATGATGAGCGTTTCACCTTCGTTCGTTCTAACTTTAGATACTTAAAGAATTGGATGCGCTATCATGGTGTAGAGCAAATAGATGGCTTGTTGGCAGACCTTGGGGTGTCGAGTCATCACTTCGATGATGAAAGTCGTGGTTTCTCGTTTCGCTTTGAGTCGCCCCTTGACATGCGAATGAATAAACGTTCGTCTAAAACTGCTGCCGACATCGTGAACAACTACGCCGAAGAAGCATTGGCAGACATCTTCTATCTCTATGGAGAACTAAAGAATTCACGCAAAATAGCATCGCTTTTGGTAAAGGCAAGACAAGAAAAAAAGATTGAAACAACGGGCGATTTTATTGCTGTTGTAGAGCCTTTGTTTAAAAGAGAACGTGAAAAGAAAGACCTTGCAAAGCTGTTTCAGGCTCTAAGAATTGAGGTAAATGGTGAGATGTCGGCTCTAAAAGAATTGCTAACAAGCGTTGTTGATATTCTAAAAACCAGGCGGTAGACTGAGCGTTATCACTTATCATTCGCTCGAAGACCGCATCGTTAAGAACATAATGAAAGCAGGAAATATAGAGGGAAAGATTGAACAAGACTTCTTTGGACGCATCAACACGCCGTTTAAACTCATCAATAACAAAGTGATTGTGCCCACAGAGGAAGAGCAAGAGCAGAACCCTCGCAGTAGAAGTGCAAAACTAAGAATTGCAGAAAAGAAATGAAAGAGACAGAAACAAATAAGCCTTTGGAAGTGATCGACGTGGTGGAAATACCACAAGAAGCACTTGATGAGGCGGCAAAGAAACAACAAACAGCGAACAATAACGCTGCTAACGACACGCAAGAGCCCAGCGAAGAGCTACCTACTCTAAAGGAAATCATAGAGAATAGGGCCATTGAAGGCGAACGCCCAATGAGCAAAAACTTTACGCTTCAAACAGTATTGGGTGGCGATATCCTTACTGCTGCCATTCTTCGACGCCAAATTTGGCTCATAGTGCTTATCACTTTCTTCGTCTTTCTATACATTGCCAATCGTTATAGATATCAACAACAAATGATTGAGTATGACAAATTGAAGAAAGAACTGCAAGATGCAAAGTATAAAGCCTTGTCTAGTAGTAGCGAATTGACCGAGAAAAGCCGTGAAAGTAATGTGCTCGAGATGCTTAAAAGCTATAATGATAGTACTATAAAGATTGCAAGTGAACCCCCATATATCATAACAATTCCAGAAGAATGAGCAAGTTTAATTATAAAAAAGTAATCCCAAGATACAAAGCTTTTGTGTGGGTTATGGTGCTGTTGTGCATTAGTGTACTTGTGAAAGCAATGTATATTATGACTGCTCAGCGTGGATATTGGATGCAAGTGGCCGACCGTGTGAAACGAGATAGTGTGCCAGTGAAACCCACAAGAGGTAATATTTTGAGCAGTGATGGCCGTTTAATGGCGAGTTCTCTGCCCGAATATAAGATATATATGGACTTTAAAGCCGTGAAAGAGGCTAAAAATGACTCGCTATGGCATGTAAAGCTCGATTCTATCTCAAAGGGATTGAATCAAATCTTCCCTTCTAAATCAGCTCAAGAGTTTAAAGCTTATCTTCAAGAAGGATATAAAAAGGAAAGTCGTCACTGGCCTATTTGGCCCTCAAGAGTAAACTATAACGTGTTTACTGATGTGAAAGCGCTTCCCATTTTTCCGTTTAGCTCAATATAAAGGAGGTTTCCATTTCGAGGAATTTAACGCCCGTCAGCGTCCTTATGGCTCGTTAGCTGGTCGCACAATAGGTGAGATGTATGGTGCAAAAGACACCGCTCGCTTTGGTTTAGAGCTGTCTTACGATTCTATTTTGCGTGGAACTGATGGCATTAACCACCGTAGAAAGGTGCTCAATAAATTCTTAGACATTCCTGTAAAGGCTCCTATCGACGGCTTAGATATCGTTACTACGATCGATGTTGGTATGCAAGACTTAGCCGAACGCTCTGTTATTAACGAGCTAAAGGAAATCAATGGCAACGTAGGAGTGGCCATAGTGATGGAGGTTAAGACTGGAGATATCAAGGCAATAGTGAACATGGAGCGTTGTGGTGATGGACAATATCGAGAAAGAAAGAATCATGCTGTGAGCGATTTGCTTGAACCTGGCTCGGTATTTAAGGTTGCTTCGATGCTAGTTGCATTGGATGATGGACATGTAGACACCTCTTATGTGGTCGAAACAGGCGGAGGTGTGTGGCCAATGTATGGTAGAGAGATGAAAGATCACAACTGGAGACGTGGCGGTTACGGCACAATTAACTTCACAAAGTCCCTTATGGTGAGCTCAAACATTGGAGTTAGCCGTATAGTTGATAAGTTTTATCACGACGATCCCGCACGTTTTGTGAAAGGAATATATAGAACTGGTCTTGCAGATGATTTGCATATCCCTCTCTTAGGTGCATCTCCTGCCCGAATAAGAATGCCTAAAAAGGCTGCAAATGGACAGTGGTTGAACTGGAGTAACACCGCATTGCCATGGATGAGTATTGGTTATGAAACACAGATACCACCTATTTCGACATTAACTTTCTACAATGCGATAGCCAATGGCGGTAAGATGATGCAGCCAAGGTTCGTTAAACAGGTAGTAAAGAATGGCGAAGTGATTCAGGAATACCCACCTAAAGTATTGCGAGAGCAGATTGCAAAGCCTCAAAGTATTAGTAAAATGCGAGACGTTTTGAGAGTATGTTGTGACCTATGGATTAGGAAGAAAGGCCGGAAGTAAGTCCTTTAAGGTTGCAGGTAAGACGGGAACGGCTCAGATGTCCAAAGGAGTTGCGGGCTATAAGTCTGGAATGGTAGACTATTTGCTTAGCTTTGCGGGATTTTTCCCAGCCGATAACCCCCGCTATAGTTGCATTGTTTGTATCCAAAAGTCGGGTCTTCCAGCTTCAGGAGGTGGTATGTGCGGTCCTGTTTTCCATCATATTTCAGAGGGAATCATGGCTCAAGACATCAAATTAGATATCAAAGATGCTCGAGACTCATCGTCAGTTCTTATCCCAGAGGTAAAGATTGGCAATGTATTATCAAGCACTTATGTTTTAGATAAGTTAGGCATTAAAACGCAATCGCCATGGAGCAGCGTGCCAACCAATAGCAAACCCGTTTGGGGAAAGGCACAGAAAGCAGGTCAAACAGCCCTTCGTTTAGAGCGAATAAAGCAGTTTGGAAGCGCATTTGTACCCGATGTAATTGGCATGGGAGCACGAGATGCAGTGTATTTGTTAGAGAGTAGAGGTGTGAAAACACGCATCATAGGCCGAGGAAAGGTAGTGAAACAAAGCCTATCAGCTGGACATCGCATCGTGAAAGGCTCTATTTGCGAACTCATTTTAGAGTAAAAACAGCAATCAAATCAACGCTTCATTCGTTTGCAGAGGCTTATTCTTCTGAAATACAGAAGGGCGTTAAGAAGAAATAAAAAAAGGAATCAAGTAAAAATACGAAATATGATAATAAGTAAGCTTATTTCAGGCATTAAACCAATCAATATCATAGGTGATGCCAACAAAGAGATAGTCGGTGTAAACATCGATTCACGCAAAATAGAAGCTAATCACTTATTTATTGCCGTGAAAGGAACACAAGTTGATGGACATCGTTACATCGAAACAGCCATTGAGAAAAGGCGCTGTTGCAGTATTATGTGAGGACCTTCCAGAAGAAAAAGCAGCCCATGTAACCTACATTCAGGTACAAGATACCACCCAAGCAGCAGGTGTTGTTGCCACAGTTTTCTATGGAGAACCCTCTAAAAAGGTGCAGTTAGTAGGCGTAACAGGCACCAATGGCAAAACAACAATCGCCACATTATTATATAATCTGTTTAGAAAATTAGGCTACAAGTGCGGTCTATTGTCAACCGTTTGCAATTATATTGAAGACGAAGCAGTGCCTGCCGACCACACAACTCCAGACCCTATCGCACTCAATTACTTATTATCTCGAATGGTAGAAGCAGGCTGTGAGTATGTATTTATGGAGTGTTCGTCTCACGCAATCGCCCAAAAACGCATCGCAGGACTACACTTTGCAGGCGGAATCTTCACCAATCTCACTCGTGATCACTTAGATTATCATAAGACCTTCGAGAACTATCGAGATGCAAAGAAAGCCTTCTTTGATAGCTTACCCAAAACTTCTTTCGCTATAACTAATGCAGATGACAAGAATGGAATGTACATGGTGCAGAACACAAAGGCGACAGTTAAGACCTATAGTACACGTTCTTTGGCCGATTTTAAGGCACGAATCATTGAGTGTCACTTTGAAGGTATGTACCTAGAAATCGACGGAAGAGAAGTAGGCGTGCGCTTTATCGGTAAGTTTAACGTAAGTAATCTGCTCGCAGTGTATGGTGCTTCGGTGATGCTTAAGCAACAACCAGAAGACATTCTCCTTGCACTTAGCACCCTACATAGCGTTAGTGGCCGTTTAGAACCTATCTATTCGCCCGAAGGATTCACCTGTATTGTAGACTATGCACATACCCCCGACGCCCTCGAAAACGTGCTTTTGGCTATTCACGACGTGCTAAATGGCAAAGGAAAGGTGATAACTGTGTGCGGAGCAGGCGGAAATCGAGACAAAGGAAAGCGTCCTTTGATGGCTCAAGAAGCTATTAAACAAAGCGATAAGGTGATTTAACCAGCGACAACCCACGTTTTGAAGACCCACAAGACATTCTAAACGATATGAAAGAAGGCTTAAACAACGCTCAGTTGAAGAAGACTTTAACCATAGTAGACCGCAAAGAGGCTATCAGAACCGCTTGTTCTTTGGCACAAAAGGGCGATGTTGTGTTGGTAGCAGGAAAGGGACACGAAGATTATCAAGAGATAAATGGAGTGAAACATCACTTTAACGATAAAGAAGTTCTATACGAAATATTTCAGAACGACTAATCGTTTTCGTGGCAGTTGATATCTTGCTCCGTCGTAGTATTTATCGCATCAGAGCATCATCTTCTATCTATCGCCAAAACACCTTTTAAATCGATTGGCGTGCAAACTCATTGCTATTGGCGTGTAATTGCATAGCTATTAAGGTGTAAAAGCAATGCAATTGGGGTGCAAACTCAATGCAATTAGAAACTGCCCACCAATCATTTATCGAACGAAAGAAATACAAGTAGTAAAATAAAGACACCATGTTATACTATCTTTTCAGATTTTTAGAGCAATACGGAATATCTGGTTCGCACCTTTGGGGATACATTTCGTTCCGTGCTTTATTAGCAATGATTTTATCATTAGTTATCTCTTCGTGGTTTGGAGAGCGTTTTATTAAGTATTTAAAGCGTAAACAAATCACCGAAACTCAGCGTAGTGCAGAGATAGATCCATTCGGAGTGAACAAAGTTGGCGTTCCTTCTATGGGTGGAATCATCATCATTTTGGCAATACTTGTACCCGTGTTGCTCCTCGGACGCTTGCGTAATATCTATCTTATCCTAATGATTATCACCACAGTTTGGTTGGGTTTCTTAGGCGGAATGGACGACTTTATCAAGATTTTCAAGAAGAATAAAGACGGACTTAGCGGTAGATATAAGATCATTGGACAAATAGGTATAGGCTTAATTGTGGGCATTGTGCTTTGGTCTTCACCCGATGTGAAAGTGAATGAGAACATTGCTGTGAAACGAGAGGGTAGCGAATTGGTGATAAAACACCGCACAGAGGCTCGTAAATCGTTGAAAACAACGATCCCATTTGTGAAGGGACACAACTTAGATTATTCGAGATTAACCGCTGTTTTCGGTAAATATAAGACGGCAGCAGGCTGGATTTTTGTTTGTTGTTATGACCATTTTGGTGGTAACAGCAGTGAGTAACGGAGCCAATCTCAACGATGGTATGGACGGAATGTGCGCTGGAAACTCCGCCATTATAGGTGTTGTACTGGGCATTTTGGCGTATGTCAGCTCGCACATCGAATTTGCGTCCTATCTGAATATTATGTACATACCTGGTTCGCAAGAGTTAGTTGTGTTCTTTTGTGCCTTCATTGGTGCGCTAATAGGATTCTTATGGTATAACGCTTACCCTGCTCAAGTGTTTCATGGGAGATACTGGTTCGCTCACAATTGGCGGTATTATAGCAGTGGGAGCCATCATCATTCATAAAGAATTGTTGCTTCCTATCCTCTGTGGAATATTCTTTGTAGAGAGCTTAAGCGTGATAATGCAAGTGTGGTACTATAAGTTAGGAAAGCGAAAGGGCATTAAACAACGTATATTTAAGCGTACTCCGATTCACGATAACTTCAGAACTCAAGATTCACAGCTTGATCCTGACTGCAAATATCTATTGAAAAAGCCTCACGGAGTGTATCATGAATCAAAGATAACCATACGTTTTTGGATTGTAACCATCATCTTGGCTGCTCTCACTATCATCACATTAAAGATACGATAAAATAGTATTTTCGTTCAAAAAGGCGTGGAAGGCTCTTGCAACGGCATTGCGAATAGAGGCGACATGCACTATGAAAAGAATTAGAAGAAATAACAAATTATGGCAAGAATAGTAATTTTAGGGGCTGCAGAGAGTGGTATTGGAGCTGCAGTATTGGCGCAAAAGCAAGGTTTCGACGTTTTTGTTTCAGATAAATCACCTATAAAAGACAAATATAAAGAGCAGCTAAACAAACGCAATATACCCTGGGAAGAGGGCCAACACACTGCAGAATTGATTTTTAAATGCAGACGAAGTGATTAAAAGTCCGGGCATTCCTAAAGAGGTTCCGATGGTAAAAGAGATTATAAAACACAACATTCCTATTATCAGCGAAATTGAGTTTGCAGGCCGATACACCAACTCTAAGATGATATGTATCACAGGAAGTAATGGTAAAACCACTACCACTTCGTTGATATACCACATCTTTAAAGAAGCAGGTTATGATGTTTCGCTTGCAGGAAACATAGGAAAAAGCCTCGCTTTGCAGGTTGCTGAGGCTCCACATGCATACTATATCATCGAGATTAGCTCGTTTCAGCTCGACGATATGTATGACTTCCGTGCCAACACAGCCGTTCTTTTGAACATCACTCCAGATCATTTAGATCGCTATGAGTATAAAATGCAACTCTATACCGATGCAAAGATGCGTATAATTCAAAATCAAACGAAAGACGATAGCTTTGTTTATTGGGCGGATGATGAAGTAGTTGCAGCCGAATTGCATAAGTATAACATCGAAGCACAACAGCTTACATTCTCAGAATACGCATCAAATAGCGTGGCAGCGTGCGTAGATAATGGTGAGATAGTGGTGAAAAAGCCAGTAGAATTCACCATGCCACGAGCAGAACTCTCTCTTCTTGGTCGTCATAATCTATACAATTCGTTGGCAGCAGCATTGGCAGCGGCAGCTAATGGTGTTGATGTTGAGGCCATAAAGCATGGCTTACGCACCTTTGCAGGTGTGGAACATCGTTTAGAATACGTCACTACCGCCAACGGAGTGCGTTATATTAACGATTCAAAAGCAACCAATGTAGACGCATGTAGATGGGCTTTAGAGAGCATGACCACCCCAACTATCCTCATATTAGGTGGATTAGACAAGGGAAATGACTACAATGAGATAAAGCAATTGGTGTTAGATAAGTGCAAAGCGCTTGTGTTTATGGGCGCAGACAACAGCGTGTTGCATCAGTTTTTCGATGGACTTGGAATTGAAATTGCCGATACTCACAGTATGGAAGAGTGCATGAAAGAATGTAAAAAGCGTGCCGTTGAGGGCGATACCATTCTTTTAAGTCCCTGTTGTGCCAGCTTCGACCTCTTTAAAAACATGGAAGACCGAGGCGAACAGTTTAAAAGACTTGGGCACGAAAAAGCATAATAATAGCTTTCAATAGCAGTAACAATAGAAACAGAAAGTCACATCGAGCAACAATAAAAGGGCATATAACAAAAACGATGAATACGAATAAATTAGGAAATATTTTTCAAAGGAGATAAAGTGATTTGGATGGCTTTTTTCTTCCTTTGTGTCATCAGTATTATTGAGGTTTTCTCTGCTTCTTCGGGCTTAACTTATAAAAGTGGTAGCTATTTAGCACCCGTTTTTAAGCACATGTTTTTGTTAAGTTTAGGTGCAATCGCTATGATTTTTCACCCTAAACATACCCTGTCGATACTTCAAAACACCCACTCTTTTCCTCTATTTTGGGTCTATTCTCGGCTTGTTGTGGGCAGTAATAGCAGGCGAAGCCACCAATAATGCTCAGCGATGGATAAGTTTTTTAGGAATACAATTTCAGCCTTCAGAGATCGCAAAGGGCACTATTATATTGCTAACTGCGCAAATTTTGAGTGCTCTTCAAACCGAAAACGGAGCCGATAAGCGTGCTGTTAAATGGGTTTTAGGACTTTCTGCACCCCTTATTCTGTTGATATTCAAAGAGAACTTCTCAACGGCTGCCCTTATTTCGTTGGTTGTTTTCATGATGTTTGTACTGGGAAGAGTGCCTAAAAAGCTATTAGGTTATATGGTAGCGTGCGTTGGTGGACTTGCTGTTGTGGGCTTTTTGCTGATTATGACCATTGGTAAGGTAGAAGAACAACCCGATAACAAGAAGCTACTTACAGAGCAAGTAGAGCCTAAAAAGGAAGAAAAAGGCGGTATAGGATCGTATTTAAAGCGTTTAGATACATGGAAATCACGTATCAATAAGTTTACTTCAGGAAAAGATTTAGCCCCTAATGAGGTCGATTTAGATAAGGATGCGCAGGTGGCACACGCCAATATTGCCATTGCATCGTCGAACATTGTGGGACGAGGTCCAGGTAATTCAGTAGAAAGAGACTTCCTTTCTCAGGCCTTTTCAGACTTTATTTACGCCATAATTATAGAGGAAATGGGTATCGGAGGAGCCTTTTTTGTTGCCTTACTTTATATGGTTATCTTGTTCAGAACGGGAACTATTGCCCGACGATGTGAGAACAATTTTCCTGCATTTTTGGCCATGGGATATGCGCTTTTGTTAGCAACTCAGGCCGTATTTCAATATGTGTGTAGCTGTAGGACTTGCGCCTGTAACAGGTCAACCCTTACCACTTGTAAGTAAAGGAGGTACTTCTACCATCATCAACTGTGTTTTCTTAGGAGTGATTTTAAGTGTAAGTCGTTCGGCAAAGGTAAGAGACGAGTCGGCAACTACACCCACACCAGTGGCAGAAAACGACACAGAGTCGAACTAATATCTAAAATTCTATATACCGAACCGCTCTAAGTTATCTATTTAGGGCGGTTCATTCTTTTTATATCTCTCACTATTTCTCACCCTCATTCTTTTGTCGTTTGATGTAAAGAATATTGCATTGAATAGAGAACAAAAATGATAATGTGGGGGAATAGCATTGCTTTTAGACTGCAAACTCAATCTTTTTGCATCATAATCTCACTGCTTTTTCAAGGTAAAAGCGTTGCTTTTGAAAATAGGGAAAAGAGCCTTTGAAAGAATGAGTGCAATTCAATCTCTTTTTACTTACAAATAACTAAGTTGTGGAAAAGAGACAAACAACCACACTGCAATCCCTTTTTTTATAGACAAAGCACAGATGCTTTTTAGTTGTGCAATTAAAGGCAATAAACCTACCCATAATTAATTATATCAGCCATTTATGCAATACTTCCCTTCATAATTTTTAGGTATTGTTTCGTTTTGATAATGTGTGTAACTTTGCAAACGAAATGCGAATCAGGATGAAGTACGCAAAATTTTTATTTATATTACTGTTGTTACAGATCTCTAATAATGTCTTTTCGCAAACAATATGTAGAGGTGTTGTGCTCGATAAGCTAACTAACGAGCCAATAATAGGAGCGTTTGTGGTTTCGAAATTGGCTACAAACGAACATACAACCACCAATAAAGATGGAGCATTTGTGTTGAAAGTGGCTCCTAAAACAGCTATAGTCATTTCGTATTTAGGCTATAAATCCCTCTTAACTCATGCTGATAGCACTGCAGTTTATTATCTTCAAGCCGACGTTAAGGCACTTGGTGAAGTGGTTGTAACGGCACAAGAAGGACGAAAACTATCCACTTCGTCTACCATTAAAAAGCGACAGGCTATGGACCATCTGCAACCCTCTTCTTTCTCAGATATATTAGAATTGCTTCCAGGCGGACGTGCTTCTAACGGCACACTCACCACACCTAACGTTATATCTTTGCGTGAAGTGCCCATCTCTGGCAATGATTATGCCACCTCATCTCTCGGTACTCAGTTCGTAGTTGATGGCGCACCGATAAGTATGCACGCCAACATTCAACGCCTTTCAGGGGCTTTAGACCGCACTTCTAACGTGCGCAACTTCACCAATATGGGTGTAGATATGCGTTCAATAGCCACCGACGACATTCAAGAAGTAGAGATTGTGCGAGGCATTCCCTCTGTGAAATATGGCGATTTAACCAGTGGATTGGTGAAAATAACCCGTAGACGAGGAGGCAATAACTTGTCGGCACGCTTCAAAGCCGATATGAATAGTAAGCTGTTTTATGTGGGAAAAGGATTTGAAAACACCGCCAAACGCCTATCATTTAACTTCAGTGGCGACTATCTTGATAGTCAATCAGACCCTCGAAACATTCTCGAAAACTATAAACGAATCACCCTTTCAGCCCGAATGAATAAGGTGTTCGAAACCCGTTCGCATCAAATCAGCACCACACTCAACATAGATTATGGCGGTTCTTTCGACGAAGACAAGGTGGACGAGGAGCTAAATTATGGTGGAGTGGATAAATATAGCTCGAAATATCAACGCTATGCCGCAATGTTCGATATTGAGTTGAAACCCAAGAACACCCAAAGTTGGTTGCGATCACTTGATTTTTCTACCTCGGCAAGCTACGAAAACGACCGCTTAGAGCGCACTCGTTTGGTGCAACTCACCAGCGACACGCCTGCAGCTCTTAACAATGTTACAGGTGAGAGCGATGCTGTTTTTATCTATCCCTACACTTACACGGGCTCACAAACAGTAGATGGCAAGCCAGTTAACGTGTTTATGCGAGCAAATGGCACCTTTTCTTTTCCCTTAAAAGGCGTAACCAACGAGCTTTTGATAGGTGCAGACTTTCAAATTGATAAGAATTTAGGACAAGGACAGATGTTTGATGTGCTCTATCCGCTATACCCTGGCACGCTACATCGACCTCGAAAATATAGTGATATACCTGCTTCGCACACCCTTTCGTTTTATGTTGAAGAAACAATGAGCAAGCAATTAGGACGTTATAACATCGATCTCTCGGCTGGAATACGTGCCCAAACGGCGTTAAACCTACCTAATAGCTATGCTTTACATAACAAATACTATCTCGATCCACGTGTTAATGCCTCGCTAACGCTGCCTTCTTTCAACGTGTTAGGACACCCTTTCACCTTCAGTTTGTCGGCAGGTGTGGGCTTACACACTATGTTTCCAACGATAGATCAGCTCTATCCCGAAAACGAATACATGGATTTTGTGGAGTTTAGTTACTATCATGAGCAACGAGAAAACCGCAGAATGCGTCTTCAAACCTATGTGGTAGATCCTCGAAATCCCTCTTTAACGGCTGCACGCAATGTGAAAAAGGAGATTAGAGGCGATGTGTCTTGGGCAGGAAATCGACTCACTTTGACCTATTTCCATGAGGATATGACCTCGGGTTTCAGGTCTATGGCAGTGTTTCAGCCCTATCAATATAAGCTCTACTCAATGGCTTCGCTCAGCGGTTCGGCTTTAATCACACCTCCAAATATCGATGATTTGCCCTTTACAATGCGCAGTAGACTTCAAAGTTACAATGTATGGGCTAACGGAAGCAGAACTTTTAAACGAGGATTAGAATTTACTTTCGCTTCGGCTCGTGTGCCTTTGTTCAACACTCGCTTAACCATTACGGGCGCATGGTTTAAAACTCACTATCAAAATGCATTGCCTGTGCAAGAGAAACCCTCAAAGATTGTGAATGGAAAGGCACTGAATGCCGTTGGAATATATAAAGACGATGAGGGCTATATACGTGAGATGGTGAACACAAACTTTACCTTTGATAGTAGTATTCCACAAATAAAACTGGGCGTTTCTCTCTCTTTTCAATGCTTATGGCAAACTGCAAGTCAGTCGATGAGAAAGGAAACGATTCCTCAAAGCTATATGAATGAGAACGGAGAGATATTGCCTTATACTGCAACAGAGCAACAAGACAATGCGCTTCGATATCTTGTAAGGGTGCAAAACGAACGTGCGTTCGAGCGTCAAACTGTGCCTTTTAGTATGAATATCAACCTAAAAGCCACTAAAAAGCTTTGGAACGACCAGCTAATGGTTGCCCTCTTTGTGAATAAACTTTGGGATGCTCACCCCGATTATGAGCGCAATAACATGGTGGTTCGACGTTTCGTTGTGCCTTATTTTGGATTAGAAATGAGTGTGAAACTATGATAAAGCAATTATATATCATTTGTTTGGTGTTGGTGTTGATGGCTTTTTCGAGCTGTGAAAAAGAGGAAACCAATTATTATACCACTGCAATTACCCGCTTAGAGCTATCAGAAGGCGAGGAATTGATGCAGATTCAAGGTACAATAACACTGCTCAATATCACCAATCAACAAGCCTATTCCACTTCAACATTCAACAATTCGCAAACAACAATGCAGGTATTGCGAGGCGTTTATTCGTTACAAGGGGAGGGAACAGTGCGTGTAAAAACAGCAGATGGAAGCGTCTCAGTGCGCTATTTTCGTGTGTCTGAAAGCTATGTAGAGGTACTTAACAATTCAACAACAATTGTATTACATCCTATTTGGTTATGAAAAGAAAAAAACAATAGCAATACTTTTGGTTCTTTGGTTGGGTGCTTTCAATGCGTTATATGCCTCTTCGTTAGACTCAATAGCTATATTAGAGCACAACGCTTTGTGGACTCGTGTTCTGCAAAAGCATGCTGACAATCCTGCATCGGCTCCCACTTTATATTCCACTTCGCTATCAAGTGGAAGCGTTTCGTTCGACTATCAACATTCAAATAAGCCTTTCTTATATCAAAAAGGCACAGGACATAAGGTGGGAAAGATAGACATTCAGTCGTATCTTTTATTGCCTTCGAACCTTTGTTTGTGGGGAAGTGCGGGCTATAAAAGGGGTAAAATAGAGTGCATAAGCTTTAATTCTGCTGCCGACTTCGATATACTTTATCCTTATGTTTTGGGCGATACGTTGCAAACAAGTCCTACTATTGAGCAGTATTCGTTTAGCGGTGGGGCAGCAACCACAATGAAACAGTGGACCATTGGGGCTGTAATTGACTTTAGAGCGATGCAACAATTTAGTAGAAAAGACCCACGAACACGCAGTATTGCCACCGACTTAGTGTTGAAAGTAGGGGCAAAATATGCCTTTACAACATACGACTTGGGTTTGGATATGGGTGGAATTTTCTACAAACAAACCAACGATGTGGCCTTTTTTCGTGAGGAAGGAACCAGTAAAGAATATCTTTATACAGGCTTAGGAACCAACTATGCACGCTTTTCGGGCAACAACTTATCTGCCTATTACAAAGCTACAGGATTGCTGTTCGATATTCATTTGAACCCCAAAACAAAGCAAGGAGCCTTTATTTCGGCAGGTTATCGATTCGTTCCATATAACCAAATCCTTCCCAAACTCAACGCTTTACCCCTCACAACCTTATACAATACAATGTGGAAAGCCCACTTTGGGTGGAAAGCAGAACAGCAATTGGGTTGGAGTGTGTATGCTTCTGTGGTGCATAACCGCCGTTTAGGCAACGAAAATGTCGTTGGAAACGCTGCAGGAGGAGAGTATCGAAAGCTCATAAGCATGTCGATGTATAAGAATAGGCAATGGGATTATGCGGTAGGAGCACTACTTAAAGGCAGGCGATAAACACGTGTTTACAGCCCATGTGCAAGGCGGTTACAAAACAAATAAAATGCAATATGTAGAGCCTTTGCATGTTATGGAGGCGAACTTTGTATATGTTAATACTCAAATGCAATATCAACAGGCTGTGAATAGTCGATCAACACTCACCTTAGATGTTAGCTCTACGGTGATGAATAACGTGAAAAAGCAGTTGATTATGCCCTTTGCTGTGATGGATAAGAATATCACTGAGATGATAAACTTAAGCTATGAGCATCTTAAAGCCAATGCTTTTCAGTTAGAAGGAAGCGTGCTTTTCACTTATAAACCAGCGTGTTGGAAAAGCAATAAAACCCTATTTGCTCGCTTAAATGGTGGTTTTGTAGGATTAAAAGGATACCAACAAACCAATATGAGCGTTGCTTTGGGAGTCTATTTCTAATGCAATAAGAAGATAAAATAATCAATAACAGAAAAATAAAAAGATAGTATGAAAAGAAACATTTTTATGTTAGTTGCAGCACTATTTGCTGTATGTTTTGTGTTTACTTCATGTAAAGACGATAATGAACCCGCTACTGTTGAAAAGGTAGAGTATGGCCTAAGCCTTAATGTTCCATTGGATGTAGAAGGCGGAAGCTTGCAAAATGCAACCGCAGTGTTTACCAATGTGCTCGATAAAACAACCTATTCGTTCTCTAACTTCAAAGAGAAAGACGGCAAATACAATGCAGTTTTATCGCTTCCTGCAGGCACCTACAATATTGAAGTGAATGGTACTTTGGCGTATAAGGTAAACAATCAGTCGCTAACATCGGCTGTTCGTGCCACAAAGAGCAATGTATCTGTAACCAAAAGTGGCGTAGAAGGTATTCCTAACTCAACCGAGATAGCCCTCAATACCTATAATGCTGCGGCTGGATTGGTGATTACTGAGATCTATTTCTCATTCTCAAAGACTCCCGAAGGCAAAGATTATAGCGACGATCAATATATCAAAATTGCCAATAATAGCGACTCTTTGATGTATGCCGACGGGCCTTGCTATCGTGCAATCTCAATTCCAAACCAATGCAAAGAACGATTATAAGCCCAACGTTATGCTTCAAGGTATGACCGTAGAAGATATCTTTGTAATTCCAGGAACAGGCAAACAATATCCTATTAAGCCAGGAGAAGAGATCGTAATTGCATTCAATGCACGCAATCATAAAGAGTTTAATGCTAACTCTATCGATCTAAGTAAAGCCAACTTCCAATTCTATTCTTCTATGTTTATAGAGGGAGTAGACGCTGATGGTGAAGAGATTGACATCGAAAAAGCAAAAACAACAATGTTCCTGTTCTTAAGCATGTGTATGGTGATAGCGAAGGAAGAGTAACCCCAAACCGCAATGGTGTGAAGGCATATGCGCTTGTTCGCATTGAAGGTGATGTGGAAACATTTAAGAAGAACTATGAATATAAAGTGAAATATGTTGAAGCTGATGACCCATATAACCTCGAAAAACGAAGAGAACTACTTAATGGTTCCTAACAAATGGGTGATTGATGCAGTGAATCTTGCAGTGAAGTCAGACCACCAATGGAATGTGGTTGCACCTTCATTAGATGCTGGTTTTACTTATTGGGCAGAGCAAATGAACGATGCAAGTAGCTATAGAAAGGCTGTATTGCGTAAGAGAAAACGGTACAAAATGGCTCGATACCAATAACTCAACCAATGACTTTGAAGCTGCTGCAAAGCCTTCTTATTTTGAATATTAATTAGAGTTAGATAATAATCTCCCTTCTTTCTAATGCAGAAGAGGGGAGATTATGCCTTTAAAAACGATGAAATATAATCGTATTCTTTTGTTTATTGCTTTGTGCATAGTATCGTTTAATGCCTTTGCACAGCGCATGTTGCAAGATAATAGCGTAAGAATTGGAAAGCTATCTAATGGACTTACCTATTATATTAAACACAATTCATTTGTTAAAAACGAAGCCGATTTCTATCTAGCACAGCGAGTTGGCTCTATATTAGAAACGCCTAATCAACGTGGTTTGGCTCACTTTTTAGAGCACATGGCATTTAATGGCACTGTAAACTTTCCACAAACAGATAAACAAAACCAGGCGTTGTTCAATGGTGTGAAAGCGTTGGAATTAAGTTTGGAGCAAACCTAAATGCCTATACAAGCGTTGACCAAACGGTGTATAACATATCTGCTGCGCCCGTAACTCGTGAGGGAATAGTAGATTCTTGCTTACTAGTTCTGCACGATTGGAGCTGTGGTTTACTGCTCACTGATAAGGAGATTGACAAGGAAAGGGGCGTTATTGAAGAAGAATGGCGCACCCGTAGGTCGGCAATGGCAATGCAACGCCTTTTAGAACAATCAACTCCTATCATCTATAAGGGTACTAAATACGAAGATTGTTTGCCCATTGGATCGATGGATATCGTGCGTTCTTTCCCCTATAAGCAGTTGAAAGACTATTATAAACGATGGTATCGCCCCGACTTGCAAGCTGTTATTGTGGTGGGAGATGTTGATGTTGACAAGGTAGAAGCAAAGATTAAGGCGTGCTTTGGAGCCATTCCTCAACCTAAAAATCGCTGAAAAAGCGAGTGTATTATCCTGTGAGTGACAACAAAGAGATGATTGTTTTTTGTGCTAAAGACGCTGAACAACCTGTTCCAAGTTTTAGTCTTTACATGAAAAGAGACATCACTCCGTGGGCAGAACGACAAGATGTTGAGGCGTATAAGGATAATTATCTCACCAATTTGGTTATTTCTATGCTCAACAATCGCTTTGATGTTTTGCAAAAGAAGCATAGTAAAGAAATTCTTGCAGCATCGGTTCAAGATGGAAACTTCTTCATATCGAATACCAAAGACGCCTTTATGCTAACGGCAACGCTGGTGAAAGAGCGTGTAAAAGAGGGTATTTCGTTGGTTGTTGGCGAGCTGGAAAGAGCCCGAAAGCATGGCTTTACCGAAACAGAACTATTGAGAGCGAAAGGACGAAGCGTTGAATGATGCACAGAATTCGTATAACGATCGCAACAAAGTTCGCAATAGTATGTATGTGGAAATGTGCGTGAATAACTTCCTAAATAATAGTAATATACTTACTCCTGAAGTGGAATTGCAAGAAGCAAAGCGTTTGAATGGCTTGGTTTCGTTAGCAGATGTGAACGCAATGCTTGCCGAACTGGTGCACAACACCAATGAGGTGGCAACCTTGTTTGTGCCCGATTCGAAGGGAGCAGAAGAGCTTTCGGAACAACAGTTAAAGCAAACTATTGTGTTGGCACAGCAAAAAGACTATCCAAAATACGAGGATATGAAAACCGAATCTTCTTTTATTTCAACTCTACCACAGCGTGGAACGATAGTGAAAGAAGAGAAAACGATATATGGTTATACCCACTTCACCTTGTCGAATGGCATGAATGTGTATGTAAAACCAACCTCTTACGAAGACGATGAAATCAACTTGCGAGCATTTAGTATTGGTGGTAAGAGCCTATACAGCCCCAAAGACACCCATAACTTAACCTATCTCATTGCAGGAATCACGTCGGGTGGACTGTCGAAGTTCGACGAATTGACCCTCAATAGAATGCTTTCAGGTAAAACCGTGAATGTTTCGCCTTTCATTGGCGAAGACATCGAAGGCATAAAGGGTAACAGCGTGGTTCGAAATGCAAAGGAATTGTTCGAGTTGGTGCATCTTTATTTCACCTCGCCTCGTGTAGATTCAGCAGCTTTTTAAGCAGATGATAGACGAGCAAAAGAGCTTTACTGAATTGCAAAACCAAAAACCTGGTGTGGTGTATAACGATAGTTTGATGCGTGTTGTGTATGGAAATAATCCACAAGTGCTATCTCTTTCGGCTACCGACTTAGACAAAGTGAACCATAAAAAGATTATAGAGATCTACAAAGAACGCTTTGCCAATGCTGCAGATTTCAACGTTATCATAACAGGAAGCGTTGATATTGAAAAACTAAAGCCCTTCCTCTGTCAGTATTTAGCATCGCTTCCATCGGCAAAAGGTAGAGAGGTGCGGGGCAAGAATATTCCAGAAATACAAGAAAAGAATATCACTCGCCTCATGGTTCACCCACAAACCACACCCGTTGTGCGCACAAGTGTGCTCTATTCTGCACGTATTCCATATAGCGTAGAGAACGAAATAAAACTCGATATCCTCGCTTCTCTCTTGCGAAGTGGCTATCTTCAGTCGATTAGAGAAGACAAAGGAGGAGCTTATAACATCAAAGTTACAAGTACATTGGCGCAATATCCCTATAGTCAAATGGTGCTAAAAGTGGCATTTAGTACTGCTCCTGAGAAGTATAAAGAGCTTATTCCGCTGGTAGATGCAGGGCTTTTGAAACTTGCAAACAATGGAGTTGATGCGCAAGAGTTAGGCAAAATAAAGACCTATTTGCTTAAAACTTACAAATCGGTAGTGAACACTAACGAGTATTGGGAAAGAGCTTTTGTTTAACTATCTCTATAATAATGTAGACGCAGATGCGGGCTATCAGCGTTTTGTTGAACAGCTAACACCTCAAGATATGCAGCGTTTTGCTAAGCTGGTTGTAGAGAATAAGAAGCGAATTGAAGTGACAATGAGTTCTGAAAAGATACAATAACGCAGAGAAGAGCGTATTTTTTTAGAGATATTGCAGGGTTTGTTGATTGCCAATTGAGGTGAGATGACAAGTTGCAATATCTCTTTTTTTATTGGGTTCGCTTCACTTTGAGAGAGTATAGCTCAGCACTTCGTTTCTAAATCCATTGCTTTTAGAGCGCAATCTCATTGCTTTTACACCTCAATCTCACTGCTTTTGTAAGGTAAAAGCGTTGCTTTTGGGACGTGAAGGCTCAATCCCTGGAATGAAAGGGGAGTGGAGGAGGAAAAGAAAGGTAAACGGGGTGCGGTGCAAAGGCAACTCGGGTGGGTGGTTTATCGCATGATGTCTTTCAATACTTGTAGCGATTTAAGCTCTGCAAAGGTGGGGAGGTGCAACTTATAATAATTCAAAATGATGTCTGTACAGCGGTTTCTTTGCTCGTGCGACATCTCGAATAAGTGCATGGTGTTATAGTTCGAACGGAGCAATTGATACATGGAAATAGAGTCGGTGGGCGTTAGATAGTCGGTGTGTATGGGCGAATAATTTTCAAAACAGCCTGTTCTCAAATTGAAAATGCAACCCTCATTAAAACCATCAGTATTGGGATAGAAGCCAATGAAATGTGTGAGTTTGATCATAAACACGAGGTGGAAGTTGGCAAAAGAGCCAGTGCAGCTGTCTAACCACAAGAGTCCTGCCTCGATATAATTGTGCAAAAGGGCGGTTTGTGCTTCGCTTTTGGTGGCGTGATACAGAAATTCTGCCACGAAAAGTGCGATACTACACTTGAAAGGATCAAAGAAAATCGAATTGAAAGGATGCGCTATTTTGATGTCGTTCAACTTCTGTAAGCCCACGTTTCTCACGATAATCGAAAGCGAGTTCGAGTAAGGTTAGGGGCTGAAAAAACTGTCGTTTGGTGGCTGTAGAGCCCTTTTTGCCCACTCGAACAATAAAACTAATGCGTCCTAATTGCTCTGTTAGCATGTCGACAATCATTTGATTCTCTTTGTATTTGAATGAGTGTAGAACAATAGCAGATGTGTTTACGAGCATAAAAATGGGGTGTTTTTGTTGTGATGAGTGGACTTTTTGAATGTTGTTTCGCCCTTTTTTTGTGGGGTGATGTATGGGATGCGTGATAAGAAAGGCATGCGTTGCTTGTATCTACATACGTGCGTATATTATTATAAGTACATGCGTGCGTGCGAAAGAGATGGGTGTCTTTAAGAACCGTTCATACGTTTTTGGGGTGCATTTTTGCTGCTGTTGTGTCGTACAATTGCTACTTCTTTGTTTGCTTTTCTTTCTTCTCGCATCTAATTCTTACCTTTCCCGCATCAAATGGGCTTGCTTTTTGCATAGTATTCTCACCTGTTTTGTATCCCAAAAGAGGGTGAAATTTACGATTTCTTGTCGCTGTAATTCAAATTTAATTGAAATGCAAAAACAATGCAATTTCAGTCTAAAAAGACAGAAAATGACCCGTTTTAGCCACAAAAGTATAAAAAAATAAGCTCTTTAGAAAAAATATTTCGCAAAAGATTTGGTAATTAAATAAATTGTTGTACCTTTGCAACCGCAAACAAAAACTTATGGTCCCTTCGTCTATCGGTTAGGACGAGAGATTTTCATTCTCTAAAGAGGAGTTCGACTCTCCTAGGGACTACAATAATAAAATAAAAGCAACAAACAAAGATGGCAAATCATAAATCGGCGTTAAAGAGAATCCGTCAAACTAAAACTCGCACATTGCATAATCGTTATTATGCAAAGACAATGCGCAACGCTGTGCGTAAATTGCGTGCACTAACAGATAAAGAAGAAGCTCTAAAGCTTTATCCTACTGTTCAAACAATGTTGGATAAGCTTGCTAAAAACAAATATCATACACAAGAATAAAAGCTTCAAACATTAAGTCAAGTTTGGCTGCTCACGTTGCAAGCCTTGCTTAATTAGCTGTTATGTATGAATAATATAGGGAGTCACAAGCATATTGCTTGCGGCTCTTTTATTTTTTATTACATTTCAAACTGAAGTGACTTACATTTCAAACTAAAGTGAGTTATATTTCAATTTGAAGTGGGTTGCATTTCAATCTGATAAAGTGGGAAATTCAACTCGACAGAGGTTTGATTTTGAGATGGAGTGACTTCTCCATTAAAGGTATACCGCCTTGACAGAAAAAGAAGCTTATACAGAATAAAAAGATAGAGAACATGGTTGACGTAAAGATGGAACCCAGTTGGAAAGAGGTGCTCAAAGACGAGTTAGAAGCACCTTATTTTGAGCGTTTAACCAATGCGGTAAAGCTCGAATATAAGACAAATCGTTGTTTTTCCAGAAGGTCGAAACATATTCAGAGCCTTTGACTTATGTCCGTTTAACGATGTGAAAGTGGTGATATTAGGGACAAGATCCTTACCACGAAATCGGACAAGCTCACGGCCTAAGTTTCTCAGTTCAAGAAGGAATAGCCATGCCCCCCTCCCTCATCAACATATTCAAAGAGTTGAAGAACGATATCGGAAAGGAGCTACCCGCTAACGGAGACCTAACCCATTGGGCAGAGCAAGGCGTGTTATTGCTCAACTCCACCCTCACCGTTCGTGCGCATCAGGCAGCGAGCCATCAAAATATTGGTTGGGAACCCTTTACCGATGCGGCTATCAAAGCACTGAGTACACACCGCAACCACCTCGTTTTTTTATTCTTTGGGGAGGCTTTGCTCGTCGCAAGAAAGTCTTTATCGACACCACCAAACACTTGGTGTTAGAGAGCGTTCACCCATCACCTTTGTCGGCAAATCGTGGAGGTTGGTTCGGAAATCACCATTTCTCACAAGCTAACAACTACCTCATTAGCAACGGAATAGAACCCATAAACTGGTAAAATACCCGCCGTCGCCCTCGGCAAGCAACCATTTATTATACAAAAAGCCACAACACATTATGATGTCTATTATACAAGTAGGAAACGTTTTATTATCATCAGATATAATAACAGAGTGCTTTTTGCTGCGATTTAGACGCCTGCAAAGGAATTTGTTGTATAGAAGGTGATGCCGGAGCACCCGTGCTTTTTGAAGAGATAGCGCCCCTTGAAGAAGTCACCGAGATAGCTTGGAGCGAGCTTTCGGCACAGGCTCAGGCGCAAATAGACAAACAAGGCGTTGTTTATACCGACAGAGATGGCGACCTTGTTACCTCTATTGTGAACAACAAAGATTGCGTGTTTACCTGCTATGAAAATGGAACTTGTTTATGTGCCCTAGAGCGTTTGTATCGAAAAGGCAAGACCTCGTTTTGCAAACCCATATCATGTAGCTTGTATCCCATTCGAGAAAAAGCGTTTCAGTAACGACCTTGTAGGGTTGAACTATCATCGTTGGGACGTGTGTAAAGATGCCGTGAAGAAAGGAAAAGAGTTGCAGCTGCCCATCTATAAGTTTTTAAAAGATCCGCTCATACGTCGCTTTGGCGAGCAGTGGTATAGCGAATTAGAAGAAGTGGCGAATGAAGTTTTAAAAGAAAAGAATAATCCCTAGTAAACAATGGTCTACTAGGGACTTTTTATTTTCTATACTTTTGTGCTCCAATAGCATTGCTTTTAGCATGTAAACTCAATGCTTTGGCAGTGCAATGTCAATGCTTTTGAAAAACGATAACATAACAATCCAAATCAGCATGTTATCTTAGGGGGAAGAAGAGAGTGTCCTATCGACACCTCAAACCATTATTTCAACAAGTCGCAACCTTGTTCCAATAACATCGAAAGCGCCTTTCTAATAGAGCGAAGGGCAAACTGTTCGGTGTGAATCTCGGTCAAAGGAAGCCAAAAACACTCGTCGGCATCGTCGTCTGCACTAAGTGTTGTGGTGTCTTTAGCGGTGCAGATAAAGAAAGCATCGAGTGTAGGAACGTCGAAATTGCTGTAAGTGTATTTATTAGGAAGACTGAATAAGTAGCGAGAAGTGGTGATGTCGAGAGCTGTTTCCTCTTTAATCTCTCGCTTAATGGTCTCTTCTATCGATTCATGCATATCGGCAAAGCCCCCAGGAAGGTCTAACATTCCCTTGCCTGGGTTGTGCTTTCTGCGCAAAACCAATAGCTCTTTTTTGTCGTTAAAGATAAATGCTGCGGCTGCACTACTTGGGTTTAAGTAGTATTCAAAACCACAATCAGCACATTTTTTACTTTTCTTATCCTGCTCTTCAAAATGATTTTTGCCACAAATGGGGCAATAATTAAATTTCTCTAATGGGTGCATCTTTATTCGCTTCATTAAATAATACAATGCAATATTACGAAAAATATACTATCTTTGCAAAAGAATAAGCTAATAAAACAATTAAAAGATGAAAGTTAGAAAACTGATTTTAAGTTGCGCAATGCTCTTTGTTTGTTGTGCAATGAATGCTCAAAAGACCTTTGAATATAACCTTTGGAATGGCACTGCGCCTAAATAGTAACGGACTTGCAAACGACACTGCAAAGGTGAAGGTGTTTCTTCCAGATGCGAAAAAGGGCAACAGGACGTGCCGTTTTGATTATGCCTGGAGGTGGATACGAATATCTTTCAATGGAACCAGAGGGCACAGATTGGGCTCCATTCTTTAACCACATGGGCGTGGCAGCAATCGTTTTGAAATATCGTTTGCCTAAAGGTAACCCCGATATTCCTGTTTCTGACGCAGAAGAGGCAATGAAATTGATTAGAAAGAACGCTGCACAATGGCACATTAATCCTAATAATGTGGGTGTAGTTGGATTCTCAGCAGGTGGTCACTTGGCATCTGTCATTGCTACAAAAAGCCAGTGTTGCGGCTCGACCTAACTTTCAAATACTTTTTCTATCCCGTTATCACTATGATCCCAGGTTACACACATCAGGGTTCACACGATAACTTCTTGGGTAGCTCTGCACGCAAAAAAGACGAACGAGATTATAGTTCTGACATGCAAGTAAGCCGCACCACTCCTCGTGGATTGGTTATTCTTAGCGACGACGACGGCACAGTTGCGCCTGCAAATGGTGTGAACTACTATAACGAACTCTATCGTCATGATGTGCCTGCATCGCTCTTTGTGTTCCCCTGATGGAGGTCATGGTTGGGGCATGCGATCACGTTTTAAATACCAACCAGAAATGCTATTGCTCATCAAGTCGTGGCTTTCAAGTTTCTAAAGAAATTCTTTTTAATAGCAGTCTTACTTCCCAGCGAGACTGTTATTTTTCTTTTAGGATAGCATAAGCATGAAAGCCGATTGTAAAAAGGAGGGTGTTTTGTGCCTTGTTGGGCGTCTTTTCGTATGAAAATATGACCGAAAAAGTGTGCAAAAAAAGATATAAATACACCCTACCTAAAAGCTAAAAAAACAAGTATATATGCATTAGAAATTTAAAGAATTAAGTGTATTTTCTCCCTTTTACTTAGAGTGGTGTAATGAGTCGAATAAGCTGAAATAGAAAGGGGAAAAAAAGGCATCTTTTGAAGTAAATAAAGACATAAAAGGTTCTCTTTTAGGAAAGGATATTTCACAAAAGGCAGAATTTTTCTACTGCAATGTTTTTTTCAATAAAAGTCGTTTTTTTCAATAGAGAGAGTAAAAAATTTAGTAACCATAACAACTATGATTAAACATAAAAAGATGAAAAAAAGATGAAAAAAACATTTTACTAATGACGGTTGTCCTTGGATTGAGCACAACCAATGCCAATGCGCAATTTGTAGATTCTACTATTCCCTCATTACCGGGTTGGAGAAATATACCTGGTGATGAATTTAATGGCTCTTCTGTTGATAAAAAAACAATTGGGGGCTGTATGGTGATCCTGCAAAGTACTATTCAAATGAATTCTATGGCAATAATGAAAAGCAAGGAATGGCGCAAATTTATCGTGACAAAATGGTGACGGTAAAAGATGGAGTTGCTACCATTCGTGCCACTCGTGATGCGATAGAAACAGGACTTAATACGAATTACGCACAGAAGAAAAATCTAAATCCTGGCGTAATGTCTCGTACCCCTTTGCATCCTGAACACAATTTCTCTGACATTGGCTGGTGGTCTGGCTTCATGTCGAGCCGAGATGCAAAGAAGTATTATCCCTTTTATTCTCGTATAGAAGTAAAAGCAAAGGTGCCTTACGAATTTGGTACATGGATGGCTTTATGGCTTCGTCACCGAATGGGTGCAAGTAAGTTTGAAATAGACTTGCTCGAATTCTTCGTTAACGATGATAATAAGGATTGGACAGACTGGCAAAAGCATACTTATAAATATGCGGGTAAGAAAGTGCTACATCAATCTATTCATGGATTAAGACGCACTTTAGACGAGAATAATAAGGTAGTGGTAGACAACAGCTACAATTATAATCCATATGAAGAACGTGTTAGAGAGGTATCGTTTGATCCTTCAGCCGATTTTCACGTCTATGGTGCGCAAATAGACCCGATACCTGGCGACTCTGCCGTGCATTTTGCTGTAAGTTTCTTATTAGATGGTAGGGTGAGATCGGTGTTCTCTACAAAGGATTATAAGATAAAAAACACTTCGATCTACAAGTATAACGAGGTTTTTAAAGAACGAATATTTTGTTAATGGCGACTTAGAACATGTATGGGACGTGGCTATTAACGGAGGAATTGGAGGTAAGCCCGATGGCAAGGGCGGTGGAGTTTTATACCCACATCAAAATCCTAAATATGGAGGAGATATTAATAAAACCCCTCATAACTATGATATGAATGTCGATTGGTTGCGTGTTTATAAACGTACTAATAAACCTTTGTGGTTGGGTTCGGTGCCTGTAAGCTGGGATTGGCGCAGCACTACGGCTGAAGTGGCGGTGCCAGCAGTGAGATTTGCCGATCTACAAGTAGGCGATCAACTGGTGATTGATATAGATACTTTGAGTGCATCTGAGTTTAGACAGTCTGGTAAAATAAAACTCGATATCTATGATAAGCAAGGCAAATCTCTCACCACTTTGAAACCAGGACTTTCGCAACAAGATGCGCAAGTGACCTTTATTGTGAGATACAGAAGACTTTTGCAATAAGCTAAAAAGAGCGAAGGGCTGTGTGTTGAAAAGGCGAGAATGTTCGTTTGTTCTCAGTGTGTCGTTCTTCTAAGAATAGTGCAAAATGGGTGGGCTTTAAACAAATGAAATGGGGTGAAACGATTGTCCCTGCAGAGCAGTTTAAAGATCTAAGATATGGCCAAAAAATAGAGATTATGGTGCGAGATGTTGAGCCTAATGCAAAGGTTTACTTGCAACAATATAGAAAACCAGAGCCAGGTAATCGCAGCAGACCATCTCTTTCTTCTGATAAACAATATGGACATATTTTTGAAATTAACGGAGGGAAGCGATGAGAAAGTTTACACCTTTGTGCCCAATGAACAAGCCGTTAAAGAGTTGAAAACCTATGGATTGGGCGTGACAGGTAAGGGCTTTTTCTTAAGAAGTGTGCGTGTTGTAGACGGACAAATGCTCACTTCGTCTGTTTCAAAAATGGAAATTGCACCCAAAAATCCAGGAGCGGTATATACCATTAGCGGTATTAAGGTGGCAGACTCTTATAAAGAGGGAACCCTTCCCAAAGGAGTTTATATTGTAGACGGCAAAAAAATAGTTGTAAAATAATGATTATTCAATAGGTCTCTCCTCATTTTCTATGGGCAATATCTCGTAGAAAGGGGAGAGATCTCTTTTTATCTATACGTCGGTAGGTCTTTTTACGTTTTCAAAATAAAAGAACCTATTGAACTTCTCATTTAGTTGGTAGTAAGAATACCAATGTTGTACCATCTCATTCTTGAAATATTCTTGAAGAAAAGGAGTGCTTTTTCTGTGATTTTATTCGTATTTTTTTGCCCTATGTGTGGCAAGAAATGGATTTCTGCAAGTTACGTTGTTAGCAAAAAGAAAGCACAACAAAAAGTAGTTTGTTCTTTTTGGTAGGTGTTTGTTTATCTGATACTTATAAGGCGAAATAAAGAACGAAGTTGTAGAGAAAAAAATGAGCCTGCACAACCAATAAAGAAATATCTTTATTATTATCTATTCTAAACATATTTCAGTATGAAGAAAAATACTTTTTAGTTGCCGTTGCCTCACTTTTTTTGTGAGCAAAAATGCTCTTGGCTCAAGACGTGAAAAGCGAGATTATTGCCAACAAAAAAACTTGAGTGCAAGTAACTATTTGGCTTATCCTATGCCCCAAAACACCAAGGATACGCCAGCACCAAAAGGTTATAAGCCTTGTTATCTTAGTCATTATGGCCGTCACGGCTCACGCTTTTTGATCGACAAAAACGATTATCTTAAGCCCCTTGCACTCTTCTTAAAAGCCGATGCACAACACCTTTTGACACAAAAAGGCTGCGAAGTGCTCGAGAAATTGAAAAAGATTGAATCGGAAAGTCACGGTCGTTATGGCGAACTAACCGACTTAGGCGCTCGTCAGCATCAAGAATTGCAGAACGCATGTATCATCGTTTCCCTGTGATATTTAGCGATTCTAATTGTGTTGAGGCAAAAAGTACGGTTGTGATTCGTTGTATATTGTCGATGGAAAACGAGCTTTTGAAGTTCGCAACACTTAATCCTCGTCTTAAAATGAAACATGATGCAAGTCATCACGACATGTATTATATGAACTTTAAATGATAGCGTTTTGTTCTCGAAAAGAAGACCTAAAGAGGTGACAGATCTTATCAATAAACTGGGAAAATCAGCAACATTCACCCACAACGTTGCATTCAGCAACTATTCACCGACACCACTTTTGTGGCGAAAGAGATGGGCATGCGCAAGTTGTATCTCACCCTTTTTAGAGTGGCAACCATTCTTCAGAAACTCAGAAATTGGTAATCATCTCACTCTGTTCGACCTCTTTACCAACGATGAACTATATGCTCTTTGGCAACGAAACAACATACATTGGTATATCTCAAGCGGTCCAGCACCTCAGAATGGCGGTATGCAACCCTTCTCACAACGCAATCTTTTAAAGAACATTATGCACCAAGCCGACAGCTGTTTGCAGTTGAAACGCCCAGGAGCAACCCTTCGTTTTGGACACGAAACAATTGTGTTGCCACTTGTTTGCCTACTTGGTATCAATGGACACGATAAACAAATTAGTTCTATCGACAAGTTAGAACAAGAGGGTTGGGTAAATTATAGAATCTTCCCAATGGCTGCTAATGTGCAATTGGTGTTCTATCGCCGTTCAGAAAACGATAAAGATGTGTTGGTGAAAGTGCTGCTCAATGAGCAAGAAGCAACCCTTCCATTGCCCACAAAACATGCTCCTTATTATCGTTGGAGCGACTTTAAAAACTATTACAACGCAAAGTTACAGAGCTTTAAGCCCTAAAATGGTATAGAATGTAGAGTTATGAGATAGATTTCTTATGAAGAAAAAGAATGAAATAAGTAACGAAAAAAAGTTGTATAACTCATTTCTTTTCACTAACTTTGCATCGTTCAGTGGAATGAGAGGCTCACATATTGAGCTTCTCATTCTTGTTTTAAAATATAAAGGAAAGAACGAATTAACAACAAATTTATGATCGATAAAAATGTCGTAAAGCAGCTAGTAGAACAGTGGTTGCAAGATAAAGACTACTTCTTGGTAGGCATTGAAGTGAGTAATGATGACCGAGTAGTGGTTGAGATAGATCATTCTGAAGGTGTTTGGATTGAAGACTGTGTAGCACTTAGTAAGTTTATAGAAGATCACATGAGCAAAGATGAGATCGACTATGAGCTTGAAGTAGGCTCTGCAGGATTGGGTCAGCCTTTTAAAGTGCCACAACAATACATCAACTTCATTGGTAAAGAAGTGGAAGTGTTAGACGCTGATGGTAGAAAAGTAAAAGGTTTGCTTAAAAGTGTTGACGGAACAACATTCGTGGTGACCGTTAAAGAAAAAGGTGAAAGTCGATGGAAAGAAACGTCCTGTGTTGCAAGATGTGGACCATACCTACGACATGAATAAAGTGAAATATACAAAATACTTAATAAGTTTCAAATAAAAGCTATGGTAGCAAGAAAGAAAGAAGACGAGTCGATGAGCATGATCGACACCTTTAAAGAGTTTAAAGATACCAAAAAAATATCGATCGTGCAACCCTTGTTAGCGTTCTAGAAGAAAGCTTTCCGCAATGTACTTGCAAAGCTGTTCGGTAGCGATGAGAACTTCGATGTTATCGTGAACCCAGATAAAGGCGATTTTTGAAATCTATCGAAATCGTGTAGTTGTGGCTGATGGAGAGGTGAGCGACGAGAACAAAGAAATTGCTTTTGAGCGATGCAATCAAGATCGAACCCGACTATGAAGTGGGCGAAGAAGTATCTGAAAGAGTAAACTTCGCAGGTTTCGGACGTCGTGCCATCTTGAACTTACGTCAAACATTAGCATCAAAAGTGTTAGAACTTGAACACGATGCCTTGTATAATAAGTATAAAGACCGTGTGGGTCAAATTATTTCTGCAGAGGTTTATCAAGTTTGGAAGCGTGAAGTACTTTTGGTAGACGATGAAAACAACGAATTGAAACTACCTAAAACAGAGCAAATTCCTGCTGACGTTTACCGCAAAGGTGAAACTGTTCGTGCCGTAATTGCTCGTGTAGACAACGAAAATAACAACCCAAAAATATTCTTGTCTCGTACAAGTCCAATGTTCCTTGAGCGTCTTTTAGAGGCTGAAGTTCCTGAAATTAACGACGGATTAATCGCTATAAAGAAGATTGCTCGTATGCCAGGAGAACGTGCTAAGATTGCTGTTGAAAGCTATGACGAGCGCATCGATCAGTAGGAGCATGTGTGGGAGTGAAAGGAAACCGTATTCATGGTATCGTAAGAGAGCTTTGCAACGAGAATATCGACGTGGTGAACTATACTTCTAACATTAAGTTGTTCATTCAACGTGCGTTGAGTCCTGCTATAATCAATAGCATCAACATCGATGAAGAGGCTCATAAAGCAGAGGTATTCTTACAACCAGAGCAAGTAAGTTTGGCTATTGGACGTAGCGGTTTGAACATTAAACTTGCATCAATGCTTACAGAATACACAATTGATGTATTCCGTGAGATCAACGAAAATGAAGCAGATGAAGACATCTACTTAGACGAATTTGCTGATGAAATCGAACAATGGATTATCGATTCAATTAAAGCAATAGGCTTAGATACAGCTAAGAGCGTGCTAAGTGCACCAAGAGAAATGCTTGTAGAGAAAGCCGATCTTGAAGAGGAAACAGTTGATCATGTTTTAAATGTACTTCGTGCAGAGTTTGAAGGATAATCACTTCAAACTCACTAAAACAGATGAGGAACTGCAATTTCCTTGATATATTACAAAAAGAAAATTAAAATAGAGTTTTAAGAAAAGAATGAGTATCAGATTAAACAAAGCAATACGTGAATTAAATATAGGAATGCAAACGGCAGTTGAATTCCTAGAAAAACGAAAAGACTTGGGAGAAGTGCCTAAGGATAACGCCAACTTTAAATTAAACGATGCACAATATAATGCATTGGTAGAAGCCTTTAAGCACGAAGCTGATGTGAAAAAGTCAAGCAGAAAAAGATCTTCCCAAAGAAAGCAAAAAAAGAAAAGAAACGTGCTGCAGTAAGCGAGGACACCCGTGGTGAAGACTTGTTGCAAATCAAACCAATCAACAAAAGTTTACACCATTAGGTAAAATCGATCTTGATGGCGTTGAAAAGAAAACATCATCTAAGAAGTCTGTAGCTCAAACTGAAAAGACAGATAGTAACTCTAAGGCTACTGCCGAAAGCCAAGAAAAACAACCTGCTGTTGAGAAAGAGGTAAAACCAAAGTCTGAAGCAAAGGCGCACGCAAAGGAACATAGCAAAGAGTCGCACAAGACTCATAAAAGAGGCTAAAGCTCCTGTTGCTGCTGTAGAAGCTGAGCCTAAAAAGCCAGCTGCAGAAGCTCCAAAGGCGGTGATCTCTGAAGAGCCAAAAGCAAAAGAAGAAGATAAGAAAGTGGAAACAGAAGACAAAAAAGATGATATTTTCCAGCTCAATAGTGAGAAGAAAAATACTTAACGGTCCGAATGTATTAGGCAAAAATCGATCTTGCAACACTCAATCAAAGCACTCGTCCTAAAGAAAGAAAACAAAGGAAGAGCGCAAGAAAGAGCGTGAAGAAAAGGCTCAACAACAAGCAGGAGAGCGCAAAAAACGTGTGCGTATTAATAAGGAACGTGTTGATATCAATGCAGAGGTGAGTCAAAATACAAACCGCAATCGCAACAATAACAACACACCTAATAACAACGCAGGCAACAAAAACAAGAAAAAGAGAAAAAAATAAACCCGTTAAACCTGTTGAGGGTAAATGATGAGGACGTAGCAAGACAAGTGAAAGAAACCTTGGCTCGACTAACCAACAAGCAGAACCAAAACAAGAAGGGTGCGAAGTATAGAAAGGAAAAACGTGAGGCCGTTCAAGAGAAGATGAACGCTGAAGCAAATGCCGAACGTAAAGACAGCAAGACACTAAAACTAACAGAATTCGTAACTGTTAGCGAACTTGCAACAATGATGGACGTTTCAGTTAACAAAGTAATTGGAACATTGATGAGTGTTGGAATCATGGTTTCTATCAACCAACGTCTAGACGCTGAGACCATTAATCTTGTTGCAGAGGAATGTGGTTTCAAGACAGAATACGTGAGTGCAGAAGTACAAGAGGCTGTAAGCGAGGAGGAAGATGATGAAAACGATCTTGTTCCACGTTCGCCAATTGTAACCGTAATGGGTCACGTTGACCATGGTAAAACAAGTCTTCTCGACTATATTCGCAACACCAATGTTATCGCAGGTGAGGCTGGTGGAATCACACAACATATCGGAGCGTACAACGTTCAGCTTGAAGATGGACGCCGTATCACATTCCTTGATACTCCAGGTCACGAAGCTTTTACAGCGATGCGTGCACGTGGAGCACAGGTAACCGACATCGCAATTATCATTATCTCTGCCGATGACTCTGTGATGCCTACAACAAAAGAGGCTATTGCACACGCTCAAGCAGCTAACGTTCCAATGGTATTCGCTTTGAATAAAATCGATAAGCCAGGAGCAAACCCTGACAAGATTCGTGAAGACCTATCTCAAATGAATCTATTAGTAGAGGAATGGGGTGGTAAATACCAATCACAAGAGATCAGTGCGAAGAAGGGAATCGGTGTAGGAGAGTTGTTAGAGAAAGTTCTTTTGGAAGCAGAAATGCTCGACCTAAAGGCTAATCCAAACAGAAGAGCTACAGGTTCAATCATCGAATCATCATTAGATAAAGGACGTGGATACGTTTCTACAGTCTTAGTTAGCAACGGTACACTTAAAGTGGGCGACAACATTATTGCAGGAACACACTGGGGTCGTATCAAAGCTATGTTCAATGAGCGTAACCAACGTATACAATCTGCTGGTCCATCAGAGCCTGCAATCATCCTAGGACTTAACGGAGCGCCTACCGCTGGTGACTCTTTCCACGTGTTAGAGACCGAACAAGAGGTTCGAGATATTGCTAATAAGCGTGAACAACTACAACGTGAACAAGGCTTTACGTACACAAAAACGTTTGACCTTGAGCGACATCTCTCACCGTATCGCATTGGGATCATTCAAGGAATTGAATATCCTTGTGAAGGGAGATACCGACGGTTCTGTTGAAGCATTGAGCGATTCGTTCTTGAAGATGTCTACCGAAAAGATTAAGGTAAACGTGATCTACAAAGCAGTAGGACAGATTTCAGAGAGCGATGTGACTCTTGCAGACGCTAGTGATGCTATTATTGTAGGATTCCAAGTGCGTCCTTCAGCAGCAGCACGTCGTCAAGCAGAGAACGCAGGCGTTGAAATCAACACTTATTCAGTTATCTATGACGCTATCGACGACGTGAAGAAGGCGATGGAAGGTATGTTGGATAAGGTGAAGAAAGAAGTCGTCACAGGACAAGTTGAAGTGCGTGAGGTTTATAAGATATCTAAGGTTGGAACCGTTGCAGGTGCTCTTGTTACCGAAGGAAAAGTGCATCGCACCGACAAAGCACGTGTTGTTCGTGACGGAATCGTTATCCACACTGCTCCAATCAATGCTCTAAAACGATATAAAGATGATGTGAAAGACGTTGCAGCAAACTTTGAATGTGGTATAAGTCTAACCAACTTTAACGACATTCAGGTAGGTGATGTTCTTGAAACATTCATGGAAATAGAGGTACAACAAACCTTATAGTAACATTTGTTACCATATAGTATTGTGGTATGCAATTTGTTATAGAAAAAGAAAGGGGGCGATCTTCGGGTCGTCCCTCTAACGGATAACACAATATATAATTGTATGGAAGGACAAGAAAAACAGAAAAATGAATACGTTAGGAGTGTCGCCGAGCGCAAATATGAGTTCGGCTTTACTACTGATGTACACACAGATATCATTCCAAAGGGCTTAAATGAAGAGGTCGTTCGTTTGATTTCGCAAAAGAAAAACGAACCCGAATGGCTCTTGGAATTTCGTCTTAAGGCTTTCGAGCACTGGAAAACAATGAAGCAACCAACGTGGGCGCATCTTGATTTAGCCAGAGATCGATTATCAAGCCATATCATATTATGCCGACCCAATGGCGAAAAAGCCTGCAGGAGATGGTAAAATAGACCCAGAACTAGAGAAAACATTCGACAAACTAGGTATTCCTTTAGAAGAAAGGCTTGTACTTAGTGGAGTTGCTGTAGATGCAATTATGGACTCAGTCTCTGTTAAAACAACCTTCAAAGAGAAGCTTGCAGAGAAAGGAGTCATCTTTTCGTCTATAGGAGAGGCTGTTCAAGAGCACCCAGAGCTCATCAAAGAATATCTCGGAACAGTTGTTCCTTATCGTGATAACTTCTTTGCAGCGTTGAATAGTGCAGTCTTTAGTGATGGATCTTTTGTGTATATACCCAAAGGAGTGCGCTGTCCTATGGAGCTAAGTAGCTACTTTAGAATCAATGCTCGCAACACAGGACAGTTCGAAAGAACCCTCATTGTGGCAGAAGACGATAGCTATGTAAGTTATTTGGAAGGCTGTACAGCACCTATGCGAGATGAAAATCAGCTTCATGCAGCTATTGTTGAGATTATTATTAAAGACAATGCAGAGGTGAAATATTCAACCGTTCAGAACTGGTATCCAGGCGATGAGAATGGTAAAGGTGGTGTGTTTAACCTCGTAACCAAACGTGGTGACCTTCGAGGAGTAAACTCTAAGCTCTCTTGGACACAAGTAGAAACAGGTAGTGCCATCACTTGGAAGTATCCATCTTGCATACTTCGAGGCGACAACTCACAAGCAGAATTCTACAGTGTGGCAGTTACTAACAACTATCAACAAGCAGATACGGGTACCAAGATGATACACATGGGTAAGAACACCAAGAGTACTATCATCTCAAAAGGAATCAGTGCAGGACATAGCCAGAACTCTTATCGAGGCTTAGTGCGTGCAACTCCCAATGCAGATAATGCCCGCAATTATAGCTCTTGCGATAGTTTATTGCTCGGAGACAAGTGTGGAGCGCACACATTCCCATATATGGACATTCATAACGACTCTGCAGTTATTGAGCACGAGGCTACAACAAGTAAGATTGGAGAAGACCAATTGCTTTATTGTAATCAACGAGGAATCCCCACAGAGCAGGCTATTGGCTTGATTGTTAACGGCTATGCGAAAGAAGTTTTGAATAAACTTCCAATGGAATTTGCAGTTGAGGCTCAGAAACTCTTGTCGGTATCATTAGAAGGAACAGTAGGATAAACAGATAAAAAGAACATTCAGTAAGATTATGTCAGCACGTCTTTCTCGTCTCATCGCTTTCTTCTTCATGCTGTTCAGCAGCTCAATCGCTTCGGCAGAAGATTACAATAACCCCTACAATTTCTCGGTAGAGGTCGGTGGAGGAATTCTTTTTCGCACCTCGATTGCAGGCAGATAATGGCACGAAAGACGTTTGGACCAAATCATAACTTTAGTGGTTATGTAAAGGGAATGTCCTTTAAGTTACGTGGAGAATATTACATTCCATCGACTAACTTTTCTATCAAAGGAGGAATAGAGAACGAGAGTCTTTCAGATACAAGATAGCTATGTCAGCGAGCCTTTAAAACAAATTATGTTAGGGAGGTCGCTACTATCCCATTGGAATGTTAAAGGTTTTTCCGACCTTATGTGGGTTTTGATACCTATTATAACATAGGAAGAAAGAGAACCGAAGATTTCGTTTCTCAGTCAGAAGGAGCCTATTTACCAGGATATTCGCAACATAGCATTATTCAATATCCTCGTTTCAGCGTATCGCCCGTAGTGGGAACCGACATCGCAATGACAAAAAAAGTATCTCGGTAGGTTTGGAATATGGCTATCGATTAGGCTTGAGTTCAAAAGTGCAAACCAACGTCCAAGCAAAGAAGACAGTACCCCCAACGGTCTTCAGTGCACCTTTGCATCGACACTCTATTGCCGTAACATTAAAAGTTTCATTCCCATTCACTTTCGAAGATGTAGACTTATTTACATTGTTTGAGCTATTAGATTATAAGAGAGTAAAAGAAAAAATAAGATATTAAACACAACAATATATGTTAGAAGTAAAGAATCTTCATGCCAATATAGGCGAAAAAAAGAAATATTAAGAGGCATCAACCTCACAGTAAAAAATGGCGAAACACACGCCATTATGGGTCCTAATGGATCAGGAAAGAGTACCCTTAGTGCCGTTTTAGTGGGCAATCCTTTGTTTGAAGTAACCGAAGGTTCTGCTACCTATAATGGCAAAGACCTTCTTGAAATGAAGCCCGAAGATCGTGCAAACGAAGGCATCTTCCTTTCATTTCAATATCCCAGTAGAGATTCCCAGGCGTATCAATGACCAACTTCATGCGTGCTGCTATCAACGAAAAAAACGTAAGTATCAAGGCAAAGAACCTTTGAATGCTGCCGACTTCTTGAAGTTGATGCGTGAGAAAAAGAGCAATCGTTGAGCTCGACTCTAAGCTCTCTAACCGAAGCGTGAACGAAGGCTTTAGCGGTGGAGAAAAGAAGCGCAACGAGATCTTTCAGATGGCAATGCTCGAGCCAACTCTACGCATCTTAGACGAAACCGACTCGGGTTTGGACGTTGATGCTTTGCGTATTGTGGCAGAAGGAGTCAACAAGTTGAAGACACCAGAAACCAGTACGATTGTCATTACACACTATGATCGATTGCTCGACATTATTAAACCCGACGTTATTCACGTGCTTTACAAAGGTCGTATCGTGAAAACAGCAGGACCAGAGCTTGCTAAACAGATTGAAGAAAGAGGTTACGATTGGATTAAAGCTGAAATAGGAGAGGAGTAATTGATATGGCATTACAACAAAGTCAATCAACTTCTGTAACAGCAAAGCAAAACAGCAGCGAGCAATATGTTCAGCTATTTGAGGCAGAACAAAATCTGCTTTGTCAGAATAGTGCCCCTGCCATGAATGCAAAGCGAGCAGAAGCATTGCAACATTTCAAGCAGTTAGGTATTCCGCAACGCAAGGACGAGCGTTATAGATATACCGATATGCAGGCAATTTTTGCCCCCGATTATGGCTTAAACCTTCATCGTATGCCCTTTTCGTTCCGTCCAGAAGAGGTATTCTCGTGCGATGTTCCCAATTTAAGCACTTCTGTTTATTTCTTAATGAACGACGTCTTCGATGTCAACTCATTGCCAAAGGGAAAGCTACCCGAAGGAGTTGTAGTTGATTCATTAAAGGAATATGCCCTAAAAAATCCCGATTTCATCGAGAAATACTATGCTAAGTTAGCCGCAACCGATAAAGATGGCATTGCAGCTTTGAATACAATGCTCGCACAAGACGGATTGGTTGTTTATGTACCAAAGAACACAAAGGTAGAAAAAACAATACAAGTGATCAACATCATGCGCTCTGATGTAGACTTAATGCTCAATAGACGTGTGTTGATAGTTGTAGAACCAGGAGCCGAAGTAAAGATGTTGTTCTGCGATCACACTGCTAACGACCGCAATTATCTTGCTACACAGGTGATAGAAGCATACGTAGGTGAGAATGCATCGCTCGATCTTTATTGCATGGAAGAAACCAGTTACAACAACAAACGTGTAAGTAACGCTTATTTCGACCAAGCTTCTAACAGTCGACTCACACACCATGTCATCACACTTCATAACGGAGTCACTCGCAACACCACCTCTCTTCGATTCAGTGGAGAAGGTGCAGAGTGCAATCTTTATGGCTGTGTCATTGCCGATAAGCAACAACATGTAGATAATAACACGCTCATCGACCATGCAGTTCCTCATTGCACCAGCAACGAATTGTATAAGTATGTGTTAGACGGACACAGCACAGGAGCCTTTGCAGGCCGTGTATTGGTTCAGAAAGATGCACAAAAAACATCGTCAGAAGAGCGCAACCAAAATATATGTGTCACCAAAGAAGCTCGCATGTATTCACAACCCGAGTTAGAAATATATGCCGACGACGTGAAATGTGCACATGGTTCAACAGTAGGACAGCTCAATGATGCAGCGCTATTCTATATGCGTCAACGAGGAATCAGCGAGAAAGAGGCTAAGTTCTTGTTAGAGTTTGCCTTCATCAATGAGGTAGTAGATCAAATAAAGCTTGAGCCTTTAAGAGAGCGTTTGCATCATCTTGTAGAGAAAAGGTTCAGAGGCGAGCTTGGAACTTGCGGTAATTGTAACCTTTGTGTCTAAGTAGATATAACCCATAAAGAGTTTGTTCAAATGGCAAATAGCCCTGTGCTCAAAAAGCCATTAACAAACTCTTTCTCTCTTTCTATTTGCCCATTCAGGTGCAAAATAGATTTTATTCACCTTTTTATTTATAGTTAGGTATGTATCAAATAGAGGACGTTAGAAAAAGATTTCCCCATTCTTTCTAAAAACCATTTACAATAAGCCCTTTGGTGTATTTAGATAATGCAGCCACCACCCAAAAGCCTCTATCGGTGATAGAAGCCATGAACAACGAGTATTTAAATGTCAACTCCAATGTTCATAGAGGCGTGCATTGGTTGTCGCAACAGGCTACCGAATTACACGAAAGTGCTCGAGAAACATTGCGCAAAGTTTATCAATGCCAAGTCTACCAACGAAATTATTTTCACCCGAGGCACCACCGAAAGCATCAATCTTGTAGCCTCTTCGTTTGTCGAAGGTTTTATGAATGCAGGCGACGAGGTGATTGTTTCAGAGATGGAACACCACTCAAACATTGTTCCTTGGCAGTTGCAAATGGCACGAAAGGGCATTGCTTTGAAGGTTGCTTCTATCGACGACGAAGGCAATTTAGATATGGAAGCCTTTAAAAAGCTGTTCAGCGAGCGTACCAAGTTGGTGAGTATCGCCCACGTTAGCAATGTGCTCGGAACAGTTAATCCTATCGATGAAATCATACAATTTGCCCATTCGCAAGGCGTTCCTGTGTTAGTTGATGGCGCACAGAGTGCTCCTCACTTTGCAATAGATGTGCAAGCGATGGATTGCGACTTCTTTGCGTTGAGCGGACACAAGATGTATGGACCCACAGGAATAGGTGTTTTGTATGGAAAAGAAGAGTGGTTAGACCGCATGCCACCCTATCAAGGAGGCGGGGAGATGATCGAAACGGTTTCGTTCGATAAGGTAACGTTCGAAAAACCACCATTTGAAATTCGAGGCAGGAACACCCGATTACGTTGCAACTCATGGCTTAGCCACAGCTGTAGACTATCTGCTCGACTTGGGAATGGACAATATTCAAAAGCACGAAGCAATGCTCACAAAATACGCAATGGAGCAATTGTCAACGATAAAAGATATCCGTTTCATCGGAACACCTCGTCAAAAAGATGCTGTGGTGAGCTTCTTAGTGGGCGACATTCATCCTTTCGATTTAGGAACACTGCTCGATCGTCTTGGCATAGCATTGCGCACAGGTCACCATTGTGCTCAACCGCTCATGCAACGCTTAGACATTCAAGGCACCGTTCGTGCAAGTTTTGGCTTGTATAACACCAAAGAAGAGATCGATGTGTTGGTTAAAGGCATCGAACGAGTGGCTGCCATGTTCTAAAATGCGCCTAAAGTGCGTTTTAAAGCAAGTTTAGTAGCGTTGGCATAAACTAATGGTAAGAGATGAAAAAAGGCGATTCTAAGGAAAAGAAACCCATCCATTTGCTTCTATCACATTATTATGATGGATTGATTGAGGCAGGTTGCGACGAGGCAGGACGTGGTTGTTTGGCTGGAAGTGTGTATGCAGCGGCGGTCATTCTACCGCAAAACTATTCGCATCCTTATCTAAACGACTCGAAACAGCTCACCGAAAAGCGCAGAATGATATTGCGAAAGGACATCGAAAAAGATGCTATTGCATGGGCAGTGGGCGTGGTTTCGCCCGAAGAAATCGACGAAATTAATATCCTTAAAGCGAGCTTTTTGGCCATGCACAGAGCCATAGATCAGCTCAAAGTGCGCCCCGAAGCGCTCATTATCGATGGCAACCGCTTCACCCCTTATCAGAATTTGCCCTATACGCCCATTGTAAAAGGCGACTCTAAGTATTTGTCTATTGCTGCAGCAAGTATTCTTGCGAAGACTTACCGAGATGAGTATATGGAAGAACTACACAGCCAATATCCGCAATACGAATGGAGTAAGAACAAAGGTTATCCCACCGTTGCGCACCGAGAGGCGATCAAAAAATATGGAACAACGCCATTTCATCGAATGTCGTTCAATCTTTTAGGCGAAGAAAAACAGCTTTCTTTCGATTTCTAAAATCCATAAAAGGCGGATAAACAACGCTAAAAGCGGTTCTTTTGATTAAAAATTACGGGCAGATATTTGGTTGTTTGTTTAAAAAATACTACCTTTGCACGTGTAATTCTGTGTAGAATTATATTATTAGGGCTTTTAGCTCAGTTGGTTAGAGCAACAGACTCATAATCTGGAGGTCCTTGGTTCAAGCCCAAGATGGCCCACAAGCAGTTCGCAAAACTTATCTTTGTGAACTGCTTTTTTTATCTTTGTTTGATATGGATTTCTATAAAATGTCGATGCAATAATGGTCTTTATAACAGCTGTCCTCTTTTTTTATAAGGCATTCATAAAATGTCATTGCTCACCGATTTATAAAGAATAACGCTCTTTTTAATTTAAAAATGCATCACCTTTTTTTATATCTTTTTATAAGAAAAAGAATATTTAATAATGTATTTTTTTATTTATCTTTGCAAATACTTTTATAGCGCATCTGCTCGCTATAAAAAAATCTCCTTTGTTAGGATCAAATTTATAAAGGTTTGAGAAATCAAAAAGCAATCAATAAACAAAACAATATTATTCATTTAATTAAAGAACTTATATGAAACAACTTTATCTTTTGCTAATCACCCTGCTCGTAAGTTTATCAGCTTATGCTGAAAGAATCTGGAACTTGCGGTAAGCTATCTAAAATGGAAACTCACTGCTGAAGGCGTGTTAACCATTACAGGAACAGGAGAAATGTACAATTGGGATAGAGAGACATGCTCGACCATGGTCATCAAATAGCAATGTTAAGCAAGTTATAATAGGTGATGGTGTAACAACAATTGGGGAATATGCTTTCTCTGGTTCTTCTTCTCTTACTTCGATTACCATACCAAATAGTGTAACAGACATTGGTTCTCATGCTTTCTCTTCTTGCTCTTCTCTTACTTCGATTACCATACCAAATAGTGTAACAGACATTGGGCCTTCTGCTTTCAACGGTTGTATTTATAACCATAGAACAACCAAAACTAATCAGAAATATCCGAGTGTAAATCTTTAATTACCAGCATATTCTAAAATTTAACACTTTTCGGTTGCCATTTGTCGCTTCCCAAATTTCCACATATTTTTGAGACGTATTTCTGACGTGGAGAATTTGCAGGGGCTTGTTTTTGTCACACCGTGCAGACAGTTGACAAGGGTTTTACAACCGTTTACGACAAGCGACAATAACCGCCCCGATATGCGGAAACAGTCACACTGTGTAGAAAAGCGACAATGGTTGACTTCCGTTCACATCCGTTTACCATTTCAGAGATATAGGGATTGAAGAAATGAACCATTAAACGATAAAAACGGTATGAAAGCAACCAGAAAAATGCAGTTTTTGCGGCAAGTCCTTTGTAACCCGAAGCGGTATGCAAAGATATTGCAGTGAGGCTTGTCAGGCAGAAGCCAAAACGAGCCAGAGTGATGCAGAAGAACAACCTCTTCAAAGTCGCCCAACCCTTGATGGAGATACAGCATCAGGAGTATCTCACCTTTTTCCAAAGCAGCCATCCTCATGGGCTGTTCCCGACAGTACATTTACAAACTTGTAGCCATCGGCAAGCTGAAAGCCTCACGCATCAGCAACCGCATGGCATTCATCCGCAGAGCCGACATCGAGCAGATGTTGGAGGGCAATCCCTATCACCGCATCCTGCCCGGCAACACCTCCACACCAAGGAAATCATCTTCATCTTCCTTACCTGCCAAAAAGAGAAAAAAAGGGAAAAAGGGAAAGCGAAGAAGTGTTGGACTTCTATTCGGGCGAGGAGGTGATGTCCCTTTTTAAGGTAAAGCAGTCATGGCTTTACACTTCCGCCAAGCGTAACCATATCCCCATCTGCCGTATCGCAGGAAAGAACTATTACAGCAAGAAGCATATTGACGAGTTTTTCGGTGTGGCAGTTGATATTAGCGAAATTACCGACTGGCTACTGACCGAGGAGGTGGAGGAACTGTTCGGCATGAAGCCGACCGCACTCCGTGCCTACACCTATCGCCATAAGATACCCACTAAAAGAGAGTACGGGCGTACCTATTACTCCAAATCACATTTGAACGAACTCCGCAGAACTGACCTTGTGAACGATGAACGCTACTATACCGTTGAGCAGGTGCAGCAAATCTATGGTCTTTCGTCAGCCAACATCTGCCATATCGTCAAGGTGAAGCACATCGAAAAGATAAAGGTGGGTGTGAAAAACCTGCTTTTTGCGCTCAGATGTGGAGCGTGTCATGGCTGAAAGGAACAAATAACCGTGAAAAATCGGGATTATCGAAAATTATTTCAAAATGATGTATCGTGGAGGTATTCACGGATATTTCACGTTGTTCCTTTGCCATCGGAAACATGGATACAACTCCAAAATGTATACAACCAATTAAAACATAATTATTATGAGTAAATGCAAAAACAGTTACCTTGCGTAAGCGCAAGATTAAGAACGGGACACAGTATTCACTATGCCTTGACTACTATCCCGGCTACCGTGACAATGTCACCATGAGAGTGATTACACGTGAAGCCTTAGGAATTTACATCTTCGCCAAACCTGCAAACCAGCAGGGAACGGGACTTCAACGCACGCATGATGAAGAAAGCGGTCATCCTGCGCAACCAGCGCTACGAAGCCATTTTCAATGAAAACAACGGCTTTTTTGACAAGACCAAGATGAAGGGCGATTTCCTTGCCTATTTCAAAGGACTGGCTGACCGCAAGAATATCAAGTGGCAGCACGTATACAAGCATTTCCAGCGGTTCGTGAACGGCAAATGCACCTTTGAGGAGGGTGGATGTGGATTTGTGCCGCAAGTTCATGGAATACCCTGCTTGATGCACCCCAATCCATCCACACCAACCAAAAAGCTGCACATCAACTCCGCAGCAGGCTATTGGTCAACTTTTCCGTGCCGTGCTGCACACCGCCTACCGTGACAGGAAGATAAAGGAGAACCCAAACGGCTTCTTAGACCGCATCGAGTGCATTCCCACCATCAGGGAGCATTTGAGCCAAGAGGAACTGATACGGCTTGCCGAAACACCCTGTGAGGAGGAGGTCTTGAAAAAAGCTTTTCTTTTCGCCTGTCTTACGGGACTGAGAAAGAGCGACATCAGACAGCTCACGTGGCAGCAGATACAACCATACACCAACGGCAGGATGTTCGTTACCACCCGTATGCAGAAAACCAAAGAAATAGTGCATAACCCCATCAGTGATGAAGCCTATGGACTGCTGGGAGAACGGGGCGAGGGACTTATCTTTGAGGATTTCAAGGACAAGATGCTGCAAGGACCACTCCAACGGTGGCTCACGGCAGCAGGGATAACCAAGAAAATCACCTTTCACTGTACCCGCCACAGCTTCGGAAGCCTGCACGTGGAAATGGGAACGGACATGGCTGTCATCCAGCCTATCTCGGACATAAGAACATTACCACCACACAAATCTATTCCAAGATAGCAGCGCAGCAGATGTGTCAGGTGGTGGACAAGATAACCTTGAAGCGCAAGGAGGCATAAATGTCTCACATTGACAGGTATTCAGAGGGGCGGTTATGGCTACAAGGCTATAATCGCCCCTCTATGTTTTTGGCTTGATGCCACCATTTATAAGCCCCTCAGAGTATGAAACAGAGTATGATATGATGACATTTCGTGAAATACATTGAAAAAAAGACCGTTCTAACCGCAAATAACGGGCAGTAATTGGGAAAAATAGCATTAACTTTGCACAAAAATAATACAGGAACATTCAATCTCTCAACGAAATATGGAATCATCAATCAAGGACAAATACATCATCTTGGGCTTTGTCGGCTTCGCCATCGTCCTAATATCTTCCATTGCCACGCTGGTAATAGCGGACAGCTTCAACCAAGACAACTTTGTCAGGTGGATAGTATTCGTATGCTGTAACCTGTTGGGATGGTTGCTCTATCTCCTTTCAGACACTTATCTTTGATACATACGAAATCTACAAAAATCAAGTTCGGCAAGAAAGAAACGATTGCCGAAGCCATAGAGGTGCAGGAAGAACTGTCACAAAATACACTTGAAGAAGCCACATCTGTGCCTGGACCTACATCAGTCCCTGAGCCTGTACCCGAATCATCCCCGACAAAAGAAGAGACACTTATCCAAACACAACCGATAGAGCTTACTATCGCCCCGGATCTTCACGAAAAGAACCGTGCCAATTACGCAAGCAGAGAGCAACGGGAAAAAGGAAGAGCGCATCCGCATGGTCATGGAGTATTGCCATTATTACCTGCCTCGCATTGCCGACCAAGAAACCGTGAACCACATCTGTACTGAGGTGGACAAATGGATGAATCTTAACACTTATACCCCGAAGCCCATACAAAGACCGTTTACCAAAGACATCAACAACATTCCACTCCGTCACTTCGTATGGAATATCTCTGAGCGTTTCCTGTACAAGAGATACTACAATGGGGATAACCGTGCCAAGTTCATCAAAGCCCTTTTCCCGAAATCGTTTGCTGATACAGACTTATCAACCATCAAGAATTTCAAGGTAGAGCCGTTAAAGACGGAAATTCCCATTGATGAACCCGAAAAACGGCAAACTTGATTTCCACTATCCCGAGGATTATGTGCGGAATTAGGATAATCACGACACCAACGACAACCATCCGGTAACTCATAACCGCCTGTTTTACATCGTTTCCCGAGTAATTTTACCCGTCATTTATGGCTGGGCTTAATTATTCGGGAATTATTTAGCAATGACGTGTCGTGGAGATATTCACGGATATATCATTTCAGTCCTTTGCGCCAAGTCTTACAAAAGAGACGAGTACGCGAATGGAAAAAAATCAATTCTTACCTTCAACGACCTCCCCGAGGTTGTCGCTCAGCTTCGAGACGAAGTGATGAGCCTGAAAAGCCTGCTCGCCGAGCAGCGCAGTGTGAACAATGCCAAAACGGTGGACACCCACGTGCCCATGTCTGTGGACGAGGCAGCAGAGTATTTAGGTATCCCTAAGGGTACGCTCTACATGAAACTGTCAGAAGGGACAATCCCTGCCACCAAGCCCGGCAAACGCTATTGCCTTTACCGTGACGAACTGGACAAGTGGCTGGAAACCGCCCGAAAGAATCCCATACCGTTGTCAGACGAGGAACTGAACAAGTCCTTATCCTCTTCCCACCGTCGCAAGCCCAACCCACGTAACTGGTGAATGATATGGAAGAGGATAAGAACTATATCAACCTGATACGTGGCGACCTCACAAAAGCATCCCAAGCGCATAACGGTATGCCCGACAGTGTAGGCATGATGAATATCAAGACGGCAAACCAAACCATTCTTGAAGCATCGTTAGTGCTTTACGCCCCGTGCGCTGTGGGACAGCTTTTTTGGTACGAGGGGAACTCTCCTGCTTGTTTGCCGATTCCAACGTGGGCAAGTCCATCCTTGCCGTGCAGATAGCCGACCGCATCGCCCGAACCGACAATGTGCTGTATCTGGACTTTGAACTGTCCGAAAAGCAGTTCCAGCTCCGCTATACCAACGAGCATGGAGAGCTCTACACCTTTCCCGACAAAATCTATCGGGTGTCTATTGACTGCAACCAGCTTTTGGATGCCAACTTTGAGGAAGCTATCATAGGCGGCATTGAACAGATGGCTGTGCAGACCGACTGCAAGATTTTCATCATTGACAATCTTACCTACCTGTGTTGCGCCATGGAGAAAGGCGATGCCGCAGGACGGCTGATGATTCAGCTGAACAATCTCAAAAAGAGATATGCGCTCTCTATCCTTGTCCTGGCACATACGCCCAAACGCTCTTTGGATTGTCCCATCACATCCAACGACCTTGCCGGAAGCAAACGGCTCTACAATTTCTTTGACAGCGTGTTCACCATTGGAAAAAGTGCCCAAGACGGAGGGCTTCGCTATGTGAAGCAGCTTAAAGTGCGCTATGGCACGTTCTCTCATGATGCGGATAATGTAATCGTTTACGAGATTGACAAGGTGGATGCTTTCTTGCAGTTCGTGTTCAGGGGCTATTCCACGGAAAAGGAACACTTGAAAAAATTGGGCGACAATGAATCAAGCCAAAGGGATTGCCAAATTCTGCAACTCTCCCAATCGGGCAAGTCCGTCAGGGAGATAGCCTCACAGGTGAATTGTGGCAAGTCCACCGTAAACCGTATCATCCAGCGCAGCAAAGAGAGTAAAAACGCAGGGTGTCCCAGGTGTCCCACTGTCCCAACCCTTAGAGTGTGGGACAATGGGACAGGATGGGACAGCCGACAATCAACCATCAAAAAAACGGACTAAGCTATGGGCAATTATTCATTACAGAAGTATAAAGGAACGGCAACACGGCATACCTGCCCCAAATGCGGAGACAGGCATTCTTTCGTCTATTACGTGGACGAAAAATAATGTGCCGTTGCATCCATCGGTCGGCAGATGTAACCACGAAAGCGGTTGTGGGTATCACTACACTCCGAAAGAGTATTTTCAAGAGCATCCTGAACACAGAACTACCAATGATTTCTCTTTTGACAGGCAAAGAGCAGAGCAGAAGAAAGTGAAGCTGCAAAGTAAGCCGACAGCCATCGGCTATATTCCCCTCACTATGTGGAGAAGTCGCAAAGCGAGCGTAGCAATTTCTTCCGTTTCCTCTTCACACTCCTTACTTCCTACTATGGCGACAAGGCGAAAGAGGTGTTGAAGCGGTTGTTGGAGGAATACCGTTTGGGGGCTACCCGTGACGGCTCTGTTATCTTTTGGCAGATAGACAGGACGGGCAAGGTACGCACGGGAAAGGTGATGCAGTACAATCCCGAAGACGGACACCGTATCAAGGGAGGACAGACATCGGCAGTGAACTGGATACACAGCATATTGAAAAAGCAGCGTGTGTTGGCAGAGGATTGGCAACTATCCCAATGCCTTTTCGGGGAACACTTGTTGAAAAACGCATCCCGACAAGGTGGTGGTCTTGGTGGAATCCGAGAAGAGTGCCGTTATCGGTTCTGCTATCTTCCCCGATTATGTATGGCTGGCTACGGGTGGTAAGAGTCAGATGAGAGAGAGAAACTCCGTGTACTGTCAGGGCGAACCGTGCTTCTCTTTCCCGATGCCGATGCTTATGCCGAGTGGAAACAGCGAGCCGAGAGCATGTACTTTTGTAAGGTGGTGGTTTCGGACATCATCGAAAGGAATGCCACCCCGAAACAAAAAGAAGCCCATATCGACATAGCCGATTGGATTATCTTTCAGATACGGGAGGGCAAGGTGATGAGTACAGCCAACCACTTGGTCGAGGCTGAGAGAATCCTCCAGCGGATGATAGAGAAGAATCCCGTCCTGCAAAAACTGATAGACGATTTAGACCTTGTGCTGGTCGGTGCATCTCCAATCGGCAACGATGATGAAAAACCTCCCTGACGGAGGAGAGCGGAAGCCGTAGGCTGGAGTTTGCAGACAATGGCTTGCCATTGATATAGCCCACTATAACTACACGCCCGCTTACGTAGTTAGGGCTCTCCCTGAGGGATTAGGGTTTTACCCTAATGACCCACTCAGGGCGTTTCTCCCCTGAGAACCCAGAGCAAAGAGTGACCCTCTCTTTGCAATCTCCGCTTATGGGTTGCACCCCTAAGAACCCCATGCGTTTACGGACAGCGGAAAAGCAAACAATAAAGTACAAACCCAAAAAACAAGTATCTATGGCAACAAAATCAAGCATACATATCAAGCCCTGCAATATCGCATCGAGTGAGGCTCACAACAGGAGGACTGCCGAATACATGCGCCACATCGGAGAGTCCAGAACCTATGTGGTTCCAGAACTCTCCACCGATAATGAGCAGTGGATAAATCCCGACTTCGGCAGTCCGGATTTGCGGATGCATTATGACAATATCAGACAGATGGTAAAGGAAAAGACCGGACGTGCCATGCAGGAAAAGGAGCGTGAACGCAAAGGCAAGAACGGTAAAATAGTCAAGATTGCGGGATGCTCCCCCATACGTGAAGGAGTGCTGCTTGTCAGGTCGGACACCACACTGGCAGACGTGCGTAAATTCGGTGAGGAGTGTCAAAGACGCTGGGGAATCACACCGCTGCAAATCTTCCTGCACAAGGATGAAGGGCATTGGCTGAACGGTCAGCCGGAAGCGGAAGACAGGGAAAGCTTCAAAGTCGGGGACAGATGGTTCAAGCCGAACTATCATGCCCATATCGTTTTCGACTGGATGAACCACGAAACAGGAAAGAGCCGAAAGCTCAATGACGATGACATGATGCAGATGCAGACCCTTGCATCCGACATCCCTGCTGATGGAACGCGGGCAGTCAAAGGCTGTCACTGGTAAGGAGCATCTGGAACGGAACGACTTTATCATTGAGAAGCAGAAAGCTGAACTGCAACGCATGGATGCAGCCAAACGGCACAAAGAAGAACAGATAAATCTTGCCGAGCAGGAACTGAAACAGGTGAAATCAGAAATACGCACTGACAAGTTAAAGAAGACAGCCACCACGGCAGCGACAGCCATAACTAGTGGAGTTGCTTCTCTTTTCGGGAGTGGAAAACTGAAAGAACTGGAACGTGCCAACGAAAAACTGCAAGACGAGGTTTCAAAACGGAACACCAATATTGAAAAATTGCAGAGCCAAGTACAGCAGATGCAGAAACAGCATGATACGCAAATCCACAATCTCAGAGAAATGCACAGGCAGGAACTTGACATGAAAGAAAAAAGAACTGTCACGGCTCGCCAGAATCATAGACAAGGCTTTCAGGTGGTTTCCGATGTTCAGGGAAATGCTGCGCATGGAAAAGTTTTGTGCCATGCTGGGATTCTCTAAAGAAATGACTGAAAGTCTTATAGTCAAAAAGAAGCCCTGAAATGTAGCGGTAAAAATCTATTCCGAGCAACACAGGCGGAACTTTGATATAAAGGATGATATTTTTAAGGGTGGAAAATGACCCTGACGATGAAAGCAGGCTGAACCTGACAATAAACAGGAAGCCGATTGCCGACTGGTTCAGGGAGCAATGGCACAGGCTTAGATATGGAGCAAGAGTGCCGCAACAGGAAGAAAGAAAAAAAGTAGAGGATTCAAATTATAATAGAAGCTAATTTGATTAGTAATCTAAAAAGCACTCCGATAACGATTAGAGTGCTTTTTAGATTGTTTATCATTAATTATCAAAGCAAGTGCAGTTTAAGATTTTACTGAAGTTTGCATTAATAAAGAATATACTACAGCTGATATATGCGCAACATATTGTGACGCTTGTGATTCATTTCCTTGAAATCCTTAACAAATACCGCTAAGGTATAACTGATATTATTAGGCAGACATATATAGGCAACATCATTGTGAGCTGCAAGAACACCATTTTTCATTAACATCACCTGAACCTGTCTTATGCGTTATAACAACCCCTTCTTTATCAAGAAGTGGAGCTGCTATCCTATCTACACCTGTTTTTGCATTCTTTTTAACGTATTCTTAATGAAACTTTGTTTCTCATCATCGATAAGACCTTCAGTAAACAAACGATTCATCAACATTGCAGCACCAAGAGGAGATGTATAGTTAGAGTAAGCCTTGTTATGGTCAGCCGACATTTCCTCTTCCGTATAAGCTATCTGAAAACTTGAACGAGGAATGAGTGTGGCTATAAAACTATCTGTTTGAGCGACATTAACCATATCCTTAAACATAAGGTTGCTTGCATTGTTGTCACTCTGAGTAAGAGTATAACGCAGCAAATCTCTCACTGTCAATGATATGACTGGCCCTGAATAATCTTTCAGCATAGGACTCCAAGTCTTTGGGTCAAGTTTATCCCTATTTATATTTACTAAGGTATCAAGTGAAATTCCTTTATTGTCAAAGTCATTACAAAGAGCTAATGCCTGATGAACCTTAAACACACTCATCATAGGATAAACACTCTTATTATTGACCTTAACCGTATCTCTGTTATTAACAATAACCGCCACACCAATTTCGCCAGGACAAGCTGAGACAATTTGAGAAATGCTATCAGTCAAAACATTTGTTAAAGGAGGATTTGCGCTATCTTTTGTCGCTGATTTATGGAACAATGAAAAATACCAAGATGAAAAATGCAAACTAAAGCTATACTCAAAACTACGATTTGTTTTTCTGTTTTTTTCCATGTTTATATTATTTATATTTGTTTGACGAGAATATCTTTATTTGCCGACAAAGGTACATAACTTTACGGAAAAACCGTTGGCGGAATTAAAATAATAGATAAATTTATATGAAAGAAAAAGTTGTACATACAAGAATTTATTTGTAACTTAGTGTTGCTCAATACATTAAGTTATAAAAATCAGTATGCACAACTTATATACAAATTTCGTAAAAAAATCCTTGATATATGCAAGCTATTCTCAAAAGATTTAGTAAATGAGCAAGGTAATATTCCACGCCCAGGCGTCGTTCCGAGATTTAGCGACCTTGAAATAGTATCGCTTTCCATAGTAAGCGAGGCAATGGGCATTGATAGCGAATGCCTGTTGTTTGCTAAGTTGAAAGAGTATGTAAAGGAAATGCCGAACCTTATCTCACGCCGCCAATACAATGACCGTAGGAAACTAACCAGCAATCTGTGTGATACCATAAGAAAACGTATGGCACTGGAAATAGATGGTACAGAGGACTACTTCTGTATTGACTCCAAGCCAATCGAGGTGTGCAGACTATCCCGCTCCAAGCGTTGTAAGATGGGCAAAGATGAATACAGAACAGCCCCTGCATATGGTTACTGTGCATCGCAAGGCGCATACTACTATGGTTATAAGTTGCACGCTGTCTGTGGATTAAGTGGCGTGATACATTCTTTTGACCTAACAAAGGCTAATGTCCACGATATTCGTTATTTACAAGACGTAAAAATATGAATATCATGACTGTTGCATTTTTGGAGATAGAGGCTACATCAGTGCAACGGCGCAACTGGACTTATTTGAAACCGCAAATATCAGATTGGAAGTTCCTTATCGGCACAATCAAAAGAATTGGAAACCTACTTTTATTCCTTTTGCGAAGGCGAGAAAAAGGATTGAAACAGACTTCTCGCAGATGTGCGACCAATTTATGATTTGCCGCAACTATGCAAAGGAAACAGTAGGATTGTTTACAAGATTTATCGGTAAAATCAGTGCCTTTACGGCAATGCAATATTTAAATCACATTAATAATAGACCCATTGGAAGAGTCAAGTATGCACTGGCTTAATTCCGCCAACGGGTGGAAAAAAATATGTTTCTAAAAATATATAAATCAGGGCAACCGCATCAAAATGTCAATAACCTGATAATCAATACTTGTCGATTTTGTATTAATAGGGATAAGTGGGGTGGATACAAGGATGAGAAGTTTCAACAATTTACAATATCCCCCCTTAAAAATGCATAATTTTGTATTTGTCTGAATAATAGCCTGTTGTCAAAAATCATGTTTCTTAAAAAATATTACCCGCAAGGGAAATTTGAATTATATGGGGCAAAAAATCAATTTTTATGGGGTAGTAGTTTCGATTTGGACCAATGGTTTTTTTAGGAAAATGGACAATAAGGGAGAGGAGGAGGTTGAAAACTACGTTTGTTTCCTAAGCTAACGTTATTTTGATGCGGTTGCCCTGTATATAAATAGACAGCTGTGGGGAAAATGTGGGGAAAAATTAGATAATTAAAAAGGCTAAATGACTGAAAATAATCACTTAGCCTTTTAATCCGTACCCAGACCCGTACTTCGTAATTGCTGCGCCCATCATTCAAGACTGTCAAATCGGGTCTTTCCTGTCAAGCCAATGATGCCTATGCGTATGCCAAACACATGGATTACGGATTTCTCGTTCCGTGAACAAACACTTTATCCGCAACTCTGCTATGTGGTGTATTGGCTTAACTCCATTTCTATGGGCAACACTTTTGTTGCAGATTTCAAGCAGCTTTTATCGAAATACCCATCAGTAAGAACTCGTTTATTAGGCTTTCCTCATAATTGGGAACAAGAGCCTTTGTGGAGATAAAATAATTGCCCTGTTTCTTAAAAAGCACTGGGGCAAACCAGCTCCGTCTTTAATTGTTTCCAATAAATGGATTGTTTCAAGCCCCTATAGAAAGAGAACAAAAAAATTCCTGTGTGAAAAATTAATCTACGACAAGGAGCAAGCAAGGAGCAATATCAAACAAAAAAATCAATACCTTTTGCAGTACATATGAGATAGACCAAAACAAAAGTGGAATATCGGAAACGAATAGCAAGGAAAAGAGAAGAAACGACCCAAGTTGATGTCCTTTTTGAGTTAATAATCAATAAAAGCGTTAAATCTTCACCTTTTAGAATGTGCAATTAAAAATAACAACCATATTTCTGACTTATTATCTATAAAAATATTGAGTAATAATCGGTTGTAAATACTTGTTATGTAACGGAATAAAGCAGATTATAAGTGAGGCAGCTATGCCGCCACTTTGCTTTTAATAATGTTTTTTTGACTGGATTAACACAAAAAGAGTGTAAACTTTTTGTGCCTAAGAATAGTATAGACGCTTATAAAAAGAGCATAGTGGTTGGGGGGATTTTTTTCTTATCGAGGGTAGCACTACTGGTATTATAAATAACATCTACAATAAAATAGATAATGTAGATGTTTACACAATAGATGGAATAAAACGTTTAAGCAAAGCCAGTGTTAACGAAATAAATGCTTTACCTAAGGGCGTTTATATAATCAATGGTAAAAAGATAATTATCAAATAATAAAAATATAAAGACTAATTGCACTGAGCTCTCATTGTATGTTCTTTTCTGCATAAAAAAGCATAATGATGAGGACAGAACACGTCAAAAGAAACATTGATACAAACAAAGCAGTTCGCAAAACATCTCTTGCGAACTGCTTTTTTTATGTTCGTTTGTTTCCTCTTGTCGATCTTTTTGCTCTGCTTTGTCGATAAAAAGAATATCAATAAAAAAAGGAGATGCCTCTCAATGAGGCACCTCCTTTGGGCTTTGTTGTATGTCTTTCCCCTTTAAATGAAGGGATTTTATTTCAAAAAATACTTTTACTTGCCTGTGTAGGGTTGCAAGACAAGGCGCAAGCTATCGGCTTTTGAACGAGTTTTTTTAGCCAGCGTTGAAGCTGTTGCTGTTCTGCTGTTGATAGCGCATTTTTATATCCAACCAATGCCAAAACATAGTTTTTGGTAGCCAAAGTATCGGTTCTTTCCTCAGATACTAACGACAAACTGATGGTATTTACTTGCGGACAAATAGCCTTAATCTCTTTAGAAACCTCCTTACCTAATGTCTCATAGCTCCAATATTTGTTTTCAGTTGATTCTCTAAAGTATGCTCAGTTGTTCGCTTTGTGCAATGAGCTGTTCTTTTGGTGTCGGATAATGAGTTTGCCCTGACAAATCTTCTTTTCGTAGAGTATTATCAGCTTGACTTCCTTGAATAATCACCAGTTTATAACCCTCAAGACTATATTTCTTTAGGTTTTCTTGAGCCTGTTTAATGGTATCTTTTTCCAATGGGTTCGCCCACCGCTACAATACGAATTAGTCTTGCTTTCTCGTATATCTTTTATGTCGAAATAATATATGTTCCTTTCAACGTTAGCTCATTCTTAACAAATTGTTGAGTGTTGTTGTCTTGAATACTTTTCACGAATAATTTGAATGGTCATATATGTTGCTGGAATCATTGTGAGGACAACAATGCCAAATGATATATGTTTCTAACACGTTGCAAAGCGGATGCATCTGCAAAGGCTCTACGTTGAAAACGAAGCATTCTAACGCCTATAAAGGTAGAAAGCGCAATGAAGACGGTGTTGATGAAGTAGAGATAAAACGCCCCAAAGAAGAACGACATTTCTCCAACAGCAAGTCCGTAGCCAGCCGTACACAATGGAGGCATCAAGGCAGTAGCGATAGCAACGCCTGGAATTACATTGCCTTTGTCCTTTTAGTAGCATAAAGGCAAGAATGCCCGCAGCACCACCAAATATGGCGATGAGCACGTCGTATAACGTGGGTGAGGTGCGTGCCAATAGCTCTGATTGAGCCTCGCTAATCGGACTAATCATAAAGTAAATGGTGGCTGTTATAACGCTTATCACCGTGGCAACAAGATAGTTTCACCGAGCGTTTTAAGCAAATCAAAAGTCGTCTATGCCCACAGCTAAACCCATTCCGATGATTGGTCCCATCAAAGGAGAGATGAGCATGGCACCTATAATCACTGCTGTTGAGTTGATATTTAAGCCTAATGAAGCAATGAAGATAGCGAAAATAAGTACCCAAAGGTTCGCTCCGTGGAAGGTCACTCCACTGCTTATCTGTTTAATAATTTCTGTTTCGTTCTCTTTATCGGGTAATGCATTGAAGTATCCCCTAATGTTTTTCCAAAGTGAGTCGTTATTCATTGTCATCCTTTTTTGACGACAAAGATACGAATAAAAATGCAGACTTGCTTCTCTTTTATGCAGAAAAGCCGAGAGCTTGCAATGCCTTTGCGCTAGAGTCTTTGCGAGGTAGCGTGGCAATAGCATTGCTTTTTAGGGCCGTAATAGCAATGGAATTAGAGCCTAAAAAAAGAATGACTTTGCAAGACAAAAAGCATTGATGTTGAAAGAGAGGAAGAAGGAGATGAAAGTGGAAAGCCTTTTTGTGTGAATTAAAAAGTGTAGAGAAAGGGTGAAAAATGGGGAAAGAAGTGGGCAGACTTATTCAATGCCGATGTTGGGCGTCCACAACACCACTTTGTTTTGTTGGAGCGATTGTTGCACGTCGATGAGGCGTTGGTTGCTACTTCCTCGGAACAATAATGAAAGGTCTTTTTGCGACTTTATAAACGGACCATCAACCAAAACATCAATCCATTGCAATAGTTCTCGTTGCTCCTTCATCTTTAAAAGCGACTCGAACACAAAGCCTGTGTAGCACCAAATGTTCTTGTTTGTTTGCTGTTTAATGGCCTTTGCCAATTCAGTAAAGCCCTTTGCCTGATACATAGGGTCGCCTCCTGAGAAGGTAACATGGGCAAAAGGGTCGGCAGTTACAATCTTCATGATGTCGTTAGTGCTCATCATTGTGCCGTTGTTTGATGTCCCATGACTGGGGATTATGACACTCTATGCAAGCATGAGGACAGCCTGCACAATAGATAGAGGTGCGAAATCCGGGTCCATCAACAGTGGTATCTTCGAGTATGTTCAATATAGAAAGCATGTATTTAGGCTGATTAGAGGGTCTAAAAGGACTGTTTGATCCTTTTTAAAAGCAAAAAAAGAAGGAGCAGTTGAGGCTACTCCTTCAGTCTTTTGTGGTTATTCTTACAATTTACTATTATAGTTGTTTGTTTGAAAGAGATGTCTGTCGAGACTTAAATATCGTGGCGTACACGATCGTTTAGCTCTGCCAGTTTACCGTTATTCCAACGGTCGGTTGTGCCAACAAGATAGCCAGTGATGCGTTGAAGGCGGTCGATATGGTGTCCACCGCAATGAGGACAGGTCTCAAGAGTGTTGTCGGCATTCTCAAATCCACATGTCATACATCTGTTTCGGTTGTGGTTCACGCTTCCATAACCAATGTTATAGTGGTCCATCATATCCACAACATTCATAATAACTTGTGGGTTATGGGTTGCATCACCATCAATTTCCACATAGAAAATGTGTCCTGCAAGGGTCAAATCGTGGTAAGGTGCTTCCACTTCAGCTTTGTGTTTTGCACTGCATTTGTAGTACACTGGCACGTGATTTGAATTGGTGTAATAGTCTCTATCGGTAATACCTTCGAGCTCACCAAACTCCTTTCGGTCCTTCAAAGTAAACTTACCTGATAGTCCTTCCGCTGGAGTTGCAAGCACACTAAAGTTATGTTGGTACATTTTAGTGAAGTCGTTGGCGCGGTCTCTCATGTAAGTTACGATCTTTAAGCCCAGTTCTTGCGCCTCATTATCTTCTCCATGGTGCTTACCTAACAAGGCTTTGAGGCACTCAGCCAATCCAATAAAGCCGATAGAGAGCGTTCCTTGGTTGATAACCGACTCGATAGTATCGTCTGCTTTCAGCTTATCAGCACCTAACCACAGGCTTCTCATCACCATTGGGAACTGCTTTGCGTAGGCAGTCTTTTGGAAATTGTAGCGTTCTACCAATTGTTTTGCGGTTAAATCCAATACCTTATCCAATTTAGCAAAGAACGAATTGATGCGCTCTTCCTTGTCTTTTATCTCCATACATTCGATAGCAAGGCGCACAATATTAATGGTAGTGAAAGAGATATTACCTCTTCCTATTGAGGTTTTAGGACCGAAATGGTTCTCGAATACACGAGTTCGGCAGCCCATTGTAGCCACTTCGTGAACATAACGCTTTGGATCTTCAGCCTTCCAGTCCTCACTTTGATTGAAAGTAGCGTCTAAGTTGAGGAAATTAGGGAAGAAACGACGTGCTGTAACCTTACAAGCTAACTCGTATAAGTCGTAGTTTTTGTCTTGAGGAAGATAGTTAACGCCACGTTTCTTTTTCCATATTTGAATAGGGAAGATAGCTGTTTCGCCGTTACCCACACCGCTATAAGTGCTCTTAAGTAATTCTCTTATAACGCATCTGCCCTCTGCAGAGGTGTCGGTTCCATAGTTGATAGACGAGAACACCACTTGGTTTCCACCACGAGAGTGTATCGTATTCATATTATGTATAAAGGCTTCCATAGCTTGATGCACACGAGCTACAGTCTTATTGATAGCGTGTTGCTTGATACGTTCTTTGCCTTTTAGACCATCGAGGGGCAGTTTTAGGTAGTCGTTGATCTCCGATTTGTATAGATCCGAGCAGTCTTCGCCCATCAAAGTCTCTAAGTTTTTCACCTCTTCAACGTAACTCATTCTTACATAAGGAGCGAGATAGAAGTCGAAAGCGGGTATAGCTTGACCACCATGCATTTCGTTTTGCGCTGTTTCTAATGAGATACAAGCAATGACACTCGCTGTTTCTATGCGCTTAGCAGGGCGAGATGAGCCATGACCAGCACTGAAACCGTGTTCCAAAATGTTATCTAATGGATGTTGGCAGCAGGTGAGTGACTTCGTGGGATAATAGTCTTTGTCGTGAATATGAATGTAGTTATGCGCCACAGCATCACGCACTTCCTCGCTTAAAAGATAGTCGTCGACGAATGGTTTGGTTGTTTCGCTCGAGAACTTCATCATCATTCCAGCAGGAGTGTCAGCGTTCATATTAGCGTTTTCACGTGTAATATCATTCGATTTCACGTTGATTATTTCGAGGAAGATATCCCTTGTCTTCGCTTTTCGGGCAACATTACGAAGGTTTCTATACGAGATATATGCTCGAGCTACGTCCTTTCTGCGGCTCTTCATCAATTCGTTTTCAACCTTGTTTTGGATTTCTTCAACAGTCATTTGTGAGTGACCGCTCATCGAAATGCGGTCGGTTATCTGTTGAATAAGGTTGCTATCCTCACCATTATTAGTGTGTAACATAGCCTTTCTGATAGCTCCACTGATCTTTTGTTCATTAAAACCCACGATGCGGCCATCTCTTTTTACTACTGTCTGTATCATTTTTTTGGGAAATATTAAAGTTTAGTTTTTGTATTTAAAGTTGATTTTTCTTTCTACTTAAAAGGGTGCAACAAAGATAATGAAAGTTATTATATAATTTCACTTTTCGGACAACTTTTTAAATAGTTAATATTTGTCAATTCATATGATAATCAATATCTTATAAAAATAAAAAAATGGGAAAACTTTTTTTAAATTCTTATTTTATTGATGTTTTTTTCAAAAAGAAAATAATTATAGTATGGTATAAAGGGCGATTTTTAGGGGCTAAAAGAGCGAAAAAAATCAGATTTGAGTTTTCTTTCAACTGAAACGCCTAAAGACTTGTTTTAGGGGGCATTATGAACCTTGATTCAAAAGCAAAAAAACAATTTGTTGAGTTGCAAAGGCATTCCTTCTGCTACGATAATTTGTGTGTGAACGTTTGCACATGCCTTTCCTTTTTTTCTTAAATTTGTAAGCTCAAACAAGCGAACAAAAATAAGAGTTGAGTTATAACTCAAAAATAACTCCATTTTAAAAGCATTGATATTAGCAGGTAAAAGCATTGTTATTGCAGGCTAATTGTAATGCTTTTAGCATGTAAAAGGATAGTAATTAAAATCTTTAAATTAGACAACTAGATGTCACGGGATAAAGTGTTAGGAGGTTTAACACCTCAAGAAGTAAGTGAAAGTAGGGCGAAACATGGTGAAAACGTACTTACTCCACCTCAGAAAGTATCTATTATTAAGCTTTATCTTGAAAAGTTTCAAGACCCCATTATACAAGTTTTACTCATCGCAGCCGTTGTTTCTTTTACTGCTTGCATTCGTTGAAAAACAACTTTATTGAAACCATAGGAATCTTCATTGCCATCTTTCTTGCTACCGCAATAGGCTTCTATTTCGAATTAGATGCAGCCAAAAAGTTCGAAGTTCTCAATACACTTGAAGAAGAACAAATGGTGAAAGTGCGTCGCAATGGAGTGGTAGAAGAAGTGATGCGCAAAGATATTGTAGTGGGAGATGTGATATTAATCGAGACAGGAGATGAGATTCCAGCCGACGCTTGTTTAGTAGAAGCGATAGATTTACAGGTGAATGAGTCGTCGCTTACAGGCGAACCCATCACCACTAAGCATGTAGAAACAACCTCATCTAAAGGCACAGAGGCTTATCCCCCTAACGTATTACTTCGCTCAAGCATGGTGATGAGTGGCCGAGGAACGGCAGTTGTTACCGCAGTTGGCGACGAAACAGAGATCGGAAAGGTGTCGCATAAGTCTACAGAACTCACTTTTACGAAGACACCGCTAAGCATTCAGCTCTCAATGTTAGCCAAGATGATTAGTAAGATTGGCGTAACCGTGGCTGTATTGGCCTTTGTTGTCTTTCTTGTTCACGACATTTTGGTGAACCCAATATGGCAAACTAATCACTATTTAGATATGTTTGAGGTGGTTCTTCACTACTTTATGTTCAGCGTAACCATTATTGTTATGGCTGTTCCAGAAGGACTTCCAATGGCGGTTACATTGTCGTTGGCTCTCAATATGCGCCGAATGCTCAAGAGTAACAATCTTGTTAGAAAGCTACATGCATCTGAAACGATGGGAGCAGTTACGGTTATCTGTACCGATAAAACAGGAACACTTACCCAAAACAAGATGCAAGTGAATGATTTTGCACGCAGTTGCGAAGACGATGAGCTGCTTTTTGAGGCGATATCTGCCAACACTACTGCCGAATTATCATTGTCTCCAAACGATGAAGACAATGCAACTACCACTATTCCAGAGGGTATTGGCAATCCAACCGAAGTGGCATTGCTGCTTTGGTGCTATAAAAAATGGCAAGAATTATAATAGTTATCGCAGCGAAACAAAGATACTTCATCAACTTCCTTTCTCAACAGAAAGAAAGTATATGGCAACCATTTCGCTCTATAATGGCGTGCCTTATCTCTTTATAAAGGGTGCTCCAGAAGTGGTGTTGTCGTTCTGTAACATCACAGAAGATAAGAAAGCAGAAACCGAAAGCACCCTTCGTGGCTATCAAGATAAGGCTATGCGCACCCTTGCTTTGGCTTATAAGCAACTCGATAGCGATGTGGTGGAAAGCATCAAAAGACAACTCTTTGAGTGCAGAACTATTGCAAGACCTCTGCTTACAGGCTGTTTTTGCTATCTCAGACCCTATCAGAGACGACGTACCTAACGCCGTTTCAGAATGCCAAAGAGCTGGTATTAACGTCAAAATGGTTACTGGTGACACTTCGGCAACAGCCATAGAGATAGCCAAACAGATTGGTATTTGGAGCGAAGAGGGCGTTTCTGAGAGCGAAAAGGAACGTTGGCACATCACAGGAACGCAGTTTGCAGACCTCGATGACAATGAGGCTTACGAGCGAGTAGCATCTTTAAAGGTGATGTCTCGTGCACGTCCAACAGACAAACAACGCTTAGTTGAATTGCTACAAGCCCGCAATGAGGTGGTAGCTGTTACGGGAGATGGAACCAATGATGCTCCTGCTTTGAACCATGCACATGTTGGTTTGTCGTTAGGTTCAGGCACTTCGGTAGCCAAAGAGGCAAGTGCTATGACTTTATTAGACGACTCTTTCAGCTCAATTACATTGGCTGTGATGTGGGGAAGGTCGCTTTATCGCAACATTCAGCGTTTCCTTTATTTCCAATTGATTGTGAATCTCACCGCATTGTTATTGGTTGTGGGAGGCGCATTCATCGGAACTTACATGCCATTAACCGTTACTCAGATCCTTTGGGTAAACCTAATCATGGACACTTTCGCTGCAATGGCGTTGGCATCTCTGCCTCCTTCTAAAGATGTTTTGAACGAAATGCCCCGCAAACAAAGTGATTTCATCATTCCAAAGGCGATGTTTAGAGGAATACTTACACACGGAATATCCTTCTTTATCATGCTTTTTCTCGATGCTATACTATTATGGAAAGCGAGGTAAGTAACGGGCATAACAACTCATCGATCTCACGATATTCTTCACCACTTTCGTGATGATTCAATTGTGGAACCTATTCAATGCGAAGACATTTGGATGCAAAGACTCTGCCTTTAGCAATCTAAAACATAGCAAAGGACTGCTCTTTGTGTTCCTAATTGTGTTGATTGGCCAGTGGCTTATCGTGTCTTTTGGTGGTAAGATGTTTAGAACCGAACCCCTATCTCTTAGTGAATGGGGCGTAATTATTGCACTTACATCACTTGTTTTGTGGGTAGAAGAATTGAAAAGACTATGGACTCGCAGAACAAAGTAAAAAAACATTATATTCGACTTAGGTTGCATCTTGGTTGAACTTCACCCGCAACGTTGCATCGATTCCTTTCGTTCTTTAGGCGCAGAAGCCGTTGCAAAGTATATAGAAACACATCAAACACGTGATTTGTTCTATCATATTGAGGTGGGAAAGATCACTAATGCCGCCTTTTGTGAGGCAGTTCGAGAGCTAACCGAATTGCCCTTGAAAGACGAAGAGATTGAAGGTGCGTGGAATTCGCTTATTGGAACCATTCCAGAACATAAGCTACAAGCCATTAAAGAGCTTGCTAAAACGCACCAATTGTTTATTCTTAGTAACACCAACGCAATGCATTGGGCATGTTGCGAGCCTTTATTTACAACCGAAAAGGGCGAAAACGTGTTGCAACTTTTTCAAGATATCTTTCTATCTAACGAGCTTCAGCTCATCAAACCCAGTGCAGAGATCTTTCAAGAGGTGGTGAAACGAACAGGAATAAAGCCCGAAGAGACTTTATTTATCGACGATCTTCAACCCAATTGCGATGCTGCTTGCCAACTTGGTTTTAAAGTATTGCACGATCCAAAGGGCACTATTTGGCCCCAAAAGCTATTGAAATAGAAATCATGACAACGCTATATCTCACCCCAGAAACAAAGCAGTTGCAACCCAGTGTGGCAACTATTGGCTTCTTCGATGGGGTACATTTAGGACATCAACACGTGCTAAAGCAGGTGGTTGAGCATGCTCATAGAAGGCAATGGACATCTATTGCTATTACATTCGATGTGCATCCACGAGTTGTTGTGCAACCAAATTTCACGCCAGAGCTCATCACTCCGCTCGAAGAAAAAGCTGCACCTGCTTTCTCATACGGGTATAGATGTCACCGCAGTGTTGCCTTTCTCTGCAGAAATGGCACAGCTTTCGGCATTTCGTTTCATGCAAACCATCTTAAAAGAGCAGTTAAACGTACAGCAACTCATCATTGGTTACGACAATCGTTTTGGTAAACAATGCGGTGAAACCTTTGAAGATTATGTGCGATTTGGTGTCGAATTGGGTATAGAAGTACTCCTTTCCACTCCATTCGATACGCCACAAGGACGTGCTTCGTCGTCAACTATACGCAAGATGTTGCACAATGGCGAGGTAGATGTGGTGCAACAGCTCCTCAGTCGTCCTTATTCTTTCTTGGGAAAGGTGGTTCATGGCTATCAAGAAGGCCGCAAATTAGGCTTTCCAACCGCCAATATCGAACCCAAATATAGCACCACAATTCTACCAAAAGAAGGCGTTTATGCCGTTCAAATAGAGCTTTCTGAAGCTACAAACGCTATAATGGTATGCTAAATATAGGTAATCGACCCACCTATGGCACCTTTAAACAAACCATAGAGGTGCACATCTTCGACTTTAATGAAGAGATATACGATAGCGAGGTGCGTGTGTTCTTTATCGAAAGAGTGCGAGATGAAGTGAAATTTTCATCAGTAGAGCAGCTCAAAGAGCAGCTTATTGCCGATAAAAAGAGGGTAGAACAAATTCTTAACTCGCTGAAAGTAATTATTCAATACAAATTCTATTCACTATGGATTCTACATTAAAAATCTGTTTAAAAGCCGTTGGTTTCCTTATTTTAGTAGCCATTATTCAAGCCATTTCGCTCTATATTGTGGGCGCAGTTTATGCTGTTTCTTCCGATACTCCATTCGAAGAAGTGATGCATGTGGTATCAACTAAGGGCTGGGAGTTAGCCAATGAGGTGATAATACCATCGACCATATTAGGACATATCATAACCATTGTTTGCTTTTTGTTGGCAAAATGGACACCCATATCAAGTCATTATATCTCAAAAAAGCCCTATCAGCTTTTAGGTCTCATCGTTCTTTTCTCGCTATTCATCGTTCTTCCCTTGGCAGGAATATACGAATGGACAGGCTATAGAGCTGTCTGAAGACATTCAAAAGCTTTTTAATACAATCATGCAAAAGCCCTTTGGCATTGTAGCAGTGGCGATATTGGCCCCCATTGTGGAAGAAATTGTGTTTAGAGGAGCCATTTTAAGACTTTTGTTAGAATGTTTCTCGGGCAAGAAAGCATGGATTGCCATTGTTATTTCGGCAGTTGCTTTTGGTTTGTTCCATGGCAATTTGGCGCAAGCAGTTAACGCTTCGTTCCTTGGTTTGATACTTGGTTGGCTCTATTATCGCACCAAGAGCATTGTTCCATCTATGGTTTTGCACCTGGTGAACAATGTTTCTGCAGTGGTAATGACGCTTGCCTTCTCTTCAAATCCAGATATAAAGGTGATTGAAATGTTTGGAAACAACCTTCCACTTGCTGTTGGTTGCCTCACAGTGTCGGCTCTTTTTAGCAATTGGAACCTTCCTTCTTATTCGTAAAAAAATATAGAATACCGATCCGTTTAGCGTCTTTTGCGTGTTGTGAAGTGAGTGCAGAAATATCTTGAAAGGTAATGCACTTTATTTTAAAAAGAAGATGCGCCTCGTTTTAAACGACTTATATATAAATAGGTGAAGAGCGTGCCAATTGTTTTCTTTTTAACAAATATTAGGTGGAGAAACGATGTGCATTGCGCACCATTCTAAGTTAAAGAAAAAGAAGTGCTTTTTAGTCTTTTTGCTTGTCTTGTGGCTACCTTTTTTTGCCCTTGATGCTGTGCCAAAAATATGCTAAAAAGCATTCCTTTTTATTTTTCTATTTCAGTAAAAAAATCACTCAAAAAAACTGCCTTCCGTTGAGTCGTATTTTTGCCCCTTTTTATCGATAAAAGGTGGCTTTCTTCCTTTTTACACATGGCTAAAACACCCTAAAAAGCATCGTTTTCATCGAGTAAACACATTGCTTTCGTGTTGCAATAGCATTGCTTTTTGCGTTGTCAACTCACTGCTTTTAGCTCATTCTTTGCGTATTTTCATCTCTTTTTGCATCATCTTTTGAAAAGAATAGTTCAATGAAATAAAAAAAGTGTGCGCTGTGTTTTTTTGTTATTGGAAAGCAAGGAGCGAGCGACCCCAAAGAAAAGGGAAATAGGGGCAATATGTAAGGATACTAAATTTAAATTATTTAACAAATGAAGTATAAAAAAAGTCGAATTTTTTTATTAAGTAGTTTATAAAAAAACATTGTTTAAAGAATAAGAGCTACTACTTTATCAATAAAGAAAAAAACCAACCTAAAGCAGTCTCCACTAGCCGTTGAAAATGCCCTATAACAGAGCAAAAATACAAGAAATAAAAAGCGTCTAGAACTACAACTACCTTACAAAAAAAGAAAAAGAAATAACTAAAAAAACAACGATGAAAAAGTAATAAGCATCTATTAAAAGAAACCATGCTTAAAGCCGCATTTGGTGCTTTAATAGCAATGGCTCCTATTGGTGAATCAAAGGCTCAAGTAACCCTAAAAACACCTAACACCACCCTTGAAGTTGTTATAAAGAAGATTCAAAAGCAAATGAACCTTCGCTTTTTCTATGATGATAGCTTAGCAAAAGTGATGGTGAACAACATTGATGTCAAAGACGAAAAAAGTGCAAAAACGTGTTGAATCAATTGTTGAAAGGAAAGGGTATATCTTTTAAGGTGGAAGATAATGTGGTGTATTTGCGCAAAGAAAACGCACCAGTAGCAAAGGAAAAGGCTACAGATTCTAAACGTAAAATCACTGGAAAGGTGCTCGATGAGGCTCAACAACCAATGATTGGCGTTACTGTTGCAGTGAAAGGTAGTACCACAAGAGCCGTTACTGACATAGATGGTAACTATCAATTGCAAAACAAGTGAGACTGCTCCTGTGTTTGCAATTTAGCTATCTTGGCTATAAAAACAAAAAGAGGTGAAGGCTTCGGGAAAAGATGCTATTACAACCACTATGGACGTGGATTCGAAAGCATTAGACGAGGTGGTGGTAACCGCTTTGGGTATTAAAAGAGATAAAAAGATGTTGGGCTACTCGGTGCAAGACATCAAAAGCGATGCTTTGAATACCACTGGTGACCCTTCTGTTGTAGGTGCTTTGTCGGGAAAAGTGGCAGGTTTGCAAATGAATACCGCCAGTACTGGTCTTGGAGGATCTACTAAAATAACCATAAGAGGTAACTCATCACTCACCGATAACAACCAACCTTTATGGATTGTAGATGGAGTTCCCTTCTCAGATAACAACACTTCTAACGCTTCTGCCTATGGAGGTTATGACCGAGGAGGCACTTCTTTAGATATTAACCCAGATGATATTGAAAGCATTTCGGTGCTAAAAGGCCCTAATGCAGCGGCTCTTTATGGTTCAAGAGCAGGTAATGGTGTGATCTTAGTCACCACTAAAAAGGGCGCAAATAAGTCTGGTTTCGGTGTAAGTTATAACGGAAACTTTCACATGGAGCAGCGTTTCGCAAGCCATTAAGATGCAAAATCGATTCGGACAAGGTAGCAATGGCGCTGTAAACTATAAACGCAATGCCAGCGGAGACATAGAAGGTTTGAACGGAGAGTTGTCTTTTGGTCCTGAATTAGATGGACACGAAGAATACAACTGGTATGGAACGAAGTCGCCTTATCAATACACAGGCGATAAACTTCGTGATTACTTTAAAACGGGTTTCTCTCAATTTCATACCGTTGCACTAGGCAATAACAGCGAAAAAGGACATTATCGCCTATCTATTGGCTACAATGATAACAAGGGATTGTTTAAGAATGAAACCTTAGATAAATTGTCTATCGACCTCAATGCAGGTACTGTTGTGAACAAATATCTTTCTCTTGATGGTAAGATCTCATTGTCTCACATGAAGGCTTGCAATCGTCCTTTACTCGGATTGAATGGCGAAGTGGCTCAACTTCTACTCATTCCAGGTAACGTTTCATTAAGAAGTTTGGAAGAGAACCAAAGCTCTGAGACTCAAATTCACCGCAATTGGTTCGGTCCAAACCAACATTATTCAAACCCATATTACGTTCGTCACCGCTATAAAAACAGCGATGAGCGATGGAGAGCCTTTTGGTTATTATGGCGCAAACATCAACCTTCTCGATAATTTAAAGCTCAATGCGAAATACTCTTTCGATTATTATAGAACTCGATTGCAAACATCTGACCTTAGTTTAGCAGATCAAGCGATTACCACAGGCACATCAACTTGGCAAGAGAAGATCACTACTGATGGTATGCAACGTGGCGAAGAGAATCACTTTGAACACAACATTCAAATGCTATTACTTGGCAATAACCAACTAACTCCAAAGCTTCGTGTTGATTATTCGTTAGGAGGTAATGTCATGTATCAAAAGTATGAGCTCTTTTCAAGGAGGCGTTCAAAAACATGTTAAACAAAGATGTTTGGGTGTATAACACTGGTGGAAAGCTCGTAAGTGGTGGTGATAATGGTTTTAATAGAGCAATGTATTCGGTCTTTGCATCGGCTCAATTGGCTTATTCTGAATACCTTTCGTTAGATTTAACCGCTCGAAACGACTGGTCTTCTACGCTTCCTAAGGGTCAAAACTCATTCTTCTATCCTTCTGCAAGCATCAGCTTTATGTTCTCAGACTTTATGAAGTCGATTGATAAACCATTGCCTTCTTGGGTGACTTTCGCTAAGATTAGAACCTCATTAGCGCAAGTTGGTAAGGATCCAAGCCCCTACAATCTATACAATACACGTAAGTTTGAATTTGAATCAGGTATCAGAAAGCCCGTTGTTAATACCATTAAAATGAACGATATGCTTAAACCTGAGATCAAAACTTCGTATGAATTGGGTCTCGATATGAAGTTCCTTAACAACCGATTAGGCTTCGATTTCACTTATTATTATAGCGTAACACGCAACCAATCGATGTTAGTTGATGCCGCAGCACCATGGTCTCAGCAGTGGGTTAACGCAGGAAAGATCTTGAATAGAGGTGTAGAAATGATGGTTTATACCACTCCTATTCAAACAAAGGACTTGACCTTCAATCTCAATATGAACTTTGCTCACAACCGATCTATCGTGAAAGAGCTCGCACCTGGTGTGCAACGCATCTACTTTAACGGTGATAACAACATGCCAGTACGTGTCGGTGCGGTTGTAGGAGGAAAGCTTGGAGACATCTATGCCAATAATCTTATGAAGCGAAACGATGCTGGTCAGGTGATAGTTAACGCACAAGGATTACCCCAACCAGCCACTGGTAACGGTAATTTGGAACAGTATTTGTTGAGCAACCCCATCGGAAATATACAGCCAGACCTATTGATGTCGGTTACACCTTCATTGACTTTCAAAGGCATTTCGCTAACAGCAATGTTCGATATGCGCTTCGGTGGTAGCATAATGTCAGTGTCAGAAGGTATGGCAACCTCTGTAGGTACATCTGAAAGAACCTTGAATCGTGGCGAATATAAAGAGATATCAGGTGTGAAAGACTATTATATGGTGGTGCCAGGAGTGAAAGAAGACGGTTCAATTAACGACATTCCAGTGAGCGCTCAGGCATATTATTCAACCATAGGTATATACAAATCGCAGAAAGGTTATGCCGAAGAGTTCATTCATAGCGCATCTTATATCAAGCTAAAGGAATTGTCTTTGGGTTATAGTTTTCCCACAACGCATGCTCAAAAAAGACTCCTTTTACAGCCTTAAAACTATCATTTGTGGCACGAAACCTCTGCTTCTTGATGAAACATACACCAGGAAATCCTGACGGAGGCTATGATACTACAATGTTTTCTCAAGCACTTGACTTTGCAGCAGTGCCCTATACACGAACCTTTGGTTTCTCTATTAACGTTGGATTTTAATGTAATAAAGATATGAAAGCTTGTCAATTCATAAGAAAAACAATATACTTGGCTGCCGTAAGCGCCCTTGTTGGTTGCTACGACCTAAATGATTTAAGTAAAAACCCATACGAATTGCCCGACAACTCGTCTCAATCTAAAGAGATAAACGTCGAGAAAGACAATTCAAAATATGCCGATATCAATATCGACTTCGCTGTATCTGCAAACGATTCAGTGAACCTTAAGAGTAAACTTGCAGACGCTCCAGCTATCTTTCGCAACTTTTTATACGAAGGATATTATAACGATTATCAGATCACCACGAACCTATCGCACGACATCTATGCAGGCTTTGTGGCTAATAATCAACCTAAACACGCTGGAAAAACATCTGATTACAACTACGGAGACGGATGGTCTGGAGCCCGTTGGCGTCACTTTTACGAGAATCGTTCAAGCGAATATAGAGACCTTTTAGCGTGCTTTTAAATTCAATGAGCACCCAGAACGCTATAAAAACATGTTCTACATCACTCGCATCTACTATGCTTTCTTAGCGCTTGCCAATACAGATACATACGGATCTATGCCTTTTAGAGAGTATGTTCGTGCGAGAATACCCGAAACCAACAATGTTGCTTACGACACACAACAAGAGGTTTACGATGCAATGTTTCGCATGTTAGAGCAAGCAGTCGATAGTATTGCACCCGAAGACAACACCCAATACAATGTAGAAAAGCAAGATATATGCTACTTTGGCGATGTAAATAAGTGGTTACGCTTTGCAAATACATTGCGTTTGCGTATGGCTTTGCGCATTTCTAACATCGATCCCGCTCGTGCAAAGACTGAAGCTGAGGCTGCATTGAATAACAAATACGGTTTAATGACAAGTAATGCCGATAACATGCAGACTGTTCCTAAGCACGCATCTGTGGCACTTGGCGGTTTAGAAGATGGTGGAAACGAGAACGTTTTGTCTATGTGTAGCGTCGCTTATGGTGGAGAAAGCGTGATGTCTTACGACCTTGAGCAGTTCTATCGCAATCTATCTACAGGCGGAGGAACCTACAAAATAAAGACAGGTAGAAACAAATACGAAGAGAAAGTGATTGACCCTCGCTGCTTAGTGTGCTGGTATCGAGGTGGAATGACAAGCAATACGATTGCAGCAGGTGAGGAAAGTCTTCGTGAAGACTTCAAAGGTTGCAAGCGAGGAGCGCAAGTTCCCGACATATCTATGGGTACATTGATGTACAGTATCACACGAACACAACCCAAGCCAGCATCACATCAGCTCAATCCTAACTATTGGTTTAACTATGCTCAGCCCACTGTTTGGTTGGGATATGCCGAAAGTTTGTTCCTAAAGGCAGAGGCTGTGCTACGTGGTTGGACTGCAACTGGACTTACAATGAGCGTTGAAGACTATTTCAAAGCAGGTGTAAAGGCTTCGTTAGACTATTATATGATACCTCAAAATACCAACCTTCCAGGTGCAGCAGATAGCTATATGGCAGGCTTAAAGGTGCTAAACGACGGCACATTTAATAGTGGTGACAAAGAAAAAGTACTCGAAGCGATTATCACTCAGAAGTGGATGGCGATCTTTCCAAATGGAAATGAGGGTTGGGCTGAATTGAGAAGAACAGACTATCCACGCATACTTAATCAGCTAACTAATAACAGTGGTGGCGATGTTCCTAACGGAAAGACCATCAAACGCATATTCTATCCAAACTCAGAAGCGGGTAATCAATACTTCACAAGCCATCAAGAGCTTCAAAATATGAATAGTCAAGGCAAGCGATTGTGGTGGGATGTGGACGATACCAACGATGAACAAGGCGTTTGGAAAGAAGCCAAATAACTTTAGAACACAGCCCTAATGGGGTAGAAAAGATAGTCTACTGCATTCCTTTTTTTTCATGTTATGTTAGAATAGAAAGTCAAAAACAAGTCTTAAAAAGTTGTTACTAAGCAAGGAAGCAGTAGACTTTAATATTGAAAGCAGAGCCTTCATATAGGTTATATAATAGGGATATAAGATTGTTTTAGCTCTGTCTTTCGTCAACACAGGTATGTTTTCATCCATACCTGTGTTCTTTTTTGTTGGCACCTCGAAGGCTTTTGGGTGCCCAACGCCATTCTTTCCTTTTTCTATTCATTTCCTTTTTAAAGTCGAGTTCAGTCGTTTCTCGTTTTCTTTTAATTGTCTTTCCGCCCTTTATTCATTCCACTTTCGTCTCCTTTTGGGTATCTTCCCGTCCTTTATCCATTCAACATACGTTTCCTTTTAACTATCTTTCCGTCCTCTATCCATACTGCTTTCGTCTCCTTTTGCTCGTCTTTAAAATCTTGCAAGAATCTTTCCTCAATTCAAACCGATTTCTCTTACTTTTGCAATAGCATTGCTTTTTGGGGTGTAATCTCATTGCTTTTAGGGACGTAATAGCAGTCCCTTTTGCAGTGTAAAAGCATAGCGTTTGCAAGATGAAAGCGTAATAGGTTGAAAAATAAAGGAGGTGTGAGGGGTAGGCGATAGCATGAAAGAGGATAAGGTAAAAAGGAGAAAGATGGTTGAAGAATGGGGGAATTTTTACTTTACATGATCCATGTTATAGCGTTTGCTGTTCATTTCTTTATCAAAATACATCTTTATATTTTATTTCTTTAAGTCTTTACTCTCTTGTTCTGCTGACTTTTTTTGTAAATATTTTGTCTTAAATTGTAAAAAAATATTGAGTAGATTACGATTTTTTTATTTGTGAAAAAAAGATGTATATTTGTTGCGTTATAAGAGAAATAAGAAGAAGTAAGAAATATCTTCGAACAATCTGTTATTTACCGACTTAGAAGAATTTAAACAATTAATATTAATCGAAAATGAAAAAGAAATTAGCACTTGCAATGGCATTTCTTTGCTTGTCTACTGGTGTTTTTCGCACAACGAAAGGTTGAAGTTGTGGAGAAAAGTGAAGGTGGATACCAACGCACCTGCAGGCAAAGTGATCAAAGAGAAAAAGTGGCAATTGGACGCTTTCTCTAATGAAACTCAATATGGAAAAGGACTTTTCTATGATAAAGAAAATGACCCAATGGGAAAGCAAGCCCTCGATATTTTATCATCTAAATTGGCTACTTCTGGTAAGTTTTTGTTGCTCGAACGTGGCGATCTTGATGCCTTATTAGAAGAGGTTAAGAAAGGAGATGGAGGCGCAAACACCATTGGTGCCGACTATTTAATTATCGGTTCGATTACTGAATTCGGTAGAAAGAACGTGGGAAAGCAAGGCGTTTTCACCAATACTAAAACACAAACCGTTGACGCTGCCGTTGCTATTCGATTGGTAGATGTGGCTTCTGGCCTGATAGTTTACTCTGATGAGGCAAAGGGTTCGGCAGAAATTACCAGTAAAACAACCTTGGGTTTGGGTAGCAATGCAGACTATGATGCATCTTTAAGCGATAAAGCTATATCTGAAGCGATAGGTCAATTGGTTGAAAACATCATCAATAAATGCACCAATAAACCATGGCGTACCTACTTTTTTTAAGCTACGACGACGATGCAGTTCTTATCGGAGGAGGAGCAAGTCAGGGTATTGTTGCAGGCGATATGTTTGCTGTTAAGACGAAAGGAAAGAAGGTAAAGAATCCTCAAACAGGTGTAATGATAGAGCTTCCAGGTAAGACAGTGGGACAAGTGAAGGTGCTTTCTACTGCTGGAGACACTCCTGAAACCGAGTATTCTATGGTAGAAGTGTCGGCAACAACACCTATCGATGCAAGTAAAATCAATGACTATTATATCGAAGAAATTAAAAAATAGGAACTATGAAGACTAAAATTATATTGTTTTTTTGAGTGTCTTGGTGCTTTTAGTTGCATGCAAAACAAGTTATCCAAGAGAACAACAATCGGGCAAAGAAGATGTTGCTTTCTTGCTATTTGTGTCGTATAAGCAATATGTAAACAAGCCTCTTACAGTTGTTTTAGATGGTGGCGTGACCTTTACTGCAAAGGCAGTGAAAGACAGAAAGGCAACTTATAAAGGAGAATCTTATGCCGTTAAGCCTGGAGCACGTGACATTATTGTGCGCAGTGGCAACGATGTTATCTACTCAAAAAAGCTGTTCTTATCTCCACAAGAGACCAAACAAATTAAATTACCATAATGAAAAAACTTTTATCTATTGCCCTACTTGCTGGCTTAATGACGGCTTGTTCGACCCCAAAAACCGCTCTATTCGTGGTATAACTACGAAGATGTTACCTACAAGTTCGATAAAAAGCAGAGCGAAGCTGCTCAACAACACTTGTTGGAAGAATATCAAAAAATGATTGAAAAGCAAAAAGGTTTGCGCAAAACTGTGCCCCCTGGACTCAACGCTGAGTATGGTTTTTTGCTTTGTAAGCTAGGTAAAAAAGAAGAAGGAATAAAGTATTTAAAGGCAGAAATCGCCCTTTATCCCGAGTCAGCAACATACGTTAGTAGAATAATTAAACAATTAGAGAAATGAAAAAGTACTTATTCATCGTAGTAACGATATTGCTACTCGCTTCTTGTTCGGAAACAGTTACACTTGGAACTCAATATCCTAAGATGTATACTGATAAGCCTACATCTATCGTAATCATGCCTCCTATCAATAAAACTAACTTTGTTCAGGCTAAAGAATACTTCTACACGACACTTTATGGGCCTCTTTGTGAAAAGGGATATTATGTGTTTTCACCCTTGATGACAATGGATTTGTTTAAAGGCGAGAGTGCTTATGATAGCGAAATGTTTATCAATGGCGACCTAAAGAAATTCCGTTCTATCCTTGGAGCCGATGCTTGTATGTTCACAACTATCAAGTCTTGGAAGCGTAATAACCTTGGAGGAGTGATCACAGTGGACGTAGAATACACTCTAAAGTCAACCCGAACAAATGAGATACTCTATCAACGTGAGGGATTAATACGCCTTGATACCAGTGTAGGAGTGTCGGGTGGAGGTCTCTTTGGAGCTCTTATTAATATGGCAGCAACGGCTATTAATACTGCAGCAACAGACAAAGTGATTGCTGGAAGACGTTGTTCTGCATTTGTTTTGAGTGACCTTCCTGCAGGTGTTTACGACGAAGTGCACTATAATAAGGACGAGAAGAGTCCAGCAGGAAAGAGCTTTATCAAAGCAACCGTAAAATAATTGATCCGCTTGCGATGAGCAGAGTGTGAGTATTTTCATAATTTTAAAGTTTTAATGGATGTCCTTTCTGCACGTTCTCAGCATTGTTGTTGAGCCGTGTAGAAAGGCTTTTGCGTTCTGTTTTTGCCCTTCTTTTACGCTTAAAGAGTCTTTTCTTTAAGTCGAATTGGTAGCTATTGAAATGCTTTTTTTACTCCTTTTCTCCTCCTTTGTTCTCTTTAAAAACATCTTGTTATTCTTCTTTTAGCTTCCTCGTTCTCTCGTTTTCTTCTTTATTTCCCTCGCCTTTAGTGGTGTCTTGCTCCCTTCTTTCAATCGCCTACATTTCTCTTGCTTTTGCAATAGCATTGCTTTTTAGGGTTGAAAAAGTCAATGAGATTACAAGGTAAAAAGCAACGTAATTGCAGGCTAAAAAGCATTGAGATTGTTTGCCATGTTGCAAACCATTGATTTTTGAATGGCATAACTAAAAAGGAGGAGGGAAGAGGGCGGTTTGCGGTGACAAAAACAGCTTGAAATAGGTCAAAAATAATTGCAAATTGAAAGAAATAACACAAAAAACTAAATCGCTAACACATTTTAAATCAGAAAAAAAGCAGTAATTTTGTAAGCTGTAATATTGTAATCTAATTATACAAGATTGTGACAAGATAATATTCAAATGATGATGATAAGAAAACAAACCATACTTCTTTCCTTCCTTTTTTTGTATGCAAACCCTATCGCAAAGTGCGTCTGCAATGACTTTGTTCGGTAGCAAAAAGATAAAGAAAGAAACCACAAAAACGCGTTCAAAGCGATTATAATAAGCTCGTTGGAAGAGACACTATGGCCATTAAAGGCTTGATGGGAGTGATTCAAAAAGAAAACGATTATTATTTAGAAATTCCCAAAACACTGATCGGAAGAGAGATTCTTGTGTCGAATAAGCTCCTTCAAGTGCCCCAAGAATTAAACGAAGCGGGTGTGAACAAGGGTATTAATTACGAGAATAAAACCATTAAGTTCGAGTGGGAGAAAGACTTAAACAAACTCAATATCCGTGAACAACGACTCACACCAGAGGTTTATAGCTTCTATGCAATGGCGCCTTCGGTGAAAGATAACTATATCAATCCGTTGATTGCAAGTCTTAAAAATCGAGGGAGTTAGTAAGGATTCGGCTTCGGTAGTGGTGAAAGTTACCAACCTGTTCAATGGTAAAGACGAGTGTTTGAATGATGTTTTCAACCTCATAAACTTAGGAACCAGTGCTAATAGCGAGCTTTCTCGCATCTTAAGTATGAAGGCTTTCGACAACAATGTGGCAGCCACTTCAGAGCTAACCACTGTTGTTCACGAAGGAAAAAGCAAAACCAACATCACAATTGTGGTGAGTACATCGCTCATTTTGTTACCTTCTCGCCCAATGATGGGTCGTTTAGAGAATCAACGTGTGGGCTATTTCACAACAAGTAGATTGCACTACGGCGACAATCAGCCCGAAGTGGCAACAAAAAAACTATATCACTCGTTGGAAATTAGAGCCTAAAGACACCGCTGCTTATATGCGTGGCGAGTTGGTCGAGCCTGTAAAACCCATCGAATTCTATATCGATCATGCCGTTCCAGCTAACATTTCTGCCCTATATTAAAAAGGGAATACTCGATTGGAACAAAGCTTTTGAACGTGCAGGGTTTAAGAATGCGGTGGTAGTTCACGAGTTTACAGACAGCATGGCCTTAGAAGGTGACGACGTGAAGTATAGCGTTTTAACCTACGATGCATCGGAAAAGGCTAACGCAATGGGTCCTTCTGTGATCGATCCACGCACAGGCGAGATTTTAAAAGCTGATGTTATTTGGTGGCACAACGTGCGTTCTCTGTTGAAAGAGTGGATTATGGTGCAAACAAGTGCATACAATCCCGCTGCAAGAAACGTGGTGTTGCCCGATAGTTTAATTGGTGATGCGGCTCGTTTTGTGGCTTGTCACGAGGTAGGACACTCGCTTGGATTGCGTCATAACATGCGAGCTTCGAACGCTTATCCCACAGATTCATTGCGTTCACGTAGCTTTACAGATAGAAATAGGAGGCACTTCGGCTTCCATTATGGACTATGCACGCTTTAATTACATTGCACAACCAGGCGATAAGATCGTGAAAAACTCTCCAAATATCGGTCCATACGACCTTATGGCGATTGAGTGGGGCTATCGTTGGTATCCTAATGAGGGTGTAGCAAAGAACGAATTATACAGCTTCCTCAATAAACATCAAAGCAAAGAATATCAGTATAGCGAGGCGCAAAGTCAGCGTTCGGCAATCGATCCACGCTCATTAAGCGAGGATTTAGGCGATGATGCGATGAAATCTGCATCTTATGGCATTGCTAACTTAAAGCGAATTATGCCTAATGTGATTTCTTGGACCACCACAGGAGAGCAAGGCCAGACCTATGATGAGGCGTCAAAGTTTTATAGTTCCATTATTTATCAATGGAGTTTGTATAGCTATCACGTGTTAGCTAACGTGGGTGGAATGTATGTTGAGAACACAGTTGTGGGCGATGGAAAGCGTACTTTCACTTATGTTGAGAAGCCAATACAGCAAAGAGCAGTGCAATTTTTGTTAAAAGAGGTGCTAAGTGATCAACCATGGCTATTCAATACGCCGATCAGTAACTATACCTATTTAAATAAGAAGACTCCTATTGGGGTGCAAGAGATGTCTCCTACCTACTCGCTTATCAATCAACAAAGCTACATTTTGTGGGATATTCTCGACAATACACGCCTTGTTCGTATGCTCGAAAACGAGATGCGCAACGGCAAAGACAAAGCTTTTACGGTGATAGAGCTAATGGATATGTTGCATAATCATATCTTTAAGACCACAATAGCAGGTGTATCGCCATCTATTTCGCAAAGAAGTCTACAGAAAAACTTCGTCGATGCGCTCATAACTGCAGCGGCAGAAAGCGAAGGAGTGAAGATAAATAAAAAGCTAAAGCATAGTAATAACATCATTGAAAACGATGAGTTCCAGCTCGGTTGCAATGAGTTGAGCTCGGCTCCACGTATCATTGAACTCACAGGAACACAGGCTACACGAGTGAGTGACGCTATAAGTGTGAAACGAGGAGAGCTTATTCGCATTATGAAGTTATTGAAACAACGCACTACAACAGCTGATACTGCGGCTCGTTTGCATTACGAAGACGTGATTTTACGTATTCAAACGGCTCTCGGATTAACTAAGTAGAAGAAAGAAAATCAATGTAATTAAAACACGATAGAAGAAGATTAATAATAACAAAGAATAAAAAAATAACAATATGAAAAAGACTATTAGGAGCATTTTGTTTGTTGTTCGTTGCGGTGGCATTGTATGCACAAGAGCGCACAATAACAGGTGTTGTGGTAGATGCTGAATTAAATAATGACCCGCTTCCAGGGGCAACTATTTCGGTAGCAACAGCAGGTTCACGAGTTGAAACGGGTGCCGTTAGCGATTATGAAGGTCGTTTTACGCTGAAAGTAGACTCGCTAACAAAGAGCTTTACCGTTCGTTATTTAGGCTATCAAACACAAACTGTGAATATCATTGCAGGCAAGTCAGAATACACTATTGCACTAAAATCAGATGCAAAGGTGGTTGGTGAGGTCGTAGTTACAGGATATCAGAAGATAGATAGACGCAAATTAACTGCTTCTGTCACCTCTGTTAATATCTCAGACGAGAAGATTGGAGCCGTAAAAAGCATCGATCAAGCTCTTTCTGGACAAATAGCTGGATTGTCAGCAATAAGCTCTTCGGGTGCACCAGGAGCGCCAGTGAAGATCAGAATACGTGGAACTGCGTCGCTAAACGGCTCACAAGAGCCTCTATGGGTGCTTGATGGCATGCCAATGGAGGGCACAGACATTCCTAATATGGAAGATCTTAAAGACATAGATAATATCTATCAAACCTCAATTGCAGGTATTAACCCAGCCGATATCGATAATATCACGGTGTTAAAGGACGCTGCTGCCACTGCAATTTATGGTGCTCGAGCAGCTAATGGTGTGATTGTTATCACCACAAAGCGAGGAAAAGCAGGTAAACCAAATATCTCTTTCTCTTCAAAATTCACCTTCTCGCCAAAGAGTAATATTGATAAATTGAACATGTTGAACTCTAATGAGAAGGTAAACCTTGAACTTGAGCTGCTAAGAAGTGGTTATTCTTATCGTGAAGGCAAAGGAGATGTGTCTAAAATCTTAACTTCTTTAGGCGAATTGTCTACCTTTAAGGCTTCAGGTTGGAACTCTTTGAGCACAAATGCACAAGAACAAATCAACCAATTGCGCAATATTAACACCAATTGGAACGACATCTTGTTTAGAGATGTATTCAATCAAGAATATAACTTGAGTCTTTCTGGTGGCAGTGAGAAGGCTAATTACTACACATCTGTGGGTTATTACGACGAAATGGGTACTGTAAAAGGTGTAAAGAACAATCGTTTCAACCTCTCACTCAAAACAGATTACCGCATCAATAACATGCTAAAGGTGGGCGCTTCGGTGTTTGCTAACCAACGAAAGCAAAATAGTTACCTCACAGATACAAACGGATTCACTAATCCAGTGTATTATTCTCGCCTCGCAAATCCATACACTCAGCCCTTTAATGCAGACGGAAGTTATGTGTATGACACCAATATTCAAGGCCGAGAAGACTCTTCTCTCGACTTTAATATATTCGAAGAGAGAGCTAATACCTCTAATGTTAGAACCGATAAGTCGCTTATGGCGATCTTTGATGCAGAGCTTAAAATCAACAATAACTTAAAGCTTACCACCCAATTCGGCTTACAACAAGACGCTTATACATTGGATAAGTATGCAGGAGAGAATAGTTATGCTATGCGAAAGGAGAAACTTTTTGCAACATATTCATATCCTGATGGTAAAAGAACCTTCCTTCCTACAGGCGGAATGCATAAGATGACAGAGGCACATACAAGCCAATGGACCTGGAAAGCAATGGCAGAGTTTAACAAGAGATTTAACTCTATCCACGACTTAGAATTGATGTTGGGTACAGAGGTACGTCGATTAAGACCACTTCATTGTATTCTGCAGCTTATGGATACGACAATCGCACGCTAACAACACAGCCCGTGATCTTCCCAACAGAAGACTTAGCCCGCCAATATCCATTACATAGCGAAACAAACTTAGAGAATGCTTATGTCTCTTGGTTTGCAACTGGATCGTATACACTACTTAGTCGCTACACATTTGGAGCGAGTGTGCGTTGGGATGGCTCTGATGTTTTCGGCGTTGCAAAGAAATATCGCTTCCTACCTCTTTACTCATTGAGTGGTCTTTGGCGTGTTTCTAACGAGCCATTCATACAAAACAGCAGTGCAAGTAAATGGTTAAACAACCTTGCTTTGCGTGCTTCTTACGGACTACAAGGTAACATTGACAAGAATACTTCACCTTACTTAATTGGTACATTCGATAAAGGTTACCGTCTTACCAGGCAATGTTGAAACCGTAATTAAGGCAGAAACAGCTCCAAACCCCAATCTACGTTGGGAGAAGACAGCAAACGTAAATCTTGGATTAGATATCAGTTTATTTGACAATATAATTAATCTTAGTGCCGATTACTATTATCGTAAGAGCACAGACCTTATCGGAACACGTATGCTTCCATTGGAAACAGGATTTGCTTCAACAGTAATCAACTGGGCAAGTATGAAGAATCAAGGTCTTGAAATAGCCCTTTCAACTCGTAATATCAAGACAAAAGATTTCACTTGGACCACTAATTTGAACTTAGGATTCAACTCTAACACCGTATTACGTGAGACTGTGGCTCAAAAATGCCACTTATCCCAAGCCGTGAAGGTCACCCTGTTGGAGCCATCTTCGCATACGAAACAGCTGGATTAGACGCACAAGGCTATCCCGTTTTCGTTGCTTCTGATGGATCAAAGGTAAGTGCAGAAGATCTACTTAAATTGAACTCGCATGGTGCAAGCACATTAACAGCAGAACAACAGCGCAACCTTTATAAATATATGGGTACCATAGATCCAAAGGTTTCGGGTGGTTTCATCAACACATTTGAGTATAAAGATTGGCAATTGGGCGTGAACTTCATTTTCAATCTCGGTATGAAAGTGAGAGTACGTCCATCTTATTCACCTGCAACTTTCGACAGAGGACTCAACACCAATCGTGACATTCTCAATCGATTCACTACCGATAATCCTGCAGGAAGATACGCAATACTTATGGAAAAGAATGTGCGTGTGCCCGAATACATACAATATTCAGAATACAACCTATATAGTATGCTCGATACATGGGTAAGAGATAACAGCTATTGGCGTTTACAAAGCCTTCGTTTAGGCTACAAATTGCCAAGCAAACTCTTAACAAAAGTAGGCATAAAGAGTGCATCTTTGTCTTTAGAAGCACGTAACTTATTTGCCATTGCGTCGAACTATGACAACTATTTAGACCCCGAAACAATGGGCAATCCATTTGCACAACCCATTCCAAAGAGCTTCATTCTCGGAATCAACGTGCAGTTCTAAGAACAGCGTTAGAATGCAATTAGAACACAATATATAATAAGGTGTATTTTAAAAAAACGATATTTTATGAAATCAAGATATATCAACTGGCTTTTTGCCGCATTGCTTTTATTGGGCTTTTCTTCGTGCGATAAGTTCTTAGACATACGTCCTACAGGTAAAGTTATTGCCGAAACAGGCGAGGAATACCGTGCTTTATTGACTTATGAATATAAGAATTTTCCCGAAGATCGTGGTTTAGCATCATTCAGAAGTGATGAGATGAACCTCACAAGCAGTAGTACTTCAACCGAAGACTACAGCTCTTTCTTCGATATTTGGGCGTGGAACGACAACTCGGCACAAGGAACTACCGCCTCATTTTGGCTGGAGACGCTATTATCATGCTATCTACGTTGCCAACACAATCATAGCCAACGATGGCAAGATGACCAACTTCTCTACCGCAGACAACAATCAGTTGGTAGGCGAAGCATATATGATGCGTGCTTATTGTCACTTCCTTTTAGCCAATCTTTATGCAGAACCCTACACCAAAGTCAAGCCCGATACCACTCGTGGAGTGCCCCTTTCGCTCGAAGCAGACGTCAATGCAGTGCTCACAAACAGCTCTTTGGCACAGGTTTATGCACAAGTTGAAAGCGACATCGACAAGGCTTATAGCTTAATGAATAAAGATTCGTGGTCTCAAGGCTTTAACTATCGATTCAATAAGATCTCTGCACAAGCCTTAAAAGCACGTGTAGAATTATACAAAGGCAATTGGAGTGGAGCATTGCAAGCAGCTCAAAGCGTGATAACAGCACACCCAGCGTTGCAAGATTTAACCGTTTCGAGCCCCACATTGCCCAATAGTTACAAGTCAGATGAAAGCATAGTGTCGCTCGAACAGGTAATGACTGCCACCTATGCACGTGCAGGTCAGGTAGCCGACGATTTGCTATCGCTTTACAAAGTGGGCGACTATCGTTACGACTACTATTATAATCAGCTTACAGCCAGCGTCACAACAGTGAGTAAAGGCGGTGGAGGCGATTATCGTTCTACCTTCCGTTCGGCAGAATTCTACCTCATTGCGGCAGAGGCTTCGGCACAACTTGGCGACTTAACAACCGCTAAAACCTACTTAAAACAATTGATGGCAAAACGCTATATGGCGTCGCTCTACCCACAATATGCAAGCGATGTAGACGCACTTTCGCAAGAAGATTTAATTAGTTACATTGCCGATGAGCGTTTAAGAGAGTTTGCTTTCGAAGGACATAGATGGTTTGATTTAAGAAGAACCACACGTCCCTGCAATGCAAAGAACCTATAATGGCAACACATATCAGTTGAATGCCAATGATAGTCGATACACTCTTCGATTCCCAACAGAAGCTATTGAGGCTAATCCCGACCTTGCTCGATGGAATCCAAATAAATAATCAACAACACAATAGCTGTTGTTGCAACACACATAATAAGCAATCTGCACGTAAAGTGGGGTTGCTTATTATGTTTTTATCCCCTCTTTTCATTTTATTTTCTGTTGGTTTCTTTCTTAGTTATCAATCGTTGCCAACCCATTGCCTTCTTTTTTTGTTTCAAACTCAATGCTTTTTACAGCGCAATAGCATTGCTTTTTGAGGTGCAATTGCACTGCTTTTTAGATGGTAAAAAGCATTGATTTACGATTTAAATAAAAAAAGCAACTGAAAATATAACTGTTTGAAATTATTTTGAGGTAAATCTATATTTTTTTATTCAAAAAAATGTATGTTTTTCAATAAATTTGCCGTAACTTTGCAACATAAACATTGAGAAGATTGTAATTTAAAGATAAAAAAAGAAATTGTTAAAGTTGCGTGCAATTAGGGTGGCACTCCTTTGATTTTTGGTGCAGAAAAACACTTGATTAGCAACTTTAAATTACTATTTAAAGAAAGAAAATTTATGAAGAAAATTCTACTCACTTTTGGTCTTTGTGCCACCGTATTAGCATCTAATGCACAAAATTTTCAGTAGTCCAACATGGACCCAAACACAAACAGTTTACAAGCAAAAAAAGCGATGCTGTTAACTCAGCTCCAGTGACCATCACAGCCGATGGCGATGTAATTGTGTCTTCATCATTCAATGCAGGAACCCTATCTGTTGGTAGTTTAGTGGTTAGAGCCGTTGCAAAAAAAGCTCTTATATTCAAAAAGTTGAATGCTGCAGGAACATCACAATGGGCAGTTGCTTTGCTTGGTGCTGCAGAGGTAAAGAGCCTTACAAGCGATACAGATGGTAATATTTACGCAGTGGGTGTTTTTTTGCAGATAAGGTGACATTAACAACCAAAAACAGGTACAACCGCTGCAATACTACAAGGCAATAGCAGCACAACCAAGTCGTCTTTGTTCGTTCTTAAGTATAGCAAAGATGGTGCTTTGTTAGCTTATAAATCAGCAACTTCTGCTGTAAAAGCTTCAGTTTTGGGCTTCAGGAACATATTTTTGACGAACCTTCAGACGCTTCTTATATAAGAAGTACAAAAGGCAGTTTGGGTCTAATAATAAGTTATATTTCACTGCTCAATATACTGGAGAATCAACTTTAAGTGATGTGAAATTAGAAGGTGATTACTTAGATTATGCTGGTATAATGACAATTGATATTCCAAGAATGTCGGTGCTTTCAGTAGACGCTTCTAATTTAAGTGGCTTGAAAAAAGAATATACTGTTAAAAACAAATGTAACAGGATTAGAAGAGCAAACAGGCGTTAAGAGCCTTAATTTTTGCAGTAAACAACGGCACACTTTATGTGGCTTCAGTTGCAACAGGTGCTGTAGTTGTAGAAACATCTGATAAAACTGAGAACTTTAATGCAGGCAAAGATGGCGAAGATTTGAAGTATGGTTTCATCTATTCAGAGGTAGGTAGCACAACAAATAATAAGCTTTTCGATGGTGGTAAGCTTGCAACCTTTGAATAGCAACAATAGCATTAACGACCTATTAGTAGACGATTCAAATGTATATGTTGCTGGAACTTATAACACAAACAACGTCTTTGGTCAATCAGTTACATTCCAAGGCGGTTCAGATAGCTTCGTTGCTGCATTCGCAAAAGGCACAACTAACGTGCAATGGGTAGTGAATAGCGGTGTAAATGAAGGCGATGCAACTAAATATGCAGAGAAAGTTACAGGCTTAGTTGTTGCAAATAACAAGCTACTTTTAACTGGTTATACAGAAGAAACATCTACTCATACTGTCAAAACTGGTTTCGTTTATAACGTAACTACAAGCGGAACAAAGACAAGTGTAGGCTCAAATGTAGTGTTAGGTCTTGCAAGTGACAGCAAACAAGTGGTTACTTCAGGCGTAAACGAGCTTAACTCTGTGTTCAATGGTTATGCTTTGTCTACCACAACAGGCATCAATCAATTAACAGAAACAAACGATGTGGTGCGCAATGGCAACGTGTTTAGCTTCGAAAAAGGCACAAGATGCAGTTGTAGTAGACTTGCAAGGCCGTGTTGTTCTTCGTGCTTCTAACACCACAACTCTATCGGTAGACAACCTTGTTAAAGGTGTTTACGTCTTAAAAGTTGGTACAAAAGCTGTGAAATTTGTGAAGTAAAGAACTTTCATAGAATCATATTTTAAGCGATAGAGCAAAGGAGTTATTCCAGCGTTCTATCGCTTTTTTTATGATAAAAACATAATAGTTGTGAAATAAAAAGTATTGTTTTTTTAAAAATTAAAAAGTATTACTTTTTGCAGTGTAAAAAACATACCTTTTAGTTCCTAAAAAGCATTGCATTTAGGACGTAACTTACAGCGAACAACATTTTCACTTCGTTAACAATTAGGTATAAATAACACACTAAAGAGATTATAATGCGCAGAAATTTACTCCTTATAGTGAGCATTCTTACAGTGCTTCCGTTCATTGGTTTGACCCTATTCTACTCGAAAGGTGAACCAAGAGAGGCTGTTGTTGCTCTGTCGATGATAAACGATGGGAACTGGATTCTACCCATAAATAATGGTGGAGACATTCCTTATAAACCGCCATTCTTTCACTGGTGCATTGCACTTGCGTCGTTATTGCAAGGCTATGTAAGTGAGTTCACGGCACGTTTTCCATCTGCTTTGTCGCTCATTGCAACCACTTTAGGCACCTATTGCTTCTATGCTAAGCGTAAAGATTCTGTTATTTCAATGGTTGCAGCACTACTTGTGCTCACAAACTTTGAGTGTCACCGAGCTGGAATGGCATCAAGAGTAGACATGATGCTGGCTTGTTTCATTGTATTGGCACTCTTCTTATTTTACAGATGGTGGGAAAAAGGAGCCAAAGGGCTGCCCTTTGGTGCCATAATAGCAATGACTGGCGGTGTGTTAACCAAAGGTCCTATAGGCTTAATATTGCCTTGTTTGGTGATGTGGGCATTCTTTTTATTGCGTGGTGCAAGCTTTTTTAAAACCACATTGCGTTTTGCTTTGTATGGAATAATGGCGTGCATCGTTCCCGCTTTGTGGTATGTTGCGGCCTATAAGCAAGGTGGTGACGCCTTTTTAGCATTGGTTATTGAAGAGAATTTTGGACGAATGATGGGCAAGATGAGCTACGACTCGCACATACATCCATTCACTTACAACTTCACTTCGCTGTTAGCTGGCTGGCTTCCCTACACTCTTTTAGCTTTAATAGGATTGTTCTTCGCTCCATGGAGAGATGGAGTGAGACGATTAAAAGTGTGCTTTAAGGGCGCAAAAGGAACTCAAAAGGTGACAAGACTATTAGAAAAAGCGAAAAAAGCCGACCCTGTTGAGTTGTTCTCATGGCTCTCTTTCGGTTTAATATTACTGTTCTTCTGCTTCCCATCGAGCAAACGTAGCACCTATTTGTTGCCCTTGTTATCCCTTTATGGCTTATCTATTGGCACGTTATGTGGCGTGGCTTGCTGGCGAAAGACAACGTCCTTTGCGCATCTTTATATTTATAATGAGCGTTATAGGAATTCTTATTACCTGCATCTTCATCATTGTTAGAATGGATTTAGTGCCTTCTACCATCTTCACAGGTAAGCATGTAGCAGTGAAAGTGCTGATGTTACGCTCGCTTGTAACAAGTGATTTGAATGTGTTAGAGTGGTTCTTGGGTCTGCTTCCAATGATATTAGGTATTTGTTTGTTGGTTTGGATGGAGATAAAACGCAACTCTTTGTGGGCACACGAGCTGCTTGTAGCGATGTTCCTACCCGTGTTTGCGTTGTATTTCACCCTCGACGGGGTAGTTCTTCCACGTCTATTGGCTCCTCAAAGTGATAAAGAAGTGGGCGAATATATCATGCATCACTATCCCAAATCAACAGCTTTACAGCTATATCGAGAGTAGAATGATGCACTTCTTCTGTTTGAATTTCTATGCAAACAACCGCATTCGACAATTCGATCTCGATCAACCTCAGAGCGGAATACTATTGATTTCGGAGGGAGAAATAAACAAATGGATGAAGAAATATCCTACTTATCAATTTAAGTTGATTGCTAAAACGCAACGAAAGAGAACCGAAACAAAAGATATTATTTTGTTTATTCACTTCGAAAAGAAATAATATACAAGAGCAACATCACAGGTGTTGCTCTTTTTGTTGTATAACCTTCTATTTTAATGAGATAGATGCTATCTTGCAATAGCATTGCTTTTGGGTGGTAAAAGGATTGCTTTTACCTTGTAATTACATTGATATTACCTTGCAATAGCACTGCTTTTGTCAACGAATGTCGTGAAATGTGTTTTTAAAGCGCATGGAGCATTGTTCGCAAGTGCGTTGAGTTGCTCTTGCTTGAATGCATGATCTGCCGTCTTAGCGCAAGTAAATAGCTTACTTAATCCATTGACCTAAGGTGGCACCTAAGGCAATAGCAAGGAAGCCAAGCACTACACTTGCGGTGATGTAGAGGGCTAATTGGGTGAAATGTTGCAGTTGATAGAGGTTGAACGACTCGTTGCTGAAGGTGCTAAAGGTGGTGAATCCTCCACAAAAAAACCAATGGTTAAGAACTGCTTTCAGTGCAACACTTGCGTTCTCTTTGTTATCGAACAAGGCATAAACAAAGCCGATGATGAGGCAGCCAAGCACGTTAACAACGAGGGTAGAGAGGGGGAATGAGGTGGTAGAACTTTCGCTAATGAGTTTTGAAAGCATGAAACGTGCCACCGAACCGAGTGCTCCTCCGAGTGCAATAATAAGTGTTGTTTTGAGTAACATCATTCTTTTTAAAAAAGGGTGTTAACTGCTTGTTGCAATCAACACCCGATATGTTTGTTATAATAAAGATGCTATTTCGGCATCTAAATCCTTAATTTGTATGTCTCGTTTATACACTACATTGTCTTTACCAATTAAGAAGAATGTAGGTATTTGTTGTACATTGTATCTCACAAGGCTTTGACCTTTGGTGCTTTCTGTTTCTCTAACACAAACCCAAGGCAATGCTGCTGTCTGTGTTTTCCAGAAGTGTTCGTCGCCATCTATTGCCACTTGATAGATCTCTAAGCCTCTATCATGATACTTTATTGTATAGATCTCGAAGCATCATAATGCGCTTAGTGCTTTCTTTACTCGCAAACATGTGGAAGTCTAAGAGCACTACTTTGCCCGTAAGGTCGCTCAAATTGCGAATCACTCCCTTATTGTCTGCAAGCGAAATGTCGACACTATTGGTCACTTTTACTTTGCTTGGGTCGATTGTAAGCTGTTGTTGTGACTTCATAATACGAATGTTTTTCATTCCTTCGATAGCGATATTATGAAGGTTTAAGCCTCTTTCTGAGTTGGGATGGTAGGCGTCCCAGCTGGTAGCAACAGCGGCAAATGCTTTCACATCCTCTTCATTTGAGCGAGGATCAAATATCAATGTAGAGATATTGCCAACGTTAATGGTTTGGAAAAGCGCAAAATAAGCGTATGCTTTCATTGGCTCTTTGAAGATGTAATTCATCTTAATGCCATCTTTATAAGCATAAATCACCTTTGAAATACTATCTTCTACGGCTTTAACTCCAAGTGAAGGACTATTCACAATGGCGTTAATTCTGTTTTGAAGTCTAATTTGTTGCAATGCAAGATCTTGTATCTTACTACAATTTTCCGACCCTTTCACCTCGTATTTCACTGCCATATCAGGATAAGAAGCCTTGATATCAACAGTTTCAGTAGAGTCTATTGATACGTTAATGATTTGATTTGCGATTCTAAGTCGATAGAACTCAGGGGCGGTAGGCGCCTTTTTGTGCAAAAGTTAAAGCTACCTTCTTCCGATAGTTTTAACGAGTCGATAACTTTAATTCCATCGAGACTTATGTTCTCAAAGTAAAGCATTGAGTCTTTAGCTTCTTTGATTTCGCCTTGAACATGGAATTTCTTTTCGCCACAAGATGCTATTGCCAATAGAGCAAAAGGCAAATGAAATGGCACGTACAATTTGTGTAACTGGTCTTTTCATAGAGGTTTTTTTCTGATTTAAATACAAAAAGTAGTGGAAAAGCAATAAACAACAAAAATAAAAAGACTATGTTTTTTTGCTTTTTTTAGTCCCCTTTTTCGTGCTTCGTTGGGGTGCGTCTCGTTCTTTTTAGAGGCTAAAAAGGCTTTGTGTGGAGTTGCATTTTTCAATGCTTTTTGGTTTCTTTTTGTCGACTCTTTTTGGGAATGTAATTCGATGCTATTTTGTAATGCAATTTCTTATTATTTGTCACCCCTATTTCTTGCGGTTTACAACTTCAACTCATACTATTTTGCTTTCAATTTGTAATCACTTTGTGGCAAATTGGTTAGCAATTGAGATTCAAATTTGTTGAAACTTTTCTCGCAAATGGATAACACTTGTTGAAAAAAAGAGCATTTTTTTATCGAAAAAAACTTATATTCGAAGAATATTATACTTTAAGTGTTGAATTTATATAACAGTTATGTTTCTGTTACGAAAAAAATGGCGCTCTCAAGAAGAATAAAAACATATATTAACGTTATAATAAAAAGAATTTAAGTACAAATAAAAATTTATATATTGTTTCCTCGTAAAAAAATGTTTTTAAATAAAAAAAGTAATTTATTCTTGCATTGTAAAAAAACAATGTCGTATATTTGCGGTTGAATAAAGTTTTTATATTGAAAGAGAGGTACGTATGAAAGAGATGAACAAGATGCGAGCTTCTTTACTCTATGACTTTAGTAAAGAAGAGATCGTAGAAAAGCTTTTAAACATGCAAAGGAATTATGCGTACAGTTACAAAATCTGACAGTGTATAGTAATGATTATCGAAAGGTGATTAGTCAGTTAATACCTGGTATTCCTAATTCTTCAGTAGTTACACCTCCATTTAATTGTGACCATGGTCATGGTATAGTGTTAGGCGAAAACGTGTTTATTAATTGTAATTGTGTGTTTCTTGACGGTGGAGAAATACGAGTAGGGAAGAACACTTTGATAGGTCCTGCCTGCCAGTTCTACACCAATCAACACCCAACAGATTATTTAGAGCGACGTAAACCGCAAGAAGTTTGCTTGCCAATAACTATTGGAGAAGACACGTGGATTGGTGGTTCAGTGGTAATTTTACCTGGTGTAACCATCGGAGACAGATGTATTATTGCTGCTGGTAGCTTGGTAATGCATGACATTCCTAATGATTGTGTAGTGGCTGGAAGCCCTGCTGTGATTAAAGAGAAAGCTCAATAAGGAGTAAACATAGTAAGCGTTGACAATTGCATTTGTCGACGCTTTTTTTTCTATTTGTTTGTGAAGTGTATCTCTAACCAAAAGATGTTGCGGGGCAATAGCTAAACCATTGAGAAAGAGGAGAATATTTATTGCAAAATAAAAGCTATCCTTTTGGTTGGTAAAAGCATTGTTATTATACAACAAAAGCATTACTATTACAGTGTAAAAGTAATGCTTTTATCATTAAAAGTGTTTTTATTTTTTTCGATGAGAACAGTTGCGTAAGCAGCCATTCCTTCTTGTCTTCCTACAAAGCCCATACGCTCACTTGTGGTGGCTTTTATACTGAAACAGTCTGGGTCTACGCCTGCTATTTCTGCCATACATTGCTGCATTGCGGGTATATGGGGATTGATTTTGGGTTGTTCGGCGCATATTGTTGCATCGACATTCACAAGGTGATAGCCCTTTGTTGCGATGAGTTCGATGGTTTGTTTCAAGATAATCTTACTGTCCATGTCGAGTGTTTCATTCGCAGTATCAGGGAAATGATAGCCTATGTCACGCATGTTTGCAGCCCCAAGTATGGCATCACAGATGGCATGTATTAAGACATCGGCATCGCTATGACCAAGAAGTCCGAGAGAATAGTCGATCTTTATTCCGCCAAGCCATAAGCTTCTACCTTCTACAAGCTTATGAACATCATATCCAAATCCAACTCTTATCATGTCAATTATCGTTTAAATAGGTCTGAAAGTCCGTCCATATCAAATGTTAAGGTAAATCTTAACGTTTGGTCTAACGGGTTAGTTGCAGCTGTAGAGATAACATATCCAGCGTCAAGAGAGAACACATTCATTTTGAAACCTGCACCCTACTGTGAAATATTTGCGGTTTCCTTTGTTTTCACTTTCGTGATGATAGCCCGCACGTAGTGTGAATTTATCATTGTAAACATATTCAGCTCCGAGGCTCCATTGTATCTCTTGCAACTCTTCTTTAAAGCCATTGGGGGCATCTCCGAAGCTTTTAAAGATACCACTGATGCTCGAAACGTCGTAATATTCTTTCTGAACACGAGCGTCAAAGTCTGTTGGTGACTCGCCATCTCTTATCTTTGGATAAGTAGGAACAAGCAACTTGTTAGCATCTGCAGCAAAAGTTATGCGGTTATATTCATCGATTGGCACCATAAGAGAAGCACCTAAACGAAGGTTTAGTGGGTATAAAAATAGCTGTTGTTGTCGCCTCCAAATGAGATCTTTAGAACCGATATTAGAGATGTTTAAGCCAAGTCCTAACTGGCATTCACGTTGTCCTATGTTGACATAGTCTTGATAGTAAGCACCCAAGTCGGCTGCAAATGCAGAACCAGGAGTGACATCATCGGTGTAATCTGCTTTCAAATCAGAATAGATAAAGCGTACAGCTGTACCGATAGAGAACTTCTCTGACAACATTAAAGAATAGCCAGCGTCGAACGACATCTCATAAGGATTCACCGTAAGAGCGGCTCCTTGTCCTGTAGAGTTATAGTTTGTTTGAACCTCTCCCAATGAGAAATAACGCAAAGAGGTCGACACTGCCGAGTGTTCTCCAATGCGATAATAACCTACAAGATATGCTAAGTTCATGTCACTAACAAGCTTTCGCAACCAAGGAGTGTAGTTTAGCGACACACCTGCACGACTAATGGTGAACGGATACTTAGCAACATTCCAGTATTGTGATGCAACATCGGGATCGGTTGCAGCACCAACGTCTCCCATACCGCCTGCTCTTGCATCAGGAGCAACGCTTTGTGAGGTTACAGAAGTAGTGACTGGGTTAAATATTTTGTTCTTATCTATTTGTGCAAAGCTATGAAGTGAACAGCTTAAAAGAGCGCAAGTAGCGAAAAACAGTTTAATTCTACTCATAGTATTATCAATGTTTTAGAGATGTATTTTTTTAAGCAATAAACGCATAAAGTACATTTTTTTATTGTTTTAAAATAATTAGTTTCTTTGTTTTGGAAACCTGTTTACCTCCTTCTGCAGAGATAAGCACTCGATAGAGATAAACGCCTGTTTTGAGCGCAAATCCCTTGTTGCTTGTAAGGTCCCAAGGCACCATATACGAGCCATTTGTAGACACATTGTTTTGCGAATGAGTCCAAAGTAGCTGACCATTAGAATCGAATAGTTCGATACTTACATTCATGTTGTTGCCCGAATAGGTGTGGTTCACAATGAAAGTAGTGTGGTTCTTTGCTGGATTCTCAGAGCAATCGATATTCAAAAATCGTTGGTTCAAGACCCTTAACAACAGTGAAGTTCATTTCAGTTGTCGACGAGTTGTTAAAGATATCCCATGCTCTTATGCGCAATTGGTGGTTTCCTGGCTCCAATTCAGGTATGTTAAACAACGCAGTTCCTTTGGTATAAGAGCCAAAGTCAAATTTAAAGTTACTATTTAGGTTATATGTTTTGTTCATATCTCCATCGATAGTCACTTGCAAGTCGTGTCCAATTCCGTTGCCACTCACATTAATTCCGCTCTTATCCAATAGCTCAATAACCAACAAAGGAGTAGAGTTTACCTTGCCTCCGTTAGTGAATGAGGGCGAATTAAGATAGCAGAAGATAGACGGACCCACTGAGTCTGTTTGCGAGATGTTGCCCCCTTGAATGGTAAAGTCTTTATTATAGCTATTTGCCGACACCGTTTTTATCCTCGTTTACTGCATAAACATTGATCAAACCGCTATTGTTACTGTGGCTAATATCTTTAGGAATAGCAAACGAGAAGGTGAACTTTCCGTCCTTAATGCTATCCGTTCCATTGAAAAGAACCTTCGTTCTGTCTTTATATGTAAATGCAGTTGTGGTCTCTTCCTTATCGTTTTGCTTGCCCACAATGGTCTCTTCACCATCTCGAACAAGTATAGTTGCCTTGCCTTTAAAGGTGTTATGGTTTACGATATGACCCTTAACGGTAGTCACTTCGCCCGCCTTTATCACGATGTTACTACCTGCAACGCAAGGAGTTCCATTGATTTCGTCGATAGAAATATTAAGAGTTGGACGACGAAGAACCAATGCAGGGTCGCCAAGAAGGGCGTATTGCAGTTTGTTTTCCGTGTGATCCGCTCCCGAATCAATCATATCATTCTTTGCTAAACGTTGTGCTTCACCAACCGAAATGGGCTTTCCTTTAGCGTCATTGCTAAGCACATGCTTCAAGAAAGACATGTTGATGCGCTTATTGTAGTTAGCATATACCGTGCGAGTAGTACCAAAGAACGCCACAGCACCACCGTTTGGATTCAGCAATGCGCTTTCTCCTATGTTCGCAACAGTGCCATCAAAGGGCATAATATCGCACGAAGCAGTGATCCAAAGGGGTAGGTTTTTATTGTTAAAACTGGTGAAGTCGCTCAGACGCAACACGTTTTCGTGAGATATTTGATATTCCACTCCGTGTCCAACATAATCCATAATCAATGCACCTTGTGCCTGTTGTTGCTTAATAATCTTACTAACATCAGGATAAGTTGCACCTTGTGCCGAGTTAACTCTGTTGAAAGCGTCCCACATTACCTTCTTAATATGATAGGCAGGGTTGAGTCCTTCTATCATAGTAGCAGCGTCTTCCACATCTTGCATGTGTAAGTTTTCGTTGCCATCGTCACCCATAAAGAAGATAGTATTTTGCCAATCGCCAGCGTTATGATTAGTGTTATAAGCCACAATCTTATCTACTACCACCTTAGCTTGTGCGTCGTTCACAACAGGAATGCGTCCTACTGCAATGTCAGGTTTATCTGCCGACAATAAATTTCCGCCCTCATTGTCGTCTAAAAGACAATAAAAGCCGTCGTCAACATAGCAATATACCTTGTGAAAAGAGTTCTCACTTTCATAGCAAAGCAAGTAATCATCAGGATTTTTGCCACGCCATTCCGCTGTATTCATGCGGTTATCGAAGCTACCATCACCAAAAAGAACAAGATATTTAGGCATTTTCTGTTCGTCATTTCCAGCTCTATCGTATAGCATTTTCATGTATCTGCGATAAGCATTGGCATCGGGTGTACCGCTTGAGAATTCATTATACAATTCATCAGCAGGCACAATGCGCACCTTCATCTTATCAAATTCTTCGTGAAAAGCCTTCAAACGCTTAGCTTGTGCAAGTAGTTTCTGTGTGGTAGGTATAATAATCACCATGTCATAGAAATCATCTGCATGTAGATTTTGATTGGTGATGTTATACACATACTCTGCAGTAGGGAAAGTTATCCGTTTGTTTAAATGCGGGGCAGCAAAGGGAGTATGTAAAAACGCTCAATGTGATATAATCTAAGACGTACATTGTTGCCCTTTTTGTCACTTGAAGCGTGATGTTATTTTGTTCCTGAAATATTGTCGATGGTATAGCCAAAAGCCACTTCTTTCGCTTTACTAAAGGCATCTGAGCCATTAGAAGAATTGTTCCCACGATACGTCGGAATGTTACCTATATACCTTGCCATTTGACAGACTCTACTTGCACCTCACAAGTGTTGTTAGAGGTGATGTTTACCAACTGCTATTTGGCAGTTAGAAAACCCCTTTAGGAGCCTTTTAAAGAGTAGGTCTTTGATGCCCCATTATTGAGCACTTCTGCATCAAACAAATTGCGTCCGCCTTCGAACCACGCATAGTTATCCACCTCATAAATACTGTGATAGTCGTTAAAAGTGGGGTAGAACGACGCCAAAAAGGCAGTACTATCCATTTTAAGTGGCTCTTCATCGGTTTGAGTGATGAAATAATAGCCGTAATCAGAATAGGGATTGCGGGTGCGTTTGCTTGTAGATGCATTTGCTATTCCACGACACCGTTCCCTTGGCAAAGAACAAAGCGTTTGCCATTGATGTTGCATGTAGGCACCTCCTTCAAGTCGTCTAATTGCTCCAATTCTTGTGGCCTTAACTGCTCGTTTTGCAACCAACCACCATAGCCATATATCTTCACTTTGTTGATATCAGTAAAGCCAGCACGTTTAATTACGTCGTTAGTCAACTGATAAACGCCCGTGTTTTTTCACCCTAATCTTTCGCCCATTTGCCCGTAGATAGCTTAGAGTTAGCAGCATATCTATCGGCAGGAAGCGTTGCAACTCGGGTGAGAGCAGCTTTTTGAGTGCGTTTCTTTGCTGTTGATTTAACGCTCAACATAAAGCTCACCAAAATCTTTCTGGTGTTTTGGCGCATCGCCAATGGGAGTGAAAGAAATTTGCAAAGAAGGCTTTTTTCTATCGAAAACCACCTGTTGTTGTATTGCAGGTAGATTGGGAAGAATGCTTCCCTGACAATGCATTATAGCGTTGAATGTCGGTAGAACTCATATCTATAAACTCAGGATAGAGAATTTCTACGGTATAGATAGAGTCGTTATAGTTTTCAGAAAGCGGAATGGTGTAGGTGAAATGAGGCAACACCGAGTCGATTTTAACTTGATCTGAAGTTAAATTATAAAAGCGTTGGGCATGTAACAGTTGTGCAGCAAAGGCAAGCACAAGTGTTAAAAGCAATATATGTACATGTCGTTGTTTCATTGAAAAAGGGAGTTTTGTGGTGCAAGGATAAGTGGTTTAGAGTGCTATCGACTATAAAAATCGAGTACTTTTCTATTCTCTATAAATCCTTCGAAATGTTGGTTGATAAGCACTTCTTGCTCTTCTCCAACGCCACCAGTGATAAGTAAATCGCCAGTTTTGATGGTTATAAATTGCGAAATATATTCAATTAGTTCATCAATCTTGTGTAACATGTCGTTGGTAAAGCCCTCACTACTGGGCATTTCGTTGATGTTGGTGTTAAATTGAATCATGTTAACGTCTTTAATTTGGTCGATACTGAGCCACGAACCCAATACCAACGAGCCATCAAAGCTTTTTGCTAAGTCCCAAGGCAGACCCTCTTTTGCCAGTTGCTTTTTGCATATCTGTAGCCGTAAAGTCCACTCCAACGGTAATAGCATCATAGTATCTGTGGGCAAAAACGAGCAGGAACCGACTTGCCCAATTTGCATAAACGCACCACCAAAGCACTCTTCCAAGATATTGTTCCCATGTTGTCGGGCACAAAAAAAGGCTTTCCATCTTTCAAAATGGTAGCGTCAGTTTTAGTAAAAAGAACTGGTTGTGCAGTTGTTTTGTTGGTTTCTTCTGTTTTGTTATCGTGTTGGGGATAGTTGTTCACTATGCCTATTATCTTCATCTTTTTACGTATTTAAATTCCTTTTTGTTGTCTTTTTCATTTTTCATTGAACGACCTTTTAATGCTGAGGTTCAGTGTAAAAGTCGTGTAGAAAGACTACAAAGATAGTTATTATTACCCATATTTCGTTATTATTATGAATAATAATACTTTCAAGAAATGGGCAACATTTGGTGCTTGTGTGCTATAAAAAAACGATGAAATGGCTGTTTTCTTATGATTTAACTGTTAAGATTTTTTTAATCTGAAGGAGTGATTTTTTTCTATTTTTAGGCGAAAGAAAAATGGGAGACGAAGAAACTTACTTATGAAAAATTACTTAGACTGAGAGTAGATTTTAATGTGATTTCGCTTGAGAACCAAGAAGACAAGGAAAAAAAAGCATAGCTTTTTGCATCAATTAGAAGGTAAAAAGCATTGAGTTGAGGAGGCAAAAGGATAGCTTTTAGCGAGCAAAAAGCAATGAGATTAGATGGCAAAAGCAATGTTTTTTTGTTGGAAAGAAAGCGAGAAAGTGAGCCCTAAAAAGCAATGCTTTTGCGGTGAGAAAGTGGTGAAACTGAAAAAAACAAAAAAATAGCTCTAATATTTTTATAAAACGATGCTTTTTGCCCATTTCATCGATAAGAATAGGCGATGAAACCGCAACTTTTTAGGGACTGATGAGGCTAAAAAAACGCTGTAAAAAAATGACTTAGAATGTAACTCAACGAGTGCCTTTTGAAATGTGAAAGAGTCTAAATAATTTTCGCCCTTTAATCTTCCTTTTTCATCTGGTTGCATCGTCGTTGCAGTTCAATTGATTATTGCTTGCGCTTAGAAGTCCATAAAAAAAGCCCAAATATTTTCTGTATCAAAGTGGCAGCTACAACGATGATAATGGTAGAGAAAAGAAAGATAAGCGGTAAGAGATAGGGGGCGTTGTTATAACCCAATCCTATCTTTTCGAATAGCTTAGTGAAAAGAAGTGGAACGCCTCCGCATAGAAAATAGCATATCAAAGAGTGCTTTCCAACATGTTCTACGAGGGTGTTTCGATTGATTTTCTGTGCTATAAAGACGAGGAGAGCAATGCCAACGATCATATCTACCATAAAAAGAAGGGGCTGATTGATGAGCATGGGCGCAATAACTTCGTTGAAGTGGATTTGTGTGCCCACCACTTTTTAGAGCGATGAAAAGGACTAAAACGAGGGCAAAAAGTTTGTTGCTGATCTTGAATGAGTGTTGTTTAGCGAGCCAACCCATGCACAAAAAGGGCATAATGAGGGCTTGCACGGCACTCCAATAGTTATTGTTGGGCTCTGGGAATAGCGTTGCAAGAATGAAGCACGCCAACGACACGATGAAAACGGCTATTTTGTTGCCTTTAAACAGCTGAACTAAACCCACGAAGAGCAGTTCTGCCACCACAAGGGCGCAGATGAACCAAGATGATTGACCACTAACTATGTTGAAAAGCGATTCTGAAATGCTTACATCTTGCTGATGAATAAAGGCTTTTGGAAAGGTGAAAAGGGTGCTAAAAAAAGAGATAGGGCACCACAAGAGTTCTGAAAATGCTTTTTATTTTCTTGCTCACTACAAGCTGTGTATGCGTTGGAAACAAATAACCTGAAATGAAAACAAAGGCACAAAGAATGTTGGCAACATACCAATTGTAGGGCAAGAGGGGATTGAGAAGGGTGAAATAGCTGTCGGAATGGTCGTAGATGATGAGCAACATACATAGTCCTCGTGCCACATCTAACCACTCAATGCGTGGATTTGAACCCGCTTTTGTCTTGTTTTGAATGAGGTGTTGTTCGGTAGTGGTGCTTTGAGAAGGTTTCATCTCTATTGTTTGGTTAGGACACTTAGCTTGTTTTCTCTTAATAAAAATAGGGTGTAAAGGTGCAAAAGGCAGTGTTGCACCTCGAAAATACGATTATCTGATGATGGCAATCTTGGTGACAACGCTCGATTCGCCCTCTGCTGTTGCCGATAAAACGATATACATTCCGCCTGCAACACGTTGTCCGTTTTGGTCGTTTCCGTCCCAAGTAAAGCTACCACCATTGCTTCTTCCTTCTGCAGCCAATGCACCATTGGTGGTGACAATCTTTACATGTGAGTCGAAAGCAAGTCCTTTTATGGTGATTAAACCAGTGTAATCGGGTAGCACAGGGTTGGGATAAACCAGCACATCGCTATCGCTTGAGGTGCTTGGAGCATCGGTAGCATCGGTGACATAAGAGCAAAGTCCTTCAGTAGTGCCGAAGAATACTTCACCAGTGTTGTTGTTAATGGCCATCGACTCGATGGTGTTAGAGAGCAAAGGACTATTTTCTGCAGTGAAATGCTTTAGCTCTTGTAGGTTGTCGGCACTGATAAGGTAAACACCATTGCCGTTGGTTCCAAACCATTTTCTATTGGCTCCGTCTACAACAATACAAGTAATGTCTACCCCACTCAATAAATAATCGGCAAAGTTGGTGCCGTCGTTGCGGGGAACTTTTATCTGATTAAAGTTCTCGCTACCGCTTCTTATCTGCGAAGGGGTGAGCATAATAGGTCCATTTCCTGTGCCAATCCACATGTTTTGCTGTTTGTCTTCAGCCACACAATGCACTCGTCCATCGCCTAAAGCCACTCCATCTTGATTGTAAAAGGTAGAGTAGAGCTTCAATTGATTGGTTTTAGGGTTGAAATAAGCTAAGCTCTTGTTGTCCCAGTGGTCGTTAACAAACCAAAGAAGGTTGCGTGAATCCCATGTGAGGTTGGTGAGAATGCGGAATGAATAGCCGTTGGCAACAAGGGCATCTTGATGTAAATCGTCCCAAGAACCATTGCTGTTGAGGCGAAGTAGAGATGTTCCATCGGGGTTATTGCCGTTGAGTACGTATAAATTTCCTTGTGAATCGAACGAGATGCTCAATGTAATAACATAGTTGGGGTTATTGGGCTTGAAGGCTTTGAGCGGACTATTGGTATAGGTGTAGTGCTTAACAAACTTGCCATCTCTAAACTCGTATAAGCCAGTTCTGCCCGATGCAAACACATGTTGGGCGTCTTTGGGGTCTACTGCCACTGAGGTAAGAGACACATAAGGTATATTAGGCGTCTTAGTTGTTAAGTCGTCTTCATACATAGTCCACTTTTGTCCATCGTAAACCTGCACTGCTCCTGGGGTAGAAGCATCTATAACGGAATTGAATCCACCTGGAGCGGTGTAAAGAGTGTTGCCCTTCAGAGTCATGAAAGCAAAACTATTGTATTGCGCTCCGTTGGGTTTTACCTTATTAATAACAGCAAGATCGGTAGCATTGAGTTGTTTGTTGGGTGCTACATAGGCTCCCACTACGCTCCAATTGCTTTTTGTTTTGTGGATTAGATGCGAGCGAACAAGCCATTAAACCTTTTGTGGGTATGGCTGCATAGAGCTGGTTGTTGGCTATATAAGCGTATTCAACCGACTCGTTGAGGAAATAAGTGTCGCTGAATTCGGCATTCTTTGTGTTGACTTTAAGAATACCAAAGGCGGTGGAAAGATAAGCAAATACACCATTATTATAAATAGAGTGTATCGTTTTATCTTCGGTCATGGCCTTTAAATAATAGTCGGGAAGATTCTCGACCTTGCCATTTTCAGAAAGCAGATCGATGTTATTGTCTTTATAAACGATAACCAGTTTGCGTGAACTTTTATTCCATTGAATAGCTTTTTATGCCCGTATCGCTGAGTCCGTTGGTCTTATCATAAGTGTAAATGCTTCCATCTTTTGCGTTATAAGAATATAAACCGCCCGACGCAAGCACGTAATAGATGTCGCCAACGTGCTCTATTTCTGTGGTAGTGTGATAGGATAAATAATTCTTCCACGTTCCAACTGGAGCGCAGAAGGCTATTAACGATGTTAATAAAAGAATACTACAAACTAATATCTTCTTCATTCTTTAATATAATCTTCAAGTTCTTTGGCAAAGTTCTTCACGGCTCTTGCACGGTGAGAAATCTCGTTTTTAATGTCCATTCCAAGTTCTCCAAAGGTTTGGTCGTATCCTTCTGGAATGAAGATAGCATCATATCCAAAGCCAGCGGTTCCCCTTTTTGTGGGTGGTGATGCTACCATTTACGATACCTTCGACAAGCGAAACTTCTTTTTTTCGCCAGTGACTTTGTTTTTGCGAATGAATGCTATAACGGTGCGAAAGCGTGCCTTGCGGTTTTCTATGCCCTCGAGGTTCTTGAGCACTTTTTGTATGTTAGCTTCGCTATCGTGCCCTTCTCCGCCTGCATATCGTGCGCTGTAAACGCCCGGTTCGCCGTTAAGTGCTTCTACTTCAAGACCTGTGTCGTCGGCAAAGACATTGGTATGGAAATGATCCCACACATAGTTGGCTTTGATTAAAGCATTCTCTTCGAGTGTAGTTCCTGTTTCGGGAATGTCTACATCGCAACCAATCTCTTTTAAACTCTTTACCTCACAAGCCTCGTTAAGAATGTCTCTTATCTCGGAAAGCTTATGATTGTTGTTGGTTGCAAACACTATTTTCATTACTTCCTTCATCTTTGCTTATTACTTGTTTTTAGTTTTTTTCTTTTTGGGCTTTCCGCACTTTCATCTCGTCGAATCCTTGTCCGTAGACACCAATAACGGCACTCTGACTCACAAAGGCGTTAGGGTCGATCATCTTGATGAGGAAGAAAATGTGTTGACTTTCGTATTTCTTTGCTAAAACGCACAATACTTTTACTTCGTTTCCTGTATACCATCCGTGTCCATCTAATATGGTTACACCATGGTAAAGCTCTGTTCCGATAGCCTCTGCAATCTCTTTATACTTGCGAGAGAAAATCAAGAACTGCACAGACTCACGTCTACTATTCATCACAAAGTCGAGAACAAAACACTCAACAGCCATAGAGCTCATACCAAGAACAATTCTCTTCCAATCGTTAAACACGAAATAAGAAGTTGAAATGATTGCTACATCGACAATGATGAGCACTGTTCCAAGTGAAAGGTTGTGATATTTGTTTACAACTGCAGCAACAATATCTGTTCCACCCGTTGAACCATTGTGAAGAAAGACTATAGATAGAGCGGTTCCTGTTATGCAACAGCCAATGATAACCGACATAAATTCTTGGCCAGGACCAAGGATTTGGATCATTGTTCCATCAGCTTGGGTCACCATTTGCTGGGCAATACTAACGAAGAAACCGAGTACAAAGATTGCATAGATGGTCTTTGCCATGAATTTAAAGCCCAAGACAAAGAGTGCAACCACAAGAAGTGCGGCGTTAATAGGCACATAGGTGTAAACAATAGGTATCTTAGTAGCAAAGAATATCAATGCCGAGATACCTGTAACTCCACCTGTTACGATTTGATAAGGTAGTAGAAATACAGTCCAAGCAAAGGTGTAAAGAAGCAAACCCAAGGTTATGAAGGCATAGTCTTTAATCTCTGCGTATACCATTTCTTTGTGTAAATTCATAAATAGTATTTTTTTCGTGTTTAAATAGTTATCATCCTTTTAATACAATGTTCACAATCTTCTTCGGAACAACAATCACTTTCACTATTGTTTTGCCGTCGATGTACTTAATAGTACGCTCGTCTTGCAAGGTGATAGCTTGGATTTCGTCTGATGAAGCGGTGGCTGCGAAAGTTCATTTGGAAACGTGCTTTGCCATTGAATGATATGGTAAGCTGTTGCTCATCTTCAACAAGATAAGCCTCATTCACCTGTGGCCATGCTGCATCGCATACGCTATTGGTGTGTCCGAGTAGGCTCCAAAGCTCTTCACTGATATGAGGTGCGAATGGATTGAGCAATACAACAACTTGCTCGAGCAATTCTTTATTGCGGCATTTGAGCTGAGATAGCTCGTTAACGCAAATCATAAAGGCAGAAACAGCAGTGTTGAACGAGAAGTTTTCGATGTCTGCTGTGATCTTCTTGATAAGCTTGTGCACAGATTTTAATTGCTCTTTTGTTGCAGGTTCGTTGTTTATTGCCAACTGATCGCTGTCTCTATTGTCGAAGAATAAACCCCAGAATTTCTTTTAAGAAGCGGTGACATCCATCGATTCCGTTGGTGTCCCATGGCTTACTTTGCTCTAAAGGACCAAGGAACATCTCGTAAAGTCGAAGGGTATCGGCGCCATATCGTTCTACAATCATGTCGGGATTAACAACGTTGAACATTGACTTCGACATCTTTTCGATGGCCCATCCGCAAACATATTTATCGTTTTCAAGAACGAATTGTGCATTCTTGAACTCTGGACGCCATGCCTTAAAGGCTTCAATATCTAAGACATCGCCCGATACAATGTTCACATCTACGTGAATAGGTGTGGTGTCGTATTGGTCTTTTAAATTGAGTGAAACAAATAAAGGAGCTTCTTTATCGCTGTCTTTTACACGATAAACGAAGTTAGAACGACCTTGAATCATACCTTGATTCACAAGTCTTTCAAATGGTTCTTCGGTCTTTGCGGTGCCTAAGTCAAACAAGAATTTATTCCAAAAACGTGAATAAATAAGGTGACCAGTGGCATGTTCAGATCCACCAAGATATAAATCTACATTCTTCCAGTAGTTCACTGCATCGCTACTAACAAGTTCATTGGTGTTAGTAGGATCCATATAGCGAAGGTAGTAAGCACTACTTCCAGCAAAACCAGGCATAGTGTTCAACTCAAGAGCAAACACTTGTTGGTTATCTATTAAGCTCTTGTCTACCACTTGGCGGTTCTTTTCGTCCCAAGCCCATAGCTTTGCACGTCCTAAAGGTGGCTCTCCGCTTTCAGTTGGCTCGTATTTGTCAATCGTAGGCAACTCTAATGGAAGGCAATCTACAGGAAGTGTGTAAGGAATACCATTCTTATAGTACACAGGGAAGGGCTCTCCCCAATAGCGTTGGCGTGAGAATGTAGCATCACGAAGACGATAATTCACCTTAACTCTACCAAGGTTATGTTGTGCAATGTATGCTTTTGTGGTCTTAATAGCTTCTTTTACAGTTAAACCATTAAGAATTAAGCCTCCGTTTGCTTTGAGTTCAGCTTCTAACTCGGCAACAGGACTGTTCATTACAATACCCTCTTTGGCATCAAAACTTTGCTTGCTAACATCTGCTCCTTCAATTAATGGGATAATAGGAAGGTCGAAATGCTTAGCAAAAGCATAGTCTCTGCTGTCGTGAGCGGGTACAGCCATGATCGCACCAGTGCCATATCCTGCCAAAACATAATCGCTAATCCAAATAGGAACAGCCACCTTTGTGAGCGGATTGATAGCGTATGAGCCCGAGAATACACCGCTTACACGGCGATCTGAGATTCTTTCACGCTCTGTTCTCTTCTTTGTTTCAGCTATATATGCTTCAACTTCAGCTCTTTGTTCGTCTGTTGTTACGAGATCAACGTATTCACTTTCAGGAGCAAGCACCATGAATGTCACTCCAAAGATGGTGTCAGCACGAGTCGTAAATACGGTTATAGGGAGATCGTTTGTTTGTAATCTGAATTCTACTTCAGCACCTTCTGAACGACCAATCCAGTTTCTTTGGGTTTCTTTTATTGAGTCGGTCCATTGCAAGTCGTCAAGACTTTCCAACAAACGTTGCGCATAAGCCGACACTCTTAGGCACCATTGCAACATATTGCGTTGTACAACTGGGTGACCACCACGTACACTTAAGCCGTCAACAACTTCGTCGTTAGCAAGTACTGTGCCCAATGCTGCACACCAGTTTACCTTTGTTTCAGCTTGATAAGCAATGCGATAGTGCATCAAGAAACGTTGTTGTTCCTCTTCATTCATTGCTTTCCACTCTTCAGCAGAAATGCTTTCTTCATTCGAAGTCGCAGCATGAATGTTGTTAGTGCCGTCTTTTTCTAATTGCTCAATAAGCAAACTAATAGGCAAAAGCCTTGTTCTTTTTCAGTATCATAGTAGCTCTCGAACATCTTAACGAATGTCCATTGAGTCCAATGATAGTATTTAGGATCGCAAGTTCTAACCTCTCTTTCCCAGTCGAAAGAAAAGCCGATCTTATCTAATTGACTACGATATCTCTCAATATTTTGTTGAGTTGTAATCAAAGGATGTTGTCCAGTTTGAATGGCATATTGCTCTGCTGGGAGTCCATAAGCATCGTATCCCATAGGATTCAATACGTTGAAGCCCTGCAAGCGTTTGTATCTTGCAAAGATATCGCCTGCAATATAACCTAGAGGATGGCCCACATGAAGACCTGCACCCGAAGGATATGGGAACATATTGAGTACATAATACTTTTTGTTTTTCATTGTTTTTCTTGAACACGATAAGTGTTATTCTCAACCCAATAGTGTTGCCATTTCTTTTCGATTTCTCTAAAATTGTATTCCATCTTTTTCCTTTTTGTGCAGTGATTGTTATGAAAGTTAACGAAAATCGTTATTGTTTGTATATTATGCTAATGTGCAAAGTTAGTATAAAAAGTAATAAATGAACAAATTTATTACAGGGCTTTTTAAAAGCCTTTAATTTGCTTTTTTTATCTATAAAAATATAGATAGAATGAATCACTGAAGAAAGTGTGTTACGAGATAAAAAGGGTGATAAATTGTAAGTAAACCTATGCCTTTTTTTCTTCAAACAGATGAAAAATTTAGGAGGATTTCTTCGATGAAATGGAACTTTTTGGTAACATTTTTTTATATTCTGAAAGTATTTCAACGCCTTGAAAAACTCTATTGCAAAGATAATATAAAAAGGAGAGGTGTTATAGGCCGTTTTAAAAATATTTAAGTGAGTAGCATCGTCGTTTTGGTAAGAAATTGTTTTTTTCTGTTATTTACAACTTTCAAGTCGTCTGTCATACGACTAGGTGAGAAATGACATATAAAAAAAGGTACTATATAAAAAAACGTTTGATTTAAATAATGATTTATAAAAAAACGAGAATGTGATACAAAAAGTAGTTCTTTTTTTAAGTATATTTGCACAAACTTAAATCATAACAACCTATACATGATAAAATCATTTTATTACGGCTGCCCTACTTTTTAGCGCAGTTTCTGCTAGTGCTACGGTTGTACCTACGTTTACAGAGTGGCACGATATGAGTGTGAATGAATTGAACAGATTCCCTGTTCATGCGTCGTTCTTTATGTATGAAAATGAGAACAGTGCTTTAAAAGGACTTCAAGAACAATCAAGCAATTATTTGTCTTTGAATGGAAAGTGGAGCTTTAAAGGTGTTGAGAATGCCAATGAACGACCAACCGATTTCTATAAACTTGATTATAACGATTCTTCGTGGGGAACAATGCCTGTTCCTGGCAACTGGGAATTGAATGGATTTGGCGACCCTGTTTATGTAAATGTGGGTTTCCCATGGCGTGGTCATTTTAAAAGATAACCCCCAATGGTTCCAACAGAGCATAACAGAGTAGGCTCATACCGTAGATATATCGACGTTCCAAGCGATTGGAATGGAGAGCAAATCATTGCACATTTCGGCTCAGTAACATCTAATATCTATCTTTGGGTAAACGGACAATTCGTTGGTTATGCTGAAGATTCAAAGCAAGCAGCAGAGTTTGACGTTACACCTTATATTAAACCAGGAAAGAACCTCATAGCTTTCCAAACCTTTAGATGGTGCGATGGAACTTATTGTGAGGATCAAGACTTCTGGCGTTTGTCGGGAGTTGCACGTCAAAGCTATTTGTATAAGCGTAATAAAACCACAAATATCAACGATATACGCTTTGTTGCTGGTTTGAAAAACGATTATAAAGATGGAACAATTTTTATTAAGAAAGAGACTAATGGCAATGTAGCTACTCGTTATCGCTTGTATGATAAAGAAGGAAATCTTGTTCTTGATGCAACATCTGCAGACAAACAAAACCTTTATGAGGTTAAGAATGTTCGCCAATGGAATGCAGAAGGTCCTTATCTTTACACCCTTTTAGTAGACGTAATGCGCAAAGAGGTTGTAGGAAAGGGCAAAGGCAAGAACGCAAAAGTAAACTATACCACAGTAGGAGTTATTCCTTTTAAAGTCGGTTTCAGAAATGTTTCGATACAAGGGAGCCAAGTTTGGGTAAACGGACAGCCTGTATTCTTCAAAGGAGCCAATCGTCATGAGGTAGATCCACTAAATGGTTATGTTGTAACTCGTGAGCGGATGATAGAAGATATCAAGTTGATGAAACGCTTTAATATCAACGCAGTGCGTACATGTCACTATCCAGACGATCCAATTTGGTACGACCTTTGCGACGAATATGGTATTTACCTATGCGCAGAAGCAAATCAAGAGAGCCATGGTTTCCACTATGGAGACGATGCAATATCAAAGACTCCACTCTTTGCTAAGCAGATATTAGAACGCAACCAACATAATGTTCTAACCAATTTCAATCATCCAAGTATTATTTTCTGGTCACTTGGAAACGAAACTGCAGACGGACCAAACTTCGTTGCTGCATACGATTGGATTAAAGGAATGGACTATTCTCGTCCAGTTCAATTCGAAAGAGCAATAAAGAACAGCCACACAGATATTTATTGCCCAATGTATAGAAGTCAAAAGGAAATGGAAGATTATGCTAACTCTACTGCTCCTGAAGACCAACGTCCACTTATTCAATGCGAATATTCTCACGCTATGGGTAACTCAAGCGGTGGATTCAAAGAATATTGGGATCTAATTCGTCAATATCCTAACAAGCTTCAAGGTGGCTTATTTGGGACTTCGTAGACCAAGGATTGCGTAAAACTGATGAAAAAGGAAATGTTATCTATACTTATGGTGGCGACTTTAACACTTACGACCCAAGTGATAACAACTTTAACTGCAATGGTTTGATTAATCCTGATCGTATTCCTAACCCCGAAGCATTTGAAATTGGCTATTTCTACCAAAATATTTGGGTGAGAAATATTAACAAAGAGAAAAAGACAATTACTGTGTTCAACGAAAACTTCTTTAAAGATTTGTCTAATTATGCGTTGAACTGGGAGGTTATTGCTAATGGAAAATCTGTGGAAAAGGGTGTTGTTGAAAATCTAGACATTGCGCCACAAACTTCTAAGCAGATTGAGTTAGGATGGAAAGACATCAAAAATCCAAAGGAAGAAGTATTCTTAAATGTTTCTTTCACATTGAAGAATGCTGAACCATTGATGGAAAAAAAGGACAAGTAGTTGCATACAACCAAATTCAACTACAAGAAGGTGTTATGCCTTTCCAAGCTTGTTTCTTAAATGCAGTTTGCGAAAAAGGCGTGAAGATAGACAATAAGGTTAAAGTGAAAGAGAATAAGAAAACCAACGAACTTACAGTAGAAAACTCTAAGTTTAGTCTTACATTCAATAAGCAAAAACGGCTATCTCACCTCTTATAATATAGACAATCAAGCAATGATTGCTAAAGGGTGGAACACTTAAACCTAATTTCTGGAGAGCTCCAACCGATAACGATATGGGTGCAGGCATACAACAAGACTATGCTGTTTGGCGCAATCCTGAAATGCAACTTACTGCATTAGACGTTCAAAAAGAAAAGCAAGCAACTGGTGATAAGAATACCATCGTTATCGTGAAGGCCAGCTATGATATGCCAAAAGTTGAGGCAAAGTTGTTCTTAACCTACACCATTTATCCAACAGGTAGAGTAGATGTAGAAGAAACAATGCAAACAACACCAGGAAAGAAAAATCCTGATATGTTTAGATTTGGTATGTTAATGCAAATGCCTTACGACATGGACGAGTCTACATTCTATGGAAGAGGTCCAGTAGAGAACTATTCAGACCGTAAAGAGTCGCAGCTTGTAGGTATCTATAAGCAAAATGTAGACGATCAATTCTTTGCTTATGTGCGTCCACAAGAAACAGGAACAAAGAGCGATATTCGTGTTTGGAAGCAAACATATAAAGCAGGTCAAGGACTAGTTATCCGTCCATTCGAACCTTGTTCAATGAGTGCTTTACATTATAACATCGAAGACTTAGACGATGGTGAAAAGAAAACACAACGTCATAGCCAACAAGTTCCTAAGTCGCAATTCACCAACTTGTGCATCGATGCATGTCAAGCAGGTCTTGGAGGTGTAGATTCTTGGAGTAAACGAGGCATTGCTCTCGAGCAATATCGCATCCATTGCGTCGACAGAACCTTTAAGTTTAGCATGGGTAAAGCAAAAGGATGTTGCAAGAAATAAAATAGAAAGTTAGTTTAAAGTATAAATCAAAGAAAGGCCTAAAAACCTCTCTATTGAGCTTCTACCTTTAGCCATGAAGGTAGAAGCTCTTTTCTTTTGTGCTTTAAAGAGAGTGATCAGTAAAGTGTAGTTCTTCTGCAGGACATGGTATAAGTGTTAGCTTTGTTTTCTTGTGCCATTTCTTCTTACATATCTTAAGTATACCCAATGAAATGTCAGCACCTACCAAGTTCATTATTTTAATATCGATATTTTTTGTTTGTTTTGTTCCCTTTCTTGCTCAATATGAGGTAATCTAAATCAAAAAGATAATAGAGTATATAGTATTTTAAGTGCTTCATTTTGGCTCTTTGGGGGTTAGAAAGTATATTTGCGTTGATTAAGTAATACATTGGTTATTACTGCCCATTTATATCTTGCAATATATGTAAACTATGATTATAGTGTATTAATAGCATTTAAGTAATATGAAAGAACACATCGTCATCAAGTATCGTCATACGATACTCTTTTATCTCTTAGCAACCCTCGTTCCTTGGGTATTCTGGTTTGCTGCTAGTTATGTAAGTCATCATGACGTTTATTCGGAAAGCACATGGTTAGCACCATTGTTAGGACTTACAGGACTTTGTTTTCCAATGTTTCTAACCATTATTTTGATTTTTCAACGCCAAGAATTGCGAAAGGATTTTCTTGGGAGATTTCTAAACTTGTCTTCCAATAAATGGCAATATTATCTTATTACTTGTCTGCTGATGCCAGCAAGTATTTTGTGTGCAATGGCTATATCTCTACTGTTTGGCTATAGTCCATCACAATTTATTATTACAGGTCACTATACTTTCACTTCTGGTGTCTTTCCTGTATGGTTCCTTCTTATCCTTGCTCCTACACTTGAAGAACTAGCATGGCATGGTTATGGTACCGATTGTCTCCGCTCTCGCATGAGCCTTTTCAAAACATCTATGCTGTTTGCTGCCTATTGGGCTATATGGCATTTCCCCCTTGCAGGTATCAAAGGTTATTATCATGCTAACGTAATGAGTGAGGGATGGCTTTATAGTTTGAACTTCATTGTGAGCATTTTCCCTTTTGTTATTTTGATGAACTGGCTCTATTATAAAACCAACCGAAATATCCTTGTTGCTATTATCTTTCATATTACAGCAGGTTATTTCAATGAAATATTTGCAACCCACCCTGATAGTAAGTGTATACAGACGGTATTACTGCTCATAGTGTCAGCCGTTATTGTGGTTAAAGAACATCGACTTTTCTTTAACCGAGCGTTAGAGGAGTAGATTATTGGAGTAAACGTGGTATCGCTCTCGAGCAAATATCGTATCTATTGTGTCGACAGAACCTTTAAATTCACAATGGGTAAGGCGCATTAATACAATAACACCAATAAGAAAGTTAGTTTAAAAGTATATATCAAGAAAGGCCTAAAAACCTCTCTATTGAGCTTCTACCTTTAGCCATGAAGGTAGAAGCTCTTTTCTTTTAGTGCTTTTTAAAAGGGGTCGCATCACTTTTTTTCTAAATGTGATGCCATAGAAACGATTGTCCCAGAATAACTCTGTTTTTATTTCTTCTGCTGAAGCTGGAATACATTGTTCGATCTCATGTAAGTCTACCGTTTTACCCTCAAAAATAGGATTTTGAGAAAACACTTTTCTTATATTGAGCTTCTACAAAGTCTGCAGTTTCATCGGCAACAAGAATTTTACTGCCAGGTTTTGCTACTCTGAGCATTTCGTTCATTGCACGAGCCTTATCGTTAAAGAAGTTTATTGCTCCATTATGAAAAAAACTATGTCGAAAGTATTATCAGCAAAAGGCAGTTCTTCTGCAGGACATTGCACAAGTGTTAGCTTTGTTTTTTTATGCCATTTATTCTTACATTTCTTAAGCATACCCAATGAAATGTCAGCACCTACCATGTCAATTGTTTTTAAGGTCGATGTTTTTTTGGTATGTAATGCAAGTCAGTTCCTGTGCCAATAGAAACGTATAGTACAGAAATATTGTTTTGCCATTCTAAACGGCTCATTAGTTCTGTGCGCATTAGATTGATTCCCTTACCATACTTAAGGCGTCCTATCCATTTCTCTCCAAAGTCATATACATAAGACATCCAATCGTACATTTTCATGTATTTATGGTTATCTCCACTTACAAAGTCATTATTCATATACACGAAGATACCATTTTTCTTGTTGTAAGTTTTTCTGCCTTAATACTCGGCTTTAGCCATTTTGAAATATCTGTTGTCATAATAATTGAGTTATAATTTTAATAGGGGGTTGAAGAGTTTATAAAGCTCTATAATTCAAGTAATACGTAAAAGCCTTTTGCATCTTTTTAAGGGGCTGATCTACAAATAATTATATCTAAATTAGCGATAGCTGTGAAAGCAAAGTTAATAAAATATATATTATAGGAGGGGTTGGGGGTTAAGCTGATTTTTAATTCTTCAAGTTTTTTTGACATAATGACAGCAAAAAAGATATTGGGTAATATCAAACACATAGATTATTATTACTAATAATTCTTTCTCTCTATTCTGTTTTTTTCACAACTTTAGCGATATTATATTGTTCAGGAATCATTGAACCTGAATTCAAAATACGATGTTCCTAATAACTAAAGGTAAAGACCTTAAAACCCGTTTTTTTATGCTAAATAATCACTATCTTTGCAATAAACTTGCAGTATTATTCTTTTTCTATTGCTCGAAATTAGTGATAAGGCATGTCTAAGGGGATAACTTATGGTGTTTATGTTAAGTCTAATTATTAGAAATAAAAAAACGTGTAACAGATGAAGTTAATAGGTAGTTCTAGAATGTTTATTTAAACTTAATGATTCGTTATGATAAAAAAATCTTTTGTTTTATTTGCTTTTAGTCTTTGGATTGAGCATATCTCTATTGGCAGAAAAATAAAAATTCGTGGTATTAAATCTTATGGTTTTATCGATTTAGAAGGTGCTAAATTGAGTGCTATTATCGTAGAATATGATAAGCCTGTGAATGCTAATTGGGTGAAAAAGACAGAAATATGTAATAGATAATTATACCACATTGCAAGTGAAAAAAATAAAGGTTATGAAAATGCCATTGAGTTAGATGGTGATAGCATAAAAGGCAATGAAGGTACAAGCACTAGTATTTATGTAAGTAATAAGCCTGAGCCTGGCGACAAAAAGCTTAAAAGAGGTAAGTATGTTATTATAGAAGTAAATACTAAGTATATGCTCAAAACGCAGAATTTAGTATATACAGATGCTATGATAGCTTCAGTAAATGGTATTTCTAATTTCAAAGAAACGCAAGAAATAAGCTCTAGAGGAAAGGTAAAAAAACTGTGTATAATACAGATGTTAATACTATTATCCTTCCCTGAGTTTGGTAAGGGTTCAGGCTGGACTTTGCATTATGTAGGTAAAAATGCGTTTCATGCAAAACGTGGTTATAGCGAGTATACTGGTAAATATTCCGACTTCGAGGTTCCTTATGCAATCTATGTGCCAGATGCGCAGATTTTAGAAAAAGCATAAAGGAAATGTTAGCTTAGCTATTCATATGGAGCATGCAGGTGGAAATGGTCAAGATCCAATGTTGGGAGTAACATCTTCTCGAGCTCCAGTTATCCTTGTAAGTGGCGCCATACAAAAGGAAAAATCCTTGTATTGTGGTAGTTCCTCAGGTTGATGATAAGGTGCGTTCTACAGATGATCTTGTTGCTTCAAGTGAGATGAATACTGCTGCATGGGAAATGATCGACTCTTTACTTGCTAAATATAAAGGTTATATCAATGAAGATCGTATTTATGGAACAGGGCAATCTATGGGAGGAATGCTACTCCTTGATATGTCTGCACAACGTGATAACTTCTTTGCAGGCTTGGCATTAGTAGGTGCACAGTGGTCGAATAATTATAATAAGGACTTTCAGCATAATGGTTCTCCTGCACGAACTCCTGATAATGATTCTATAAGCTTTAATGGATTTGGTTTGGATCGTGATAATTATCAAAACTGGTACTATATGATTTCAGATGATAACATTCATGTTTTTACTTGTAAAGATGACGTAATGGCTACAGGAGAGTGGCAAGCTGCTAAAGACTATTTCGCTGCTGTGGGTAAAGAAATGGCTTATTCTGAATGGAGCCCTTATGAGAAGCTTGATGAACAAATAAAAAAAGATCAGACATTACTTAGTATTCCTGCCGAAAGTCCAGGAAGTGGAATCTATTGGGGAGTGTTTTCTACAGGTTCGCACATGTCTACTTGGAAGTATGGCTATAGACTTATTACGCCAATCCAGTGGCTTTTTAAACAAAATAGGCAAACAGCAGTGAAACGTGGTAAACTTGAACTGCTTAAAAATAAATGGTTGGGGCGTGATACTGAGGGCAATGTTATACCAGGATCAGGTACAAATGGTCTTAACTCAGCTCAGTTTACTCCACATGGAAGAAGTGATATTTATGTAGAAGGGTGGACACCTGAGAATATAAAGAAATAAGTTGTACGATAAAAAAAGAATTAGAAATTATGAGAAATTTTTTTGTTTGAAAGTCCACAGATACTTAGCCCTTCCATTTGGTATTTTTATGTGCATAGCCTGCTTCACAGGCCTTCTTTTAGTGTTTAGAGACGATATTGCGTCGCTATTAGGCACGAATGCAAAAGAAATGCCCTTCTTTATTGCCGTAAAGAAGCTACACCGCTGGCTCTTTATGATGCCCGAAAAATCCACATGGCGGTTTATCTCTTGGACGTGTAATCATGGGCACTTCGGCAATGTGTGCATCGCTTATACTATTAACGGGCGTTGTTGTTTGGTGGCCAAAGAGCAAAGCAATGCTTAAAAAAATCGCTTGAAAGTGACAACCAATCAGGGCTTCCGTCGTTTTCGTTTACGACACTCATGTTTCTTTTGGGTATTTATGTCTTTATTTTCCTTTTTCTTATGGCATTAACAGGACCTGTATTCTCTTTTGGTTGGTATAGACAAGGAATGTCGAAGCTATTTGGACAGAAGATAGAGAAAAAAGAAGTGAAGAAGGAGGCGAAGAGCGATGAGGCTAAAAAAATATTCCAACTAAAGATGATGCCTTTGCGCACGCCAATCCCGAGCAAGTGAAGGTGCACCCACAAACGCTCGAGAATGAAAAAAACAAGGCCAAAAGCACGATGAAAAGGGCAAAAAAACCTAAGAAAAGGCAAGCTTTTCAAAGGCTCTTCACACAGGTACATGGGGTGGAATGTTCTCTAAAATCCTTTATGCTCTTGCTGCACTCATAGGTGGTTTCTTACCTATCAGCGGTTATTATATATGGTGGAAGCGCACTTCTTCAAAGAAAAAGAAGGCGAAAGTATAAGGCACAAGTTCCCTTTGAGGTATCTAAAGAAACCTACTCATACGTTTGCTGTTATGATAATAAAGTGAAAGCATAGAATGCTCAATACTTTTAAGATAAAGTCGTCTTCTATCTATAATAGAAGGCGGTTTTCTTTGCATGACTAGGGTAATAATCTCTTTTTGTTTGCAGTTCAGTCCAATTCCAAAAAGCATTGCTTTTTGGGGTGTAAAAGCAGTCCTTTTGCAGGGTAAAAGCACTGTTTTTAGACAGTAAAATCATTGCTTTTAGATGTGTAGTGTGAAGACTTATAAATAGTGAAGGTCAAGATTTTGCGGTGAAATGTAGATTTTTTTAGGCAAAAAAGCCTATCGGTTATAACTTTTTTTATATCTTTGTTTCACACAAACAAGCCTATGAACAAATACGGAAACGAATTAGAACTGATACTACTTCTAACCGATAACCATGAGCATGACACACAAGAGTTAGCAAAACGTTTAGGAGTTACGCAACGGAATATCTACTATTATTTCGAAAACTTTAAAAAGTACGGGTTTAAAATCATTAAGAATGGCACAAAATATCGCCTCGATCGAAGGAATCAATTCTTTCGAAAGCTACACGATAGTATTGCTTTGAACGATTCGGAGGCCATGTTTCTTTATCAAATGTTATTGGGACAAGATGATGAAGACAACATGGTTCGGTCTATAAAAGTGAAGTTTGAACGATTTTATAACCTCGAGTTATTAACCAAGCCAGCACATCTCAAAAGGAGAAGACGCAACATTCAGAAGCTAAGAGAGGCGATGGAATCGCATAAAGCAGTGCGTTTACGGAAGTATTCTTCGCCTCATAGCAAAACAATTGCCGACCGCATTGTAGAGCCTTACTTGTTTTTTTGAATAACGAAAACGAGGTGCGTTGCTTTGAATTAAAAACGCATGTCAACAAAACATTCAAAGTATCTCGCACCCACGATGTAGAGATTTTAGATGTAGATTGGATGCACGAACACGAGCATAAAGAGCTTTTCACCGATATATTTATGTTCTCGGGCGAAGAAAAGCAGTCTATTTGCCTCGAATTGGGTCAGCTTTCGCACAATCTTCTCATTGAAGAATATCCCCAGTCAGAAGCCTATTTGATAGAATTAGAAGGCGAACGTTGGTTGTTAAAGACCGAAGTGGTGAGTCTTGTGCCTGTTGTTCGCTTCGTGTTAGGACTTTTTCAAGACATCAAGATTCTTGAGAATGAAGAACTAAAGACCCTTGTTGAGGAGCAAATTGCGCAGATGCACAAGATGGTTGTTTAGTGAATTGATACATAAAAAACAGCGATTTAATCGGTGATTTATCTCTTTCGAGAAGTAAACCCACATCGATTAAATCGCTGTTTTTATAGTGTTATAAGCTTAGGACAAAGTATGTTGCCCTAAGAAGCTTATTTATTTAGCGTTGATTTCTTTTAGTAAGCGGTCTGCATGTCCCCATTTATCCATTAGATAAAGCATGTAACGAACGTCAACTCCAATGCAACGAGCAAGGCGAGCGTCGAAGTTTATGTCGCTAGAAAGGCTATCCCAGTTGCCATCGAAAGCCAAACCAATGAGCTCTCCCTTACCATTAAAGATAGGAGAACCACTGTTTCCGCCAGTAATGTCGTTGGTTGTTAAGAAACAAAGTTGCAAATCTTTACTTGCTTTGTCGGTATATTGGCCGAAATCTTTAGCAGAAAGCAATTCTTTTAAGATAGGTTCTGCACGATAATCGTACACCTCTTGGCCTCTATTCATCTTCTTAACGATAGTAGGAGCGGTTGTGAAATAACCCGAATTGTTACCGCCTAAGTCATAACTCTTCACTTGTCCGTAGCTCAAACGCATTGTAAAGTTAGCGTCAGAGTAGTGAGGCATATCTTCTTCCATACGCAATTTGGCAGCGCAAAGATATTTCTCTTGCAAATCAATGCTGTCCTTAATGGCATTCAATTGGTGGCTCAATGCACCACGAATGTCGAGTAGGTCAAGACCGAAAAGAACACCTGGGATCGGTTAAAGCCTTCTTCTTATAGACATAAATCTTAGTGTTCTTCTTCATCAAAAGAGAGTTCTTGTAGAGATAATCCACGTATTTAACGTAGTTACCGCCAAACTTTTGGTCTATTTCTGTGTAGAACTTAGGCAAGTATTGTTTGTCAACATGCTCTCTATAATTCTTTAAAAGAACGCCAAGAACTTCCTTGTCGAGAGCTTCGTCCCATGCATCTTCGTTGTTTTCAAACTCGATGAATTGGGCTTTTTTGTTGTTTTTAGAGCCTTTAATCTCCATTCTATTTAGGCGATTAGCACGATCTACAAACTCACCTGTGCCGTGGAATGTTTCTCTAAAGTAACGCATTGTGCGCATAAGGTCGAAACGTTGTGCGTAAAGAGCAGCCATGCGGTCGAAGTTAAGCTTTCCTTTTAGGTAGCCAGTGCTGTCTTGCCATCTTCTTAAACGATTCTCATAGTCTTTCTTTTGGTTGATAATACCGATAGAATCGATACATTTGTTCATACCAATAGAGTTCTTCCAGTAGTTCGCACTACGTGCAAATTTAGAGTCATATTTAATTCTCACCGCCTCACTTGCACGCATGTGGCGAGTCATTACCTCTTGTTTTACACCTCTAACTTGTGCTGTTGGCTCGTTGATAGCATCTCTTCTCTCCTTAATACCATAAGAACTAAGGTATCTATTGGTACTTCCTGGGTAGCCCATAGTCATTGCAAAGCTGTCTTCTGCATAGCCTTTAAGCGAAACGGGAGCCCAATGAGCTGGCTTGTAAGGCACATTGTCTTTGCTATATGCCGCTGGTTTGTTTGTTTTTGGATCGGCATAGATACGGAAAACGCTGAAATCACAGGTCTGACGAGGCCACATCCAGTTGTCAGTTTCGCCTCCAAACTTACCCATTGACTTGGGAACGGTGAAACACAAGACGTACATCTGTGAAGTCTTGATATGTAGTTGCGTAGTATTTGTTGCCCTCATAGAATGGATCGATATTGACATGGTAAGTTGAGTCGATAGCTTTTGCTCTGCGAGTAAGCACATTTTCGAGCGAATCGATGAGCTGTTCCTTTTGAATAGTGGTCTTTTTATCAATACCAAGAGCCTTTAATTCGCTTGTAATGTCCTTTTGTTCAATCATAAACGATACGAAAGTATCTTTGTTAGGCAATTCTTCTGCATACGACTTAGCATAGAATCCGTCCTTCATGTAATCGTGTTCAACGGTTGAATGACTACGAATAGCCTCGAAACCACAGTGGTGATTGGTGAAAACAAGGCCATCTGGCGACACAACTACACCCGAACAATAGCCCGAGAAGTTCACAACACCTTTCATAATGGCGTCTTTTCCCTTATAAATACTGTTGTAAGGAAGGTCGAAGCCCTCTCCTTTCATCTGTTGATAAACGGCTTGTGGAAGGTTATAAAGCGTCCACATACCTTCATCTGCCTTAGCTATTAGGGTAGAAGCAATGGCAAATAATACTAAAAGAGTTTTCTTCATACTTTTTGTTATTTGTCTTTATTTGAGTTTTGAATTATCCTTTTCTGAAATACTTTCCTATCACTGGTATGCTACTTAGGGGCAAATCGTGATATATAATGTGTGCAATGAATGCAAAGATAATGAGCGTATTCACCGCAAGGGCATATATTTTAGGTAGATATTCATTGCTATAAGTGATGGCAATGAAGAAGAATACAGCTATAAGAACGTATATTCCGATGCTTTTTAAGGGGTAATTGATAGGGTATTTCTTTTGTCCTACAAAGTAAGAGAGCGTCATTGCTGTTGCATATCCAATGAGTCCAGCCCATGCACACGCCATATAGCCATACTGAGGCACAAAGATTATATTGATAAGAATCAGCACAAAGCAACCAATACCAGAGAAATAAGCTCCCCAAATGGTCTTATCGATCAGCTTATACCAAAAAGATAGGTTGAAATAAACGCCCATCATAATCGTTCCAGCCATCACAATAGGCACCACTTTCAATCCTTCCCAATAGTCTCTACCGATGATATGGCGCAAAATGTTGATGTAACCCATCACCACAAGGAATGCAAGTAGGGTGAAAATGATAAAGTATTTCATTGCAACAGCATAGGTTTCACGGTTATCTTTATCGTTTCCTTTGCCAAAAACGAAGGGTTCGTAGGCATAACGGAATGCTTGTGTAATCATTGCCATAATCATTGCGATCTTACTTGCAGCACCATAGATACCCAATTGCTGATGTGCTTGACCACCTTTGTATAAATATGGGAAGAGAATAAAATCGGCAGTTTGATTCAATATACCTGCAATTCCCAGAATAAGGATAGGCCAACTATAGGATAACATGCGTTTAGCCAGCTCCTTATCAAATGTATATTTAAAGCCAGTTAATTCCTTATAGAAGAAGAAAGTGATGCTTGCCGTACACACAAGGTTGATATAAAAGGCATAACCAACGCCCGTTTCAGGGTTATAAATATGCTGAATGATGTCGGGATAGCTCCTATATAAATCGGGTAGCACCACAAAATAGAGTAAGTTCAATGCGATGTTGAAGGCAATGAACAAGAGTTTGAGTGCAGCAAACTTGATAGGACGCTTTTTATAACGTAGATATGCGAAAGGAATGCATTGAAAAGCGTCGATAGAAACAGTGGCAGCCATCACCCAAACGTATGAACTATGGTCGGAATAGCCCATTACTCCCGAAAGAGGTTGTAAGAAAATAGACACCAAAACGATGAATAATAGTGAGGTAAAGCCCACCATTATGAGCGTAGAAGAATATACTTTCTGTGGATCTTCATTGGTTTTGTTGGCATATCTAAAGAAAGTTGTTTCCATTCCGTATGTCAAAATCACCAGAAGAAGAGCAGTATAGGCATATAAGTTCGTGATAATTCCATATCCACCACTTGCTGCAGAGATATTAGAAGTGTATAAAGGAACAAGCAGATAGTTGAGAAAACGACCTAAAATACTGCTCATTCCGTAGATAGCAGTATCCTTTGCGAGTGATTTTAAATTAGCCATAAAGCCGTATTTTGATTGTATTTATTTTCGCTATTACTGTGTTATGATGTGATAACAACAAATGCAAAGTTACGAAAAGATAAATGTATTGTGTTGCAAAACTATGAGAAAAAGAAGTAAGCAATGGCTATTGCAGCAATTACTCCCGCTAAATCTGCCAACAAACCGCATGCAACTGCGTGACGAGTTTTGCGTATTCCCACACTTCCAAAGTACACCGCTAAGATGTAAAAAGTAGTGTCTGTAGAACCTTGGAAAATGCAACTCAATCGTCCAACGAACGAATCTGCACCATAAGTGTTCATTGCGTCCACCATCATTCCACGTGCTCCGCTACCCGAAAGCGGCTTCATAATAGCCGTTGGCAATGCATCTACAAACCTTGCATCTACTCCAAGCGATGCAAACAACCATCGAATAGAACCTATCAGTACGTCCATTGCGCCCGAAGCTCTAAACACTGCGATAGCAACCAGCATGGCAACGAGATAGGGAATGATGCGTATTGCGGTGTTAAAACCTTCTTTTGCGCCCTCGATAAAGGCGTCGTACACGTTAATCCGCTTTCTTACGCCAGCCAAAATAAAGCAGATAATGATAGACATCAGTATGATGTTGGCACTAAGTGTGCTCACCTTGTTCATTGTGTCTTTATCTAATTGACCCAAACCCCAAATCAATCCGCACACCACAGCAAGCATTCCGCCAAACGTTAGTAAGATGGTTTTGTTGAAAAGATTGATGCGTTGATAGATAGAAGTGATGATGATGCCAGCCAAAGTAGCGAAGAAAGTGGCAATAAGAATGGGTATAAAGATGTCGGTTGGTTGCAAAGCGCCAGCCTGAACACGATAAACCATGATCGAAACAGGTATGAGTGTTAGTCCCGAAGTGTTCAAAAACAAGGAACATAATCATTTCGTTGCTCGCCGTGTCTTTGTCTTTATTGAGCGTTTGTAGCTGTTCCATTGCTTTTAAACCCAATGGAGTTGCCGCATTGTCGAGCCCTAACATGTTGGCAGCGATGTTCATAAAGATGCTACCTGTTGCGGGATGACCCTTAGGAATACTTGGAAATAGCTTAGAAAACACAGGACTTAAGACCCGAGACAGTATGTTAATCACACCGCCTTGCTCTCCAATTCGCATTACACCGAGCCACAACGACAAGGCACCTGTTAAACCAATGCTGATCTTAAAGGCTGCTTCTGCCGAGGCAAAAGTACTGTTCATCATGGTGGTAAACACGTCGGTGTCGCCCATAAAAAAATCACTTTTACCAGTCCAACAACGAACGCAATGATGAAAAAAAGCCAATCCAAATATAATTTAATACCATGCAACAAAGTTAGTAGAAATAGCAGATAACTCAAAAATAAAACCATCTTTTTATGCCCCAACTCATTATACAAGTCTTGCAAAGCAAGAACCCTTGCTAACCCACTAAAAATCCTTTTTTTAGTGTAGCCTACAAGACTTTTTTTCTTATATTGGGGCAGGAAATAGAATGACTAAAATGCGCCATTTCATCGAATAAAACAATGTCGATGAAATCTATAAAAAAATGCGATTTAATCAGGGGTCTATTTTAGAAAAAGCGAAAGAGATGCAAAAACAGATGCCAAGAAACCAAACGTAGATAAAACATCTATTGAGGGGTGATAAGAGTGGGTTAAACTGCTAAATAATCTAAAAAAATAGAGTAGGAGAGAATGCGAAATAAAGGCGCATATTTTAAATTCAAAACACTTCGTTTCTCAATAACGAAAAAAATAGAGAGGTACAAAAATGATAAACAAAGCGAATGAAAGTAAAAAAAGAATCGATAAAATGGGCGATTTTCTGCGAAAAAAATGTACCCAAAAATCATAGTTGTTGGTAGGAAATATCAATGCTTTTAGAAAATAAAAAAATACTGCATTTTTCGATGCAATTCGATAGCTATTACCATGCAACTAAAAAGCATTTATTTGCAAAAGCAATCCTTTTACTCACTAATGAACCTACGCTCGTGCGTGAGAAATTTGCTCTGTTATTTGGCTAAAAACATTCCTTTTTACCTCTTTTTCTCATCATTCTTTACTCCAAATCCATCTTCATAATGCCTCCCAAAAAACTCCCAAAAAGCGTTCAAATTTCATCCCAGAATGCAACCTATGTTCAACGTTCTAAAAGTGCAAGAGATGTTAAGCTTGTTGTTGATTGGCACACAGCTTGCTAATGAAATAGGCGAAATAAAAACAGAATAAACAAAGAGTCAAAACTTAAAAAAACACAAAAAACACTCTATATAATAATGTATAAGTAGACTTTTTTTATTTATTTTGCAACCAAATTTAAAAATACGATCTCATTGATATGCAACAGAATTTAGTTATCGTAGAGAGCCCCGCTAAAAGCAAAAAAACAATAGAGAAGTTCCTTGGAAAAAGAATTCAAGGTGATGTCAAGTTATGGACATATACGAGATTTAAAGAAAAAAGAAATCAGTATAGACCCAAAGACTTTAGACCCTTGTTATGAGGTTCCCGAAGAAAAAAAGAAACTCGTTTCAGAGTTAAAACGAAATGTAGAACAAAGTAAAACGGTTTGGTTAGCATCCGATGAGGACCGTGAAGGAGAAGCTATTGCATGGCACTTATGCGAGGTTTTTAGGCTTAGACGAAGATAAAACCAATAGAATTGTGTTTCATGAGATAACAAAACCAGCCATACTTCATGCGATAGAGACACCTCGTCAGCTTGACATGAACTTGGTAAATGCACAACAAGCACGTCGAGTTCTTGACCGATTGGTGGGCTTTAAGCTATCGCCTGTGTTGTGGAGAAAGGTGAAACCAGCTCTTTCAGCAGGTCGTGTGCAAAGTGTTGCCGTGCGTTTGATTGTTGAAAGAGAACGTGAAATTCAAGCATTTAAAAAGCGAACCCTATTATAGAGTGAATGCTATCTTTGTGCTAAAAGATGGCGAAGGCAATGTAACAGAGCTCAAAGCAGAATTGGATAAACGCTTTAAGAGTCACGAAGAGGCTGTTTCTTTCCTCGAAAAGAGTAAGGATTCTACCTTCCAAATCGCCTCAATAGCGAAGAAACCGCTTAAGAGAATGCCTGCACCTCCATTCACAACATCGACACTTCAACAAGAAGCTGCACGCAAGTTGGGCTTCACTGTGTCGCAAACCATGATGGTTGCGCAACGTCTTTACGAAGGTGGACACATCACATACATGCGTACCGACAGCGTAAACCTATCTACTTTGGCAAGAGGAGCAGCGAAAGAAGAAATCGAAAAGCTATATGGTGAGTCGTATAGTCGCTCTCGTAACTACCAAACTCATGCAAAAGGTGCACAAGAAGCGCACGAAGCTATTCGTCCTACCTATATGGATAAAACCCAAATAGATGGAACTGCACAAGAAAAGAAATTGTATGAGTTGATTTGGAAACGCACAATTGCCAGTCAAATGGCAGAGGCTCAAATCGAGAAAACAACAGTATCGGTAAGCATTAGCGGTGCAAGTGAAACCTTTACTTCTGTTGGTGAGATGATTACTTTCGACGGTTTCTTAAAAGGTTTATCGTGAGTCTACCGACGATGATGATGCTAATGCAGACGAGCAATCACACGTTTTGCCTGCAACTCTTAAAGAAGGCGACTTGTTAGAACGCAAAGAAATTGTTTCAACAGAACGCTTTAGTATGGCACCTTCACGCTACACTGAAGCAAGCTTGGTGCACAAAATGGAAGAATTGGGCATCGGACGCCCATCAACATACGCTCCAACCATCAGTACTATACAACAAAGAGAGTATGTAGTGAAAGGAGATAAGCCAGGAGAAGAACGCAACTACTTGGTAGATGTCTTGAAAAATGGCAAGATAATATCAACTACTAAGAAAGAAACAGTGGGCAACGAGAAGGGTAAACTATTACCAACTGACATCGGTTCGGTGGTGAATGACTTCTTAACTGCTAACTTCTCAGACATCGTTGACTACAACTTTACAGCTAAAGTAGAAGGTCAATTCGACCTTATTGCTGAGGGTAAAGAGACTTGGAAGGAAATGATGAAGGCCTTTGACGATGAGTTTGAGCCTACAGTTGATAAGGTGATGAACGCTCGTTCGGAGCATAAGGCAGGCGAAAGACAATTGGGCTTTAGAGCCTAACACCAATAAACCAGTATTCGTTAAGATTGGACGTTTTCGGTCCAGTTGTGCAGATTGGTAGCGCAGGAGATACCGATAAGCCTCGCTTTGCGCAAGTTCCTACAGGCAAAAGTATTGAGACCATCACTCTTGAAGAGGCTCTTGAACTATTCAAACTTCCACGAACTCTTGGTCAATTCGAAGGCGAAGACGTTATAGTTGGTGCAGGACGTTTTGGTCCTTACATACAACATAACAAACGATATATATCTATTCCAAAGGGAGAAGACCCAATGTCGGTTACTCTCGGACATGCTGTTGCATTGATAGAAACAAAGAGATTGCAAGAGAAACAACGTCACTTGAAAGACTTTGGAGAAGGGGTTAACCTCGAAATCCTTAACGGACGTTATGGACCTTATATCTGTTACGAAGGAAAGAACTATCGTTTGCCCAAAAACTTACATGCAAAAGCTGCGGAATTGACCTATGGTGAGTGCATGGATGTGGTGAAAGCGTCGGCTGAAAAGAAGAAATGAAACGCATAATCATTATCGGTTATATGGGCGCAGGCAAGACAACTGTGGGCTATGCACTATCTAAACTCACTGGTTGGACATTCTATGACCTCGATTGGTACATAGAAAATCGCATGCGAAAAAAAGCATTAGTGAACTCTTTTGAAGAACGTGGAGAAGAAGGCTTTTAGGCAAATAGAAATGAACATGTTGCATGAAGTTGCTGAATTCGAAAAACGTGATAATCAGCTGCGGAGGAGGCACTCCTTGCTTCTACAACAATATAGATTATATGAATGAACAAGGCGAAACGATTTATTTAAAGGCGTCGCCTGAGGTGCTCTTTAAGCATATTAAGATGACAAGGGTGCCACGACCACTCCTTAAAGACAAATCTCCTGAAGAAGTAAAGGAATTTATTAAGGAGCAAATAGCTTATCGAGAGCCATTCTATTTAAAAAGCCAAACATGTGTTCGATATCAACTTACTCGACACAAGAGAAGAGATTATCGCTTCTGCTTCTCGTATAAAAGAAATGATTGGGCTACAAGAGTAAAAGATAATTGGCGTGTGGATAAATCAAAAGAATAATTCTATTTAAAAGGAAATCCATGCAAAAGCATAGGATAAAAACAAAGACAACTTAAAAAAATAAATAATAGTAAACTAAATGAAGAAATGGACCATAGAGGACTCTAAAGAGCTCTATAATATAAATGGTTGGGGCGTTTCTTACTTCGGAGTTAACGAAGATGGAAATGTTTATGTAAGTCCTTCTAAAGACCAAACACGTATTGATTTGAAAGAAGTAATGAACGAATTAGCACTAAGAGACGTTACAACTCCAGTGTTATTGCGTTTCCCTGACATCCTAGATAATCGTATTGAGCAAACCGCAAGCTGCTTTCAAAAAAAGCAAAGAAGGAATATGATTATAAGGCAGAAAAACTTCATTATTTATCCTATTAAGGTGAATCAAATGCAGCCAGTTGTAGAGGAAATTATCTCACATGGACGCAAATTCAACCTCGGTTTGGAAGCTGGTTCAAAGCCAGAGCTACACGCTGTGATCGCAGTTCAATGTCAAAGCGACTCTTTAATTATATGTAATGGCTACAAAGACCAAAAGCTATATCGAGCTAGCTTTATTGGCTCAGAAGATGGGAAAGCGCATCTTTTATCGTTATAGAAAAAGCTAAATGAGCTTGAAATTATTGCCAAAGCGGCTAAGAAACTCAATGTAAAGCCTAACTTAGGTATCCGTATTAAACTCGCATCTTCAGGCTCTGGGAAGTGGGAAGAGAGCGGAGGAGATGCAAGTAAGTTTGGTTTAACATCAAGTGAGCTACTCGAAGCACTTCGAATACTCGATGAAAAAGGACTTCATAACTGCTTACGTCTAATCCACTTCCATATCGGTTCGCAGATAACAAAGATCAGAAGAATTCAAACTGCACTAAGAGAAGCAGCGCAATTCTACATCAATTTGCACAAGATGGGCTACAATGTAGATTTCGTTGACTGTGGAGGTGGACTCGGAGTGGACTATGATGGCACCCGATCTCCAAGCAGTGAGAGCTCAGTTAACTACACTATTCAAGAGTATGTCAATGACTGTGTTTACACATTTGTCGACGCAGCGAACAAAAATAACATACAACACCCAAACATTATCACAGAAAGTGGTCGCTCATTAGCTGCCCATCACTCTGTATTGGTTATCGATGTGCTCGAAACAGCGTCGTTACCAAGGATGTCAGAAGAGTTCGAACCAACTGAAACCGACCATCAATTGGTGAAAGACTTGTATGAGATTTGGGACAATCTTAATCCTCGTTCGATCTTTAGAAGATTGGCATGACGCTGAACAAATACGTGAAGAAGCACTCGATTTGTTTGCTCATGGCATCGTAGACCTAAAGACTCGTGCAGAGATTGAAGGCATGTATTGGAGCATTTGTAGAGAGATTAACACCCTAACAAAGCAGTTAAAGCATGTACCAGAAGAGCTTAGAAAGATGGATAAGCTTCTTGCTGATAAGTATTTCTGTAACTTTTCGCTCTTTCAATCATTGCCAGACAGTTGGGCTATCGACCAATTGTTCCCCATTTTGCCCATACAACGACTCGATGAGCGTCCAACTCGCAATGCAACTCTACAAGACATCACTTGCGACTCAGATGGAAAGATTGCCAATTTCGTAACTAATCGCCATATTTCTCACGTGCTTCCCTGTTCATCAACTCAAGAAGACTGAGCAATATTATTTAGGTGTATTCCTTGTAGGAGCATATCAAGAGATTCTTGGTGACATGCATAATTTATTCGGAGATACCAACGCTGTGCACATATCTGTTAAAGATGGACGTTACCATATCGACCAAATTATCGACGGAGAGACCGTTGAAGAGGTGTTAGATTACGTGCAATACAATCCTAAAAAGCTTGTTCGTCAGCTTGAGATATGGGTTGCAAAGAGTGTCAAAGCAGGAAAAAAATATCACTCGAAGAGGGTAAAGAATTCTTGTCAAACTACCGCTCTGGACTCTATGGTTACACCTATTTAGAATAAGAGCAGTGCGAAAATAAATCGCAACAAGCAAGGCTTTGTAACCCCGTTGCAAAGCCATCAGAATAAGAAAAACTGCATGTTGATACCCCCTTTATAGCCCTTTAGCATAAAAGACGTATCAGTGTGCAGTTTTGTTCGTTATCTACTCGTAGCAAAAGAGAAAAATAACCCACGCAAAAAGAGCATAAAAAGAGTCGAGAATGAAAAATAAAAGTTAAAAAAATAAGTTTTTGCTGTAACTTTCATGCTTTTTCATTCGTCATTTAATTACATAGGAGATGGAAAAAAATTAGTTTTCGCAATAATGTTTTGCCGCTAAAAAATATCCTTTACCGCCTGGCTTTGCGCATAACGCAGAGCGAAGAAGATGCAAAAGACATCGTTCAAGATACTCTTTTGAAAGTATGGGATAAAAAAAGACGAATGGAATGAGATAGAATCAATAGAAGCATTTAGTCTTACTATCTGTCGAAATCTCGCCTCGACCGTATAAAAAAAGCAAGACGCTAACAACGAATCGCTCGAAAATACAGTCATACAAGACATTAGTAGAGAGCTATCTCCATTAGAAGAAACACTGCAGCGAGACAGAGTTGAACTCGTGAAGCGCATTATCAATGCACTACCAGAGAAGCAACGAAGCTGTATGCAACTACGAGATATTGAAGGAAAACAATATAAAGAGATTGCAGAAGTGTTACAAATAACCGAAGAGCAAGTAAAGGTGAACATCTTTAGAGCACGCAAAACGGTTAAAGAAAGATTTATAAAGCTAGACGATTATGGACTATAAATACATCAATCAACTATTAAACAAATACTGGGAAGGGGCAACCACACTCGAAGAAGAGAACATCTTACGTTCATTCTTCAGTCAAAAGGACGTGCCTGGCAGCTTAATACAGTTCCGCCCCCTATTTGTTTACGAGCAAGAAGATAAGGAACAAAACGTTCTCGACGAGCAATTCGACGCTCAACTCCTTGCAATGGTGGGCGAAGATGCACCCGTTAAGGCACAAAAGATAACCCTTACACGTCGCTTAATGCCACTTTTTAAGGCAGCAGCAATGGTTGCAATCGTTCTAACATTAGGCAATGCGATGGTCGTTTCGATGAGTCCTGATGCAACAAACACAAAAAAACAACGATGCATTTAGCACGATAATCCATCGTGGAAGCTCAGTAGCTGTAAATGACTCGGCTGTTGTAGACACAATGAAACAAAAGTAATTTGTCTACTCAAGAAATGGTAAATCCAATTGATTAAGATATTTTTTTCAATGCTTTCTCAATAAAAAAATAATCAATGTTTATAAAAACAAATAACTGGACTGTGAAGTTCATTTTTTTCTCAATTTTTTTCATAACATGTAATAGTTAGTAGATAATGAAGTGGAGATTCTGTGTTGAATCTCCACTTTGCTTTTTATGTGTTGATTATCAATAAGATAGCGGGTGGACTGTAATAGCATAACTATTGCGTTGTAATAGCATTGCAATTAGAACGTAAAAGCACCCCTTTTGAGCCCCAAATACATTGCTTTTTGCAATGCACCTCATTTGCTTTCAGAAAGCAATAAAAAAACTTCTTCAAAAATCAAGTAGAAAGAGATCGCCTTGCTCACAAATGTCTTTTGGCACATTATAATTTGTAAGTTGTAAAAATGTTAATCGAAATAAAAAAACACGCATAAAAAGTAAAATTAAAGCACCGAGAATACTGCTTTTCGTTATAAAAAAACGCTAACTTTGTAAGCAAGAAATTAAAGATACTCGACAAAAACAATAAATGTTTTAAATTATTTTTAGATGAACGTAATAACAAAAAAAGTTCAATTGTCTGATGGTAGATTCATCAGCGTTGAGACCGGGAAAGTGGCAAAAGCAGGCAGACGGTTCTGCAGTTATCACTATGGGAAATACTGTACTTCTCGCCACTGTTTGTGCCGCAAAAGATGCAGTTCCCGGGACAGATTTCATGCCTTTGCAGGTAGATTACAGAGAACAATACTCAGCTGCAGGGCGTTTTCCTGGTGGTTTTACAAAGAGAGAAGGTAAAGCAAGCGACAATGAAATATTGACTTCACGTCTTGTAGACCGTGCTCTAAGACCACTATTCCCATCGAACTATCACGCAGAAGTGTACGTACAAGTAATGCTTTTATCTGCAGATGGTGTCGATCAACCAGATGCTTTAGCAGGATTTGCAGCTTCTGCAGCACTTGCTTGCTCTGATATTCCATTCGAGTTTCCAATTTCTGAAGTTCGAGTAGCACGCATTAATGGCGAATATGTTGTGAATCCAACATTCCAACAAATGGAAAATCGCGGATATGGACCTTATGGTTGGCGCAACAAAAGATAATATATTGATGGTTGAAGGCGAAATGGATGAGGTGTCTGAACAAGAACTTATCGAAGCATTAAAGGTGGCTCACGAAGCTATTAAGCCTATGTGCGACCTTCAAACAGAACTTTCTAAAGAACTTGGCGTAGACGTTAAGCGTGAATACAATCACGAAAATAACGACGAAGAATTGCGTGAAGCTCTTAGAAAAGCAACTTACGACAAATGCTATGCTATCGCTCTTGCAGGCGATCACGACAAGAAGAGCCGTGGAGAAGCATTCGATCAAATCAAAGAAGCATTTATCGAAGAATATAATAACGCTCATACAGACTTAACAGAAGATGAGTTAAGCGAGAAACATGCATTGGTAGACCGCTACTATGACGATGTGATGAGAGACTCAATGCGCCGTTGTATCCTCGATGAAGGAAAGCGTTTAGATGGTAGAAAGCCAGACGAAATTCGTCCAATATGGTGCGAAGTGTCTACACTTCCAATGCCTCACGGAAGTGCTTTGTTCACTCGTGGTGAAACACAGAGCCTTTCTACATGTACACTTGGTAGCAAGTTAGACGAGAAAATGGTTGACGATGTTCTTGATAAGAGCTACCAACGTTTCTTGTTACACTATAACTTCCCTCCATTTAGCACAGGAGAAGCAAAAGCACAACGTGGAGTTGGCCGTCGTGAAGTAGGTCACGGACACCTTGCTTGGCGTGGTTTGAAGGGTCAAATTCCAGCAGATTTCCCTTACACAGTACGTCTTGTGAGCCAAATTCTTGAAAGTAATGGTTCATCATCTATGGCTACTGTATGTGCAGGAACATTGTCATTGATGGACGCAGGTGTACCAATGAAAGGCACCAGTGAGCGGTATTGCAATGGGATTGATTAAGAATCCAGGAGAAGAAAAGTATGCTGTGTTGAGCGATATCCTTGGAGATGAAGACCACTTAGGTGATATGGACTTCAAAACAACAGGTACTTTGAAAGGTATTACCGCAACTCAAATGGACATTAAGTGCGACGGATTGAGCTTCGAAATACTTGAAAAAGCATTGATGCAAGCTAAAGCTGGTCGTGAACATATATTGAGTAAGATGACCGAAACCATCTCTGCTCCACGTGAAGAGATGAAACCTCAAGTTCCAAGAATTGTGAGCTTAGAAATTCCTAAAGAGTTTATTGGCGCAATAATTGGCCCTGGTGGTAAGATTATTCAACAAATGCAAGAAGAAACTGGCGCAACAATCACAATCGAAGAAGCAGACGGAGTGGGTAAAGTTCAGGTGAGTGCACCTAACAAAGACTCTATTGATGCTGCTTTGAAGAAGATTAAAGCTATCGTTGCAGTACCTGAAATTGGTGAGACCTACGATGGTGTTGTACGCTCAGTAATGCCTTATGGTTGCTTTGTTGAAATCATGCCAGGTAAAGATGGATTGTTACATATCTCTGAAATCGATTGGAAACGTCTTGAAAGTGTTGAAGAAGCTGGAATTAAAGAAGGCGACAACATCACCGTTAAGTTGTTAGACATCGATCCTAAGACAGGCAAATACAAACTTTCTCGTCGTGCTTTAATGCCAAAACCAGAAGGTTATGTAGAGCGTGAACGCCGTCCTCGTCGTGAAGATCGTGGCGAACGTCGTCCTCGTCGTGAAGGAAATAACGACCAACACAACAACCAACAATAATCAGTTGAATAAAAGAATAGCAGGTAGGCAGATGTCTGTCGCTCGCTAAAACAATAATAAAAGCATTCTTATCGCACCGCTTTGGTGAAAGGTAAGAATGCTTTTTTTGTATAGATAGACTTCGTGTTAAAAAGGAATAGCATTGCTATTGCATCGTAATATCAATGCAATTATATGGTAAAAGCACTGCCTTTACATTGCAAAAGCACCGCTTTTAGAACATAGCTTTTGCTGAATAACAATAGAGATGTTGTTTTGAAACGATATAAGCGTAATTCAAAAAGGAGAGAAAGGAGGAGAGAAGGTTTCATGAATCGTTAGATAATCTTACACCCAAAGATGTATATTTAGGGCAAGGGAGAAAAATCAAGAAAAATACGAGACCTAATAAAGAAAAAAATTCAATTAGCAAAAAGATTTTTTTAATAACAAAACTATAAAGTTTTAAAAATAAATAACGATATTTGCAGTTGTACACTTTTTGTTTGACAACGTACATTTATAATATAGGTCGGATTCATGGAATATAAAAAGAAAAAAATTTTTTTCCTGAGGAAGTAGCTCTTATTGCCTTTCTAGCGTCCAAAGCTCAATTCCAATTAGAAAGTAATTGGGAAAAATAAATTTATCGCTTATCCTCTCACAAAAAGAGAAAAATAGGCAGTATTGGGCTTTTTTTAAAAAATAACCAGAAATATACTCGAAGACAAAGTAGAGTTCTTTCATGTTGCAAGTTTCATGATGTTGATAATGTTGAAGTAGCGGTTTATCTTTTAATAGATTCTAATGATATGCTCTATGAGTTAGATTTTTTTGGAAGGTAGATGATTCAGAAATTTGCCATATTCCTTCCGTAGACTCTATGGAGGATATCCCGCAGATATAATCAGACATGAAATGAACTTAAGTTATGGATATTTCTTTTCAGAGAGTTCCTATTGATAAACAATCAGCATTTCACAGTGCGCTATCTAGTAGAGTGACAAAATTATTAGAACCATTTAATTCTCATGATCCTGCGTTTCATATAGAAATCAGGCAGTACTAATTATAGAATCAAAAATTGATAGTCTCATTTAAAAAAAGAGACTACACAATTATACTATATTCAACAATTGAGTTATATATTACATAAGATATTCAAATATGAAAAAAATGTTTTTATTTCAATAGCAGCTTTTATTATGCTGTCTTGCATGGCCTCTTCGCCTCAACAGAGTCTGCAGTCCCGATTATTTGGTTTTTGGGCGTCAAGTGGTGATGAGGTTACTGTGTTAGAAATCGATAAGGATAGTTTGTATTATGTAGATGAATATCCTATTGTGGCAATGCCTTATCAGTTTGCAGGTGATAGTATGACTGTAGACGCTTATGGAACAACTATCGTACAACATATTTCATTTCGCAAGGATACGCTCGTTATGAAAAATCAGTGGGGCGACGTTAGTTGTTTTGTACCTGTTAAATGATCTATTCTTGCTAAACTATGATCTTCTTACGGAACGTACCCAAATGAATGAACTATTTGATAAAACAATCACTAATCAAAATCCGGAAAATGACCGCAACTTTCGCTTTGGTGAAATTTAACCGGATAGTAGTGCATAATAATATAAAAGTTATCTATCCAAGAATTGGATAAGGACAATTCTTGGATAGAATTTTTAGTTGTCAAAGATTTTTGCTAAGGAATTTTTCTTAATATGAGAAAAGATTATCCCCTATTCCCCATTGTTTTTCCAGAGTTTCTTTTCATGGAAATGGCGCATTTTTTTGCCTTTACATGAAGTTCCTCACATTTCCTGTCAAATTCCGGCTTCCTCATAGAACCTATGACCTGATTTGTCTCTTTATTTATAATCCAATAGTAATATTTCATTTCTTTCAGCTTTGCGAACTGGATAAACAAACTGTCTTTTTCTTCTGCTATTTGGTTAGAATTATACCAGTCACTGCCATCGTAAATCTGATAGGCTATAATGAATTTATTGTCATAGTCATAATTCAAGACCTGTGGGCGGATAAGAAGATCATAGAAAAGGCTGTTTTCCGTTTCTTCTTTTATCTTAACTATTATTCTGTCCTCCAACCATGCATAATGATTGCCTAAGTCTATATAGAACACACCAAGACACGAAGTTAGGAGGTTACAGAGAAGCAGGACAACGATATTTAATATTCTTCTATACATTATTTGTTATGGTATAATCCGTTAAAACTTATTTTAAATGGGGGTCCCCTATCATGCAGGATACCGGCGCCTATCATCATTCCTTGCATCGCACCTTGCAGGAAAACCCCTCCTGTAGCCCATGCAACCACGCCACCCATGACAGTTGTGCACTTTCGTTTGACAACGTACAAAAAAATATACAATGTTTTTGAATGTCGATTCTATTTAGGTTAGCCCATTTTTAGAGGCGTAATACATTGATTAGTATATGGGCAAATATACAAAAAAAGATTGAAACGAAATATCAAAAAGAGGATTCTTTTTTTATATTATAAGAGGTGTGTTGACTGATGTTTTTCAAAATAAAAAAAGAGCCTTTAAGTGTAATGAATAGCTTTACTTAAAAGTGTTAGTTATGAGTGGATTAAGATCAAAAAAATGTCCCGTAGATAGTTTTTTTATCTATAACTTGATAGATAAAAATAAATTATGATTCTGAAGTATAATTGCATCTAAAGTGCTAATTTTGTAATCGATTATAAGTAAGAAGAAGAATCAGAAGATAAAACTATCCAAGTCGTTCTTACTAAAAAGAAAGACTTATTACCGTGAGTAACATAATATAAAAACAGAAAAATAAATAATAAACAAATAACAGATTATGAAAGAATTAGTACATGGGCTACTCTCAGTAGCTGCCAACTTAAATAAGTTTGGCTTGAATTTCTTACGTGTAGGAATATTCATCGTTTTTGTGTGGATTGGAGGATTGAAGTTTGCTAAATACGAGGCAGATGGTATTGTTCCATTCGTAGCAAATAGTCCATTTATGAGTTTCTTCTATGAAAAAAAGAGGCTCCAGAGTATAAGCAATATAAGAACAAAGAAGGTGAATTGGTGCTTAAAAAAACCGCCAATGGCACGAAGCAAATAACACATATGGTTTTTCTAAAGGGATTGGGAATTCTCATTATGTCGATTGGTGTTTTAACCTTGTTGGGTATCTTCACACCTAAAAATCGGTATCTTTGGAGAACTACTTGTGATTGTAATGACAATAGGAACACTATCGTTCTTGGTGACAACTCCTGAATGTTGGGTACCAGATTTGGGTAGTGGCGAGCATGGATTCCCGCTGCTTTCGGGTGCAGGTAGATTGGTGTTGAAAGATATTGTGATTCTTTCAGGAGCCGTAGTTCTGCTTTCTGATTCGGCAAAGAAATTGTTAGCTCAATGCAAATTATAAGAACTCGAATTTCAGATAATAATAAGTGGTAAAGCATATTATGAGGCTTTAGTATATGGTTCTTGTCGAAAGGCAAGAACCATTTTTCGTTTTTATTCTTCGAAAGATAAACAAGGCGAAAATGAAGTCAATGGGGATAAAAAACGATTTTATTTCCGATTTGTCGCCTAACTTCGTGTTTTTTCAACTATCTTTGCAATAATAATATTCTACAACTCATTGTATCACATAACAAAAGAAATAATAATGGATAATTTGAGAACCCTTTTTTTGCAGAGAAACTTTTTAAAGATTGAAGCTATAAAAGTTCAACCAAACAACCTTTTTACATGGGCAAGTGGCTGGAAATCGCCTTTCTATTGCGATAATCGTCAAACCCTTTCTTATCCTGATATTCGCAGATTTGTGAAATTAGAAATGGCTCATGCTATTCTAAAACATTTCCACAATGTAGACGCTATAGCTGGTGTTGCTACCGCAGGTATCCCACAAGGAGCTCTTGTTGCAGAAGAACTAGGACTTCCTTTCTGCTATGTTAGAAGTAAACCAAAAGATCATGGTTTGGAAAACCTTATCGAAGGAAAGCTAAAAGAAGGCTCAAACGTTGTTGTGATCGAAGACTTAATCTCAACAGGAGGTAGCTCTTTGAAAGCTGTTGAGGCGCTTCGTCGCTCAGGTGCTAATGTTGTTGGTATGGTTGCAGCATTTACTTATGGTTTTGATGTGGCACAACAAGCATTCGATTCGGCAAATGTCCCATTAGTAACTCTAACAGACTATGAGCATGTAGTGGCTAAAGCATTAGAGATAGGCTATATCAAAGAAAACGATATCGCATTACTTGATAGCTGGAGAAGTAATCCTTCAGAATTCGGTAAATAACGAAACGCTTTCGAAGAATAGCACAATTATAAATCAAAAGAAATAAAAAAATGTCGAGTAAATTCGAAAGTAGCGTACGTCAAATACCCTATAGTCAAGAGTTAGTATATAACACTTTAAGTAATTTAGAGAACCTCGAAAAGGTGAAAGATCGTCTTCCTGAAGACCAAATCAATAACCTTTCGTTCGATAATGATAGTATATCAATTAGCGCAGGTGCTGTTGGTTCTGTGAAATTGAGAATCATTGAACGCACAGAGTTCGACTGTATTAAATTCGAAGCACAAGAGAGTCCGTTGCCATTTTTAACTTCTGGATTCAGATTCTTCCTGTAACTTCGGATAGCTGTAAGATGAAACTTACTATCAAGGCAGAGATTAGTATGTTCTTAAAGCCAATGGTGAGCAAGCCTTTAAACGAAGGTATTGAAAAACTTGCAGATATACTTCAAAACATTCCTTATGGTCAATAATATCGCAAAAAGAATCGTTCCACTTTGTTTTCTCCTATTATTATTAATAGGTGTGGGCTGTTCTGGCGATGAATTTAAATATACAACAAAGCACGCCAACTTTGTGTTCGATACCCGTTTGCATGGTCATTCGGCAGCATTAGCAACAGCCTTGGGCAACGTTGGCGTGTTTTGCTCTGTATCAGAGACCCTTTCTGGTGGACAAAGAAGTTTTTCGCTTTTGATAACCATCAGGGCTTTGGTTGATGTCGTTCCATTTAATGCAATCGACACACGTCAAACTCAAATATTAGGGCAAAACAACCTCCTTATAGTGGGGTATGGCAATTTAGATACGCCAGCTCCATTTTTTGCCTACGACGGAGAGTGTCCACATTGTTTCGACTATAATGCTATTCCCTTGAAAAGTTACCCTCTTTCGGTGAATAGTGCAGGTATAGCGCAGTGCAAAAACTGCAAAAGAGCCTTTAATCTCAATACAGGTGGAAACATGATTCAAGGCGAAGGACGTTATCGTTTGGTTGTTTATCGTGCTTCAAACACCCCAAAAGAGGTTGTAATAGTAAAGAATTAAAGATATAATGTTAAATAATGTATATTGCTATTGCGTTTTAAATTATTTGCATTACCTTTGCACCCAGTAATAAAAGCGGAAATAGCTCAGTTGGTAGAGCACAACCTTGCCAAGGTTGGGGTCGCGAGTTCGAGTCTCGTTTTCCGCTCTTTTACTTTCTAATTAGGCTACCGCAATGGTGGAATTGGTAGACACGAGGGACTTAAAATCCCTTGGCCAGTGATGGCTGTGCGGGTTCGAGTCCCGCTCGCGGTACAATCCTTAAAACATTAAATCTTATGTTTAGAAATACCATTCTAACGCTTTCTGCTTCTACCTTATTCCTTTTTACATCTTGTTCTAAACTCAAAAGCTTGTCAGCAGATAAGTTTACAGTAGTTCCAACACCCTTAGAAGTAAAGGCAGGTCAAGTAGATGCCGCCATAACAACATTGTTTCCAGAAAAGTATATGCAGCGCAATGTAGTGCTAACTCTTGTTCCAGAGCTACGTTCTAGCGATGGTTTCAGTTGTTAAAAGGCACTTCAGCTACATTCCAAGGAGAAAGAGTTTTTAGGAAACAATCCATCGGTATCTTATCGTTTAGGTGGACGTTTTACCATCAAAACAGCGTTTGCTTATACCCCAGAAATGCAAAAAAGCGACCTTTATGTCACTTTCAATGCATTGCAAGGAAATAAGAAGGTTAATCTAAATCCAGTAAGAATAGGTTATGGAGTAATTGCTACTTCAGAGCTATATAAGAACATCTTATTCGAAGATGGAGGCTGCTTGGCTCCCGATTCTTTTGAACGTGTAAAGAAAGAGAAGCAAGAGGCAAACATCAAATTCTTGGTAAATCAAGCTAATTTGCGTAAGAGCGAATTACAAAGCAATTCTATTCATGATTTTGTTCGCATGCTCAAGAAAATCAATAGCGAGCGTGAAAGCCTCATATTAAATAATATTGAGGTGAAAGCTTATGCGTCTCCAGAAGGCGGTTTCAGCTTTTAATGACAAGCTTGCGAATAAGCGTCAGAACACAGGAGAAGGCTATGTGAAAGACCAACTCAAGGCTAATAAGATGTCAACTGCCATCGATGCAGGTTATACTGCACAAGACTGGGAAGGCTTTCAAAAAGCTCGTTCAAGTGTCAAACATACAAGATAAAGACGTGATTTTGCGTGTATTGTCTATGTATAAGGATCCACAAGAACGTGAACAACAAATAAGAAACATGAGTGAAGGCTTTAGAGAGCTTGCAAATGGAATTCTTCCAGAGCTTAGAAGAGCACGACTTGTGATCAATTATGAGGTTGTTGGCCGCAGTGATGACGAGATAGCAGAGCAATATAAGAAAGATCCTGTTAAGCTAAGTGCCGACGAATTGCTTTTATTATGCAACTCTTGTAGACGGCACAAAGACAGAAGAAGTGTATCAAACAGCAGCTAGTTTGTATGATAAAGACTACAGAGCGTTCAACAATCTTGCTACTCTTGAATTAAAGAAAGGCAATGAAATAAAGGCGAAGTCTTATTTAGAGCAAGCTTTAAGAGTAAATAGTAAGGCGCCAGAAGCCCTTGCAAACCTTGGTTTGATAGACCTAATGCACGGCAATCTTGCACAAGCAGAAGTGCAAATAGCAAATGCTTCAGGAACAAATAACACCGCTTATGCCACTGCTGCCCTTGCTTTTGCAAAAGGAAAGTATGCAGATGCAGAGCGAGATTTAGCCGATTCAAACACCAATTTAGCTGCACTTGCTCATTTGATGAATAACAATTATGCTGCAGCTGCGCAAACTTTAGACGAAGTAAAGCACAAAACCGCTTACACCCACTACATTCATGCCATCGTAGCAGCACGTAGAGGCAACAAGTTCTCAGCAACTTCGCATCTTGAAGAAGCGCTAAAAACTCAATCCATCTTTAAAGACTTATGCCGATAAAGATTTGGAATTGAAAAATCATTAAATAAGATAATGTGACTTAAAAAGGGAGTCAGATCCCTTCAATAACATATATGAGACTATTCGCTTATATAGCAACACTCACCTTGATTATGGTTTCTTGTGGTACCGATAGCAAGCATTTTAAGCTAGAGGGACGCTTGTTAAACCTCAATCAAGGTGAGTTTTATGTTTATAGTCCCGACGGAGGCATTGAAGGATTCGACACAATACGAGTTGAAGCAGGTCGATTTGTATACCAAACAGAGTGCGAGCATTCCTCAATATTGATGCTCGTTTTCCCTAACTTCAGCGAGCAACCCATCTTTATGGAACCAGGTGAGAGCGTAACTCTCGACGGAGACGCATCGCATTTGAAAGAAATCACCACCAAAGGCACCAAAGACAATAAGCTGATGAATGGTGTTCGAGAGCAAATGGCATCGGCATCGCCTCCAAAGCGAATAGAGTATGCAAAGCAATTTATAGAAGATCACCCCGAATCGCTCGTTAGTTCGTATTTGCTTTACAAGTACTTCTTGCAAACCACCACGCCCAATTACACACTTGCAAAGCAGCTTTTAGCACTGATGTTAAAAGAACAGCCCCGCAATGGTTTCCTTGTTCGTATGCAACAGCAAGTAGAAGGACTTGCAAACACAGAAAAAGGCAAGGCATTATCCTCTTTTTCTGCCACCGACATTAAAGGAAACACCATTTCAAGTGCAGTCCTCTCCAAGGCAGATTGTGCCGTTATCACCGCTTGGGCTACATGGGATTACAACGCATATTCAACCCTCAGTACTTTAAAAGAACTAAAAAGTACAGCAGGAAACAAACTCTCTATCTTAACAGTTAGCGTCGATGCATCGAAAGAAACCGTTAAGACAGCAGTAGAATCGAACGAACTTTCTTGGAATATAGTTTGCGATGAGCAACTTTTTGGCGGTAAGTTAATCCGCTCATTAGGTTTCTTCTCGCCAACAGATAATATCGTGTTACAACGTGGAAAGATAGTAGCTCGAAACCTAAAGAACGAAGAATTAAAGAAGAAAGTAGAAGAACTCACCCGATAGGACATAGCTCCTATACCCCCAAACAACAACCTTTACCCTAAAAGAACATCAAAAACCAACCTTTTTTCTCCTTCTTTCCCTTCGTCTACACCCATTCACACTATACAACTAACCAAAAAACACCTATCATCTTTTATGCTCGTAAAAACCTATTGTGCCGCCGTTAATGGCTTAAATGTAACCACCGTCACCATAGAAGTAAGTCTTGTAAATGGCGTTTTATATCATTTCACAGGTTTAGGCGATGAAGCAGTGCGAGAAGGTCGTGACCGAATTGCAGCCGCTTTGCAATATAATGGATACAAATTTCCCCATGCCGACATCACAGTAAACATGGCACCAGCCGACTTGCGCAAAGAAGGTAGCTCGTTTGATTTACCCTTAGCCCTTGCCATTCTTGCCGCAAATGGCGACATAGTGTCCGACATTATTTCGCAATATATGTTCGTTGGCGAGCTAAGTCTCGATGGTTCGTTGCAACCTATTAAGGGAGCGCTACCCATTGCCATACGAGCAAGAGCAGAAAAGTTCAGAGGTTTGATTGTTCCTAAGGCCAATGTGCGAGAAGCTGCCGTGGTAAATAATCTCGATGTGTATGGAATGGAGAACATAAAAGACGTGATCGACTTTCTAACACAGCGCAACACCAGTTTTCAACCCACCGTTATCGACACCCGAAAAGAGTTTTACGAACACCAATATAATTTCGATTTAGACTTCGAAGACGTGCGAGGTCAAGACAATGTGAAGCGTGCAATGGAAGTAGCAGCAGCGGGTGGGCACAACTTAATCATGATAGGTCCTCCAGGAAGTGGCAAGAGTATGATGGCAAAACGCCTTCCTTCCATTCTTCCACCGTTGTCGCTTGCCGAGAGTTTAGAAACCACACAGATCCATAGTATAGCAGGAAAGCTGGGCAAAAACATGTCGCTCATCTCGCAACGACCCTTTCGTGCGCCCCATCACACCATTTCTGAGGTGGCACTTGTAGGCGGAGGAGCCTCTCCACAGCCTGGAGAAATATCGCTTGCCCATAATGGTTTGTTGTTTGCAGACGAGCTACCCGAGTTCAATAAATCAACCCTCGAAGTGCTTCGACAGCCTTTAGAAGACCGAAAAATCACCATTTCCCGAGCCAAATACACCATCGAATTCCCTTGTTCGTTTATGTTTGTAGCATCGATGAATCCCTGTCCGTGCGGTTATTATGGCGATCCCACGCATCATTGTGTGTGCATGCCAGGGCAGATTGCTCGTTATATGAGTAAAATCAGCGGTCCACTTCTCGACCGAATAGACATTCAAGTAGAGATAACACCTGTGCCTTTCAAAGACATTTCGAAGGCAAAACCAGGCGAGAGCAGCGCTGCTATTCGAGAAAGAGTGATTAAAGCACGTGCAATACAAGAAGAAAGATACAAAGACGTGAAAGGAATTCATTGCAATGCACAGATGACCGAGCGAATGATTCATCAGTATGCCGAGCCCAATCAGGTAGGAATTGAATTGCTAAAAACCGCTATGGAACGATTAAGTTTATCGGCACGAGCCTATAACCGCATATTAAAAGTGGCACGAACCATTGCCGATTTGGCAGGAAGTGAGCAGGTGTTAGAACAACATTTATACGAAGCTATAGGCTATCGAAACTTAGATAGGGGCGATTGGTCGGAGCGTGGAGCACGCTAATCCGCTCGTTTTTCTCTTTTTGGTTATCCGTTTCTTATCCCCAACAAATGTAGCGAATGTTTCGCAGTTGCATTGTTGGGGCTTTTTCATGTCCTTTTCCTTTCAATATAAAAGCATTGACTTTAGGTTGTAAAAGCATTGAAATTACATCGCAAAAGGATAGCTATTGCAATGTAAAAGCACTGCAATTAGAATATAGGCGGAATGAAATAGAAAGACATAGGCTTTTTTTCTTATATATATAATAAGGTGTAAACCGAAACCACTCGTTCTGTTTATATATCTTAATTGCATTTTTTTATCGTAATAAAAAAATTAGTACTATCGCATTTGCATTAAAACTGCATGTTTATGCTAAAAAAACTTCTGATAAAGGGCTTAATTTTTTTGATGCACATCAAAAAGTTGTTTTTATCCTTTCAAGTGTTAAAAAAACGAATACTAAAAGGTGTTATTTTATCTATTTTATCATGCGTTTAAATAATTATTAACGTTTTTCTGTGAACACTTTTTTTAACGTGTATCTTTACACCCAGTTTTGAGAGGCTTATCATTTTTTTAAGTTGCTCATCACCTAAACTAAACACGATAATTATTTATAAACACTTAAACTAATAAACAATGAGACAAAGCAGTTTAAACAATCCGCGGCGAATGTGGATGATGCTTCTATTTGCAATGATGTCTGTTGCCACTTGGGCACAAACTCATTTGGTAAAAGGTGTCGTAAAAAGACGATAGTGGCGAACCTCTAATTGGTGTAACCGTTAGAGAAGTAGGCGCAAAGGCAAATAGTATTACTGATATCGATGGTAATTATAGCATCCAATGCGCTTCGAACGCAACACTACAGTTCGATTATATCGGCTATGAAACACAAAAAGTAGGCGTGGGTGGACGCAGCGTTGTAGACGTTACACTTCACTCTTCTGCTCAAAAACTTAATGAAGTGGTTGTCGTAGGTTTCGGTTCTCAAAAGAAAGCAAACCTTACTGGAGCCGTTTCTACAGTGACAGCTAAAGATCTTACTGCACGTCCTGTGAACAACGTAAAGGACGCTTTGCAAGGTATGGTGCCTGGTATGAACTTCACAACAGGTGCTAATGGTGGTGCTTTGAATTCAAGTAAAAGCTTTAATATTCGTGGTACAGGTACCATTGGTGCAGGTTCTAACCTTGCTCCACTTGTCTTAATCGACGGTATGGAAGGCGATTTGAACACTCTTAACCCACAAGATATCGAGAACATATCAGTGTTGAAAGATGCTTCTGCATCTTCTATCTATGGTTCAAGAGCTGCTGGTGGTGTTGTGTTGGTAACAACAAGAGGTGGTAAAGAAGGTAAGTTTACAGTGAACTATAACAACTCTTTCCGCTTCAATAGCTTGCTAAACGTTCCTGATATGCTTGACTCTTACACATGGGCGCTATACATGAACGATGCATCTGTTAACTCAGGTGCTGGTGTTTGGTTCTCTGATCAAAAGCTTGCAGCGCTTAAAGAGGCTCAAACTAACGGTACAATGGCAAAAATGTTCCGCAATGGTGCAAACAAATGGGAAGTTTGGGACGATAACGACAAATTGCCATTAGGTAACACCAACTGGTTTAAAGAATTCTTCGGAACATCTTTCTCACAAGAGCACAACGTTAGTTTAACAGGTGGTAGCGATCGTTTGAAATACTACTTCTCTGCTAACTACCTCGGACAAGATGGTATCTTGCGTTATGGTAAAGAAGCTCGTAACCGCTATAACCTCACTGGTAAGGTGAATGCTAACATCACAGATTGGCTTAACTTCTCATACAGCACACGTTTTGCACGTGTAGATAACACTGCACCTTATACTTTAGGAGCAGGCGGTGGCTTGTTCTATCACCAGGTAGTACGCCGTTGGCCTATCATTCCTGTAAAGGATCCTAACGGACATTATGTAGATGCTACATACATTAATCAATTGTTAGATGGCGGTGTTAACGAATCACAAGAAGATCAATTGGCACAACAACTTGCATTAGTTGTTACTCCTATCAAAGATTGGAACATTCACTTAGAATTCAACTATCGTGCAAATAACACTTTCAATCACCAAGATTGGCAAACAGTTTATGCCTATGATGCAGATGACAAACCATACGTTATAGACAATTCTGTATCTGGTGTTTACGAATATGCATACAAGAGCAACTATTTCAACCCTAACTTCTACACAGATTATACTCGTTCATTTGGCGATCATAACATGAAAGTGATGTTGGGTTATCAAAGCGAATGGTTGCACCAACGCTTATTCACTGCTCAACAAAAGAACATGATTAGCGGTATTCCTACACTTAACACAACAACAAGCGACCCAAGTGTAACTGGAGGTCCAGCTACTTGGAGTACAGCAGGTTTCTTCGGACGTCTTAACTACGACTATAAAGGACGCTACTTGTTCGAAGCTAACTTAAGATACGATGGTAGTTCACGCTTCACTCGTGAAAAGAGATGGAACCTATTCCCATCATTCTCATTCGGTTGGAACATCGCACAAGAAAGCTTCTGGGCTTCAATGCAAAAGCATATCAACACTCTTAAGCTTCGTGCTTCATGGGGACAATTGGGTAACCAAAAATACAGATAACTGGTATCCATTCTACCAAACCATTCCTTATAAGACTAAGAATGGTAACTGGTTGGTTAACGGACAAAAAGACAAACGTAGCTGAAGACCCAGCTCTTATCTCTGCTCTTCTAACATGGGAAAAGAACAGAACATGGGAAATTGGTTTGGATTGGGGTGCTTTGAACAACCGCTTAACTGGTTCATTCGATTACTTCCAACGTAAGACTTTCGACATGGTAGGTCCTGCTCCTGAGCTTCCAGACGTACTAGGTGCTGCTGTTCCAAAGGTAAACAACCTCGATATGACATCTAAAGGTTGGGAACTTCAATTGTCATGGCGTGATAGAATCGCTGATTTCCGCTATGGTGTTACATTCAACTTGTCAGACAACTTCGTTACAATCGATAAGTATCCTAACCCATCAAAGACAATCGGTACACACTATGCAGGTTCTCGTTTAGGCGATATTTGGGGTTATACAACTGTTGGTATTGCAAAAACTCAAGAAGAAATGGATGCTCACTTAGCTAAAGCTAACCAAAGTGCAATTGGTAGTAACTGGTCTGCTGGTGATATTATGTATGCCGACTTAGATGGCGATAACAAAGTAAATGGTGGTGAAGGAACAGCTGATAAACCAGGTGATAAACGTATCATTGGTAACTCAACTCCACGCTATAACTTTGGTTTGAACCTCGATGCAGCTTGGAAAGGCTTCGACTTAAAGATCTTCTTCCAAGGTACTTTGAAGAGAGATTTCGATGCTGGAGGTCCAATGTTCTGGGGTGCTTTAGGACAAGGAAAGTGGCAAGGACTTGGATTTAAGGAACACTTAGATTACTTCCGTGCAGAGGCTAACCACCCATTAGGACAAAAATCTTGATAGCTATTATCCAAGATTAGCTTGGAATGGTGGCCGTAATACACAAACACAAACACGTTATTTGCAAAATGCAGCATACTGCAGATTGAAGAATATCACATTAGGTTATACTCTACCTGCTGCTCTTACAAAGAGAATTGCATTACAAAACGTTCGTGTTTTCGTATCTGCAGAGAATATTCTAACAATCACAGACTTCGTGAAGACATCTGATCCAGAGCTTGCTGGTATTGGACAATATGGATTTGGTAAGACTTATCCATTGACAAAATCATTCTCAATGGGTCTAAGTGTAACATTCTAAAAAGCTTACTTATTATGAAACTAAAATATATTAGCAGTATCCTCTTTGTAGGATTAACGCTCACTACATTCACTGCATGTAATGACTTTCTAGATAGAGAACCTGAAGATAAGGTTACACCTGAAAAGTTCTTCCAATCTGAAAGCGATTTGGCAGACTATGCAATAAAGTACTATAGCTTCTCAACTCTTAATCCAGGGTCTTATGGTATGGGTACTTTTTGCAGATGATAATGCAACTGATAACCAAGCAGCAGTTGACTATTCAAATTACTGGGTGCCTGGAAACTGGCAAGTTCCCGCTAACTCTGGTAGTGAATGGAACTTCGAACAGATTCACCATTGCAACTATTTCTTCGAGAAAGTGTTGCCAAAAATATCAAGCAGGAACACTAAAGGGTAATCCTGATAACGTTAAGCACTACATCGGAGAAGTGTACTTCTTGCGTGCTAAAGCTTATTTTCGATAAACTCTCAACTATTGGAGATTGTCCTATTATTAAAGAGGTTTTAGCAGACGATAGAAAGGTGTTGCTCGACAATTCTAAGCGTCAACCACAACACAAAGTGGCTCGTTTTATCTTAGAAGACCTCGACAAAGCGATCGAACTTTTGAAGGAAGATGCACCTGGAGGACGTAACAGAATAAGCAAAAATGTGGCTTATTTATTCCGCTCTCGTGTAGCTCTTTACGAAGGAACATGGCTCAAATACCACAAAGGAACAGCCCTTGTTCCTGGTGGAAGCGGTTGGCCTGGAGACGCAGCAGACGTTGCTGGCTTCAATATTGATAGTGAAATCGATTACTTCTTAGGTGAAGCTATGGCCTCTGCAAAAGTAGTTGGCGACAAAGTGGTAGACAACTTAGCAGCTAATACAGATGTTCGTGATGGTCAAGATGCAAGCTTGAAGAGCGCAAACCCATACTTTACAATGTTCAGTATGCCTGACTTAGCAAGCTATCCTGAAGTGCTTATGTGGCGTCAATACAATGTAGAACAAGGCGTAACTCATAACATCCAAATGCAATTAGGACGTAATGGTGGTGGTACAGGTTACACACGTGGCTATGTAAACTCATTCCTAATGCGTAATGGTTTGCCTATTTATGCTACAGGATCTGGCTATAACAGCAACTGGGAAACACAAGGTGTGAAAGCTACTTTGCAAGATCGTGACTCTCGTATCCAACTATTCTGTAAGGAAGATGGTGACGTACTAACTTACACCAATGGTGCAGCAGCAGGTTCATTTGATATGACTTGGTTAGCAAAAGGTAACAACGAAACACGTATTGTTACTGGTTTTGCAGTGAAGAAAGGTTTGAACTACGACTCTCAACAACAACAAGAACACCATAAAGGTGTATCTGCAAGCGTTGTATTCCGTGGTGCAGAAGCTCTTCTTAACTACATGGAAGCATCGTATGAAAAAGAACCAAACAATCGATGCAACAGCGGCTAAGTATTGGAAAGCGCTACGTACTCGTGCTAAAGTGGATCCAGATTACACCAAAACAATTAATGCAACAGTTATGACTGAAGAAGCTAAGAACGACTTCGGAGCATACTCTCACGGTGCATTGGTTAACACAACACTTTACAATATACGTCGTGAACGTCGTAATGAGTTCATCGCTGAAGGTATGCGTCTAAATGACTTACGTCGTTGGAGAGCTCTAGATCAAGTGAATGGATACCAAATTGAGGGTATGAGATACTGGGGTTCAATCTACGAAGGTGCGTTAGTTGATAAAGATGGAGTAAACCTTGTGATTGTAAATGTTGAGCAAGGTAAGGGTAATATGTCTGATAAAACAATCAGTGGAGTATATGTTCGTCCTTACCAATTGAGTAAGGTTAACAACTCAGTGTTCAACGGTTACCGTTTCACAGAGGCTCACTATCTAACTCCTCTTGCACAAAGTGTATTCCGTAAGTCATCTACTGCAGCTGATAACAACATCGATCAATCTGTTGTTTATCAAAAATCCAGGATGGCCAAAGGTTGCTGGACAAGGACCTATTGGAGTGCAATAATAGCATAGAAGGCTAAGAATAGATTTGATTAATACCAATGGTCGTGTGCCCAAAAGCGTGACAACGCTTTGGCGCACGGCCTTTTTCTTTATCCATTTTTGGTGAGATAAGAAGCGAATAGCAGCGCAACTATGAGCAAAGACGATTGAAGAAGGGCAGAAAGGCTCTTCTTTTTGTATTTAAAGGAATTATTCCGTTGCGGTGAGCGAATACCTGCAAGGTGAAAGAAAAACAGCTTATAAGCCCTAAAATGGCTGGAGTAGGAGAGCGAATGAATATAAAAGGAAAGGAAAAAGGGCTATAAAAAGCATGTAACCCATTGGATCAGCATCACAAGAGCAAGAAGTTACTCTTCAATCACCAATAGGTTACACGCATATTCTTAAATAAAAGGTTTGCTTTCGATATCTCCTTGTATAGCAAGTCCTTTTGTTTGGGAACTGTTACAGTCTGCAAGAGTACTCTATAGGCTTCCTAACAAGGAACTGATTTGCCTTGAATTTCACCTTACTGCAACCATTTAACGAGAACCATTTAGAGGAAGTGTCAGACGATTTGCGATACATAGTCACCTCATTGTTACGGAAAACCAAGTTAGAAGTGCTCTTAGCCGATAGAATAGTCTGCCCATAACTGGTGAAACGGTTGTTGATGATGCGCACATTTTGATGCACAGGGCGTTTCTCATTGATGTCCGTATTCGATGGATTTAATTCAATTACAGCGTGTTTATTATTGTTATTGGCACAATCAAGGAAAGTATTATTTTCGATTAAAACATCTTTTACGGGACCAGACTCATACCAACCCGCAGCATCACCCTCAATAAGTATGGCACTCATACCCGTTTTATAGAACACGTTTTCACTGATAACCGCTCGTCGGGGCGTTGTAACCAAAATGCCACGAGTACTTGTTCGAGTGAAATAACAATTGCGAATCTCCACCTCAGGCGTACAAGTCATGTTCTCAAGGCAATCGCTTTGCAGTTCAATATCGTGTTGAATAGGTTTCGTTAGCGTTACTTCTACAATCCTGTTCGATAACAGTTTGGCAGTTTTAATCACCGCTTGAGCATAGCGTTGCATAGTAGATGGGCGCACAAAAGCCACCGTGTCGCCCTCGAAAAAGGCATTAAAATCCATAGGTTTGAGGGTGCATAAAGCGCAGTTTAAGGGTATAGTCGTTCACCTTTTCCATAATGCGTAAGTTCGTTCCGTGCACATTAATGCAGTCATCTTGTGCGCCAGCAAACTTACAATTCACCACCTTCACCTTGCCCGAGCAACCCGAAAAGTGCATAAAGTCGGCAGAAGAAGCCAATAATCTACCGCTATTTTGACGAGGCATGCAATATACATGGTTCATTTCAACATTCTTAGAGAATTGACTAACGATGCCCAATCCATGCATATAGTGCACTCCAACATTCTTAAAAAGTAATGTCTTCGCTTTCATAAATCAACATTCCCACCTGATCACGAATAATATCTCTAATCGTTAAAGTGTGGTTTAGCTTGCATTGAGCCGTGTCGGTAGTTTCAAAAAAAGCACCACATGTGGAGCCAATTCAGTGGCTTTTAGCCTTTGCAAGAACATTCCAAGCCTGGCTATAATAAAAAAATGTTCTGTAGTGGGATTGTATTCGATGCAATGTGGAATATTGGTGCGCCAACCCTCTCCATAGAGCGTTATCTTACCATCTTTGATGGCATATCGTGAGTCAGGATGAAACTTAGCAACCACCCCTTTCTCATTTATTTGAGTGAGAGTAAGCTCAGATCCGCCAGGTCTTTCAAAGTCGATGTGAATGTTTTGCAAAGTCATTTTTCTTGCAATGTTCAAATGCAAGCATCGTAACTTTGCCATGAAACATCAGAGTTGCACCATTTCCTTCAATGGTTAAGCCCTCCATATCTTCGAAAAACATACCTATTGTTTTTATTTTCGATGGACATTCGCTTTCCGAAGAGGTGTTGGTTATAAAGAATTTTTTGTAGGTTGCGCCTTCAGTCCACAAGTCATAACGTCCCTTTTCAAACACCAATACCTTAGAGTTGAATTGCTTACAATCGGCAATAGCAGCCTCCAAACGTTCGGTTTGGTTCTCGTAAGTGTCGGGAGTCACACCATAATCGGCTACAAAAATGGTATCTTTTTGAGTGGCAAAGAGTGGGGAAGCCGATAAAAAGCACATTAAAAAAAGCGATAAGTAATATCTTTTCATAGTGAAACGTAAAGTGTTGATGTTGTAGGGGCGTGTTGCCCTTGTATTCAATGTGATGTAAATGCTTTGTTTAGACAGATATTCAGTAAGCCGACAGCGAGTGGTTGTTGGCTGAAAGGATAGCAATGGGCAAAATGAGCCTACCTTTTTATCCTTCTGAAAACCTGAAAATGCAAAGGAATCATCGTTTAGATGTTCCACACAAAGTTACAAAAATATTCTATATAGCACGCCCCTTCTACTCGGCTTTATAGGTAGTGCCCAACAAAAGCACTGCTTTTGCATGCTAAAAGCAGTGCAATTACACAGCAATAACAATGCTTTTATGGGGCAATAGCATAGCTTTTACTTCAGTGTTGAAATGCCATCAAAATGGCAAGTCAGTCACCCTTCCCATTCAATACATCACCCTCAGCATCTCTTTTCTTTCCTTCTACATCGAAAAAGAAAGTAGAATAGGAGTTAAAAAAATGCCCTCTAATTAAGATTATATAACAAAAAAGAGAGATTAGAGTGCTTTATGAACCCACAAATTATAATACCTTTGCAAACAAATTGAGAACAGAGCAAAGACCCGTTCAATGCACTTTGCATGCCGAAAGCCAAATAAACCAATGTTTAAAAGGATTAGCGCATATTGTTAGAGGGCAAAAAACGAGATTGCTTGCTGTTACTTTTGTTTTCTTTTGGCAACTCCAACACAACGTGTTTGGTGGGTGATTACAAACCGAAAAATAAAGATGTTTGAAAGGCGTTGCATTGAAAAGAAACACTGAAAGGACGGTAAACTTTACATCAACATGGGTTTAATAAAGTTTATAAAGACATGGACCTTGCCCCTGTCTATCACCTTTGGGGCTGTTATTTATCTCATTTTTGCCTTCACTCCTTGCTTGTTGAGTGCGGCAATGCTGTTTGCGCCTTTCTTTAATGCAATCCTTCCGCTGTTCATGTTCTTAGTTCTCTTCGTTACATACTGTAAAGTAGACTTCAAAAAACTGCGTGTAACACGCTGGCATGGCTACGCTCTTGTGGCACAATTCAGCATCATTCTCCTTCTTTTTAGCACTCACATTGCTGTGGGGAAAAAAAGTGGTTCTAGGCTCGTATTTTGCGAGTCTATTCTTATTTGTGTCATCTGTCCATGTGCCACTGCTGCTGCTGTTGTCACCCAAAAGTTGGGCGGAAGCATCGAAGAAATGACCACTTATACCTATGTTTCTAACTTCTTTTCATCTATACTCATTCCCATCTGCCTGCCATTGGTAGACAATAGTTTGCACATTAGCTTCCTTTCGGCCTTCTTAAAGATACTTTATCAGGTGCTTTTAGTGCTCGTTTTGCCTATGTTTTTGGCTTATGTGGTAAAGAAAAGTATGAAGAATATTCATCGAAAGGATAGTGAGTGTGAAAGACCTTTCTTATTATCTTTGGGCTTGTTCGTTGCTTATTGTGAGCGGAACAACCATTAAAAACATTGTACATGCACAGGCAAGTGTGTTGTTTTTGTTGCTCATAGCGGTGGGAGGACTTGTAGTTTGCCTCGTACAATTTATGGTGGGAAGGTCTATTGGCTTGCGTTTTAATAGACGATTAGAGGCTGGTCAGAGCTTAGGACAAAAGAATACGGCTTTCGCAATATGGATTGCTAACGCCTATTTAACGCCCCTTTCAACAGTAGGACCAGGCTGTTACATTCTTTGGCAGAATATCATTAACAGTATAGAGATAGCTCGTTACGACAAACAAATGCTGAGAAAATGCCGAAAGGGCAGTGCTAATAGGGTCGAAACGGATAAGGAGCTATGAAACTGAGAAAATTGAGTTGAAAATAAAATGGATACATTAATAAAACAAAATACAATGTCTAATTTACGATTCCAAGTTGTTGCCGAGGCGTTTAAAAAGCGTCCTTTAGAAGTAGAAACACCTGCAGAACGCCCATCAGAGTTCTTTGCAAAGTATGTGTTTAACCGTGAGAAGATGTATAAATATCTTCCTTTAGATGTTTATAACAAGCTCATTGACGTGATAGATAATGGTTCGCACTTAGACCGTTCTATTGCAAATGCTGTGGCAAAAGGTATGAAACAGTGGGCAGAAGAATATGGAGTGACCCATTATACACACTGGTTTCAACCCCTAACAGAGGGAACTGCAGAGAAACATGACGCCTTTGTAGAACACGATGGCAAAGGAGGTTTGATTGAAGAGTTTAGCGGAAAGCTACTTGTTCAGCAAGAACCCGATGCATCTTCGTTCCCTAATGGAGGAATAAGAAATACTTTTGAGGCACGAGGATATTCGGCTTGGGATCCTACATCGCCTGTGTTTATCATCGACGACACGCTTTGTATTCCTACTATCTTTATCTCTTACACAGGTGAAGCACTCGACTATAAAGCACCACTTCTACGCTCTTTGCATGCAGTAGACGTGGCAACAACAGCCGTTTGTAAGTATTTCTACCCCGAAGTAAAGAAGGTTTCAACCAATTTAGGATGGGAACAAGAATACTTCCTCGTTGATGTAGACCTTTATTTGGCACGCCCCGACCTTATGTTAACAGGCAGAACACTGATGGGACACGATTCTGCTAAGAACCAACAGATGGACGATCACTACTTTGGAACTATTCCAGAGCGTGTACAAGCATTCATGAAAGACCTCGAAATACAAGCACTTGAATTAGGAATCCCATGTAAAACACGTCATAATGAGGTGGCTCCCAATCAGTTTGAGCTTGCTCCTATCTTCGAAGAGTGTAATCTTGCCATCGACCATAACATGCTTTTGATGTCGTTAATGAAGAAAGTGGCACGCAAACACGGCTTTAGAGCATTGCTACACGAAAAGCCTTTCGATGGAATTAATGGTAGTGGAAAGCACAATAACTGGAGTCTTTGCACCGACACTGGCGTTCTTTTGCACGCACCAGGAAAGACTCCCGAAGACAACTTGCGTTTTGTTGTATTCATTGTAGAGACCTTAATGGCTGTATATCGCCACGAAGCACTTCTAAAAGCATCTATAATGAGTGCCACTAACGCACATCGCTTGGGCGGACACGAGGCCCCTCCTGCCATTATCTCTGCGTTCTTGGGTCAACAACTCTCTGGTCTTTTAAAGCATATTGTAGACTCTGACAATGAAACGCTGTTCAATGTGGCAGATAAAAAAAGGGTATGAAATTAGACATTCCAGAGATACCTGAGCTGCTAATTGATAACACTGATAGAAACAGAACCAGTCCTTTTGCCTTCACAGGAAACCGCTTTGAGTTCAGAGCTGTGGGCAGTGAAGCTAACTGTGCCTCTGCTATGATTGTGTTAAATACCGCCTTTGCAGAAGCAATAACATTGTTCAAAGAACGTGTAGATGCACTTATTGCGAAGGGAGAAGACCAAACAAACGCAATAATCAACGTGCTTCGTGAAGACATTCGCACATGTGCTCCAATCGTATTCGAAGGCAATGGCTATTCAGAAGAATGGGTGGTAGAAGCTAAGAAACGTGGACTCGACTGCGAAACAAGCTGTCCTCTCATCTTTGATCACTATCTAAAGCCCGACTCCGTGGCGATGTTTGAGCGCACAAACGTGATGAAAAAGAACGAACTTGAGGCTCGTAACGAGGTGAAATGGGAAACTTATACCAAGCGAATTCAAATCGAAGCTCGTGTAATGGGCGACCTAACAATGAACCATGTCATTCCTGTTGCAACTCATTATCAAAGTCGTTTGGCTAAGAATGTACACAATATGTATGCTATTTTCGATGAATCAAAGGCTAAGAGCTTAACTTCTCGTAACCTAAAGATTATCGAAGAGATTGCAGAAAGAACCGAATGTATCGAGACTATGGTTGAGAATTTGGTGGAAGCACGTAAAGTTGCGAACAAAAATAGAAAGCGAAAGAGATAAAGCTATTGCGTATCACGACACCGTTGCGCCTATCATTGAGGACATAAGATACCACATTGATAAGCTCGAATTGATTGTTGCTGACGAGCTTTGGACACTTCCTAAGTACCGAGAACTATTGTTTATACGATAGTTCTGTGCTCTACTTTAAAGGTAGAAAGATGATAATATTATAATAAAAAGTTCTCTCTCGAACATGAATAAATCAATGTAAGAGAGAGAACTTCTGTATTTATAGAGTCAATAGCACTGCTATTGCGTTTATCCTACTTGGCTTCCGGGTTTCACTTCACGAAGAGTTGTGGTTACACTGAGCGACTCATCGAAGTCAACTGCAGATAAAATCATACCTTCACTGGTTATTCCCATGAGCTTACGAGGCTCGAAATTGGCGATGAAAAGAACGCTCTTGCCCACCAATTCCTCTGGTTCATAGAACTTAGCGATGCCACTTACAATTGTTCTTTCTTTGCCACTGCCATCGTCTAAGGTAAATTTCAAAAGCTTATTAGCCTTCTTCACCTTTTCACATGTTAAGACTTTGCCCACTCTAATGTCTAGTTTTTCAAAGTCTTCGTAGCTCACTACAGGCTTAATTGGCTTCGCTTTATAATTTGCTTGTTCGTTAGCTTTCTTAATGTTGTCGAGCTTTTCTAATTGGAAAGCAATTGTTTCGTCTTCAATCTTTTCGAAAAGTAGCTCAGGTTCAGCAAGCTGATGGCCTTGAGTTAGTAAGTCGGTAGCACCTAACTTGCTCCAATCTGCATTCTCAATGTGAATGAGTTGGCGTAGTTTCTTACTGCTAAATGGCAAGAAAGGCTCGAAAGCAATAGCCAAGTTAGCCACCAATTGCAAGCAAACATATAAGATAGTTTCAACTCGTTGAGGGTCAGTTTTCCATAATTTCCATGGCTCACAGTCGGTCATATACTTGTTTCCGATGCGTGCAATGTTCATAACTTCACGTTGAGCGTCACGGAATTTGTAGTTGTTAAGCAAGGTTTCCACCTTTTCTTTCACACCTTTTAGCTCGTTAAACACCTCTTTGTCGATGTCAAGAAGCTCGCCACAAGCAGGCACAACGCCATTGAAATACTTCTTAGTGAGCTGCAATGCACGATTAACAAAGTTGCCATACACTGCCACAAGCTCGTTATTATTGCGTTCTTGGTAATCTTTCCAAGTGAAATTATTATCCTTTGTTTCAGGCGCATTGGCTGTTAATACATAGCGAAGAACGTCTTGTTTGTTAGGTAATTCTTGCAGATACTCGTGCAACCAGATAGCCCAATTGCGAGAAGTACTGATCTTGTTGTCTTCAAGATTTAAGAATTCGTTAGCAGGAACGTTCTCAGGAAGGATATAATCTCCATGCGCTTTCAACATAGAAGGGAAGATAATGCAGTGGAACACGATGTTATCTTTACCAATAAAGTGCACCAATCGGGTTTCAGAATCTTGCCACCATTTCTTCCAATCGTTAGGATATAGCTCCTTAGTGTTAGATATATAGCCGATAGGAGCATCAAACCAAACATATAATACCTTTCCTTCTGCTCCCTCAACAGGCACAGGAATACCCCAATCGAGGTCTCTTGTCATGGCACGAGGTTGCAAATCGAGGTCTAACCAGCTTTTACATTGACCATAAACATTGGCTCTCCATTCCTTATGTCCTTCCAAAATCCACTCTTTAAGCCATGCTTGATAGTCGTTAAGAGGTAGATACCAGTTCTTAGTTTTGCGTAGAACAGGAGTCGAACCGCTGATAGTACTCTTTGGATTGATGAGTTCTGTGGGTGAAAGGTCACGTCCGCAGCTTTCGCATTGGTCGCCATAAGCACCCTGATTGTGGCAATGTGGACACTCGCCAGTGATGTATCTGTCTGCCAAGAACTGATGAGCTTCCTCGTCGTATAATTGTTCTGTTTCGCCTTCTTGTAGCTTATTGTTATCCAATAGGTGCTTAAAGAAAGTCAGAAGCAGTTTGTTTATGTGTTTCAGATGTTGTTCTACTATAAATATCGAAGCTGATACCAAAGTCAGAGAAGCTATCTTTTATAAGTTGATGATAACGGTCTACAACGTCTTGAGGAGTGATTCCTTCTTTCTTTGCACGAATAGTTATGGGCACACCATGCTCATCACTACCGCAAATAAATGCCACTTCTTCGCCCTTTAAACGAAGATATCTAACGTAAATGTCGGCTGGAATGTAAACACCAGCTAAGTGTCCGATGTGCACTCCACCGTTTGCATAGGGCAAAGCAGCCGTTACTGTGGTTCTTTTGTAATTCTTTTCTGCCATTGTATATAGTGTTATTTTATTCTCTTTATCTTGCAAATTTACGAATAAAAAATGAGAAGTAGGGGAAAAGCGCCCCACTTATGTCAAAAAGAGAGCAAGGAATAAACTATTCTTTGCTCTCTTTTTCTTTGTATATAACGTTGTTATTGCCGCTCGTAATTTCAAGACTATTGCGATTGGCAGCAATGAAACTGTCGATATGTCGAATGCGTTTCTCTTCGAGAATCTCGTCCACTGCAATTAAAATGCCCGTTTCTTCAACATCTCCAAAGCCCTTATTGATAGCTGTTCCGAATAATTTCATCGTAGGACTTAAGCCCATGTAGGCATTAATAAGAGGTGGAATGTTGTAGCCCATTTGTCGAATTTCTCGATTAAGAATCTTATAATTCTCTTTGAAAGAGTCGGCATTGAAAAGCTCCTCAAACACTTTCTCATCGGTTTCGAGCTTCAATGGCTTGGTAGGAACAATGAGCTTCTCTTTATCGTCGAAGTATTTTTTGAGGAAATAGAGAATCATATCTCTGCCATAACGGATGTAAGAGGGATACATGGTCATCTTTCCGAAGAAGTATTTCACTTTTGGATTGATAACAGTTAGTGCGCCTAATCCGTCCCAAAGATTGTCTAATGCAAAGATACTCTTAGTGTTAGTGCGTACATTTTGGTATTCGAGCGACACAAAAGAACGTCCAAGTTCAACCGAGTAAGGCATATAGTCTTTAATAAACTGGTCGCTAAAGTGGAACATGTGACTTGTTGCAAGCTTTGGTTGACCTGTCTTTTCGTCTAATTTCCCAATCCTCTCCAAACGAATATCTGTATCCTCCTATAATCTCTTCAGCCTCTGGATTCCACACAATAAGCTGTTTATAGCAGTTGGGGCAGGTATCGAATTCGTCGATATCCATACTCTTTTCCTGTGCCACCACCAGCCGTTCTGAAGGCGATTTCACGTAAACGTCCAATCTCTTTCATCACGTTTGGAGCATTATGTGCAGTGATTACATAAATCTCGTTGTGACTTTTATTGGTTATACGTAAACGCTTTTCAGGCGTAAGCTCACTTTTTAAAAGTTCTTTGTCGATAGCATTTATGATGGCTTCTTCCATGATTTTTGTTTGAAGAATTTATTTACTGTTGTAGTTGTTGCAATGAAATTGCGTTGCGATATTAAAGTTCGTACACTCGTTTTCTTTAACCTCTTGTGCCCATTCTAATGGCGTTTTCGACTTGTCGAAAGGTTTGCCAAGGAATAGGTTTTCCGATGGTGATGGTGAATGTTTTATGAACGTTTTTATACATTTCGTCTACAAGATAGAGCATAGCAAGATTGAAAGGAATGTGCAACATCTTTGCAGATGTTGGCCAAACGATAGAAGAATGGCGAGTTAGTTCCTTCGAAATGAATGGGAACAATGTCTCGTTGTGTGTCGACACTTTTGGTTATAAAGGTCTTTTTTTCCACTCCAAATCTCTCACCACTCCGTTCGTTTTTTTCTGCTACAAAGTCCTGCTGGAAACATTAAAAATATGGTTGTTTCCCTTGAAGCCTTCTTCAACCATTGCAGGGAAATTGCGACTTTGTTGTCCTGTTTTGTTGATGGCAATGCAAAGCGGAGCCAATCCAGGTAGGTTCATTAAGAGATCGTTCACCAAGTAACGAAAATTACTATCATAGTGCTGACCGATAACACTTCCGAGCGCAACTCCATCGATTCCGCCTAAAGGGATGATTCGAAACAAAGGTATAAAGCTTTCCATCGTCTTTGCTTGGAAGGTTTTTCTTCGCCTTTGATTTGGAGTGTGATGTCGAGATATTTCACACATTCTTTGAGCCAAGGTGTGCCCACTTTGTCTCTACTTTCGTATAAAAAAAGCGTTTACTTGGTCTTGATGAATGATGTGTTTTTAGATATCTTACGAGGAAAGAGGGTACAAATTTCGCCTTCGCTCCCATCTTTTCTTTTTAGTATTTTGTCGATATCTATTGTCTTCTCTGTCATGCTTTCTCTCTCTTGAAGTCTAGTCTAACAACTTGCAAAAAAATAACATTTCTTTTTTTCTAAAAAAATGCGATTTTGTGACGTATTTTTGTAGCCTTTTGTTCGCTTTGGTTGTACTAAAATTAATTTTTTTACACATAGAGTTGGGCGTGAGCATTATTTGTTAGTGAGAAGTGGGAGAGAAATGAGCGATAAAAGCAATACTTTTAGCAGGCAAAAGCATTGAGATTGGAGTGTAAAAAAACATTGACTTTGCAGAGCGAAATGACTGCTTTTGCAAAATGAAAGAAAACAACCCGTTCGCAACCTCTGTAAGTCGTCGAACGGGTTGATAATGATAGTGATTAGAAAAATTATTTCTTCTTCAATAAATCTTTATATTCTTTGGGGTTGTTGAGCAACTCAACAGCCTTTTTCCATTGCTTGTCTTGTTGCAAAGAGTGAACAATTCCGCCTTCTTGGAAATAGTATGCTTGAACGATGTCGTTAGCAAGTAGATTAGAAATGAACGCTTTGTTATATTCTAAGTCGTGTGCCACATTGTGTTGAAGCTTTTCTTTTAGAGCCTCTAACTGTGGTTTAGCATCGTTATAATAGCCTTCGAACTTAGCCAAACGAATGATATTTTCGAGATATTTAGAGGTTTCTCCGTCGTATTTAAAGCCGCTCTTAATCACCTTATCCTTAAATATTTGATAGTCGGCATCGCTGATTACGAACTTTTCAGGACTGCTAATGGTTGGGTGTTTAGCAATATAATCTACCTCATAGTTAAACATCACCTCGTTAGAGTCACGTACTCCTGCAAGATAGAACGCAATGTTTGGAACAGAATCTGCCTTTACTTCCACATCGGGAGTGATGCCACCGCCATCTTTAACAGCACGACCAAGACGAGTGTAGAAGGTCTTTGTTAATGAATCGGGCACGTGTTCCATACGTCCTCCGTTGCTATGTTTGTAGCGAATAGCTTGAATACACCGTCCACTTGGAATATAGTATTTACCTGTTGTGAGCTTCATTAGTCCGCCATAAGGCAAGTTAATCACCTGCTGAACAAGTCCTTTACCAAATGTTCTTGTGCCTAAAATCACTGCACGATCGAGGTCTTGCAAGCTACCACTTGTAATTTCACTCGCACTTGCACTGTTGCCGTCTACTAAAACAACGATAGGCATAACAGTATCTAAAGGCTCTTCGGTTGTTTTATATTCGGCATTAGCACGTTGAAGTTTTCCTTTTGTTTGTACAATAGTGATGCCTTTAGGTACGAACATGTTCACAATTTGAACAGCTTCGCCTAACGATCCACCGCCATTGCCACGCAAGTCGAGTACCAATCCCTTAGCACCTTTGCTCTTTAGATCGATGAAAGCAGATCTAACTTGCTTTGCACTGCCTTCGGTGAACGATGTATATTTTATGTAACCGATGTTTCCTGGTTGCATTCCATAATAGGGAACAGAAGGAAGTTGAATTGAACGTCGGGTGATTTTAAATGTAAGTACTTTTGATGTTGATGGGCGTTTTCACCTTTAATTTTAAACGAAGTGCCAGGCTCGCCACGTAAAGAATTGCTTACATAGCTATTGTCTTTGCCTGCCATTGGCTTGTCGTCGATACTCAATATGATGTCGCCTTTCTTCAAACCCGCTTCTGCTGCAGGGGTATTGGCATAAGCTTGGTCGATAACCACATTCTTTAATTGGTTGTTATATTTAATAAGTGCACCAATACCTGCATACTTTCCAGTGAGAGTGGTGTTGAGTTCGTCGTTCTTTTCTTTAGTATAATATTCAGTGTAAGGGTCTAAGCTGTGCAGCATAGAATTGATTCCATACCCTACAACCTCGTTAGCGTCGAGCGTATCTACGTACAGCAGGTCGAGATTTTTATAAATAGCATTAAACACATCAAGGTTTTTTGCCACTTTACTACTGTGGTTGTTGGTTTGAGCAACCATTGAAAAAGGTGCTAATGAGCACTGCAAGTAAAAAAATGCAATTCGTTTCATTTTCAATATAAATTTAGAAGAAGTTTCCTGTTAGGATAAGGCTATTATAATAAGGTAAAGGGCAATTTAGTTTCTTGTTCTTTATTTCTTATTACGTGTGTGTTTCGTTTTTCTTAGCTACCAAACAAACTTCTTTTGGTTGAAGATTCTTCTTTTAATTAAGTATTTACTATACAAAGATAGCGTTTTTACCATAAAACAAGCAAGAAAAAAACACGTGTAAAAAGTATTTTTTTCATCAAAATCGAAAAAAATAGGGAAAAATATTTGGAGGATTAAAAATAAACCTATTACCTTTTGCATCGCAATTAAGAACAATGCTTCAATAGCTCAGTTGGTTAGAGCACCTGACTGTTAATCAGGGGGTCGTTGGTTCAAGCCCATCTTGAAGCGCATAAGAGTACTAAGGTTTTTCTTTAGTACTCTTTTTGTTTTATATTCCTTTTTGTGCTCAAACCTACTGTGAATAGGGGATTGAGGCGGTGTAGATGAGCTGGAAAAAGCTTTTGCTCGTGGGGTATGAAAGGAAGGTTTTACTTGCTTATCAATGGTATAAAAACATTATTGAAAAAAACCTCTTTATAACAATTCATCGAAATAGAAAAAAAGTGGTGTGTTTTTTTCTTGTTCTTTCTTCATTTTCTTATTTCATTAGATCTTGTTTAGAATAAAAGGTGTGGAAAATAATAGAGAGATTGTAGTGTGATAGAAAAAGTTAGTCGCCTTAAACACCATGTTGTTATGTTTAAGGCGACTATCTAATAGTTCTCTGAAAATAAACTTTTATTTCTCGAAAGCGTTTCTTATTTTTTTCTGCTATTTGTGCAAGTTCATCTTGAGAAGGGGTTAATTTGGGCTTATGAAAGTTCATATCAGCCTCAGAATTCATTGGAACAAGATGAATATGTGCATGTGGAACTTCTAAACCAATAACGGTAACGCCAATCTTTATGCATGGCATTGCTGTTTTTAATGGCGTGTGCCACCTTCTTTGCAAAGACGTTCATAGCAGCCAAATCTTCGTCTGATAAATCGAAGATATAATCTACTTCTTGTTTGGGTACAACCAATGTGTGACCTAATGCCACTGGGTTGATGTCGAGAAAAAGCATAGAACTTATCGTTTTCGGCAATCTTATGTGAAGGAATTTCTCCTGCGATAATCTTTGAAAAAAATAGTCATAATAATTAGAGTTTTAGGTTAAACGGTAGGTTTAAGCAATGCTGATAGCATCGATGCGTAGTTTGATTGTGCCATTAGGAATCTTGATTTCGACCTCGTCTCCAACTTTTTTTGTTGAGCAGTCCTTGTGCAATAGGGGTAGTGATAGCCAATTTTCCCTCTTTAAGGTTGGCTTCGCTTTCGCTAACAATGGTGTAAGTCATCTTTGCATTGTTACCCAAGTTGGTCATAACCACTTTCGACATGATTTGTACAGCGTCTGCACTAAGAAGAGAAGTGTCGACGATCTTTGCTTCAGATAAAGACACTTTAATCTTATTAATCTTTGATTCTAAATGAGCTTGAGCCTCTTTTGCGGCATCATACTCAGAGTTTTCGCTTAAGTCTCCCTTATCTCTTGCTTCAGCAATAGCGGCAGATGCTTTAGGACGTTCTACCGATTCAAGATGCTTAAGTTCGGCTACTAATTTGTCGTAGCCTTCTTGTGACATGTAAGCCATAATGCGTTTATAATTTAAAGGTTTATACTCTTATGATTAAATAATAAAATTTGAATTCCAACACTCTTACTTCGAGGGTGCTGGAATTCATTTTATTGTAATTAAAAATCTTTTGTAAATATGTTTTTGCAAAGATAGGCATTGTTTTTTTAAGAAAAAGCAAATAATAGGCATTAAATTAATCATTTTAAAGAGTAAATGAGAAATTGATAAGACTACGAGTGTATTTGAAAAAAATAACGAAAAAAATGCAATAAATTGAAATATAATGGCTCTTTTTCTACCTTTTTAAGGGTTGGACGGTTGTAAAAGGGTTGAAATGAGTTTTCACCTATTTATATATATAGAAGCTGTTGTGTTAGGGGCTATGTGGGTGTTTTTGTTTTCGTGCAAATTTCACTCAAGAAGATGAAATGTTAAATGCTATAACTTTATTCGTGCTTTTCAATTTATAATAAAAAAATAAAAATATATATTCATTTATTCCTCATTTTAGTTCAATATCACTTATAATTTACTTTTTTTAGGGTCTGCAATGTTAAAAAAATACTTTAAATAAGGACACTATTATTCTTATTGTTTGGAATATATCCCCGATTGACTTACATTTGTGTTGTAACAGAGAGAAATTGAGCATATATATAAGTTTATAAGCATTGACGAGTAGAAATGTTTTTAAATTGTAACTTAATGCTACTTTACATGTTAGTTTTTTTCGTTGTTTTGATGAGAGCAGAGCAATGAAGAATATTTATTAGATGAGAGAAAAAGAGAAAATCAATTCTTTATTAATTAGAAACATATAGAAAGAGAACTTTATGAAGAAAAGACTAGCCATGTTTTTAGCTGGCATTTTCCTTTGTTTAGGAACTGCTTTAGCTCAAACTAAAAGTCTCGGGAGTGGTTATTGGTGCCGCTGATAACGAACCAGTTATTGGTGCAACTGTAACAGTTGTGGGCACAAAGATAGCTACTGTAACCGACATTGACGGAAAATTCTCGCTTTCAGTAAGCGAAAGTAATCCAAAAGTAACGATTAGTTATATTGGAATGGTGGCTCAAACACTTAACGGAACCACCAACATGAAAGTGCTATTGAAAAGCGATGCACAAGTATTATCAGACGTTGTGGTAACTGGTTTGACTAAAACCGACAGACGATTGTTTACTGGTGCAACCGACAAAGTAGATGCATCGAAAGCACGTTTGAGCGGAGTTGCAGACATTAGTCGTTCTCTCGAAGGACAAGCAGCAGGTGTTTCGGTTCAAAACGTTAGTGGAACTTTCGGCTCTGCACCTAAGATTCGTGTGCGTGGAGCAACCTCTATCTATGGTAGTTCTAAGCCTCTTTGGGTGGTAGACGGCGTTATTATGGAAGATGTTTCTAACGTAGGAGCAGACGATTTGGCTTCTGGTAACCCTGAAACACTTATCAGTTCGGCTATTGCAGGGCTTAACTCTGATGATATTGAGAGCTTCCAAATCCTTAAAGACGGTTCTGCTACATCTATATATGGTGCTCGTGCCATGGCAGGTGTGATCGTTGTGACCACTAAAAAGGGTAAACAAGGACAAGCACACATCAACTATACTAGGCGAATTTACATCTCGTTTGGTTCCTTCTTATTCTAACTTCGACATCTTGAACTCACAAGATCAAATGGGTATTTATCGTGAGTTGAAAGATAAGGGTTGGTTAAATCTATCTAATGTGTTGAATGGAAGCGACTATGGTGTATACGGAAAAGATGTACGAACTCATCAACTCTTACAACAAAAGAGCAGGTCGTTTCGAACTAGAAAATACAGAAGAGGCTCGTAATGTTTATCTACAACAAGCTGAATTCAGAAATACAGACTGGTTTAAAGAGCTTTTCTCAAGCGCAATTATGCAGAGTCACGCAGTGAGTTTGAGTGGTGGTACTGCTAAATCAAACTACTATGCTTCAATGAGTGCATTGCTTGATCCTGGATGGTACAAGCAAAGTAAGGTGAATAGATACACTGGTAACTTCAATGTTTCTCACCAAATACTTAATAACCTTACATTAAATGTAATTGGAGGTGCATCTTATCGTAAGCAAAGAGCACCAGGAACATTAGGACAAGATGTTGACGTTGCAGGCGGAGAGGTTCGTCGTGACTTCGATATTAACCCTTATTCATATGCCTTGAACACATCAAGAGCACTTGATCCACGTGCTTTCTATGTTGCAAACTATGCTCCATTTAATATCTTCCACGAACTAGATAACAACTATATCGACCTTAATGTGCTCGATGCTAAATTCCAATTCGAATTGAAATACAAGCCTATTAAGGATTTAGAACTTGCAGTTCTTGGTGCATTTAAATATGCAGCAAGCTCTCAAGAGCATCTTGTTAAAGATAAATCAAATCAAGCTGAGGCTTATAGAGCAATGGGTACAGCTGTTATTCGTGAATCAAATAAGTACTTATATAAAGACCCAGACAATCCATATAAATTGCCTTCGAGCATTCTTCCCAATGGAGGTATCTACCATAAGTCTGAAAATAGAATGAGTGATTACGACTTCCGTGCCACTGCAAACTATAATCATACCTTCGATAAGGTGCATATTATGAACCTATTTGGTGGTATGGAGAGTAAAGATATCCACAGAACACGTAGCGGTTTTGAAGGTTGGGGAATGCAGTTTCGATGCAGGTGAGACACCATTCTATGTGTATCCATATTTCAAAAAGCAGGTAGAAGAGGGCAATAGCTATTATTCTTTGGCTAATACCACATCACGTTCGGTGGCTTTCTTCACCAATGGAACCTATTCATATAAAGGCAAATACGTCTTTAATGGAACCTATCGTTATGAAGGTTCGAACCAAATGGGACGCAGTAGTAAGGCTCGTTGGATGTCAACTTGGAACGTATCAGGTTCTTGGAACGTACACGAAGAAAAGTGGTTTGATAAACTTAATCCACTATCTCACTTAACATTGCGTGCGTCTTACAGCTTAACTGGTACACCACCAGATATCTCTTATAGTAACTCTACACCAATATTCTTATCTTATAACCCTCACCGTTTGTTCACAGAAGATAAAGAAAGTGCGATAGGTTTAGAACAATTAGGTAATATCGACTTAACTTATGAAAAGAAGAACGAGTTGAACTTAGGAGTAGACTTTGGCTTATGGCGTGACCGTTTGAATGTTACTTTCGACGTTTATACCCGTAATAACTTCGATGAAATGGGTCCAATGATTACTCAAGGCGTTGGAGGTGAGATTGTAAGAGCCGCAAACGTGGCAGAGATGCACTCTAATGGTATGGAACTTAGTATCTCTTCAACGAACATTAAGACCAAAGACTTCTCTTGGATCACCAACTTTCATCTACTCATATACCAACACTAAGATTACAAAGTTATACAACCAAGGTAGCGTTATCAACCTAGTTAGCGGAAACGGATTTGCTTTGAAAGGCTATCCTGCACGCTCTTTGTTCTCAATTCCATTCGTAGGACTTAGTGATGAGGGTACTCCTTTATTCAGAAACGAGAAAGGTGAGATCACATCTACAGACATTAACTTCCAAGAAAGAGCTAAAACAGACTTCTTAAAGTATGAAGGTCCAACCGATCCAGTGTACACTGGTTCTCTAGGAAACGTGTTCTCGTATAAAGGATTCCATCTAAATGTGTTCATGACTTATTCATTTGGAAACGTAGTTCGTTTGGATCCTAAGTTCAAAGCCTTCTATAACGACTTGTCTTCTATGACACATACATTCGTAAATAGATGGGCAACATCAGGCGACGAAGCACATACTAACGTGCCAGGTATATTGAGTTACCGCCAATACACATCAGACAAGAATCTCAAAATAGGTTATAATGCTTATAACTTCTCAGATGTTCGTGTGGCAAAAGGCGACTTCATTCGTATGAAAGAGATTTCTCTTGCTTATGATTTCCCTAAAACATGGTTCTCAAACACACCTATTAATAATTTATCTGTTAAGCTTCAAGCAACCAACTTGTTCTTACTTTATGCAGATAAGAAGTTAAATGGACAAGATCCAGAGTTCTTTAATGTAGGTGGTGTGGCATCTCCTATGCCAAAACAATTTACCCTTACAGTTAAAGTTGGACTATAATAAAGATTGAATTTTATGAGTAATAGAAAATATATACTAGGTTGTTTCGTTGCATTGGGTGCCCTATTTACTAGCTGTAACGATTATTTAGATAAACAACCCGATAGCAGACAAACCATAGATAGCGAAGAAAGGCTTCTAAGTTGTTGGTTTCTGCCTATCCACTTGCGCACCCTGCTTATCTATTTGAAATGTATTCAGATAACACCGATGAGCATGATAACCCCTCATGGACCTCTGCAGACCGCTTTCAAGAGCAGGCTTATTATTGGAAAGACATTACAGAAATAGCCAATCAAGAAACTCCTCAGCAGCTATGGAACACTCATTACACAGCCATTGCTACTGCAAATGAGGTGTTAGAACTTGCAGATAAACCCGAAAACAAAGGTAAAGTATGTCACTCAAAGAGGTGAAGCTCTTCTTTGTAGAGCATACAGTATGTTCCAACTTGCTAACATCTTTCTGTCAAGCATACAATCCCTCTTACAGCGTCAAAAAGAACTTGGTTTGCCTTATCCAACAAAGCCAGAGCGCACCGTAAAGGCCACTTACACTCGTGGAACACTTGATAGTTTGTATATAAAGATAGAGAACGACCTTCTAAAGGGAATCGAACTCGTTGGCGATAACTATGAAGTTCCAAAGATGCACTTCACAAAAGAGGCTGCAAATGCATTCGCTGCTCGTTTCTATCTCTATTATAGAAAGTACGACAAAGGCCATTGATTATGCTACAAAGGCGTTGGGTTCTAATCCAGAAAGCAAGCTTCGTGATTGGGCAAGTTGGGATAAATTAGAATCAAACGGCCAAATTCAAACCAATGCTTACGTCAAAGCTAACCAAAAAAAGCCAATATTCTTTTGCAAGTAGTAGCAAGCGAATGGGGAGCAGTTAACGGTCCAACAATTATCGGTAACAGATATTCTCATGGCTCATTGCTATCTAAAACAGAAACACTTCAGGCTCCTGGACCTTGGGGAGACGATGGAGATGGCCTCAATGTCAGCGTTTGGTTCGCCAATACACTTTCTAAGTACATCTTAAGAAAAAGTGCCATTGTCAATCAAATATGTAGATATCAATGCAGGAACAGGTATGGCTTATTCAGAATTTGCAGTATTTACAGCCGACGAAACCTTGTTAACAAGAGCAGAAGCTTATGCTTTAACAGGCAATTACACAGCGGCTTTTAAATGATGTGAACACCGAGTTGTTAGCCTTCTCAAAGAAGAAAGTGCAACTAACTCTTCCACAAATTCAAACCTATTATGCAGCCGTTCCATATTATACACCAAAGAAACCAAGCATAAAGAAGGCACTTCACACCGATTTTAGTATTGATGCAACAACTCAAGAGCCATTGCTTCAAACCATACTTCAATTGAAACGAATTGTTACTTTGCACGAAGGTTTGCGTTTGCAAGACATCAAACGCTATGGAATAACAGTTTATCGTCGTAAGTTAGGAACAAGAAACGAAGTAAAAGAAGTAACCGACTCGCTCACAGCAGGCGACCTTCGTTTGGCAATTCAGCTTCCTCAAGACGTTATTGCTGCAGGTCTTCAAGCCAATCCACGTAAAAATTAATCTCTAAAAGTTTATTTTATGAATAAGAAAGTCATATCATTTATAAGCTTAGTATTTATTGCTTTAGCCTTTGTTGCATGTTCCGACGAAGGTCCAAAGCAACCAAGTATATTCCCAACAAAGCCTGTTAATAGAAACAATTTTGAGCAATGGTTGCTTAAGAACTACACCTATCCATACAATGTAGAGGTGCAATACAAGTTAGTTGATGGCGAAACAGACATCAACTACACACTTTCGCCAGCCGATTCGGCAAAAAGTGCACAACTTGCCATCATCATTAAGTATCTATGGTTCGACGCTTACAACGAAGTGGCAGGCCCAGAGCTCGTAAAGCAAAGTGCTCCAAGAGTATTGCAGATGGTTGGTTCATCAGCATTCACACGTCAACAAACCGAAGTAGTGGGTACAGCTGAAGGTGGATACAAGGTCTCTTTGTATAAAGTGAACGACCTAACACCAGCAGTGTTGAAAGATTATAAGCTATGCGACTTTATTATTTCCACACCATGCACCACGAGTTCACCCACATTCTCAATCAGTTAAAGCCCTATGATAGTCAATACGACCGTATAACCGAGTCGGATTATGTCAGCGGAAACTGGTATGGTAAGTCACCAAGAGTTGCTCATCGACTTGGATTCGTATCGCCATACGCTATGGATCAAGGTCGAGAAGACTTTGCAGAGATGCTTTCTTACTATGTAACGCTTAGCGAAGCAGAGTGGAACGACATTCTTCAAGATGCAGGAACTAAAGGTGCTTCGCTCATAAAGCAAAAGCTCGAGATGGTGAGAAGCTATATGAGTACATCGTGGAATGTAGATATCGACGAGCTTAGAACAGCGGTATTGCGTCGTGCAGGACAAATAGAAAAGTTAGATTTAACCACCTTAAAATAAGGAATAGATATGAAGAAATTACATATATATTTATTATTGCCCCTTCTTTCATTGTTACTCAATGCTTGTTTGAAAGACAACACCGAAGCATTTAGTACATCTACAGCCCTTCGTTTAGATGAGGCTGCAAAGCAAAGCAAGGAATTATTAGAATCATCTGAAACAGGTTGGATTCTTAATTACTACACCGGTAGAGATTATTCTAATGCTGGTCGCACCCTTCTTTTAAAGTTTAAAGATGGCAAAGCAACCATTATGGGCGATTTAACAGGTCCCGAAGTCACCTCAAAGTCAGATTACGACGTGGTGAAAGACCAAGGTGTAGTATTAACATTTAATACCAATAACGAAGTACTTCACTCGCTAACACAAGCAGCTTTGCGTGAGCCAGAAGGAAAACAAGGCGATTATGAGTTCTTGATTTTAAAGCAAACACAAGACAGCATTTACCTTCGTGGAAAGCGTTGGCACAACAACATGGTGCTCACCAAATTGCCTAAAGACACCAATTGGGAAGAGTATATGACCGAAGCGTTGACAGTGAAAGAATCGCTTGCAGTGAATACCTTTAAGTTTATACTTGGAAACGATACCATTTCAGAAGGAACTATCGATCCAAACAGCACCCGTTTGAATGCCCAAATCAATGGCACAACCTATGATATGCCATTCACCTTCACTCAACAAAGGTATCCACTTGCAACGTCCACTCGTTGTAAATGGAGTGTCGTATAGCGACTTTAACATGGAATGCAGAGACCAATGCGTTAGAGAATGGCAATTTTAAAGCAGCCTTATTTATACCTAAGGGCTTTAAACCAATCGACTTCTGGTATGGCACTTGGACTGTTGCTTTCACCAACACAACAAGAGTTCGTATGAATATTACACTCACATTGAAACCAGGTGATGGCAAACAATATCTCAATGGAACATTAGATGTAACTGTACGTAACGGCAGACAATCAAGCACAACACATTATCCTATGACCTTAGGATATAACCCTGCTAACGGAGGTATATATCTTGGAGCTCAATCAGTCACCGATCCTACAGGTAAATTTGCAGGTGGTATCCGCCTTCTTCCTTTGGTTATCAATGGCGATAAGGCAGATCTTGTAGACGATGGCGTGCTTACTTACATTTGGAATGAAGATACAGAAACAGCTGTTTTAACTGACACTGGTGAAGGAAGTCGCACAGTAGACTCATTTGTTGGATTTGGATTAGGCGACAACCTACAACTTATCCTCGACGAACACAACGAACCTGCACGTGCATTCTATGTACCAAAGGCAGTTGAACTCAGAAATCATAAACCCCTAAATTAAAGATAATAGTTTTATGAAAGATATCAATCGTTTCTTACAATCGCTCATCTTAGCAACATGTTGTTTTGCTTTTGTAGCGTGTAGTGATGAAAACACTCCAACAACCAATACGCTTGAGATTGAAGCATCGAACACTTTCTTTAATGTAGAGGGTGGCACAAAAGAAGTACTTCTTGCAAACACAGCTGCTAAAGCCTATGCACAAGACAGCTGGTTGCATGTTCAAACCGACGGAAAGAAAGTGGTTTTAACTGCTGGTTTGAATACTTCTACAGAATCAAGAAATACACTTCTTACTATAAAGAACGAAGCAGGCGACTCTGTTCGTTTGAATATTTTGCAAGAAGGAATATACTATGGTCTTCCACAAGATCAAGAAATTCTTGAAGACGACAAAGCTATTGAACGCGCCATGCGTGTTGTTTCAAACGTAGCAATGGACTATAAGTCAACAGAAGACTGGATAGATGTTTCTTATACCAATAACGTTCTAAGCGTAAAGGTAAAAGAAAACACCACAGGTCGCCCAAGAGTGGGCTGGGTTACTGCATCGCTTAACCCACAAGCACTTAGCGCAAGTACTGCAACAGGTGAGCACCCAACTCTTAAAACCGACTCGTTAAGAATTGTTCAAGCATCTATCGACGACTTTGTAGGAACCTACTCGCAAACAGCTCTCACTGTTGATAGCTTGCAACAGCTTATTCCTATCACCAGTGTTGTGAAGATTGAGAAGGTGAATGACAAAACAGCTAACTTCATAGTAGACGATACTTACACATGGGAAATTAGCTTTGTGAAGGGCGTTGGCTTTAAGATGAGCAACGGAAAGCTTGGTAGAGTGACTCAAAAGACACCAAAAATTAAATGGTATTCGCTTTCTGTTCTTGTGGCAGACGACTATCGAAACGGACATGCTACCGCTATTAATGGTGTGAACGACATTCTTCCTTTAAGTATGAATAACAGTGGAGAGCTTGTCTTTGAAGATGCTTTAGGAATGAATGCAGAGCGAACTTTCAAATCTTATGGTTGGAACTTCTACTCTACAACCAAACCTGATTTAGGAACATTGCAGGGAGTTGACAAGGTGTTTATTCAACCTAAACTCACTCGAACAAATTAATATCGCACCTTTTTGAGGTGTACCTTAATCTCAAAACTAGCAGAAGGGCGACACTATCTTGATGATAGATGTCGTCCTTTTTGTATTCAGAATCTTTTTATATCACAACATCTTTATATTCTAGAATAAATTGTTTTTTTCGGACCTTAAATAAAGGATAGTGTGCGGGATTGCGATGGTTGTTGCTAAATATGCATGCTATTAGTAGTTTAAAAACATTGCTTTTGCAATGTAAAAGCAATGCAATTACGATGTAAAAAGATAGCTTTTTGTGGTGTAATTGAAATGATAATTTGTGATGGAAAGTAGGGGTTTGAATCTTCCTTAACTTGAGTTTTGTCATGAGTATTCTGATAAAAAGTATAATTTATGTCAATAAAATAAACTGGTAACAAATGTTATTGCTTTGCTATAAATATAGGTTACGAATGTTACCAAAATGCATTTTATTTATTGTAATACTGAAAAATAAAGCCCTGTGGCATGCTAATTGTTTCGCTCTTTATACCTCTTTAAGAGCATAAAATGTGCCACTTTCCATTTGACAGGATGACAGTAAGAGCTATTTGTTAAATAACAGGGCAATAGAATATATCTTAGATGTAGACAGGCACTTCTTAGAAAATTTTCAATTAATCTCAATATAAACATTTAAAAACAAATAAAAAAAAGATGACACCAAAGAAACTATGGTTAGCGTTGGCTGCGGTCATAATTGGATCGTTTGCCGTTTTGGGCTTCTATGGCGTTGAAATCTTCCGTGAAATGCCACCATTTCCAAACAAAGTGGTGACAGAAAAGGGTGAAACGCTATTTGAAGGACAGGATATTAAAGATGGACAAAATGTGTGGCAATCGGTAGGTGGCCAAACAGTTGGTAGTGTTTGGGGACATGGAGCCTATGTTGCTCCCGACTGGACTGCCGATTATTTGCATCGTGAATCTGAACTAATGCTTAATGCATTGGCAAAGAAAGATGGTAAAGAATATTCTAAACTATCTGAAGCAGATAAGGCTAAATACAAAGTTCTATTACAAGAAGAATTGCGTAAGAATACTTATGATCCTAATACAGGTATTATAACTTATTCTGAAATGCGTGCACAAGTGGCTCGTGAGCTACGCAATTACTATGCAAAAGTGTTCTTGAATGCTCCTGAAATGGCAAAATTGCGTGCAGCTTATGCAATGCGTGATAAGTCTATTGAAGCAGTTGACGGACTAACAGCAGAGCAAAGATTAGATAAAATGGATGCATTCTTTGCTTGGTCGAGTTGGGTTTGCGTAACCAATAGACCAGGAAGCGACGTTAGTTACACCAACAACTGGCCTCACGATCCCTGTAATTGGTAATACAGCTCCAACTTCATTACATCTTTGGTCGGGCTTTAGTGTATTGCTATTGCTTTTCTGTGTAGGTATATTGGTATACTATTATACTCAACATAAAGAAGAACATGTATCAAAAGTTCCTGAAAGTGATCCTATGAGAGAACTCAAACCAACAGCTTCTATGCGTGCTGTTTTGAAATATATCTGGGTAGTAGGGGCATTGATGTTAGTGCAAATGCTTTCAGGAGTGATTACTGCTCACTATGGAGTAGAGGGTGATGCATTCTTTGGTTTACCAATTCAAAACATCTTCCCTTATGCAGTTTCACGTAGTTGGCATGTTCAATTAGCTATTCTTTGGATTGCAACGTCTTGGTTAGCAACTGGTCTTTACATCGCTCCAGCCGTTTCTGGCGTTGAACCAAAGTATCAAGCACTTGGTGTAAATGTGCTCTTTGGCGCACTTGTGTTTGTTGTTGCGGGTTCACTAGCAGGTCAATGGTTTGGTGTTATGCAGAAACTTGGCTTGGTTGAGAACTTCTGGTTGGGACATCAAGGATATGAATATGTAGAGTTAGGACGCCTTTGGCAAATCCTTCTGCTTACAGGTTTGGTGCTTTGGCTATTCCTTATGATTCGTGCTTTGATTCCTGCTTTGAAACGAAAAGATGAAAACAGACACTTATTAACCCTTTTCGTTATAGCATCACTTGCTATTGCTTTCTTCTATGCAGCAGGCTTAATGTATGGCAGACAAACACACATGGCAATTGCAGAGTATTGGCGTTGGTGGGTTGTTCACCTTTGGGTAGAAGGCTTCTTTGAAGTATTCGCAACTGTTGTAGCATCATTCTTGTTCTGTAGATTAGGCCTCTTGAAGGTGAAGAGCGCTACAATTTCTGTACTCTTCTCAACAATTGTGTTCCTTGCAGGTGGTATTTTAGGAACATTCCACCACCTTTACTTTAGTGCAACACCTACAGCTGTGTTGGCATTGGGTGCAACTTTCAGTGCATTAGAGATTGTTCCTTTGGTACTTATTGGTATCGAAGCATACCATAATTATCAATTAAGTAAGGCAACTCCATGGATTAAGGCATACAAATGGCCTATCTATTGCTTCATTGCAATGTGTTTCTGGAACTTCTTAGGTGCTGGTATTTTTGGTTTCTCAATCAATCCACCTATCGCTCTTTATTTCTTACAAGGTCTAAACACTACTGCAGTACACGGACACGCAGCTTTATTTGGAGTGTATGGCATTCTTGGTATCGGCTTAATGTTATTCGTTTTGCGTGGATTATATCCCGATTACGAATGGAACGACAAGTTAATGGGTGCTTCGTTCTGGTGTATTAACATTGGTTTGTTGTTGATGACTGTGGTAAGTATCTTGCCAATTGGTATCCTTCAAGCACACGAAAGTATCACAAACGCTTATTGGTCGGCACGTTCTGCAGAGTTTATGCAACAAGATATCATGCAAACTCTTCGTTGGTTACGTGTTCCTGGCGACTCGTTCGTTGCTATTGGCGAAGTACTATTGGTTCTATTTATAATAGGATTGCAATTCGGTTGGTCTCGTAAAGGACGTCGATAAGTATTTTCAAGTCATCTTCTGTTATCTCATCTAGTATGAGAATACGGAAAAGATAATTATAAAATTGTTAGATAAAAAAGAGTAGGCGAGTGTCTCAATAGAGATGCTCGCCTATTTCTATTTTATAACCCAAAGAGGCTTAGAGAGTGTCTGGAATTTCTCAATTTAGCTTCGCTTTTAAGTCCCCAATTTGCCTTTAATCCACGGCTTTATGATGATGGGTGTGAGATCTACTTCTCTTTTACTTGTATGCAATTTAAAATGAAATGTAATAAAAAAGCGTTGGTTTCTTCACAGGAACCAACGCTGTCTTCTTAATTAAAAAAACAAAAAGAAGAATATTCAGAAGATGATAAAAAGTTATTTCTTTATTGTGCTATCATGTATGGGAAGAAGTATAATGCGTAGAAACCAATAAAGTTACTGTTGTCTGCTACGGCACTATTAAACAAGCCAAAGCCGAAATTATGGGCATTGGTTAAGTCTGTACTTCCGTTTGCTTCGAATGCTAACACTCTGCTATTAGCAGGTAAAGAGGTCGACAGATGCAGAAGGACTAAAGGACGCTTGTCCGTCGCTCGAAACTAAAAACCGACTTTAAATAGCGGTTAGCACCAGATGTTGTTGGGCACAGTGAGCAATGTTTCAGATGCATTAAAAAGTGAGCTTTCCGCCTGCTTTATACTTTCCACCCCACTTAATTTGATTGTCGAAAACAAGTGAAACGCTGTCTTCTGATACCTTAACGATCTCTACTTCGCTCTCTTGACGCTTCAATTCGCCTTTATCACTCACTTGAGCTACGAGCGTATATTTACCAACAAAGTCGTTAAGACTTGCCTGAACCACTTTGATTGAGTCTTTCAATGTACCCTGAAACAACCTTTACATAGCCCACACGAGGCTTGCCAGTGGTGTTCTCTGAAAGAGTAATTGTAACTGCTTTTGGGAGCTGATTGAAGCTTGAATCCAATCGCCTGAGGTAGTTGCAGTGGTGGTTTTGTTGCTCATAAGTTTGTAAGTGGTGGTCGATGCCGCATCGTTTGTTATCAAGTTGCCATCGCTTTCCACACCAAACACACTTCCTTCTTGTGTAACACTAAGGGTAACAATTGCTCCTTTGGCGTCTTTCAACAACAATTGAGTACTGCGTGATGTTAAATTATGGTTCACTTGAGTTGATAGTTGCACGCTATCGCCTTTTATTTCAGCCTTCAACCAAGTAGCTTCGGTGCTTGCTTCGATGATAGGAGTTGAAGCAACAACAACCGATGTGTCGGCATCTGCAGTGAAATAGGTGTTCGATTTGAGTACTTTTTAGTGCACTTGGGGCAACATAATCGGTAGCTATCATCGCTGCAAGATGCCGTAAAAAGGCATCCAGCAGCAAGTAATAAAAATTCCAAATATCTTGTTCATAACTTTACTTCTATGGGGTTACACGTGTTAAAGAGGTGATTTGTCTTAGAGAAATAGGATAAACATAATGTCCTTGAGCGTTCTCAACTGGCTTGCCTTCTGCGTTGAATGCAATACCGAAGAAGCTGTCGTTTACGTATTTTCCTACTCCATTACTTACAACTTTTGCAGATTGTGAGGCTTCGTCCCAAATGAAATTGATACCTGCTCCTGCTGAAAGATTGAAGTAACCACCCTCTTTTATAGATGTAGGAACGAAGAATACACCGCCTGGAGCTACTGTATACTTCACATCAATGTGCTGTAATAGTATTTGTAAACAGCCTATACTTGAGTTGAATGGGTCTGTAATAGGATAGCTTGTACCATCAAAATCAATTGTCATTGTTAGTGCTTTGTTTGCTCCTTGTGTTATAATCAAGTGGGCAGGTGTAGCTCCTTGATGGTTGATCTTCCACTTTCCAACCCAGAATGATGCTGGTTTATAGCCTTCTGGAATTACTGCGTTGAAGGTGATTTCGCCATTGTTGAGGCTTTGATTGGTGGTGTTCAATGTGAAAGAGCGATACTCTTTACCTCTAATTACGATAGGCTCAGGAAATACGATGCCTGTTGTAGTGGCTGCATAAGCACAAGAATAAGACTTGTCTCCAACCTTAATGGTGGCATGTCGTCCCGAAGTGCTGAACAATGCATTACCAATTACGTCGCCATCTGGTAACGCAATTTCGTAATGGTTAGACACTCCGTTGCTAATTTCAGTGATACTGTCTAAATGTTCCTTCCAATTTACCTTTTCAGCAAGGCGTGTTAGGTACATGTGGTTGCCCCATTTCTTACCCTTTAGGCGAATAGTATCTGCTGTTGCCTTTAGGATTAGGAACTCATAGTCGCCCTCTTCACCATTCACATTTTGAGATGAAGTCTGTGCCTTTTCGTGCATAATGGCATTAAAGGTGGTGAAAGTGAGGACAGGACCTTGGTCTTTCTTTAGCTCATACTTTGATGTTGCGGTTGAATTGCTACCTGCAAAGTCGGCAGCAACAGTGGCTTTACCATTCTTAAACTTAATAAGATAGGTGTAACCAGCATAACGATATTCCTTACCTGTGTAGTAATGAAGCTCCCAACCGTTTGTTGCACTCTCGAGAATAGCAGCATCTTCTTCCAAAGCTTTAGAGATTCTGACAGATGCCGATTCGTCAAATAGTTCCTTTTCGTCGTGCACACAAGCACTAAGAACCAAAAAGTGTTAAGGGAATTAATATGTAATTTAAAAATTCTCTTCATATCGTTCTACTAGTTTAAATGTTCTAAATCAATGTTTCTTAAGTTCTTTCCTCTACGAAGAACCGAGTCTCTTAGATCATCAAGATTGATGTTCCATGAGTTTTGCATATAGCTTTTGATAATCGCCATCTTTTGATTTATCAAGCTTGCACCTTTAGTTCCTGCACGTTGTAGACGCTCATTCCATTTTGTTGGAGTGTCTGTTACATAGAAAGAGAGCAGCTCTGCGAAGTCTTCTCGTGCTTCACTACGAGCGTAAGTGCTGATATATCCTTCCTTTAAGCAGTCGTCTTCGTTCAATTGATACCAGTCTCCGCTCACGTAAGTGGTTGATGTAATTTGCGCAAAGGCATCATCGTATGGTTTCTTTTGATTGAGAATGTGAGTGAACTCGTGGTGCATTGTGTGGAAGAAATAGAAGTTCAACCAGTCATAATTATAGATAGTTTCTTTTGTTAGCGAGTTAACTCGATACAAAGTAACCTTATATCCACCTTCAGCAGTAGCCAAAGTTTCAGTTCCATTTGGGAGTTAAACGCAGGGTTTCCTACAAGTGTTATGATACGAGGAGTATTCAACTTAACAAAGCTTTGTCCTGCGATTTCGTTGTAAGCGTCGAACCACATATACTTAGTGATAATCGATAACTTAGCTGATTTAGCCGAATCGGCAGGCAATAGGTTGTGTTGTCCGTCGGTTTCGATATCGTTTAGCTTATATTGCCAATCGACATTGTATGGTAACACATAGTTGTTTTCGATCCATTTCTCGAAAGCATCGGGTGTAGGAAGGGTGTCTGGGAAGATCGAAGTACTATCAAGATTGTCCTTAGAGCATGAAACAAACGACCCAGCTAATGTGAAAAACAATGCAACTAATAAATATTTATATTTCATATAGACTCTCCTTATCTTTATTTTTTTATTCTTATTTTTTTATTTCTTGATTAGCCTGTAAGCCTGCAACTATGGTCTCTTGTGGTATCTGAATAGCCACACGAGGATCATTAACGGTGAGCGAATCGGTTGCAGGATTGATGGTGTTGTTTGTTTCTATCGATCTACGATAAATGGTTATACCATATCTTTTTCACGTCTTGCATACGCAAACCTTCGTGCATTGTAACCAAACGTTTAAGCTGAAGGATTGCTTGAAGCAATGGTTCTTGAGTGCTACTTTCAATTGCAAAGTTGGTATGGAACTTCTTTTTAGGAGTTGGTTTCGTTGGAGTATAGTACGAAATCGAGTTATAGAAGTCCTTAATTGTTTGCAATGTCAATGTAACAGGATTCTTAGAGAATGCCTTAAGCTCTGTATTGAGGTCTGCAAGAGCCTTATCATATTGTCCAGAAAGAGCATAAGCCTCTGCTCTAACCATAAGAGTCTCATCTGTATTGAATGCAGAATAGGTAGAATAAGGAGCACCACTATTGCCACCTGAGACAGTGGTAGCATAGAAGAAAGGTATCTTTCTCAATATAACTTTAGACGAAGCAGTGTTCGACCAGGTTACATAACCAAGCGAAGCACTATTTCCCCATGGACCTTTTGCTCTCAATGTTTCAGTGTTTGCGAGTACTTCTCCATGTGCATAACGTGCTCCTGCGATTCCAGGACCACCGTAATAGCCAAATGCACTATATGCAGAAACAAGCAAAAGGTTGCATTTTGCGTTTGCATCGATGTAGGCATCGGGTTGCCATTGCTCGTTAGGACTGAGCTTATTCCATTCAGTCCAGTTGCGAAGTTTATTCTCAGGGTTGGCTGTTAGCACCTTTGTAGCATACTCAATCGCCTTATCATACTTTTGATAGTATAGGTAAAAGCGAGCAGCAAAAGCGTTTCCAGCATCAGGATTGAAGTGATATTTAGGCTGAGCGTAGCTACTTCCAACCAAAGCTAAGCCCTTTAGCAAGTCTTCTTCAATCTTTTTATATGTTTGTCCGATTGTTCCTCGGTCGTAATGTACGCCTACTGTGTTCTCAGGAGCAGTTGGATAGGGCATACCTAAGGCCTTATCAGCACGCTCTGAAGTGTAAGCTTCACAGAAAACAGTAGACAATTGGAACACAGCATAGGCTCTACAAAGGTAAGCTTCGCCCAATTGTTGAGTGTATTCGTTCTTATTTGAAACGCCTTCGATATGCTCTATTGCCTTATTAGCAGCGGCAACGGCACCCCAAAAGCCGTCGAATATACCAGTAGGATCATCTCCATAGCCGTTATCTATCACGTCTTCCCAATTAAAAGATTGCTCTTGGAAGTTAGAAAAAGCACTCCATGAGGGGTTAATTAGTTCGTCAGTGTTGTCTGAATACGATTCAAGTATGCTCGCAGTGTATGTCCATGGGTAGGCAGAAACAAGCAAACGACTCACATCTGATGGGTTTTTAAGAGTCATTCGGTTATCAGGTAGCATGTCTAATTTATCAGTACACGACCCAAAAACTGTTGTTGCAGCTACAAATAGCAATGATATATATGTATATTTCATAATTATTCAAGTTTTATTATAGTCCAACCTTAACTGTAAGAGTAAATTGTTTTGGCATTGGAGAAGCCACACCACCAGTGTTAAAGAACTCTGGGTCTTGTCCGTTTAGCTTGCTATCAGCATACAACAAGAACAAGTTAGTTGCTTGAAGCTTAACAGATAAGTTGTTAATAGGTGTATTTGAGAACCATGTTTTAGGGAAGTCGTAAGCAAGAGAAATCTCTTTCATACGAATGAAGTCACCCTTTGCAACACGAACACTAGATAAGTTGTATGCGCTATACACTCTGTCTACATTGCTAGTCTTACGATATTTGTATCTATCAATAATGGTAGGTACGTTGGTTATCAATTCATCTCCGCCACGCATCCATCTGTTTTTGAATACTTTAGTCATTGAAGACAAGTCGTTATAAGCCGATTTAAACACAGGATCCAAACGAAGTACGTTGCCAAATGAATAAGTCATGAATATATTTAGATGGAAATTCTTATACGAGAAGATGTTTCCTAGAGAGCCAGTGTACACTGGATCGGTTGGACCTTCATACTTTAAGAAGTCTAATTTCTGACGTTCTTGAAGGTTAATGTTTGTAGTTGTAACCTCACCTTTCTCATTTATGAACATAGGAAGCCCTCTTCAGTGAGCCCTACGAATGGAATTGAGAACAAAGCACGCACAGGGTAGCCCTTCAAAGCAAAACCACTACCATTTACAAGCTGTCTAACAGAAGCGTAGTTGTGCAGTTTTGTGATGTTAGTGTGGGTGTATGAGTAGATAAAGTTAGTGATCCAAGAGAAGTCTTTGGTCTTAATGTTAGTTGAAGAGACACTAAGTTCCATACCATGAGAATGGAGTTCCGCAATATTTGCGCTTCTTAGCACCTTACCTCCAACACCTTCAGTTGGTGTATAGCCCATTTCATCGAAGTTATTACGAGTATAAATGTCGAAAGTAACATTCACACGGTCACGCCATAAGCCAAAAGTCTACACCGAAGTTCAACTCATTTTTCTTTTCATAAGTTAAGCCAGTGTTAGCCAAGTCTGCAATTTCTATAGCAGGTTCTTTAACAGATGCGAATCTACGATAAGGTGTTGTAGCACGCAATATCGCTACAGAGTTGGTGAAGATAGCATCAGGTGGAGTACCAGTCAAACTGTAAGACGCACGCAATGTCAAGTGAGATAGTGGGTTAAGTTTATCGAACCACTTTTCTTCGTGTACGTTCCAAGAACCTGAAACGTTCCATGTTGACATCCAACGAGCATTGCTACTGCGTCCCATTTGGTTCGAACCTTCATAACGATAAGTACCATTAAAGACGTATTTGCCTTTATATGAATAGGTACCATTAGCGAAAAAGGCTTGACTAAACGAGCGAGTATTGCCAAGAGTATAGTAAGTTTCAGATCTTTCTATTTGCTTCTTGAATAGGTCGTACACATAGAATGGAGTTTCACCAGCGTCGAACTGCATACCCCAACCTTCGAAAAAGCTTCTTGTTCGGTTAATTTCTGTAGTCTCCATACCACCGAATAAGTTCATAATATGCGCCTTGTTGAAAGTGTGATTGTAGTTAGCTGTAACACGGAAGTCGTAGTTACTCATTCTATTTTCACCCTTATGATAGATACCACCGTTAGGTAATACAGTGTAAGGAGTGCTGTATTGCTTATCAGGATCGGTGTAAAGCAAGTTGTTTGCATCACGAACGATAGCATTAGGCATAGCTCTGTAAGCCTCAGCTTGGTTCGATTTGTCTTTAACAAAGTGTTCTTGAGAAGTTGTTGCATATTTAAATGCACCAAGAGCAGCAAGTTCTAAGTCCTTAATAGGCTTGTATTTCAATTCGAATTGGAATTTAGCATCAAGCACATTAAGGTCGATATAGTTGTTTTCAAGCTCGTGGAAGATATTAAAAGGAGCATAGTTTAGAACGTATGTCTCATTTGGATCGAGTGCTCTTGAAGTGTTCAAAGCGTATGAATAAGGGTTAATATCGAAGTCACGAGCCACAGTTCCGTTCACTGCATCAACCTCTCTTTCAAGAGAACCTGGTGCTCTTTGTTTACGATAAGAAGTACCTCCAATTACGTTTAATGTGAGGTTGTTCAATATTTGATGTGTAACGTTAAAGTTAGCAGTGTATCTATTCACCTTACTTTGCTTGTACCATCCTGGATCCAGCATGGCACTCATAGATGCATAGTAGTTTGATTTAGCAGTACCACCATTCATACTGACAGAGTGGTTTTGCATAATTGCAGGCGAAAAGAGCAAAGAGAACCAGTCTGTATTGCGATATTCAGCTGCACGAAGATATTGATTTTGGTCCAAAGTGCTGTTAGACAACTTAAATTGACCAGTTGCTTCGTCGTAAGTATTGATGAGTTCGTACATCTTTCCATACACACCATAGTTGCTTCCATTCAACACATTCGAGTAGTTCAACCAACCCTTGTTTCTCAACTCCTCATAGATACCCATTTGATCTTGTGAGTTCAAGATGTCGAAGTTAGAATAAGAAGGAACCAAACGAGATGTGAATTCGCCAGTATAGTTGATGTGTGCTTGTCCTTGTTTTCCCTTTTTAGTGGTCACAACGATCACACCTGCCATGGCACGAGCACCATATATAGATGTAGCAGAACCATCTTTAAGGATTTGGAAGCTCTCAATATCATCAGAGTTAAGGCCTGCAATAGCCGAACTGATAAGAGTTTCAGGGTTACCAGAAGCCAAATCGTCAGCTCCCACGTTAGAAACATCTTCCATAATAACGCCGTCTACCACCCAAAGAGGCTTAGAACTACCATAGATAGAGGTTGCTCCACGCACACGAATCTTAGGTGCAGAGCCGAAAGTTCCACTAACGTTTTGAACCGAAACACCTGCTGCTTGTCCTTCGAGAGAACGGCTAATATCTGCAACTCCGCTCAAACGTGCTTTCGATGCATCTACTTTGTCGGTTGCACCAGTAAACAATCGTCTGTCGGTTTTAGTCAAACCAGTTACCACAACGTCTGATAATACTTGTGCATCGCTTTTCAATAACACTTTCATGTTGGTGGTTCCTTTAAGTGTTTGAGCCACCATTCCAATATAACTGATCGTTACTTTTGGATTACTTTCATTCACCGAAAGCGTAAATTTACCGTCAATGTCGGTTACTGTAGCTATCTTTGTGCCCACAACTGTAACAGTTGCACCAATAACTGGTTCGTTATCAGCGGCACCAATAACCACTCCCGAGACTTTAGTTTGAGCTAAAGCAGTTCCTAAACAAAGGAAAATGCCAGCTAAAAACACAGCTAGTCTTTTTCTTCATAAATTCTCTCTATTATTAATTAATGTAATACAATAACTTTTTATCATGAGGTGAAGTCTTTAAGACTTTCCTAACGCCACTTTATTCCGTAGATTTGAATAAAGAGCTACACATAATGTATGTTTTGTTTCGATTTAAAAACAAAATGGTGTCAACTACTAAAAAAAGAATGAAAGAAAAAAACAATATTTCAGTAGAGTTGTTAGCGAAAAATAGGGAAAAATGAAAATTTTTTTACAAGCAAAAAAAGCAAAAAGAAATTGTTTCTATAACAAATCTTAACACTAAAAGAGCATAAATCTATTAAATCTCGATATTTATGCAATTTACATACAGAAAGAGTCTGTTTGTGTGACGTTTGTAATGAATTGAAAGATAAAGGGTGTATTTATTTTGATTTTTCTTCTATAAAAACTTTGGGAATAAAAATAATATTCGTTGTGAATTTAAATTGCATATTTATTCTGTAAGGGGCTTTTTTTAAAGTCGGTTTAAAGGGCTTTTTTTATTCCGAATAAAGATAATACTTGTTAAAATTATGTTCGAATGTAAATATTTTTCTGTTGTTGACGAAATGCAATGGGAAGGTATAACTTTGGCATTTATATAGTCGACGTGTTGCAGATTGAAAGCTATTGAGTTGGGGACAGAAAAAAATTGATAGTAGCGTAAAGTTGTTCATGCTCTTTTGATTTATAATGTTTATTTCTTCATTTTGTAAAAAGCATTGATATTGCATCGCAAAAAGCATTGATATTGACGTGTAATTGCATAGCTTTTTATAGTGCAAAAAGCATTGAGTTGAGAATCCAATACAAAAAAACCTTTCCAACGCAAATCGAAAAAAACAAGTCCAAAGAACCAACAACGAAATGTCGGAATAAACTAATAAGAATAAGCGATAGAAGGGTATTGGGGTAGCGAAGTAAAATAATGATAAAACTATCTATATTTTTTTATCGATTTTTTTGTGTACTAATCGTATTAAATATGTATATTTGCATGTCGTTTGTTCTTTATGTCGGTAAAAGTGATAGATAGTTACCACTCAACGAAGTAAAGAACACAACACAAAGAGCAGATGAAAAACATGTTTCGTAAGCTCTTTTATATTTCAACTTGAGCAATAAAAACTTGTTGTACGCAAGCAGAAAATAACCATTAATTACGCAAAAGAAAGCACACGAAGATGAAAAAAACTATCTCTATGGCGCTATTATTGCTTATTGCAATATTCGCTAACGCACAGATGGCAACCCCAGTGAAGTCTTCTTCACAGTTAAAAATGGGTAAAGGCGCAGAAGCAGAAATGCTTTTTACGCTTACAATTGAGCCTAATTGGCACGTTTATTCAACCAATTTGGGTTCTGGAGGACCAACTGAAGCTGCCTTGAAGTTTGACAAAAAAGACGGAATTGAGCTTGTTGGTGGTTTAAAAGCAGTGGGCAAAGAAATTAGTAACTTTGACCAAATGTTCGGAATGAACCTTCGTTATTTCGAAAACCACGTAACATTCGTTCAAAAAAATTAAGTTTACTAAGCCCGAATACACCATCGATGCTTTCTTAGAGTATGGTGCATGTAGCGACAAAATGTGTCTTCCTCCTTCTGAAGTTGCATTGAAAAAGAACGGAAAAGCACCCGTTACTGCGGCTGCTGACGCTACAAAAGACGTAAAAAAAAACGAAAGTGAGATAGAAAAAAAGACGCTGAAACGCCTGAAACGGTGACTGCATTGCCCGCAGATAGCGTTGTTCCTGCAAAGGTAGACACCTCTTCGAGCGTTGCAAGTGGAGATCTTTGGACTCCCGTTGTGAAAAGAACTTCAGGCTAAAAGACGGCGTTAGCGACATCGCACAACAGTCTATTTTTTACATCTTTTGCATGGGATTCTTGGGCGGATTGTTGGCACTTTTTCACACCATGTGTATGGCCAATTATCCCTATGACCGTTAGTTTCTTCCTCAAAAGAAATAAAGATAAAAAGCAAAGGATTGCGTGATGCAATAACCTATGGTATTTCTATTGTGGTGATTTATGTCGCATTAGGCTTGGTTATTACATCTATATTTGGTGCAAGTAGACTAAATGATTTGGCTACAAATGCGATATTCAACATCGTGTTCTGTGCGCTTTTAGTTGTATTTGCACTGTCTTTCTTTGGCTGGTTCGAGATAAAACTTCCCGAAAAATGGGCTAACTCAGTAGACAATAAAGCCAATAACACAAGTGGATTGATATCTATCTTCCTCATGGCTTTCACCCTTTCGTTGGTAAGTTTCTCTTGTACAGGTCCAATTATCGGCTTCCTTTTGGTGCAAGTAAGTACAACTAACAGCATAGCAGCACCCGCAATTGGTATGTTTGGCTTTGCTCTTGCACTTGCATTACCCTTCACTTTGTTTGCATTGTTCCCATCTTGGCTCAAACAAGCACCCAAATCAGGTAACTGGATGAACACCATTAAAGTTACATTGGGTTTCATTGAGCTTGCATTCGCATTGAAATTCTTCTCAGTTGCAGACCTTGCTTATGGTTGGCACTTATTAGATCGTGAGGTATTCCTTGCTATTTGGATCGTAATATTCGGTATGTTAGGTCTTTATCTCATTGGAAAAGCTTAAAGTTTCCAAGCGACCTTGTGAATGGAGAAGATAAGGCAATGCCCGTTCCTGCGATAGCTCTTGGTATGGTATCTCTTGCCTTTACCGTTTATCTTGTACCAGGATTGTGGGGCGCACCCGTTAAAGCTGTAGGTGCTTTTGCGCCTCCTATCAATACACAAGACTTCAACTTAGATACCAAACAGGTACATGCTGCATACAAAGATTATGAAGAAGGAATGGCAGCAGCTAAGCAATTGGGTAAGCCGGTGATGATAGATTTCACAGGATTTGGCTGTGTTAACTGTCGTAAGATGGAGGCTTCGGTATGGACCGACCCACAAGTTGCAGCTAAGTTAACCAACGATTATGTCCTCATCTCTCTCTTTGTAGACGATAAGACACCACTTAAAGAACCAATTGTCGTTACAGAAAACGGACAAGAGCGCAAGCTTCGCACTATAGGAGATAAGTGGAGCTACCTTCAAAGAGTTAAGTTTGGTTCGAATACTCAACCTCAATATGTTGGACTCGACCACAACGGAAAACCTATTACTGGCTCATATAGCTATAAAGAAGATATTCCTGCCTACTTAGATTTCCTTGATAAGGGTCTTGAAACCTTTAGAAAAGCCCAACAATAATAGGCTCATTGATTGATGAAACGAATGTAAATCCCACTCGATTCTTATATAAAGAAGACAGAACCCACATTCGTTTCATCAATTGTTTTAAATAGACTATCTATAAGAAGTTATTTCATTCGAAAATAAAAGCAATGTTTTTGGTGTGTAATAGCAGTTCTTTTAGCATGCAAAAGCAATCCTTTTACAACCTAAAAGCAATTCTTTTTAATTTGACTATCTTTTCAATTGCCTTTCGAACCAATTCAGAAACATTATAATCAACACTTTAAATTAGCCTTAAACAATGATTAATGCAGAAATAAGAGCACAGATTATCAACCTTATTAATAAAGAAGTTGTGCCTGCAGTGGGCTGTACTGAGCCTATGGCAGTGGCATTGTGCGCCGCAAAAGCAGCCGAAGTGTTGGGCTGTAGACCGCAAAAAGTGAGAGCGCAACTAAGTGCAAACATCCTAAAAAACGCCATGGGAGTGGGTATTCCTGGCACAGGTATGATTGGATTGCCTATCGCAATTGCCTTAGGAACATTGATAGGGAAGAGCGAATATCAGTTAGAAGTGATTAAAGACCTCACTCCTGAGACATTAGAAGAGGGTAAAGCCTTTATCAAAGAGCAACGAATCACGATCTTACGAAAGAGCAATATAGAAGAAAAAAACTCTATATAGAGATAGAGAGTTCTACTGAAACAAGCAAGGCAACTGTTATTATTTGCTTGCGCACATACTAATATTGTGTATGTCGAAAAAGATGGAAATGTGTTGTTAGATAATCGCACTACTCGCTCGGAAACATGCGAACAGAAAGATGTTTCGCTTGACTTGCAGATGGTTTACGACTTTGCAACCACTGCTCCCGTGGGTGAAATAGACTTCATTCTCAAAGCCAAAGACTATAATTTAAAAGGCTGCTGAAGATTCGCTTAAAAGGCAATTACGGCCACTGTTTGGGTAAAACTATGAATCGTCCGCTATCTCATGGCATCTTTGGAGATAGCATTTATTCGCATATTATCGCCAAAACTGCATCGGCATGTGATGCTCGTATGGGTGGAGCAATGATACCAGTGATGAGTAATTCAGGCTCGGGAAACCAAGGAATATGCGCCACTAATCCCGTTGTTGTATATGCTTTAGAAAACAATAACACCGAAGAGGAATTGGTGAGAGCCTTAATTTTAAGTCACTTAACCGCTATTTATATCAAACAGAGTCTTGGAAAGCTTTCCGCTTTGTGTGGTTGTGTGGTGGCTTCGATAGGTAGTAGCTGCGGAATTACCTACCTAATGGGAGGCGATTACGATAAGATTTGCCACTCAGTGAAGAACATGATAGCCAATTTAGCAGGTATGTTGTGCGACGGAGCCAAGCCAGGTTGCTCGCTAAAGATAAGCTCTGGCGTTTCAACTGCATTGCTTTCTGCTGTGTTGTCAATGGAAGGTCGTTTCGTTACCGCTGCAGAAGGCATCGTAGATGATGATGTAGACAAGTCTATTCGCAACCTAACCAGTATTGGAGCCAATGCAATGAACCTCACAGACGAGATGGTTTTGAACATTATGGTGAACAAAAACGGCTGTTAAGTACTTATAATTCCTATTGATTGGTAAGCTAATTTACTTATATTTGCCCGCTGTCTTCGTGCCGATAAGCTTATAGTCTTATTATATTAATAAGGTGTATGCTTAATAATAAGAGCGAGGAATGATGGCGAATGAAAAGAAATAAAGAGATAAAACGATTGCGTTGCTAAGAAATTAGTAGCGCAATTTTTATTTTGTGGCAATGCCTTTGAAAGCGGGTGGTGCAGAGTAGGGGAGTAAAAAGCACTGCTTTTGATGGGTTAATTGCATTGCTTTTTAGAACCTAATAACATTGCTATTGCGAGCCAATATCACTGCTTTTGAACAGGCATTGTTTTTGCGTTGTTTAATTGTTCTTGCGCCTTGTTTAATGCAGTGGGAAAAGCCTTTGGTGGTGCAGGAGTCCTTTCCATTCTTTTTTTATAATAGATTATTTCTGTCTTCTATTAAGGAATTAACTCATTTGTAAATAGATTTTTTTAATAAATTTTTGTTTCATAATAGTTTGTTTTTTTACATTCTACTTTCTTCTAAATAATAAAGATGCTATGTTTGAGCCACTTAGCGTTATTTTTGTTCTCTGTTTTATTGTTAATTGTTTGTTTGTTGATATAAATCAAGTTTTAAATAATAACAAATAGGCATCTAATTCTTTTTACTTTTGAAAACTTAGTTCTTGAATTTATTGCTATTTAATACCTAAAAAAAGTTGGCTTCATACAGTTTTTTTATACAAAGAAGAGTTAATATATGTTTTAAATTGGAAGGGTAATTGCAACTTTCGCTTGCTTTTGTTCGTCGCTTTTCCCTATTTTTTTGTAAAAAAATCGAAAAGAAAACTGATTTAAATTTCAATTTCAAAGAATACGTTGTTTATTTATAATGAAACGTAAGAAATTGTTTGAGAGAGTATAAACTTGGATGTAAAAACTATTGTAAAGGCTTATTCTGTTTGTGAGTTGTAGCATAAAAAGATAAGTCCCACATCATTTATTATTATTTGTTATAAACCAAAAAGATTATGAGAAGAAAACTAACATTGATTTTTTTGAGTCTCTTTGTCGTCGTTTCTGCAGCTATTGCACAAACAACTGTAAAGGGATTAGTACTCTCTTCGGAGGGGAATGAACCTGTGATAGGTGCTTCAGTGAAAGTTGTTGGTGCAGACAAAGGCGTCATTACAGACACTGATGGTAATTTTTCGATAAGCGTAAACAGCTTAAACGAACGCTTGGAAGTATCATATATTGGTATGATTACTAAAATAGTGAAAGCTTCAAACAACTTAAAAGTAGTGTTAGATCCCGATCATAAACAGATAGATGAAGTGATTGTGGTGGCTTATGGTAAGCAAAAAAAGGAAGCATTTACGGGTGCTGCAGGTGTAGTAGGTAGCGAAACACTTAGCAAACGTGTTGTTTCTAATGCCTCAACAGCCCTTGCAGGTAGTGTAGCAGGTGTGCAAATGTATAGCACAAACGGTGCTCCTGGAGCAGATCCAATCATTCGTGTTCGTGGTATTGGCTCTATTTCTTCAAGCAATAAACCTCTTATTATATTAGATGGTGTACCTTATGATGGTGATATCTCATCAATCAACCCTTCTGATATCGCTTCAATGACCGTATTGAAAGATGCTGCTTCGAACGCTATTTATGGTGCTCGTGGTGCTAATGGTGTTGTGATGATTACCACAAAGAATGGTAATACAGGCGATGCTAAGGTTACTTTCGATGCTAAATGGGGTACAAACAGTCGTCTAATTCCACAATATGACATTATAAAAGACCCAGGATTGTACACTCAAACACAATTCAAGAGCCTCTATAATTCACAACTTTACGCTGGACAATCAGCGGCAGATGCTTACGCTTACGCAACAGCTAGTATCTTTGATGCCAACAATGGTGGTTTAGGTTACCCTATTTACACTGTTCCAACAGGTGAAATCTAATTAAAGAAGATTTCAGTATCAATCCAAATGCAAAGCTTGGATATTCTGATGGCACCTATTATTATACCCCAGACGATTGGTATAGCGCTGCTATTAAATCAAGTTTCCGTCAAGAGTACAATGCTTCTGTGTCTGGAAAGAGCCCACGTTTGCAATATTATGCAGGTGTTGGCTACCTTGGAGATACTGGTTTGATTCCTAATTCAGAGTTCAAACGCTACTCTGCACGTGTTAATGCAGACTATCAAGCAAAGAAATGGTTGCGTATTGGTACCAACCTTGCTTATGCATATACCAACACTCGTTTGGCAGCTGACCAAGATTCAGAGACGGGTTACACCTCTGCTGGAAACGTATTCTACATCTCTAATAATATAGGTCCAGTGTATCCTCTTTACGTTCGTAATGCAGATGGCTCAATAAAGATCAACCCTGCAACAGGAAATCCTGTGTACGACTCAGGTAATAACACTAATTATAGCCGTGGTAACTTCGCTGGTAATGCTGTACGTGACGTGTATTATAACAAAGGAAACTCTGATCGTGATGTGCTAACAAGCAAGGTTTATGCTCAAATAACACCAATCGAGCACCTTGTTTTAACTGCAAATATAGCAGCAAACCTTGTTAATCAACGTAAAAACGTGTTGTATAGCATCTTCGCTTCTTCAACAAATGAAGATGGAACAGCAACAGTTTCTACTAGAAAGAGCATTCGGTGTGAACAACCAATACTTAGCAGAATATAGCAATACATTCGGCAAACACAGCTTAAGTGCATTACTTGGATATGAAAAGTATCGTTATACTTACAAATATTTAAGTGCATCTAACGATCATCTTTACAACCCATTTATTGCCGAATTGAACAATGCTGCGAACACACCTCAAAGCCGTCCAGATTCATATGTAGACGAATACATGTCTCAAGGTATATTCTCTCGTTTACAATATGACTACGAAGACAAGTATTTCGTTAGTGCTTCGTTCCGTAGAGACGCTTCTTCTGTGTTCCACAAAGACCACCGTTGGGGTAACTTTGGTAGTGTTGGAGCTGCTTGGTTGATAACAAAAGAACCATTTATGCAATCACTTACATGGTTGAACTCATTGAAGCTAAAGGCAAGTTGGGGTAAACAAGGTAACGATGCGTTGTTGAATCCAACAACAGAAAAGCGTCAATATTATGCTTATCAAGACTTTTATTCACCTTCATATAGCAACGGAAACTATTCATTAGTAATGACTTATAAAGGTAATAAAGATCTAACTTGGGAAACATCATACAGCTTTAACACTGGAGTTGAATTCAGTGTGTTGAACAATCGCATAACAGGTAGTGTCGATTTCTTTAGCCGTAAGACTGTAGACCTTATCTATAATAAGCCAGTTCCACCATCTTCTGGTATCGTAACAGGTTCAATTCCAACCAACATCGGTAGCGTTTTGAACACAGGTGTAGAGGTTGATTTGAACGGAGTGATATTAAAAGGACACGATTTGCTATGGACTGCAAATCTAAACCTTACTCACTATAAGAATAAGATCTTATCGCTTTCACCTGAATTAGAGGCTCTTGGAGGTCAAAAGGGTACTGTCTTTATCCGTAAAGTGGGCGGTTCACTTGCAAATGCTTATCTAAGAGAGTACGCAGGAGTAGACCCTTCAACTGGAGAAGCACGCTATTACAATGATCCCGACAATGGAGATTATAGCTATGCAACATCTTATAACGCTGCAACACGTACCGACTTAGGTGACCTTTTACCTAAACTTTACGGCGGATTCGGCACTCGTCTCGAGTTTAAGGGCTTCGATTTCTCTGCAATGTTCTCGTATCAGTTGGGTGGAAGAATATATGATGACAGCTATGCATTATTCATGCACACTGGATCTGGATCACGAGTAGGAACCAATTGGCATAAAGATATCTTGAATGCATGGACTCCTGAGAATACAAATACAAACATACCACGTCTAAGTGCCGGTGATAATGTAACAAACAGCGCATCAAGTCGCTTCTTAATTAGCTCAGATTATTTAAGCATTAACAACTTAACTTTGGGTTATACTCTACCAAAGAACTGGCTAAAGGAATATTGGTTTACAAGCTGCAAGAGTATATTTGGCATGCGATAACCTAGCAGTTTTCTCTGCACGCAAGGGTCTTGATCCACGTTATTCTTATGGTGCTTCAGGAAATAATGGCGCATCTAGTGATTATCCTGCAATGCGTACAGTTACTGCAGGCGTACAAGTTACATTCTAAATAGGGGGAAATTATAATGAGATATACAAAATATTTATATACAGTTCTTGGTGTTGCGTTACTGGTTAGCTGCTCGGATATCAACGATATCACTACACAAGGACACGATCTTTCTGCTGATCAAGTAGCAGAAACCAATAGAGTTAATCCTGAAAGACTAAAGGCAAGCGTCACAGGTCTATATCAAATTGCTGCTCGTCCGGGTAAAGTTTCTGACACAGACGCTGATGCTGGAATCATGACTTACATGCTTTCGGCAGATTGTAACGGTCCTGATATGACCAGTACTGCAGCTGGTTACAACTGGTATTCGCCCTCTTCGAACTACTCAGACCACTTAAGTTCAACAACAATTAATGCAGTTGGCTACAATACTTGCTACAATCAGATAGAGGCTGCCAATACAATTCTAAGACAAATAGATGAGTCTACAGCCACAGCTACACAAAAACACTATATCGGTAATGCACGATTTTGTAGAGCATTCGATTACTTGTTGCTTGCAACTCGTTATCAATTGAACTACCAAGTGGATAAAACAGCACTTTGTGTGCCCCTTGTTACAGAGAAAACAGCCGATGTTTACAATAACAAACGTGCCACAGTTGAAGAAGTTTACAATCAAATTATATCAGACTTAACATCTGCAATTGAGCTACTTCAAGGCTATGAGCGTCCTGATAAGAGATATGCTAACGTGGCAGTAGCTAATGGTTTGCTTGCAAGAACATACCTTGCTATGGGCGAATACGCAAAAGCTGCAGAGTATGCACAAAAGGCTATCGATGCAACCGATGCGCAACCAGCATCAATAAGCGATGTGTCTAAGCCAGCATTCTGCGACGCTTCGAAAGAAAAACAACTGGATGTGGGGTATTCTTTTAACTGTAGATGATATCTCTTCTCAGTCTATTGCACCTATGAGTTCACAGCTTTCTTCATTCCCTGGCTATGGTTATACAGGCGCAGGAGCATGTTATAAGGATATAAATGTATTGTTATACAACAAGATTCCATCGACAGATGTGCGCAAAGAATGGTGGGTTGGACCTTCAAAAACCAACAGTCATTTAGATGGATTGACATGGACAGAGGCTGGAGTAACATTGAAAGGCAATGAGATTATCACAGGTTCATTAGAATCAAAGCAACCATTTAGAGTTTATACCAACGTGAAGTTTGGTATGAAAGGAGGGCTTGGTTCACCCAACAACAATAACGACTCGCCTCTAATGCGTGTAGAAGAGATGTATTTAATCAAGGCAGAAGGACTTGCAATGAGCGGTAATTTAGCTGCAGGAAAACAAGTGTTAGAAGACTTTGTGAAGACATATAGAGACCCATCATATAGCGTTACAGCTACAACAGCAGCGGCTTTCCAAAACGAAGTGTGGTTCCAACGCCGTGTAGAGCTATGGGGTGAGGGCTTCTCAATGTACGATTTGTTGCGCTTGCAAAAAGCCACTTGTACGCTTCCACGCAGGCAAAGAGACCAATGTTGTAACCCGTTACCGCTTCAATATGCCTGCAAACGATCCTTACTATGCATATCGTTTCACTCAAAAAGAGCGTGACAACAACAAGGGAATAGTAGATAACACCACAGGAAAAAGAACCTGTTTCAGGACAAAATGGTGACCTAAGAGATGGTGTTACCGATTAAATAGACATTTATTGGGTTTATATATAAAAGTAGAGTTACTTGCTAATCGCATTGATTTAGCAGGTAACTCTTTTTCATTTCAAGTGCTCAAAGAGCCTCATTTGTGGCAACTTATATCGAAAAAAAGTGGTATATTTGCAAATAAAAACGCATTTTAAGTATAAGATAAAAAGCATAACAATAGATATGATGAAGTGGTTAGATATCATAACAAACAAACGCTTAGGAGAAGAAAATAAGCATCATTTTCGAATGGACGACAGGTCAGAATTCAAGCGAGATTACGACCGTTTGATCTTTTCGGCACCCTTTCGGCGTCTTCAAAACAAAACACAAGTGTTCCCATTGCCAGGTAGTGTGTTCGTACATAACCGCTTAACGCATAGCTTAGAGGTAGCTTCTGTGGGCATGTCGTTGGGTAATGACGTGGCAAAAGAGTTGTGTTTGAAACATCCTTCATTGCAAAATACCTTGTTTGAAGAGATTGGAACCATTGTTAGTGCAGCCTGCTTGGCTCACGATTTGGGCAATCCTCCCTTTGGACATAGTGGAGAAAGCGCCATACAATCTTACTTTTTAGAGGGCGAAGGGGCACAACTCCAACCGCTATTAAAGCCCGAAGTGTGGAGCGATATCACCCATTTTGAAGGCAATGCCAACACCTTCCGCTTGCTCACCCATAGATTTAAGGGGCGACGAGAAGGCGGATTTGCGATGACCTACACCACTCTTGCATCGATAGTGAAATATCCTTCGTCGTCGAACGCATCTCAAAAAGAAAGGTAAGTTTGGCTTCTTTACCGAAGAAAAAGACGTGTTTCAGCGTGTGGCTAACGAACTAACCATTCCTTGTTTGCACGAGAATGGTTCAGAATTGCGCTATGCTCGTCACCCACTTGTGTATCTTGTTGAGGCTGCCGACGATATTTGTTACGAGGTGATGGACATCGAAGACAGTCATAAACTCAAAGATCTTGTCGTTTGACGAAACCCAAAAATCTCTTGCTCTCGTTCTTTTACTCCAGAGCGAAGAACACAGATATTGCAACGCATAGAAGAGGAAGAGCTTACAGATAAAAATGAAATTGTGGCTTATTATCGTGCTAATGTGATTGGAACATTGATTAGTGCGTGTGTGAAAGTGTTTGTGGATAACGAAGAAAAGATATTGAGTGGCACTTTCGAAGGGGCGTTGATGAAACACATCGACAAGCATCTTTACGAGGCATATCAGCATTGTGTGCATTTATCTATCAAGCAAATATACAACAGTGCGCCTGTTCTAAATGTGGAGTTGAGCGGTTATAAGATCATTCAAACCTTGCTTCATTCTTTTTGTTAACGCTGCTCTCGAGCCTCAAAAGTTCTATTCTCAGCAGATTTTAAAGCAGTTTAGCGAGCAATACGACATCACTAACGAAGATTTGAACGTGCGAATTATGGCGGTGTTAGATTATATTAGCGGTATGACAGACTTGTATGCGCTCAATATCTACCAGCGAATTAGCGGTATTTCGCTACCACTTGCATAGTTCATTTGCGCCGATTAAGGACACTTATCCTTTCCTTTAGAATGGGGAGGACGATGATATAAGAATTGATTTTCTTTTAATTCAGAATCCTTCTTGATGAGAAACTAAAGGGAGGGCAATTCTGTTCTCAACTAAAAGCATTGTTTTTGTAAAGCAAAAGCAATGCTTTTATCATGTAATCTCAATGCTTTTACGAAACAAAGTCAATGCAATTGCCAAACGCTTGCAGAGTGCTTGAAGTATAAAGGGATAGCAAAGGGTGGGCGAGAAGCAAGAAAATGCTTTCGAACAAAGGCGCAATAAAACAAAAAGAGCTTAGTTACTCACCTATAAAAGCGGTGTGCATCTAAACTCTTTCGTTGTTTCTTGTGGTAGAATCTTTGTTGCTTTGCGGTTCAGTTAATAACTAATCGCCAACAAAGAGTGGGTCGTCAGTTTTTGAATAAGTGTGAAACTTAATATTCGTCCTCGTTGAATAAGAAGTCTTCTTTAGAAGGATAATCAGGCCAAATGTCTTCAATACTCTCGTAAACATCGCCTTCGTCTTCTATTTCTTCAAGATTTTCAATAACTTCAAGAGGTGCTCCCGAACGTGAAGCATAATCTAATAACTCTTCTTTTGTTGCGGGCCAAGGTGCATCTTCCAATTTAGATGCAAGTTCAAGTGTCCAATACATAGTTGTTATATTTTTTTTTTTTGTTTAAATCAGTATTGAATAAAGAGCGGGTTTTGCGTTGAGTGTCTTTTTGGTCTCAATTCGATTTACTCTTTATAGTTTTTAATATTGCACTATAGCTGTTTTTGTTCTTGTGGTGCAATTAGGCTTTTTTTCTTCTTACTGACTACAAAAAAATAACGATTTTTTTGTTTAATATGCAAAAAGTTCTCTTATTTTTTTTTACTATTAAAGTGTAAAATTTTTGTTTATTGCGTTCTATCTCCCCACTATTTGCCTTATAAACACGAGGTTGTGACGATGCAAGTGCAAATGTGGAGAGATCGAAAACTATTGCTTTTATTAATTATTGGGCTTGGGATAAGACACACGAGTGTGGTAAATCGACTTCAAACGCTCTATCAATACCTGCTTAGCAATGGCGATATCTTTAAACGTAATAGGGCAGTTGGTGAAGTAACCGCTATTCACTTGGTCGTCGATAAGTGTGTTTACCAAGTTCGAAATGCTTTCTTCTGTGTACTCAGGAAGCGATCTTGAGGCCGCTTCTACAGTGTCGGTCATCATCAATATGGCTTGTTCTCGAGTGAAAGGGTTAGGTCCTGGATATTGGAAAGGAGCCTTATCCACCTCTTCATCGGGGTGTTCATTTTGGTATTTAATATAGAAATATTTGGTGAGTCCTTCGCCATGGTGCGTCAAGATGAAGTCTTTTATGAACTGAGGAAGATTGTGTTTCTCAGCCATTCGTACGCCTTCGGTGACGTGACTGATGATGATTCGTGCACTTTCTTTATATGGCAGGTTGTTGTGAGGATTGTTTCCTGCTTGGTTTTCGGTGAAGAAAGCAGGCGAAATCATCTTTCCGATGTCGTGATAAAGAGCTCCTGTACGAAGCAATAAACTATTGGCTCCAATCTTATTAGCTATCGCTGCCGCCAAAGTTTGCAACGGTAATAGAGTGTTGGAAGGTTCCTGGTGCAATCTCACTCATCTCTCTTATCAAGCTCTTATTGGTGTCTGACAACTCAAACAGCGTAACATCAGATATAAATCCAAATGTTTTCTCGATAAGATACATCAGCGGATAAGCTAATAAAAGTAGCACTCCGTTGGCAATGAAGTGATAATACATCTCGTGATCGAGTGCAATTCCACTATCGTCTTGCATAAATTGTAATGCAAAAATAAATGGCTGCCGACGATAAGGTCACAACAAGAGCAGCTTTAAGAATCTGTGATCGTTGTGAAAGTTCACGCAAAGAGTAAAGTCCAGCCATTCCAGATACCAGTTGAACAATGATGAATTCGAACTGGTATTTAACGGCTGCGGCGCATAAAAGCGTGGTAATAGTGTGCGTTAAGAATGCTGTTCGGGTGTCCATAAACACACGGGTGAAAATGGGAACCATAGCAAACGGAATGATATAAACGCTGAAAAAGTTCTTACTTACAATGATAGACACCAGTATGGGAAACAGGGTTATCATGGTATACAGCATCGCAATGTTTCGAGTGTTATTGAAATAGTCTCTTCTAAACATTGCCAAATAGCATGTAAAGAGTCCAACTATGATAAAAACAAATATCAATTGCCCTATAAGTGTGCGTGTAATCTCGTTCGAAGACGAGTTTCTGCGGTGCATTTCACGCTCAAATGAGTTGAGAACTCTATAAGTATAGTCGTCAACAATCTCGCCTCGGTCTATAATTTTCTGTCCACTTACCACAATTCCGCTTGCAACTGCAATGCTACTAAGCATATCTGCCTTTTCAGTCTCAGTTCTTTTGCGGTCGTAAATGAGGTTGGGTTCGAGGAAATCGTTGAGGTCTGCCCTTTGAAGAATAGCCTTTTGAGCTACCAAACTCTCATCGTTTAAAAGCTGTTCGTATGCCGACAAGGTAGAATAAATGCAGTTTAAAGCTATGCTTTGCGCCTCTTTTCCTGCCACAACACGTATTGCAGCCGATGAATCTTTGGCCATTTCGTTATACTCTTTCGTATAAATAATGCCCGTTTGGTATAGTCTATGCAATCTGTTTAGAATGATATTCTTATACTCCTTTGGTAAATTTGGAATACCATCTTTAAACTTCTCGTTGAAACGAGCTATGTTGGTGGCTTCTACCGAGGGCGAATAATTATAGTAAGGCATAAACATTTGCAAAAGAGAGTCTTGCTCTTTCTTTATCGTTTCGTCAGTCTTATAAACAGGAAAGTCGAACTTTGCAATGAAAGAACCATACACCCAAGGACGTCCAATGTCGTATCTAAACTGCTGTTCTTTATTTCTTGGCAAGAACCAAACAATGAGTACGACACTTAAAAGAATAAGAGTTGCTATTGATAAGAAACCCTTTAAAAGATTATTTTTTATTGGATTGATTTGCATGTATCGAAAAAACTTTACTAAATTTACAGTGCGAAAATACAAAAAAAATACGCTAAAATAGAGAAAAAGATGTAATTTTGCACGAAATTTAATATCTTATATAATAGTAAGACTATGACAGATAGAAAAAGTAAGAGTACGTTTTGCGCCCAGTCCAACAGGTGCTTTACATATCGGAGGCGTAAGAACTGCCCTTTATAATTACCTCTTTGCACGTCAGCATGGAGGAGACTTTGTGTTTAGAATCGAAGATACTGACTCGAATAGATTTGTTCCTGGTGCTGAAGAATACATCATAGAATCATTCCGTTGGTTAGGTCTTACATTTGATGAAGGCGTTGGTTTGGGCGGAGAATATGGTCCCTTATCGTCAAAGTGAACGTCGACATATCTATAAAAAAATATGTAGATGAGCTTTTAGAAAACGACAAAGCATACATTGCTTTCGATACTCCTGAAGAGTTAGAAGCTAAACGTAACGAGATAACTAACTTCCAATACGACGCAAGTACACGTCAATTGATGCGTAACTCTTTAACAATGAGTAAAGAAGAGTGCGAAAAGCGCATCGCAGATGGTGAACAATATGTTGTTCGTTTTAAAAGTAGAACCAGGCATAGACGTACACGTTCACGACCTTATTCGTGGCGAAGTAGTTATCAAGAGCGATATCATCGACGACAAAGTGCTTTACAAAAGTGCCGATGAACTGCCCACTTATCACTTAGCAAACATTGTAGACGACCACTTAATGCTTATCTCTCACGTCATAAGAGGTGAAGAATGGCTACCAAGTGCGCCTTTACATGTGTTGTTATACGAAGCCTTTGGATGGCAAGATACAATGCCCCAGTTTGCTCATTTACCACTACTTCTTAAGCCAGAAGGCAAAGGTAAGCTTAGTAAACGTGACGGAGATAGACTCGGTTTCCCTGTTTTTTTCCATTAGAATGGAAGGATCCTAAGACTGGAGAAGTATCGTCTGGATTTAGAGAAAGCGGCTATTTCCCCGAAGCAGTAATCAACTTCTTGGCCCTATTAGGATGGAACCCAGGAACCGAACAAGAGCTATTTACATTAGAAGAGCTTGTTAATGCATTCGATATTACAAAGTGTAGCAAGTCTGGAGCACGCTTTGATTATCAAAAAGGAATATGGTTTAACCACGAATATATTTTTGCACAAGAGCAACGAAGAGATAGCAAAACTCTTCGCATGTGTGGTTGCAAACAATGGAGTCGACGAGACATTAGAGCGCATTACGCTTGTTGTTTCGATGATGAAAGACCGAGTTAACTTTGTACATGAATTGTGGCCATTGTGCTCTTTCTTCTTCCTTCCACCATTAGAGTACGACGAAAAGACTGTAAAGAAGCGTTGGAAAGAGAATTCTGCACAAGTAATGACCGAGCTTGCAGGCGTTCTTGAGTCGTTAGACGACTTTAGTATCGAGAATCAAGAGCACGTTGTGATGGCTTGGATCGAAGAAAAAAAGGCTACAAATTAGGCGATGTTATGAATGCATTCCGATTGGTATTGGTTGGTATTGGCAAAGGACCTGGAATGTTCGACATCTCTGCTTTCCTTGGAAAAGAAGAGACCTTGCGCCGTATTCGCCGTGCAGTTGAAGTATTAAAGTAAAAGAATTAGACAATAAAAGTGCTATGAGAGCAACCCTCTCTATAGCACTTTATCTTTGTTTTGCAATGCTTTTTTTGAATAGTAAAAAGAAGCCTTATTACATCGTAAAAGATGCCCAATTGCGCTGCAAAAAGCATTACAATTAACAAATATCTTTCGTTGAATTAAAAAAATAAGAACGTTTTTGTATCACATAGCAATATACCTCTATTTAATAGGAGTCGCTATTCTCTCACTCTTTAATCGCAAAGTAAAGAAGATGTGGAAGGGCGAACGTGAAGCCGTGAAAACGCTGAGGGAGAAAGTAGATCCCAATGCGAAATACATTTGGTTTCACGCAGCTTCGCTTGGAGAATTTGAACAAGGACGTCCTCTTATTGAGTATATTCGCAAACATTATCCAAGTTATAAGATTCTACTTACCTTCTTTTCGCCTTCAGGATACGAAGTTCGTAAAGACTATGAACATGCTGATATAGTGTGTTATTTGCCTTTAGACACCGTATTTAATGCACGAAGATTCTTAAATGCCATACATCCCAGCATGGTGTTCTTCATTAAATACGAGTTTTGGTATAACTACTTGCACATCTTAAAGAAAAGAAATATCCCCGTATATAGCGTTAGTAGCATCTTCAGACCCAATCAAATCTTCTTCCGTTGGTATGCTTACGAATATCGAAAGGTATTGAAGTGCTTCACACATTTCTTCGTTCAGAACGAGAAAAGTAAAGAATTACTTTCTACAATAGGTATTTATAATGTAGATGTAGTGGGCGATACACGTTTCGATAGAGTGTTAGATATAAAGGAACAAGCAAAAGATTTGTCCCCTTGTTCAAGCCTTTATTGCTAATAAACCCACCTTTGTTGCAGGCTCAAGTTGGGCTCCCGACGAGCAAATCTTCATTAAATACTTCAATGAACACCCCAATTGGAAGCTCATTATCGCTCCTCATGTGGTGAATAAAGAGCACATCGACAGCATCAAAGCACAGATTTCAGGTCGTGTAGTGCTGTATAGTCAGGCGTCAAAAGCCGATGTTGAGACCGCAGATTGCATGATAATCGATTGCTATGGCTTGCTTTTCGAGCATCTATCGATATGGAAATATCGCTTATGTTGGAGGCGGATTTGGAGTAGGAATACACAATGTTCTCGAGGCAGCAGTGTGGAATATTCCCGTAATCTTTGGTCCAAACAATCGCAATTTCATAGAAGCTCGCAACCTAATTGCCGCTTCTGGAGGCTTTGAAATCAGCTCTTACGCTAACTTTGAGGCGTTAATGCAACGTTTTTCGCAATCTCCAGCCTTCTTAGAGCAAAGCGGAAACAATGCAGGACAATTCGTAAAAGACTTTACAGGAGCAACTACTCGAGTGCTAAGTCATATCGAATTGTAAACAAAGGGGCATCTTTCATTAAACGATTGTCGATATTTAAGAAGGCGATTATATCCACGTTGATAGATATAAGTTGCTTTTATTCAGTTTATTATTCAACAAGTTTCACGCAAAAGAATTGTTTTAGCTATGAATTCGATGAGAGATAAGAATACCGTTCGAGCGCTATTACAATCTTTCGAGCAAGATGTTTCGACCGAATATCTATTTCGTAAACATTCCCAAGGCGCAGTTTTTACGAGATTTGACAACACGACATAGCTCACCCCAACACCATCTTTCAAGGCGAAAATGGAACCTGTGGGGCAGCCGTTTTTGTGCAAGTATTTAGTAGAAGAGCACGTTGTAGTGTATGTAGAAATGGCGTTGTCGTTGTATAAAAACGGCACATTCACCCGAAACAAACTACACCTTTCTATTCCCAAATCCATGCTTAAAGAGATCAATGAACGACTCCAACGCATGACAATCAATAGCGTTTCGGCCATTATGCAAGGTGCATTAACGCATCATCAGAACCTCCTTTTATCGTATAATGCCTTGAAACACGGCTCAGGTTGCCGTTCATTTATGTGGCAATGGTATCCTCCTAAATTCATCAAACAGCTTTTAGACATACCCGTAAAGATGCTTTTTGCTCCCCCAATGCGCACCCTTCAGGCTATTAATTTTAGCGAATTCTTTGTCATTGGCTTAGTGCATCACAACAAAAAAACAGCTGTCTTGTGGCTTTCCAAACCATTATATCGAGTTGAAAAGCTGTGGTGAAGAGAGAGGATATTATTGGACTTGGGGCGAAAAATACCCTGCGCACCTTTGCCAATAAACGCCTGCCTTTAAAGTTCTTTCATCGCCTATTTGGTGCCACGAACAAAGCAAAAAGAAGAGGATTGAGATAAAAAAGAACACCAAGAACATGGTGTTCTTAGTGAATTTGTCGGGATGAGGCGACTCGAACGCCCGACTCCTACGTCCCGAACGTAGTGCGCTACCAACTGCGCTACATCCCGATTAGGGAGAAAAAGAAGTAAAATTTGAGCTGCAAAGTCCCCAATTATACCCCAAAGATACACTTTTTTTAATACGTTAAATAAATTGTTTTGCAAAAAAGTTTGGCAGATAAATAAAAAAAGCATTACCTTTGCAAACGCAATTAAGAAACAATGGTACCATAGCTCAGTTGGTAGAGCAAAGGACTGAAAAATCCTTGTGTCCCCGGTTCGATTCCTGGTGGTACCACAGTTCAAAAAGAGGTTTATTACTTTCAAAGTAGTAAACCTTTTTTCGTATATAGCCTTTAAGTCGTTTGCAAAGGGCTTGCAATTCCCTTCAAAAAGCATAGCTTTTACAGCGCAAAAGGATTGCTTTTACAACCTAAAAAGCATTGATATTAGAGCCTAAAAAGTAGTGCTTTTTATTTTTCAATTGAAAAGTATTTGAAAAATCAATAAGATAGATAGTGAGGCATAAAAGCTTATTTCTTTTCGCTTTTTGGGTGTTCAAACTTTCGACATTTTAGCAAGAGTTTTTCTTATTCTTCGGGCAATATTCTCCCTTGCTTAAAAGGAAAAAACTCTATCTTGCAATGAAAAAGAGCAAGAAAGGGGGAGAGGTGGACGATAAAAACGAGAGTATTAGAGTCTTCCTTCTTCTCTATAAGAAAAGAATTTGCCGTCTCCAACGATGATATGATCGAGGAAAAAGAGGCGAAGAAAGTCGCACCCTGCTTTCAATTGTTGGGTGAGTTGGTCGTCGGCTCTGCTTGGTTGAATATTATTACTAGGATGATTGTGGCAGAACACCACTACAGTGGCGTTGCACAAAAGGGCTTCTTTCACCACAAGACGAACGTCGACAGCCGTTTCTGTTATGCCTCCTTTCGACAATTGCACTGCTTTGATGAGCTTGTAGCCTTGATTAAGGTATAAAACCAAGCCGTGTTCAACGCTCTGTTCGCCAATAATGCAATGCGCATAGCGATATATTGCCTCTGCACTGCTAAGCGTTTCTTGCTCTATAACGTCCGATTGTGCACGTCGTTTGCCCAATTCACATGCCGCAAGAATGGTTACTGCCTTGGCTTCTCCAATGCCCTTAAACGACATAAGTTCGCTTGCAGTCATCTTTCCCAATGCATTTAAATTATTATTGCATTGTGAAAGCACCTGTTTCATCACCATCACAGCATCTGTTTCGGCATATCCTGTGCCTATAAGAATGGCTAATAGCTCGGCATTCGACAAACTTTGAGCACCTTGTTTCAATAGTTTCTCTCGTGGTCTGTCGTCTTCGGGCCAGCTTGTAATACTGAGTTTCTTGTCCATTGGTTAGTAAGTAGTAGTTGGTTTGTAGGTTGGGTGGGGTAGAAAAGCCTTATTTATAGAAGTTCTTTTCAAAGGCTTGAAACTCGTCTAAGCCTCTAACACATCGCTTCCACCACGCTTCAGTAAAGCCAAGTCCATAGCCCATCAACTGCGTAAAGGCTGCACCTACCGACAAAAAGCCAATTTTTATGCTCTTATAGTGCGTTGCCGAGTCGATGAAAATAAGGATACTATAAAGCAAAAGGAGTGAAAGTGGAACGAAACTGCACAAAAGAAGGGCAGAAAGGCATAGCAAGAACACCCCAACAGTGAACACTGCGGGCAAGAGATGCACCAGTTTGAGCGACGAAGGGTATTTCTTGTATAAGTTAATTCGTGCTATTCCGCTGTTGTAAACCTGCTTAAAGAACTTGCGAAAATCGGTTCTTCGTTTGTGATAAACCCATGCTTCGGGAAACAATCGACATCTATATCCATTGTCGAAGATGCGTATTGAAAAGTCGATATCTTCGCCAAAGCGCATCTTTGAGAATCCATTTAAAGCCTTATAAACATCGCTTTTGATGCCCATGTTGTATGAACGGGGATAGAACTTGTCGAGTTTTTTCTTGCCACCTCTTATTCCTCCAGTGGTAAAAAATGAGGTCATAGAGTAAGAAATGGCTTTTTGTATGGGCGAAAAGTCGTGATGTGCCCTGTCGGGACCACCAAAAGCGTCGCATGGTTCTCGCTTAATTTCGTCGAGAACGTGTTGCATATAGGTCTCGGGAAGCACCACATCGCTATCTAAAACGATGTAATATTCACCGCAAGACTTATCTGCTCCGTAGTTTCTTGATTGTCCTGGACCGCTATTTTCTTTGTAATAATAATGTAAGTTCAATTGTTCAGAAAAACGTTCGCACACCTCTTTACATGTAATTTGCGAACCATCTTCCACTACAATCACCTCAAACATACTGCAATCTACAGTTTGTTGAGTTAAACTTTGCAAGAGTTCTTCCACCTCATTGGGTCGGTTGAACACAGGAATGATGAATGAAAAATAACGGCATAGACGGCTAAATGGTTTAGAAAAAGTAATGAAACAAAACGGCAACCCTTTATCACTTGGTTCTAAAGGGTTGCCATTTTCGATATGTAAATTATTCTTTTACACGTTGAATGTAAGAACCATCTCGTGTGTCAACTTGAATTAAGTCGCCTTCATTGATGAACAAAGGAACACGGATTTCTACACCTGTTTCAAGTGTTGCAGGCTTAGTTGCGTTAGTTGCAGTGTCGCCTTTGATACCTGGTTCGCTGTGAGTAATGCGCAAGTTAGTCTTCACTGGCATCTCAGCAAACAACACTGTACCGTCTGTTGTGTCTGTAACAACTTCAACAACATCGCTCTCTTTCATGAAAGCAACACCAGAAATAGCTTCACGAGGAATTGGAGATTGCTCGAAAGTTTCTTGGTTCATGAAGATATAATCTTCACCATCTTGATATAAGTATTGGTAAGGACGACGTTCGATGCGTACATCTTCAAGCTTGAAACCTACTTGGAATGTACGTTCAAGTACACGTCCTGTGGTTACGTTCTTTAGCTTTGTACGCATAATTGTATTACCTTTACCTGGTTTTTACATGTTGGAAATCGATGCAAAGCCATATACCATTGTCCATACGGATGCAAGTTCCGATCTTAATTTCTTGTGAGTTGATCATTTTTTTGTTTATCTATTTTTTTGATATTAACTTTTTATTATAGTAAATATACTTTTTTGTAATTGCTTTTTAATAGCACTGCTTTTTGGGTTGTAAATGTAATGCTTTTGCACTTAAAAAACGCTGCTTTTACATCCTAATTTGCATGCTTTTAAAAATCATTTTCGTATGTTGTTGATTATTAGTAAGTCTGCATTCAAACAACAACAGCATTGCTACTTTTTATTGCAAGTTATGGCGCAAAGTTACAAAGAAAAATATAAAAAAAGAATGAGAGAACGCACTAAAAAAATCAAATAATTCTTTGTTATTTAAAAAAAGAAATAAGTAATTTTGCAACCCGAGTTCGAATAATAATAACAATAAATAAATAAATAAAAATGAAAAAGAACATTTCAGCCTCATAACAGACGAAGAGTTAATAAACACGGCTTTAGAGAAAGAATGTCTACTAAAAAAATGGACGTCGTGTATTGGCTGCACGTCGTGCTCGTGGCCGTAAGAAACTTACTGTTTCTGACGAACATCATGGTAAATAATCAACTATTTATCATCGAGAATGATGGTGAAAGGCAGTAAAAAAAGATTGATAAGTCTTTTTACTGTCTTTTTGTTGTTTATAGTGAACTGAACCATTTATACAATCTAATTTAGAATAAAAAAAGAAATGCGTTTGAAAAAGCCATTTTGTATAGAGGTGCTATATATAATAAGGTGAACTATAATTCAAAACAACTCTTTTGATAGGATTTCTGTAGATTAAAAATATATTTATTAGACCCCTTTTTAAGAAAAATGAAAAAGAAGATATTGTCGCTCGTAACCATGCTTGTTGCAGTGTTATTGGTGAGCTGTGGCAATTTAACCACAGATGAAATAAACGAAAAATGCGCTTCGGGTGTAGTGCTGATACGTAATCAAAGCTACTTTGAATTGCGCCTAAATAATGGTGAATCGTTTTTATTTTACTGACTTTAATACAGAAGAAGACACCTTTGATGGATGGACTTCTGAACGCAGTGAGATAGAGAAAAAAACGAGAGTTATGGCACTGGTTTCTTTATATCTGATAAAGGATTGATTGCCACCAATAATCATGTTGTGGCGTCAAAGATCGATGAAGACGAGACAAAGAGATCGTTATCGGAAATGTTTAATAATTATAAAGAGGCTTGTTATGAAGAATATTATAGCTATAATGAGGAAATAGAAGGACTCGAAGATACTAAACAAGAGAAGTTTAATGCAGGTGAAGACTACTCAAAAGAAGACTCTATACTTGCTGAAATTCGTCAAGAAAGAGCCGAAATAGAAACAAGATATCGTGAATTAGAAAGGATAAACATCCATAAGAGCAAGCTTATTTACCACCGAGAGATTGGTATTTCGTATAATAACTCATGGGTAAAGAAAGAATCTGACATTATTCCTTGCACCGTGTTAAAGACTGATGCGCAACACGACTTAGCGATTATTCAGCTCGATAGCAAGGTAACTCCAAGCGAAAACTATATCTTTAACGTGCCAGCGGTAGACCCATTGAACTCTTATAGCTTTAAAGATAATATGAAAAAGAAGGCAGGAGAAGATAAAAAAACTCAAGTGTTTACATGATTAGTTTCAATCTTGGTCCACAGCTTGCGCTTACCACTGAGGGTATAAAAATCACAGATAAACTTAGGTAATATCTCGCAAAAAACCGATGAGCAATTGCTCTATTCAATTCCAAGTTTACCAGGTTCGAGCGGTTCTCCCGTTGTAAATGAACAAGGAGAGTTGGTTGCTGTGAACTTTGCAGGACTGAATGGCACTCAAGGTTTCAATTATGGAATACGTGTAAAGTTCCTTTATAGCTTGCTACAAAGCTTGCCAAAGTAGGCCAATAGCAAAGAATATAGAATACAAATAAGGCTCTTTTTCGATAGTGAAAAAGAGCCTTATTGCTTTTTATAACATTGTTGTTGTGTCGTGATCTTATGGAATACTCTCGCCTTCGATATATTGTTCGAGGAACAAATGTTCGCCATCGAACACGGCATAGGTGAATTGTGTGATCCAATCTCCAAGTATAATCATGCGTGCTTTGCGTGATAATACCAAGTCGAGTTCGATATGTCGGTGTCCATAAATAAAGTAGTCGACATCCGAATGAGTCTTTAAATAGTCCTTAGTGAATAGCACCAAGTGTTCTTTATCTTCGCCCATGTAGCGTGGTTCTTGTCCTGCCATGTGCTTTAAACGGCTCCTTTTTGCCCAATTTAAGCCCAAAGCGAGTCCCCATCGTGGGTGAATTGCATTCAAAAGACGCTGACATGTTTTGTTATGGAACAGCTTTCGAAGTAGTTTAAACTTCTTATCAGGGTCGCCAAGGCCGTCTCCGTGTGCCAAAAAGAACACCTTATCGTATAATTCAACGGTCTCTGGCTCTTTATGAATAATCATTCCGCATTCCTTTTCGAAGTATCCATAACTCCATAGGTCGTGATTTCCCTACAAAGAAATGCACCTCAACACCCATGTCAGTCAATTCAGATATCTTGCCAAAGAAGCGAGTATAGCCTTTAGGAACGCACAGTTTGTATTCGTTCCAAAAGTCGAATATATCTCCAAGGAGGTATATTGCCTGTGCTTTATGCTTGATAGAATCAAGGAAACGCACAATTCTTCGTTCTTGAGTGCGGCCGTGTTCTATTGCAAGCGAGCCAAGATGGGCATCAGAAAGGAAATAAATGTTCTTCATATTATTGATTCATTGGTTATTCAAAGCCTAGCTCAACACGTGCTTCTTCGCTCATCATGCTTTGATCCCATGCAGGTTCAAACACAAGATTTACCTTTGTTGAGGTGACACCTGTTAAGCTTTCCACTTTTGTTTGTACGTCGGCAAGAATGAAATCTGCCGCTGGACACGCTGGAGCAGTAAAGGTCATATCTATCTCAACGCCTCCTTCTTCGTTTACATCGATACTATAAATCAAGCCAAGATCGTAGATGTTTACGGGTATTTCTGGGTCGTAAACGGTTCTAAGAACATCTACTATGCTTGCTTCTATTTTAAGTTTTTCTTCTTGTGTCATATTCTTTATTTTTAATTATGTATTCTACAAAGATAAATAAAATACTCCAATTGTGCATAAGTTTTGCGATAATCATTGCTTTTTCTTTAGAAAGTGCAAAGCTGCTTTTTTCTTTTCGATAAGTAGGTGATGGGTAAGTGTCCGCTAAAAAGCATAGCTTTTGATGGCTCATAGCAATGCTTTTGCAGGTCAAACTCAATGCTTTTGCAAGCTAAAAACATAGCTTTTAGAGTGCGAAGGCAAAGTGATGTGTCTTATAAAGGGTTGAGATGAGACTGAAAATGCCTTTGAATAAAGGGATAGATAGGGTTTTTGTTAGAAAACGATATAGGGTTTTAATCGCTCAATATCTTGTTGCGAAAAATTCTTTTTAATTGTTGCAGTTCGTCGATGCTTTTTATGGCTCCTTTAATCCTTCTATAATCGATAATGGCTCGGGCTTTATAGAAATTGAAATAAGGGTGACGCTTTAATTGATTTAAAGAGAGTTGGTTGATGTGTAGAGGTTGAATGTTGTTGGGGTTGATTTGGAGGTAGGGAAGTGCCTCAGAGGGGAAGTTTTCGATTTCGTTGAGCTGTTTTTCGGAATAGAATCCGCCTAAGCGTGAGCGGTAACGAACAATCTCTCGGGCAAAGAAAGAGCCAATTCCAGGTACCTTTTTCAGCTCGTTGGTGTCTGCAACGTTCAATAAAATCTGCTCGTTGGCACGTAGCTTATGTGCAAAGTGGGTGGAGTCGTTTCGTTTGGGCTTGTCGGAATGAATAAAGTTAGCGGCTTCTTGATAGTCGGAAGATATCGAGATATAAGGCTCGAGCGTGCGATATTGCTTTAAGGTCAGTCCATATAACTTGGCAAAATCACTGGCTTGACGATATATTCCGCCCTTAGCTCGATAGCGATAGATGTTCTTCACTTGCCAAGGTTGCAGGCCGAGAGAAAGTAATAGGGTGCTGTCGGCAGTGTTAGGGTCGAACTTTTGTAGGTGAATGGCAGTGCCGTCTTCCTCTTTATAATAAGTGTTTGGGGTGCCGTTGAGGCTGCTTTTATCTGTGGTTTGCTTTGCGGTGGTGTTGATAATGTTGCTGTTGGGGTGGGAAAGTAGGTGCTTTTTGCCCACAAGAAAAATAGCGGCAACAAGGCAAACGCCGATGAATAGAATGGAAAGGGCACGCCTATCCGATCGCTGAAGATAAAAGAAATATTTCAGTTTCATGGTGGTTGTGGTTAGTAATAAAGGGTTCTTGGTGGCGATTAAAGGTATGTGTGGGGTCGAGGTTATGGCTCTTTGCTTTGCAATTGCTCTTCTGCCCACTTATCTTTCCATAGTTTATAGGGGAAATGTAGCAAGAAAGAGTTATAGAAACGCTTGTCGCCTGTAACCTCTTTTTCGATGAAATCGGGCTTAATAAAAGGCTCGTCAATGCTCGAAAGCTCCACTTCTGCCATGATTAAGCCTTCGTTGTCGCCATAAAAACTCGTCTACTTCAAAGGTATGCTCACCGCTTTTGATAAAGAATCGCTCTTTGTCTATCATTCCACCTTTGCACAATTTGAATAGATTTTTCTGCCTCTTCGAGGGTAATTTCTTTCTCAAATTCATAGCGAGAAAGCCCTCCGTCGACTGAACGAGACTTGATGGTGAGGAACGATTTGTCGCCTTTTGTTCTAATTCTAACGGTTGCATCTTGGCAAGGAATATAGCCTTGCTTAATGGTTTGATGAGCAAAGGCAAGGCTTTTAAATGCTTTTGCCTTGCTCACAATAAACTTTCTTTCTATTTCTAAGCCACTCATTTATACAAAAAAGAATGAAGCCATACTTAATAAACCAAGAATAATAAGGGCAATGAAAATGTACTTGATAACGTTCTTTGCCTCTTTTTTTCTTCGTGTTCTCTACGTTTCTTACGGTTAATCTTACTTTTTTTCGCTCATAGTTGTATAGATTTTTAATTGTTAATGGTTTATTGATTGTTATTTAATTCGATTTCTTTTGCTTGAAAAGGGCTTTGAAAGTATGGTGCGATGGCAAACTAATTTATTGCTCATCGTTCACTGGAAACTCCATTAAGTAAGCCTTAATGAACTCGTCTATCTTACCATTCATCACGCCATCTACATCAGTTGTTTGATAATTGGTGCGGTGATCTTTCACTCTTCTGTCGTCAAATACATAACTTCTTATTTGACTTCCCATTCAATCTTTTTTTCTTTCCTGCTTCTATTTTCGCTTGAGCTTCGAGTCGTTTCTTCATTGCTCGGTCGTAAAGTTGCGACTTTAGCAAGCGCATAGCATTGTTTCTGTTTTCTAACTGCTTTCTACTTTCAGTGTTTTCAATCAAGATTTCCTCTTCAACTCCAGTGTCGGGATCGGTGTATTGGTAGCGCAATCGCACTCCAGTTTCAACCTTATTGACGTTCTGTCCACCTGCTCCTCCACTTCGGAAGAGGTCCCAACTCACCTTAGAAGGGTCTACATACACCTCAATAGTATCGTCAACGAGGGGCGAAACGAATACACTTGCAAACGAAGTCATTCTTTTTCCTTGCGCATTGAATGGAGATACTCGCACAAGTCGATGCACTCCGTTCTCACTTTTCAAGTAACCGTAAGCAAATTCGCCTCCTTCTATCTCCATAGTAACGCTCTTTATGCCCGCTTCGTCGCCTTCTTGGAGGTTACTTATGGTGACTTTGTGTCCGTGAGACTCTGCCCATCGCATATAAAGTCGCATCAACATCGATGCCCAGTCTTGACTTTCGGTACCTCCAGCACCTGAGTTAATCTTAAGAACACAATCCATTGGGTCTTCTTTTTGGCGCAACATGTTCATCAACTCCAATGCTTCTACAGCTTGAAGAGCCTTTTTATAGGTTTCATCTACTTCGCTTTCAGAAACCATTTCGTCGTGAAAAAAGTCGAAAGAGAGCTGCAATTCGTCTGCCAAAAGACGCACTTCTTTGTAGCCAACGAGCCACTTTTCGATGCCTTTTACCTTCTTCATTTGCTCTTGTGCACGCTCAACATCGTCCCAAAAGTCGGGTGCTTGCGTTCTAAGTTGCTCTTCTTCGAATTCAACTTTCTTCTCTTCTATATTTAAATAGGAGTAGAGTGCGTCTGCTCTTTCTTGTATATCTTTGAGTTGTTCTGCCGTAATCATTCACTGAAAGTGTTTTAGTTGTTTATTAAGAAACAACGACCTATATCCTTTTTGAGGGGTTATTGATTATTCTACGTACATCTTTTTCGATGACATCTTTATAGTTTTTCGTAGATAACTCTACGTTTTAATTTGAGCGTGTTAGTTAGCTCTCCAGCCTCAATACTAAAGTTTCTGGGTAGGAGAGTGATGCGTTTCACCTGCTCATAGCTTGCCAATTGCTGTTGAATGGTGCTAATTCTGTCCATCACCAACTTGTTTATTTTCGAGTTACTGCAAAGCTCTGCTTTTGAATTGAACGAGATATTGTGCGACAAAGCATATTCTTCTAACAACTGATAGTTAGGCACAACGAGTGCAGAAACAAACTTCCTTTCGTCGGCAATGATTGTTACTTCGTCGATATATCTATCTACTAATAATAAAGTTTCAATTTGTTGAGGAGCGATGTACTTTCCATTTGAAGTCTTAAAGAGATCCTTTATTCTCTCAGTTAAGAAGAGCTCGCCATCTTTAATGTATCCAGAATCACCTGTATGGAAGAACCCATCGCTGTCGAAAGCAGCCTTATTGATTTCGTCTCTCTTATAATATCCCTTTGTAATGGTAGGACCCTTGAGTAGAACCTCATTGTTTTCGCCTATCTTTATCTCAAGACCTTCGATTGGAATACCCACAGATCCAAGAGTAAAAGGTTTGCCTCTATGGTCGCACGACACAGTTGCTAAGCTCTCAGTAAGCCCATATCCAGCCAACATATCAATGCCAATAGCATGTACAAAGGTCTCTATTTCGGGCGAAATGCGAGCTCCTGCGGTTGGAAAGATATTTGGTTCGGTGAAACCTAGTTGCTTTCTAACCTTGCTAAGTATTGTTTTATTGAGTAAATTGTATTCCAATCGCAATGCAAGAGGAGGTGTTTTACCCTTACTTAGATAGTCTATATTGTGCTTTTTGCCCACAGATAGGGCGTGTTTGAATATCTTTTGCTGAATAGCACTTGCGCTTTCAATCTTCTCATTCACTCCACTATAAACCTTTTCCCAGAACCTTGGCACTGAAGACATGCAGGTTGGGTGAGTCTCTTTCAATGAGATAAGAATATCTTTAGGATTGGTATTGATGATGATTTGTGCACCCTTGCTTAGCGAAAGATATGCCCATGCACGCTCAAATATATGTGTAAAGGGCAAGAAGCTCATCACTCGGTCGGTATCTGTAACGGGAACGCACTTCGTATTAGCAATAAGGGCAGCCTCATATTGACCGTATGTAAGCATAACACCTTTGCTATCGCCCGTTGTTCCGCTTGTATATAAGATATTACACAAGTCGTCATTGCTTGCAGTGCGATACAATTCCTCAACCTTTTCTTGATGTTGTAGCTCTTTACCACGTTGAATAAAGTCCTTAAATATAAGGTGGTGTTATCTTCTTTGGTAAGAGTTACACTCTCATCGAATACAATAATCTGTGTAAGAGAAGGGCAATGCGAAAGCACTCTGCGTGCTTTGTCGTATTGATCTTGCTCTCCAACGAACACCATTCGTATCTCTGCGTCATTGATAATGAATTGAATTTGTTGTTCACTACTTGTTGCATAGAATGGAATAGTAATGGCTTTAACTCCATAAGCGCCAAAGTCTGTGTACAAATACGATAGGCAGTTCTGCGAAAACACAGCAATCTTATCGTGTGGTTGTATTCCTAATTCGAGAAAAGCGTTGCTCACTTCTTTCACATGTTGTGAAAATTCGTTCCATGAAACGCTGTTCCACGAATCGCAACCAAAATCTTTATACGTTAAAGCTGGCTTTTCTTTATATTGCGAAGCCATTGTATGTATAAGAACAGAGAGGTGACGTTGGTTTTGCATATTGTGTCGATTATTGATTTACTATTTGCAAAGATAATGTAAAAATATTGATTTGAAGACAGTTATTTTTGATTTTATTCTACCCAACGGCAGAGGTGCTACTATATAATAAGGTGTAAATAGACGAGCAGAGAGCCTTTATTTACAAGAGAAAATACATTTTTTTAGAACCTAATAGCAGGTGTATATCATTTTGTTTAATATATTTTACGAAAATAATGAGTCGAAAAATTACTTTTTTTGAAGGTTTTTTTATTAAATAACTAAGAAAAATAATGCTTTTAAATTAATTTATATCAAATAAAAAGCATTAACTTTGCATCGAAAATCATAAAAACCTGTGTTTTTTTATGCTATAACATCTTAAAAAAATGAAAGCCCAGAGGGCGTAATAATTACCTTTAGACTTCAACAATAACACGCTAAAGAGCGTATTGTTAAACAGCTTGATTACATTAATTAATAACTTAAAACAATAGATTATGATGAAAAACATCTACTACTAAACGAATTGGTATGGCACTTGTCATGCTATTTGTATGTGCTTTTGCATTTGCAGAAGATTTGCGTCTTGATTTTTAAGAAGAATCCTATGGAATGGCCTAATGGTCGTGATAAGATGGCGCTTAACACCGAATACACTTATAAAGATATTGTCTTTACAGTAACAAAGTTCGATGGACGCTTTAAAACTTATATGGATAGAAATTATCTAACCATTAATCCTTACAACGTTTTTTTAAAGCTTAAAAGCAATTAATGGAAAGCGCATAAAGAAAGTTGCTTTTCAAATAAGAATGGACGATGATTATACATTAGAGACTAATGATAAGCGCTTTGCAGTAAGAGAAAACTCTAAATATTATTACCATGAGTGGGACGAAGCAAAGGAAGAAATTGTGTTTACTAATGCAAGTCGCTTAACAGAAGTGATCGTATCAGACATGTTTATCACCTTAGAAGGTGAAGAAACACCTGTAGCTCCAGAACCAGAGGTGCCAACAACAACTGCAACTTACGACTTTAGAAGCTTAAATCCAGCTTGGAATGTTGAGAGTGTAGAGTACGATCCTTTCAATAAAACCAATGGAAAGATTGAAGATGACCACACACTTGTGCAAGATGGAGTAGTGCTTACACCATCAAATGTGGCTCGAAACGAATATATTCGTGTATTAGAACATATTCTAACAATACCTGCAACCAGTGGTTTCTCACTCGAAGCACCAGCAGGAAAGACCATTGCTAAGGTGGAATTCCAATTCGGTAGCACAAGAAGTTATCTTAAAGCAAAAGGTTCTAACGACGAAATTGCAGTAGTTAGCAAGATGGGTACATACGAAGTAAATGCTCAAAAAGGTATCTTTCGAAGCTATAGAACGCAAGTCTCAAATCGTTAAAATCAATGTTGTTTTGAAAGATGCTACAACAACTGGCATCACAACGGTGCGTGAAACAAAACAAAACGACAATCGTGTTTACAACCTAAATGGTGTTGTTGTGGGCACAACAGAGCAATTAAACACTCTACCAAAGGGCGTTTATATTGTAAACGGAACTAAGATTTTTAGTTCATTAAGATGAAAAAAATTAATTGTATTAATGATAATGTTTTTAGATGGTAGCCTCGTTGTTCGTGATGAATGACGAGGGCTTTTTTTCGTGCCATCTCCTTTCTTACTTCATCATGGCTCAGCAGCCTTTGCAGTTCAAAGTCGTAGGGCATGTTTCCTAAACTCATAGCTTTTTGGTGGCTAATTGCATAGCTTTTGGGGTGTAATAACATTGCTATTATCTTGTAAAAGCACCGCTTTTATTGATGTTATCAAAAATCTGTTTCATTAAAATAACCGAATGATTATTTCTTAAAAATTCTGCTTTTGCAAACGAAAAAGCAAGAATCAAAAAAAGTGCGTTTTACGGCAATCGAAAGCCCGCTTTGCTCATCACTTCTAAAGAAAAAACATTATCTTTGCGGTTAAATATGAGTAAAGAACAACAGTTTGCACCCACACTTTTAGCGTGGTATGGCATCAACGGGCGTGAACTTCCATGGCGCAAAACAACCAATCCCTATTTTATTTGGTTGAGTGAGATCATTCTTCAACAGACAAGAGTTGAGCAAGGAATGAGCTATTGGCATAAGTTTGTAGAGCACTATGGCACCGTTGAACAGCTTGCTGCAGCCAGTGAAGATGCAGTTCTGTTGCTTTGGCAAGGATTAGGCTATTATTCTCGAGCACGAAACATGCGAGTTGCGGCTCAGCAAGTAGTAGGAATGGGCGGTTTCCCCACCACTTCAAAAGAGTTACAGCAGCTAAAAGGCGTGGGCGTTTACACCGCATCTGCCATTGCTTCGTTTGCTTTTAATGAGCAAGTAGCCGTTGTAGATGGTAATGTTTATAGGGTGTTGGCACGCTATTTTGGTATAGATGCACCCATAGACGATCGAAAAGGAAAAGAACTTTTTGAGCAGTTGGCTCAGCGTTTGTTGCCTCATAAAGACAGTGCGCAATACAATCAGGCGATAATGGATTTCGGTGCGCTTCAATGTGTGCCTGCTTCTCCCAATTGTATGCAATGTCCTTTGGTGGAAACTTGCGATGCTTTTAGAAATAATAAGGTTGCAACCCTCCCTGTAAAGCAAAAGAAGGTGAAAAAAAGCAAAATGTGCTTTTAAATTATGTTTACTTGCAATACAAAGGGAAAACGGTCTTGATGCGTCGAGGAAAGGGCGATATTTGGAACGGATTGTGGCAACCTTTGTTGTTAGAAGACCTGCTTCAACAACCCATAGAGCCATCAACCGAGTGTAAAACATTGCAAAAGCACTATCCGCAAGCCGTTCAGGTGGTGAAAGAACTCAAACATCTGCTTACCCATCGAACCATCTTTGCCAATATGTTTTTTATCCGATTAGAGCAAGAAATCACCCTTCCCGAACCCTATCAGTGGGTGAAAGAAGATGAAATAGAGCAGTATGCACATTCTCGTTTAGTTGAGTTGTTGCTCGAAAAAGTGAGAAATTATCTGGGAGCGAACCACTAAAAAGAGGCTCATCTTATTGCTCTTTTAAAGCATCGAACCACTAAAAAGAAAGCAAAAGAAATAGAAGAATAGCATTATATGAAAAAAAAGAATCCATTGTTTGCCAACATGCAATATTCGATAGGTTATGTTTATCGTTGGATAGTGCGTGCAACCAAGTGTCAAGGTTTCGGCATTCAGTCGCCTTGGGCATTTCGTTTTGCTCGCAATGTCATCAACGAGCATGCTCCATATTATGCTTATAGCGAATTGAAAAAAGCTTTTCCTTATGCCACTAAGCTCGAGCATAAATTAGGAAAACTCTATTTTCGTGTTGCCAACTTTATGCAACCCACTTGCTGGTGCATTGTGGGTGAGGCCGAAGAGTGGATAGAACCCTATGTAAAGGCAGGCAGTAAAACCACTCGAGTGATTGTAGCTAAAACAGAAAAAGAATTGTTTTGTAGCGAATTGGCTAACGAAGAGAGTGTTGTTTTGTTGGTGCAAGACTTTAATGTGGATAACCCATTGCTTCAAAATGCTATCTCTCTGCTTTCAGAAAAGAGCGTTGTGGTGATGCCACACATCTATAAAAACAGCGTAAACAAAAGGACTTTGGCGCTTTATTGTGAACGATACTAAGGGGCAAGAGTGCTTCGATTTATACTATTGCGGAATGGCTTTCCTCGACCAAAAACGACATCCTCATTATTATAAAATAAACTTTTAAATAGGTACAAAAATAGCCCTTTGTATCTAAAGAATAATGAGTTAATAGTATAAATAAAATAATAAAAAGTACAATAAATTAGCAATCAAAGCGTTATTAATAACGTGTTGAGAAGATTAATCATAATGGTGGGAGCATTGTTTGCATGCGTTTTGGGTGTAAAAAGCGCAATACGATGCTAATTTTTAGTCATTATTTTGACATGCCCACATCATTCAATCCTGCCGCAGTAGGAAATCAATCTAAATTGAATGTCACTGCGGCTTATGCTCATAACTTTGCTGGTTTCGAGCATAATCCACGCACAATGTACCTTTCGGGCGACCTTCCTGTTCGCTTTCTGAATAGCTTTCACGGAGTGGGAGGCTATTTTATGAACGACCAAATAGGTTTGTTTACCCATCAAAGCATCAACGCTCAATATGCACTTCAACGCAAATTGTTTGGCGGAGTGCTTGCTCTCGGACTTCAAGTGGGTATGCTTACCGAGCAATTTGATGGTACAAAGCTCGATCCAAACGAAGCAAACGACCCTGCATTGCCCACAACTAAGGAGTCTGGAAATGCGGTAGATATGGGCGTTGGCGTCTTTTTTAATAATAAAGACCAATGGTATGTAGGTGCATCGGCAAAACATCTCAATGCTCCAAAGGTGAAACTTGGAGAGCGAAACACACTTCCTGTAGACCCAATGTATTATCTAACGGCAGGCTATCGAATTAAGTTTAGAAACCCATTCGTAACCCTTCAGCCCTCTATCTTGGCACGAACAGATTTAAGTGGTTATCGTGTAGATGTTACAAGTCGTGTGGTTTACAATAATGAAAACCGCTTGTTATATGGCGGTGTGAGCTATAGTCCAACCAATTCGGTGACCTTCTTGATAGGAGGAAGCGTGAAAGGATTTGTGTTAGGCTATAGTTATGAACTTTATACATCGGCTATTAGTGTTGGAAATGGTAGTCACGAACTCTTCATTGGCTATCAAACCGAGATCAACTTCGCTAAGAAAGGCAGAAACAAACATCAGTCTGTGCGCATCTTGTAAATAGATATTCTTCCTTTATAAAACAGCCATTATCAGCTCATTGATGTGCCAAAAGCGCATCGAAGCAAAACAATAGACAAACAACAAAACGAACAATATAAAGAGATTAAATAATATAAATGAGAAAACAAGTAACATTCCTTTGGACATTTATTGCAGCCATAGCTCTTAGTAGTTGCTTTGGTAGTAAGAATGCCACCACAAATTCGAAGCGAGGTGGTGAGGTTGTTGGAGTGAGTGGTCGCCCTTTTAGCGAGCCAACGCCTTATGGTATGACTAAAATATCACGTGGCTACCTTCACATGGGTATTGATAAACAAGACTCATTGTGGGGCATGAAAACTCCAGTTAAAGACATATCAGTAGATGGTTTCTGGATGGATGAAACAGAAGTGAGCAACTCTAAATATAAACAATTTGTGATGTGGGTTCGTGATAGTATTCTAAGAACTCGCCTTGCAGACCCTGCTTATGGTGGAGATGAAACCTATTTGATTACAGAAGACAAAGAAGGTAACCCCATTTCGCCACGTATTAACTGGAAAAAGCCACTTCCTCGTAAACCAAACGAAGATGAAAAGCGTGCTTTTGAAAGTCTTTATAAAACCAATCCCGTTACAGGTGAGAAGCTTTTAGATTATCGTCAGTTGAATTATAGATATCAAATATACGATTACACCACAGCTGCTTTGCGTCGTAACCGATTCAATCCAAGTGAAAGAGATTTGAATACCGACAACGAAGGTGCTCCTGTTGAAACCGTAATGATATCTAAAGACACTGCTTATGTTGATGACGAAGGTCGCATTATCAGTGAAACCATCAACCGAGAGCTAACAAGTGAGTGGGACTTCTTAAACACTTACATTGTGAATGTTTATCCCGATACAACCTGTTGGGTAAACGATTTCCGCAATTCGGACAATGAAGTGTACCTCAGAAACTATTTCAGTAACCCCGCATATAACGACTATCCAGTGGTAGGAGTTACATGGGAACAGGCTAATGCCTATTGTGCTTGGCGCACAGATTACCTCTTAAAGGGGTTAGGAGCAGAGGCAAGATATGTTCAACGCTATCGACTTCCAACCGAAGCTGAATGGGAATATGCTGCAAGAGGAAAGAGTGGAGGCGAATTTCCATGGGAAAACGAAAACGTAAAGAGTGGAAATGGCTGTTTCTATGCTAACTTTAAGCCCGATAGAGGTAACTATACGAAAGACGGAAACTTGATAACAAGTCGCACAGGCATATATTCTGCCAACTCAAATGGGCTCTATGACATGGCAGGTAACGTGGCAGAATGGACTGGAACCATCTATACTGAGGCAGGGAGTAGATGCTATGAACGATCTAAATCCACAGCTATCGTATAACGCAGCCAAAGAAGATCCATACAAACTAAAGAAGAAAAGCGTTAGAGGAGGATCGTGGAAAGATCCCGAATCGTATATAAGAAGCGCATGGAGAACATGGGAATACCAAAATCAACCACGCTCTTACATTGGCTTTAGATGTGTAAGAAGCTTAGCAAATACCACAAGTGTGAAACAAAAAAAGAATAAAAAGTAATATGACTGAATATAGTAAATACAACATTGTTTATCGTTTGCAAAAGTGGATTGATAGCGTTCCAGGCCAAACTTTCTTGAACTATGCTTATAGTTGGGGTGCTGCTATCGTTATCTTAGGTACTCTTTTCAAGCTAACTCACTTGCCAGGAGCTAACATTATGCTCTTTATTGGTATGGGAACAGAGGTTTGTGTGTTCTTTATTTCAGCGTTCGACCGTCCTTTCGACAAAACAGCTGATGGCTTAGAACTACCTACTCACCCTGATTTAGATGAGGAAGTGCCAGTAGAACAAAATGCAAGTAAACCTGTAAATACAACAGTTCACACTGCAAATGCAGGCTTTGCGCCTCAAAATGCAGCTTTTGTGGCTCCTCAAAGCGTTGCTCCTGCAGTGTCAGAGCAAACCATCTCTTGGACAGAACAACAGCAAACACAAACTCCAGAGCTATTAGATGCACAGCAAAGATATGTTACTGAGTTGAATAACTTAAGTGAAATACTATCTAAAGTATCTGCTCAAAGCGAGAGATTGGCACGAGATAGTGAAGAAATAGACAATCTAAATCGCACTATTACGGGTATTACTAAGGTGTATGAGATGCAATTAAAGAGTGCAAGTAAGCAGATGTCGACCATCGATGACATCAATGAACAAAGCGCAAAGATGGCAAGTCAGATAGAACAACTCAACAAAATATATACAAGAATGATTGAGGCCATGACTGTTAATATGCGTGCTTCTGGCGCACCTACAATTGAATAACATCGCAATACATAAACACTATTTATATAATAGGTATGGCAATAAAGAAAAGACCAGTATCTCCTCGCCAGAAGATGATCAATCTTTTGTATGTCGTTTTAATGGCAATGCTAGCCCTCAACGTATCAACTGAGGTGTTAGAGGGCTTTTCTGTGGTAGAAGAAAGCTTGAATAGAACCACAGAGAACGCAACAAAAGAGAACAGTTCGATATACGATAGTTTCGCAAAACAATTGCAATCGAACCCCGAAAAGGTGAAGGCATGGTTTGATAAGGCTACAAGTGTAAAGCAGATGAGCGATTCATTGTATAATTTTGCACAAGAATTGAAAGTTGCTATCGTGAAAGAAGCCGACGGAAAAGACGGCTCTTTAGATGCAATAAAGAATAAAGAAGACCTTGAATCGGCTGCTCATGTAATGCTTGCACCAGGCTCTGGCAAGGGAAAAGCATTGTTCAACGCCATTAATAGCTATCGAACCCGAATAGTGTCGATGGTGAATAATGCCGATGAAAAGGCGATAATAGAAAGCAACCTCTCTACCATTGTGCCAAAGAATACCCGCTCATTGGGTAAAAACTGGCAAGAATATATGTTCGAAGGCATGCCCGTTGCGGCTGCAGTCACCCTTTTATCGAAGCTACAAAGCGATGTTCGTCATGCAGAAGGAGCGGTATTACATTCTTTAGTGGCAAATGTTGATGTCAAAGATATCAGAGTGAACAAGCTAACTGCATTCGTTATTCCCGAGAGTAGAACCGTTATGACAGGCGATAGATTTGTTTCTCGCATCGTAATGGCGGCAGTTGACACCACACAACAGCCCGAAATATATATCGGAGGCAGAAAAGTTGCATTGAAAAACAATATCTATGAGTTCGCAGCAGGAGGTGTTGGAGAACACTCTTTCAGTGGTTATATCACCATGAAAGATGGCAATGGCAGTATTATTCGTCGTGACTTTTCACAGAAATACAACGTTGTTGCGCCCTCAGCTACCGTTTCTGCAGACTTAATGAACGTGCTTTACGCAGGATTTGATAACCCTATAAGCATCAGTATACCTGGAGTTCCACTCCAAGCCGTTACTGCTTCGATGACAGGAGGAGCTTTTCGCTCTGTAGGTATGGGCAAGTTCATAGCTAAACCTGCCGCTGTTGGTAGCAATGTAACCATCAATGTGGCTGCAAAAGGAGAGAACGGAGTGCGCCAAGTGGGTAAATATACCTTCCAAGTGCGTAAGCTTCCCGATCCAATTGCCTACATCTCGCTTGGAACCGACCGCTTTAAAGGAGGCGCAATCGCTAAAGGTGCATTGTTAGGAGTGAACAATTTGAGCGCAGCAATAGACGATGGACTATTGGATATCAAGTTTAATGTCACCTCATTCGAAACCGTTTTCTTTGATAATATGGGTAATGCGGTGCCTATGACCTCTGATGGTGGCCACTTCTCAGCACGCCAACGAGACGAGTTTAGAAAGCTATCACGCAACAAACGCTTTTATATCTCTCGCATAACAGCCGTTGGTCCTGATGGAATAAGCCGCAAACTACCTGCTTCAATGGAGGTAATTGTAAGATAATAATATATAGTTGTAGACTAGAAAAAATAAATATGATGAAGAAAGTGTTTCTATTTCTCTTTGCAATTGTTTTCACCTCATCGGCATTTGCGCAAGCTCCTGCACGACGAGCACAGCAAGAACAATCTAAAAGAGCTAATGCAAATAACATTACAACACGTGCTCGTTTGTCCTTTCCAGTGACAGAAAGCCTGCCCGAAGATGTGGTATGGCGTCGTGATATCTATCGAGAATTGAACTTGATGGACGATGCTAATGCTGGATTATACTATCCAACAGAGCCTATTGGCACCCAAATGAACCTCTTTACATATATCTTTAAGTTGATGATGACAGGCAATGTAAAGGCTTATGAATATCGTTTAGATGGCAACGAGCATTTCACTGATAGCGCAAGAATAAAGCCTTTGGCTTTTCTTGATAACTATCACATCTATTATGAGCGTACAGGTAAGGGCATAAGAATAGACGATAGCGATATTCCTTCTAAGGAAGTAAAAGGCTATTATATCAAAGAAAGCTCTTATTATGATCAGTCTACTGCCACATTCCACACCAAAGTGTTGGCTTTATGTCCTATTATGAAACGTGAAGACGACTTCGGTGACGCTGCAACTCCTTATCCTTTGTTCTGGGTTAAGTATGATGATTTGGCGCCATTCCTATCGAAACAGACCATTATGACAAGCAACTTGAACAATGCTGCAGTGATGTCGGTAGACGATTACTTTACAAAGAATATGTATAAGGGCAAGATCTACAAGACAAACAACATGCAAGGACTCACCATTGCACAATATTGTCCAAACGATTCGGCAGTGGCTAAAGAGCAAAAGCGTATTGAAAGCGAGATTGCAGCATTCGAAAAAGAATATGTGGGGTGATGCAGCTAAGAAAGATTCGCTCGATAGTATTGCTAAAATTGCAAAAGGATCAGCCTAAGATAAAGAAGAGAACCAACCGCAGAAGTGGTGAAGTGACAGAGCAAACAGAGGTAAAGAAAAACCGAAGAGCAACTATGTCAACTCCTCGTAGCAGTGGTTCTGCAAGAGTAAGTGTGCGTCGTGAACGCCATCTTGTAGACCCATCATAAAGTGATATTCCTATATAACTCTTTTGTATAACTTATAAATTAAACAACTATGAAAAAGATTTTGTTATTAGGATTAGTAGCTTTTATGGCACTATTCTCTACAAATGCTAATGCACAAGTTACCTTTGGTGTTAAAGGAGGCTTGAATGTTAGTAGCATGAAACTAAATAGTGAATTATTTTCTGCATCTAATAAAACAGGATTCTTCATTGGTCCTACTGCTAAATTCAATCTTCCAATCGTTGGAGTAGGTATGGATGCGTCTCTACTTTACGACCAAAGAGAAGTTAAAATAATAGGTAATCGCTTCGACGGAACAACCAAATTGATTCAAAGTCAAATCGTGTTGCCAATCAACTTTCGTTATAGTGCAGGCCTAGGAAGCTTTGCAAACGTGTTTGGTTTTGCTGGTCCGCAGTTCGGTTTCAACGTAGGTGATAAGTCAAAGACTATCATTCAAGATGTAGCAGACTGGAAATTCAGCAACTCAAACTTTAGTATTAACTTAGGAGTAGGTGCTACTCTTTTTGAACATCTACAAGTAACAGCTAGCTATAACGTTGCTTGTGGCAAGACTGGAGAGCTTACTCTCGAGCAAGGAGTGCAGAGTGTTGTGAAAGGTCGCAACAGTTCTTGGCAAGTAGGTGCTACTTATTTCTTCTAAAGAAGAGTCATAGCACAACTTTAAAGCATATAACAAAGAGCGCAAAGGTGGTTCTTTAAAACCATAAAGGCAATAATCTTATTGAGGTTATTGCCTTTCTTTTGTACAATGTTCAAACGCCTTGCCCGTCTATCATCACGACATAACGTAGTAAAAGCACTGCTATTGCGCCCTAATCTCAATGCTATTACACCTTGAAAAGCAATGTTATTGCAATGTAAACTCATTGCTTTTATTTTAGAATGAAATACTACCTTATTTCTTATCTCTACCTACTTCAATTACGCTTTAACTGTTAATAAATATCAAACAACAATGTAGAAATACGGAAAAATAAAACAATTAAATTACCTTTGCAAAGAATTTAATTACATTATTTTAAGATGATAAGAACTAAATTGACCATGTTGGCAGTTGCAACAACTGTTTCAACAAGTGCGTTAGCTGGTGGATTGCTCACCAATACCAATCAAAACATTGCTTTTAATCGAAACTTTGCACGTGAGGCAACTATCGGAATTGATGGTGTTTACTCAAACCCTGCAGGTGTAATGTTTTTAAATAAGGGATTCCACTTATCGCTTAACTTCCAAAACGTGTATCAAACACGTAGCATTTTGAGTGGAATGACAGTAAAACAACTCGGTGCATTGAACGAGGCAGCATTGCAACAAACACCTTTTTATCAACCTTTCAAACTCAATGGAGGTGATGCACAAGGTAGAAAAGAATATGTAGGAAAGGCTTCAGTGCCCATTCTTCCTTCATTCCAAGCAGCATATAACACCTATAAATGGAGCTTCCAAGCAGGCTTTGGTCTTGTTGGTGGTGGCGGTAAAGCCAGCTTTAATGATGGATTAGGTTCTTTCGAACGTCCAATCTCAATGATTCCTGCATTGCTTTATAGCAAGAACTTAGGCTCAACAACACCAGGATATAGCTTTGATAGCTATTTAAGTGGTCGTCAATATATCTTCGGTATGCAACTTGGAGCAGCTTATAAGATCAACGAAAATGTAGCTGTTTATGGTGGTGTGCGTGTGAACTATGTATGGAATAAATACGAAGGTAACATCACTAACATCTCTGCAAACATCAATGGCACTAATTATCCACTCCACGAGTATTTCGGTACCACAGCAAATGCTTTAGAAACACAAGCAAAAGCATTGCGTGCTCAAGCACAAACCATTACCGATCCTACAACAATTGCAAAGCTAACAGCAGGCGCAGCCCAAGCTGAAGCAGGTGCAAATGCAATGAGAAAAGCAACAAGGTGAAGTGCAAGATAAGCATTTGGAATCAACACAAACAGGTTGGGGAGTGACTCCTATTATTGGTGTTGATGTGAAATTGGGCAAGTGGAACTTAGCTTCTAAATTAGAATTCAATACACATCTCAACATACAAAACGACACCAAACGAGATGATACAGGTATGTTCAAGCACGGAGTGAATACCCCTAACGATATTCCTGCATTGCTAACACTTGGTGCTCAATATGAAATTACACCAGAGGTGCGTGTTATGACCGGTTGGCATCACTACTTTGACAAGAGCGCAAAGATGGCTAATGACAAACAAAAGCTATTGAAGAGCGATACCAACGAGTTCCTTTTTGGTGCAGAGTGGGACGTAACCGACAAGATTTTGGTTAGTGCTGGTACTCAATTAACACGCTATGGTCTTGGAAATGGTGCTTACTTGAACGATATGAGCTTCGTAACAAGTAGCTATTCTATTGGCTTTGGTGCTAAATTCCAAGTGGCAAAAGAATATGCATGTCAATGTAGCTTATTTCTGGACGAATTATGAAAAGTTCAATAAAACAACAGAAGCAACTCTTGGAGCTGCACAAGTTGTGAACACAGATGAGTTTACTCGTACCAATAAAGCATTTGGTGTGGGACTCGATATCACATTCTAAGCTATAGAATAAGAAAATAATATAACAATAGACTTTGAATAAATGTGTAAAAAAACAATTAATCCTAAGTAAATAGTTTTTTTGCTTTTATTACCTAGTGATTACTTCATTTAGTCTATTAGAAACATACATTATTAAGAAAGAGCTGTTTTAAATAATCAATAGTAATATAAAGATTGTAAGGTCGGAAGCTTGTGAAAGTATCCGACCTTTTTATTGTTTTATTTTGTTGTTGTTCATTTGTTGGGGAGAAACTACATCGGGTCGATGTCGTAATAGATTTGAATTGCCGCATAAGGTTTATTGTTTAGCAATTCAGCTTGTGCCATTCTGAGGTATTGTCGCACGTCGTTTCCATTTAAACCCAGTTCAAGTTTAAGCATCAACTTGCGTATATGCAAGTCTTTTACTCGTGCAACCGAAGGGCGGTCGGGACCTAATAAACGATCTCCAAAACCAACTTCTAAGTCGTCCTGCCAACACATTTGCAGCCCCTTCAGCCACCTTTTTCGTGCTTGTGTTTAATGTAGATGTAAATAAGTCGATAGAAAGGAGGATATTTAAACATCATTCTTTCTTCCAACGTATCGTTATAAAAGGTTTTAAAGTCGTTGTTAGCGATTTGCGAGATGATGGGCATATCGGCATTTTTCGTTTGCAAAATCACCCTTCCTTGTTCGCCTTTTCGTCCTGCTCTGCCTGCTACTTGCCCCATCATCATAAACGCATATTCGTAAGAACGAAAGTCGGGATAGTTCAATATGCTATCAGCATCGATGATACCCACCACCTTCACCTTATCGAAGTCTAATCCCTTAGTAACCATTTGCGTACCTATAAGGATATTGGTGCGTCCTTGGGAGAAATCGTTAATGATGCGTTCGTAGGCGTTTTTTTGGTGCGAGTAGTGTCTAAGTCCATACGAGAAATGCGGGCACCTTGAAAGGTTTCGCTCACCAGTTCTTCAATCTTTTCAGTGCCATAGCCCTTACTTCGCAACTCAGTGCAGCCGCATTTAGGGCAAGAAGAGGGTATGAGATAAGTGAATCCACAATAATGGCAACTCAAATGGTTCATGTTTTTGTGGATAGTGAGCGACACATCGCAGTTTTGACACTTAGGAACCCAGCCACATTCCTTACACTCGAGCATTGGAGCAAATCCCCTTCTGTTTTGGAAAAGGATAGCCTGCTTGCCCTCGTCGATGGCTTCTTGCACCGCATCTACAAGTTGTTGAGAGAAGATACCTTTCATAATCTTGCGTCTTCTCAAGTCCTTCACATCGATAATCTCGATCTTGGGTAAGGCAATGTCTTTGAATCGGGTAGTTAATTCCACCAAACCATATTTGCCTTGGCTGGCATTATAGTAGCTTTCCATTGATGGAGTGGCAGTTCCGAGTAAAGTTTTTGCATTGTACATCTTTGCTAACATCACTGCAACAGAGCGGGCGTGATAGCGTGGAGCAGGGTCTTGTTGCTTGAAAGAGGTTTCGTGTTCCTCATCGATAATAATCAAACCAAGGTTTTGAAAGGGTAGGAATACCGAGCTTCGAACGCCCAAGATTACCTTATAAGGATTGTCAGAGAGTTGCTTTTTCCATATCTCTACACGTTCTGCATCGTTGTATTTAGAGTGATAAATGCCCAGTTGATTGCCAAAAATGCGTTGTAAGCGTTGTGTTATTTGCACCGTTAGCGCAATTTCGGGTAGGATATAAAGCACCTGTTGATGCTTTTCGAGTGCATTTTGAATGAGATGGATATACACTTCGGTCTTTCCGCTCGATGTAACACCATGCAATAGCACGATGTCTCGCTTCATCCATTGCATCAAAATACTGTTATAAGCATCTTGTTGCGCTGCAGAGAGTATCTTTGTTCTAATAGTTTGCTCGTTGTTGGCCGTGTTTAGGCGGGTAACTTCTTGCTCATAGGTCGTTAAAATGCCCTTGCCCGTGAGTCCTTGTAAGGCTGCAGCGTTGCCATTGCTTACGTTCATCAATTCAACTCGAGTGATGTCGCATAGCTCTTGTTGGCTATCTCCCTGCAAAACATCGTCCCAATGCGAAATAGCAAGATAACATTCTAACATTTGTAGTTGCTTTGTTAGCTCGCTTAACCAATGATAGAGCACGGGCTAATCCATCTTTCGACTGATAAGAAGGGTGGAGTTGAACGTATGTTTCGGTGCGAGGTCGGTAGCCTTCTTCAGCTTTTAACCCTGCAGGAACAGCCGCTTTGTAAACATCTCCCAATGGAGTCATATAATAATGTGCAATCCATTTCCACAAATCCAACTGTTTCTCGAGTACCACAGGCAGTGCATCGGGGAAGTCGATAGCATCTTTAGTCTCGAAAGAAGGCTTCGTGCTGTGCACTCGTTCGATAATTCCGGTGTAGGTTTTCGAGCGTCCTAAGGGCACAACAACACGCTTGCCCACAACAGCTTTGTGTGCATCATTAGCGTGAACAGAATAGGTAAACAAACCTTCGAGGGGTAAGGGAAGGATTACATCTATATAAATCATTACCACAAAGATAATTCAATTGCATGAAATAGTAAAGCTTTTGCAATGGAACTATCAAAAAAATAGTTTGCAAAAGCTTTATGCTATCGATTTAAGAACGTGTGAGTGGAGCTGTTTTTTCTTTCAACCATTCAACCTCTTGAGGCTCTAATAGGGGAGAAAGAAGTTGGAACACTTTCTTGTGATAATTGTTCAACCACTCTAGTTCTTCAGTCGTTAGAAGATGAATCTTGATGGGCTCCGTTTGAATGGGGCACAATGTGAGTGATTCGAATTGTAAGAATCTACCAAAGTCGGAATGCATATAGAGCGTTGCCAACATGATGTTTTCGATGCGAACACCAAATTTATCTTGAAGATAGATACCAGGTTCGTTGGTGATGGTGGTGTTTTCGAAGAAAGGAGCAGGGCGATATTGCATGCGAATTTGCTGTGGTCCTTCGTGAACATTTAAGAAAGAGCCCACCCCATGACCTGTTCCATGTCCAAAGTTAAGTCCTTCTTTCCACAAAGGTTCACGAGCCATGATATCCAACTGCGTTCCATTTGTTCCCTCAGGGAATATCGTTTGCGCCAAACCGATGTGGGCTTTCAATACCAATGTATAGACGTGTTTCTGCTCGTTGGTGAGCTCTCCGAGAGGAATGGTGCGGGTGATGTCTGTCGTTCCGTCGAGATATTGAGCACCACTGTCTAACAACAAGAACCCTTCGGGCTTGAGTTTTACATTTGTTTCTTCTGTAGGTTCATAGTGAACGATAGCTCCATGTGCTTGATAAGCTGCGATGGTGTCGAATGAAATGCCCTTGTATAAAGGCTGTTCGCTTCGGAATTGTTCTAATTTGTGTGCAATAGAAAGCTCTGTTTCGTCTCCTTTGGGTACGGCTTTTTCTAACCAAATAAGGAATTTAACCAATGCAACTCCGTCTCGTTTTAAAGCATTTCTGAAGCCGTTTACCTCGGTTTCGTTCTTGATAGCTTTCATACTTTGAATGGGAGAAGGCTGGTTGACAACCTTTGTTTTTGATGCAGCGTGATACAAAGTGTAACTAATTTCGTTGCCATCGAGTTGCAGGTTGTATTCAGAATAGTTTGAAAGATCGGGTAAAATATCATTATACTCTTTTGTTTCGATATGCTTTTCGTTGAGATATGCCAATACTTCGTTATTGAGTTTACACCTATTTATATATAGGGTGGTGTGGTTTTGTGTTACCAACAGATAGGCAACGAAAACGGGATTGCATGGAATGTCGTTGCCACGAAGGTTTAACAGCCACGCAATAGAATCGAGTTGCGATACCAATATACCGTCTCGTCCGTTATCTTTAAGATATTGTTGAAGATGATTGATTTTTGTTTCGCAATCAATTCCTGCATATTCGAGCGAATGAATGAATATCTCTTCGGTGGGGAGAGAAGGACGATCGGTCCATATTATGTTGAAAGGATCGAAGTTGGTACGCAAGGTAATGCCACCTTTTTGCTGTAAGCTGCGTTTCAATTCTTCTACCTCATTGTTGCAAGAGGTGGTGCCGTTGATGCCTACTTCGGGGCTATGAACATTAGAAAGAACGTCTCCAAGCCATTCACTTATCGATGGAGTAGACGCCAATCCGTCTTTCATTAAAACAATATTGGTGCCCTTTAGCTGTTCTTCTGCTGCAATGAAATAGCGTGAGTCGGTCCATAATGCTGCCTCGTTTAGGGTAATTACTACAGTACCTGCCGAGCCATCGAAGCCCGAAATCCATTCTCTACACTTCCAAAAGTTGGGGATATACTCGCTGTTATGGGCGTCGCTACTGGGTATGATGAATGCCGAAAGATGCTCTCTTTGCATCACTTGGCGGAGATTTTCAATTCGATTCAATATCGTTTCGTTCATATCTATATCAATTATAAAAGGTAAAATGATTCTATTTACTACGACCTGGCTCTTGGTTTGGGTGCAATAGAAATACAAAAGCAAACAAAGAGGAGGTTGTTCAATATTTCATACTAAGGTATATAATAAAGAGAAGAGAAACGAAAAGTTTATATGTTTTTAAGAAATCAAGCGATAATAATGCTCAAATAAATGCTGAGAGTAAGCGATTTTTTTACTAACTTTGCCACAGAAAAAGGTGAATTTAAAATTCAAATAAACATAAATTATAAAGCTATGAGTTTTTTAACAAACGAAAAATTAGTCATTGTTGGCGCAGCTGGCATGATCGGTTCAAACATGGTTCAAACAGCATTAACAATGCGTTTGACAAGCGAAATCTGTCTTTATGATGTATTCTCACCAGAAGGTGTAGCAGAAGAAATGCGTCAAAGTGGTTTCGATGACGTAAAGATCACTGCAACAACTGATGTAAAAGAAGCATTTACTAATGCTAAATACATCATTTCTTCAGGTGGTGCTCCACGTAAAGCAGGTATGACTCGTGAAGACCTTTTGAAAGGAAACTGCGAAATTGCAGAAGGATTAGGTAAGAACATAAAAGAATATTGTCCTGATGTTAAGCACGTAGTTATTATCTTTAACCCTGCAGACTTAACAGGTTTGGTAACTCTTCTTTATTCAGGTTTGAAACCTTCTCAAGTAACTACACTTGCTGCTCTTGATACAACACGTCTTCAAAGCGCTCTTGCTAAGAAGTTTAACGTGATGCAAACAGAGATTAAAGACTGTGCAACATACGGTGGTCACGGTGAGCAAATGGCAGTGTTCGGTTCTAAAGTAACTGTTGCTGGTAAGAAACTAACTGACATTATCGGTACTCCTGAATTCCCAACAGAAGAATGGGAAGCAATGAAGACTGCTGTTACACAAGGTGGTGCTAAGATTATTGAATTGCGTGGACGCTCTTCTTTCCAAAGCCCTGCTTACCTTTCAGTAGAAATGATTCGCTCGGTTATGGGTGGTGAAGCATTCCGTTTCCCTGTTGGAACATACGTTTCTACAGACAAGTACAACCACATCATGATGGCAATGGATACAACTCTTGACACAACTGGTGCTCACTACACAATGCCACAAGGTACAGAAGAAGAGCTTGCTAAGCTTGATGCAAGCTACGAACACTTGTGCAAGATGCGTGACGAGTTGGTAACATTGAACATTGTTCCAGCTATCTCTGAGTGGAATAAAATCAATCCAAACCTATAATATAAATAGGTGAGCGATTAGAGGCCTGCTGTTTTGCAAGGAAAAACTTGTGAGAGAGGTCTCGAGAAAAAAATGTAAAAATCATCGATTTTTTTCAATAATAGAAGGTGTATCTCCAATGAGAGATGCACCTTTTCTGTTTTCTTTTGTGAGGGAAAGGCATTGTGAAAACGAAAGAACTATTGTCTTTGAGCGATAGGCATGGGGTAGAAAATGTTGGCAGGTGATGCGTTTGTAAGTAGAAAGGACCTGTTGGTTGACCTTAAAAGGAAGTGTTCTTTTAGGGAAAAAGGAAGATATTTTTTTGTAGGTAATTCCTTTTGCTTTGATCATCCAAAAGATCTGTTTTTCGTTCTCTAAAAAAACATCATTTTAGTCTTTAGAGAAGGGAGAAAGAAGGGGCTATGAAAATGATTAAAAAGAACATTTTTGAAAGGTTTAAAACAATACAGCCAAAAATGAATAAAAATCCTAAAAAAATAAGCCCTTTATGAGAAAAAAATCACACGAAAAAGTTGTGGGAATAATAAATATAATGTAATTTTGCAGACGCATAATGGGGAAACTATGTCCTTATGTGTATAAGTTTAACTATTTAAAAATTTTAAAACTAAAAACATGATTATTGTACCAGTTAAAGATGGTGAGAACATCGAAAGAGCTTTGAAGAAGTTCAAGAGAAAATTTGAAAAAACCGGAGTTGTTAAAGAGTTGCGCATGCGTCAACAATATAACAAGCCTTCTGTTTTGAAGCGTCTTAGAATGGAACACGCTGTCTATGTACAAAAACTACGTGCAAACGAAGAATAAAAACGTAGTACATTTTTGGTAGTTTCAATAAAATTCCGTATATTCGCAAGTGAAACATCAGAATGATGCGTGGTGGAATATATGATAATTGACGAATTCTTGAACTATCTTAAATACGAGAAACGGAGATCTTTACTTACAGTAGAGAGCTATTCGGAAGACTTAAAAGCTTTTCAATCGTATTTTACAAATTTAGATAGTCAGCTCTCTTGGGAGACGATAACAGCTAATGATATTCGTTCTTGGATGGAGAGTATGATGGATAAAGGAAACACTGCCACGACAATCAATCGACGGTTGAGTGCATTGCGTTCCTTTTATCGTTTTGCAAGATTACGTCTTGCATTCGAGAAAGATCCAGCAAAGAATATCACAGGACCAAAGAAGCAAAAGCTATTGCCGCAGTTTCTGAAAGAAGTTGAAATGGAACGACTTTTAGATGATGTGCTGCAAGGAGATGACTTCGAAAGCATTCGTGATAGAGCAATTATCGCACTCTTTTATGAAACAGGCGTACGTTTGTCGGAATTAACTGCACTGAATTGTAGTGATATCGACTTTGTACAGCGTCAGATCAAAGTAACGGGAAAGCGTAATAAGCAACGAATAATTCCCTTTGGTGAAAAACTGAACTTGGAACTGCGTGCCTATATAATAATAAGAGGTGAAAGAGAAAATATAGTAGATGACGCCTTGTTTGTGTCAACTAAAGGTTGTCGAATGCTATCAACGACTATTCGTCGAAGGGTAGAATATTATATCTCTCAGGTTTCGACCTTAAAAAAACGTTCTCCACACGTCCTTCGCCACACTTTTGCAACCGCAATGCTCAATAATGACGCCGATATTGAAAGCGTAAGGCATTTGTTAGGTCATGAGAGTTTAAAGGCAACTGAGGTTTACACTCATACAACTTTCGAGCATTTGAAAAGAGTTTATAGTAAGGCTCACCCTAGAGCCGGCCTTAAAAAATAAAGAAAGGAACGAATTATGGAAATTAGAATTAAATCAATTCATTTTGATGCTACTGAAAAATTGGAAGCTTTCATTGAAAAGAAAGTGTCAAAATTAGAAAAATCTTTTGAAGATATAACGAAAGTAGAGGTGCAATTAAAGGTTGTAAAGCCTGCAACAGCATTAAATAAAGAAACAAGTCTTAGTGTAAATGTGCCCGGAGAGGCTATTTATGTGGCAAAAACTTGTGACACATTCGAGGAGGGAATCGATCAATGTGTAGATGCTTTGAAGGTGAAGTTGACCAAATACAAGGAAAAAACAAGAAATAAATAAAAAAAACTCCGAAAAGTTTTGGAGATTAAAAATAAAGTTATACCTTTGCAGACGTTTTACAGCGAGTAGTAAATAAGCTGCCTAGCGGCTGCAAAGATTTGCCTCTTTAGCTCAGTTGGCCAGAGCACGTGATTTGTAATCTCGGGGTCGTTGGTTCGAATCCGACAAGAGGCTCAAAATTTACTAAACGCAAAGTGAACGAATAGGGTAGTTACCAGAGTGGCCAAATGGGGCAGACTGTAAATCTGCTGTCTTTCGACTTCGGTGGTTCGAATCCATCACTACCCACTTCAGTATAATTAATTGCGGAAATAGCTCAGTTGATAGAGCACTAGCCTTCCAAGCTGGGGGTCGCGGGTTTGAGCCCCGTTTTCCGCTCTTATGCTGTAATAGCTCAGTGGTAGAGCACTTCCTTGGTAAGGAAGAGGTCCTGAGTTCAACTCTCAGTTACAGCTCTACTTCTTAACTTCTTTTGTGGAGAGACAGAAGAAAAACAATAATAATAGATTATTCAATTACATAATAAAAAGAAAATTAAGCTATGGCTAAAGAGAAATTCGAGCGTACCAAGCCGCACGTTAACGTTGGTACAATTGGTCACGTAGACCACGGTAAAAACTACTTTGACTGCAGCCATCTCTAAGGTGTTGCACGAAAAAGGTTTCGGTTCTGAAGAAGCTAGATCATTTGATCAAATTGACAATGCTCCAGAAGAAAAAGAACGTGGTATTACTATTAACTCTGCTCACATTGAGTATGAAACAGCTAATCGTCACTATGCACACGTTGACTGTCCTGGACACGCTGACTATGTGAAAAACATGGTAACTGGTGCTGCTCAGATGGATGGTGCTATTCTTGTTGTAGCTGCAACTGATGGTCCTATGCCTCAAACTCGTGAGCACGTTCTTCTTGCACGTCAGGTAAACGTTCCTCGTTTGGTTGTTTTCTTGAACAAGTGCGACATGGTTGATGATGCAGAAATGCTAGACCTAGTTGAAATGGAAGTTCATGAAATTCTTGAACAATACGAATATGAAGAAGATACTCCTATCATCCGTGGTTCTGCTCTAGGTGGTTTGAACGGTGTTGATAAGTGGGTTGAGAAGATCATGGAGTTGATGGATACTGTTGATACATGGATCCAAGAACCTCCACGTGATATGGATAAACCATTCTTGATGCCTATTGAAGACGTCTTCTCAATCACAGGTCGTGGTACTGTTGCTACTGGTCGTATTGAAACTGGTCGTGTTAAAGTAGGTGATGAAGTTGAGCTTCTAGGTCTTGGTGAAGATAAGAAATGCGTTGTAACAGGCGTTGAAATGTTCCGCAAACTTCTTGATGAAGGTGTTGCTGGTGATAACGTAGGTTTGTTGCTTCGTGGTATCGATAAGAACGAAATCAAACGTGGTATGGTTCTTTGTCACCCAGGTCAGATTAAACCTCACAAGAAATTCAAGGCTTCGGTTTACGTATTGAAGAAAGAAGAAGGTGGACGTCATACTCCATTCGGTAACAAATACCGTCCTCAATTCTACTTACGTACTATGGACTGTACAGGTGAAATCACATTGCCAGAAGGCGTAGAAATGGTTATGCCTGGTGATAACGTCGAAATCACTGTAGAACTTATCTATGCTGTAGCATTGAACGTAGGTCTTCGTTTTGCTATCCGTGAAGGTGGACGTACAGTAGGTTCTGGTCAGATTACACAAATCCTTGAAGACTAATACTAGAGGATTATAGATATTAAGATTCCTGTCTTGCACAGTTTATGCTGGCAGGAATCTTATTTTACGGGTTTAGCTCAGTTGGTAGAGCACTGGTCTCCAAAACCAGGTGTCGAGAGTTCGAGTCTTTCAACCCGTGCAAAAAAAGAAGATAATATGTTCAATAAGATAGTAAATTATTGCAAGACAAGTTATGACGAACTTGCGCATAAAACTACTTGGCCTACACGTGCCGAATTAACACATAGTGCAATGGTTGTATTATCTGCTTCCCTTATCATTGCATTGATGGTTTTTTGTATGGATAGCGTGTTTAAGTTTGTAATGGGTGCTATCTATCCCAATTAATACGTTCAAATCAAATGGCTGAAATTGGAAAGAATTGGTATGTGCTTCGTGCTGTAAGTGGTAAGGAAGCTAAGGTAAAAGAATATATCGAAGCTGAGATTAAACACAACACGTTGCTATCGTCGTATGTTTCTCAGGTTTTAATACCTCTAGAGAAGCATGCTTCTTTGCGTAATGGCAAAAGAGTAATTACAGAGAAGATCAGTCTTCCTGGTTACGTTTTTGTTGAAGCTGTTTTGAAAGGTGACGTAGCCCATACATTGAGATTTATTCCTAATGTATTAGGGTTCTTAGGCGGTTTAGATAATCCTTCACCCGTTCCACAGGCTGAGATAAATCGAATGCTTGGTACAGCAGAAGAAACCGAAGTAGCGGATGAAATCAATATCCCTTACGAGGTGAACGAAACTGTGAAAGTTACCGATGGACCTTTTAGTGGATTCAGTGGTGTTATTGAAGAGGTTAACTCTGAAAAGCACAAACTGAAGGTTATGGTTAAGATATTTGGCCGTAAGACACCATTAGAACTAAGTTTTATGCAAGTCGAGAAAGAGGGATAGAACGTTGTTACGGATGTAATATCTCTTGAATAAATTAAATTTTAATATTAACAAAAAAGAAATGGCTAAAGAAGTTGCTGGATTAATCAAATTACAGATTAAAGGTGGCGCAGCGAATCCCTCACCTCCAGTAGGACCTGCTCTAGGTTCTAAGGGTATCAATATTATGGGATTCTGCAAAGAGTTCAATGCCCGCACCCAGGATAAAGCAGGTAAAGTAATTCCTGTTGTTATCACTTACTATACTGATAAGTCATTCAGTTTTGAGCTTAAGACTCCTCCTGCAGCAGTTCAATTAAAAGAAATTGCTAAGGTAAAGAGTGGCTCTGCACAACCTAATCGCCAAAAAGTTGCTTCGGTAACATGGGAGCAGGTGAAAGTAATTGCTGAAGATAAAATGAAAGACTTAAACTGTTTTTACAGTAGAGTCTGCAATGAAACTTATAGCAGGTACAGCAAGAAGTATGGGTATCACTGTAAACGGGGACTTCCCTGGTAAATAATTTATAACTTCAATTTAAGAAAATGAGTAAACTGACAAAAAATCAAAAATCAGTAGCTGATAAAGTTGAAGCAGGGAAAGTATACACTCTAAAAGAAGCATCAGAGTTAGTAAAGGAAATTACTACTACTAAGTTTGAAGCATCTTTGGATATCGACGTACGTTTAGGAGTAGATCCACGTAAGGCGAATCAAATGGTTCGTGGCGTTGTTACTCTTCCTAATGGTACTGGTAAAACAACACGTGTATTGGTTCTCTGTACTCCAGATCAAGAATCTGCAGCTAAAGAAGCTGGAGCTGATTATGTTGGTCTTGATGAATATATCGCAAAGATCAATGGAGGCTGGACAGATGTTGATGTAATTATTACAATGCCATCATGCATGGGTAAGGTTGGTCCTTTAGGTCGTGTTTTAGGTCCTCGTGGATTGATGCCAAACCCAAAGAGTGGTACTGTTACAATGGATGTAGCTAAGGCTGTAAAAGATGTAAAGTCTGGTAAGATTGATTTTAAAGTTGATAAGGCTGGAATTATCCATACTTCAATTGGTAAGGTTAATTTCACACCTGAGCAAATTTATCAGAATGCAAAAGAATTTATTGCTACTGTTATCAAACTTAAGCCTGCTGCTGCTAAAGGTACATATATCAAGAGTATCTTTATTTCAAGCACAATGAGTAGGGGTATCAAGATTGATCCTAAATCAGTTGAATAACTCTAAAAGTTTTGTACAATGAAGAAAGAAGTAAAAGATACTATAATCGTTGAGTTAGGCGAGAAGCTTAAGTCTTATCCACATTTTTATCTTGTAGATGTTACAGGTTTAAATGCTGAGACAACAAGTGAATTGCGTCGTAAGTGCTTCAAGAATGAAATTAAGATGCTTGTTATAAAGAACACTCTTTTACACAAAGCATTTGAAGCATCTGAGATTGATTTTGAACCTTTGTATGATTGTTTAACAGGTAACACTGCTGTTTTGTTCACAAATACAGCGAACAGTCCTGCAAAATTATTGAAAGAGTACACAAAGCAAGGTGTTCCTTCTCTTAAAGCTGCATACGCAGAAGAGAGCTTATATGTAGGAGCAGACAAGCTAGAAGAACTTGTTTCAATTAAGAGCAAGAATGAAGTTATTGCTGAGATCGTTGCTTTGTTGCAATCTCCTGCAAAGAACGTCATTTCAGCTTTACAATCAGGTGGCAACACAATCCATGGAGTTCTAAAAACTTTAGGAGAGCGTCCTGAATAAGATAATAAATTAATACAATAACGAATAATTAAAAAAATAAAAATAAGATGGCAGATATTAAAGCTATTGCTGAAGAATTAGTAAATTTGACAGTTAAAGAAGTAAATGAGTTAGCAACTGTTCTTAAAGAAGAATACGGTATCGAACCTGCTGCAGCTGCTGTAGCTGTAGCTGCTGGTCCTGCTGCTGGTGGTGCAGCTGCTGGTGAAGAAAAAACATCTTTCGATGTAGTTCTTGCTGATGCTGGTGCTGCTAAACTACAAGTTGTTAAAGCAGTTAAAGAAGCTTGTGGCTTAGGTTTGAAAGAAGCTAAAGATCTAGTTGATGGTGCACCTGCAACAATCAAAGAAGGTCTTTCTAAAGACGAAGCTGAGAACTTGAAGAAAGCAATCGAAGAAGCTGGTGCTAAAGTAGAATTAAAGTAATTTAATTCCCATCTAATTTGCAAAGACTTTGATGTCTTTTGCTAGATAAAACAATTGTGGTTAGAATTTACTAAGTAGGTGAATTCTAACCATTTTGTGTCTTTAATGAAATTATTTTGTAGATAAATATATACAAATATTGATGGCTTCAAAAAAATTGTTGATAATAGAATAAACTTTGCAAGCGTGCATAATCCGATGCCATATCCGGATTTTCTCGACGTGCAATTAAAGTCCTTTAGAGACTTCCTACAGTTAGATACTCCACCAGAGGAGCGTAAGAACGACGGTTTATATAAGGTGTTTGCAGAAAACTTCCCTATAACCGACACACGTAATAATTTCGTTCTTGAGTTTTTAGATTATTATATCGATCCTCCTCGTTATTCAATCGATGAGTGTCTAGAGCGTGGACTAACTTATAGTGTTCCCTTAAAGGCAAAGATGAAATTATATTGTACCGACCCAGATCATGAAGATTTCGGTACATTTATCCAAGACGTTTTCTTGGGTACCATTCCTTATATGACTCATAATGGAACTTTTGTGATTAATGGAGCTGAGCGTGTTGTTGTTGCTCAGTTGCATCGTTCACCAGGTGTCTTCTTCGGACAAGGTGTTCATGCAAATGGAACAATGCTTTATTCTGCTCGTATCATTCCATTCAAAGGTTCTTGGATCGAGTTTGCGACCGATATTAACAACGTAATGTATGCTTATATCGATCGTAAGAAGAAATTACCTGTTACAACTCTTTTGAGAGCTATCGGTTACGAAACTGATAATGATATTCTTCAAATCTTTGATTTAGCTGAAGAAGTTAAGGTTAATAAGAAAGTTTTGAAGGCATCCATTGGTAGAAAGTTAGCTGCTCGTGTATTGAAGACTTGGAATGAGGACTTTGTAGACGAAGATACAGGCGAAGTAGTTTCTATCGAGCGTAATGAGATGATCATGGATCGTGAGACAGAGATTACAGAAGAAAATATGGAAGACATCCTAGACAGTGGCTGTTCAACCATATTATTGCACAAAGACTCTGAAATGGCCAACAAGTATTCTTTGATTTTTAACACACTTGCTAAAGACCCAAGTAATACAGAGAAAGAAGCCGTTAACTATATCTATCGTCAATTGCGTAATGCAGATCCTGCAGACGATACAAGTGCACGTGAAGTATTCCAAAACCTATTCTTCTCGGACAAGCGTTACGACTTAGGAGAAGTAGGACGTTACCGTATCAATCGTAAGTTAGGACTTGAGATTGACATGGATACACGTGTTCTTACCAAAGATGACATCATCGCAATTATACGATACTTGATTCAGCTTATCAATTCGAATGCAACAGTCGATGATATCGACCACCTTTCAAACAGAAGAGTGCGCAATGTAGGCGAACAATTAGCTAATCAATTCTCTATAGGATTGGCTCGTATGAGCAGAACAATCCGTGAACGTATGAACGTACGTGACAATGAAGTGTTTACACCAACAGATCTTATCAATGCTAAGACCATCTCAAGTGTAATCAACTCATTCTTCGGAACCAACCCATTGTCTCAGTTCATGGACCAAACCAACCCACTTGCTGAAGTAACTCACAAACGTCGTTTGTCAGCTTTAGGTCCTGGTGGTTTGTCTCGTGAGCGTGCAGGCTTCGAGGTTCGTGACGTTCACTACACACACTATGGTCGTTTGTGTCCAATTGAGAGTCCTGAAGGTCCAAACATTGGTCTTATCTCATCTCTTTGCGTATATGCAAACATCAACGATCTAGGATTTATTGTAACTCCTTATCGTACAGTTAAGGATTCAAAAGTAGAGATGGACAACAAAGACGTTGTTTATCTTACAGCTGAAGAAGAAGAAAACAAGATTATTGGTCAGGGAAATGCTCCACTAACAGTAGATGGTTCATTTATCCGTTCAACCGTAAAATGTCGTCAAGATGCCGACTATCCAGTTGTAGCACCAGAACATGTTGATCTTGTAGACGTATCACCTCAACAGATTGCTTCTGTTTCTGCCAGCTTGATTCCATTCTTAGAACACGATGACGGTCACCGTGCTTTGATGGGATGTAACATGATGCGCCAGGCAGTTCCACTTCTTCATAACGATGCTCCTATCGTAGGAACAGGTTTAGAGAAGAAAGTTTGTGAAGATTCACGAACCATGATTACAGCAGAGGGCGATGGTGTTATCGACTATGTAGACGCAACAACCATCCGTATTCTTTACGATCGTACAGAAGACGAAGATTTCGTAAGCTTCGAACCTGCGTTGAAAGAATATAGAATTCCTAAGTTCCGTCGTACCAACCAGAATATGACCATCGACTTACGTCCTATCTGTACAAAGGGACAAAGAGTGAAACAAGGTGATATTCTAACAGAAGGATACGCTACAGAAAACGGAGAATTGGCTCTAGGACGTAACCTTCTCGTTGCATATATGCCTTGGAAGGGTTACAACTATGAGGACGCTATCGTACTAAGTGAGCGTATTGTTCGTGACGATATTCTTACATCTGTTCACGTAGATGAGTATTCATTAGACGTGAGAGAAACAAAACGTGGTGTTGAAGAGTTCACAAGCGATATTCCAAACGTAAGTGAAGAAGCAACAAAAGACCTCGACGATAATGGTATTGTTCGTGTAGGTGCTCGCATCGAACCAGGCGATATCCTTATTGGAAAGATCTCTCCAAAGGGAGAAAGCGATCCTTCACCAGAAGAAAAGCTTCTTCGTGCTATCTTCGGAGATAAAGCAGGTGATGTAAAAGACTCTTCTTTGAAAGCCAACCCATCACTAAGTGGTGTTGTTATCGATAAGAAACTATTCTCAAGAGCAATTAAGACTCGTGAGACAAAGAAACAAGATAAAGTTCTTTTAGCTAGTCTTGAAGAAGAATACGAAGCAAAGAATAACGACTTAAAAAGATATTCTTGTAGACAAACTTCTTGTTCTTACAGAAGATAAAGTATCTGAAGGAGTAAAAGATTACACAGGAGCTGAAATCGTAACTAAGGGTAGCAAGTTCACAACAACCATTCTTAAGAACCTTGAGTATGATGGTATTCAAGCAGGAGGTTGGACAAGTGACGAGCACACAAATGGTCTTATCAAGCAATTGATAATGAACTATATCCACAAATACAAACTCTTAGATGCAGAATTAAAACGTCGCAAGTTTGCTATTTCTATTGGAGATGAACTTCCATCAGGAATCCTTCAAATGGCAAAAGTTTACATTGCTAAGAAGCGTAAGATTGGTGTTGGTGATAAACTTGCAGGTCGTCACGGTAATAAGGGTATTGTATCTAAGGTTGTTAGAATGGAAGATATGCCATTCCTAGAGGACGGTCGTCCTGTAGACTTGGTGCTTAACCCACTTGGTGTGCCTTCTCGTATGAACCTTGGACAGATCTTTGAAGCGATTTTAGGTGCTGCAGGTAAGAAGTTAGGCGTTAAGTTTGCAACTCCAATCTTCGACGGTGCTAAGCTTGAAGACCTATCAGAGTGGACAGAAAAGGCTGGATTGCCTCACCTATGTTCAACACATCTTTACGATGGAGAAACAGGAGAACAATTCGACCAGCCTGCAACAGTAGGTGTAACTTACTTCTTGAAACTCGGACACATGGTGGAAGACAAGATGCACGCACGTAGCATTGGTCCATACTCTCTCATCACACAACAGCCACTTGGTGGTAAAGCACAATTCGGTGGACAACGTTTTGGAGAGATGGAAGTTTGGGCTCTTGAAGCATTTGGTGCAAGTCACGTGTTACAAGAGATTCTAACTGTTAAGTCAGACGACACCGTTGGACGTAGTAAAGCTTATGAAGCAATTGTTAAAGGTGATCCAATGCCAACACCAGGTATCCCAGAATCACTCAATGTGTTATTGCACGAGCTTCGAGGCTTAGGCTTAAGTATCAAGTTGGATTAATTCTTATTCATTATAAGAACCCTAATTATAAGTAAACATGGCTTTTAAGAAAGATACAAAAATAAAAAATAATTTCACGAAGATTACCATTAGTCTTGCTTCTCCTGAAGAGATTTTGGAAAAATTCGTTTGGTGAGGTTACAAAGCCTGAGACCATTAACTATCGTACATATAAACCAGAACGTGACGGTTTATTCTGCGAACGCATCTTCGGTCCTACAAAAGATTACGAGTGTGCTTGCGGTAAATATAAACGTATTCGTTACAAAGGTATCGTGTGCGACCGATGCGGTGTCGAGGTAACAGAAAAGAAAGTGCGTCGTGAACGTTCAGGACACATCGACCTAGTTGTGCCTGTTGCTCACATTTGGTATTTCCGTTCGTTACCTAACAAAATGGGTTATTTGTTGGGAATGCCAACAAAGAAGCTCGATGCTGTAATTTATTATGAGCGTTATATTGTTATTCAACCAGGTGCATTTGCTGGTAGAACAAATAGCGAAGGAGAGGAAGTGAACGGTTCACACAAGATGGACTTGTTGACCGAAGATGAATATTTGAACATCATCGATACACAGATCGATCCTAATAACGCTCTACTCGACGATAAAGACCCAAATAAGTTTATTGCAAAGATGGGTGCAGAAGCAATCTATGATCTTCTTGCTCGTCTTGATCTCGATTCACTTTCTTATGAATTACGTGATCGTGCAAACAACGACTCAAGTCAACAACGTAAGGCAGATGCGCTAAAACGTCTTCAAGTAGTTGAAGCATTCCGTGGAAGTGCAAACATCAACCGCCCTGAGTGGATGATTCTAAAGATCATTCCAATCATTCCACCAGAGCTTCGTCCATTGGTTCCACTAGATGGTGGACGCTTTGCGACATCAGACTTGAACGACCTTTATCGCCGTGTTATCATACGTAACAATCGTTTGAAGAGACTTATCGAGATCAAAGCTCCTGAGGTTATTCTTCGTAACGAAAAGCGTATGTTGCAAGAAGCTGTTGATAGCTTGTTCGATAATTCACGCAAGAGCTCAGCAGTTCGTAGCGAAAGCAACCGCCCATTGAAGTCTTTATCAGACTCACTAAAAGGAAAACAAGGACGTTTCCGTCAAAACCTTTTGGGTAAGCGTGTTGACTATTCTGCACGTTCTGTAATTGTTGTCGGTCCAGAACTACAAATGGGAGAGTGCGGTTTGCCAAAACTTATGGCTGCCGAGCTATACAAACCATTTATTATTCGTAAGTTGATCGAGCGTGGAATCGTTAAGACCGTTAAGAGTGCGAAGAAGATTGTAGACCGCAGAGAGCCAGTTATCTGGGATATTCTCGAGAACGTTATGAAGGGACACCCTGTTCTTCTTAACCGTGCTCCTACACTTCACCGTCTTGGTATACAAGCATTCCAGCCAAAACTTATCGAAGGTAAAGCTATTCAGTTGCACCCATTGGCATGTACAGCGTTCAATGCTGACTTCGATGGAGACCAGATGGCGGTTCACCTTCCATTGAGTAATGAAGCAATTCTTGAAACACAAGTGTTGATGCTTCAAAGCCATAACATTCTAAACCCAGCCAACGGAGCACCTATCACCGTTCCTTCTCAGGACATGGTACTTGGTCTTTACTATATCACAAAGATCCGTCCAGGTGCAAAGGGACAAGGTTTAACATTCTATGGACCTGAAGAAGCAATCATCGCTCACAACGAAGGTAAGTGTGACTTGCACGCTCCTATCAAGGTAATTGTTAACGACCTTGTTGATGGTCGCTTACAAAAACGCATGGTAGAGACTTCAGTTGGACGTGTAATTGTTAACGGAATTATTCCTGAAGAAGTAGGTTATTTCAACGATATTATTTCTAAAGAAGACCCTACGTGATATCATCTCTGATGTTATCAAGGCAGTAGGTATGGCACGTGCAAGTGAGTTCCTTGATGGAATTAAGAACTTAGGTTATCGCATGGCTTATGTTGCTGGACTTTCATTTAACCTTGATGATATCATCATTCCTGTAGAAAAAGAAGGTATTGTTGAGAAAGGTCACGAAGAAGTACGTCAAATCACCGAGAACTATAACATGGGTTTCATCACCGATACCGAACGTTATAATCAGGTAATTGATACTTGGACACACGTAAACAACCAACTTGCAAGCATCTTGATGAAAGAGATGACCGAAGCAGACCAAGGCTTTAACGCTGTTTATATGATGCTTGACTCTGGAGCCCGTGGTTCTAAAGACCAGATTAAGCAGCTTTCTGGTATGCGTGGTTTGATGGCTAAGCCTCAAAAGGCAGGTGCAGAAGGACAACAAATTATCGAGAACCCAATTCTTTCTAACTTCAAGGAAGGTATGAGTGTGCTTGAGTACTTTATCTCATCTCACGGTGCTCGTAAAGGTTTGGCGGATACTGCGATGAAGACTGCCGATGCTGGTTACTTAACAAGACGTTTGGTTGACGTTTCACACGACGTGATTATCAACGAAGAAGACTGTGGAACACTACGTGGATTGGTATGTACCGCACTAAAGAATGGCGACGAAGTTATCTCTACTCTTTATGAAAGAATTCTCGGACGTGTGTCTGTTCACGATATCATTCACCCAACAACAGGTGCTCTCATCGTTGCTGCTGGTGACGAAATCACAGAAGATAAAGCTCAAATCATTGAAGCATCTCCAATCGAGAGCGTTGAAATACGTTCAGTACTAACTTGCGAAAGCAAGCACGGAGTATGTATGAAGTGTTACGGACGTAACCTTGCTACAAGCCGAATGGTACAAAAGGGAGAAGCAGTAGGTGTCATTGCAGCGCAAGCTATTGGTGAACCAGGTACACAGTTGACACTTCGTACCTTCCACGCCGGTGGTGTTGCTGGTAACGCAGCCGCTAATGCTTCAATCGTTGCGAAGAACGATTCACGCCTCGAGTTCGACGAATTACGTACCGTTCCTTATGTAGAAACAGATGGAGACAAAGAAGTAAACTGCCAAATGGTAGTGAGCCGTCTTGCTGAAGTACGTTTCGTTGACGTCAATACAAATATTGTTCTTTCTACAATGAACGTGCCTTATGGTTCTTCACTCTACTTTAAACATGGTGATAAAGTGAGCAAGGGCGACCTTGTTGCTAAGTGGGACCCATTCAACGCTGTAATCGTTTCAGAATACGCAGGTAAGGTTCGCTTCAACGATGTTGTAGAAGGCAAGACCTATCACGCTGAAACCGACGAAACAACAGGTTTGACAGAGAAGATTATTACCGATTCGAAAGATAAGACAATGATCCCAACCTGTGATATCCTTGACGCTAAGGGAAATGTAATAGGAACCTATAACTTCCCAGTAGGTGGACACGTTGTTATCGAAGATGGCGCAATGATTAAGACAGGTCAACGTCTTGTGAAGATCCCACGTGCTCTTGGTGGCGCTGGTGACATCACTGGTGGTCTTCCACGTGTAACCGAGTTGTTCGAAGCTCGTAACCCATCTAACCCCGCAGTTGTATCTGAAATCGACGGAGAGGTAACCATGGGTAAGGTAAAACGTGGTAATCGTGAAATCATTGTAACATCTAAAACAGGCGAACAACGCAAGTACTTGGTAAGCTTGTCTAAGCAAATCTTGGTTCAAGAACACGATGCTGTGCGTGCAGGAACACCACTTTCAGACGGTGTTATCACTCCTGGTGACATCCTTGCAATTAAGGGTCCTACTGCCGTTCAAGAATATATCGTAAATGAAGTACAAGACGTTTACCGCCTACAAGGTGTGAAGATTAACGATAAGCACTTCGAAATCATCGTTCGTCAGATGATGCGTAAAGTTCAAATCAACGATCCAGGTGACACTACATTCCTTGAACAAGAAATGGTAGATAAACTTGATTTCGCTGCAGAAAACGATCGTATCTGGGGTAAGAAGGTTGTTGTTGACGCTGGAGACTCTGAAACTCTACGTCCAGGACAAATCATCTCTGTTCGTCGTTTACGTGATGAGAACTCTAATCTCAAACGTCGTGACCTTCGTTTGGTTCAAGTTCGTGATGCAGTTGCTGCAACATCAACTCAGATCCTACAAGGTATCACCCGTGCTGCATTGCAAACTAAGAGCTTCATGAGCTCTGCTTCGTTCCAAGAAACAACTAAGGTACTTAACGAAGCTGCAATTCGTGGTAAGGTAGACTACTTAGAAGGCATGAAAGAAAACGTAATTTGCGGTCACTTAATACCTGCAGGTACAGGTCTTCGCAAGTGGGATAAGATCATCGTTGGTTCGAAAGAAGTGTACGATAGAATGCAAGCTAATAAGAAAAACGTTCTCGATTTCGCTGAAAAAGAAGTAGCAGAAAACGAATAATAACGTTCTTCTATCATTCATAAGAAGAGGAAATAGACTTAGGTTTATTTCCTCTTTTTTTATATCCTGAGGTCTCTTGATGGGGACTTCTCATTTCTTTTTACATCTATATCTTGTCGTTTCTCCTTTCTATTCTTCCGAAACACTCAATAAAAGCCTCTGAGGCTCTTTCTCATTTGTTGATGGGTAAATACCCACTCGCTACATAAAGGTGTCTTAAAAGCACTGCTTTTGCCCTCTAATAGCATTGAGTTTGCAGTATAATAGCATTGATATTACAATGCAAAGTCATTCCTTTTTTAATGCAGCATAAGGAAAAATAGGTTTTGAATGTTTATTAAGAACGAAATAAATTTGATCATCTTGTTGAGCTTAACGTTTTGATGAAAAACGTAATTGTTTGTTTGTCAAATATTTATTGTAACCAATGTTAATGTATGAGAAATTATACAAGATACACTCTGTGAATGTTATTTTTTTATTTCTTTTTCATGAGGTTGTTGCTCTAAAGGTTGCTTATGTCATTTTTTTATTTTCGTAACTTTATATTGATATCTAATTTATAATGTAATTAAAAAAACTAAAATAGAAACTATGTCAAAATTAGGAAGTATTTTATTAGGAGTAGTGGCTGGAACAGCTGCAGGTATAGGTGTTGTTTTACTTTTTAGACAAAGAAAAAAACTTTATGTAAGAAGAATTCTATAAGCGATAAGGTTGATGATTTGAAAGATCAATTTGGCAGTTTTACTAGAAATTTGCGAGATAAAATCAATGGAGTTAAAAAGGAACTTTAGAAGAAAAAGGTAGATCATCTCTTTTCTGATTCAGATAGTAAACCTGAAGATCTCATTAAGCTGTTAGAAAAAGAAATTAGCTTCTTTGAAAGAAAAAGGTTAAAGAAATAATTTAGTAAAAGCCCCTAAACTTTACACCTTAAATTTATATCAACTATAAAAAAATACATTCAGTTGGTATAATAGATCTAAAAAGGAGTTAGCTTCAAAAATAAGAAGGAGATCACACTTTGGTGAATATTGATTGGAAAGAAGGTGTAAGAAAAAAATTAGAATAAATGCCTCTTCATTCAACATCTTGTATACTAAAGAAGGAAAGATATGGACTGCTAATGCTAAGAGGTAGTTTTAAAATATTGAAGAAAAAAAGCCCCGAAATATAGAATATTTTGGGGCTTTTCCTTTATTAAATGGAGTAGTTAAAATGAATAGCAGGGGTTAAAAATACCTGCTATTTATTATTTCAGGGTTCTTCCGTTAAATGCGTAGACGCCTATCATGCAGTGCATATAGTCTTAATTTGAAGTATTCTTCATTTCTGAACCCATATATCTGTCTTTTCAAAACCTTTTATTTTGTTGTTAATTCCTTCTATTGTTCCGTTTGTTATATAATGGTCATATCATGCTAATCATGTTCTTGAAGTTTGGTCACTACAAAGATACATAATACCAGCTATATATAACTTATGAGATATATCTATCCATTTAACGGAAGAACCTTTTTTTTGATATTTTTTTTCGGCGGTTATTAAGGTGTCGCCTTTTAGAGGGCGACACCTGTAAAAGGGCAAGCGCAAGGACTACTCGAATGTGCCGACCCTGTACCCGGTGTCGCGGGTGTCGCTGCCCACACTGACATTATTACTGTCGAAGTACAGGTAGAACGCGCTGTTGCTGCTCGACGGGTCACTACTTGACGTCCAATAGCTGCCGGCGTAGCCCTATGTTGCTCTGCCAACCATAGTAGAAACCCAAGGCGGGCAGGTAGAAGTACCTGCCTGCGTCGGCTGCGGAAGGGGGACCGAAACTGCTGGTGTTTCTGTACTGCTTCGGTATTGTTGATGTACGTAGGTCGGTTGTACCGTCGGCAGATTTCTCTTTGCTGTATTTGCCCTCGCTTTGGAGCACGGACTTCTTCTTAAACCACACGCCGCCTTTATATAAATGACCCATAGTGGTCCATAATTCGTCACCGTCCCAACGGGGATCGCCATAGGTGACGTACCACGTCATCTCGTTCACGTTAGGGAGAGTTGCGCAACTCTGGGTAGCATCGAAGCGACTATAGCTGCCACCTTCGTGGTAGTAACGTGGGTCAGTGTTGCTTTGGGCATAATTTGAGGAACTGCGACCATGAAGTGTTGGCTGACCTGTGTTTCCTGGCAAGTGCTTTGTCCATTCGTAACCATACCAATATTGCTTCTTTGCATCCCACATATAGTAATGGTCGCCGTCGTAATTACGTACGTTAAGGTTAGCTGTCATATCGTAGTAAGTGTTCGAAGCGTATGCAGTGGCAGGAAGTGTCTTCGTAATAGTACCCTCTACGTTGGTTGCTACGTCTTTTACCCAATAACGTACCCTTAAGGTATGAGTGCCTGGCTTAATCACCATGTATGCACCGTTAGTAGTTATGCTGGCGCTGTTGTTGGTTATTGGGAAGCCGTTGTTGTAGCTGCTGCCGCTTGCTGCGTCTTTTGTTGTTAAGACTATCTGTTTGCCGTCTGTTACTGCTGAAGCGTCTAAAGCACCTGTTGTTGGGTTGAAGGTGTAGGTCTCGGCGATATCGTTGTCGGAGCTTACCTCTACCTTAGTTAAGTAACAGTCATGTAGAATTGTGTTACTTATGTATGGCTGGAAAGACAAGGTAAGCTGGCTGATGCTCTAATTCAAACTTAAACTGTTGCTTGCCTGACACCTTTGTTGCCGTTGCAGTACCATAGTCGCCTGCTGTGCCGAAATGCTCGGTGTTGTCTGGCTTTGTTTGTGTTTGAGCAGTAGAAATCGTTACTTGGCTGCCGTTACTATTCTTACCCAAGTAATAAACCTTATAGCTGCTACTTGCAGTAAACTTGCCTGGAACTTTATATTTAAATGCAGCCACCTTGCTCCTTGGAGCGTTCGTACTCTTTTCGCAATATGCCGTCGTCATCCTTTACGTAGATATAGTCGCCTGCCTCCCAATAGAAGTCACCGCTATTATAATTCAGTGACGTACGAGTCTTGTTCTCACCTCCTGCCACGAAAGTTGTTAGGTTCTTGTCGTTATCGCCCTCTTTGTTGGTTGGGTTCTGTGCCATATCTTCCTTAGCACAAGATGCGAAAAGTCAAGGCAATGCCGAACACGACAGCTAAAGACTTTAGTTGCGATGCAAATGAATATTGTTTCATTGTTTTCTTTATCATTTATTCGTTTTACTTTTGTTCTTTTAGTTAATAACTCTCTCTTAGTCTTCCCATGATGTAGAGGCTCCGTCTTCGAAGTTTGTCTCATCCCATTGACTTGCCTTTAGCACCAGCTGGACCAGTAGCATGGTTTGCCTTCTTGTGCTGACCAGGCATGGATGCGTCCATCAAATAAGTGCTTTTCACTTACCTGAACTATTTCACACTCTGGTGCAAGATAGTTCTTCTTTTGTTCTTTTTCTCCATTGTTCTATTAATTAAAAATAGTTATTATTTCGTGCTTAATTTCTTCTTATTTCGTTTTACGTAGGGACATAAAAAGCGAACAAAGGAAACTTGAAAAGTCCTTTGTTTACAGGGGTTGAACGGCACGCCTCGCGCGCGTATGCAAAAAGAAAAAAAGTGAGGAGGTTACGCCTGCCCTGAGAGAGAGAGAGAGAGAGAGAGAGAGTACAAAAATTATTTGGAACTACCAAATAATTTGCTATATTTTTCTATCTTTCTTCATTAAAAGAATCTAACGCAGCACAAACCATGTTTACGCCTTTATTTCCTAAGGTGCAAACATTTGCTGAATTAATATTCTTTAGGACTCTCATTGTTATTACGAGTTAATTTTAATTTAACTAGGTGCAAAGATAGCGAGAATATATGAAACCAACAAGAAATTAGCTAAAAATATAAAAGCAAATCGAAATACGTAGCCAATCTTTAACGTTTAGGGCGCATGGCATATCGTTAGAAAAGAAATTAGCTTCTTTGAAAGAAAAAGCTAAGAAATAATTTAGTAAACCCCTAATTTATAAACCTTAAATTTATATCAACTATGAAAAAAATCACTTTAGTAACTTTAGTTTGTTTATTCATTGTAACTTTCTTTTCTATTTCTTGTAGTAAGAAAGATGACCCAGCAGACAATGACATTTTTGTTGGAAAATACAAAGGTAGTATCACTTATTTAAGTGGTAAAGAAAAGAAGAGTATAGATAATGGCTCAGTAACTGTTGTTAAAGCAGGAGGAAGTTATTATTTTAGATTTTTCAGATGGAATACCAGATCTAAAAAGGAGTTAGCTTCAAAAATAAGAAGGAGATCACACTTTGGTGAATATTGATTGGAAAGAAGGTGTAAGAAAAAAATTAGAATAAATGCCTCTTCATTCAACATCTTGTATACTAAAGAAGGAAAGATATGGACTGCTAATGCTAAGAGGTAGTTTTTAATATATTGAAGGAAAAAGCCCCGAAATATAGAATATTTTTGGGGCTTTTTCCTTTATTAAATGAAGTAGTTAAAATGAATAGCAGGCATTTAAAATGCCTGCTATTTATTATTTAATCCTTCTTTTTGAATATCAAATTTATCAAGAATAAAAATAACGATTGCGCCAATAGCTCCTGTTATAATAGAGCCTATCCAGCCTTCTCCAAGTGAGATGTTAAATACCTTCTCAAGGAGCCAAGAACCGACACCACTTCCAAGAATACCAACAATAATATTCCCAAGAAGGCCAAGTCCGCTACCTTTATAAATCTTTCCTCCTAGCCATCCTGCGATAGCTCCGATGATAAGTGTTGCAAAAAATACCCATATTTTTTTGATGTTAGATTATATTGCAAATGTAAGAATTATAATCTAAAAAAAGCAAATAAAAACTATCATTTCCGTTGGTTAGAGGCTTTATGTTGTACTTCTTACTGAAGTTTTTGTCGAAAAAAATAAGAAGCACACATCGTGATTTAAAAATCCAAAATGATACTTTTTAGGTTTCGATTTTATATGTAGAAAAAGGTTTACTAAGGATGAAATATATTCTTTTTACTTTTTATTTTCCTTCTATTTTGCTATACAAATAACTATTAAAAAGAACCTTTAAAAATGATACATTTTTAGAGCGATTTCACCATAGATAAAGAAAAACATTTACCTTTACATCAGTAAAACAAAGACACAATGGAGTTGAAACGAGGTGATAACAACGATCCCCGTCACGCTGTTCATATCTCTTTAAAGAGAATAAAGTGATGAGAAGGGGAGCAATAAACTCGTTTAAACATCTTAAGTAGCGGAGGAAAAGAATGAAAAAAATTGCAGTTTTGGTGTGTGCTCGCATCGTTTTTTTATGTGCTTTAGGTTTGAGTTCTTGTAGTAAAGACGAGGACGAGCCTCAAGTGGTTCCATCGATAGAGAACATAAAGGGGATGTGGGCACTAAACACATATAGGATTGTTTTTGGTCCAAGTGAGAACAATCGTCCTGATTATATACGAACATTTACGGCAGAAAAAGAGAATCGTCAGCGTTGGGAATTTACTGAAAAAGGGGCATTTTATCATTGGTATGAAGACTTAGAGCCGTATGATATCGTGAAAAAGAATGGTATTTGGGCTGTACCCAGCAATGGAAATGGCTACTATCGCTTGAATGGTGACACCATAAGAGTGATTTGTAAGTATTACTTATCGAATGGACAACCTACAAGTAATAATAATAAATACAAGATATTGAAGCTCACCGACACTTCTATGGAGTTGTTTTCGCTGAATAAATACAAAGATTCAGATCGCAAATTTTATTATTCTCTGACACGAGTAAAAGAGTAACTCAATCCCAAAATAAAAGATAGCATCTACTTAATAATAAGTTGATGCTATCTTTTTATCTTTTAATATGCACTTTTAGCGAGGTCTTATCTCACTCTGTTCAGATGTTTTTATTGCTTATTGGTAATTCTATTCCACCATTCTTTCAAAACGCAACAACCGCCAGTAGACCACAATGCCCACGCAATGAGCACGGGTTGAAAGAACAAACGAATGAGTCGTGCGGTGTCAGTATTGAGTCCAAACGAATCGATATGATAGAAATACTGGTTTAAGTTGCCTGGGAATATCAGTACAAAGAATATCGCAAGAAGAGCACCCACTGTGGCTTTCTTTTTAAAATAAGAATATCATCGACAAGCCAAGAAGTATCTCTACCACGCCAGAAGCAAGTACTACAAAGTCGGTAAAGCCTTCACTAAAACGCAACCACATAGGAACTTGTGCCACAAACTCGGTGCGGTTGAAGGTTAAATGACTCACTCCCGCATAGATCATAAATGCTCCTAAAAGCAAACGAAGGCATAATTTTATCCATTTCATATTGTTATTGTTGTATATTGGTTTCTCTTTTATTTTGTAACGAACAAGGGTGTGCGCTTGGATAAGGGGTAGATCATCTTAAAAATGACCTGAAACAATAGCGGTGTTCCCCACTTTTTATCTCTAATCTCGTTATCCTCACTTCGCATAAAATGCTATCCTGTGGTGCAAAGGTAATGAATGAAACTCAGAAACAAGGTGAATTACCAATATAAAATCATTCTCCCACTATCTCATTTCCTATACAATTATTGTGCAATAGGGGTAAAAAGAAACACCTACAACAAGTGTTAAACTTGCCATAGGTGCTCTATCTATGTTAGAAAGGATTAATTCAATCTTTTCATTGCAATCTCTTTATGTTAGTGATTGCTTGGGTTGATCTTCCAAAGACGCACTGCTGCTCTCATAGTAATAAAGTCTACAGTACTTTCCCATACAATAGTTTGACCTCTATTCACACCAGTTCTCACCTCAGGACGTGCTCCCTTGCGGATTGGATACTTGAAACCTGATGCATAACCATAGTTATCTGTTCCACCATTACCACGCAAAGTGAGAGATGCATACGAGTCAGATGTGTCTGTAGTAGCACTTCCTACGATGTTATCACTTGTTCTATCGAAAGGCTCATTCACGTAGTACATAGCCCCTTGTAGACGCTTATAAGGCATGAAAGGACCGTTTCCTGCATTGAATGCGTAGCAACCTTTATAGGGGAAGATACGTGTTAGGTCGCTTGGATAGTCAGAATCGAGAGGCTCCCAGAACTTTTCATTAGCAATATCTTCAAGGTCTAACACGAAATGTTCACCCAAATAGCGTTGTCTAAGCTTAAGAGCTGATTGGTCGTTTCTGCTGAAATTAATATCTTCCCAACGTATAGTGTAACGATATTTGTTATCGGTTGCGATAGGATAGTCGTTCACTGTAAAACTGCTACCATAGTTTACAGGAGCAAAAGAAGCAGCTGTATAAGGCACAGTGTTATAGTCTAAGTAGGTAGCTCCAAGAGATTTGTCAGTCAATCTGTTTGCAACACCTTCCATACCCATCATATAAGTGATGCTGTTAAAGCCTCTATAGTTGTCTTTAAACGCTGCACCAGCATAAGAATGAACGTATGTTTTCTTTTCTTTTAGATTACATGGAGTAAGCACTCTGTGTGTAGGTGCCTTTTGATAAGTACCATAATTGAAAGGAGCAAGACCGATAAAGCTGAAAGTGTTGTTGAAGATAGTAGCCCATTTAGTTCTATCAGCAGCGTAATAGCCAGCTGGGATATTGCTTAAGTTGCGCTCATATTCCTCCACATCGTATGCAATTGTCTTAGAAATATCGTCATCTGCGCTCGAATAGCTATCGTCTGTGCCGAAGTTATCACGCTTAGCCACATAGTGAAGAGGTGCATATTCGAAAGTAGCTACACCCTTAAATGAGTAACTTTTACCGTTAGTGAAGAATGCACGTGTACCATATACAGGCAACATGTCGATACTTGGATCGCTTGGATTGATGGGAGCGGCGTGTAAAAGCACTTGAGCCTTTTCAATATAGTTGGTCTTTTGAACTCCACCAGGTGCAGTAAACTCAATCTTTGTACATCAGGAACCATCCAAATATAAGTGTAAGCAGGGTCAGAAGCACCGTTTTGTACTTGCACTTCGTCGAAAGAATAGTCTGCATAATACAAGTTACAGTTCTTTGGTTTACCTGCAGTTTGAATGATTTTAAAGGTAGATGCGTAGCTTTTATCAGTGCTTTCGATATTGCTTGGAGTATCTTTTAGAGTTGAATTAACGATGTTATCCAAGTCTAATTTACCTTCAGTTTTATTAGAAGTAATCACTCTTATACCCTTATATTTAATTCCGAAGCCTGTTTTGTTGCTCACAGTTAGGCGAGAGAAAGTGCCTAATGGGGATAGAGAAACAGGGTTTTCGCTGCGCAATTTGTTAGATGTAGGGTGAGCAGTAAGTCTTCTCCATGTGAAAACATAAGGGATATCAGCATCGAAGTTAGCCCCTGCTACAGCACGAGCAGCAACTCGTTTAAATTGAATTCCTGTGACATTAGTTGAAGGAGTGCCTGAAACTACACCACCAATAACACCGCATACATACCATGTACCCTTGCTAATATCAGTGCCAGTGGCCATCTTAAAGCTCGTTTTAGGAAGCAATTCAAGAACGCCTTCCGATGTAACTGTCCAAGGAATAACCACCTTTGTCACAGGTTGAGAAGCGTCTGTACTCTTAAAAATACATGTTACGTTGATAGTGCTACCCACGTTTTTGAGGCTTTGAGGTACAGGAATACCAGTTGTTTCATCGCTCTTAAAAGCCATCATTTGCACATTTACAGGTTTATCTACATTACCTGTAAGCTCTAACGACATAGGGACAGTTAGAGCTGTTCCTTGTTCTTGTTCATCAATAATATTGTTTTCACTATTACAAGCCACGAAAAATACGAGCATCATAATAGCTAATAATGATGTGAGTTTTTTCATAATAAAATATGTTTGTCTTGATTTTTGAAAGTGAGTATCTCAGGTTCTCAGCCTAAAACACATAACTATTCTGTTTTTAATCTTTTTGTTTATGATGTTAATCTTCAAATGGATTGGTTTCCGATGGGTTGTCCTCTTCAGGTTCACCGCCATCTATAAATGGATTAACTTTGCCCTTTATGGATGCATAATGCAATAAAGGTTCTTCATAACATGATACAACCCAACTCGCTGGTTGGGTGTAATCAGCACGTTCTTTTCTTTTTTTCATTTGTTCTTCTATTAATTTTTTTATTCTCCTACGTCTATAATTATCGTCCCAAATTAAATACACTTATCGGGGCAAAACAAACCTCTTGTTCGTTCTGTCGACGTATATGTTATGGTATGTTTCTTCTACTTTTTATATTTAGTATGGCAAATGTAATGCTTTTTGTTCTAAATCAATGCAAATAAAAATAGTACAAAAAAACGTGTAATTATTGTTTGTTTGTTGATTTTAAATGAAATTAAAATAATAATCCGTTCTTTTGACCAAAAAAACTTAAATTTTTGGAGCTTTTTGCTGCATAAATATGCGGCAAATATAAAAATAGAGGTGCGAAACAGAACAATTTTTTTCGCCATATATAAAAAGTGAATGGAGTATTTCTTGTGTCGCTTTTTATCATTTTTTTTTGAAGATAGAAGGACTGAAAAAAATAGAAAAAGAGCGATACTATTGTGGTGTGATAGTATCGCCCTTTGAATGATATAGCATCAATATGTTTTCCAATTGCATTGCTTTTTAGCATGTAAAAAGCATTGAGATTGAAGGTTGCAGAACACTTGTACAAGCGTGGTGCGCTGTTCGGCATCGCTATCCACCCCAACGATGGGCTTGGCGTTGTCGGCAACGGGCACAATGGCGGGTCGGCGCGCGGCCTTGGTGGGGCGTATGGGGGCGAAAAAGTACCTCGATACGTTTGGCCGTGCGTGCTACATCCACATCGCCCACCACGATAATTGCTTGGTTTTGGGGATGATACCAGCGGTGATAATACTGCCGAAGGGTGGAAGGGCCAACGGTATCTATCACTTCCATCAAGCCTATTGGGGCGCGCCGAGCGTACAAACTGTTGGGGTAAAGGCGCGGGAGATTGCGTTGTAGCATGCGTGCCGTGGCCGAATTGCGTTGTCGCCACTCTTCGTTAATCACGCCACGTTCCTTATTTATCTCTTCGGGCGATAACGAAATGTCGCACACCCAATCGCGAAGTGCAAGCAGACAACTGTCTAAGGCCGAGGAGCGCGCTGTGGGAACGTTGTTGAGATGATACACGGTGCGCTCCATTCCGGTATAGGCATTGATGTTTTGACCGAATTTTAGGCCAAGCGTTTCGAGGTAAGCCACGAGCGTATTGGATGGGAAATGGCGCGTGCCGTTAAAGCAAAGATGCTCTAAGAAGTGGGCCAAGCCGCGTTGGTTGTCGCTCTCTTGCAGCGAGCCAACGCATTGGGCGAGGTAGAAATTGGCGCGATTGGGGGGCGTGTTGTTGTGAAGTATATAATAGGTAAGGCTGTTTGGCAACTTGCCCACATGCAGATTGGGGTCGGTGGACAGTGTTGCCTGTGTGCGTTTGGCGTTTGCCGAAAGGGCAAACAGGGCGAGAGCAAGGATAAGGAGGTATTTTTTCATTTCCGCAAAGGGGTGTTATCGCTGTTTGATATAGGACTGTGCCCCGCTAGAAAGCCAAGCCAAGGGCGGCCTCAAAGTTGTGGCGCGTGCCGTGAATGGTGGGTTGGGCTTTAAGCACATAGCCCAATTGGTAGGCCAATGAGAGCGTCAGCTGATAGTGGGCGAAACGCTTGGCCGTGCCCAAGGCTATGCGTGTGCTGGCCGTAGACGTGGCGTAGAAACGTTGCAGGGGAAGTGCTAGTTGGGTAGAGAACACCGTTTCTTGCGTTGAAGGGTAGCTTAACGAGGCCTTGGGCAGGGTGAAAGCTTGGCTTGCACCATAGAAAAAAGGCGAAGTTTCGAGGCAAGGGACGTTGCGAACGATAGGCTGCGGCGAGATGGAAAGCATCGCGAACGAGGGTGTGTTGCGTGGCTCCGTCTTGTCGTTTCTCGTGTTCGGCGGTGGCATCGAGTGCAAATAGGTCGAGCCGCTGCGAGGTAAAACGATGGTAGAGCAAAGCGTTAAGGCCGACATCGCGATGGTTATACACATAGTTTTTCTGTCCGCCAAGGATGTTGTCTAGCCTATCCCAGCCCTTAGTAAAGTGGACGTGAACTGTGGTTTGCAGGCGAAGAGCGGGCGAAAGGGAATGAATTAGGCCCGCAAGAATGCGCGTTTGACGGAGGTTATAGGTGGAAAGGAGGTTGGCCGACACGTTTTTTGTTCGGCTTCGGCGTATGCTGTCGCGTTGCGCAAGCATGGCTGGCGCGCGCCCAAAGCATTGTTTCGTTCCAGGTGAAGCTGGCTTGCAGCGACAGCTCGTGCCCGTAGGTGTTGGCTTGCATCTCGCGGTTTTGCAGCTTACCTGTCTTTCGGTGCATGCCAAATCCCATCAGTTCGTAGGCCATAAAGTCCAATCGGTCGATGCGATCGTTATTCTCGTTCACGTAGATCAGGTTGTTATCGCTTGTTCCGTAGACCATTCCTGCCGCCATAGAGATATGCACGGGGGCGAGGTTTAGGCCCACATTGAGGTGATAACGCGAGTAAAAGCTCTCGGTAGAGGGGCGTGGGTCGTTGCTGCGTGCACCCTTATGATACCTTATTTGCAGGGCTGCACCGAGGTCGAACAGGTGCGAAAGGCGGTAATTGGCTGCGCCTTTAAGTTGGTAGGTTTCGTTTAGCCAGTTGCCTTTGCGTGGCGAAGCGAAGTAGTAAGGCATGCCCAGGCGTGGCGTTTCGCTAAGCAGCCAACCCACACTATCGGCAAATTGTCGGTTGTAGGCAAATTCCCCATATAGTCGCCAACGCTTAGACGTGTACACGCCCATTGACGAGAGTCGCAGATTCGTATCTTTTTCGGGTATCTGCAAGCGCATTAAAGGGCCTCGTTCGTGGCTGAAAGTCGCCGAGGTATAGCCATAACTCTGCGCCGGTAGCAAGTAAATGCCTAGGGGCGAAGCCATGGTTTAGTGGTGCTGTTGCCACTCTTGGGGAGTTGGAACAGCAAAATGCGTGAGCGAATCTTGAGCGGAGGCGATGTGGAAAAGCCCGAACAAGAGGCTAGATACGAATAAACGTGCGTGCATGTTGTTGATTTGGGAATTTCGTTATAGGTATTCTCCGCCTGCCTGTATAGCAAAAAGCAGGCAGGCGGAGAAGCTTTATAATGGGGCGTTACTTGCTTGGGGCAAACGCCTTAGGGTTTGGAATCATCTGAACAAAGTCGAGTGCAGAGTTGTTGAGGTCTTGTAATATACGGCGACCATCATTCACTCGGCTCACCTTACGTGTGATACAGCGGAAGCTGTTATCAGGTTTGGAGAAGGCATAGCTAGCATCAAGCGACTTCTGAAAGCCTTTTGGCGACACATAACCATCGGCATTGGGGTTGATAACCTCAACGGCATCGATGATAGATGTGTTCGGAATTTGCATGTAAGTAAAGTGATTGCCTTTCTTGGGGTCGATAAATGGACGGCGATATTCGGGTAACTTGCTGGGAGAAGGATGGCGGAAGATGACGTAACCCTCTTTACCGTTGCGCGAAAGGCGCATGTATTTGTTACTACCTTTCTTTATAATCACCATATTTGCGGCACTCTTGTTATCCAATACCGTAGCCGGGGTACACAACATCAAACTCTGCCTTGCTTAGGTCGAGCGTTGAGTCGGGCCATTCGGGTGTAACTTGCTTGCCCGATGACGTGGTAAAGGGTTGTTTATAGTTCTGTGCGAAGGGCGCAATGATAAAGCTTTCGCCGGGTTTGATGGGATAATCCTTGCCCGAACCAGGCACCATGATAACTACATCGCCGTAAACGTACTTGCTGTTTGCGCCTTCCGTGTCGGCCATACCTTCTGATTTGCTCCAATCGAACGCGCCACTGGGGGTTGTATAGATATTCTTATCCTTGTAAGGATGCGGCTTTCCATCGGCCAAAAAAAGCCGTAACGGTTCATCGTTGTGAGTGCAAAACAAAGGCTATCGGCATAAAGTGTGCGCGAAGAGTTGTTGTAGATCTCGATAAAACGATCGTCTTCGCCTGCTGCTTTCTTGCTATCCGACCCTGCATAGTATATCGTTTTGAGAACGAAATCATCAGTTGTGGACGTGGTTAGCACCAAATTGATAGTCGTTTCTTTGTTGGGTTGAAGTTGTACGCCCGTTGCAGCGGCCGAGAAAAGCACATCTTCGGTGCTCTTTTCGCCTGTAATTTCGTTGTATTCGCTGGCAGGCAGGGTGTAGCTAGCCGTTATATCGTACATGTCTACAGGCAGATTGGGCAACTGCACCGTGCCGTTGACGGTGGTTTCGTAAGCTGTTTCTTTCCCGGTGCTGGTGTTGCGCAAGGTAATTGCAACCTTTTGGGCTTTCGCTTTCTCGAAAGCCTTGTCGATTTTAACGCTTACTTTCACCGATGCACTTGACACTTCGGGTGCGTCATTTTCGCTACAAGCAGTGAAGATAATGGGCATGACCATCATCATAAATAGGGCGATACGGTTGCCCCAATGTTTTGTTTTTTTCATTTTGTTATGTATTTATTGTTTGTTTGTGTCGCTTTTGGCGAGCAGCGGATAAGACTAACTAAAACTTGTAGCTAACATCCATGCTCACCGTTGGTGGCTGATTAAAGTATATTCGTTCGCCTTGGCGTTCTACCCAAGGGCGATAATTGAACACATTATTTATATAGCACGACAGGCGTAGCTGCTTGCCAATCTCCTTAGACACGCGAAGATGACAATTGGGGACGATGATTGGCTGCGAAATATTTACGGGTTCGTTGTCTTTTTAGTCGCAGATACGTCCAGCGAATGTCCTTTCGTTGCTGCTCGTCGAGGTACACACGACGGAAGTTTTGGTCGATATAGCCGATGGGATAGATGTCGAACCCATGACGATTGAAGTGCCTGAACCAGAAGTTTTGTAAGCGCAGGTTGAATATCAAGCCAAGGGTGGGTATCTGTTTGGTGAGGCTTAGGGTGGAGATAAGTTCGTGCGAACTGTTCTTCGTAGGAGCGTAGATGCCCGAAACGGCCTCTTTGTCGAGGTCGATAGACGTGCCCACGCGTTCGCCCTGCTGATGGTAAAGGCTGTAATTGTAAACCACCGAGAAGTTAACGCCTAAGCCCAAGGGCTTGATATCGCGCAGGTTGCCAATCCATTCTACGCCTGCATTGCGACTATAAAGCAGGTTGCGGGGCGTAAAATAATAGTCGATGATGAGTTGGGGGTCGCCCTTTGGTGCGTAAATGGGCCGTTCGTTGGGCGGTTGCGACACCGTTTCGTAATGCTGAACCCACATCGTATCGAGCACAGCTTCTGAACTAATGCCACGCAAGTCTATTTTAAGATAACCCGTTAGCGAGGTGTTGAAGTTGGCATTGGCATAGGCTGTACCCACTTCAAAGCTGTGTGTGTAGGGCGAAAGCAAGTTGGGATTGGTGGGATTAACCACTTTGGTTTTGTACATAAAGAGCCGCTCGTTGGCGTTGTTGCTGTAATTGCTATACACAAGGCGGTCGAAGTACACGTTTTCGGTATATAGAAAAGCCGTGGCAGGTATCTTATAACTGATGCCATAGGCTGCGTTGAAGCTCAATCCATTGTCTAACGCCCACATCATATTGATGCGTGGAGAGGCTGCGAAACGTTGGTTTTGGTATTCAAGACGTAGGCCTGCCGTTGTGCTTAACGTTCCGTGAGCCGTGGGCAACACCAACTTGTCTTGCAGATACATGCCGTATTGGTTCAATTTGATGCGGTTTCGGTATTGATAAGAGCGGTCGCCACGTCCGCCTTGTCCGCCATCGTAGAACGGAGTCTCTGCGTTGAAAATCTTTCCACGCCCATGATTGGCCTCGTGTCGTGCAAGAACACCCAGACTAAGCGTGTGTGTTGCGCGACTCCATTTCAGTGTTCGGCGTGCTTCCACGTTGGCCGAGAGGGCCAAGGGCTTGCCGTCTATCTCCAAAAGGGCTGTGTAATAAGGTGGCGCAACATCGGTTTCGTGCAGTCCGTTGGTGTAAGCGTCGGTGATAAGGTTCAGTCTGTTATTGGCAATAAACTCTTCGTGCATGTCGTATTGGTGCGACAGGGAGAGCGAAAAGTTATAGTCGATGCCGTCGATAAGTCCGTTTTGCTGGGGCGAAAGCGCACCACGCAGGGCCAAACGCAGGTTCTGCTGGTCGGTTCGGGTGCGATTAAGCGTTGCATCGGGGTCGCTTTTCAGTCCGTCAACGTTTTTAGAGAAATCGGCCGAGAGGGTGTTTTCCCATGCCAATGCCCTACTAATGGTGTGTGTCCACGTGGCGTTGAGGGCGATGTTGGTGTTTGTTTTCAGCTTGTCGCGCCTGTCGCGGGTGCTGTGCAGATAGTCAATGTTGAGGTTGAGCATACCCCAACGCTCGCCAAGGGCGAAACCTTTACCCAGCGAAGCATTGAAAATATCGTATTGCACCTTAACGCTACCGTAGAAAGGCGTAAGTCCGGCGCGGCGATTGATGATAACGGCGCCGTTACTTAGGTCACCATACTTGGCTGGAGCAACGCCCGATATAACCTCAACGCTCTCTATCGACGAGGCGGGAATAAGGCGCAAGTCGTTTCCGCTGCCCACATTCTCGTTGTTATCGGTGTTAAAACGGCGGTCGAACATCTTTATGCCGCCCCACTTTCCGTAGCTGTCGAGCTGCATATTGGTGTTGTTCGAGAGAGGCGTACCGTCTACCACGTAGGCAATGCCAAAGGCGGCGTTGCGCACATAGTCGTTAAGCTTGTTGCGCGAATAGGCATCGAGTGGGTTTTGCAAGTCGCCTTGCAGAGCCGAACGCAAGGTTAAGAAACTGGCATTGTGCATGTCGGTGTTGAGAATGGCCTTGCCTGGCAGTGCCTGAACGATGTCTGCCAAGCTGTAAGCCTGTATGTTGTCGATGGTGTTTCGCTGAATGAGCATCGACGAGTTGCTGTGTCTGGGTGCGCGCGTGGCGTTTACCTGCACGTCTTTCAGGTAAAGGTTGTTGTCGTCTAGTGCGATGTTTATCTTCTTTTCTTTCGCCACAGCATCGTGCGTAATGGTTAACTGGCGTGTTGCTTTGCCCAGATACGACACTGTTAGGCGCGTGCCTTTGGTGGTAAAGAGTGCCGTTTTTAGGCGTAATCGGCCTTGTGCGTCGGCAGTATAGGTAAGGCCGGCACTCTCTACGATAACAGTGGCGTAGGGTAAGGCCTGCCCATTGCGGTCGGTAATGGTCAATGAGATGTTCTCGTCTGTGGATTGGGCGTGTGCAAACTGGTTACAAACGCACGCCAAAGTGATGAACAAAACCATAACACGTATTCCTCCCCATAGAATTCGTGTGGGAAACTTCATATCTTTTTTGTCTTTTTCTTGTCCTGTTAAGTGCAAAGTGTACTATGTAATTTGCAAAGTTAGGTGTTTATAACGAATTGGGCAATACCTATATATAGGTATTTATGGGAAGGAAAGTGGAGGAAGCCCCTCAACCGGCCTCACTTTCAGCCCCTCTCCAAGGGAGAGGGGAGTGATTAGCCTTGTTTTCTAAAGCGTTACAGCAAAAAAATGCTGGAACATGGCCGTTAAACTATGGCGCAATGTACCATCAAAGGATGGAGTATTCCAAGAAAAAGGGTAGAATACGAATAGGCGAAGAGTAAAAATACAAATAAGTAAATAGTTAATGATTAACAAATAAATAGTAAACGATTGCAGTGTGACTTTATAGCATCTTCTAACAGAAGGGGTTGAGCTTGTTGGCAACTCGTCAGTGATGTTGTAAGCGAAGAGCAAGATATTATAAATAAAAACAGATAAGAAAGATATTTATTTGATAGGTATTTGGGAGAGAGATAGGGATAGAATAAAAAAGAAAAGACTGAAATCTTGGTGTTGATTTTAGTCTTTATGGGTTGAATTGATATTCAATATAGCTTTGTTATCGAACGAACTTAGTATTGCCATTCGCTGTTTGAAGAATATAAACACCCTTTTTGTAACGATACGTTTGCAGGTGCAATGCCTTCCCAAACCTTTGTGCCATTGACATTGAAGATGCTTACTCTATTTGGATTCTCTGTGCTCAATTGAACGCCATCGGCTGTAATACTGATGTTTACGCCTTCTTTTGTAGAAACACTTTCAACGCCATTGGTTGTGCCTTTTAGTAATATATAGATTGTAACTTTGCAAATAGTTCTTTCCTTTGGTGCCAATTTCAGGGTATCCAGGATTTGTTATTCGCACTGCAACGTAAAAGTTTTCGGTGTTTAAAGGGGTGGGATCAATAGTAAACTTGCCGTTTTCTTCTTTCACATACTGCGCAGGAACAACCGATAATTTATCTTCTTTTTTAGCTTTCCATAGCCAAGTGAAAGACGAGTTCTGCTCACTTGTAGAAATTCCTTTTGTCTTTAGCAAGTGACTAAGGTCTATTGTGTTATTGTTTATTCTGCTTTTGTCTACATAATAGTAGCTTTGAGCATATTGAAATTGCTCAAGTGGGGCTTCATCAATCACTCTATTAGGTATCTGATCGAATCCTAAATTGTTGCCATTTAGATTTAAACGAGTGATTTTTACTAAATTTTTGGCTCCAATAATCTTTCGTAAACCTATCTTATTAGGATTGTAAATGCATAGAGTTTCAAGGTCTGTTTGCTTTGAAAGGTCTACTTCTGTTAGAACAGCATCGGTAATTAGAATCGATTTTAAGCCTTCAGCGTCGCTCAAGTTGATTTCTTTTAGCGACTTCTTAGCACCAACCCAGCTTGCACTCACTTGAATACTTTCAAGTGTTTTGCCTGCAGGTAGCTTCACAGACTCAAGGTTTGAGCCTACAAACACAGCATTAACCAAAGCAGGACATTGCGAAATATCTAATGAAGGATAGGCATCAAGGTTGGTATTGGCAAAGCCTAATTCTTTAATTTTGTCAGAAACAACCTCTTTAATGCCATTAATTGCCTTGCTAGCTGTTACACGGAAAGTAAGGATGTTGGTTGCATCTAAAGTTATTTCACGTGCACTTGATCTTGGATGAGTAAAGGTATAGTGCACTTTTATAAATTCTTCTGTAGCAGCTTTATTAAATGTTTGTACACCTTCTCCAATGCCAAAGTTTACCGAATAACTTGTTGCTCCATCGAGTTTCACTGCAAATTGCACTTCAGTTGCGCTGGGAGCGATAGAAAGAACGATCTTGTTCGTAGACGATTGTGCACTCATGTTTAAGCATAATACGCAGAGTACTAAAAGAGTAAAAAGTTTTTTCATGTGCGATAATAATTTAAAAAGTGTTATTGATTTTGAGGATTAATAATTAAATACCAATATAATAGTAGTGTGATATATATAAGAGTGGGGTGTAAATATAGCTTTTGAAAGCCGTTTTATCGCTGTTTTGAATAGCGTATATAGTGTTGATAGGTTTTTTATTCTTTTTTTTTTATAGGTAAGTATTTTTGTTATTTATTAGAAAAGAGCAGTGCTATATAAGGTTATAGCAAAACTCTTTTCTTTCAATTCAATGTTTTCTTTGTTTCAATTGCATTGCTTTTAGCATGTAAAAGCATTGAGATTGAAGGGTAATTACGTTGCTATTGCAGAGTAATAGCAATGCTTTTATTGGGTAAGTCCGTAGCCCTTTAAAATAAAGGGAGCAGACCTTGAAAAACGATTAGCGTTTGTTCTTCGCCATTTGGATAGTCATCTTGCCGATGAAGATACCGCTTTTACCGTTCTGATCGTTATAAACAGTGTTGTTATCGAGGTCTTTATGGGTTCTAAGAGTCTCGAAGAAAGTGTGTGAATGACCACCCAATACCAAGTCTACATAACGAGTTTGAGGGATAAGTATTTGGTCGTTCATCGTCTTTTCGGTCCAACCTAGATGCGAAATGCATATAATAAGGTCGCATTTCTCTTTGTTTTTAAGAGTCGAAACCACCTCATTGGTAGCTGTGATAGGGTTGATATAACGCACAGTTTCATAGTTCTTAGCGTCCACCAAACCATCTAATTGAGGCGCAAGACCAAACACTCCAATCTTAATTCCCTTGCGTTTCAACACCACATAAGGCTTAACAATCTTTGCAAGAGGTGTTCCTGTGAAGTCGTAATTAGCGCAAACGATGGGGAAGTTCGCCTTTTTAAAGAGGCGTTCCATATTCTTTAAGCCGAAATCGAACTCGTGATTACCAATCGTTACGGCATCATAATGCATCTTATTCATTAGTCCTATTTCCACATCTCCTTTGAAAAGAGTGTAGTAAGGCGATCCTTGTGAAAAGTCACCGCTATCGAATAGCAATAGATCGGGGTTCTTTTTGCGTTCCTCTTTCAACATGGCTATGCGACGAAGGAAGCCTCCTCGTCCTGCTTTTAGCGTGTCGGCGAGTTGTGAATTCAATGGATATATGCAGCTATGAGTGTCGTTTGTGTGCAAAAATAACCAATTCTTTTTGTTCCCTTTTCGGTAGACTTTGCTAGGGCTATTAGTTTGTGCTTCGCTTTTTGTTGCAACAAATGTAGCTGCTAAACTGAGTGCTATGATGAGTTTTTTCATTGTCTTTCTTGAAATAAATGAATGAATATTTAGGGCAAAATAGTGATTCGTCCTTCCACCTTCGCACCCACTTTTTGACCTTGTTTGGCTGCCTCTCTAAAGTAATCCATAATGATGAATCGCACATTACTATGATAGTCTTGAGGCGAAAGCACATTTGTTTTGCTCTTAAATGCCTCTAACTTGTCGTTACCTTGAGCCAAATAGTCGAGCGTTGCGATGCGATATTGCTTGTTAAGGTCGATAGGTTGGTTGTTGATAAGAGCCTTTTTCAATTCGCCTTGCTTTGTTATCTCAAGGTGAACTGATCCACTTACGCCCTCACCACCAGTGGAAGCGATTTGCTTAAACAGCTCCATCACCTTCTCACCGCTAAGGGTTAAGAAGCAAATCTTATTCTCAAAAGGAGCAACATCCACCACATCACCCACCGTAATGTCGCCTTTTGCGAATGCAGCTCTAATGCCTCCGATGTTATAAACAGCGAAATCCACTTGCTGTTGATAGGGTTTTGCGCCCCAAACAAGAATGTCTGAGAGCAAATTAGATAGCGGACTCTCTGGTCGGTAGCTTGCTAATGGCACCGAAGTAGTGCCCACTATGGGTGCCATAATGCTGTCTACACGATGTTTAAAGGGTTCCATAAACTTGTTTGCGTCGGCATCTGGACTTGCATCATATTTGTTATCGATGAGTATTCGATCACGAGTTATATTAGAAAGGTGATATCCTGAGCTACAAGAAGCACACAATATCGCCGATAAAAAGCAAGAGCTTATAATGTGTTTTGTGTTCATATTAATGATGAATTATATTTACAAAAATAGATGTTTTTATGTAATTTTAATGCAATCTTTATGTTAAAAGTGTAGATTTGTATGTTTTTTAGGGTATTTCTTTACAATAATCAAGATAAGGAAGCACGTAAAAAAAATCTAAAAAGAAAAAAAGCAGAAAACCAAAAGAGGTCTTCTGCTTTATAAATGATCGTTTGTTATATCGTTTCTTCATTCGTTTTATATCTCAAAGTAGAGCATATAAAATCCATTTGAACGAATAGTTATCATGTTGTTTGTGGTTTTGTTGAGCGTACCTTGCCACCATTCAGAGGTAGGATAGAGGCTCCATTGTAGTCCTTCGGATTGCAGCTGGGTGCAAGAGAAGTTGAATATGCTTACCGTCTCGTCTGCCTTTGTTTCAAAAGAACAGGTGTTTTGGGCAGGAACAAAGTAGCCATAGTCGCTTAAACACACAGGTTCGAGGTCGAATTCTTTAAAATAATGCATCATTAAAGAAATGTTTCCCAACGTGTGATCCTCTCTTTTTCCAGTGGCTCCGACATACAAAATGCGTCTAAAAACCTAAGCTTTTGCAGTGCAAAGTGGCTTTGGTTAAATCGTTGTTGTCTTGCTCTTCCACAACATGTAGAATGTCTTTGTATTGCTCTTTAAATGCTTGTGGCAACGAATCGCCATCGCCTATAATGGCATGAGGGGTCAATCCGTGTTCAATAAGGGTTGCTCCTGCACCATCACAACAGCATATATAGGGGCAATTCTTTAAGAAATGCCATGCTAATTGCGATGTAGGGAACGAGCCATTAGCCACAATTACAGCATCGAAAAGCGTACTTTCGTTTAGTTTCTTTATCATTCTTGTAGGGTGATATTTTGTTGATTGAGCATTATTCGCTTCCATTTAAACCAGCCTAAGATGGCAATAACGACATAAAGTCCATATAAACCAGCTTTGAAAGGTATGCCTTTATAAACGTAAAGTATGGTGCAAATGATGTCTACAACTATCCAAAATAACCATTGTTCGATGTATTTTCGAGCCAAAGCCCATAGCCCTATAAAGCTAACAGCATTGGTGAAAGCATCTAACATAGGCACATTACTGTCGGTAAAGGTAACTAAAATATAGTATGTAGCAGCCCATGTGGCAAACATAATGAGTGTAACGGGGAGATAAAGGCGTTGAGGCATGTGTGTAATGGCACTCGCACCATGTTGCGAATGTTGTGCCTTGTTGCCCCATTTCCACATTATGTAGCCATAAATACCAGCGAAAGTGTAGTACACAGCCATTCCTGCATCGCCATAAAGTCCATGCGAATAATATAGATAAACGTCCATAGCAGGCATTATTATACCCACAAACCAGAGCGCAATACTTGCTCTATACTCTAAATAAATATAGACTAAACCGAGTATTGTGGTGAAAATATCTAACCAATGTTGGACTATATAGCTTGTAATCATATTTTATCTTAGAAGTTTAAAGATAGGTGTGCCATGAAATTAAAGGGCGCAGAAGGAGCAAAACCAGCTGCATCTGTATCGTAAGGTCCCCATGTATTTATCGCAGTTAGTTTGTTGTTAACCTTTGTATATTTTGGTCCTGCCCAACCATTGTTGTCATATTTTGCGCTAAATAGGTTGTAGAAGCTCACTCCAAAGGTTGCATCTTTCACGCCTAAACGCTTTAATGAGAAGTTATAAGAAAGGTCTAAGTCGGTAACACAATAGCTCTTCAACATCATTGTAGAAAGAACTGGGTTGTTATCCTTATCCTTTGAAACCATATTTTTTATACCAGTGTTGGTTAAGTATTGCTCACCTACATAGCGATTGATCAACATTGCCTTGAAACCTTTATAGTTAAAGGTGAGTATGTTGTTAAACATTGCGCTTGGAGAGAATGATAATGGCGATTCACCTTCAATGACTTGAGTTGCACCTTTGTCGTCGGTTACGCTCACATTGCTCACTCTATTCTTAGAGAAAGTAGCGTTTGCGCTCCATTCAAACCATGTTGTTGGCTTATAGTTCATTTCCAATTCAACACCCATACGATAGCTCTTTTCAACGTTTCGTGTAATAGCTTCACTCAAATTGTCAACCTCTCCAGTTAAAACGAATTGGTCTTTGTAGTTCATGTGGTAGAAGTTTACACCCGCATTGAAGTTCTTTAAGCTTAATTGATAGCCCACTTCAAGGTCGTTTAAGCGTTCTGCTGTTGGCAAACGCGAGTTGTGCATTGAGATTGTTCTCATAGTTGTTGCGCACTGGTTCACGATGAGATATAGCATAACTTGCATAGAATCTGTGGTTAGGATTAATCTGATAGTTCACTCCGAACTTAGGATTAAAGAAGCTAAAGTTATTCTTTAGGTCGTAAACAAGTGCTCCAGTGCTTGCATTAATCACGTCAGAAGGACCGTTCATCTTTATTCCTACATGGCGATATTGTAGGTCTACGAAGCCATTTAAACCCTCAACAAAAGTGTAATTCACTTTAGAATAAACATTAAAGTCGGTCTTCTTGGTGTTATTGTCATAATAACGATGATAGGGGAAGTATACATCTACAGGCTTAGCAACCCATGTTACGAAGCCATAATGGTCGCCATCGTATTTGTTCCAGCCTCCTCCTATGGTAGCTTCAACATTTTTTTTGTTGTTAAAGTGAAGCGAAGCAATAGTTCCGAAGAAGTCATTTGCGAGCCATTTTTGACGTACTAACGAGCTTTTTGCTTTGGTTTTGTTAGCATCTAATCCGTAATCTAATAGCTTTTTATTCTTTTTATATTGTTCATAGTAGCCCTTTCCGTTGGTATAATGCAAGGCAACGTTCAACGTCCAATCTTTGTTTAAATATTGATTCCAAAACAATTGGTAGTGTTGTTGGTGATAATTGTCGGTTTGATCACGATAAAATTGAGCGTTTCCGTTAGCATCTTTCTCCATTTTACCACTGGGATTATAGGTTCTTCCGTATAGACTTTGAGCGTATTTAGAAGCAAGGTCCCATGCATGATAAGTGCGTTCAGTTCCGTTAAAGGTAACAAATTTAACGATAGTGTTATCTGCAAAGTATCCAGCTTGAACAAAATAAGAATTCAATTTGGCAGAAGCACGGTCTTTATAACCATCAGAACCGAGATTAGAAAGGCGTCCTTGAATGCCCCAATGACCTCCAAGTAGGCCTGTTCCAAAGCGTAAAGTCTCTTTATGAGAAGCATAAGAGCCAGCCGAAAGATCCACCGATAAGAAAGGATTCATACCAATTTGTTCGGTTTCCATATTGACAGTAGCACCAAAAGCACTGCTACCATTGGTAGAAGTACCCACACCTCGTTGTATTTGCATTGACGAAATGCTCGATGCAAAGTCGCCCATATTCACCCAAAACACTTGAGAACTCTCTGCATCATTCATGGGAATGCCATTCGAAGTGATGTTAATTCTACTTGGATCAGTACCTCTTACACGCAAAGAAGTATAGCCAATGCCGTTTCCAGCATCACTTGTTGTGATGACAGAAGGGGTTAATGAGAGCAAGAAAGGGATGTCTTGTCCGTGGTTAATGGCTTTAAGTTGTTGCTTGTTGATGTTTTGAAATGCCATAGGAGTGGTTCTATTGGCACGTGTAGACGTCACTTGTACGCTTTGAAGCTCGTAGGTTTTAAGTGTGTCTAATTTGGTTTCTTCGGGTGTTGCCGCATAAAGTGCAGGGCAACATGCTAACAAAAATGCTAGACTTTGTGGTTTTTTCATTTCCTTTTGAATGTGTGAAAAATAAACAAAAGGGGCGTTTCTTGGTATCCTTTTTCCCTCCGCTGGCATTATCCAGATCAGGTTTTAGGGTATGATCTCAGCTCGAAATGTCGGGCACCCCTTAACTTGCAGTCTGCAAGTCGGCGGCAAAATTAATAAAAAATGTAATAAATCCAACAGAAAAAGATAAGAAAAACGTTTTCAAACTCTTTTTCATCATTCACCTAAAAACGAATCTAAATGATAAAACAATGGCTATTTAAATGGAAGAGAGAATAAGCAAGTTTTAAGCGAAAAAAACATGCTAAGAGATGAGGCTCAATAGCCTATTTGTAAAGCGAAAGAAAAAGAGAATAGAAGCGTGGTGATGTGCTGTTGCACTGTAAACGTAATGCGTTGTGAAAGAAGAGGTTGTGCCCTTGCAAGGTAAAAAGCTATGTTATTGCCTTGTAAACTCAATGCTTTTAGCTACCAATGTCAATGCTTTTACGCACTAAAAAGCACTGCTTTTGGAAATGAAACTCGATACGCAAAGCCAGTGAGAAGAGTGGGGGACAATAAAAAAAGACTACACCATTATAGCGCAGTCTCTTTCTTTTTATTATGGAATGAAATTATTCTTCAACATCCATTTCAAGTATAAACTTCTCGATAACCTTTGCAACTCCGTCCTCATCGTTCGATGATGTAACGAAATTTGCACGACTTTTAACCTCTCCGGGGGCGTTATCCATTGCTACTCCGAGCCCTGCATACTCAATCATTGATAAGTCATTGAATCCGTCACCCACCGCAATTACATCGTCTTTATCGATGTTTACCATGGCAAGAAGACGCTCAAGCGACTTCGCTTTGTCTACTCCTGGGGGCACACATTCAAGGAAAAAGCCCGCAGAACGATACACTTCAACTTGTCCGAACAAATCTTTTGACAATTGAAGTTCTAACTCATGCAATGGAGTTGGGTCGCCAACGATGAGACATTTGTTGATAGGATATTGCAAATCGTCAACAAAATTGTCGCATTGTGTAACGGGTAACTTATTGATAAAGGCTTCGTGTTCAACGTAGTTGTTATCCTTTTGCGTTGTAACAATACCATAATCTTGATAGGTGAGGATAGCTAATCCAGCCTTTATCAGCCGCATTATACAATGCTTCTACTTCGGGTTTGCCTATCGTTTGCTCAAAAACTGTTTCACGAGAGGTGTAATCTATTATCTTACCTCCATTGAAAGCGAGAATAAATCCGCCATAACTTTGTAAGCATAAGTTCATTTGCAATGGGGGTAATTCCATAGGTAGGACGTCCTGAAGCCAAAAACAACTCTAACGCCTTTTGCTTGCGCTTGCATCAAAGCTTCTTTGGTTCTTGGGGTAATCTCCTTATAATTATTGGTGAGAGTGCCATCTAAATCGAGCACTAGCATTTTTGTATTTCATGACAATATCGCTTTAATTAATAAATAAATTTGTAAGCTCTAAAGCGCCTTTTTTTCGTATAGTCTACAATGATAAAGTATTCTTTAAATTCTATCTCCGATTGAAATTGCGCTACAATTATAATGTATGGTTTTTTTCTAAATCTCCTCTTTTTGTCGGGCTGCAAATGTACACTTTTTTTATCCAATTTACACAAATAAAAATTCGTTTTGTTTTTTTATTCTTTTTACTAAAGAATACCTATTTATAAAAAGTGAGAAGATTAATAATTTAATCGTAATATATATAAATAGGTGGTTATAAATGAAAAATAGTTGTTATCAAATAGTGGTGTTTTTAGTGGAGTTGTTTACCTTTGCATTGATAAAGATTTCTTGCTGTTTGCAAATATATTTGAATAAAATTGCAAAGTTTTTTGTTTGCTATTGCAACTAATTAGATCTGCTGTGCGTCTATAAAAGTAAAGAGCCTGTAACGTGATTGCATCTTGAGAAGGAACCAATGAAAGTGCTTTCACATGGTAAGATATCGATCAAAAACGAATACAATAATTATCTTTTAGAAATAAGAAACATGGAAAAAGACGTTAATTTACTGCTCGCTACTTATGGAAAATACTTCCCAGAAGAGAGCATGTATCAAGTAAGACAAATCTTTGAGAATATGGATTCCAACCAAGTATCTACCTTGTCGATGCTTCAATTCAAAGATCCTTTAATGGCATTAATCATCTCTTTACTTGGAGGAGGATTGGGAATTGATCGTTTCTACATTGGTGATACCACTTTAGGAGTATTGAAATTGATTACATGTGGAGGCTTTTCGATATGGGCAATCATTGATCTTTTCTTGATAATGGGTGCTACTCGTCAAAAAGAACTTAGAGAAATTGTTAGTCGCTCTCTAAGCTATAACCAATCAAAAGAAATGAAAGAGGCGAACACTAACTGAGCTTTAGACTGTTAAGGTCAAGGCAAGTGGGTTCGCTTTCTTTGTAGTTTAGATTGTAGATGAATAGCGATAAACGAGATCTTCGCATCATATCCATCTTCTTCTGCGTTGGTGTTGCGTGGTTGTTGATCCACCTTTTTATGGAATGTACATATCGAAATATGTCCCATTAAGAGGTTGATAGGTGTGCCATGTCCATCTTGTGGCACCACAAGAGCATTTAAAAGTCTTTTTGCTTTCAATGTGGTTGAGGCGTTGAAGTATAACATCAACATCCTTATATTATTGCCTTCGATTGTCACTTACGTTGCATTGAGGGGCTACGACCTTATTTTTTTCACACTCAAAAGTTAGAGCAAGTATATCACAAAGTAAAAGAAATGCTGAATAAAAAAAGCTGGTCTTTTGCGCCTTTATTCTCTTCGAAATACTTGCTTGGATCTTGCATGTTAGCTTAGGATAGATAGGTATTTCTATCTAAAAAAAGTGCTTTTTCAAATCATTATTTTTTTGTTTTAGTATCGATACAGAGCAGGTTCAAACAAATTGAGTCGCAATAATATGGGGGTGTCGTTGGGGGTTATTTACTAATGAAAGGTGACTAAAGTAAGGTGAAATAGCCATAAAATGTAATAACATTTAAAATTTGTTCAATTTATTAGTCAAGTCTTGTTATGGCGCTATAAATGTTTTATATTTGCTCAATCAATATATTACAAAAACAGCAAAAGGATATCAATCAAAGAATAATCAATAATTAATTAAAGTAGAACAGAAATGAAAAAGTATTTAGCAGAGATGATAGGTACAATGGTACTTGTACTTATGGGCTGCGGAACAGCAGTGTCTTTAGGATGTAATCCCGTTGGAGCAGATTTGTCAACAGTGGTTGGAACAGCTATGGCTTTTTGGTCTTTCAGTTATCGCAATGGCATATACTATTGGCGGAATATCAGGCTGTCACATCAATCCAGCAATCACATTAGGAGTTTTCTTAAGTAAAAGAATGAGCGCAAAAGATGCTCTTATGTATATTGTTTTCCAAGTAATTGGTGGTTTGTTGGGTGCAGCTATCTTATATGCACTCGTTACTAGCGCAGGAACAGACTTTGCATTAGCTGGTGCAGGCTTAGGTTCTAACGACCTACAAAGCGGAGTTAGCGTTGCAGGTGGTTTGATTGCAGAGATCGTATTTACATGTGTTTTCGTGTTAGTAGTACTTGGAGCTACTGCAAGTGACAATGAGTCTACAGGCAAATTTGCAGGTCTTGCAATTGGTTTGTCACTTATTTTAGTGCACTTAGTATGTATTCGCTACACAGGAACATCAGTGAACCCAGCTCGTTCGTTTGGTCCTGCATTGTTTGCACAGCTTGCTGGCGGTCCAGCAACAGCGTTAAGCAACCTTTGGATCTTCATTGTTGGTCCATTTGCAGGTGCTGTTTTAGCAAGTTGTATATGGAAAGTAATTGGTAACAACAAATAAATTAAGATGAGTTTTTTCGAGTCTTCACAAACAATTCTCGAAAAAACTCATTTCTTTTGTTAAAAGACTTGTAAAAAGAAAGGGTCTTTCTCTTATTTTTATTCCATTCCCATTATCTTTGTAAAGCAAACAGAGAATGTGTCAAAAAGAACAGTATTGAATATGCAAATGGCACAAACAATGGAATAAAAAGCCATGCAGAAGAAAAATAGTTTCAACTCTTTGTTAACTCAACAAATCACTGCATGCTTTACAAAGAAACGATAAGTATTGCTTAACGGCATACATACATTATATCTTGAACGCCGATGAGTGGCACAAGTTAACACTATTCACAAACTTAAAATAAAAGAAATTATTATGGGAAACGAATTCGATGAATTAAAAGACAAGTTGAACGAAGTTAAGAATAACTTAGAAAACACAGGTGAAGAAACCAAAGGTGCAGTACTTTATTTCTACTATATTGCTTCATTCTTAGTTCCTTTGTTTGGATTGGTAATGTTCTTTTTAAAGAAAACAAAAGAACCTAACTTGTCAAAGAACTGTCTTTACGTTGCAATTGCAGGTTTTGTGTTTGGTATCATCCTTCGATTAATATTGAGCTAATCCATAGATTACAACGAAATAGGCTCTCTCCCTTGTCGCTAAGGCAATGTGAGAGAGTTTTTTATGTTCTAATGTTTACCTAAAAACGAGAAATAATAAGCTCCCTATTTTACTATCATTGAAAAAGTATAGATACATATATTAAATATAAGAAATAGTTTTGTAATTTAGTAGCATTAAAGCAATGACGGTATTGATGTCGTCTTAAAAGTTATAGATATGAATCGAGTTTTGAAGATATTGTTCTCAAGTCTGCTCAATAGTCAGCAGCAATATATTAAAAAGACCAACGTTTATCCTATCAAGAGTGGTTCTAAGTATAATCTTATCTTGGGTTGTAAGTGGAGTGATCTATGCTCAAACGCCTGTAAATGGAGGAGGTAAACAGATTGGATTAGCCCAAAATAGCACAGAAAAAAGGCTTAAAAATTGGAATGAGATACATGCTAAATATGCCAATAAAAACATACCAATTGAAAGATACTTGGGAGCTTGTCGACCATTTTAATTTTTGGAAATTTAGAAGATGAACGCACTATAAAAAGACATATACGACATGAAAAATTCGTCTTGAAGGCGATACTCTTCTATTTCAGAATGATAGGAAAAATAAAGGTAAAACGTGTACTTCAAGACACAAGAGTCTATCAAAAAAATAAAGAGTTATACGACTATTTAGTGCGTTTTTTTAGTAATCAAGGTATCAATATCGGCACACAAATACCTGTTTTACGACTTGTTCCAGTTACAAAAGGTATCTATAGCCGTGACTTAGAGTACATATATATAGGTAATTATTTGGTTTTATATCATAAAGGAGTGGTTTTAATGTTCAAGTATATCAAGCGAACTGGACAAGGATTGCCTGACGCTAAAGCCACAATTATGTATACCCAAGCCGATGCTTATAAAGACTTTAAGGGTAAAAGTCGTAGTGCTCGTGCTCTTAAGTATGGAATACAACCATACAATGGCTATTTAAGGCTGATGGATGGACAGCGTTGTGATACCGTACAAACAGGTGATGGATTTGATTATCTCAGGCTACCTAACTACAAAAAGTATCCTATTTACCTTTGTTTGAACTATAATGAAGATGATATTTTCCTTATTTATACCTATAAACACGGGGGAATTGACGTCAATAATTCAGTGTCATCGACAGCCACAGGCTCATATAATGACTACTTAGGTGACTTCGCTATATTTACAGATGGAACCATTTATAGAAAAGAAACCACTAAAAAGGAAACACGAATTTATGTCTATCGTATTAATGATGATGGCGATTTTTATGAATTAAAGTGAGATAATGTGGTCGAAAACATCACTGTTTCACATCTTTACTCGAGTAAAAGAGATACTATAACAATAGGTTATAGAGATGAAATAAATACAAATGCGGCACAGTAGACAACTACTGATGCCGTATTTTTGTTGTGTAGCGTAAAGGAAATATGGGTGTAAAACAAAAGCAGTGTTATTGTGATGTGAAAGTATAGCTATTGCATCGCAAAAGTGATGCTTTTAGAATGTAAAAAGAAATGCTATTATGTCAGATTTACATAACGGGTGGATGAGAATGAAAAAAATATAGTCTAAGTTTGTAGTTTTATTAAAATGTTATTATATTTGCAAATATCATTTAAAACTAACGCTAAACAAACAAAAAAACTATGATGAAAAAGAATATTTATAGCCCTTTTTATTCGTTTTCTCTGTATAGGTGCTATGGCACAAAAACGCCAACGAACATCTTAAATTTATGGGTATTCCCATAAACGGAACCTTAGAAAGTTTCAGCCAAAAAAACTTGTGGCTAAGGGAATGAAAACGCCAACAAGGTAGGGATAATACAGGACTTTTTCGTGGAACCTTTGCAGGAGAAGATGATTGTAAAGTGTATGTTGATAGGATCCCTTCACGTAATATTGTGTATAGAATTGTAGTTTGTTTGCCTTCAAGAAAGATGTGGGAATGGTTGGAAAGTGATTATAAACAGTTTAAACAGATGCTTACTTCTAAGTATGGAGAACCAAAGTTTTGTTCTGAATCTTTTAAAGAAGGGGCTTCAACTTATGATAACCATTCAAAAAAATGGTAGCCACTCTAAGTGGTAAGTGTAACTATCTTGCATCTTGGCAAGTTGATGGTGGGGTAATAGATCTTGAGATATTTAAACCTGACGGTCTGTTTTATTGTTTTGTTCGACTTGAGTATTTTGATCGAATAAATTATAAACTTGCGGAAAATTCCAATCAAGACGACCTATAAACACTCTTTTCTTATAATATAGTTTCAATAGGTTATTGAGATAACAAAATGATGAATGCGACATAGCTGGTGACAGTTCGTGTCGCATTTCTTTTGTATTTATAAATTTAGACTTCTCATTTTGAATATAAAAATGAAAAAAACTATTGTTTAAATTTGCATGCTTTTTTTAAATAGTATTATATTTGCCAATACAAATCAAACAATCATTAAATAGAGCTAAAGCTATGACAAAAAGAAGAATTCTACCTTTTTTATTTCTCTTGTCTTTGTTGCTTGTTTTTACACAATGCAACTACAATCACCTTAAATTTGAAGGTCTTACGATAGACGGACCGATGGAACCTTTCCTACAACAGTTAGAGAAGAAGGGTTTTAAACGTCAACAAGGAGTGGACGATATGGCCTACCTTAAAGGCTCATTTGCAGGTAAAGACAGTTGTAACTTATTCGTTTTACGTAATGTGGAACGTGATCTTATCTATAGAGTAGTGGTTGCTCTTCCCCCAAAAGATACTTGGGAAGAGTTAGAAAGCGACTTTAAATATATGAGAGCACAACTCGTAAAGACTTATGGAGCACCTAAATACGAAACCGAAGAGTATGACGGACTGGAAAATATAACAAAGAATGAAACGAAGATGCTATTGCTCAATGAAGGTAAATGTCGTTATACTGCAACATGGGAAGTAGATGGTGGCACGATATATCTTGAGATTTCGCATATCAGAGCTAATGGAAGAAACTGCGTAAGAGTGTTGTATTATGACAAAGTGAATGATGTAGTGGCAGAAAATTAGGCCTCGAAATAATCATGACCTCTCTTTCTTTATGATATAACCTCAACTGGTTATCGAGATGAAATAAATGCTAATGCGACAAAGTGGGCAACTGCTTATGTCGCATTTCTTTTATAGTTATGTTTTTTTACTTCTCTTATTGAAGTGCAAATGAAAAACAAGACTCTAAATTTGTGTGCTTTTTTAAATAGTATTATATTTGCGACTGAATATCAAACAATCATTAAGCAAAACCCAAAATTATGATAAAAAGAAGAATTCTACCTTTTTTATTTCTCTTGTCTTTGTTGCTTGTTTTTACACAATGCAACTTCACTCATCTTAGATTTGAAGGCATTCCCATTGACGGACCGATAGAACCTTTTGTTCAAAAGCTAAAAGAGAAAGGCTTTAAGCCAGTGGAAAAATGGGAAGAAATGCAGTGCCTTAAAGGAACATTTGCAGGTAAAAGCAATTGCCAAGTATTCGTTTTGCGTAATGTGAAACGTGATGTCGTGTATCGAGTTGTGGTTTGTATGCCTTTTAGAGATAACTGGGAACAGATAGAAAGAGACTATCAATACCTCCAAAGATATTATATTAAAGAAGCTCGGAGCACCCGATGAGTTCCATTCGAACTTTGAGGTATCCAGGGAAGTAGAACGCAATGAGGATAAATGGAAACTGCTTTGTGCAGACAAATGTAACTATACTTCAACGTGGGAGGTAGATGGTGGTAAAATATATCTTGAGATGTCGCACATCGAAGACGAAAATGAAAACTGCGTAAGAGTATTGTTTTACGATAAAGTGAATGATGTAGTGTCAGAAGATTAGGCCTCGAAACAATAGCGACCTTTCTTTCTTTATAGTATAATCTCAATAGGTTATCGAGATGAAATAAATACAAATGCGGCAAAGTAGACAACTACTGGTGCCGCATTTTTGTTGTTGTGTAGTGTAATGGAAATATGGGTGTAAAACAAAAACAGTGTTATTGTGTTGTAAAAGGATAGCTATTGCATTGCAAAAGTGATGCTTTTTAGAGTGTAAAAAGAAATGCTATTACATTCAAATTGTCTACAGGCTGAGAATGTAAAGCTATAAAAAGGTGTTCTAATTCATTAATTTATAGTATATTTGCAACAAGTAAACACACTTAAAAACGAGCTCTTTGAGCACTACTCCACGGCACGAAGATAAAATAACGTATTCAATAAAAATAAAAAACACATAACACAATGAAGAAAAATTAACGCAATTTTGGCGTGCTTAATGGCGCAAACAGCCTTTTGTTTGTGCTGCTCCAAAGGCGACGACAGCAAAGCCTTTGGCAAAGCGTAAATACCGACTCGGTGAAGGTTGAAAAGCCTAAAAGCCGACAAGGATGCAAAGGGTAAAGACAAAGATAAGGCAGCCAAAAAAAGCCTGCTCCTTATGAGGAATTGATTAAAAAGGGAGGCTCTTATCAAGAAGGTATGTTTGGAGTTAGAAAGATAGACGATAAATGGTATTTCGATATTCCAAACAATTTGTTAGGTCGTTATTTTCTTATGGTAACCCGATTCACCTCTGTTCCACAGCGTTTTGGTAAGTTTGGAGGCGAGGAAGTGAATCACAACACAGTGTATTTTGAACGTCGTAACGATCAAATTCTGGTTCGTTCGTATGTAGAAACACAGATAGCAGATCCTAAAGATGCTATTTCTATCTCTTTAAAGACATCAACTGTTGATCCTATTATCGCTTCTTTCAAAAATTATTAAGAGCGACAAGAAAAGAGATTCGATGCTTGTTGATGTAACCAACTTTATCTCTAAAGATAATAACTTTACAGGTCTTCCTTCTGAAATGAAGACTAAGGCGAAGTTAGGTGCAATGCTCGACGACCGTAGTTTTGTGGATACAGTGAGAACGTTCCCAATGAACATCGAGCTAAAGACTACCCGAACATACAGCGCAAGTAATAGCGTGATGACTGCTTCTACCAGTGGTTCTGCTACATTAGGTTTGAATACATCTATCGTTATCCTTCCCGAAACACCAATGAGAAAACGTATTTGGGACGATAGAGTGGGTTATTTCGTTAATAGATTTACGCTCTTCTCAGACAAAGAACAAAAGACAGAGAACGAAAGCTTTATCTCTCGCTTCCGCTTAGAGCCTAAAAACTTAAAGGCATATATGAAAGGTCAGTTGGTAGAACCTATCAAACAGATTGTGTATTACATCGACCCTGGTACTCCAAAGAAATGGGTTCCATATCTTATTGCTGGTGTAAACGACTGGAACAAGGCTTTTGAAGCAGCTGGTTTTAAGAATGCAATTGTGGCAAAGGAATGGCCAAACGACTCGAGAATGAGCTTGGAAGATGCACGATATAATGTGTTGCGCTATCTACCTGCAGAAATTGAGAATGCTTATGGACCACGTATCGTTGACCCACGAAGCGGAGAAATTATCGAAACGCATATTTGTTGGTATCACAATGTGATGAAGCTGTTGAAAGAATGGTATATGATTCAATGTGGACCAAATGATAAAAGTGCGCAAACAATGAAGTTTGACGATGAGTTGATGGGCGAACTTATTCGCTTTGTGTCATCTCATGAGGTGGGACACACATTGGGTCTTCGCCACAATATGGGTGCAAGTTTCGCTACACCTGTAGAGAACTTACGCAACAAAGAATGGGTAGAGAAGCACGGACACACAGTTTCTATTATGGACTATGCTCGCTTTAACTATGTTGCTCAACCCGAAGATAACATCAGTAGAAAAGGACTTTTCCCACGAATAAACGACTATGATTTGTGGGCTATTAAGTGGGGTTATAGCTATAGACCTGAGTTTAAGAACGAATACGAAGAAAGAGACGCTCTAAAGAAAGAGACAACAAAGGTGTTAACCGATAATCGTAAGTTGTGGTTTGGTGGAGAAGGTCGCAATGAAGACCCAAGAAGTCAGATCGAAGACTTGAGTGATAACAACATGAAAGCAAGCGATTATGGCGTAAAGAATCTTAAACGTGTGATTGCAGGCTTACCACAATGGACCAAACAAGAGAACGATGATTATGCAGATCTTGTTGAAATGTATAAAGCAACGTTAGGACAATTCAAGAGATACTTAGGTCATGTAACTAAAAATATCGGCACAAAGTATATCAACAACATGCCAGGTATGGTTCCTTTCCAACCAACTCCTGCTGCACGTCAGCAAGAAGCGGTTGACTATATCTCACGACAAGTGTTCGATGCACCTCTTTGGTTGTATCCAGAAGAAATCGTAAACAAAGTGGGTATTGATGCTTCGAAAGATATTATCAGTCGACAAGATCAAGTGTTAACGACTATCATGTCGCCAGGTATCTTGACAAATATCTATAACGCTTATGCAAGTAGCGAGAAGAACTATAATCCTGCAACTTATTTAGACGACCTCTTTAAAGCTGTTTGGAAACCTCTTAACAACCCTGTAGAGCGAAAGAATATCTATAGAAGAGCACTTCAACGTTCGTATGTAGATCGTTTGTCGTCTTTGATTACTTCTACTTCAAACGAGAAGGGTGCAGTTTCGCTTAAAGCGCACAATACTGATATGTTGCTATATGTAGTGGATCATTTGAACAAAGTAGAAGACTATGTTAAGAAGAATGCTTCTGCTGCCACTACAAAGGGTGTAAATGCACTTCACTATAAAGAGCTGTTGAACACTATAAAGGTGTTGAAAGATAAGCGAGAAGGCAAAAATCAATAAGATAAAGCATCAGTTGTGCGGTGATTACTTCGCCTATATATAATATAATAAGGTGTGAAGCGAAAAGTGCCCTTTTGCTTCTTGCAATTATATAATAAGTTGATTGTGAGTTGAAAAAGGAAATCACTGCGCTAGTAGTTAACTATAAAAAAAGAGACCAAGGTGATTGGTCTCTTTTTATTTTTTTAGTGTTGCTTTATCGCTTATTTATTTGGCTTAAACAAAAATACTTAACTTTGTGATAGAGACTTTAAGAAATGGAGCTCGTAAAAAGAAATTGAATTCTAACTAAACAATAAATAAAAAAATGGAAGAAAAATAACACACAACAACCAGAATTAGGAATAGAGTTGAGTCCTGAAGTAGCACAAGGTAAATATGCAAACCTTGTTCTTATTGGTCATTCTGGATCAGAATTCGTATTAGATTTTGCAAGCGTATTGCCAGGAATTCCAAAGGCTTTTAGTAAACAGCCGTTTGATTCTTGCACCAGAAAAACGCTAAGCGTTTGTTGTTTGCTCTTAATGAGAATCTACAACGTTATGAACAAGAATTTGGCGCAATTGGTATGCCTGCAGCAGAAGAAGAATCTAAAAACTGTAGCTCCATTTGGTGTAGCAAAGAACGAAGCTTAAGAATTCTAACGAAGAACAAAGGAAAAGAAATAATTGTTGTTTCTATCCTTTGCTCTTCTTTTTTTTATGGCCTAATTGAGAAAAAGTAGGCCTTTTTTGTTGAGAAACAAATAGAGTAGACATCTAAAAAAATAATGATATTCCTATCCATTTTGAGCTATTTTCGGTAGGGAGTAAGTAGATGAAAAAAATAGCTTTTTTTACATAAAAATGAATACCCTCGAAAGGTATTTTTTTCAACGACTTTTATTGTTGCAAAAACTTCAAATAAAAAAGACTTTCAAATATTAAATAATGTTATCTTTGAGAGGTTTCTATATAGTAATGTATTAAAAAACGGAGAAAACATTGTACCTTTGCAACTCAAATGACCAAATGGGGTCATTGTATACGTAGAACAAAAATAATAAATAAATATAATTCAATAAAAGTACAATTATGCCTACAATTCAACAATTGGTAAGAAAAGGCAGAAAGGTTCTTGTAGACAAGAGCAAGTCACCTGCGTTGGACTCATGTCCTCAACGTCGTGGTGTGTGTGTTCGTGTTTATACAACAACACCTAAAAAGCCTAATTCGGCAATGCGTAAAGTTGCCCGTGTTCGTTTGACTAATCAAAAAGAAGTGAACTCTTACATTCCTGGAGAAGGACACAACTTGCAAGAGCACAGTATCGTTCTTGTTCGTGGTGGTCGTGTAAAAGACCTTCCTGGTGTTCGTTATCACATCGTTCGTGGTACTCTTGACACCGCTGGAGTAGCAAACCGTACACAACGTCGTTCTAAATATGGAGCGAAACGTCCTAAAGCTGCTAAGAAGTAATTCTAAGTAATTGAAGGACAAGAGATGAAGACAGAGTTTAGAATTATGAATGTAATGATTATTGTTAAACTCTTGACTGTGAATCTCAAAACAATACAAAAATTTTTATTATCGTTTTGCTGGTGAATTGTTAAAAACAGGTTGAGTAAATGCTCGAGTGAGAGCGTTGAAGAACAATAACAGCCCCATGCAGAATTTTTTTATTTTAAACAAAATGAGAAAAGCAAAACCAAAGAAACGTGTGATCCTTCCAGATCCCGTTTACAATGACCAAAAGGTCTCAAAATTCGTAAATCATTTGATGTATGATGGTAAAAAGACTACATCTTATGAAATTTTCTACAATGCTCTTAATATCGTAGAGGAAAAGATGGCTAAGGAAGAAAAGTCTTCTTTGGAAATCTGGAAACAAGCTCTTGATAATATTACTCCTCAAGTGGAAGTGAAAAGTCGCCGTATCGGTGGTGCTACTTTCCAAGTTCCAACTGAAATACGTCCAGAACGTAAAGAGAGTATCTCTATGAAAAATATGATTTTATTTGCACGTAAACGTGGTGGCAAGTCTATGGCTGAAAAGTTGGCTGCAGAAATTGCTGATGCATATAATAATCAAGGTGGTGCTTACAAACGTAAAGAGGATATGCATCGTATGGCAGAAGCTAACCGTGCATTTGCTCATTTCAGATTCTAATTATATAATAAGGTAAAAAGAAAATGGCAAATCGCGATTTAAAATTGACACGTAATATCGGTATTATGGCTCACATCGATGCCGGTAAGACAACAACTTCTGAACGTATCCTTTTCTATACAGGTAAGACTCACAAGATTGGTGAGGTGCACGATGGTGCAGCTACTATGGACTGGATGGCACAAGAGCAAGAACGTGGTATCACTATTACATCTGCTGCTACAACTTGTAACTGGACTTGGAATAACCAAAACTTCAAGATCAACTTGATTGACACTCCAGGACACGTTGACTTTACTGCTGAGGTAGAACGTTCTTTGCGTGTACTTGATGGTGCTGTTGCTACATACTCTGCTGCTGACGGTGTTCAACCTCAGTCTGAAACTGTATGGCGTCAAGCTGATAAATATAACGTTCCTCGTTTGGGTTATGTAAATAAGATGGACCGTTCTGGTGCAGACTTCTTCGAGACTGTACAACAAATGAAAGACATCTTAGGTGCTAATCCTTGCCCAATCCAAATTCCTATTGGTGCAGAAGAGAACTTTAAAGGTGTAGTTGACCTTATTAAAGATGAAGGCTATTCTTTGGCATGATGAGACAATGGGTGCAGACTATGACTTGGAAGAAATTCCAGCTGACCTTGTTGATGAAGCTAACGAATGGAGAGAAAAAGCTAATTGAATGTGCAGCGAAACTTTGATGATGCTCTTATGGAGAAGTATCTTGAAGGTGCTGAAATCACAGAAGAAGAACTTATCGCTGCAATCCGTAAAGGTACAATTGCAATGGAGGTAACTCCAATGGTATTGGGTTCTTCATATAAGAATAAGGGTGTTCAACCTCTATTGGATTATGTTTGTGCTTTCTTACCATCTCCAATTGATACAGGTGAGGTAATTGGTACTAACCCAGATACAGAGGAAGAAGAAGGTCGTCAACCTTCTGAAGACGCTCCAACATCAGCTCTTGCATTTAAGATCGCTACTGATCCATTCATGGGTCGTTTGGTGTTCTTCCGTGTTTACTCAGGTAAGGTAACTGCAGGTAGCTATGTTTACAACCCACGTTCAGGTAAAAAAGAACGTATCAGCCGTTTGTTCCAATGAACTCTAACAAGGAAATTCCAATGGAATCAATCGACGCTGGTGATATCGGTGCAGGTGTAGGTTTCAAAGATATCCGTACTGGTGATACTCTTTGTGATGAAACTAAGCCTATCGTGCTTGAATCAATGACCTTCCCTGATACTGTGATCTCTATTGCAGTAGAACCAAAGAGTCAAGCTGACGTTGCAAAACTTGATAACGGTTTGGCTAAATTGGCAGAAGAAGACCCAACTTTCACAGTTCGTACAGACGAACAAAGCGGTCAAACAATTATTTCTGGTATGGGTGAGCTTCACCTTGATATCATTATCGACCGTTTGAAGAGAGAGTTTAAAGTTGAATGTAACCAAGGTAAACCTCAGGTTAACTATAAAGAAGCAATCACAGAACCTGTTACACTTCGTGAAGTTTATAAGAAACAAAGTGGTGGACGTGGTAAGTTTGCTGATATTATCGTTACAGTTGGTCCTAAAGACGAAGACTACAAAGAGGGAGACTTACAATTTATCAACGAAGTTAAGGGTGGTAACGTACCTAAGGAATTCATTCCTTCAGTACAAAAAGGTTTCCAAGATTGCTTGAAAGCTGGTGTACTTGGTGGCTATCCTGTAACTGGTTTGAAGGTTACTCTAACTGATGGTTCATTCCACCCAGTTGACTCAGACCAATTATCATTCGAACTTGCTGCACGTAACGCATTCAAGAGCGCATATCCAAAGGCTAAACCAGTATTGATGGAACCTATCATGCGTGTTGAAGTTGTTACTCCAGAAGAAAAACATGGGTGACGTAATTGGTGACTTGAACAAACGTCGTGGACAAGTAGAAGGTATGGAAGAAGGTCGTAGCGGTGCTCGTATCGTTAAGGCAATGGTTCCACTTTCAGAAATGTTCGGTTATGTAACAGCACTTCGTACTATTACTTCAGGTCGTGCAACAAGCTCAATGGAGTATGATCACCACTCTCCATTATCATCTTCAATCGCTAAGGCAGTTCTTGAAGAAGTTAACGGTAGAACAGATCTTGTTTAAGATTAAATAAAGAAGAAGGAGGTTAGCAGGTTAGCTAATGACTCTTAATCTGTCCTCCTTCTTTTCATATAATAATTAATAAATAAAAAGTAATGAGTCAAAAAAATTAGAATTAAGCTAAAAATCTTACGACCACAAGTTGGTTGATAAGTCTGCTGAGAAAAATTGTTAAGGCAGTTAAGGCAACAGGTGCAATCGTTAGCGGTCCAATCCCCTTGCCAACTCACAAACGTATTTTTACTGTGAATCGTAGTACTTTCGTTAACAAGAAGTCACGTGAGCAATTCCAATTGTCAGACTATAAACGTCTTATCGACATCTATAGCTCAACAGCAAAGACTGTAGACGCTTTGATGAAGTTAGAATTGCCAAGCGGTGTAGAAGTAGAAATTAAGGTATAGTAAGATTTTAAACATTTAAATTAAATTGAAATGCCAGGATTAATTGGAAGAAAAATCGGAATGACATCCGTTTTCAGTGCTGATGGTAAGAACATACCATGCACTGTTATCGAAGCAGGTCCTTGTGTTGTAACCCAAGTAAAAACAATCGAGAAAGATGGTTACAAAGCTGTTCAATTAGGTTTCGGTGAAGCTAAAGAAAGCAACACAAACAAACCTATGATGGGAACATTTAAGAAAGCAGGCACAACACCTAAAAAGCACTTGGCCGAGTTCAAATTTGACGAAGAGTATAACCTAGGTGATACAATCACTGTTGAGTTATTTAACGATGCAAACTTCGTTGATGTCGTAGGTACATCTAAAGGAAAAGGTTTTCAAGGTGTAATCAAACGTCACGGATTTGGTGGTGTAGGACAAAGTACTCACGGACAAGATGACCGCGCTCGTAAGCCAGGTTCTATCGGTGCTTGTTCTTACCCTGCAAAGGTATTTAAAGGAATGCGTATGGCAGGCCAAATGGGAGGTGATAGAGTTACAACTCAAAACCTTAAAGTATTAAAGGTAATTCCAGAACACAATATTCTCTTAGTAAAGGGATCAGTTGCTGGATGTAATGGTTCAACCCTTTTAATTGAGAAATAATGGAAGTTAGCGTATTAAATATCAATGGTCAGGAAACTGGAAGAAAGGTTACGTTAAACGAATCTATCTTTGGTATCACACCTAACGATCACGTTCTTTATCTAGACGTAAAACAGTATTTGGCAAACCAACGTCAAGGAACTGCTAAGTCTAAAGAAAGAAGTGAAATTAGTGGTTCAACTCGTAAGCTAGGTCGTCAAAAAGGTGGCGGTGGAGCACGTCGTGGTGATATTAATTCTCCTCTACTCGTTGGTGGTGGTCGTGTATTCGGTCCTAAACCACGTGATTATAGATTTAAACTAAATAAGAAAGTAAAGACTTTAGCTCGTAAATCTGCTCTTTCTTATAAGGCTCAAGAAAGTGCTATCATTATTCTTGAAGACTTTAATTTAGAAGCACCTAAGACAAAAAGAATTTGTAAATGTAGTTAAGAATCTTAAAATAGATTCTAAGAAGGTACTTCTTCTTTTGCCAGAAGTGAATAAAAACGTATATTTGTCTGCTCGTAACTTACAGCGTTCTGAAGTTATGCTTGCATCTACACTCAATGCTTATAAAGTTTTGAATGCAGATGTTCTTGTATTTACTGAAAAAGTCGCTTCAAGTTGTAGACGGACTCTTAACAAAAATAATAATAGGAGATTATTGATATATGGCATTTATTATAAAACCTTTGGTTACTGAAAAAGATGACCAAAATCACAGAGAAACAAGAAAAATCGTTATGGTTTTATTGTTCGTCCTGAGGCTAATAAACTCCAAATTAAGAAAGAGGTTGAGGGTCTCTATAATGTTACTGTGGTAGACGTGAATACTGCACGTTATGCAGGTAAGCGTTCAAGTCGCTATACAAAGGCTGGTCTTATTCGTGGACAACGTAATGCGTTTAAGAAAGCTGTTGTGACTTTAAAAGAAGGCGAAACAATTGATTTTTTTATAGCAATATTTAAAATAGAAAATGGCAGTACGTAAATTTAAACCGGTAACTCCGGGACAAAGACACAAGATTATTGGCACGTTCGAGGATATTACTGCATCCGTGCCAGAGAAGTCTCTCGTTTACGGTAAACGTGCAACTGGTGGTAGAAATAACACTGGTAAGATGACAGTCCGTTATATCGGAGGTGGTCATAAGAGAAAGTTCCGTTTAATCGACTTTCAAAGCGTGAGAAAGATGGTGTTCCAGCTGTAGTTAAAACAATCGAGTACGATCCAAACCGTTCGGCTCGTATCGCTTTGTTATACTATGCTGATGGTGAAAAACGTTACATTATTGCTCCTAATGGTTTGCAAGTGGGAACAACTTTGATGTCAGGTGCTGATGCTGCTCCTGAAATCGGAAATACACTTCCTTTAGCAAATATTCCTGTTGGTACTGTAATTCATAACATTGAATTGCGTCCAGGTCAAGGTGCTTTACTCGTTCGTTCGGCTGGTAATTTTGCTCAGTTAACTTCTCGTGAAGGTAGCTATTGTGTTATCAAACTTCCTTCAGGTGAAACTCGTAAGATTCTTTCAGTGTGCAAGGCTACTATTGGTAGCGTAGGTAACTCTGATCACGCTTTGGAACAATCAGGAAAAGCTGGTCGTTCTCGCTGGTTGGGAAGACGCCCACACAACCGTGGTGTAGTTATGAACCCTGTTGATCACCCAATGGGTGGTGGTGAAGGACGCCAAAGTGGAGGTCACCCACGTTCACGCAAGGGATTATATGCTAAGGGTCTTAAGACTCGTGCACCTAAGAAACTTTCAAATAAGTATATTATTGAAAGAGCTAAAAAAAGTAATTACGTAAACTAGTAAATTTATGAGTCGTTCATTAAAAAAAGGTCCTTACATTAACGTATCACTCGAGAAGAAAAATTCTTGCAATGAACGAGAGTGGTAAGAAAAAAATGTAGTAAAAAAACTTGGGCTAGAGCATCTGTAATCTCTCCAGATTTCGTGGGACATACAGTTGCAGTTCATAACGGAAACAAATTTATCCCTGTTTACATTACCGAAAAACATGGTAGGCCATAAGCTTGGAGAATTTTTCTCCAACTCGTCGCTTTGGTGGTCACTCTGGTAATCGCAAGTAATCAGGTTTAAAAACCATTTTAAATTTAGGAATAATAATGGGAAAAAGAAAACATATAGCGGCTGAGAAAAGAAAAGAGGCCCTAAAAAGTTTGTACTTTGCGAAGCTCAAAGGCGTTCCTTCTTCTCCACGTAAAATGCGCTATGTAGTAGACATGGTTCGTGGAATGGAGGTTAATAGAGCTTTGGGAGTTTTGAGATTCTCTAAGAAACAAGCCGCTGCAGATGTTGAGAAACTATTGCGCTCAGCAATTGCAAACTGGGAGGTTAAAAATGACCGTAAGGCTGAAGACGGAGAATTATATATCTCAAAAGTGTTTGTAGACGAAGGCGTAACAATGAAGCGTATGAGACCAGCTCCACAAGGACGCGGTTATCGTATACGTAAACGTAGTAATCACGTTACTTTGTTTGTTGATACCAAAACTAATAACGAAATATAATTAGGTAGAATGGGACAGAAAGTAAATCCGATAAGTAACCGACTAGGTATTATTCGTGGTTGGGATTCGAATTGGTTTGGTGGTAAGAACTTTGGTGAAAACCTAGTTGAAGATCAAAAAATTCGTAACTATCTAAACGAACGTTTGGCTAAGGCTAGCGTTTCAAAGATTGTTATTGAAAGAACATTGAAACTTGTTACCATCACAATTTGTACAGCTCGCCCAGGTATCGTTATAGGTAAAGGCGGACAGGATGTTGATAAATTGAAGGAAGAGTTAAAGAAACTCTACAAAAAAGATATTCAAATTAATATCTTCGAAGTAAAGAAGCCAGAGCTTGATGCAAATATTGTAGCAAACAATATCGCAAGACAAGTAGAAGGTAAAATTTCTTACCGTCGTGCAATTAAGATGGCTATTCAAAGTACAATGCGTGCTGGTGCAGAAGGTATTAAAGTTCAGATCTCTGGACGTTTGAATGGAGCAGAAATGGCAAGAAAAGAAATGTACAAGGAAGGTCGTACTCCTTTACATACTTTCCGTGCTGATATAGATTATTGCCAAGCAGAAGCTCTAACAAAAGTTGGACTTCTAGGAATTAAAGTATGGATTTGTCGTGGAGAAGTTTATGGAGAACGTGATTTGACTCCTAACTTTACTCAAGACAAACAAAATGGTTCTCGTTCGAATGGTCGTTCAGATCGTCGTGGCGGTAATCGTAAGAGAAACAATAATCGTTAAAAGTAATTTTAAACATGTTACAGCCTAAAAGAGTAAAATATAGAAGACCTCAAGATGGACGTGGAAATAAAGGAAACGCACATCGAGGAACACAGTTGGCTTTTGGCTCATTTGGAATCAAGACCCTTGAAGCTAAATGGATTGATAGCCGACAAATAGAGGCCGCTCGTGTAGCAGTGAATCGTTATATGCAGCGTGAGGGACAAGTCTGGATTAGAATATTCCCAGATAAACCAATAACACGTAAGCCTGCAGACGTACGTATGGGTAAAGGTAAAGGTGATCCCGCAGGATGGGTAGCACCTGTAACTCCAGGACGTATCCTCTTTGAAGTAGAAGGTGTTAGTTTTGATATTGCTAAGGAAGCACTTCGTTTAGCAGCTCAAAAGTTACCTGTAAAGACAAAGTTTATTGTTAGACGTGATTTCGATAAAAACGCTTAAACTATGAAGATTAAAGAAGTAAGAGAACTCGACAACAATGCGTTGGTAGAGAAAATAGAATCAACAGAAGCTCAATTGCATCAATTGAAACTAAATCATGCTGTTTCTCCACTTGCTAATCCATCACAGATTAAGGCTACTCGTCGTGATATTGCACGTATGAAAACAGAACTTCATCAAAGAGAACTTAATAAATAACGAACAGTTCAGATGGAAACAAGAAATTTAAGAAAAGTAAGACAGGGTGTAGTAGTAAGTGATAAAATGGAAAAGACCATTGTAATCGCTTCTAAGTTCAAAGAAAAGCACCCTATATATGGTAAGTTTGTTCAAAAAACAAAGAAATACCATGTGCATGATGAAAAGAATGAGGCACATCTAGGTGATACAGTCCTCATCATGGAAACCCGTCCTTTGAGTAAAACAAAGAGATGGAGACTAGTTCAAATAACAGAAAAAGCTAAGTAATTATGATACAGGCAGAATCAAGACTTACAGTATGTGATAATAGCGGAGCTCGCGAGGCACTTTGTATTCGTGTCTTAGGCGGAACTCGTCGCCGTTATGCTAGTGTTGGAGACGTTATTGTCGTAGCTGTCAAAAACGTTATCCCATCAAGTGATGTTAAAAAAGGTGCGGTATCAAAGGCTTTAATCGTAAGAACAAAGAAAGAAATCCGTCGTGCTGATGGTTCTTATATTCGTTTCGACGATAACGCTTGTGTATTACTTAATAATGCTGGTGAACTTCGTGGTAGCCGTATTTTCGGTCCTGTAGCTCGTGAGTTACGTGCTGTGAATATGAAAGTTGTTTCTTTAGCACCTGAAGTTCTTTAACAAAATAAAATAATACAGTAATGAGTAAGTTACATATTAAGAAAAACGATACAGTTATTGTCCTATCTGGTGAAGATAAGGGCAAGACTGGCAAAGTGCTAAAAGTCTTTGTAGATGAAAATCGTGCACTTGTTGAAGGTATACGTATCGTCTCTAAAAAGCACTAAGCCTTCTGCAAAAAAATCCTCAAGGAGGAATTGTAAAACAAGAAGCACCAATCCATATCTCAAATTTAAGTTTGATTGATCCTAAAACAGGTAAAGCTACTCGTGTAGGCATCAAGAAAAAAACGAAGATGGAACAAAAAGTACGTGTTTCTAAAAAAATCAGGGAGGTTATCAAATAATGGATACAGCACAATTAAAGAAAATCTATAAAGAAAGCATTGCTCCTGCATTGCAAAAGCAATTTAATTATTCTTCAGCAATGCAGATTCCAGTCTTGAAAAAGATAGTAATCAATCAAGGTTTGGGTGATGCTACTCAAGATAAGAAAAATTGTTGATGTTGCAATTAATGAAATAACAGCCATTACAGGTCAAAAAGGCTGTTGCAACTTTCTCAAAGAAAGACATTGCAAACTTCAAATTGCGTAAAAAGATGCCTATCGGTGTTATGGTAACTCTACGTCGTGAGCGTATGTATGAGTTCCTTGAGAAACTTGTACGTGTAGCTCTTCCACGTATCCGTGACTTCAAAGGTATCGAAACAAGATTTGATGGTAAAGGTAATTATACTTTGGGTATCACAGAACAAATTATTTTCCCTGAAATTAATATTGATTCTATTGATCGTATTCAAGGTATGAATATAACATTTGTTACTTCTGCAACAACTGACGAAGAAGGCTTTTGCACTATTGAAAGCTTTTGGCCTTCCATTTAAAAAAACGCTAAAAAACGATTAAGTGATATGGCAAAAGAATCAATGAAAGCTCGTGAAGTTAAGCGCGCAAAAATTAGTTGCACGTTATGCTGAAAAAGAGAGCTGCTCTAAAAAAAGTAATTGCAACTGCAACTGATATTGCTGAAGCTTATGAAGCAGCACGTAAGTTGCAATCATTACCAAAGAATGCAAATCCAATTCGTTTACACAATCGTTGTAAAATCACAGGACGTCCTAAAGGCTATATCCGTCAATTCGGAATCTCACGTATTCAATTCCGTGAAATGGCTTCAGCTGGTCTAATTCCTGGAGTAAAGAAAGCAAGTTGGTAATAAGCGAAACTTAGTATTTAATATTGTCGGGAAAGTCCCGATTAATTAAAAAAATTATTTATATGACAGATCCAATAGCAGATTATCTGACAAGACTCAGAAACGCAATCATGGCACATCATCGTGTTGTTGAAGTTCCTGCGTCTAATTTGAAAAAAGAAATCACAAAGATTCTTTTTGAAAAAGGTTACATCTTGAACTATAAGTTCGTAGAAGATGGACCACAAGGTTTAATAAAGGTTGCATTAAAGTACGACCCTACAACCAAAGCGAGTGCAATTACTAGCTTGAAACGTGTTTCAACTCCGGGACTTCGTAAGTATACCGGTTATAAGAACATGCCGAGAGTAATAAATGGATTAGGTATAGCAATTATATCTACATCTAAAGGTGTGATGACAAACAAAGAAGCTGCAGATCTTAAGATCGGTGGTGAAGTTCTTTGTTATGTATATTAATTGGAGGTGAATATGTCAAGAATAGGAAAATTGCCAATTAACATTCCTGCTGGAGTTACAGTAACTCTTAATAACGGAGTTGTTACTGTAAAAGGTCCTAAAGGAGAACTTTCTCAGAAAGTTGATTCTTCTATCAATGTAAAGGTAGAAGATGCTCAAGTTGTCTTGGATATCAACGAAGAAAGCGCAGTAAACTATAAGCAAAAACAAGCTTTTCACGGTCTATATCGTTCACTAGTTAACAACATGGTTGTTGGTGTAAGCGAAGGATACAAGAAAGTATTGGAACTTGTTGGTGTTGGATATCGTGTGTCAAACCAAGGAAATTTGATCGAATTTTCTTTAGGTTATACCCACCCTATATTTATTCAGTTACCTAGTGAAATTAAGGTAGAAACAAAATCTGAGAGAAATCAAAACCCATTGATCATCTTAGAATCTTGTGATAAACAATTACTAGGACTTGTTTGTGCTAAAAATTCGTTCTTTCCGTAAACCAGAACCTTATAAAGGTAAGGGTGTTTTTATTCCAAGGTGAAGTTATTCGCAGAAAGTCTGGTAAAACAGCTGCGGCTAAATAATTAAAATTATAGGATTTATGACAACAAAGAAAGTTGAAAGACGAATTAAAATAAAATTCCGTATTCGTAAGAATGTAAACGGAACAGCAGAGCGTCCACGTCTAAGCGTATTTCGTTCTAACAAGCAAATCTATGCTCAAGTTGTGAATGACTTAACAGGAAAGACTTTGGCATCTGCCTCTTCTCTTGGTATGGAAGCTATGCCAAAGAAAGAGCAAGCACAAAAAGTTGGTGAATTAGTAGCAAAGAATGCTCAAGCTGCAGGTATCACTTCGGTTGTATTTGACCGTAATGGTTACTTATACCATGGACGTATCAAAGAACTAGCTGATGCTGCACGTAATGGCGGTCTTAATTTCTAAACGATTATGGCAATGAATAAAGTAAAAATAAATAGCGACGTAGAGTTAAAAGACCGCTTGGTTGCAATCAACCGTGTAACAAAAGTTACAAAAGGTGGTAGAACATTTACATTTGCAGCAATTGTTGTAGTAGGTGATGGAAATGGAGTTATTGGTTACGGACTAGGTAAAGCTGGTGAAGTAACTGCTGCTATTGCTAAAGGAGTAGAAGCTGCAAAGAAGAACTTAGTAAAGGTTCCTGTATTAAAAGGAACTATTCCTCACGAAGTAGAGGCACGTTATAGTGGTGCTAAGGTATTCTTACGTCCAGCTGCTGCCGGTACAGGACTAGTTGCAGGTGGTGCGATGCGTGCTGTTCTTGATAGCGTAGGTGTAAAGGATATCCTTGCAAAATCAAAGGGTTCTTCAAATCCTCACAACCTTGTAAAAGCTACAATTGAAGCATTAAGCAATGTTCGTGATGCCTACACTATTGCAGGTGTTCGTGGAATTAGTATGGAAAAAGTATTTAACGGATAAGGAGTAAAGTATATGGCAACAATTAAAAATCAAACAAATAAAGAGTGGAATTGGTTATCCAAAAGACCAAAAAGCTACACTTGTTGCATTAGGACTTCGTAAGATCTCTCAAGTTGTTGAGATCGAAGATACTCCTTCTATGCGCGGAATGCTTCGTAAAGTACATCATCTTGTAAGTGTAGTTGAATAATAAATTTAAATTAGATTAATTATGAAATTAAATACATTGAAACCTGCTGCAGGGTCAACTCATTCACGTCGTCGTCTTGGTCGTGGACCAGGATCTGGCTTGGGTGGTACTTCTACACGTGGACACAAAGGTGCTAAAGGCTCGTTCTGGTTACAAAAGAAAGATCGGTTTCGAAGGTGGTCAGATGCCATTGCAACGTCGTATTCCTAAAGGTGGATTTAAGAACATTAATCACAAAGAATATTTTGCAGTAAACCTTTCTGTTCTTCAAGAACTAGCAGAAAACAAGAATCTAACTAAAGGTAGGATTAGCTGAACTAGTTGACGCAGGTCTTACAAATGGTAAGAAACTTGTTAAGATCCTAGGTAACGGAGAATTAAAAGCAAAATTGGAAGTAGAAGCTCATGCTTTTTCTAAAACTGCAGAAGAAGCTATCAAAGCAGTAGGTGGTAACACAACTATAATCTAAGAAATGAAAAAGTTTATTGAGACACTAAAGAACTGTTGGAAGGTAGAAGATCTTAGACAAAGGATTCTTATCACCCTTCTATTTACTGCGATTTATCGCTTTGGCTCGTTTGTTGTTCTTCCCGGAATAAATCCAGGCCAATTGGAGAAACTTCAATCACAGACAGCCGGTGGCTTGATGTCACTGTTGGACATGTTCTCTGGTGGAGCATTTTCTAATGCATCTATTTTTGCATTGGGTATAATGCCTTACATCTCAGCTTCTATTGTAATGCAACTCTTAGCCATAGCTGTACCTTATTTCCAAAAGATGCAGCGTGAAGGCGAAAAGCGGACGCAAAAAGATAAATTGGTATACACGTTTGCTTACAATCGGAATTCTTTTATTCCAAGCACCGTCATACCTTATCAACCTCAAATACCAGGCAAGCCAAGCATTGGCTTCTGGTATTTCTTGGGAGGTTTTCATGATTCCAGCGACAATCATTCTTGCAGCTGGAAGTATGTTTATCTTGTGGCTAGGAGAAAGAATTACCGATAAAGGTATAGGAAACGGAGTTTCAATTATCATTATGATTGGTATTATAGCTCGTCTTCCCCAAGCTTTCGCACAAGAAGTTGGTTCACGTTTCCAAGCAATCACAGGTGGTGGTCTAGTTATGTTTCATTGTAGAGCTACTTATCCTTTACGGAGTAGTATGTGCTGCAATCCTACTAACACAAGGAACACGTAAGGTGCCTGTACAATATGCTAAGCGTGTTGTTGGAAATAAACAATATGGTGGTGCTAGACAATACATCCCATTGAAGTTATTTGCAGCAAATGTAATGCCTATTATTTTTGCGCAAGCTCTAATGTTTATACCTTTAATGTTGGTTAGATTCCAATCAGATAACTCTTCAAGCATCGTACATTCGTTGATGGATAACCACAGCTTATTGTACAACTGTATTTATGTATTCTTGATTATTGCCTTTACGTATTTCTATACAGCAATAACATTGAATCCAACACAGATGGCAGAAGATATGAAACGTAACAACGGTTTCATTCCAGGAATCAAACCCGGTAAAGATACTGCAGACTACATTGAGGAGATAATGTCTCGAATAACCTTGCCAGGTTCACTCTTTATAGCTTTCATTGCTGTTATGCCTGCATTAGCATCATTAGTAAATGTGCAGAATGCGTTCTCACAATTCTTTGGAGGTACTTCTCTTTTGATCCTCGTTGGTGTTGTAATGGATACTCTACAACAAATAGAAAGTCACCTTATGATGCGTCATTATGATGGCCTATTAAATTCAGGTCATACTCGTAACGCAGGACTTGCAGCATATTAGAATGCATCTCTATAATGGAGATATTTCTAAAAACCGAAGATGAGATATTGCTAGTGAAGCGTGCTAGTCAGCTAGTAAGCAAAACACTTGCTGAATTAGCGACGATAATTCGTCCAGGGATTAGCACGCTTCAATTAGATACTTTAGCAGAAAACCTTCATCCGAGATCATGGAGGTATTCCAATACTAAAAGATTTTCCAAATCCATTTGGCAAACCTTTCCCCGCAACAATCTGTACTTCTCGAAATGCAATTGTAGCACATGGAATACCAAGTAAGAACGAAATCATACAGAATGGTGATATCATTTCTGTTGATTGTGCTCTTTCACTCGATGGTTATTGTGGTGACAGCTGCTATACATTCCAAGTCGGAGATGTTCATCCACGAATGCAGTATTTAGTTGAAAAATACTAAAGAAGCATTTGAAAAAGAGCAATTCACTCAGCTATAGAGGGAGGACATCTTCAAGACATTGGAAATGCAATTCAAAAGTTTTCAGAGAGAAAAGGATTAGGAATTGTTCGAGAGTTAACAGGACATGGACTAGGAAAAAGAATTGCATGAAGGTCCACAAATTACTAATTATGGTAATAGAGGAGAGGGACCTTTATTAAAAAGTGGTCTAACACTTGCTATAGAACCGATGCTTACTTTGGGAAATGCAAAGATAGGATTGCTACCAGATAAATGGGGAGTAATAACTCTTGATGGACAACCATCAGCACATTTTGAACATACAATTGCAATTCACGAAGGGCAAACAGAGGTTTTATCCTCATTTGACGAAATAGAAAAGATAGAAAGAGAAAATCATTAAATATGGCAAAACAATCTGCGATAGAACAAGACGGAACAATTGTTGAAGCATTATCTAATGCAATGTTTCGTGTAGAATTAGAAAAATGGATGTCCTATTACAGCTCACATCTCAGGTAAGATGCGTATGCACTACATCAAGATTTCTACCAGGAGATAAAGTTAAAGTAGAGATGAGTCCTTATGATTTGACAAAGGGACGTATCGTTTTCCGATATAAATAAAAATAGAAATATGAAGACAAGAGCATCGTTAAAAAAACGCTCAGCAGACTGCAAAAATCGTACGTCGTAAGGGTCGTTTATTCGTAATTAACAAGAAAAAAATCCTAAGTTTAAAAACACGTCAGGGTTAATTTAGTTGGAAGTTTTAATAAAAAAATCGTATCTTTGCGAGCGATTAGATTTAAAAATTAAGAAAATCAACTAATAAAAAAAGTTAAGGTTTAATCAGTTTTAATTATTAAAAATTACAAATGGCAATAAGAATTGTTGGAGTAGATTTGCCCCAAAATAAGCGTGGCGAAATCGCATTGACTTATGTTTATGGCATTGGTCGAAGTAGTTCAGCAAAGATATTGGATAAAGCCGGCGTGAGCCGCGACTTGAAGGTTAGTGAATGGACTGACGATCAAGCAGCTAAAATCCGTGAAATTATCGGCGCTGAATTCAAAGTAGAAGGTGATCTCCGTTCAGAGATCCAAATGAACATCAAGCGTTTGATGGATATTGGTTGTTATCGTGGTATTCGTCACCGTAATGGTCTTCCTGTTCGTGGTCAAAGTACGAAGAATAATGCTCGTACTCGTAAGGGTAAGAAGAAGACTGTTGCTAATAAGAAGAAAGCTACTAAGTAAAAATAGTTGAAAAGTTAATATAGTAGCTCTATATTTTTTGAGCAACCCTATTAATACTTTCCACTTTTAAACTAAAAGTAATTATGGCAAAGAAAGCAGCAACATCTAAGAAAAGAAATGTGAGAGTTGACGCAGTTGGTCAACTTCATGTTCATAGTTCATTCAATAATATTATCGTATCTTTAGCTAACGGAGAAGGACAAGTTATCTCTTGGTCTTCTGCAGGTAAGATGGGCTTCCGTGGTTCTAAAGAAGAATACACCATATGCAGCTCAAATGGCTGGTGAAGATTGTGCTAAAAGTAGCTTTTGATCTTGGTCTAAGAAAGGTTAAAGCTTACGTTAAAGGTCCAGGTAACGGACGTGAGTCTGCAATCCGTGCAGTGCATGGTTCTGGAATTGAAGTTACAGAAATTATCGACGTTACACCATTACCACACAATGGTTGCCGTCCTCCAAAGAGAAGAAAAGTATAATCCTTATTCTGAGGTTTATATAAAAAGAAATTATTTAAAAAGCACATTATAATTAATTATGGCTAGATATATAGGTCCGAAATCTAAGATTGCACGCCGTTTTGGTGAACCCATTTTCGGTGCAGACAAAGTTTTGTCCAAGAGAAACTTCCCTCCTGGACAGCATGGCAACAACCGTCGCAAGAAGATGTCTGAGTACGGTGTCATGTTGGCAGAGAAGCAAAAGGCTAAATATACTTACGGCGTTCTAGAACGTCAGTTCCGTAACTTGTTCGAGAAAGCAGCTAAGGCTTCAGGTATTACCGGTGAAGTTTTGCTACAACTTCTAGAGTCTCGTCTTGATAATGTTGTGTTCCGTATGGGTCTTGCACCTACACGTGCAGCTGCTCGTCAGCTAGTTGGACACAAACATATCATCGTAGATGGTAGTGTTGTAAACATTCCTTCATACTCAGTAAAACCAGGTCAAGTTATTGGTGTTCGTGAAAAGGCTAAATCTCTAGAAGTTATTGAAACAGCTCTAGCAGGTTTTAACCACAGCAAATATCCTTGGATTGAATGGGATAACGCTACAAAGAGCGGTAAATTCTTGCATACTCCTGAGAGAGCAGATATTCCTGAGAACATTAAGGAACAATTAATCGTTGAGTTGTACTCTAAATAAATCATTAAATTAATGGCGATATTAGCATTTCAAAAAAACCTGATAAAGTTGTAATGCTGGAGGCAAACGACAAGTTCGGAAAGTTCGAGTTCCGTCCTTTAGAGCCTGGCTTTGGTGTTACTATTGGTAACGCTTTGCGCCGCATCCTTCTTTCATCACTTGAAGGTTTCGCAATCAACACAATCAAAATTGGTGGTGTTGAGCACGAATTCTCTTCAGTTCCTGGTGTAAAGGAAGATGTTACCAACATTATCTTGAATTTAAAACAAGTAAGATTCAAGCAAGTAGTAGATGAATTCGAGAATGAGAAAGTTAGTATCACTGTCGAGAACACAACAGAGTTCAAGGCTGGCGATATGGGTAAGTATCTGACTGGATTTGAAGTGTTAAACCCTGATTTGGTGATTTGTCATTTAGATGCCAAAGCATCGATGCAGATAGACATTACAATTAACAAGGGACGTGGTTATGTTCCTGCTGATGAGAATCGTCAATACAGCACCGATGTCAACGTTCTCCCAATCGATTCTATCTACACCCCAATCCGTAATGTAAAATATTCAGTAGAGCCTTATCGTGTTGAACAAAAGACCGACTACGATAAACTCGTATTAGAAGTTACAACGGATGGTTCCATAAGTCCTAAAGATGCACTTAAAGAAGCAGCTAAGATACTTATTTATCACTTCATGTTGTTCTCTGATGAAAAGATTACTCTTGAAAATCCAGAGCAAGACAGCAATGATGAATTCGATGAAGAAGTATTACATATGCGCCAATTGTTAAAGACTAAGTTGGTTGATATGAATCTTTCTGTTCGTGCGTTGAATTGCTTAAAGGCAGCAGATGTTGAAACATTAGGCGACCTTGTACAATTCAATAAAGACAGATCTTCTTAAGTTCCGCAACTTTGGTAAGAAATCGCTTTCTGAGCTTGATGATTTGCTCGAGAGTCTGAATCTATCTTTTGGAACAGATATTTCAAAGTATAAATTAGACAGAGAATAAGAAATTATGATAGCATGCAGTTGTTTTTCATAGTTGAATGGCAATTGCAAGCTATTTATATAGATCTTTTCTCATCTTAAAAAAATTAAAAACAAATAATGAGACACAATAAAAAAATTCAACCATTTGGGTCGTACTGCATCTCACCGTAGTGCTATGCTTGCAAACATGGCTATCTCGTTGATTATGCACAAAAGAATCACTACGACTCTTGCAAAAGCAAAAAGCTCTTAAGAAATATGTAGAGCCTTTGATCACACGTTCAAAGGAAGATACAACAAACTCACGTCGTGTTGTTTTCCGTTACTTGCAAAATAAATATGCTGTAACAGAGCTTTTTCAAAGAAATTTCAACAAAAGTTGCTGACCGTCCAGGTGGTTACACTCGTGTAATCAAGTTGGGTACACGTCAAGGTGACGCTGCTGAAATGGCATTTATCGAGCTTGTTGACTACAATGAAAACATGGCAAAAAGCTCCTAAAGCTGCTAAGAAAAACACGTCGTAGCCGTAAGACTACTGCAACAAAAGAAGCTGCAGCTCCTGAAGCAACAGCTGAAAAGGTTGAAGAAGCAACAGCAGAATAATTGCTTGTTATGCAAATATGATATAAGAGGGAAACATGAAATATTGTTTCCCTTTTTCTTTTTGTCCTATTGTTAGGTAGGTTGATGTTGGCAAAAGCAGATAGTTCTTTTGCCGTTTTCTTATTTTTTAATCTATTACATGCTAGTCTCTTACTTTTATTTCAGGCTTTGATTAGAGCTGTCTTTTATTCTTTTATGTCCTATTTCCTTATTCCTTTTGACCAAAGAGGAGAGCGGTATTGGAATAAAAAAGCGATAATAAAGCCTCTCAACACAGATCATTCTCCTTCAAAAGTTTGATTTTAGAGATAAAGTTGTATCTTTGTTGAGTAGAGAGTATGTTTCTTCAGTGGCTCACCTTTTTGAAAGAGAACCAATAACTTTCTACGTTATCTAAAACCAATAACTAATCATAACTTAAACGTAAAAATATCATGTTAAAGAAAAATCTACTTTTAACCCTTCTTGCAGTATTTTCGCTCCTTGCAATCACCACTTCTTGCGAAAAAGACTACCTGGGAATGGGAACCAATGCAGCTTGTTTCAGACACCAATCTTAAAGGTCAAAACACCATTTCTGTGCCTGCAGAGGGTGGAACAATTCACGTAACCTGCACCAACTACGAGTCATTCTGGTTCTCTGAAAATTCAGTTACAGTTGATGGACAACCATTTAAAGCTCCCAATTCAACAGCTATTTCCCCCGTTTTATCAACTCCTTGGCTTAAAAGCAGCTGTCAATAAGAACGTCATGACTGTTGTGGTTGAGCCAAATACCACCTCAAAGGTGCGCACAACAAGATTTGAAATTACAGCAGGAGACATTTTTTCTTGGCTTACATTTGAGCAAGAAGCAAAAAATAATGAATAAGATTTAGAGCTTTATTCTTTTATGTCTTATTCTCTTGTGCCTTTTGAGCAAAGAGGAGAGAGGTATAGGAATAAAAAAGCGATAATAAAGCCTCTCAACACAGATTATTTTTCTTCAAAAAGTTTGATTTTAGAGATAAAGTTGTATCTTTGTGGAGTAGAGAGGTATGTTTCTTCAGTGGATCATCTTGTTGAAAGAGAACCAATAACTTTCTACGTTATCTAAAAAACCAATAACTAATCATAACTTTAAACGTAAAAAAATATCATGTTAAAGAAAAAAATCTACTTTTAAGCCCTTCTTGCAGTATTTTCGCTCCTTGCAATCACCACTTCTTGCGAAAAGACTGAACCTATGCATCTTGTTTCAGACACCAATCTTAAAGGTCAAAACACCATTCCTGTGCCTGCAGAGGGTGGAACAATTCACGTAACCTGCACCAACTACGAGTCATTCTCGATCTCTAAATATTCATTTACAGTTGATAAACAGCCATTTAAAGATCCCAATTCAACAGCTATTTCCCCCTTTTCATCAACTCCTTGGCTTAAAGCAGATGTCAATAAGAACGTGATGACTGTTGTAGTTGAGCCAAATACCACCTCAAAGGTGCGCATAACAATATTTGAATTTACAGCAGGAGACGTTCGTACTAGGCTTAGATTTGAGCAAGAAGCAAAAAAATAATGAATAAGATTTAGAGCTTTATTCTTTTGTTTCGTCTTCATCTTCATTCTGCATTAAATTTATTATCTTTGCATAAATAGCGCCATGCCTGCTTGTTTGTAGGGCAGATGGCATCATTTACAACGATTTATTATGGCAGTTAAAGATAAAGGACTCACCCCAATGATGAAGCAATTTCTTTCACATTTAAGCATCAACATCCAGATGCAATATTGCTTTTTCGTTGTGGAGATTTCTACGAAACATATTCACAAGACGCTGTAGAAGCATCGAAGATATTAGGGATAACGCTCACCAAACGAAATAATGGCGGCTCATCTGCGGTTACAGAGATGGCTGGTTTCCCTCATCATGCGTTGGATACTTATCTTCCAAAGCTTGTTCGTGCGGGACGACGAGTGGCTATTTGCGACCAATTAGAAGACCCCAAACTAACAAAAAAGCTTGTTAAACGTGGTATAACCGAACTGGTTACGCCCGGAGTTGCATTGGCAGACAATGTATTAAACTATAAAGAAAACAACTTTTTAGCTGCCATTCATTTCGGAAAAGCCTCTTGTGGTGTTGCATTTCTTGACATCTCAACAGGCGAATTCTTAACAGGCGAAGGCTCATACGATACAATAGAGAAGTTGTTAGTGAACTTCTCGCCCAAAGAAGTGTTGTTTGATAGAGATAATAAGCAACAGTTCAACCAATATTTTGGCGATAAATATTGCACATTCGAGCTTGATGATTGGGTTTTTACCGAATCAACAGCCCGTCAAAAGCTATTGAAGCACTTCGGAACACAAACGCTTAAAGGTTTCGGAATCGACCATCTTGTCAATGGAATCATCGCTTCTGGGGCCATTATGCAGTATCTTGAAATCACCCAACACACCAATATCAGTCACATAACATCCATCTCTCGCATAGAGGAAGATCGTTATGTGCGCCTCGATAAATTCACCATTCGCAGCTTAGAGCTCATCAACTCAATGCACGAAGGCGGTAGTTCATTGCTCAATGTTATTGATAACACCATCACACCAATGGGTAGTCGCATGCTCAAACGCTGGTTGGTGTTCCCTTTAAAAGAGCAAAAAGCAATAGAACAACGCCTCAATGTAGTAGAACATATCTACAATAGCGAAGACTTTGAGCAGGTGTTGTCCGATCAACTTCATCGTATTGGCGACTTAGAGCGCATCATTTCTCGTGTAGCAGTGGGCAGAGTGTCTCCAAGAGAGGTTGTTCAATTGCGCTATGCACTCGACGCTATCGAGCCAATTAAGGCAGCTTGTGTGGCTTCAAAGAACGAATCTTTAGTGCGAATGGGCGAACAAATCACCCTATGCGAGTCTATTCGTGCTCGAATTGCAAAAGAAATCACCTCCGATCCACCACAACTTGTTAACAAAGGAGGCGTTATTGCCGATGGAGTGAACCCCGAGTTAGACGAGTTAAGAGCAATATCTCACTCAGGAAAAGATTATCTTTTGCACATTCAAGAACGTGAAATAGAGCAAACAGGCATTTCTTCTTTGAAGATAGGCTATAATAATGTGTTTGGATATTACCTCGAAGTGCGTAACATGCACAAAGATAAAGTGCCCCAAGAGTGGGTTCGTAAGCAAACACTTGCGCAGGCAGAACGCTATATTACACAAGAGTTGAAAGAGTATGAAGAGAAGATTTTAGGTGCAGAAGATAAGATTTTTGGCACTCGAAGCGCAAATCTTTAACGACCTGATAGTGGCTCTTCAAGAGTTTATTCCACAAATACAAATCAATGCCAACATCATTGCTCGCATCGATTGTTTACACTCTTTCGCTTCAGTAGCACAGTCGAACCACTATGTTCGACCAGAGATTAACACCACAGAAGTGCTCGATATCAAGGCAGGAAGACACCCAGTTATCGAAATGCAGCTACCTATTGGAGAGCGTTATGTGCCTAATGACATTCTGCTCGATAGCGAAAAGCAGCAAATTATGATGATTACAGGTCCTAATATGGCGGGTAAATCAGCTCTTTTGCGCCAAACTGCCCTCATAGTGCTATTGGCTCAGGTCGGAAGTTTCGTGCCTGCACATAGCGCAAGCATTGGTGTCGTAGACAAAATCTTCACCCGTGTAGGGTGCAAGCGACAACATATCGGTGGGCGAATCAACCTTTATGGTAGAGATGACAGAGGCTGCAAACATTCTCAATAACGTGTCTTCACGTTCTCTTATCTTGTTCGATGAGTTGGGAAGAGGCACATCTACCTATGATGGAATAAGCATTGCGTGGGCCATTGTCGAGTATCTTCACGAACAACCAAAGGCAAGAGCACGCACACTTTTTGCCACTCACTACCACGAACTTAACGAGATGGAGAAGCGATTCGAGCGCATTAAGAACTTCAATGTAAGCGTGAAAGAGGCCAATGGCAAAGTGATGTTTATGCGAAAGCTGGTAGAAGGCGGTTCAGAACACTCGTTTGGTATTCACGTTGCCGACATTGCTGGCATGCCAAAGAGCATTGTTAAGCGTGCAAATGTTATTTTGAAGCAGCTCGAAAAAAACAACGATCAAGTGGGAGAGGTATCGAAGAACGCTATAAATAAGCTCGATGAGCCTAATGAAAACGTACAACTTAGCTTCTTTAAGTTAGACGATCCAGTGCTCATTCAGATAAGAGATGAGTTCTTGCACCTCGATATTAATAACTTAACTCCCGTTGAAGCACTCAATAAATTGAACGATATTAAGAAGATTGTCAAAGGATAAAACGTCCTTTATAATCGTCTTTTAGCTATTGCCACATTGCATTTGCAGTGTGGCATTGTTCTTTTGGGGCGGTAATAGCAGTGCTTTTGCAGTGTAATAACAATGCTTTTAGGGTGCAATATCATTGCTTTTAAGCTTTAATAGTGGTGCTTTTACATTCAATTCTCGCAAAAATATACTACCTTTGCCCATCTATGACACATCAAACGCATACATTTTCCAACGGATTACGCCTGGTTTGCGTTCCTCATTCATCACAAGTGGTGTATTGTGGATATTACATTAAGGCGGGAACAAGAGATGAGTTGAGCCACGAAGAGGGCTTAGCACATTTCTGTGAGCATATGTCTTTCAAAGGCACAGCAAAGCGTTCGGCACGTAATATCATCAACAGTTTGGAGCAATATGGTGGCGATTTAAATGCTTTTACAACCAAAGAAACAACCGTTTATCATGCAGCGATATTGTCGAAGCATGTTTATAAGGCTGTAGAAGTGCTTACCGACATGGTATTTAACAGCGTTTATCCACAAAAAGAGATTGCAAAAGAGGTAGAAGTGATTTGCGATGAGATTGAGAGTTATAACGATTCGCCCTCAGAACTCATTTACGATTATTTCGAACAAGAGCTTTTTGGCAGTGCAGCCTTGGGTCATAACATTTTGGGAAAGGCCGAAAATGTGCGACAATTTACCACTGCCGATGCTCAAAGATTTACACAACGAATGTATCAACCCAGTAATATGGTGTTCTTTGTGTATGGAGATATCGACTTTAAACGATTGGTTCAGCAACTCGATAAGCTAACAAGTGCTTTCCCAGAGGCTACTCCTTATTTACAAAAAGATGCGCTTTTGCCTACCGATATATCGAAAACAACAGGGCGTAGAGGGCACTCAAAAGGTCATAAAACGCAACACCCACCAATGTCATGTCATGATAGGTGCCAAGTCGTTTAGCGTGTATAACAAGCAACGTGTGGTGCTTTATTTGTTGAATAACATATTAGGTGGACCAGGAATGAATGCTCGTTTGTCTATTGCTTTGCGTGAAAAACGAGGCTTAGTGTATAGTGTTGATAGCTCGATGGTGTGTTATAGTGATGTAGGGGTGTGGAGTGTGTACTTTGGTTGCGACCCTCACGACCTTAAAAAGTGCATCACCTTGGTGAAAAAAGAAATGCAACGCCTGTGCGATATCATGCTAACACCCAAGCAAATTGCAAGCGCAAAGCAACAGTTAAAGGGGCAAATTGCAGTGTCCTGTGATAGTAGAGAAAGCTTTGCACTCGACTTTTCAAAAGCCTATTTGTATTTTAATGAGATGAAGTCTATCGATGATTTGTTTGCCGAAATCGATGCTATTACACCTCAAGAGATTATGAATGTATCGAGAGAAATATTCGATCCCAATCGTTTATTCACTCTCATTTTAGAATAAAATAAAAGCTACTGCCTTTAAGCAGTAGCTTCTTTTTATTGCATAACGCCTTTAAGTTCTTCTAACCTAATGCCGTTTTGTATTCTAAGCGTTAAAGAATCGCCTTTAACAAGTTGTGATGTAGGAATGCTTAACAACGCTGGTTCAGTTACATTGTTGGTGGTTTCTTTTGTTGCTAAACACCACCGTCCAAATATAATGTGTGTTGTTTCCTGTGCTCATTGCGTGTTTCTTTTCAGCAATAGAGATGTTAATGGGCTTGTCTTTTACATTCTCTAAGCGCATTGGAACAGTTAGTTGAACGTTCAAATACTTCTTATTCTTAGCAAAGCTCGATGCAACATACAACACAGGGTCGCTCTTTTACGTCTTCAGTTGTTTGTGTAACAGGTTGAAGAAGCATCATAGGAATGAAGCCTAAGATAGACTTTACCTGATCTTTTTCACGATAAGTAACTATTGCACGATAGAAAGTTTCAGTGCCAGTGAGCCATGGATGTGTTGTAGGAAGCTTGACACTTGCTTTCTGATCATCGTCAAATACGATGTTTGCAGTTTGATCTTGCTTGTTAATAGTTACCTCTGCGGCATCTCGTTTTAGGTAAGAATTGTTTCCATCTCCACCTTCAAAGGTGTTTGAAGTGCAGGCTGTTAATAGTACTAGGGCTGCACCAATAATAGATTTTATTTTCATATAGCTTTAAAATGATTAATTGCTGGGTTGGCATACATTGTTAATATACGCTCACGAAGATAGGCTTCATCTTTGTTTTCGACTTGAATTTTATTCAATTGACCAGCGATATAGCCTTCGAAAGATTGCTTTTCTTCGTGTGTGTAATAGTTACTATATTGGTTATTGTTCTCTAGTAGGTCGAGAGCAATGTAGTTATTGGCAAACAAACGATAGTTAGCATGTATTTGTTGGTCGATGTGTTGTGCCACAGCTGCATAAAAATCGTTCTTAGAAAGTTCGCTGTCGAGCGATTCAAGGAATGGATCTATGCACTCTGCACAATGATAATGAATACGACCTTTATAGCCCATAATGCCTGTTTGCATACTTAATATATCGTCTTGAGCACTCTTTTTATACTCAGGATTGTCTCTCTTTAGTTGAAATTCCATTGCCTTTAGATAGTCGCAAGGGTCGTATTCGTACGAAATAGCTAAGGGAACGATGTGCATTTCCTTTAGTTTATCAGCCAAAGAGCCTTCTCCTCCGATGGTAAGCATCTTCAAAAGAGCCTCTTGAGTGCGGTCGTTTGAATCCTTTGCTCTGCCTTCTCGTTGCGCAATCCAAATATTTTCGCTTTTGTTGGTCATCACAAAATGCATGTAGTTAGATAGGCGTTTGCTAGCAATGAGCATCTGACGAGGGGACAAACCACGTTCAACAATGAACGATTTGTTCACTCTTACAAGGTCTTTTACCCATGGAAGAGATAGCAAGTTGTCGCCAATTGCAATCTCACAAGAGGTGTCAAAGCCTGCATCTATTAGTAATACGTCGAGAATTGCCGAGTCTAATACAATGTCACGGTGGTTACTTAAGAACGTGAAATGCTTGCTTTTGTCGATCGCATCGCTGTTAAATGAAACCGATTTAGATGTATTATTGAGCACTCTATACACGAAATGATAACTAAAAGAACGTTGAAATTCCATGCTGTTCTTTACCTCTTTCATCTTTTGATGAAGCGTTTCAACGGGTATTTCAGGGAAGAAATAAGGTAAAATGGTGCGGAATTGCTCGCTACTAAATATTCTATCAATCGCCTCGGGCAATTCTTCTGGCTCGAAAGGGCGTATGTCTTTAAACTCTTCAGGTATCATCATATCTTTAAAGTGTTTGATGTTTAAGATCTAAATGTACAACTTTAGAATTGGCGTTCTACGATGTTTGTAAGCACATCAGTCATGTTTAAGCCTGCAGCACGCACCTGTTGAGGAATGAAACTTGTTGCAGTCATACCAGGAGTGGTGTTGATTTCCAATAGATTGAGAACGTCATTGCCTTCTGAATCCTTGCTAATGATGTAGTCGATGCGTATAATTCCGTTGCAACGTAATAGCGAATAGATTTCCTTTACTTGGTTAGCTACACGCTCTGCAGTGTCTGGTTGAAGGCGAGCAGGGGTGATTTCTTGCACCTGTCCGTTGTATTTTGCGTTGTAATCGAAGAACTCGTTCTCTGTAACTACTTCGGTTGCAGGAAGCGAAACCAATCCTTCTTTAGTGGCATAGCAGCCTATTGAGATTTCAGTTCCTTGTAAAAAGCTTTCAATCATCACCTCATAGCTTTCGTTAAAGGCAAGCTCTAAGGCAGCAGGAATATCGCTTTTGGTCTTCACTTTCGATACTCCAAAGCTCGAACCGTCGGCTGCTGGCTTAATAAAGCAAGGCATTCCGAGTTCACTCTCAATCTTTTCTGCGCTTATTTTGTGTGCTTCGTCTTTGTAAACTACCATACTTTTAGCCACATTATAGCCAAAACCACGAAGGTAATTGTTTCAAAACAAACTTGTTAAAGGTCATTGCTTCCACCAAAACACCAGAGGTAGAGTAGGGCAATTGAATCATATCAAAGTATCCTTGAAGTAGTCCATTCTCACCAGGAGTGCCGTGAATAGTGATATAAGCATAATCGAATGCCACCTTATTGCCATTTAACTCAAACGAGAAAGTCGTTCTTATCAATTGGCAGTTGTTGGTTTTCTTCAACGTTCACCCACCATGCTTCTTTATTAATTTCAACGATATAAACGTTGTAACGCTCTTTATCGAAGAACGAATAAATACCTTGTGCCGAGCGTAAAGATACCTCGTGTTCTGATGAGTAGCCACCACATACAATGGCAATATTTCTTTTTTGAGTCATTTTTGCTTATTCTTTGTTTTTCAATTATTGAAAGTATCGTTATTAGTTCCTTCTATATACACACGCCATTTGTTTAACATTGTGTCTAAATCTTCAGGCAATGGCGATGTAAAGTAACATTCTTTTTGAGTAGAAGGGTGCACAAAGCCCAGTGTTTGTGCGTGAAGTGCTTGTCTATTGCATATATTAAAGCAGTTTTGAACAAACGATTTGTAGCTCGAACTTCTGTTTCCACGGAGTATTTCCTTACCTCCATAGCGTTCATCTCCAAACAATGGGTGACCGATATGCTTCATATGAGCACGTATTTGGTGTGTTCTTCCAGTCTCTAAGATACACTCTATGAGCGTAGTGTAGCCAAAACGCTCGAGCACTTTATAGTGAGTAACGGCAGGTTTGCCTATTCCTGAGTCGGGAGAGAATACAGTCATGCGTTGACGATCTTTGGGATCACGACCGATGTTGCCTTCAATTCTGCCCTCATCTTCAGCGATATGTCCCCAAACAAGAGCCTTATAGCTTCGTGTAGTGGTTTTATTAAAGAACTGAACACCTAACTTTGTTTTGGCATTAGGAGTCTTTGCCACTACCAATAAACCACTTGTATCCTTGTCGATGCGATGCACCAAGCCTACTTCAGGACTGTTTGCGTCGAAGTTTTTATCGTCTTTCATGTGCCATGCAACAGCATTTATCAGCGTACCATGAAAGTTTCCCACTCCTGGGTGCACCACAAGTCCAGCAGGGTTTGTTCACCACAAGCAACTCAGCATCTTCGTAAACAATATCCAAAGGAATATCTTCTGCCTCGATAGTGTTATCGTGTCGAGGGGCGATCGAGCATCAAAGTAACCACGTCGTTGGGACGAATTTTATAGTTACTCTTCACAGGTTGGTCGTTCACATGCACGAAACCAGCCTCTGCTGCCTTTTTGAATTCTGTTTCGACTACTATGTTGAAGCTTTTCGAACATAAACTTATCCACTCGCAAAGGCTTTCTGACCCTTCGTCGGCAACGATGCGAAAATGTTCGTAAAGTTGTTGATCTTCGTCTTCTAATAGCTCGTCGTTATCTATTGAAATATTTTCGTCTTTAATCACAAATAAAATGTTTTTGTTTGATGATATCGCAACTTCTCTTTTGCAAATTACTCGCCAGGAACAGACACCTCTTCGAAATCATCGACGTCATTACCGCTTGAATTGTTGTTACGATATGTGGGTTCAACATAGCTTACACTATCACTTGCACTGCGCATACCATTTCCAACCATGATAGTTATCGGTTTATCCACAGGAATTTTCTCGCCTGCTACAACGCTTTTGTCGCCTACCATGATGCCATACACCCAGTCTTTCTCACCAGGGACCTGCTTAGGTGCAGTGAGCTTAAAGCCCATTGACTGCAATTTGGCCATTGCTTCACGGAGCGAACTGTTGTCGATTACGTCGGGAAGAGTGATTGTTGGTGATTTAGAAGAGTTGATGGTGACGTAGATGATGCGACCTGATTTGACCCTTTCGCCACCCTTTGGGGTTTGTTCGAGGATACAATCAGCAGGCAAGGTTTTGATATAACCAGTGTCTATTACCTGCACTTCAAGTCCTAAACGCTTGAGTTGAGCTTCTGCTTCTTGATAAGATTTAAACTTAAGATGAGGCACTGTGATGGCTTCTCCATGATGAGTGTAGATCGATAAGCCATATTTTCAAGCCAAAAATGCAAATCAATACCACGGCTATCATACCGAGAATGTTGAGCCAAAGATATCTACTTTTAAACTTACCTATAAATTCTGACGATTTCATTTGTTTCTTTTTCGTTTGCAAAATGATGTCCACAAGTTTCAGATGGTTTTGTTTTATAGTGAGGTATCTCATAACGAGTGAACTACAAGAGTGCGTGCTATTATATAAATAGGTGGCGCCTCTTCTTTGCAAAAGTACAAAAAAAACATTACATAACTCATCGCTTTGCAATTCATTTTCTTGTTATGTAAGTCAAAGACTTATGCAGGTTGAAAAGTAAAAAGCAATGTTATTGGCTTGTAAAAGCATTGATATAGGGTGCAAAAAGCAATGCAATTGAACTGTAAAAAGCACTGCTTTTTGAGGGTATAAAAGAAACTCCAACACACCGAGTGCATTGGAGTTTAATGATATTGTGTGCCTGCAAACATTGTTGCTGAGGCGTTATTGTGCTTCGTAAAGATTAAGAAAGCAGCTTTTTAACGATGGTAGAGATGGTTCCGCCCTCTGCTTTTCCAGCCATTTGTTTGCTTGCTTGTCCCATCACTTTGCCCATATCTTTCATACCTTGTGCCCCTGTTTCGCTGATAATGTTAGCTACTATCTTCTCAATCTCTTCGTTAGAAAGAGGCTTAGGCAAGTATGCTTCGATCACTTTCACCTGTTCTATTTCGTGAGAAGCTAAGTCTTCACGACCCGATTGAGTGAAAGTTGCGGCAGATTCTTTACCTTGTTTTGCAAGTTTCTGAAGTATTTTAAGAGCATCTGCATCGCTTAATTGATCGTTTGCACCAGGTGCTGTCTTTGCTTCAAGGAACACTTTCTTAATGTTACGCAATGTTTCTAAAGCGCACTTTGTCACGTGCTTTCATTGCGTCTTTAATGTCATTGCTGATTTGTTCGAATAGTTCCATATCTCTATAATTGATATTTTACGTTCTTATTTATGCAAATGTGATGAGTCCCTTGTATAGGTTCTTGGCCATCGTTGTTATCGTTTGTAGGCTCTTTCTTTAGCTTACGACGAATGTCTTCGAGTGCTTTGATACTGCGTTTGTAGGTTGGTATCTTCTCAACTTCAAGGATAATCTCTTCATTTGATAAGTCTTCAGAATCGAATAGGAACACGTTGAAATTGCGTTTTCGCATTTCTGTGTGCCACATCTCCTCCGTAATACTTACCTCTGAGCATCATCTTTTGAGCCACTTCTTGTTGCTTTTTGGCATTGTTGATAGCCTCTTCTTGAGCTTCTTTCTTGTTCATATGGTTCTCAACAACATCGATATCTTTCATACCAAAGCCCGTTGCAAGAATGGTAACCTTTACTTTTTCGCCCAATTCAGGATCTACAGACAATCCAAACTTAGACTCATAGTCGCCTGTAATCTTACCCATAAACTCGTGAACCTCGTTCATCTCTTCCATAGTGAATTTGGTCTTTTCGTCCTTATCGTCACTAATCTTGATGCTTAAAAGGATTTTCTTTGAGTTATAGATGTCGTTATCGTTGAGTAGAGGCGAGTTAAGTGCATCTTCAATAGCCTTTCTTAATCTGCCTTCACCTTCGCCATAACCAGTACTCATGATAGCTACTCCGCCTTCTCTCAATACGTTTTTAACGTCTTGGAAGTCGACATTGATAATACCATGTTCTGTGATTATCTCTGCAATGCTTCGTGCTGCAATGCTAAGAGTGTCGTCTGCCTTTCCAAAAGCATCTAAAACACCAAGCGAAGGGTATATTTCTCTGAGGCGTTCGTTGTTGATCACCAAAAGAGCATCAACATTTTTAGCCATCTCTTCCACACCATCTAAAGCTTGATCGATTTTCTTTGCGCCCTCGAAAATAAATGGAATGGTGACGATTCCCACTGTAAGAATGTCCATTTCCTTACTTACCTTTGCTACGATAGGACCAGCACCTGTACCTGTTCCACCACCCATTCCGGCAGTGATAAATACCATTTTGGTGCCATCGCTTAGCTTTGCACGGATTTGTTCGATGCTGTTTTCAGCCTCGGTACGACCCTTTATAGGATTAGTTCCTGCTCCCAAACCTTCGTCTCCCAATTGAAGTCTGTCTGGAATGGGTGAGTCTTCGAGTGCTTGTCGGTCGGTGTTGCAAACCAAGAAGGTTACATCGTGAATTCCTTCTCTATACATGTGGTTTACAGCGTTACCGCCTCCACCTCCAACACCAATTACTTTTTATTATACTTTTTAGCCTTCTTAGCTGATATAAATTCTACTCTTCCGCTGTCGTTAAATGCGTTATCTGCCATATTCTTTGTGCATTAAAAAAACGTTAAATCTGCTTGTTTTTCTTACTCTCCTTCTTCTTTCATTATCTGATCGAAGAAACTCTTTGTCTTTCTGAATAGCTTGTTTTAAAGGACTATTCTTACGCTTTTCTTCTTCTAATCTGCGTTCTTCTTCCTCTCTAGCTCTTTGTTCAGCTTCTTCCTCTTCACGCCTTTCTTCTTGCCTCTTCTTCAGCCTTTTTGTTTCTCAGCTTCAGTAGGAACAACACCTCTTCCCTGTGTTTCAGTTATTGAACGAGGTGCCTTTGGTGCCTCAACAACAGTAGAAGTGGTTTCTGTGTTATTTTCTTTTTGCGAATAAATCGCTTGTTAGTTCGTCGCCAGCACAGTTCATATCGCCTTTAGCAATCAATCCTAATACCGTGTTCATTGTTGCGTCGTGTGCTGTGATTTCAGGAATATTTGAGTTAATTGTCTCTTGAACAAAGTTGGCAATTCTAATCTTATCAACTCCAGTGTGTTGCTTAAACGCCTTTTCTATGTTCTTCATGTTAGATACTCCACCTGTAATTATGAATCCACCTAATAGCTTATCGGTGTATTCGCTAGGCACTTGGTACCACACATTCTTTATAATTTCTTCTAAACGAGCTTCTACAATCTCGATGAATGTCTTGCTATCAACTTGTCTGTCTTCATCAATTGAATACTTTAAGTTCTCGTCTATGTCTTTACTTTCAGTGTAAGCCGAAGCGTATTTGCGCTTCATCTTCTCTGCATTTTCATCGTCCATCTGAAGTGATGCGATGTCTATTGTGATGTTATTTCCACCCAATGGGATAACAGCTAAATGGCGAAGTATGTTGCGATAGTACACTGAAACGGTTGTAGTTTCAGCACCTAAGTCAACTAAAACACAGCCAACTCGCTTCTCAACGTCGGTTAAAACGCTGTCGGCAAGAGCCAAAGGAGCAAGGTACATCTCTGCAATTGCGATACCTGCATTATCGAAACACTTATTAAGATTGCGGTAAAAAGATTTCTTCCACAATATATTTAATAGGTTTGCTTCGAGTCTTGTGCACTGAATACCAACGGGGTCGAGCTGATATTGTGCATCAACTTTATATTCTTGAGTTATCGCATCGAGGACTTCTTGTGCGGGATAAGTCATGTTTCTGTTTTCATCCATTAGCTCATTTACCATGTCTAAGGTTACAACAGTATCTAAAGGAAGTTCTTTAATCAATGTGTTCTTGACACTTCTAATGCTTTGTCCGCCTACACCAACATACACTTGAGCTACCTTAGCCTTTAAAGATGTCTCTAAACGCTTGATGATATTGGTTAAACATTGCACGGTTTTGTCAATGTTATACACCACTCCTTTGTTGATACATGAGGTGGAGTCTTCTTTGATTACTGAAAGAATTGAGATGCTTCCATCTATGTTTTTCTTGCCAGCAACACCAATAATATTGGTTGACCCTAATTCTATTGCTACAATAAATTCCTTTGCCATAACTGTATTTCGTTGTATTTTTCTAAATTCGTTTCTTACAAATAATTTGGTTGTCAAACTCTAAATTGATATAAGAATATTTGTTCCAGCCTGCTTGAGACAATCCATATTTATAGAATTTCTCTAGTCTTGATAGCTTTTTATCAATAAAATTCTTTATCAATAGTTCTCGTTTTTCACGACTTCTACTTTCTGGAATCTGACCAAGATAGATGATATGGTCGCCTATTCTTGGTATGATTTCGATGCCATTGTTGGGTAATACATTGATTTGCTCAACGAGATTCTGCCATAGTTCGTTACTAATGATAGTGCGACTCATAGGTGAAATGTATCTTTGAGCAAACGAACGAGTGATTGGTCCCGTTGCAATGATCAAGTCAGAGGTATAATGCGAGTTGGGCATTATGCAGTCTTTGTCGTCCACATAATAGTCATCTCCGTTCTGAGCCTTTATTCTTACCACTGGCATTCGTTGTGTAATGGTGATGTTTACGTGTCCTTCTTGAGTCTTATAGCATTCTGCTGTACTCACGAAAGGACTCTTTGTAAGCATCTCTTCAATGCGTCTTGTATCGATATAACGCATTGGTTGTTCAAGCGGGAAAAGCTTTTTCTTTTGCAATCTCGCTTTTATTTCCTTGGCATCTATAAACCCATTGGTAGCACCATCTGCAACATTGATCTGCACTTTACTGCAAGTCGTAGTTGTAGAGTAGGGCTTATTGAACGATGTGAACGCAAAAACACGAGATACACTGCCAATGCAACATCGAGCAAAATGGTTACTATTTTCTTTACATTTATTCGCATATTAACCGAAAAGAGGTTGATGCCTTATTTATATAATGTGGTTTATTCTTTTGATTCTATTATTTTAGTGAGCTGTGGCATGTAGCTTTCGATGTCGCCAGCACCTAATATTACGAGCACATCGAAGTCACGTTCACGAGCCAAGTCGAGCAGATCTTCTTTGTGAATCATTTGCTTTTGAACTCCATCTTTCAAGCAGTCGTAAATCAACTTACTTGTAACTCCTTCGATAGGGAAGCTCTCTTGCAGGGTAGATATCGCATAAAATCACTTCGTCCAACAAGCTAAGAGCATCTGCAAAGTCCTTATAAAAGTCCTTAGTTCTGCTGTAAAGGTGGGGTTGGAAGATAGCAGTTATTTTGCGATTGCTATAAAGTTGTTTTAAGCTTCTTGCGCTTTGGTATATCTCTTTGGGGTGATGTGCGTAGTCAGAGAGCAGCACATGCTTATCGTTCTTTATCTTAAAGTCGAATCGTCTCACCACTCCGTGATACGAACTCATACCATATCGCAATTCATCTGCAGTGCAACCGCATATTTGAGCCAATGCCATTGCAGCCACACCATTCTCAATATTGATAGGAACAGGTTGTCCTAATCTTATATTAGGCACGTTCTCGATGGGCGAAATGAAGTCGAATGTGATCTCTCCATTCTCTATTTTGATGTTTTCAGCATGGAAATCGCCCTCATTCTCGCTATATTCATACACCTTCACTCCATCAACTACGGCAGGAGTCATCTCCAAACCCTTCTTAATAATTAAGGCACCGCCTGGTTGAATGAGTGTTGTATAATGTTGAAAGCTTTCCAAATAAGCCTCTTTAGTTCCGTAAATATCTAAGTGATCGGGGTCTGTTGAGGTAATAACAGTGGCATATGGGCGCAACCAATGAAAGCTTCTGTCGAACTCATCGGCTTCGATTACAACGTATTCGCTATCTTTTGATAAGATATAGTTGGTGCCATAATCTTTCGAAATGCCTCCAAGAAAGGCGTTACAGTCTACATTACTCTGGTGAAGGATGTGTGCACACATCGTAGAAGTAGATGTTTTGCCATGTGTTCCCGCAACGCAAATACCCTTATGAGTGCGAGTTAGGGTTCCTAACACTTGTGCTCTCTTTTGAATGTCGAAGTTGTTTTCACGGAAGAAGACAAGTTCTTTATGTGTAGAAGGAATGGCTGGAGTGTATACTACCAATGTGTTTAGAGGATTTTTGCAGGCATGTGGTATTTCGTCTACATTCTCTTCGTAGTGAAGAATCATGCCCTCTTTCTCTAAGTTGCGTGTTAGGTCGGTTGGAGTTTTATCGTAACCTGCAACAACAAGTCCTTTTTGCAAGGAAAGTAACGAGCTATTGCACTCATTCCAATTCCACCCGCACCGATGAAGTATACTGCTTTTTATTTCGTTTAATTCCATTATTGTTTTGCTATTTTTAGCACCTCTTCGGCAATGCGTTCAGCCGAGTTCTTGAGTGCCATTCCTAAGATATTTTGATGTAATTCGTTTAGTTTGCTCTCGTCGTTGACGATTGATAATGCTGTATTGATGAGCTTTTCGGGTGCTTCAGCATCCTTAACATACACTGCAGCCTGCTTGTTTACAAGGGCAAGAGCATTCTTTGTTTGATGGTCTTCAGCCACATTAGGACTTGGAACCAATATCACTGGCATACCTAAAAGGCAGAATTCGCTGATAGAACTTGCGCCTGCACGACTGATAACCATGTCGGCTGCGGCATAAGCAGAGGCCATATCGCTAATAAAGTCGGTGACATGAAGATTAGCAAGAGGCTCTTCGCCTTCCAATCGTTTTTGCTATTGCTTCTTTATACACCTTTCCTGTTTGCCAAATAAATTGCACATCGCTGTTTCTAATGTCGCTAAGATGTTGCAAAATACTCTCGTTAATGGTGCGAGCACCAAGACTTCCGCCGATAATAAGGATGGTTTTCTTTTCAGGATCTAACTGAAATGCCTTGCGAGCGTCTGCCTTTGAGATATTGTTTTGTAAGATGTTCTGACGAACAGGATTGCCTGTAAGTATTATTTTGTCGCTTGGAAAGAAACGATCCATACCTTCATACGCTACACATATTTTTGCTTGCACGCTTTGCTAACAGCTTGTTTGTTACGCCTGCGTAAGAGTTTTTGCTCTTGAATAAGATAGGGGACACCAAGTGAAGCGCATTGATTGAGCGTTGGACCGCTGGCATAACCGCCAACACCAACAGCCGCATTGGGTTTAAACTCTTTGATAATTGCTTTTTGCTAAACGGCGACTTTGCCAAAGCTTATAAAGCACTTTAATGTTTTTTTCCATAGGTGTTTTCTATCGAAACCGCATACAGGTAGGCCTTTGATGTCATAACCAGCGTCGGGCACTCGTTGCATTTCCATGCGTCCCTAAAGCACCTACAAACAAATATATTTGCTGTGGGTTCTAACTGCTTTATGGCGTTAGCAATCGAGATCGCAGGGAAGATGTGCCCACCAGTTCCACCGCCACTGATAATTATTCTCAAGTTTCGTTCCATTCTAATAATGTGATATATCCTTGCAAAAATAATCAAAAAAATGTATTTAGGGGATGTTTTTTTAGATAGATTTTTGCGATAAAATAAGTATTGTGTAGGTGTTTTTTTATGTTTTTAAGTAGCTTCAACTCTTAACGGGTTAATGATGACTTATGAAATAACTGCAAAGCCTCTGTGTTTTGATAGGAGAGGAAGAGTTGTTGAAAGGGGATAAAATAAAAGGGCGCATCGTGTAGATACGCCCCCTGGTTATGGACTGATTAAGAGATTATCTCTTATAAATTTTCCAAGTTTTGTTGCCTTGTTTTAGAATAACAATACCTCTGTAGTTGCTGTTATTGCTATCTAACTTTCATTCCATCGATGGTGAATAGTTCGTAAGGTTCATCAAAGTTTAGGTTGTGCAAAAAGCATCGTTTGTGGTGCTATTGATACCAGTTGTTACTTTAGTTCCTTTAACACTCATCGATTTTATTTGCCATGTTGGGCAGTTAGTTGTTGTTGATTTGTAGCGGAATTGCAACTTAACCTTCTTACCTGCATATTTCTCAAGTGAAACAGCAGTGGCTTTCACAGCTCTTATAGCTCTTTTCCATCGCCCCAAACAGGAATATTAAGCACTTCTGTTGTGCCGTCAACTACCACCTCAACGCTTAGGGTCATCGTGATTACCAAAGTTCAAAGCGTGCTCTAAATCGAGTGTAATATCTTTATAATTTGTTAAGTCTATCTCTGGAGTAATTAACAAAGCTTCACTCGCAAGCTTATGTTTGTTCACGTAAAGCAGATGCTTTAAACACTTTATATTTCTTGTCGTGAGTCCACACATAGTTTTGAGCCAGTTGGGAAGAGTGATGTTGTTCTTCTCTAAAGTATTCCAACCATTGTCGATGTCTAAGTTATAAATAACGTTCTCATCTTGTGTTGTTTCTGGTGTAGAAGGAGTCGTTTCCGCATCAGGTAAGCTTGGAGTTACCGCGTAACTACCATATCTTGAGTCGTCACTTGCAGTGGTTATAGCTGTTAAAGGATTGAATGCAACATTTACACTATCGCCCCAAATGTATTCAGAGATAAATGGATAGTCGATAAATGGGTTGCGATTGCCTTTTGAATGGCATATACTGCATCGTTGCGTTTTAGTTTTCGATTTCGCTCACTTTGTCGTTCTTGCTCCATTGGCGATACAATGTGCTTGCCCAATCTTTTAATGTTGGATATTCGCCATTGATGTTGGTAATAAGTCCCTACATTTCACCCATTTTAGGTTCGAATAAGTGGTTGCCATGTACATATAAGAACGTGAAAAATCGCCCTTCCATGTATCTCCTGGTTCCCAGCAGTTTTGTGTTCGTCCCTCAATAGTGGTAGATCCCACTTTATCATAGCCTGCACCACTATCGTGTTTCATGTTAGTTACAGTCGCCATAGGGAAGTTTCCTTTTTGCGAATTGTCTTTAGAAGAACTTGGATAAAGGTGGTGAATGTCTGCAATAAGCGGCGATTCTTAGTACTTTCCCCACCAGCTCTTTTGGGAAACGAGTGTTCGATGTTCATTCCTGCAATAGCCTGATAGTTGTAAGATGAAGGAAAGGTAAATTTCTCTGAACTATATCTGTTTAGTACCTCGTTGTTGTCCATTCGGTCGGTAGAGTAAAAGGCATCCCCATGTGCTTCCTTGTCCTTTTCCGTAACCTAAGGTCTTGTGAGTTTGCGAAGAAGAGAGCCTAAAGCCTTCTTTTAATTCTTCTTTTTTTCAAGCCTTGTAGCGATGAATAATACTTCGCAATTGTAGCTCGGTCTGCAGCAAAAAGTGTTAATGCTCCACATCGATAACAATGCGATGATTGATGCAAAAAAAGTAAATTTTTTTTTCATGATGTTTTTTTATGTTTTTGTGAAACTTTTTGAATATCAACGAGTTGGTTTTTGGTCATGCACTTGTTGAACAAAAGCGATATATTTTTGCAAGATATTTATATGCTACAAAGTTAATACTTTTTTTAGCGAACTATTGGTTGTTTTAATGTTTTTTTATGGCATAATTTTTACTTGTCGATTAGTATATCATACTAACCACTTTATAAAAAGCACTGCTTTTTTTACTTGTAATAGCATTGCTTTTTAGCCTGTAAACTCATTGCTTTTTTTGCAACCCTAATTGCATTGAGTTTGTTTAATACTAAAAATATTGTTGATTGTGAGTTGTTGAATAATTAGATTGTATAATGAGTTTCTTTTTCTTTCAAAAGTGGCTTTGATATAAATAAAAAGACTCTCCTTTCCCCAATGTTTCACAACATCAGGGGAAAAGAGAGTGGGAATTTTATGTAGAAGTATGATTAGAATTCCTTAGAAATGACAGAATGGACGTACTGGTTTTTGATAGTGATTTTTGGTTGTTTTGTATTCTCTTTCCGTCTTGTTGAACATAATAACCATGTCCTTTTCCTCTGCTTGATTGGTTAGTACTCAAGTGTGCTTCGTAGATATTTCCATCTCCTCCTGCATCTGTAAATAGCTTTTTAAATGCAGTGCTTTGCTCGTCTGTAATTAAATCGTAGTACATTTTCCATTCATCAGGATTGGCTTTTGCAATATTTTTAAGTGCAGAAATCCAGTTACCAACAGATGGTAGGAACCATTTAGATACGTTTGTTCCTGTAACATTGATACCTGCTGCTGTTAATTCTTCATTATAATGGCCTGCAGCATAAAAGGCTGGGAACTTTACTTGCTCGTCTCCTTTGACGCTTCCATCGCTTGTTGTGCTTGCATCCCATGTCCATTTGTACCCATCATTGTCCTTTAGTGCATCTTCCCAAGGTATGATTACGTTGTTATTTAGCTCTGTACTATTTGACCACTCAATAGAACCTCCATTCTGTGCACGGTTCAAAGCTACCGCAAGACCATCCTTAGTGGTAGTCTTTTTCTTCAATAACTACACCAATAGGAGTGCGAGTTCCCTTATCTCCAAGGGCTCCAATTGTACCATTATCATATAGGTATAATGGGAAAGGTTTAATCTTAATGTCTACTGTGTACGAGCCATTTCGAACCAAAGAACCAAGACTTGTTAGTGTGAAAGACTTGCCTGCAAGTGCTTTTCCATATAAAGTTCCTGCAGTGAAAGTAAGCTTTAATCCGCTACCTGTAGTGCCTGGCAAGAAATATTCGTATGCACTTGCATTGCTATATTCTTTCTTATATGGTGAATCAACTACGGCTCCACTTGTTGGAATGGTTGTGCTTGCTGTGCTTGTTGCATTGATGTCTTGTGCAGTATTAGCGGTTCCGTTGATAGAAAAGCCATTGGTTTGAGGTTGAGAAGCGTCTGCAACGATATCAGCTGTTATGCCACTGCCTTCGTTTGTGTATGAAACAATGTTGTAACGAACACGTGCACTTTGGTGTTTCATAGATAAAGTGACCTTTGCATCTGCATCACTTATGGTCTTAGTTGTTACACCTATCAATGGATTATTGGTGCGTGCAAGAACTTGAAGAGCATTGTTTGCGTTGGTTACAACATCGTTTGTGCAAACAAAAGTATAAGTTCCGTTTGTTAAAGATATCTTTGATTTAGGACTGGTCCAAGTTATTTTTGTTTCCTGAAAGAGTACCAGTGTATTTGTGTAGCAATGCACCTGCATTGTCTAAGATATATAAATAGTAGGTTCCTCCTTGTAAAGTGGCACGTGTTGCAGGCTTAACTTCTTTGTTATCGTTGCTTATTGACACCTCAGCTGTTAAACCATCGCCAAGATCAACCACCTCTGTTTTTACGTTGTTAATAAAACTTCTTGTTGTGTTGGTGGTGTTATAATCTTCAAAATTCAATGTAACATCAACACCAGTTGTTGCTGTGTCGTTGGTAATATCGCTGTTGTTGCTACATGAACCCAACGAAAGCATACCTAAAAAAAGGCTGCAATGTAAAAAAATAAATGTTTCATTTTTGTTGTTTTTCTTTTAGGCTATTCTTCTGCTGGTGTAGAGAGATAGCCATTAGTTAAACTTAATTATAGCTCCATCTCTCCACCTGTTACGGTAGTTTCTGTATTCCAATCTTCCTCCGAAGATGTGTTAGTTTGAACCTGAACGGTTGCACTTGCCATTGTTATGGCATCGAAACGCATTACTTTTGAAGTAGGACTTGTGTAAGGACGCTTACCAAATAGGGGGTAAGGGCCTTTAATTCATTGATTATCAATGAATTGTGATTTTTAAGGGTTGTCATTTTGACTGAATTTTTAATTGAATTTATTATATAGAAAAATGAAAAAAATTCTAATAAATAATTATCCCAAAGATTATGAAAATCTGGTGCAAAGTTATAAAAAAAGAAATAATATAATCAAAAATAAAAACGTAATAAATTTATAAAGTTTCCTATATTTCTTATATTCTAAAAAGCAGTGTTATTGTAGTTCAAAAAGCATTGCTTTTAGCCTGTAAACTCAATGCTTTTTGCACCCTAATTGCATTGAGTTTATTTGGTGAAAAATAAGAATACTTTTTTTGATTAAGGTCAAGTTGTGATGCAAAAGAAAAATAGCTTCCCTCTGCAGAGAAGCTATTTTTGCTTTAAGTGAGGGTAGTTTGCACCCTAAAAGAATCTCGCTCCCCGTCGTACGGGGAAGCTATTATATGTAAAATTGAATTTATCTTGCTTTAAGTAGAATGGCTTTTGCGCCCTAAAAGAACCCCGCTCTCCGTCGTACGGAGGAAGTTCTTGGCTTTGAGTTGAATGACTTTTCGACCTAAAAGAATCCTGTTCCCCGCCGTACGGGGGAGATATTATAAGACATCTTTTAAGCAAGCCAAGCCAATTCCGTTGCTACCTTTTTACCAAGATGCAGAAATTTTGCACAGCCGTTTGTTGCAGTTCGGCAACGACCTGCTCAACATTTCTCGAACGACTTAAATTCGTTTTGAGTAGCCATAAACTCCTTACCGACAAGCCAAACGCAGTCGAATTGAGCCGATTTCAGTAGATCGCATATCTTTTGATGCTCGCTATTGCTCACCTCACCCAATTCTCTCATGTCGCCAAGAATCACCATTTTGTGCTCAACGTCCATCTTCATGAAAATTCTCAAGCGCCGCTTTCATGCTCGTAGGATTGGCATTATAGGCGTCCATGATAATGGTGTTATGAGCTGTTTTGATGAGTTGTGAGCGGTTGTTGCTGGGTATGTAGTTTTCAAGAGCCTTGCAAATGTCTTCGCTTTCCACGCCCATTGTTCTGCCAATGCTTACAGCTGCCAACATATTGGCAATGTTATAAGCACCGATGAGATGCGTACTTACGTTGTGCCAAACGTTCGATTCGCTTTCAGTTTCTTTCCATCTGAAACTAACAAAAGGGTTGTTGGCAGTTATTTCAGCTACAAAAGGGGCCTTAACGCTGTTGGTTGGCGAATAAGCAATATAGCTTTCGCCCTTGCAATGCGTGCTAAACATCTCTAAAAGGTCGGTAGATTCGGCATTAATAAAGATGTTGTTGGCACGATTGTGCGCCTCCATAAAGTCGTATAATTCAGCCTTTGTGCGTTTAACTCCATCGAAACTGCCAAACCCTTGCAGGTGAGCTCTACCCACATTAGTGATCAATGCGTAGTTAGGTTCAACGATGTCCACGAGCGTTTTGATGTCGCCTGGGTGACTTGCACCCATCTCTATCACCGCCATGTTGTGCTCTTTGGTGAGGCGCAACAATGTTTTAGGCACGCCAATGTCGTTGTTAAGGTTGCCAAGAGTGTATAGTACGTTGTATTTTTGTGCCAAAACAGTAGCCAAAAGCTCTTTTGTTGTGGTCTTTCCGTTCGTTCCTGTAATACCGATAATGGTGGTGTTGAGTGCTTTTCGGTGGTGATTGGCAAGCTGTTGCAATGTGGTTAGAACATTATCTACAACGATATATTGCTCATTATCGATCATGTCGGGAGTTGCTTCGTCTACAACAGCATAAGCACAACCTTGCTCTAATGCTTTGTGAGCAAAGCTATTGCCATTGAAGTTTGCACCCTTTAAAGCAAAGAATATACTGCCTTTGGGGCAATCTCGTGTGTCGGTGGTTATTTCTTTGCATTCTAAAAATAGCTGATAAAGCTTTTCTATTAGTGTCATTCTTTTGTTGTTTCTTTGTTTTAGTTGCAAAAAGTACTAAAAAAACTTATATTACACTTATTATTTTTATCGATAATGTTTCGCAAACCATTTGCATTCTATCTTCCGCTTAAACGAATCATTTCTGCAATGCTGTTCACCAGTTCGTGGTTCGCAATAAGGTCTTCTATGGTGATGTGCATGCGGTATTTCCAATAGTGATTGGGGTTAGATGGAATGTTGATTCTTTCGCTTTGAGGATCAGACAAACGTATCTTTTCGTTCATAGAAAGCCAGTCTTGCAAGCTGATAACGCACAGAGCAGAAGGCGATTGCAAATGCTTTTTCGATAATTTCTTGCGCCAATTGACCTGTGAGAGGGTGCGGTGCTTTACTCGAATGATAAAGCATGTTGTTGTAATAGTCTTGCGTTTGCTCCTCATTTTCGTCCCACCACAAGCGAAGAGTAGGCATATCGTGGGTGCTTATGGTTGCAACACTGCGATAAGGGTTGCGGTTGAGGTGCCCAAATCGCACGTTGAAGTCTTTAGGCATCGATTGAATTTCAAGACTAAAGATGCGCAACTCGTTCATAACCCATTGCACACAGGTGGGAACCATGCCCAAATCTTCAGCACAAACCAACATCTTTGTAGCCTGAACCAATGTTGGAAGCTTCTTCATTGCTTCGCAATACCAATATTGATTGTTTCGTTTATAATAATAATCTTCATACAAACGATTGAAAGAATCTTTGTCGTGTTGCCACAAAGCCTCATACATGTGGTTCTGTTGAGCCGTTATTCGTGGGTGGAAAAGATTGGGATTGTGGTTGTCTCGAATAAAAAGTACATTGCTAACCAATGTAAAAAGCCCTTCACGCAACCAGTTATCTTTGTCCCGAATGCTTTCCTTCAAAGGCCTCAGCAATCTTTCTTTGTGTGTCGAAAGCAGGCTTTATGCGGTAGATATCGTCGTGATCTAATTCTAAATACTTTTCTTTTACTTCCTCAGAATGTTCCTTAAATACACGCTCAATCACCCATTCTGCAATAAAAGGAGTGGTGAATAGCTTCTCTTGAAAGCGCAAACCATAAGCCTCTATCTCGTCTTTTGATAAGCCTAAAGCAGGCTCGAACTGACCCAAAAGACCGTGAATTGAATGATAAGGAATGCTCCATATTCTGAAGAAACCTAAGACATGGTCGATGCGATAGGCATCAAAAAACTGAGACATGTGTTGGAAACGCTTCGTCCACCATGCACAATTGTCTTTCAACATCTCGCTCCAATTGTAGGTAGGGAAGCCCCAATTCTGTCCATTTGCAGAGAAAGCGTCAGGCGGTGCACCTGCTTGTGAGTTGAGATTGAAATACTTTGGCTCTACCCAAACATCGCAACTGTGTCGGTCTACACCAATAGGTATGTCGCCTTTCAATATCACTTGCTTGTGAAGAGCATAGGCATGCGCCTCTTGCATTTGTGAAAATAGGAGGTATTGCACGAAATAATAGTAGGCAACCTCTTTATATTCCTTGCTCTTGGGGTTAGATAATGGCTTGCGCCAGCTTTCTTTCCATTGCTTATGTTCACCCCAATTGCTAAATAAAGGCGTTTTATATTGATCTCGTAACGAGCAGAAACGAGCATAAGGAACAAGCCATTCTTGATTGTTTTCAAAGAAAGTTGAAAACTCTTTCGATGCTAATATCTTGGTACCTTCTTGTTGATAAAGAAGCGATAGATATTCGTTTTTAGCGTTATTCACCTTCTCATAGTCGAGACTTTCTAAGCCATTGAGTTCCTTTTGTAGCTTTTGGAAATGTCGATAGAGCTTTTCATCTTTCAAAGAAGGCAACGCTTTGAGGTTGATATATTGCGGATGAAGTGCAAAAACGCTTACGCAACTATATGGATAGCTGTCTTTCCAGGTGTGAGAAGCAGTGGTGTCGTTGATGGGAAGCAATTGAAGTACACGCTGATTGGTGCACGACATGAAATCAATCATGCGCTTTAAGTCTCCAAAGTCGCCAATTCCAAAGCTGTTATTGGTGCGCAATGAGAATAAAGGAATTAAGGTTCCAGCCAATCGAATGTCGCAAATATCAAAGAAAGCTTGATTCAATAAGTAGACAAGTGTTTTGCCTTTGTTGACGATTGGGATAGTAAGAGAGCGGTTATTCTCTGTTTCCCAGAGCGAAAGACTTTGATTTTGCGTGTTAATGGCAACGAACTTAAATTCAATTTTCTCACCAATAAACGACGAAGCGTTGATATCTATAACCCATTCGTTATGCTGTTGCTCGGTCATAGCTAAGGCTTTATTGATGTTCCACGCCCCTAATACATCTAAATTACCTACAACTGCAAGGCGTTCGAACGAGCGTAATTGAGGCGCATGCACCACCAGTCGAAGCGTGATGTCGTATGAATTGGGTTCAAGAGCCTTTGTTTCTCGTTGATTAATGCAGTTAGTAAAAGCCGAACTGTATAGATATGTGTCTTGAGGAGCATCGGTCCAAATATCAAAAACCTCGTAACTCTTACCGCAAAGTGTATTTAAATAGAATAAATGAGTTTGCACTTGCCATTCTGATTTGATGACCTTTGCGTCCTTTTCAACGCTGTAATAGTAGTGAAACACTTTGATGTCGTTCGATGGAAATTGCTGAATATGAACTCTCCAGTTATGTCCATCATATGTGTTCATTCTGTAAACAGAAGTCTGTTGCGCTCCTTTTTTATCGAAATAAACAAGGTTTAAAAGCAGTTCTTCACCGTAAGTAGTGCTATATTGAATATGAAAAGTGATATTTGATGCATCCATATAGTTTCATTTTGATGTAAAGATAATGATAAAAGGATATATCATAAGGTGATTATTTCATAAATGATGTACGTCAATAGATAAATAGTTTAATTTTTGATATGCATCAATTGCATTGTTTTTCTAAAAATCATTTATCACCTAAAAAGATTTTCATTAAAAAAACATTATCTTTGCAATGATATTCAAAAGAAAGGTCTTGATGACGAAAAATACTTAACATACGAGGGCAGCTTTTTCGACTTCTCTACTCCCGTAGTGATGGGGATTTTAAATCTAACCCCCTGACTCTTTCTATGTCAATAGTAGAGTAGAAGCCAATAAAAACCTTATTCAACGTGCCGAAGAAATGTTGCAGGCAGGAGCCACAATCTTAGATATTGGGGCGTTTTCAACACGTCCTGGAGCCGAAGAAGTGAGCGAAAAGGAAGAAATGCAGCGTTTAAAAGCAGGCTTATTGCTATTGAAAAAGGAACTGCCCAATGCGTTGTTGTCTGTCGATACCTATCGAAGTAATGTGGCAAAGATGTGTGTTGAAGAGTTTGGAGTAGACATAATCAACGACGTTTCTGAAGGAGGTATCACCGGAAGAACCAATGTTTTGCTCGAAGAAGAGCAACAAATGTTTAAAACAGTGGCACAACTTAAAGTGCCATATATATTGATGTCGGTGAAAAAGCGATATCGTTTCGATGATTAAATCCTTTGTTGCTGAGTTGAACGAGTTGCATGCTTTGGGCGTGAAAGATGTGATATTAGATCCTGGATTCGGCTTTGGTAAAGACCTAAAGCAAAACTATGAGGTGCTTTATCACTTAGAAAAGCTATCCGTTTTAGATGCCCCTGTGTTGGTTGGAGCATCTCGTAAGAGCATGATTCAACAGCCTTTGAATGTCGATGCTACCCATTCTTTAAATGGAACAACGGTAGTTCATACCCTTGCATTAATGAAAGGAGCCTCTATTTTGCGTGTTCATGATGTGCAAGAGGCCGTCGAAGCCATTCAAATAGTGGAGCAATACAAACAGGCTTCATCGTTATTAACCCTATAAAAAGATATTATTACTATGCCCTTTGAGTTTGGAATAAAAGATATAATCGATATATTTTTGGTGGCATTGATGCTATATTATGTTTATAGATTGATGAAAGAAAGTCGCTCTTTAAACATCTTTAGCGGCATAATGGTATTCATTGTCATCTGGCTTTTCGTGAGTAAGATACTCTCAATGCGCCTACTTGGCTCTATATTAGATAAACTTGTGAGTGTAGGAGTGTTGGCATTGATTATTCTTTTTCAAGAAGAAATACGCAAATTTTTATATTCTTTAGGTGGACATGGACGTATAAAGCGACTCACTCGCTACTTTATTCCAGCCGATAAGAATGAAGAAGACAAAGAAACAATATTGCCTTTGGTGATGGCTTGCATGAATATGGCTCGTGGAAAGGTTGGAGCTTTGATCGTAATAGAGCGTGGTGCGCCCCTAAACGACATTGCCGATACAGGAGAAAGGATTGATGCAAGAATCAGTCAACGCCTCATTGAGAACATATTCTTTAAGAATTCACCTCTTCACGACGGTGCAATGCTCATCTCAAAGAAACGAGTTAAGGCTGCAGGTTGTATCCTTCCCGTATCTCATAACAAAGATATTCCCAAGTCATTTAGGGCCTTCGTCACCGCTCAGCACTTGGTATTTCGCAGAGTAGTGACGCCATTGCGATAGTCGTTTCAGAAGAAACTGGAAACATATCAGTGGCTATAAAGGGCGAATTTAAATTGCGATTGTCTGCCGAAGAGCTTGAAAGAGTGCTCGCTTATGAGATGAGTGGACATTAAAAAGCAATGTAAGTAGAATAGAACATCATAACAAAAAGATGAGAAGTTACACCTTATTATATATAGAGGCATTCACTTCTCATCTTTCTTTTTATATTTTTGAATTGCTGTTAAGCCGTTATCGTGATGAAAGTGATAACCGCTTATTTTTGAGTGGCAAAGGCTATTAGTCGTTAGCCACCTTCAAGTTCTTTTCCTTTATAAATGAAGATAGCTTCTCACCTTTATCAATTGAAGCTACACCATTTGTGTAAACATCAACGTGTAAGCCACCTTTTAGAAGGTTTTTAAGAGTTTCTAAAACACAGTAGTCACCTGCAACACCGCAGATCACAAAGTTAGTATTAGCCGAAGTCACTTTGTCTGTCATAGTGCAAAGTGTTCTTTTGCCTTTAACAGCAGGTGTAATCTTTTGGAAAGCACCATATTCTTCAGTCTCAATCACCTCACCTTTGCGAATAACTTGATAAGGAATGTTTTTATCAAGACATGCTTGTATAAGGCGTTCGTCTATTTGTGAGCCCTTAGAAAAACGTATACAGTGTGGAGGCCATGGTCCTCCTTGTGCCTTAAACGAGCCATCTTTAGCGTTATGCCAGTCTACTGTGAAGATCACTTCGTTGATATTGGGGTGCGATTGCAAATAAGCTAAAACATTATCTACTGCCTTTTCGGCTCCTGGAACATACAAACTGCCTTGTGGATTGCAAAAAAATCATATTGGCAATCAACCACAACTAATGTTGTGTTTTTGTGATGAATTAGCAACAGTAGCTCTTTGCATTCATCGCTTTCTTTTACTGAGTTCATGGTGCATTTAACTGTTTTGGGACGTTGTGCAACTGCTGTTATGCCGCCAAATAGAAATGGCAATAAGCATAACAAATAGCATTCTTTTCATTTTTGTTTTGGTTTAGATGTTATAGAATTAAATAAACGTTAGTGTGCAGAACAAATTATGTTACAAAAAGAACAAAATCTTGTTTGCGCACACAAAGGTAACAATAAATTGAAAAAAAGAGTACTTTTTATGTGTATTTTTTTATTGAAAATAATATTTAACTTTGTGAGCAAATAGAAGGTACATCTATAGATGTAAGATTGAAGAGGAGAGGAACATAACTCAAATTTTTTATAGAATAGCTATAGAGTAGCATAATAACATTATTCAGGAGTAATAAAAATCAAATCTAAAGTTATGGATTTTAATATTGAGAAAGGCGATCAAAAAGCGTATAGTTATTGTGGGTGGAGGCTTTGGAGGACTTGAACTTGCAAAGAATTTACGCAAGACTGGCATGCAAATAGTGTTGATAGATAAACACAACTATCATCAGTTTCAACCCCTAATATATCAGGTTGCGTCAGCAGGAATGGAGCCAAGTTCCATCTCATTCCCATACCGTCGCATCTTTCAAAAATACAAAAACCTTTACTTTCCGCTTAGCCGAAGTAAAGCAGATAGACGTTAAGAACAAGAAAGTTATCACAAGTATCGGTAGTGTAAGTTATGATTATGTAGTGTTAGCAGCTGGAGCTACAAGTAATTTCTTTGGCAATAAAGAGATAGAAAAAGGCTCAATGGCGATGAAAAGCCTATCAGAAGCAGCCCGAATACGTAACACAGTGTTAGCAAACATAGAGAGAGCGATTACCACAGAAGACCCCGTTTTCAGACAAGAGCTATTGAACATTGTTGTAGTTGGTGGTGGAGCCACTGGCGTTGAGCTTGCAGGTGTGATGTCAGAGATGAAGAAAACCATTCTACCTCGTGACTATCCTGAGTTAGATGCTTCGCTAATGAATGTCTATCTCATACAAGGTGATAACCGATTGTTGCCCGGAATGGCTCCCGAGTCATCTCAAAAAAAGCCATCGACTTCTTGCGTTCTATGGGCGTAAACGTCATTTTAAGTAAGTTTGTTAACGACTATAAGAACCATAAAGTGATGCTAAACGATGGCAGTAGTATCGCTACTCGCTCTTTAATATGGGTGAGTGGTATTATCGGAGTGGCCTTTGAAGGACTCGAAAAAGAACACTATGGCCGTGGACGTCGTTTGATTGTAGATGGTTATAACCGTGTGATTGGTCTTGAAGATGTGTATGCAATAGGCGATCAATGTATCATGCCAAACGTAGATAAGGCATATCCTGGCGGACATCCACAGCTTGCACAAGTAGCAATTCAGCAAGGAAAACTACTTGCAAAGAATCTTATTAGAGAGCAAAAGGGCAAGAAGTTAAAGACATTCCAATATAAAAAAACTTAGGTTCTATGGCCACCATTGGGCGAAACAAGGCTGTAGCCGAATTCTCATTGTTCAAAACTCAGGGTTTCATAGCATGGGTATTGTGGTTGGTAGTGCACCTTCGTTCAATCTTAGGAATACGCAATAGAATCGTAGTTCTGCTCAACTGGCTATGGAATTATGTCAATTATAATCAGTCGTTGCGACTCATCTTCAGAGCAGGTAGAGACAAAACGGAGGAAGAGATACAACAAGCTGTTCAGCAAAAGGATAGCAATTAGCATGTAAAAGCAGTCCTTTTAGGGTGCAAAAGCATTGCTTTTAAAGGGTAATAGCATAGCTTTTACAAGGCAAAATACCAAAAATGTAAAGTCAACATTACATTTTTTTGGTATTTTTTTATCATTCTAACAAGTTTAATACAATTATTTTTTTCTTACTTTTTGCATAGTAGCCTTTTTAGCTCTTAAAAAGGCAAAAAAACGAACAAATATATAAACAAACAAATTATGGATTTTTTTTACAAGATATTGTAGAGCGTGCAAAAAGTTATAAGCAACGAATCGTTCTACCCGAAGCAACAGAAGAAAGAACACTTAGAGCTGCAGATCGTGCTATTGGCGACGAACTAGCAGAAATTATACTTATCGGAAACCCTGAGGTTATCCGTGAACTTGCCAATAAATGGGGATTGAAAAAAACATCGATAAGGCAACCATTATCGACCCATTGAATCACCCAAAAGCTGAAGAATACGCAGAATTGCTAACAGATTTGCGTAAAAGGAAAAGGGTATGACCATTGAAAAAGCACGTGAGTTAGTGAAGAATCCACTATACCTTGGTTGCTTAATTATCAAGACAGAAGGAGCAGATGGACAAATAAGTGGAGCAGAAAGTACCACTGGTGACACCCTTCGTCCAGCCCTTCAAATCATCAAATGCAGTCCTCAAGTGTCAGTAGTGAGCGGTGCTATGGTACTTATCACAAAAGGCAAAAACAATATGGAGACAATGGACTTTTTAGTGATGGGAGACGTTGCTGTGACTCCAAGTCCAACACCAGATCAATTGGCTCAGATAGCTTATTGTACTGCAGAGACCGCAAAAGCAGTGGCAGGAATTGATGATCCACGTGTAGCAATGTTGAGTTTCTCTACCAAAGGCAGTGCTAATCACGAGTTAGTGAACAGAGTTACAGAGGCAACTCGATTGGCTCACGAATACTATCCACAACTAAATGTAGACGGAGAGCTACAAGCTGATGCTGCACTTGTACCCGATGTAGCAGCAACAAAGGCACCAGATAGCCCAATTGCAGGTAAAGCAAACGTATTAGTTGTGCCTAACTTAGAAGTGGGAAACATTGGTTATAAACTCGTACAACGCCTTGGAGACGCTGTAGCAATTGGTCCAATTCTTCAGGGTATCGCACGTCCTGTAAACGACTTGAGCCGTGGTTGTTCAATAGATGATATCTATTACATGATCGCCATCACTGCATGTCAAGCATATCAAGCAAAACTTTGTGCTGAATAAGGAACAAGAAAGTGAACCATTAAATTAATAACTAGAATATAAATAAGCAAAAACAACATGAAAATACTAGTGCTCAATTGTGGTAGCTCGTCTATTAAATACAAGCTATACGACATGAACAACCACCAGGTTTTAGCTTCTGGTGGTGTAGAACGAATTGGTTTAGATAACGCTTTCATTAAAGTTGCGTTGCCTAATGGTGAAAAAAAGCAGATAATGCACGATATGCCAGATCACAAAGAGGGCGTTAATTTCGTGTTCCAAGTGCTTTTAGACAAAAGAAATAGGTGCTCTACAAAGTGTTAATGAGATTGATGCTGTGGGTCATCGTGTTGTTCAAGGAGGTGATATTTACACCGAAAGTGTACTTGTTACACCACAAGTTGAAAAAGACATCGAAGACCTTTGCGAGCTAGCTCCAGTGCATAACCCTGGTCACTTGCGTGGTATTAAGGCTGTAGATGAGCTTATGCCAAACGTACCTCAAGTGTGTGTGTTCGACAATGCCTTCCATAGTACAATGCCAGATTATGCTTATCTATATGCAATTCCTTACGACTTATATGAAAAATACCATGTTCGTCGTTATGGATTCCATGGAACTTCACACAGATATGTATCAAAACGAGTTTGCGAATTCTTAGGAAAAGACATCAAAACTCAACGCATCATCACTTGTCATATAGGCAATGGAGCAAGTATTGCAGCTGTTAAATATGGCGAAATGTATCGACACTTCAATGGGAATGACACCACTTGAAGGTTTAATGATGGGTAGTCGTTCAGGCGATATTGATGCTGCTGCGGTTACATATCTGATGGAAAAGCTAGGCAAGAAGCCTCAAGAAATGTCTGATTTCCTCAATAAAAAGAGTGGTGTTTTGGGTATAACTGGTATCTCATCAGATATGCGTGAGATCGAGAATGCAGCCTTAGAAGGAAACGAAAGAGCGCAACTTGCATTGAACATGTATAACTATCGCATTAAAAAATACATCGGTGCGTATGCTGCAGCGATGGGAGGTGTAGACATAATTGTATGGACTGCGGGTGTAGGAGAGAACCAAACAGATACTCGTATCGATGCTTGTAGCGACTTAGAGTTCCTCGGAATCAAGATTGATGCAGAGAAAAACAAGACGAGAGGACAAGAAACTATCATCTCTACAGACGACTCTAAGGTTACAGTTTGCGTTATTCCAACAGACGAAGAGCTTGTTATCGCAAGAGACACAATGCGCTTAGCGAGCAAATAAACCATCTGTTTAAGATAGTAAGGCACGAGGTTGGCTTTCGAACTGCTATTCTTCTATAATATAATAAGGTAGCTTTTAGGGCATAAAGTCATTGCTTTTACACATCAATAGCATAGCTTTTTTGCAATCTAATTCGATAGCTTTTAGCACCTCGCCTCATAAAATATTGAAAGCAAGTTAGTTCCGTTTGGTTCTAACTTGCTTTCTTTTTGGGTTGTTCAAGGTTGGGAAGAACAACCTTTGTTGCATGTTTTTTTCGCATAGTGAAAGCTAACCTTATGGTTGCTTGTGGTTCATCATTTGTGTATTTTCTTTAAGGTATTTTTTTCTTTCATGGCTTATCTGTTTTCAGCCACTTCGTTAAGCAGTTGGTCGGCTTTGTCGATTTGATAACTGCTTAAAAGATAGTAAGCCGACTGCAATTTGCAGTTTCCTGGGTGTTGAACGCTTAGTTCATACCAGCGATAAATTCGTTTTAAATCGCCCTCTTCATATGGCATTCCGCTAAATTGTTGTAGCATTGTTAAATATTTATAGCCATATTCACGAGTTGGTTCGATGGTTGTTCCCTCGCCATAGTCGTTCCATGTGCTAATTTGTAACCAGCTAAATCCCGAGTTTTTTTAAATGCTTCTAACTGGCGAGCAAATAACGCTCCGTTCTCAGAGTCGTGTGTTGCGTAACTGTTTTCGGCATTACCTGCAGTGTAGAAGTCGTGGAATCCAGGCATTGCACCACCAATAAAGAATTCAAATTGACGTGCTCTGTCATAGTTAGGATACTTCTCAACCCACATAAACTCACCTCTCGAGTTATTGTATCCCTCGTTATTTATGTTCTGAGTATGGTAGTTTAGTGATACGAAGAACACATTTTTGTTGATCGATTCAAGTGCTTCATTCCAGCCTTTTCCCGACTTATACTGGCGAGGACCAAAGACCATGAAGAGCGGTTTTCCATCTACTTGAACATAATTGGCTTTATTAAAGAGGTTGTTCTTTAAGTATTCGAGATCTCTTTTCAATTGACCAACGGGGTCGGAAGTGTGTCTTAGGGTTGCATCTTCATACACAACGGCAAACTTCAAACCTGCTTTTGCAGCGGCATTAGCAATGGCTTCGGTGTTTTTTAGTAAGATAGAATAGTCGTCTTTGTCTTGTGTTCCATACCAATCTACCATCACTCCGTCTACACCTGAGTACTTCATCAATAGACATTGATAATCGAGTATGGTCTGATCTCCTGAATCATACGGACCAGTTAGAGGATAATAATGTGATGCAATCTCACGTTTTCCACTCGAATCGATGCGGTCTGGGTTCCTATTAGCCATCGTCCAATGCCAGCCCCACACCCCTTGTCCATTCTTAGGAGCCACAAACCACGGCATATAATGAACAAAAAGATTGGCTTTGTTGCTCTTAATTGGTTGAGTAACTACGGGCTTTACGTCCTCGTGTGTTGTGCTTTCTTCGGCACTTTCCTTACTGCAACTACTGAAAAATGCTATCACAGCAAACGCAATAGTTATAAAAATGTTCTTCTTCATTGTGTGTGTTAGTTTTTAGGGTTAAACATTCAGAAACCCAATAGTAATGGCTTTTGTGCAACATCTCTTTAAAAACTAAGTTGTACAAACAAAACTGTTACCCTTGAAGTGTTCTGGTTCTCTCTCTTTAACATAAACATCTTTAGCTTGCATCATCTTTCTTTTTTTTTCTCCCAAATGCATTAAAGAATGTTCTGTTTTGTTCTTACAATCGATTGAATTAACGTTTACAAATTTAATGAAGGTAGTTATTTTACCAATGAATTTGCCCAATATTTTGTCATAATTTACAATAATTGCGTTCGAAATAGGCGTAATTTAATACCATTTTAAATCGTCTGTAGTATTTTTAAAAATAATACCTTGTTTTTCCCGCATTTTCTGTTCTATATTTTTCTTTTTTATTGTCAAATTGAAAGTCAATCTGTCATCATTTTTTTATGTGGTGTAACCTCTTGTTATCCCTATTTTTTTAGGGCTTCTCGTCTTTGTAAGAACAATGCTAAATGAAAGATTTTTTTGTAACAATTGATGGTGCAATTGCCCTTTATTAGCATGCAAAAAAGATAAGAAAAAGATGTAAAACAAAGACTCTCAGGCAAAAAAAGAAAAGGTGATGTAATAAAATGAAACGATAGAAAAGGAGTCGTAACACAATATTCTTTATAATTATATGTAAAAAGCTTTTCAATCTGTTATGCTTTATCATTTTATGGTCAAAAAAAGTAATTAAATACTTTAAAAAAAGGTAAGTAATAAAAAAATAACTGCTATATTTGCAGATGAAAAGAATAATACAAATGGGAGACTATACGAATATATATTAGTATATAAACGTATACATGTTAGAAGAAAAGAAACTATTTAAAGTAGTGATTTTTATAATATGATTAGACTTGTAAATATCTTTATTTTTGCTATTTGTATGCCATTATCTAAATGCCAAGAATACAACATTTCCGACGTTAGAAGATTTAGATAAGGTAGTAGCCAATCAGCAAATATACACCAATGCTCGTCTTAGAATGCTCGATTCGCTAAAGAGTGATCTAAGAAAGGCAGACGAATTGCATAAAAAATACGCAATCGAAAAAGAACTATTTGCAGGCTATCAGTCGTTTGTTGTCGACTCGGCACTCCTTTATGCACAGAAAAAAACTAAGTCTTGCACAACGCTTAAACGATGCAGAAGAATTGAGTTATTCTTATCTTGATGTTGCATCTATGTTGATAAAGGGTGGAAACTATAAAGAAGCTAACGAGGTGTTGCAACGTCTCAACGTGCGTAACGCATCGTCGAACCTTCGCAATTATTATTATACAGTTAATCAAGATCTTTATACCACCTTTGCAAACTGTGAGCTTAACAGCTAACGAACGCAAACTATATAACGAGAAATCGTCTCTTTATAAAGATTCAATTCTATCGCTAAAGCTCGACCCTTCGGTTTGGGTTGTTACCGATAGAATGATGGATAAGCATCGTTATAAAGACGCTTTGCAGATATTATTGAAAGAATACCCAACGCTAAACGTTGATGATAGACGCATGGCTTATGTGGCATATTCTATCTCTGACATCTATAGATTGATGGGAAATAGAGAGAAAGAGAAGCAATATCTCATCGTTTCAGCTATTGCAGACATCAAAAGTGCAGTGAAAGAGTATATCTCTTTGCGTCGATTTAGCTACCTTATTGTATGAAGATGGCGACATAGAACGCTCTTATTTATATATGAAACGTGCCCTCGAAGATGCCATATATTGCAACGCTCGTCTACGAGTGATCGAGGTTTCAGATATCATGCCCATTATTAATAAGGCGTATGAAGATAAAACTCAGCGTGAAAGCACGTCACATTGTTAGCTCTTGTGAGCATAAGTGTGTTGTCGTTGATGCTCATTGGCTTGGTGTTCTTGTTGCGTAGACAAATGAAGAAACTATCGGTTACACAACGTGCGCTAAGAGATAAGAATGCAGAACTGTACAAATTGAATGATGTATTGTCGAAAACTAACGACGCTTTGAGCGAGAGTAACGACTCACTTTCAGAGGCAAGTAGAATCAAAGACATGTACATTGCGCAGTTTATGACAGAGTGTTCTACTTATATTGATAAGATGGAACTCTACAGAAAGCAGCTTCGTAAGGTGGCAACTACAGGCTCTAAGGCCGAATTATTAGATATATTGAAGTCGCCAACCTTTATAGAAAAGGAGGTAGATGCCTTCTTTGCGACCTTTGATGCAACCTTCTTGAGTCTGTTCCCCAACTTTGTTCACGACTTTAATCAGCTTTTATTGCCCGAATCTCAAGTGGTAAATAAAAAGGATAAGCGTTTGAATACAGAGTTAAGAATATGTGCTTTAATTCGATTAGGTATCAGTGACAACGAGCGTTTGGCTGCTTTCTTAAGATGTTCGAAGGCAACTATCTACTCATATCGCTCACGAACACGATTGAAATCGTTACAACCCGACTTGTTTGAAGAACAACTTATGAACCTATAAGTTCACAACTCCATACAGAATAGCATTGCTTTTACCTTTTAAAAGCAATGCTTTTTTATGCAAATATCAATGCTTTTGAACCCCAATAACATAGCTTTTACATCGCAAGACAAAGAGATAAAAAAACTAGTTGTTGTGAGAAAGAAAATGCAATAAAATGTATTTCTTCACCACATTTATTTATGTTGAGGCTCAAAAGTTACTTTTTTTCTACCCCAAAAAAACTCATCTGTTTTTTTCATCGTTTATAGCCATTTTGAAAAAATATTGTACAATTCTTTATTTGTATGTTTTATACTTTGAGTTTTCTTTAATGCGCTGATTATAAATGAAATATGTTTTTGTTGATTTTATATTTTTTTGTGATACAGCGACACAACCAGCAGAATAAAGCGTTAGATTTGCAACAACTTGATGATCATATGATACCCGTATCAAAAAAAGTAAAAACAAAAAGATCAAAAGGGAGGTATAATTAAACTGAATCGTGGTTCTAGTTGAATCCGATGAACATCTATCGAACTACTTACCTGAAAAACGTTTCTTTCGTATCAAAAGGAGCAAGAAAAACTTATTCAACAACCTTTGACTCTGTCTTTTAACAACCTTTGAACAGAGTTTTTAATGTTTAACCCAAACAACAATTACTATGAACAAAAAGACATTTACTTACAATGAGTTTAGCACTTGCATGTGCTAGCGTTTTTTTGCCGAAACAGTAGATTTTTGGCGGTTTAAAATTTAGTCTTACACCCGATGGTAAGGCTGTGTTAACCAGCGGAAAAGCGGCTCTTGGAACCGTAGTGATTCCTCAATACGTTAGAGGACACAAAGTAACCGAAATCAAGGTCAATGCTTTTCAAGGTAACACCGACATTAGATCCATCACCATTCCCGCAACAATTCAAAGAATAGGGGCATGCGCTTTCTACGATTGTAAGGGGCTTTCTAAGGTGGAGATGCACTCAACAGCCGATCGAATAGAAGACTTTGCCTTTGCACATTGCGAGCAACTTGTTTCTATTTCGTTGCCACAGGGCATCACAAACATAGGTCGTAATGCCTTTGAAGCTTGCACCTCGCTAAAGAATATCGATATTCCTCGCTCGTGCGAAAGCATCGATTCTTATGCGTTTAATGCCTGCTCGAGTCTTGAGTATATCACACTTCCCGAGAATTTGCATCGTTGGAGTGCCGAAGCTTTTCTGGAATGTAAAGCACTTCGCTCTGTTTATTATTTAGGAAACAATGTTCCTGAGGTGCATAGCAACACCTTTAAAGGTGCAGATGGCAATTTGGCCGTTTATGTAAAAGCCCGTTCTTTATGATAGAATGAATAGAGTTCCTGTTCTAAATAATAAGGTGAGAGTAGAGTTCCCACTTGAATATTCATCGTATAATGAGTTGATATCAAAGAATTTTGCAATAGACTTTTCGAGCGCTCCTGCTGTTCAAGCAATGGTAACAACAGGCTTCTCGGCTCAAAATAGAAGAGAAAACAAAGAAAGAGTGCATGTTGTTGCGGCAAACGAAGCTGTGAACATTCAGGCAGGTAGCAACAGATGGTATTTCCCACGCATTGCCGATGACCAGCAAAACGACCACTCTGCTATTCGCAAAGTGGCGCAACAGCCCATGAGTTTCTATTATTCTAAGACCGCACCAATAGAGGGTTACATGGATAATAGCGAGCTTTTAACCGACAAAACCATATATAATCCAGGCGAAACGGTGAATTTCACTTCTTCAAGATCATTGGCTTATGGTTCAAAAGTGTATTATTATCATGGCGCAGATGTAGTAGATGTGTCGGTAGTAGGGGGTAAATCGTGGACGTGGAAGACTCCTAAAGAGAACTATAAAGGCTATCTTGCGGTGGTGACAGAGCCCTAGTGCAACAGGCTATAATGTTGTTTCTACTGTGGGAGTAGACGTCTCTACAGAGTGGACTAAGTTCCCTCGATATGGTTATATTGCTGATTATGATCCAGACAGCAAAACACGTGATATGAAAAAGGAAATGGAAACTTTCCGTAAATATCATATCAATGCGATGCAGTTCTACGACTGGCAATGGAAACATCATCGCCCTTATTGTCCTGATGCTACCTATCATGGAATATTTAACGAGACAATTAGTGCACAAGTGGTTAAAGATTATATTAGAGAAGTGCAGGGCATTGGCTCAAAAGCAATGTTCTATAACCTTGCTTATGGTGCTCTTAAGGACGGAAAAGAGGATGGAGTGAAACCAGAATGGCAGGTTTATATAGATTCTACCGATGTTTCTCCTTATAGACATGTATTGGAACATGGCAAAAGTGATATCTTTATACAAAATCCTGCCAATGCAGAATGGCAAGATTATCTTGTGAAGAGAACAAGAGAAGTGTATCAAGACTTTAAGTTTGATGGCTTTCATGTAGACCAATTAGGCTCTGCCCCAGGATATCATGTTATGGAAAATGGCAATGAAGTGGGAAAAGCCTCAAGACTATCAACTAAAGATGGCAAAGAAGTTTTATTGTGGGATGGATATTCTCCTTTATTAACTAAATTGCACAATGATCAAAAGGACAAAGAATTGGTGATGAACCAAGTGAGCAATTGGGGACATACTGTCGTGGCAACTAATCCTAATATTCATACAGTATATGTAGAAGTGTGGTGGAAAGAGTTTGCGGCTTTTAGCCACTATATGAACGAAAACCAAGAGGTTGCACCTAATAAGCCTGTTGTTTTTGCTGCTTATACACATTGTGAAGGTGCTAAAGGCGCATTCAATATACCTTCAGTGTTAGTATCAGACGCATTTATTTTTGCTATTGGAGGTAGCCGAATAGAGCTAAGTGGTAATGATATGTTGAACAATCCTTATTTCCCTAACACTGATTGTTATATGACTGACGAACTAAGAACGAAGTTAGTGCCTTATTATAACTTCTTAGTTGGTTATGAAAATCTATTGCGAGACAATTGCAAGAGAGAATATAAGAGTGTGAGAATGAACAACAAAGTGCTTCCTTTTGCAGGAAAAGAAAAAGAAGTGAACTACTATTGTGCAGAGAAAGACAATAAATTGATGATTCATTTGTTGAATCTCGAAACAGTAAAAGATACTTCTTGGATAGATAAATATCGCACTACAACAGAACCAAAGACTAAATATCACTTTACAGTAGATATCGATATCAACGAAGATGTGGCTCGTGTTTGGGCGGCAACTCCTGATGTTTATGGCGGAGTTCCACAAGATATACCTTTTAAGAAAAAAGGAAATAAATTGTATATCGAAGTCCCCAGCTTGAAATATTGGACAATGTTGGTGGTTGAAAAAGGTGCTTCTAATGGCTTGAATAACAGCGATGAGGTGGTTTATGTTAACAAAAATAATGCTTGGCAACGCCTAACTGTAGGCACAATCAACAGCAATGAGACCTACATCAAAGTACCAGTGTTTGGCAATAAGCACCAAACACGCACTATGTCTCTCATTAATAGCAATAACGAAACATTGCAATCTGCTTTCGATAAAGCAACAACGACAAGTGAAGACGAAAGTTATTATACTATCGATGGTGTGAAAGTGGAACGTCCTGGTAAAGGAATCTACATACATAAAGGTAAGAAGGTGTTTATAAAATAAATGTGGCGAGCTTCTACAAGACGTGTAAGTGAGTGTATTATTAATATAGGGTTGTTATGAAGGTTAGCGAGTATGTAATGTTTATGTTTGTAAACTTGTAGAAGCAAAGCCATAATTTGAATAAAAACAGACTTACTTTTTATGGGGTAGGAATGAGTTGAAAGAATAACTCGTTCCTACCTTTTTTTATTGGTAATATTTTCTAAATTTAAGAGATTAGCTTTGTTGTTTTGAGTCAAGAAAAAGTGTTTTTTTGAGGTAAAAAGAGTTTAAATAGGTATGATTGGGTTTGTATTTTTTTGTTATCTTTAAGCTCTGTAAGTAATTGATTTTCAGCGATAGAAGTTTTTTTAAGGGTTTGTATATTTATTATATATAGTATATAGAACTAGAGCAAATGTATATCTTTGCATTCAAAGGAAAAGACACCTTGAGAAACTAAGCAGATGCAAAATATACTATTAACAACATAAAAAACAAATATGAACATTAAAAGGATATTGGTTGGTTTCCTTGTTCTTTCGGCTCTATCGCCAGTAAGTGCGAAGGCAGAAGTACAGCCAACAACGAAAAATGTCTAATCAACAAGAGAACGGAATTAAGGTTAGTGGTACTGTTGTTGATGCAGAAAAGAATCCGCTTCCAGGCGTAACTGTATCAGTGAAGGGCACTAAGATAATGACTGTAACAGACATTGATGGACACTTTTATTTAACCGTTCCAGATAAATCGGCTGTTTTAGTCGCTGGTTATGTTGGTTTTAAGACACAGGAAATAAAGGTAGCGAACAACATTAACTTCAACATCACTTTGCAAGAAGATGTTGCAGGACTCGATGAAGTGATGGTTGTGGGTTATGGTAACCAAAAGAAATTGTCGGTTATCGGTTCTATTCAGACCTTAGACCCTAAAAAGTTGCAAGTAGGTTCAAGTCGTTCGATGAGTAATAACCTTGCAGGTCAGTTGGCAGGTGTTATTGCTTTCCAGCCAAGTGGAGAGCCTGGATACGATAATTCGAACTTCTGGATTCGTGGTATCTCATCATTTAGCGGCAATAACCATCCTTTAGTGTTGGTAGATGGTGTAGAACGAAGCATAAATGATATCGATCCAGCCGAAATAGAATCGTTCTCAGTATTGAAGGACGCTTCTGCTAGTGCCATGTATGGTGTTAGAGGTGCTAATGGTGTTATCATTGTTAATACCAAACGTGGTACTGTTGCAAAGCCATCAGTAGACTTTAGATTCGAACAAGCTATTCGTAAGCCAACCAAACTTCCTCAGTTTATTGGCGCAGCAGAATATATGAGTCTTTTGAATCAATTGCAACCAGATCCCAATAAACGTTTATTCACCAAGGATCAGATACTTAAAACCTACTATGGTTACGACAAAGATCTTTATCCAGACGTTAATTGGATTGACGCAATAACTAAAGATTACGCTTCATCTACACGTGCAAACTTAACCATTGCGGGTGGTTCTGATATGTTACGTTATTCTTTAACTGCTTCAGTTTATGATGAAAACGGTATCTTAGCACGTGATAATAGTCTTCCTTATGATACTTCTAGCAAGTTGACACGTTATAACATGCGTGCCAATGTAGACCTTGATTTAACCAAGACAACATTAGTTCGTTTTAATATTGGTGGTTACTTGCAAGATCTACGCAAAGGAAAGAGCAGCACAGATGAGCTTTTTACAAGCGCATTTGAAACTCCTCCTTTTGTTCATCCCGCTATCTATTCAGATGGAACAATACCTCGTGTATCTAATGTTCGATTCAATCCATGGGCTTTAAGCACACAATCAGGTTATTATACAGGTTCTCGTAGTAAGTTAGAATCATTGTTCTCGGTAGAACAAAACTTAAAGATGATTACCCCAGGATTGAAAGCTAAGGTTACATTTGCATTCGATACTTATAACGAAGCCTTTGTAACTAGAGGCAAAGACCCACGTTATTATAGTGTTGCTAAGTCTCGAGACGATGAAGGAAACTTAGTTCATAGCATCCTTTCATTCGGTAGTGAGTTCTTAGGACATAGCTCAAATGCCAACTATGGCAATAAGAGTACTTATTTAGAAGCATCTCTTTCATACGATAAGACATTCGGTGCGCACGCTTTAAATGCTTTGTTCTTGTATAATCAACGTAGTTATGACTGGGGAGATGTGCAACCAAAGCGTACCCAAGGTATTGCAGGTCGTTTGTCATATACCTACGATCGTCGTTATATCTCAGAGTTTAACTTCGGTTATAACGGCTCAGAAAAACTTTGCAAAGGGCAACAGATATGGCTTTTTTTCCCATCACTTGCACTTGGTTGGTTGGTGTCAGAAGAGAAGTTTATGCAACCCCTTTCAAACACTATTACTAAATTAAAGGTAAGAGGTTCTATAGGTATGGTGGGTAATGATGATATCGGTGGACGTCGTTTTGCTTATATCACCACTATCAATACCAATGCAAGTGGTTACAATTGGGGCTACTCTGGTGAGGTAGGTAGAACAGGAGTTCAAGAAGGAGAAGTTGGAGTTCAGAATCTAACTTGGGAAAAATCACTTAAAACAAACATTGGTTTTGAGTTGGGATTATGGAACGAATTAGATTTACAAGTAGACTTCTTCCGTGAGCATAGAACTAATATTTTCATGCAACGCTCAACCATTCCTTCTCAAGTAGGATTCATTTCAAATCCTTATGCCAACTATGGTGTGGTAGATAATAATGGTTTTGATGCGTCAATTGTTTACAACCACAGCTTTAATAAGGATTTCAATATCAGCTTAAGAGGTAACATCACTTATGCAAAGAACACCATTAAAGAGAAGGATGAGCCTCTTTTCTGTAGTGGGAACATATCGTTCTATTACAGGAAAGTCTATCGGAACACTTTGGGGTTTACAAGCAGAAAGATTGTTTACTGAAGACGATTTCATCAATGGTAAATTGAAACCAGGTATTGCTGAGCAGTCTTTAGGAACTGTAGTACGCCCTGGTGATATCAAATATCGTGACATGAACGACGACGGAGTGATTACAGATGCAGACGAAGGTTATATCGGTGGCACCTCAGCTCCACGCATTGTGTATGGATTTGGAGGTAATGTTAATTATAAAGAAGTAGACTTTAGCTTCTTCTTCCAAGGCTCTGGCGACACATATCGTATAATCGGAGGTAGCAACTACTTCATTCCTGGAAGTGGACAAGGCGTGTTAGGTAACGTTTATACAAACTATACCGACCGTTGGACTGAAGAGAATCCATCTCAAAATGTATTCTGGCCACGTCTATCAGAAAGCACAAATCCCAACAATAATCGTGCTTCTACATTCTGGAAGAAGAATATGAGCTATCTAAGATTAAAGTCTATTGAGCTTGGTTACACCCTTCCTAAGGCATTAACATCAAAAATTCTTCGCAAAGAGTGTGCGTGTATTTGTAAGCGGTGATAATCTTCTTTATTTCTCTCCATTTAAATTATGGGATCCAGAACTTGAGACATCAGACGGATTACGCTATCCTTCTATGCGCTCAGTGACATTTGGTGTAAATCTTAAATTTTAACTATTAAACCAGATAATACAATGAAATTGGTAAAAATATATATACATAGGTTGTCTTAGTCTCATGACTTTAAGCTCTTGTTCTGATTACCTTGATAAGGAATCAGACACAGAAGCAACTCTTGAACTCGTGTTTAATGACAAAGACAAGCTTGAAGGTTGGTTAGCAGGAGTGCAGTCTGGAACACCCGATCCCTATATGGGTTATGGCCGATTTATCGGTTGGGACGTTCTTGGAGATGAGATAACACCTTCTGAAAGATGGCGTCAATGGAACTGGAAGATTATTCCTTTCGCTCTAGGTGAATGGACTTCATCTTCAGACTGGGACGGTAATTACTGGTCAGAGTTCCCAAAACGAATTCGTGAAGCAAATATTTTCTTGCGTGAAGCACATGCTCTTCCATCTCAAGGTATTTCTACTACAGAGATAGAATACATGAAAGCAGAGTGCCGTTTCTATAAAGCTTATTACTATTATTTGCTTGCAAACACTTATGGTGGAGTGCCTTTCAAACCCGATTACATTGCTCCAACCGACTTTACACTAAGTGATTTGCTTGTAGGACAACGTCCTTATACAGAAATTATCGATTGGTGTGACAAAGAGTTGTTAGCTGTTTCAAAGCTACTTCCTGCCAAATACACCGAAGCTCGCAAGTATGGTAGAGTCACATCTATCATGTGTTTGGCTGTTCGTGCACGTATGTTGCTCTTTGCAGCGAGTCCTTTAGTGAATGGAAATGCCGACTATGCGAACTTTAAAAACTCGGATGGAGAGAACATTTTCGCTCCAACTTACGATGCAACAAAGTGGAAATATGCAGCACAGGCATGTAAAGAGCTAATCGATGCAGCACAAAATGCAGGTCATGAGCTATATGTTGAGACCAATGCAGATGGCACAATAGACCCCTTTTATGTCATATCAAAACATGATGTTAAAGCGTTTTGACGAAGGAAATAAAGAGATTCTCTTTGCAAGACCCGGTGGATGTGACTATTCAGATTATGAAAGACACGCTACACCTTCAGCGAGTGGAGGTTCAGGTGGTTTAGGAGTTACACAGAAACTTGTAGACGCTTTCTTCATGAACAATGGTCTTCCCATCACCGATAGCAATTCAGGCTATGTGCAAACAGGCTTCTCTACATCTGATGTTACATTGGATAACACTCAATGGGACACCAAAGTTAACGGCGGACACATCACGACAAAGAACACCTATAACATGTATTGTAATCGTGAACCACGTTTCTATGTAAGTGTAAGTTACAACAATTCATACTTCACACAAGAGCAAAGACCATTCGAATTCTTCAATGGTGGCAAGGATAATCCACACACTCACGATGCTCCTCAGAATGGTTATTTGGTGAGAAAGAAGCTCTCTCCAAACTCAAATGTGAAGCAAGGCAACATTCAATACCGCCCAGGTATCTTGTATCGACTAGGCGAAGCGTATCTAAATTATGCTGAAGCGTTGAACGAATCAGACCCAGGTAATGCCGATATCCTTCTTTATCTCAACAAAATACGTGAGCGTGCAGGAGTTCGTCAATACACAACTGGCTCAACAGATAATAACTTTATCCATGTAAACTTAAACGATCAAGATGCAATGCGCAAGCTTATTCATGCAGAACGTCATGTAGAATTGTGTTGCGAAGGATTGCGTTACGATGATTTACGCAGATGGAAAGAGGCAGAGAAAGAGCTCAATGGCGATTTCTATGGAATGAACTTCAACGGAAAAGATGCGGCTTCATTCTATCAATTAACACCTTATCAAAAGCGTGTTTATAAGAAAGCGTTCTATTGGATGCCTATCCATCGCTCAGAAATGGATAAGAATAGCAAGTTAGTTCAAGCTCCTTATTGGAAATAAAAGATAGCAAAACAATGATGAAAAATATATTTAAATATCTTCTTCTCATGCTTCCAATGGTGTTGGCAAGCTGTAGTGACGATTTAGAACGATACATTCTTAATAGTCCAGAAGACACAATGCACCTCACTGCGAATGCTAATAAGGTGCAACTTCAACAAGACTTAGGTGCCGATACAGCTATTGTCTTCTCATGGAAAGACGCTGCTAATCGTGGTGAAGGAACCAAGTTGACTTATTATTTCAAGTTAGATGTGGCAGATAACAACTTCGAAACATCTATAGATAAGGTCACTATTCCTGCAGGTAAGCACTCAATAGGATTCACTCATAAAGAGTTAAATGCCTTATTGTCGTCTTGGAACATTGCACCAGGTGAAACAGCGACTCTTGAAGCCGAAATTATTGCGAGCGTATCAGGTGGAAAAGAGTATATGAAACCAGAAATATCACGTTTCCCGTTTCGATGCTGTTGGATACTATCTTGCACCTCGTGACCTTTATATTGTAGGTACCTCAACTGGTGGAATGGACGCTACTCACGCAGTGAAGATGGTTGAAAAGGTTTCAGAAAAGACCTATACATGGAGCGGAACACTTGAAGCTGGTAACTATAAGTTTGTGAAAGACCTTGCAAATATAGACAATGGTTATACTCAAGGCGATGCAGCTGGCAAGCTTAAATATACTAAACAAGGTGAACCAGAGCAGCTCTTCACAGCCAGTCAGACAGGGTTCTATGTTATAACACTCGACATTGAAGACCTAACTATTAAGGTAGAGCGTCCAACAACCGATTACACTGAGTTGTATATGGTGGGAGATGCAACCCCAATAGGATGGGTTATTGGAAACGCTATCAAGCTAAAGAGAGATCCAAAGAACCAAGTTGCATTTGTATATGAAGGTCCTTTGAAGGCAGGAGAACTTAAGTTCCCATTGACAAACACAAAGGGTTTTGAATGTGATTACATCATGGCAGAGAACGCTAACGCTTCTATTACAGAAATCAAAAGGCCGTTCGTCGCAACTTCCCAGACGTGAATGATAAGTTCGATACCAAGTGGAAACTCTACAATGCAGACGCTGGAAACTATAAAGTTACAGTGAATACATACGATATGACCGTTACTTTTGAACGTGACGAAGCATCTCGTGTGCCCGATGATGTGGCTATTAAAGCTCTTTGGATTGTAGGAAATGCTACCCAAGGAGGCTGGGGAACTCCATTTAGTCAATCGTTTATCTACGACGGAAAGGCAGGAAAAGGAACCTTTGTGTGGACAGGTACATTGCAAGAAGGTGAGTTCAAGCTACCATTAGACAATACCAATGGTTTCGATTGCGATTATATCATGCCTAAAGCAGTAGACGGAAACAACCTTGCACCATTGTCTGAAACCAATTGTGAGGTAATTGTTAAGGGCAATCCTGATAAAAAGTGGAAAGTAGAAGCAGCTCAAGCAGGAACTTATAAGATTAGTGTTAACGTGCTAACTAATAAGATTAAGTTTGAGAAAAAAATAACCATATAACAGAAAAGAAAAATGTTTAAAATAAGTAAAGTATTTACTCTTTCAGTCATTGCACTTGCCTTAATGGCGTGCAGTGACGAGAAAAGGAACAGGCTGGACACCTGATATGATTCCTGAAGATGTTGTTGAAAAACGACACAACTTCTGTAACAGATGCCAAACAAGCCCCTCTTTATTGGAGCGTATACGAATATGGTTTAACAGGAGAACTATCGCATACCAACTCTAATATGCCTTTAGAGACATGGAAAAAGAATATTGATTGGGTGTCAGAAAACCTTCGTCCTTCTGGTTATAATATGATTTGTACCGATGGATTCATGTCAATGACAAATGATCTTAACGTCAATGCACAAGGTTATATGACTCACTATGCAGGCATAAAACTAACCGATTTGGTGCAGATGTGTAAAGATAAAGGTTTGAAATTGGGTGTTTACGACAATCCATTGTGGGTTCATGCACCTTTAACAACCGTTATTGAAGGTACAAACAAAAGACTTTCAGACTTAGTTTACGACCCTGCAAAGGACAAAGTCATTAAACCTAACAGCACAGACTTATTCACTTGGATCGTTCCAAGCCATGCAGGTGCACGTGAATATATCGATGGCTTCTTTAAATACTACAAGTCTATTGGCGTTGATTTCATTCGTATGGACTTTATGTGTCTATTTGAAACAGGTGATGGAGCAGGCGATATGCCAGGTAGAGGCTATGGAAGAGAAAAATTATAAGTTGGCTCTTAAATATATTAATGAGGCAGCAAATAAATACAAAGTGTTCACTTCTATCGTGATGCCTAACATGTTTGACGATGGAGCAGCAGAGAAAACCACTAACAATATGGCACGTATCGTTTCTGATACCTACACAGGTGGTTGGGGACATGTGTCTTCTTGGTTGCGTGGACAAAAGCATTATGGTTGGCCAACCTTCCATAATCAGTTCGATGGATTCGTTTATTGGTCTAAGATAACAGGTAGAGGAAAGATCATTCCTGATGGAGATTTCACCCGTTTGAACCAGTTAAGCAGTGCAGAAGAAAAAGACTTTCGTTATTTCTTTGCAACTAATGGCAGGTGGTCCTATTGCTGTTGCCGACCAATATAACACTCTTGTGAATGGCGATTTGAAGTATTACACCAATAAAGAGATGCTTGCTCTCAACCAAGATAAGTTTGTTGGAAAACCTCTTGTAGGCGATATCACCAACGAAGAAAGTCAAATTTGGTATGGAAAGATGTCGAACGGTGATTATATCGTAGGTTTGTTCAATCGTGAAGACACTCCAAAGGTGCGTGCAGTTGAATTCTCTCGCTTAGGAATTAGCGGTGCAATGAAGATTCGTGACTTGTGGAAACACACCGATGAAGGCGAAGATATCAGAGTAAGTGCAACCTTAGCACCTCACTCTTGTAAGATTGTTCGTCTTTCAAAAGCGGCTAATTAAAATATAAGAACACCATAATAAAAATAGATTGTCTATGAAAACAATAATAAAGAAAATGGTTCTTGGTTGCTTTGCGCTATCGCTCCTTCCTGCTATTACAGCATGTTCGGGCGACGAGTTGCCACAACCTATCAAGAAACCACGCACTATGTTAACTCTAACAACCGACTGGACAGGAGTTGATAAGGGTGAAAAAGCCCAATAGCTATGTGGTGAATATCAACGAAAATCAATATACAGTAGAGAACGGAAACAATGTGTATGAGTTGAAAACCAACGAAAGCTACGCAATCAGTTCTTATACTTTTGCCGAGAACATCACCATAACCGACAGCATTGCAAAGGTTGGAGCAAGTAAAACAGAAGTGTCTTCGCCCACTGCAATCAATGGTCTTCCTGGCACATTGTATGGCACTTATAGTAGAATAGATAACCTCGAAGGAACAACTTCTGCACTCTCTTTGAAGATGAAGCAGTTAACACATGATCTAAACGTAACTATTTCGAATGATGTAAGTGTAAATAGTGGCTATGCAGTGTTGAATGGAGTGGCATCGAGTGTGAACCTTAAAACAGGCGAAAGCAGTGGTTCTGAAGATGCAGTAACCGAAGTTCGTATTGCAACTAACGCAAAAGGCGAGCAAGAAATAACTGTTCCTTTCCGTTTGTTGGGTCTTGATAAAAGCGCAACACACACGCTAACTATTTATTTGTCGCTTGCAGATGGAACCTCAAAAACCATCGTAACCGATTTAAGTTCATATCTTTCAAATTTCGGACAAACAACAGCTCCTCTAAATATTGCATCGGGTGTAGCTCTAAGTAGCATCATGTCAGGTGTCAATAATTGGCAAGTTGTAAATGCAGGAACCATAAAGTTATAAACAATCAAAGATAATGATGTTGCCTCGTGCTATGTTTTAGCAGGGCAACATCATCTTCAATAAAGTAGAGAAATTTATTATTCAACTATAATACTAAACAACAATAACAATGAAACATTTTATTTACGCAGCACTTATTGGTGCAATGGGATTTGCTTCATGTGCTAACGACGATGTAGTGAGCAACAATCAAACTACTAATGGAGCCCTAAAAATCAATGCAGGTATTGCTCTTCACAAAGTAACACGTGCTTTTGACAATCAATGGAACAAGGGAGATGAAATTGGAGTTTATCTTCTTAACGCAGGAACAACTACAGTTAATGGCGACGTTAACTATCAATATAAAAGTAATATTGAAACTGAAACAGCTGAAGAAGGCAACTTTGCTCCTGTAAGCAAAAAAATGCTTTCCTTCCTTCTGATGGCTCTGCTGTAGACGTAGTGGCATACTATCCTTACACAACTGATATCACAGATGGTGTACGTTCGATAAATGTTGCCGACCAAAGTAACCAAGCTGCAATCGATCTTTTGCAGGCAAAGGCAACCAATGTCACACGTCTTAACCCAACTGCCAACCTCAGTTTCTCTCACAAACTAACAAAGTTGTATTTCACTTTCACATCAACCAGTGGCGTGAATCTCGATAGAGTAACAGCAACTATCGGCAACCAACATACCAACATCAATTATAATGTATTGCAAGATGCTATATCTTTGAAAGAAGGCGATGCAACTCAAGACATCACTTTGCGCAAAGGCGACAGCTATCTCGAAGCAATTGTTATTCCTAACACCGTTGATGGCAATGCAGCAGCAAACAGAACACTTACCTTTACCATTGGTGGTGAAGAATATAAAGCAACTCTTTCTTCTGCTACCTCATTCGAAGCAGGAAAGAAATATATGTATAATGTAGAGTTCTCTCAAACAGGTGTCACTCTAACAGGCGCAGGCATCACTCCTTGGACCGAAGTTTCAAGCAACGAAACAGTGGTTGTTACTGGTGGAATTAAAGATGTTTATCTATTTGGTAACCCAACCAATTGGGACCACAGAGATAAACTTACCGCTAAAGGTAATGGCGTTTTCGAATGGAAAGGCAACATCTATAAAAACCAAGAGTTGAAGTTTACTCTTGAAGATAATGGCGATTACAACACTTATCAGTTAATGCCTAATGCTTCAGGACGTGAAAATAAGACAATAGAAGAAGGTGAATCTACCTATTCTAAGGTACTTTACAATGATGATAACGACAACAAATGGGTGGCTTCAAAGCACGGATATTACACCATTACAATTGATACTAAGACTTCAAAAATTAAGTTCGAACAAACAGAAGTGCCCGTTACTCAATTATATGGAGTGGGCGATGCGCTTCCAAGTGGTTGGGATTTAGGTAACGCACCCAAGTTTACTCAAGACCCAACTAATGCTAAGATCTTTACATTAAATGTAACTTTGAAAGCTGGTTCGTTTAAACTTCCATTGTGGTTGAATAGTGGTTTCGAATGTGATTTCTTGATGCCAGAGAACGCTGACGCTCCTCTTACAGCAAGAAAGGTGGTTCGTCGCAACTATCCAAACACCTATGATGGTAACGATACCAAATGGAAAGTGGAAAGTTCTGAGGCTGGTGACTACACCATTACTGTGAACTTGGAAAGATATGACCATGACCGCTGTAAAGAAAAAAACTAAGATTTTCTTATTTGAAAAAAAGTGATTTAATAGAATGTAGATGTGTGGTTGTTAAGCAGCTAACGCATCGGATAAAATCCTATACTTTTGCTCTTTTGTGTGGCAATTCGTTGCTCACTTGAAGGCATGGGTATAGGATTTTTTTCTTTTTGTCTTTATCTCTTTGATAATGAATGGCTTTTGCTCTTTCGTTCTAAAAAGCATTGCTATTGGGGCGTAAATTTCATTGCTTTTTGTCCTTTAAATGTAGTGCTTTTTACTTATCAAAAAAAGCAGTGCTTTCGTTTTCTAATTAAAAAGCAGATGCGGGGCGTGTATCGCTCTTTTCAAAATGAAAGAGTGAGGCGTTTAAGAAGAAAGAGAATGGAAAAGGGGAGAGAGAAGATAGAGAGAAGGGCGGAACAGCAACATAAAACGATAAAAAGACATAACGAATTATGCCTTTTTATCGTATTTTTTAATCACCTTAGTCACCACTTCGGCGCATTTTTCGTTGTTATATTCACGCTCAGCAAGAGCCCTCCCACGTGCTCCCATCGCTGCTGCTTCGGTTGGGTTTTGGGTGATATATTCAATAGCTTTTGTCCAATTTTCTACATCATAGTAAGGAACAGAGATGCCACAGCCATCTTTATCGAAGTCGATTGGTATCTGAGGGTTGCGACTACAGATAATAGGTAGACCCAAAGCAAGTGCTTCTACCACCGTAGTTAAGCCCACAGTGTATTTCGATTCTTGACAACATATCACCACACAATTGGCTTTGTTCACCTCAAGAGCAAGCTCATAGGGTGCCAAGCGGTTCCATTGATGCACCTTAATATTATCGTTCAGCGTTAAATTGGCAAACACCTTATTATAATTTACATCGCCATTTTGCTCGTTAATATAAATGTCTAACGGGGCATTGGTGGCATTAAAGGCCTTGATAAGGGTGGGCATGTCTCGCAATTCCTTGCCTGTTGAAATGAAACCCGTTGAGCGTTGGGTTTGATGACGAATAGAATCGTAGAACTTTAGATCGGCTCCCCAATGTCCTAAGTGCATCTTTTGAGGTGGATATTTGGCTGTTTTGCACGAGTCGTTCACCAATTTTTGAGAAAAAAGAACAGTTCGTCGAATCCTTTATAAAACAATTTGCCCAACCACTCACGCCACTTCGAGGGCGATTTGATGATGGGTTGATGGTGCCAAACAATCACTGGCTTGCGAAAAAGATGAAGTGCTCGTAAGAAAACAATTAGTTCTAATCCACGATAGTGTGTTGCATAAACAGCATCGAACGATTCTTTGCAAGTGAGTATGCGCCATGTTGTGCGCAACATCATCTTCCAACGACTTTGGTTGAGTTTGCTTTTATGCCACACAACATCAACTCCGTGCTTTGAAAAAGAGCGTTGCACCATATAAAAAATGTGGTGGAAACTCTTGCTTTTCAATCTGTTGCAGAATGTGTTGAATGTCTTGTGTGTGATAGAAATATACCTTCATATTTGCAAAAGTACTTAAAAAACAGAACAATAGACACAAAACATGCCTTTTTATTCATTCTAATGGCTTGAAAGAGCGAATAAATGGCATGGCAAATACTTTCTTCTTGAAGTGTAAGAGTGGGCGAGGAACATCTTCTTAAAATGCTCTTTTTATTCTATTAAGTACACGAAAAAAACATTGTTTTTGAAATTAATTCTAACTGAAAGAGCCACTAATTATTGAATTGTTTTTTTATCTTTGCAATTTGTTATAGTGTAGATAAATGGCAACATTAAAAGAGAAAACGACTAAAGGTTTGTTATGGGGCGGTATGAATAATGCCGTTCAACAGCTCGTAGGAGTAATCTTCGGAATTATCTTAGGCAGAATTCTTTTTTTACCGAAGACTATGGCATGATGGCAATGATTAGTGTCTTTTTCGCTCATTGCAACCACGCTACAAAAACAGCGGATTCACCACTGCAATTGCCAATCTTAAAGCCCCAACATCGGCTCACTACAATGCTGTTTTCTGGTTTAACATCATTATGGGCATTTCGCTTTATCTGTTGTTGTTTTTTTCTGTGCGCCTCTTATTGGCGACTATTATCACAACGATAAGCTCGTTCCTTTGTGTAGATATGCTTTTTTTAAGTATTGTTATTGCATCGTTTGGAACGGCTCAATCGGCTTTCCTTTTTAAGAATATGATGGCCGAACAGCAGGCTAAAGCAGGAATGATTGCAGTGCTGTTGTCGAGCATAACAGGGTGTGGTGATGGCTTATAATGGTATGGCCTATTGGTCGTTAGCAACGCAAGGGTTGGTTTATGTGCTGATGAATACGCTCATAGTGTGGTACTTTTCTCCTTGGCGTCCAACGTGGAAGAATATCAATTTTTCGCCACTTCGCAGTATGTTTAAATTCTCTTTTTAAAAATACTTGCAACCTCTATCACCACGCATGTCAATAATAATATCTTGAATATTGTGCTTGGTCACTACTTTTAGTACACACGCAGCGGGTATCTACAACCAAGCTTATCAATGGAATTCGAAGTGTTTTATGTTGGCACAAAACATGGTGAACCAAGTGGCTCAGCCCATGCTTGTTGACCTAAAAGACGACGAAAGCCGCCAAATATTTGCCTTTCGTAAACTGATGCGCTTCACTTCTTTTGTGTCGTTTCCATTGCTTTTGGGTTTTGGAATGGTGGCAAAAGAGTTTATTCTGGTGTCGATTAAGGCTAAATGGCTCGAAAGTGCCGAGCTAATTCAAATCCTTTGCTTTAGCGGAGCCACTATTCCTTTGTCAACTTTGTTGTCGAACATGATTATCAGTAAGGGCAAATCGAATATCTATTTCTATTGCACTTTTGGCTTAGGAGTGGTTCAAATCATCATGATGAGCTTGCTTTGGGTGTATGGAATACGTGTAATGGTAATTGCATATACCTTATTAAACATTGCCTGGTTATTTGTTTGGTTCTTCTTTACCAATCGTTTAACCAGCTATTCGCTTTGGAACTTCTTGAAAGATGTAGTGCCCTTTGGCGCAACGGCATTGATTATGGCTGTTATTGCCTATTGTTTAACCGTCTCGTTGCACAATCCTTGGTTGCTCATAGTAAGTAGATTGACTATTGCATGCACTCTTTATGTGGTGGCATTGAAGCTGATGCACGCTCAAATATTGAACGAGAGCATAGCATTTCTTCGCTCAAAAATATTGAAAAAGTAATTCTTAAAGAATCGATGAAACGTACCTATACAAAAGAAGAGCTGCAGGCTTTGCACCGAGAATTATACGACATTCTTCGTGAAACGATAAGGGTTTGCGAAGAACACGACATTCGCTACTTCCTAATAGGAGGCACAGCGATAGGTGCTTTGTATGATCAAGCGATCCTTCCGTGGGACGATGACATCGATATTGGTATGACTCGTGATCAATACAATAGGTTCTTAGAGGTGGCTCCCACTGCTCTTGGTGAGCAATATTTCTTGTCTTATTACGAAACAGACCCCAAAAACGCCTTACTACTTTTGCAAAAGTGAGGAAAAAAATGGAACGCTTTTTTTAAAGAGGAAATGTTTAGCGAAATAGCCATGCATCAGGGTATCTTTATCGATGTGTTTCCATTCGATAAAATTCCAGATAATGCCCTATTGCAAAAGGCGCATCGTGGAGTTGTGAACTTCTTAAAATGCTGTTTGTTAGGAACAGAGATATGGATGTGGAAATATTTCGGTACTCCTAAGGTGGAACACCCCAGTAATCGCAACATTTTAGCGTGCTTTTTAACTCGTGTAGTGTGTTCTCTTGTGCCTAAAAAATACATCTATAAGGCTATGGTAAAGGCTCAAAGTGCTTTTAATGGCAGTTGTGCTACCTATTATAATAATATCACCACGACGACAGATAAAATAGAAGTGCAGGCAACTACCGATTTGGTAAAGGTTCCTTTCGGTCCTTTAAAGGCTGCAGTGACACGAGAATTAGAACATTTTTTACGTTTTAATTTCCCTAAATTACATCGCTTTAACGAAGCAGAACAGGCTCAAATAAGTAATCATTGTCCTCAAGAATTGGTGTTTTCTCCTAACAATGAGGAACTACCTATAAAGTAATATTCTATAAAAGACATATCTTAAATTTGGTTATTCGTTACTAATTTGCTAATTTTGTACGAATTATATACTTAAAACAACAGATAAATGACATCCATTACAATAAAGAAGGTTGAAACAAAAGAAGATCTTAAAGCCTTCATTGAATTTCATTATGATCTCTATGAGGGCAATGAATATGACGTACCCAATCTATATAGCGATGAAGTAAACACTCTAAGTAAAGAGAAAAACGCAGCATTTGATTTCTGTGTAGCAAACTATTATCTTGCAATTCGTGATAACAAGGTTATAGGAAGGGTTGCTGCCATTATCAATAACAAAGCAAATGAGAAGTGGGATCAAAAAGCGAGTGAGATTCGGTTGGATTGATTTTATTGAAGATAAAGAGGTTCTTGAGGCTCTATTAAAAGGCGGTAGAAGACTTTGGTAAGGCGCATGGTATGAACGAAATTGTTGGTCCTTTGGGTTTCACTGATATGGATCCAGAAGGTATGTTGACATGGGGTTTCGACCAATTAGGCACAATGCCAACCATATATAACTACGATTACTACCCAAGACTATTGGAAAGCCTCCCTGGTTACGAAGTAGATAATAGGTATGTAGAGTACAAACTCTTTGTACCTGATACGGTTCCAGAGAAGTATGCCAAGATAGCTGAGATGATTCAGAACCGTTATAACCTTCGAATTAAAAAGCTAACGAAGAAAGATGTCTTTGAAGGTGGATACGGAAAGAAAATCTTTGAGTTGATTAACTCTACCTATAAAGATCTTTATGGCTTCTCAGAATTGTCGGAAAAGCAAATCGATCAATATATAAATATGTATTTCCCATTTGCCGATTTAAGTCTTATTACCCTCGTAGAAGATGCTTCTGCGGATAATAAACTTGTGGGAATTGGAATTACATTGCCTTCTCTTTCAGAGGCATTGCAGAAATGTAAGAAGGGAAGACTATTCCCATTTGGTTGGTTCCACTTACTAAGAGCAATTAAATTCCATAAGACTAAGATTGTAGACTTATTGTTAATAGGAGTGCTTCCAGAGTATAGAATGAAGGGAGTTAACGCCCTTATATTTGCCGATCTCATTCCAAGATACCAAGCATACGGCTTTGAATGGGGCGAAACACAAGTGGAAATGGAAACCAATACCAATGTACAAAGCCAATGGGAGACCCTCAATCCTGTTATGCATAAACGTAGAAACTGCTATAAAAAGGTATTAAATGCAGAGTGATAAGGAAAAATATTAAAGACAATATCAGCATGGTAGAGCAAGTAAAATATACCGATGACAACATCAGACACTTATCGGACATGGAGCATGTACGCACCCGTCCCGGTATGTATATTGGTAGATTGGGTGACGGTTCGTTGCCTGAAGACGGTATATATGTATTACTTAAGGAAGTCGTTGATAACTCAATCGACGAGTTTAAGATGGATGCTGGTCGTCGAATAGAAATAGATATCACAGAAAATGCAAGCGTTTCGGTTAGAGACTACGGTCGAGGTATCCCCCAAGGAAAGCTAATCGAAGCCGTAAGTGTATTGAATACAGGTGGAAAATACGACTCAAAGGCCTTTAAAAAGAGTGTAGGTCTGAACGGAGTCGGTATAAAAGCGGTCAATGCGCTTAGCAAACGCTTTGAAGTTCGTTCGTATAGAGATGGCAAAGTGCGCACTGCTATATTCGAAAGAGGTATTCTTCAAAGCGATAAAACTACGAAAACTACAGACGAAAACGGAACTTTTATATTCTTTGAACCCGATAATCAACTGTTTCTTAATTATCGTTTTCACGACGATATCATTGAAACAATGTTGAGAAACTATACCTATCTCAATACAGGACTTACCATAATGTATAATGGAAGACGCATAATGAGTCGCAATGGACTTGCAGATCTTCTTACAGATACAATGACTACAGATGGTCTTTATCCCATTATACACATCATTGGCGAAGATGTTGAGATCGCATTTACCCATACTAACCAGTATGGAGAAGAGTATCACTCGTTCGTTAACGGACAACATACAACCCAAGGAGGTACTCATCAAACAGCATTTAAAGAGCATATTGCAAAGACCATCAAAGAGTTTTCGGGCAAAAAAACTTTGAATATGGTGATATAAGAAACGGCTTAGTGGCAGCCATTGCCATTAATGTTGAAGAGCCAATGTTCGAAAGTCAGACTAAAATTAAATTGGGTTCGACAACCATGAGCCCTAATGATGGTGTGAGTATCAATAAATATATTGGTGATTTTGTTAAGACAGAAGTAGACAATTATCTGCATAAACACGCCGATATTGCCGAAACAATGCTTGCAAAGATACAAGAAAGCGAGCGTGAACGCAAGTCAATGGCGGGCGTAACAAAGCTTGCAAGGGAGCGAGCAAAGAAGGCAAATCTACACAATCGCAAGCTGCGTGACTGCCGAATTCATTATAGTGATGGCAAAAAAACAACGATAAAGAGAAAAGCTGTATCTTTATAACTGAGGGAGATTCTGCGAGTGGAAGCATCACAAAAAAAGCCGTGATGTCAATACACAAGCTGTGTTCTCTTTGCGTGGAAAGCCCCTTAACTCGTTTGGATTAACCAAGAAAGTGGTTTACGAAAACGAAGAGTTTAACTTGCTGCAAGCGGCTCTTGACATTGAAGAAGGACTCGATTCTCTTCGCTATAACAAAGTGATTGTGGCTACCGATGCTGATGTTGACGGTATGCATATCAGGCTTTTAATCATCACATTCTTCTTACAATTCTTCCCAGAGTTGATCAAAAAGGGACACGTTTACGTGCTACAAACCCCCTTATTCCGTGTTAGAAACAAGAAGAGTAAGATTAAAAATAAAGCCGTTTTAGAAGAAAATGGCGACAAACAAAAGAAAGGTGACAAGAAAAACGACTTCATAACACGTTATTGTTACACTGAAGAAGAGCGCATAAAGGCGATAGAAGAGCTTGGACCTTCACCCGAAATCACTCGATTTAAAGGTCTTGGTGAGATCTCACCAGATGAGTTTGCGCACTTTATTGGCCCCGAAATGCGCCTTGAACAGGTAACTCTTCACAAGACAGATCAAGTGCAAAAGCTCTTAGAATACTACATGGGAAAGAACACAATGGAGCGTCAAAACTTCATTATCGATAACCTCTTGGTTGAAGAAGATGTAGTAGACGAGGACAAAGAGGCATAAAACAAGACCCGAAGTTGTGCTCGTTAAGAACTTTAAAGCAAAAGAATAGAAAAGAAATATAGACGAACTCGCTATCGAAAAGAACGATAGTGGGTTCGTTTTTTTTATGCCCCTATATAATAATAGGTGTAGATGTGCTTTTCAAATTTCTTTACTCCTTAGCGAAAGCAACACTCTGCAACCGCCCTAAATACTTCAATAAAGCAACTTGTAAAAAGTAATGCTATTACAATCTAAAAAGTAATGGAATTGTAAGGCAAAAAGCAGTGCTTTTTATCACTCAATATCAATGCTATTCTTATTTCTTTTTATCAAATTCACTCTAAAAATAGATGGAGATTTGCATAAAAAGATGTACTTTTTGAGCGGCAAAAAGAAATAGAGGAAATAAATTAAAAATCAATATTTTTTTAATTCTTTAACAAATTTTCTTTTTAGCGGAAAAATCAAATAGCTACGTATAACAATAAAAACAATCTATTGATATGGACAAACGCATACTTAAATATTTAGCAGGTGAACTATCGAAAGAAGAGAAAGAGCGTTTTGTGCATGATGTCAACACCAATGAGTTGTTAAGACAAGATGTAGAAAGCGCAATGAAGATGGAGGCATTGATGAAAAATGGCTCCTCGTTCTACCGATAAAAACGTTCAATACACTTCGTTTCGAGGTGCAAACACTAAAGAAGCAGCAAGATATCCTGAAATAAAAAAGACCAATTGGTGGCGTTATGCAGCTGCGGTTTTGTTCTGTTTCATGATGGCTTATGTTTATTGGACAAAGACAACGCCTACCAAAAATGCAAGTGGCGATGCAGACATTAACTATACCCGTTGGACAAAGAGCGCAACTTATTTTTGCCAGATGGCACAGAAGTGTGGGCCAATTCGGGTTCAAAAATAACCTATCCTTCGGTATTTGGTGACGAACGCAACGTGAAATTAGAGGGCGAAGCCTTGTTTTATGTGGCAAAAGACGACAAACATCCGTTCATCGTTACAGCGAATAATTATTGCGTGAAGGCACTCGGAACCACCTTTAATGTAGAGGCTTACAAAGAAAATTCAAGCATTGTTACACTGCTCGAAGGCTCTGTTAAAGTGTATGAAGTGGATAAAGAAGAGAATGGAGTGGTGCTTCAACCTCATTATAAGTTAGTTTGCAACGGACCATTGATGTCTGTTGAGGCGGCAAGTAACGATGCGATAGAATGGAAAGACGGTATGATTGTCTTTACAAAGCAGTCGATGGCAGAGATTATAGGCGTGCTTCAAAAAGCGTTTCAACGTAACCATTAAGGTGAAGAACAATGCCATTAACAATTTTGTTTATAGCGGAAAGTTCCGTCAAGACGATGGCGTTGAAACCATACTCAATGTAATTAGTAGGGTACATCACTTCAAAGATCGAACATCAAAAGGCACAACAAACCATCTATTTAAGTATGCCTTAGCCTAGACATACAATCAATCTTCTACCAAGACACCAACGAAATAAGAAAAAATACCTAAACAAAAATATAACTAAAAAGATAAACAACTATGAGTGAACCAATGTGGGCGAAATGTGCTTTGCAAGCAAGTAAACATTTCTATAAACCCTTTTTGTCATTGTTTTTGTTCTTTACGTTAGGCAATGCCACCGTGTTTGCACAACAGCAACAAGTGCGCTTGTCTTCGAAAGACATTGACAGTGCAAAAAGATGATGTCTGAAATTGAAAAGCAAACAGGCTTTTTGTTTGTTTATAGCGATGTGGATTTAAACATCCATCGTACAGTTTCTTTAGCGCAACAAAATGGTAGACTTGATCTTTTTCTTGAACAATTGGCTAAAGAAAACGGCTTGAAATACGAGCTAACACCAAACAAATATGTTATTCTTTCAAAGCAAGGCGAAACCTCTAAGGTAGTAACTAAGCTCACAGGACGTGTTACCGACACCAAAGGCGAACCCCTTATTGGTGCTACTATCGTGCAAAAAGGAACCCAAAACCGCACCATCACCGATGTAGATGGTAAGTTCTCGATGGATGCTCCAGTAGGAAGTACACTCGTTGTGTCGTACATTGGTTGGAGAGATAAAGAGCTAAAGGCTTCAAAAAATATGAGCATTGTACTCCAAGACGACGTTGCAGCACTCGAAGAAGTGGTTGTTGTTGGTTATGGAACAATGAAGAAAAAGAACCTAACAGGAGCGGTGAGTGCAGTGAGTAGCACAACCATTAGCGACAGTCACGCCACTCATTTGTCTACAGCTTTGCAAGGAGCAACATCAGGTTTAACTGTAACTCGAAACGGAGGAGCACCTGAAAGCAATGCAACATTGCAAATTCGTGGTATCACTACCTTAAGTGATACAAGTCCATTGGTGATCATCGACGGAGTACCAGGTGATATTAATATGGTGAATCCCGATGATGTTGAAAAATCTATCTGTATTGAAAGATGCAGCATCGGCAGCTATTTATGGTTCAAGAGCTGCTGCAGGTGTTGTGCTTATCACCACCAAACGTGCTAAAACAGACGACTTACAAATGTCGTATAACTTCGAGTTTGGCTTCGATAAACCTACTACTATGCCTAAATATGTAGGCTGGAAGCGTTTTATGGAGATGACTAACGAGTTGCGTTATAACGATAACCCACAAGGTGGAAAGTTCCAAACTTATGCAGAAGACCTCATTGCTAATTACCTACAAAACAACAAAACCAATCCCGATAAATATCCTATTACTAATTGGGAAGACGTTCTTTACAATAAAAAAATGTAAATCGTCAAACACACACATTCAGTTTAATGGGTGGTGGAAAGAAGGTGATGTCTAAAGCATCTTTCCGTTACGACAAGAGCGATGGTATGTATGTTAATCGCAACTACGAACGTTTTATGACTCGTTTAAACAACGACTTCTCATTAAATAAATACATCGAGGCACACTTAGATGCTAACTTTAGCTATTCACGTTTAAAGACTCCACATCACAATCCATTTGATGATGGTGGCCGAAACATTCCTCCTATCTATGCAGTTCACTGGCAAGATGGTCGTTATGGTGACGTGAAAGACGGCGAGAAACATGCTTGCTAAGATTCAAGCAGGTGGCGTTGAAGCAACCAACAGATATGCTATTGGTGGTAAGGGAGAATTGAACATTAAGCCAATCGAAGGTTTAAAACTATCTTTAATTGCTTCTCCTAACTTCCGTTTCGACAACATCAAGAGCTTTGTTAAGCAAGTTCCTTATACCAATGCCGACGATCCTAACAAGGTGGTAGGCTACTTTGGTGGTCACTATGTAACCTCTTTAGAAGAAACAAGAAAGCAAGGTTACGACATAACAGCACAAGCTTTGGGTAATTATCACAAGACAATTGGTCTTCACGACATCTCTTTATTGTTAGGATACGAATATTTCTACATGAGAGAAGAAAAAGATGTCAGGGTAGCGGAAGCAACTATGAATTGATGGATTATCCATACCTTGATCTTGCACCAAGCGATCATCAAAAGGTGGGTGGTAATGCACTTGAATATTCATATCGCTCATACTTTCAGCAGAATTAACTACTCTTACGCTAATAAATACCTATTAGAATTGAACTTAAGACGTGATGGTTCTTCTCGATTTAATCGTGCAACACGTTGGGCTTCGTTCCCTTCTTTGTCGTTAGGTTGGGTTGTTTCAGAAGAAAACTTCATGAAACCATTACGTTGGCTTAATCACTTCAAAGTGCGTTTGTCTACTGGTAAGTTAGGAAATGAGCGTATCGGAAGTTATTATCCTTATCAAGCTTCAATCGATTTCGGTAGAGCTTTGATGTACAATGCAGGTCAAACCATGTCTATCACCACTGCTGCTCAAGGCAAATATGCAGTGAAAGACATCACATGGGAAACCACTCAGAGCTGGGATATCGGTATTGATGCACGCTTCTTAAATAATCGTTTGAGCTTTACTTTCGACTATTATAAGAAGAATACCAAAGATATGTTGTTGGCATTGCAAATCCCTATCTTCATGGGATATGCTAATCCAGATGTCAATGCAGGTAAAATGCACACCAAAGGTTTTGACCTTGACTTGTCTTGGCGTGACAAAATTGGCGAACTTCAATACAATGTAGCATTCAACCTATCTGATTATAAATCGGTGATGGGCAACATGAATGGTACAGAATTTGTGGGAGCGCAAATCAATAGAGAAGGAAGTGAATTTAATCAGTGGTATGGTTATCGTAGTAAAGGTATCTACCAAGACCAAACAACCTTAGATAATTCAGCTAAACTCAATAAGAATATTAAAGTAGGTGACGTTCAATACGAAGATGTTTCAGGTCCTAATGGAACAGCAGATGGTATCATCTCGGCTGAATACGACCGTGTTTTATTGAAGGGTTCACTACCTCATTTCTTGTATGGACTATCACTTGGCGCTGCATATAAAGGCTTCGACTTTAATGTTTCGTTCCAAGGTGTAGGCGAAAAGTGGAACAGAATGACCCCATCAATGGTGGAAGGTCTTCCAGGAAACTGGCTCAATTTCCCACAACTCATCGACGGTCAATATTGGAGTTCATATAACACAGACGAACAAAACAAGCAAATGAAGTATCCAAGACTCACTCGTTCTAATGCAGATGCAAACTATTCAATGTCTGACCAATGGCTATATAATGGTTGGTATCTACGTTGTAAGAACATCACTCTTGGCTATTCAATTCCTAAGCACATTGTGAATCGCTTCTTTGTGAAGTCACTTCGTGTGTATGTTTCAGCTAATGATTTGTTCAGTTTCAATAACTGTCCAAAGGGATGGGACCCTGAAGTAGTAGATGCAGGCTATCCTATTATGCGTTCATTAATGTTCGGTTTAAATATTAACTTCTAGTGATTTTATTATGAATAAATATATTTCAAAGATATTCCTTGTTGCACTTACAAGTTTAAGTCTTGTTTCTTGTCATGATTTAGACCTCAATCCGTTGTCTAGTGGTTCAACAGGAAACTGGTATTCTTCGGCTAAAGAGATCCAAATGTCAGTGAATAAGCTATACGATATGACTTATTGGAGACAAGAAGGAGACAACCAAACAGACTGGAGTGACGACACTGTGTATCGTGATGCCTTAACAGCTTTCGAGAATGGAACCATCAACAGTGAGGATTGGATCGTGGGTTTGCATTGGAGAACCAATTTCCAAATGATCTCTTATGCTAACGGAATCATCAATACTTACCAAAAAGCGTTAGACAGAGGTGCTAATAAAGCAGAGGTAATGCAATACGTTGCGGAGGCACATTTCTTCAGAGCGGTAGCTTATGGACGCCTTATTACTCGCTTCGGAGATGTTCCTTATTTCACAGAAGAGTTGACAATCCCTGAGGGAATGGCTAAAGGTAGAACCGCAAAGAGCGAAGTTTTAAAGCATGTTTATGAGGATTTTGATTATGCAATCAATATTCTTCCTACCAAAACAACTACCTTCGACCGAGTAACTAAGGGTGCAGCGTTGGCTTATAAGGCACGAACAGCCTTGTATCTGGGTGACTATCAAACAGCAGCAACAGCGTCTAAAGCAGTTATGGACTTAGGTGTTTATGCCCTACACGATAACTATCGTGACCTATTCTTGCAACATACAAAAGGTTTCAAAGGAGTTCATTTTCGTGCGTCCACGCTCTATCAACATGAAAATAGATGTGATAACAGCTGGTCAAGTGAAGAATAAAGTAGTGCGAAATGCAGGTGGTTGGGCTTCAACAGACCCTTCTTGGAATCTTTTAGCCGCATATACTTGCACCGATGGATTGCCCATTGACGAGTCACCTTTATTCGATTCGCATGAACCTTTCAAAGCTCGTGATCCACGATGTGCAATGACTATCGTTCCATTTAACGAACCATTCTTAGGGCTATGTCTATAATCCTTCACCCGCAGCAACCACTGTTTTGAATGTAAAGACAGGCAAACAAGAATATAACAACGACACCCGTATTAATAAACAATATGCTTCTTTCAACGGATTAGCATGGAAAAAGGGAATTGATGAGTCGTGGTTAGAGAATGGATATACTGCAGAAAACCCCATTATTCTTATGCGTTATGCAGACGTTTTGTTGATGTATGCAGAAGCAAAGATCGAGTTAAACGAGATAGATGCAACCGTTATCGATGCTATGAACTCAGTTCGTGCTCGTGCTTATGGTGTAGATAAGGCTCAAACAACATCTTATCCAGCTTTCACAATCTTATCTCAAACTGACATGAGAAAGCAACTTCGCATGGAAAGACGTATGGAGTTAGCTGGCGAAAACCTTCGCTTTGCCGACCTTATCAGATGGCGTTTGGCTGAAGTAGTGATGAAACAAAAGCAATATGGCATGTTATATCCTGCTACAGAGTGCCTCACTAAGGTGGTAAACACAGGCAATTGGTTCTGGCCAATCACTCCTGATATCGACGAAAATGGCTGTCCAGACTTCACAAAGATGGAGGCAACAGGCCTCATTCAGGTACTTTCTCAACGCCAATGGGATAACCGTCAATATCTATGGCCAATCCCTTCGAAAGATATTCAGATTGTAAGTAACTTTAAACAGAATGATGGTTATTAATAGAATGATGATAACTTTAAAAGTAAATAGGACTATAAAAAAATGCGCTTTTGCCCTCTTTGCCCTTTTAACAAGTAGCTCTGCATTGGCAAGTGATGTGCTTGTTGAGGCTGAAAGCTTTCAAAATAAAGGCGGTTGGAGTGTAGATCAGCAGTTTATAGACCAAATGGGATCACCTTATCTCATTGCTCATGGACTGGGAAAGAAGGTGAACGACGCCCAAACAAACATCGAAATAAAAGACAAAGCGAAATACTATGTATATGTAAGAACTTATAACTGGACCGCACCTTGGTGTAAAACCACTGGTCCAGGCAAGTTCCTTATCAGCATTAACAATAAGAAATTAAATGCAACATTAGGCTCAACGGGCGACAAATGGATGTGGCAATATGCCGGAGAGGTGTCTCTTCCTGCAGGAAAGCATCACTAAAGCTTCACGACCTCACAGGTTTTGATGGACGATGCGATGCAATCTTCCTTACAACAACGCCCACAACGCCTCCTAATAGCTTGAAAGAGCTCAGCGGGTTCAGAGTAAAACACAACCCAACTCTACAAAAAGAGCCTGCAAAGAAGCAGTTCGACCTTGTTGTAGTGGGTGGAGGTGTTGCTGGAATGAGTGCTGCTTTGTCGGCAGCTCGATTGGGAATGAAAGTGGCTTTGATACAAGATCGCCCCGTGTTAGGTGGAAATAACAGCTCAGAAGTGCGTGTTCATCTTGGTGGAAAGATCGAGATTGGTCCTTTCCCACGCTTAGGTGGCTTGCAAAAAGAGTTTGGTCCTACTTTAGAAGGCAACGCAATGCCAGCTCATCACTATGCAGATGAGAAGAAACTCGAAGTAGTTAAGGCCGAAAAGAATATCGAATTGTTTTTGAACTATCGTGCTATTCAAGCCGAAAGCAAAGGAAACAAAATTCAATCAGTACTTGCTCAAAACACAGAAACAGCGCAACAAATATCTTTCAGTGCTCCTCTTTTCGTCGATTGTACAGGAGATGGCACTATAGGTTATTTGGTTGGAGCTGATTATATGATGGGAAGAGAAAGCAAAGATGATTTCTATGAGACCTTAGCTCCTAACAAAGCAGACTCTCTTGTCATGGGTTCTTCGGTGCAATGGTATTCTGTTAAGCAACCAAAGCCAACCACTTTCCCTTCGTTTAACTATGGAATTACCTTTACAGAAGCTACTGCAGAGAAGATATTTCGTGGTGAATGGACCTGGGAAACAGGTATGAATAAGAATCAAATTAACGACTTCGAGCAGATTAGAGACTATGGAATGTTGGTGGTATATAGCAACTGGAGCTATGTAAAGAACCAATCGGTAGACCGCAAGAAGTTTGCTAATTATAACTTAGAGTGGGTTGCTTATGTTGCAGGAAACGTGAGTCACGCCGTTTGTTGGGCGATTATATCTTGAGTGAGCACGACTTATCGAAAGTGGTTGACCACGAAGACGCATCGTTCCCCACATCTTGGAGCATCGATTTGCACTATCCCGACTCTGTAAACAGCATTCATTTCCCAGGTAATGAGTTTAAGGCTATCACCAAACAAATGGTGCTTTATCCTCACACAGTGCCTTATAGATGTCTTTATTCACGCAATATCGACAACTTGTTTATGGCTGGTCGCAACATAAGTGTAACGCACGTTGCTCTTGGAGCGATAAGAGTTATGCGCACAACAGGTATGATGGGTGAGGTAGTTGGTATGGCAGCATCTCTTTGTAAGCAGTTTAATACCACTCCAAGAGGGATATATCAATACCATTTAAAAGACTTAAAAGAGTTGATGAAGAAAGGTGTTGGCAACCCAAATCTACCTAACAACCAAACTTACAATGAGGGTTGGAATCTTGAAAAGAAACCCGTTGTAAAATAACGACGGTGTGGTTCTAACCCAGAAAGTGATATTTTATGACAAAACTCAATATTTTTAAGCTCGTAGCACTTTGTTGTTTCTGCTTTTTCTTCAGTGCTTCTCACGCACAAGGCATCATTCCTCAACCTCAAAAAGTAACCCTTACACAAGGTTATATGGAGTTAGATTCACCCCTTGCGTGGCACCCTAAAACTGCAAGACGAAACAGAAAGCAATTCGACTATATTTTAACCGAATTGCAAAAGCATACAAATTCAACTGGAAAAGCAAAGCTTTTACGCCTCAATAACACTGCTATTGCATCGCAAAAGCTATCCTTTCACGAAGAGCAAGGCTACAAGTTAGAAATCACCCCCAACGAAATCACCATCTCATCTCCATCAGATGTGGGTCTTTTCTATGGTCTTCAAACACTTCAACAGCTTTGTTTCTCGAAGAAAATAGCATGCCAAGTGATCGAAGATGCACCCAAATACGATTATAGAGGGTGGATGCTCGACTGCTCAAGACATTTCTTTAGTAAAGAATTTGTGTATAAGCAGATCGATGCTATGGCATTGCTTAAACTCAACAAGCTACACCTTCACCTCGTAGATGGAGGCGGTTGGCGCATTGAAATGAAGCAATTCCCAGCCCTAACACGCAAGGGAGCCTATCGAACTCATAGCGATTGGGACGAATGGATTGATGCAGGTAGACGCTTTTGTGAGCCAGATTATCCAGGAGCTTATGGTGGTTACTACACCAAAAAGGATTTAAAAGACATCATTAACTATGCTGCAAAGCGTTTCATTATGGTTATTCCAGAAATCGAAATGCCTGGACATAGCAACGAGGTGATGGCTGTTTATCCTGAATTGTCATGCACAGGAAAGGGCGATGGCTTTGATCTTTGCATGGGAAATCCCGACACTGAGGTGTTTTTAAAGAAGGTTTTGACAGAGGTTATGGATCTATTTCCTGCGCCATACATACACATTGGAGGCGATGAAGCAACCATGCGCTTTTGGAAAAACTGCCCTAAATGCAAGCAAATGATGCAAAAGCATAACTACACTGATACGCTTCAGTTGCAAGGACGCTTAATTCTTGCTATCGATAGTTTCGTTACTAAGCATGGAAAAAGCATCATTGGTTGGGACGAAATACAAGAAAGTGGAAAGCTATCTCAAAACGCAGTGGTGATGTCTTGGCGTGGAGAGCAAGGCGGTTTGCATGCTGCTAAGGCGCAACACAGGGTAGTTATCACTCCATCTAAACGCTATTATTTAGATGCTTATCAAGATAATCCAAGCTCACAACCACGTGCAATAGGTGGATTTACACTGCTTAGAAATGCTTATGAGTATGAACCTATGCCCAAAGAGATTGAAAATACCGATGCAAGTAAGTATATTTGGGGTATTCAAGGCAATCTTTGGACTGAATATATCGACACTGAACGCTATGCAGAATACATGACCTACCCTCGTCTTTTGGCTATTGCAGAGAGCGCATGGGGCACCAAAACAAGTTATGATGCGTTTAAGTTGCGAGTTATTCCCTTTGTAAATCAACTTCGAAAGAAGGGCTATAATGCCTTTGATATTACCAAAGAGATTGGAAGAAAGATAGAAACCAATAAAAAATAAGAATATGAAAAAGATAGGATTATTGCTCTTTATACTTTTTATTGCATGTAAAATCAATGCCAAAAGTAATTTCCAATTCACCGTACTTCAATGGAATATTTGGCAAGAAGGAACCCTTATTAAAGGTGGGTTCGATGCTATTGTGGACGAGATAGACCGTTTGCGCCCCGATTTCATCACACTTAGCGAGGTGAGAAACTATCGAAACACCGACTTTACGGCTCGTTTGGTGAACGAATTGCGTAAGAAAGGCGTTACCTACTACTCGTTCTTTTCAGACGATTCGGGCGTTTTAAGTAGAACACCCATCACCGATTCGGTTGTTGTTTTCCCCTTAAATAAAGACCATGGCAGTGTTTATAAGCTGGTTACAAAGGTTAAAGGCAAGGAAATAGCCGTGTATACCTGTCACTTAGACTATCTTGATTGCGCCTATTATAATGTTAGAGGCGTTGATGGATATACGTGGAAAGAAACCAAAAGACCTGAAAACGTGGAGCAATTGCTTAAATTGAATGACTTGTCGTGGCGAGATAACGCTGTAACAGTGTTCTTAAACGAGGCTCGAAACGATATTGAAAAAGGTCGATTGGTGATATTTGGAGGCGACTTTAATGAGCCTTCGCATCTCGATTGGATCGAGGCTACAGCGCAACTCTACGACCATCATGGTTTTGTTGTGCCCTGGACGATCTCAAAGAAATTAGAAAAAGCAGGTTTTAAGGATAGTTATCGTGTGGTATTCCCTAATGTGTTAACTCACCCAGGCTTTACTTATCCCTGCTTTAATCCCGATGCTGACATCGCAAAACTAACGTGGGCGCCTAAAGCCGACGAGCGAGAAAGAATCGATTTGATCTATTATAAGGGTGAAGGACTAAAGGCAATAGATGCCAAGTTGTTTGGACTTGACACCTCTGTTGTGCGCCTTCAACCTCAAAAAGATCACTCAAGCGACCCATATATCTATCCCTTGGGCGTTTGGCCTACCGACCATAGAGGTTTGTTAGTGACCTTTCAGGTGGGCAAAAAATAACTCAATTAATTGAAATCTTGTTTAGTTGAGAGGGGAGTGTCTTTTATATTATTTGTTTCTTACTTAAATCCCCTCAAATGAAATCCCGCTTGCGTGATGCCGGTGGGATTTTTATTTTGTGCAAAACTCAATGCAATTAGGGCGCAAACTTAATGCTTTTAGAGGCCAATAGCAATGCTATTACAAGGCAAAAACAATGCTTTTTAGAAAGTAAGTGAAAAAGCAAATGAAAAAAATATGCAAATAAAATAGGCTTGTAATGAACTAACCTTTGGGCTTTTTTTCCTATCTTTGTAGAACCAATTACTGAAAAAAGAAGATATGAAGAAGTATATTTTTTCTGCAATAGCATGTTTGCTGATTATCAATGTCTTTGCACAATCGATTCAAAATGACAGAAACAACAATCCACTTCGTAAACTACAGCTGGCTGTAATGGCTGTTAAAAACCTTTATGTAGATACTGTTCAGACCGATAAACTGGTGGAAGACGGCATAAGAGGGATGTTGAACGAACTCGATCCGCACTCTGCTTACACCACAGCAAAGGAAACAAAGGCCTTTACAGAGCAACTTCAAGGATCGTTTGAGGGCATTGGTGTGCAGTTTAATATATCGAATGACACCCTTATTGTGGTGCAACCTGTTAATAATGGACCATCGGAAAAGGTGGGAATTATGGCTGGTGACCGCATTGTTGCGGTGAACGACACTGCTATTTCGGGCGTGAAAATGACCCGAGAGGCTATCGTTAAGCGACTAAGAGGACCTAAAGGCAGTAAAGTTAAACTGGGTGTTCAACGCAGAGGCATAAAAGATAGATTGACCTTTGTTGTTACTCGTGATAAAATTCCTTTGACAACGGTAGACGTTGCTTATATGATTCGTCCACAAGTGGGTTATGTTCGTATTGAAAGCTTTGGCGAAACAACTTACGATGAGTTGATGGCTGCCCTCGAAAAGTTGAAACAACAGGGTATGACAAAGTTGATTCTCGACCTTCAAGACAATGGCGGTGGCTATCTAAAATCAGCTGCCGACATAGCAAATGAATTCCTATCTCGTGGCAATCTCATCGTCTACACTCAAGGAAGACGTGTTCCTAAGCAAGAATTTACAGCTCGTGGCAATGGAAAATATCAAGATCTACCTCTTTATGTCTTGATAAATGAATACTCAGCATCGGCTGCTGAGATTGTAAGTGGAGCGATGCAAGATCACGATAGAGGAACAATTATCGGCAGAAGATCATTCGGGAAAGGGCTTGGTTCAACGTCCTGTTGAATTCGAAGACGGTAGTATGATGCGCATCACTATTGCTCATTACTACACACCTGTTGGTAGAAACATTCAGAAACCCTATGCAAAAGGCGATAAAGAGGGTTATGAAATGGATATAGAAAAGCGTTTTAAGCACGGAGAACTATATCATAAAGATAGTATTCACTTTGCCGATTCGTTGAAATTCCAAACTCTTCGTCTAAAAAGAACCGTGTATGGCGGTGGCGGTATCATGCCCGATGAGTTCGTTCCACTCGACACCACTCGCACAACTCCATTCTATCGTCAGCTTTGGGGCAAGAGTATTGTGTTGAATGCAGCGTTTAAATATAATGATAGTCAACGTAAAAAGCTACGCAAGCGTTATCCCACTTTCGAGCAATTCAAAGATGGCTTTGTGGTGCCCGACGAGGTATTGAATGGCATTGTGGCTGAGGCAAAGAAAGATAAGATTACCTATAAGGACGAAAAAGAATGGCAACGCACCATTCCTATGCTTCAACTTCAATTGAAATCGTTGATTGCTCGTGATCTATGGGGTATGTCGGAGTGTTATCAAATACTGAATGAAAACAATCCAATTGTATTGAAAGCAATTGAATTGGCGAAGTAGTTGCTCAACGAACACATTGTGCAGGGCGTTTTCAATGCTCTGTTGTGGGACAATGAAAAAGGCGTTTAGAAAGAAAAAGAAGCAATAAACAATGCAGATGTTTTTTAAGAGAATAGGGGCAATAAGTTTGATGTTGGGGCTGTTGTTGGCTGTGATGTCGTGCAAGGGAAACAAGGAAATGAAATCCAACCTTCCTGTGTTTACAAACGACATTCTGCTTAAAACCACTCCTGTTAAACAGCAGGGCGAAGGCTATACCTGTTGGATTTATGCTATGTTGGCGACCATTGAGACCGACAGAATAGAGCAAAACGATTCTATTAATTTGTCGCCTGCCTTTGTAGAGCGCAACCTCATCACTCAAAATGCTTTGCAACACTTCTTTCGTAAGGCCTATTCAAAGCGTGAAATGGCAGGAATGGCTCCCTTATGTCTGCGACTTATTCAGCAATACGGCTTGGTTCCGTTTGATAGTTATGAGGGAACACAACCTCGAAATGTGAATGCAATCAATAGAAAGGCAATGCTTGTAGCTCAGCAAAAGGCTGGAGAAAAGGCTACAATGATGTCTTTTAAAAATGGGTTGAACAGCTATTTAGACGATGCTTTGGGCGCACTTCCCCTCAATGTGTATCTCTTTGGTGTGGAATATACGCCTCTTCAATTTGCGCAAAGTATTGTACCTACCGATAGTTACAACGCCTATTGCAGTGTAACACATCACCCCTTTTTATCGTGAAGTGGTGCAAGAAAGTCCAGATAACAATAGCTATGAGCTGTTTAACAATGTGCCCATAGATTCTTTAATGCATATCATCGATTCGCAATTGGCTGCGCATAAGGCAGTATGTTGGGAGGGTTCGTTGCCTCAGGGTGAGTATGTTATGGAACAGGGAGTGGCTCGATTAGATACAAAAGTTAGTAAGGTAGACCAAAATATGCGCCAACGTGCCATTGAAAGCTACACCACTTACGATCAACATGCGATGAGTATTGTAGGGAAAAAGCACACGATAAGCATGGAAACATCTATTATATTGCCAAAAACTCGTGGGGAAAAAATATGCCTTTTGGTGGTTTTGTGTATCTCGAACGCAATTTTATTGCCTTGCGAACCATCGCAATTGTAACTCAGAGAAGTACCAACTGAGAAACAAATTTCTTAACAAAGTATAAAAAGAAAGATAAAGCCCAAAGAGGTAGTTGTGCAAGAAATATATTATAAGTAATTTTGTAAAGAGTAAGATTTTATTATTTTAACTTTCATATAAAAACAAAAAAACAATGAAAAAGATTAGTTATTGTCCGTCACGGAGAAAGTGAATGGAACCAAAAGAATCTCTTCACCGGTTGGGTGGATGTAGAACTCTCTGACAATGGACGTGAAGAAGCAAAGCGTGCAGGTAAGGCTTTAAAAAGAAGCAGGAATCGATTTCGATATCTGTTTTACATCTTACCTTAAGAGAGCAATTAACACACAACAAATCATTCTAAAAAGAAATGGAACGTGAATGGTTGCCAGTGTTTAAGTCTTACAAACTTAATGAACGTCACTACGGTGCGCTTTCTGGTTTGAACAAAAAAAGAAACAGCAGAAAAAGTATGGTGACGAGCAAGTTAAGATCTGGAGACGTAGCTTTGACGTTCGTCCACCAAAGATGGAAGAAGACAATCCATACAATTCGCTAAAGAATCCAGCGTATCGTAATGTTGATCCAGCTGAAGTTCCAATGTGCGAAAGCTTGAAAGACACAATTGCACGTACTGTTCCTTACTTCGAAAAGGAAATTAAACCTCTTGTAATGGAAGGTAAACGTGTAATGATTGCAGCACACGGAAACTCTTTACGCTCACTAATTAAGTACTTCGAAAACATCTCTGACGATGAAATCATCAATGTTGAGATTCCAACAGGTACTCCATTAGTATATGAATTTGATGATAATTTTAATGTAACCAACAAATATTATCTAGGCAAATAAATTCATAAGCCTTGCAACAAAAGCTTTTCTATTAACTGAGATAAGCCAAGTTGTAAAACCAAGTTAATTAGTTTAGTTTAGTATATCAACCCAGTTCGCATCAAATAGAGCAATTTGTTTGATGTGAATTGGGTTGAGCCGTTTTAAAAGGAGTATCTTTTTGAATTCCATTCTGCCTAAATCTCGTCTTTCCTTGCTTCTCTTTTGAAAAGTAAAAATAATGCCATCGAAATTCACTCTCTATATATTAATAAGGTAAGGGCATTGCGCATTTTAAATAAAAAAATAAATATTTTTCGCAAAAAGTGAATATTTATTACGCAAATGCGTTTACATAAATCAAGCGTAAAGCTTTATCTTTGCTGTGTAACTTTTTGATATAAGTATAATAAAAAAACAATTCTACAACCAACCTAAACCTTAAATACTGAAGAATAAAAAAACAAAGTGTTTCTTCTTTAAAGGGGCTATTGTATATTGGTATTAAAGCTGATAGGGCAGTGTGTTTCCTAAGAGGAGAACAGCAAGTAAAATTACCTTTGTAAAAAAAGAACATGGCAATAACGGCAACAACTTACTAAAGAAGCATTCAAGGAAAATACAAAAAAACATCCAAAATAAAAACATCACGTCATCCTATATAATCATAGCTACTAGGATTAAAAACACACCCAAAGAAAACTCTTCTTTAAAGTTGTTGCCTGCCAAGTTTTAAGTCATAAATCTAAAACTTCATAGCAATGAACAAACGAATAGTCAAAAAAACAGCCTTAAGGCATAGCCGTTTCGTATCGGTTTTGTGCACACTCGCAGTTTGTGCACCAATGAATGCCGTGTCAACAAGTATTTGTTTGAAGAGCAACAACATTAATGTTCAGAGCCAAGACGTTGTTACTGGAATCGTATTAGACGAGCAGGGCGAACCTATTGTGGGTGCAACCATCAGTTTAAAGGATGGCAAGACACTTGCAATAAGTGACGTAAATGGTCGCTTCTCGGTAAATATTAGCCCAGGAACAGAAATCAAAATCTCGTCTATTGGCTTCATCTCACAAACTATTAAAGCATCAAAACAGCAACAAACGATAGTTCTTCACGATGAAAAAGAAATCGCTTAACGAAGTTGTTGTTATTGGTTATGGAAGTCAAAGAAAGCAAGACTTGTCTACATCTATCTCTTCTGTGAAACTCGATGACGCAATGAAAAGCCGTCCATCGAATATAGTTTCGATGCTACAAGGAACCATGCCAGGTGTAATGGTGCAGAATAATGGAGGCGATCCCTTATCAACAGCATCGCTATCTATTCGTGGTAGAGGTTCAAGAGGTACCGACAACGATTATAATAGCGGTGATGGCGTGTTGTATGTTGTTGATGGTGTGCCTGGAGCTCCATTCAATATTGAAGATATCGAGAGCATAACTATCCTTAAAGATGCTGCTTCTGCTGCCATTTATGGTGCTAGTGTAGGTTCTGGAGGTGTGGTTGTTATCACCACTAAAACAAGCTAAAAGCAGGACAAGTGAAGGTTAGTGTGAACATATCTAAGAGCATAAAGAATGCCATGCACTTACCTTCTGTGTTGACATCTCAAGAATATAATAAGGTATGGAGTGATGCTGTGCGCCTTTATGGTGGTACTCTTCCAACCACAGCAGATGCAAGTAAGTATGCTTATGGAGCCGTTACACGAACCGATTGGATTGATGAAATATTCAGAACAGGTTCTTTAGAGCATTATGCTTTATCGCTTTCAGGAGGTAGTGACAATCTTAAAGCGTTGGCATCTTTTAACTTTGACAAAGACCAAGGTGTGCTTTTAAATACCTTCGCTCGTAAGTTTGGTGGAAAGGTAAATCTCGATTTCAAAGTAAATAAATACATATCGTTCTCAGAACAAGTTACTTATACATTCTCAAACGGACAAGGTAACATCAATAAAGGACACGAAGGAGTACTTGCTAACGCTATCTTCTTCCCACGTTCTGCCACAATTTTCGATTATACTAAAGGCGGATCACCTCTTTATAACAACTATGGTGAGGCCTTATATCACGGTACTTTGCCTCGATGGGCAGCCGAAGAAGGTATAAGTGGATATGGAGAATTCCGCAATCCAGTAGCTCTTTTGAGACGATTAGACCAAAAACGTCCTTCAAGTACTTTATATTCTACAACTACATTGCATATCAAACCGATTGCAAACTTAGATATTCGTTCTCAATTTACCGCTGGTATTACTTCTTCAGAGATCGATAATTTTACTCATAAAGTGCCCGAACCAGGTAACCCTTCTGATGAAAATCGCCACGACATAGAGCACTCTAGCTTGAATAATTGGTTGTGGGAAACAACAGCTACCTATTCAACAATGATCAAACAGCATCATATTAGTGCTATGATGGGATTGACAACGAAGTATGATAAGTATAAGATGTATGGCGTTTATACCACTAACTATGATAGAGAAGGACGCCACGAAAGCACCCTTCCACAAGCAAATGAATGGACAAAGTATAAGCCTAACGAGGTAATATGGGAAGAAGCGATGCTCTCTTTCTTTGGAAGAGTGGGCTATTCGTGGAACGATCGTTACTTTTGCAACAGCAAGTTTGCGTCGTGATGCCACATCTAAATTATACAAAGACAATAACTCTGGCATCTTCCCAGCATTGTCTGCATCTTGGAAAATATCATCAGAAAAGTTCTTCGAGCCTCTCAAAGGCACCGTCAACTTATTGAAACTACGTGCTGGTTGGGGTCAAGTTGGTAACGTTGCGCTTGTTCCTCGCTATTCATGGAACGTGCCAATGGGAAACACCGAGTGGCCTATTATCTACGGAAAGAACCTCAATAAGGTGGTATATGGTGTGTTTGCAGAATCTATTGCGACAAAGAATTTGAAGTGGGAAACCACAGAACAATGGGGAGTTGGATTAGATGTAGGTCTTTTTAACAACGACTTGAACTTAACAGTAGACTACTTCAACAAACGAACAAAAGACCTAATAGAGAAGGTTCCCGTATCTTCTGTAGCAGGAATTGCCGTAGAACCATACGGAAACATTGGTGATGTAGTGAACAGAGGTTGGGAGTTTAGCGCATCTTATCATAAAAACTATTGGTGCAGTTTCTTTCGGATTGAACGCTAACTTATCTACCGTTCACAACGAAGTGTTAGAACTTGGAACCCGAAAGACCCTTGAACATGACATCGTTGTAAACAGTCAACGTCCTCTTCGTTCAACAGTTGGCAAACCATGGTATTCTTATTATGTTTTGAAAACAAACGGAATCTTCCAAAGTCAAGAAGAAATCAATAATTATAAGTGGACCGATCCTAACACAGGACTTACCAATTTGATTCAACCTAACGCTAAACCAGGTGACTTGAGATATGTAGATTTCAACAATGATGGTAAGATCAACTCAGATGATAATCAGTATATGGGTAGCTATATGCCAAAAATTACATTTGGATTTGGTGGAAACCTCAATTATAAGAATCTCGATTTCAGTTTCCAATTCCAAGGAGTTGGCAAGTCAACTATCTACAATGCCTTCAAACAAATGACCCTTACAGGTCGCCAACAAGGTGGTAATATGTTGAAAGACATTCTCAATGCGTGGGATTATAACCACACTTCAGGTATTCCTCGCTTAGCTTTAGTAGACGATCCAAATGGTAATTACACCAATCCTTCAGACTTTTATCTTGAAGATGGCAGTTATCTTCGCTTAAAGAACCTAACACTTGGTTACACACTTCCACAACAATGGTTGAATGCTTTAGGCCTAAAGAAATCTACATTGCGTCTTTATTTCAACTGCGAAAACCTCTTTACAATAACCGACTACACAGGTATCGACCCTGAAGTAGGCAACTTTGGTCTTGATGGAGGCGTTTATCCAGTTGCTCGCTCATTTACTATTGGTTTTAATTTTGGTTTCTAATTTAAAACAATCTATTATGAAATTCCTTAATATCAAACAGATAATGGCATGCACACTTGTTGGTGTTATGCTCAATGGATGTGGCTTAGAGTATGAACCTTACGGTGTTCAAGGCTCGGTAAACTTCTGGAAAACAGAAGCAGATGTAAACAAAGCGCTCGATGCTTTCCATGCTTTTACATATGAAGAAGGCTTAACAGGCCGTGGAATGATGTGGTTTGAGAATTGTAGTGACAATCTTGTAACAGGTCGTCCCAATGCAGAAGCAGCTCAAATAAAGAACTTCCAGATGTCGGCATCTAACGGAAGAGATGCTAAAGACAATTGGCCTGCAATGTATCAGCTCATCGCTAAAGCCAATGACGTGTTGAGAAACGTTCCCAATATGGATGTCTCTGCCAACTTAAAGAGCGTTGCAGTGGGACAAGCTCACTTCTATAGAGGCTTTGCTTACTTATGGTTAGCACCTTATTATGGCGATAATGGACCTAATGGAGGAATACCTATTGTTACCGAAAACACCCCAACAACAGACTTAGACCAACCTCGTCCAGCTTCAGTTCTTGCCAATTATGACATGATTTTAGACGATATGGATAAGGCAGCAGAGTCTCTTCCACTCTTTTCTCAATTGAGTGAAGATGATTATGGCAGACCTCATCGTGCTGCAGCGTGGGCCTTTGCTGCACGTGCAGCATTGTATGCAGCTCAGTGGGACGCAGCATATTATCAAAAAGTAATTGCTTATTGCGACAAAGTAATCAATCTTACAGGAGCTGATAAGCGAGCACTTTATCCCGATTATACCAAGCTTTTCCGACCAGAAAACAACTTCTGTGAAGAATATATCTTCTCACTTTTGGGCAATGCAACCGAAGGTCCGAAGTTTCATGGCATGTCTTTCCAAAACGGAGGATGGGGATATTACAACACATGGGGCTTTTTCCAACCCACACTTGAGTTGTATAAGGCTTTTGAAGCAGGTGATACACGAAGAGATGCAACCATTCTTTATCCCGGACAACACATAACCTTTATAGGTCACGACATTCATTTTGGAGTTTCACCAGCAACTATTTCAAGTACATCTGGAATGACCTTCAGAAAGTTTATGGCTCCTTTCGAAGCTGCAGATTGCATTGGTAAGACCCTAAATCCTAACGGAAACAATGCAAGTAACACCCTCGGTACGTGCCTCATTCGCTTTGCTGATGTGTTGTTAATGAAGGCTGAAGCTTTAATTTGGACTCAAGGCGAAGGTAATAACGAAGCAAAAAGCATTGCTAAATCAAATTCGTCATCGTGCAGGACTATCACAAAAACGCTTCTGCAACCAAAGCAGAATTGAAGAACCAACGTCGTTGTGAGTTAGCATTCGAATTCCAACCAAGTCGCCATCTCGACCTTGTTAGATGGGGAGATGCACAAACTGTTTATGCAAAAGCATTGCATGGTATATCTACAACCACTGATGGAACAAGCATAACAGGTGTTACAGAGATCGAAATTTGGCCACAACGCACCTTCGATCCAGTAAAGAATCAAGTGTTTGCAATACCTGCTTCACAGGTTAGAAAAGAGTGTTTCTGGCAACTTGAAACAAAAATATGGGATATTAATATTAAAAAGAGTTGAGAGGCAAGAAGACAAGTGTTTCGTAATGCAAACAAACTATCTATCTTTCCATCTCAACTTCATAACAATCTAATTTCATATCGCTATGAAAAAAATATGGATATTCTTTTTCCTTGTATCGCTTTTTGCAACACAGCAATTGTGTGCACAAGACAAGATAAAAGTGATTACATTCAACATACGTTCATTTGAACCCGACTTTGATGTTGCTCCCTATGCCGAGTTGTTGCGTAGTGAAGAGGCTGATATCATTTGTTTAAATGAAGTAGAAAACAGAAGTTCTCGTCAGCAACGTAATGGAAAAATTCCGTGATGTTGTGGCAGAATTGGCACAAAAAAACTCAATATGTTTGGACTCTTTGGCTACTCTTATAACCTTGCAAACAAGAAAGGTGAGTATCCAGAAGAAAACTATCGCTATTCGCTTAACGAGCTTTATGGCAATGCCATCTTATCTCGTTATCCCATTTTGAATAGCAGTTGCTTGCAACTTCTACGTCCAAAAGGTTCTGCCGACCAACGAGGTGTGGTGTATGCAGATATTCTTCTTCCTTCAAAAAAAGTGATAAGAGCAGCAAGTACTCACTTAGATCACGTTGGAGGACAACTCGAACAAGCCGAAGTTTTGGTGTCGGATAAAGTCTATACCTCGTCTATTCCAATGCTCTTAACAGGAGATATGAACATGGGTGCAGGCTCAACGGTGATCAATAAGATTGAAACCGTGTTTGAAAGAATGGACAATGACAGCGGAACATACTTGGGATTGTCGAAAATCGATTTCATTTTTGGTTCAAAAGGGCACTGGACTTTAGAGTCATGTCGTGTTCTCGACCGCTTTTTAAACGGCAAAGAACTTTCCGATCACTGCCCTGTTGTTTCAGTAGTAAAAATGAAATAGAGCTGAACCGACACTTTATATAATTTATATTCTATATCTTATCTTTTCCAAAATCAATTTTGTACCTTGGTAAGGCGTTATTCGCAGCGCAGAAAAAGCATTGATATTACATTCAAAAAGCATTGCTTTTGCATGGTAAAAGGGTAGCTATTATATACTAAAAGCTATGCTATTGCAACACCACCGCATGGCATTGATGAAAGATAAGCTATAAGTAATGAATCATTTAAATAATACATAACGATATGAAACACCTACATTTGTTTTTCCTTTTCGGCGCACTTTTATGTGCTTCGTGTATAAAAGAGGAGTGGGGCGTTATTCCTAATCATCAAGAAAACTCTGAACAAGCGAAAGAATGGAATAAAAATAAAACCATTGATGTGTATGTTGTATCTACATTGAGCGATAAAACAGAGACCCATATCGATGCTATTTCCGACTTTTTAAATGCCAAAGGTCAGGCGTGTTCAATAGGAGTTGTTGAGCGTTCAGATGTTCAAAACTATCCATGGTATGATGCTTGCAAGAATATTTCTACCGATCTTGCAGTGAGAACAGCTCGTTTTACATCGTTCTCTCTTCATCGTTACACCACAAGTAATATCGAAGGAAGTACCATCTTGTTTAATCATAAGTTGAATACCGAAGAAAGTTTCAAGGTAACCGATGATTGTTACATCAAATTTGTGCCTATTATGGCTCAAAGCAATGTGCAAACGCCCGTTAAAATCCTTGTTCCTTTTGCCACAACACGTTTTTCTAGCGAAGAACAAATCACAGCTTCACTTCCAATTTTAACTCGTTTGGCGAGCAGTAACTATGGAGCTGTGCTCGTTGGTTCGGTAAAAACAAGCTTAACAGAGAAGCTTCAAACAGCCGTTAAGACTGTACAAAACGTGAAGTTGACCTTTGCAACCAAAGAAGCAGATAAGGATTATGCCTTGTTTGTCATTGCACCAACATCGTGGATGTTGCGAGAAACTGTTGCAACTAAGCTCTCTGGCACAACTGGTTATTGCCTTTCTATTGAGGCAAGTGTAAATTAATACTTGGTCTTTTCTATCACTCTGCAACCTAATGAGTGGTAGAAAAGACTTCATTCTTCTCACCTTTTCAAAACGAAATAATATGAATCATCGCACAATCGCCCTTTGTAGTCTGTTCCTTTCCTTTGTTTTAGGAGTTAAAGGACAACAAACTAACACCCAAACCTATACCTTAAAGACCCCTTATGCAGTGGAAAAGATCACTCCACCCAAAGGAAAAAAGGTGAAAAATGTTATCTTGATGATAGGGGACGGAATGAGTTTGATGCACATCTACACTGCATGGACTTGCAATAGGGGACAACTTTGGTTAGAAAACGCTCAGTATACGGGTCTTTCTAAAACTCCTTGTCTCAATCGATTGGTGACTGATTCGGGTGCAGGAGGAACGGCATTATCGAGCGGAGTGAAGACTCGTTATCATGCTGTAGGCGTAGATGGCGATGGAAATCCTGTGCCTTCGCTCTGTAAGTTGGCGCAACAAAAAGGTAAGTCGGCAGGTATTGCAGTCACATGTCGACTTTGGGACGCCACACCCGCAACGTTCTGTTGTCATAATAGCGATAGAGACAGAGAGCAAGAGATTGCTGCTGATTATGTAAATTGCGGTATTGACTATGCCTTTGGCGGTGGAGCTAAGTTCTTTGAACATCGAAATGATGGCCGAAATCTATTTAATGAACTTTCAACAAAGGGCTATCAGATAGCTCGTTCGTGGGAAAGTTTAGAGAAAATAAATAGCGGTAAGGTCTTTGCTGTGCCTTATTTGGTGGATACTCCACTACCAGATGAACGTGGAGACCTATTAGCTCGAGCATCATTAAAGGGCATTGAGCTACTGAATCAAAACAAAAAAGGTTTCTTTATGATGATAGAAGGCTCGCAATTAGACGATTATGGTCACTTTAATCAATTAGATATGCTCATGAAAGAAACGCACGACTTCGACAGAACGATTGGTGCTGTGATGAAATGGGCGGCTAAAGATGGTGAAACGCTTGTGGTTGTGACTGCCGATCACGAGACAGGAGGATTGACTTTGTTAGGTGGTGACCTCGAAAAGGGCACTGTTACTTGTCATTTTTCAACTCGAGATCACTCTGGAACGATGGTTCCTGTCTATGCTTTTGGGCCTGGTTCAGAGCAATTCACAGGCTTTATGGATAATACCGACATATTCAAAAAGATTAAAAAGCTCCTCAATCTCTAAATAATAACCCTCTTTTTAGCAAGAAACTATTGAAGAAAAAAACCACGTAAAGTAGCTTATGAAAAATACATAATAGAAGTCTTTGGATACATCGTTTCACTGTCGTTTTGCTCTGTTTTAGCATCGTTTCGGTGTTATTTGGGCAAAATCTTATGCCCTCAGGGTCGCCTCTTTACAAGCTACCTTATAAGAATACGTATGTCATGGAGACCCTTGTTGCAGAGAATTCTTATCGTACAGAGAAACCAACAACAACGCTTCCAGGTACTTTCGAGCAAGCTAAAAAGGTGCTTCCACAACCTTATTGGGAGAATCATAACGACGAAATTGCTATGTATTGGCATGCTTGGAAGTTGGCATTGAGCAATATTTGTCATCCAAAAGAGAACTCTGGCTTCGTAAATAGCTACATTGCGCCTGCTTATAATGGTAATATTTTTTTATGTGGGACGATGCTTTTATCACCATGTTTTGCCGTTATGGACAACGCTTTTTTTCCCCTTTCAAGCAACGCTAAACAACTTCTATTCGAAACAACATCCTGATGGATTCATTTGCAGAGAGATAAGAGTTGACGGCTCAGATTGCTTTAGTCGCTATGATCCTACAAGCACTGGACCTAACATTTTGCCTTGGTCTGAGTGGCTATACTTCACTCAATATGGCGATGAAGCACGCTTAAACAAAGTCTTTCCCGTTCTTGCTGCCTACTATAAGTGGCTCAAATTGAACCGAACTTGGCGCAATGGAACCTATTGGAGCAGTGGTTGGGGAACAGGAATGGACAACATGCCACGTGTGAAAAGAGCCCTATAACACTATTTATAGCAATGGACACATGGTGTGGTTAGATGCTTGTTTGCAGCAAATAATGGTGGCAAACATCTTATTGAAGATGGGATTTTACCTCGAAAGATGGCAAGAAATAGAGACATTTGAAGACGATATAAAGCAACTTTCTGCCTATATCGAGCGCAATATGTGGAATAAAGACCTGCAATTCCTATGCGATCAGTATGCAGATGACAGCTTAAGCAATGTAAAAGGAATCTATGCCTATTGGGCTTTGCATACAGATGTACTCTCAAAAGACCGACTTGACCAGCTTGTTGCGCATTTAAGCGACACAACTTCATTCAATCGACCTCACAGAACACCATCTCTTGCAGCCTCAAATCCTAAGTATAAGGCGAATGGAAGATATTGGTTAGGAGGCGTTTGGCCTGGAACTAACTATATGTTGATATCAGGTTTAACTCAAAAAGGATATCGACAATTGGCTTTCGACATAGCAATGAACCACTATGACAACGTCTTTAAGGTGTATAAAGACACGGGAACGTTTTGGGAATACTATGCTCCTGAAGACGCAAAGCCAGGCTTTATGGCTCGAAAAAGACTTTGTTGGCTGGACAGGTTTGCCTCCTATTGCCGTTTTAATCGAATACATCTTCGGTATAAGAGCGAACTTACAGGAGCGTGAAATCACTCTTGATGTGACTTTAACCGATGCTTATGGCATCAAAAAATACCCCTTTGGGGAGAATGGAAGTATAGATATTAAAGTAGAAAAACGTAGTAATAAAAATGTAAAACCAAAAGTAACCATCACCACAAACGAACCATTTAAACTTTTATTGTTATGGGAAAACAATAAAAAAGAATTTGAGATAAGAAAAGGAAGTATAACTATTTAAATGTAACACCATGCAAACATCTATCTCAATAGACCTTGGCGGCACCAATATTAGAGTGGCTAAAGTCTGCAACAATACTATTGTAAGTATCAAAAAGGAAACGTGTAAGGCTCAAGGAACAGAGCAAGAGGTACTTCAACAAATACAAACAATGATCGATGAGCTCATCGATTGTGATGTAACAACAATAGGATTTGGAATTCCTTCCATTGTAGATACAGAGAAAGGAATAGCCTATAACCTTGTAAACATACCCTCTTGGAAAGAGGTTCACCTTCGAACTTATTTCGAAAACCAATATCATGTGCCCGTAAAAGTAGATAATGACGTTAATTGTTTCGTTCTTGGTGAGCAGCGATTCGGTAGTCTTAAAGGCTTTAAAGATGTGGTAGGAATAACCCTTGGCACTGGAGTTGGAGCCGGAATCATAATCAATAAGCAGCTATATAGAGGCTTAAAGACAGGTGCAGGCGAAATAGGTTGCTTGCCATATCTCGACGATTGCTACGAAACTTATTGCAGTAGTGGATTCTTTTCAAAGCATAATACAACAGGCGAACAGCTCTTTAAAGAGGCAAAGAACAGCAACATAGCAGCTAAACGCTTATGGGAAGAGTTTGGATATCACCTCGGAAAGCTTCTACAAGTAGTGTTTTACACTTATGCTCCGCAAGCAATTGTCATCGGAGGAGGCCTTTCTCAGGCGTCAGAGTTCTTTAATTATGCCATGATAGAGTCGCTTCACGAAGGCTTTCTCTATCCAAGTGAATTGAACGAAGCCACCATTTGCTATTCAAAACTATCTAATAGCAATTTGTTAGGTGCATCTTGTCTGCCCTAAAAGCAAAACAAAGCGACAGGGATAAGTCTGAAAACAAAGTACAAAAGAATTGAATATCAACATTATATAGATAGAAATAGAATGATAAAGAACTATAAATCGCTCATAATACTAATCCTTTTTGCCCTTCAAGTGGTGAGCAGTTGGGCTCAAAAGCCTTTTGTTTTTCATAACAAAAAGTTTAGAATTGCGCAGTTTACAGACCTACATTGGGACGCTAAATCACCAAAATGCGATTCTACTCGAACCACAATTCTCAACATCTTACAACGAGAAAAAGCCCGATATTGCTATACTCACAGGTGATGTAGTCACCGAAAAACCATACGAAAAAGGGTTGGAAACAGATTATAGAAATATTCGAAACCGCTCGCACACCCTTTGTTGTTACAATGGGAAATCACGATGCAGAGCATTTTTCAAGAGACGAAATATATCGCATGTTGTTTGCTTCTAAATTCTATTCAGGCCTTCCTTCGCCTAAAGAGATTAGCGGAAACGGCAATTGTGCATTGCCCATCTACGACAATAACACAGCCAAAGCTAAGCCAAAAGCCGTTCTTTACTGCATAGATTCAAACGATTATCAGCCAGATAAAGACCTTGGAGAGTACGATTGGATTCATTTCGACCAAATAGAGTGGTATCGTCGCACCTCAGAGGCATTCACCTTGCAAAACAACAAGCGTCCTCTTCCATCGTTAATGTTCTTTCATATCCCCTTAGTAGAGTATCATAACGTTCTTGAAAGGGGCGATTATCAAGGTAAATATGAAGATGATGGCATTTGGTCGGCACGCATCAACAGCGGAATGTTTGGTAGTTTGGTAGATAAGAAAGATGTTATTGGGGTGTTTACAGGGCACGATCATCAGAATGATTTTTATCGGATTAGAGCGCAAAAATAGCCTTAGGTTATGGCCGAGTAAGTGGCTATGACGCCTATGGAGCATTGAAACCAGGTGCAAGAATCATTGAACTTTACGAAGATTTGTTTAAGTTCGACACCTGGATAGCTACAGATGAGGGCAATTGCGATTATTTCTACTATCCATCGGGCTTGTCTTCAAAAGACGAAGAGCAATTAAAAGTTATGCCAGCTCTTTCTTTTCAACCCATACAAAAATGGTGTTTCTTATCGCTATTACGAAGGAAATATGAAGCAAACAGCCGACATTCCAAAGGCAACTTTAAAGGAAGAAGGTGTGATGCCCAACTTTATTATCGACGAAGAGGGCTCGAAAGATCATTTTGGTTACATCTTTTCAGCTTATATTAAGGTGCCCGAAAGTGGAGTTTATCGCTTTTATACCTATTCAGATGATGGCTCAAAGCTCTTCATAGATGGTGTAGAAGTGGTGAATAACGATGGTGGTCACAGCGCAAAACGTGCTGAAGGTAAAGTGAATTTGGCTGCAGGTTTTCATAAGTTAGAACTTCATTATTTTGAGAATTACATGGGACAAGCTCTCGAAGTGGGCTTTTCTACAAAAAGATATAACCGAAAGAACCATTCCATCTGCAATGCTTTGGGTGGATAAAGAGATCAAAAAGAAAAAGTAAAGACAACCATATTCATTGTTAGTTAATGATATTTGTGTTCAGGATTTACACGACTACAAATCTTTAAGAGGGTCTCTTTAGGTTAAGAGGTAATTGAGATTGTTTAGTTTTATAAAAGGAAGGTTTTGACAAACAACGAGATGTTGTGTAAAAAGACTGGTAGCTAATGTCAAAAATAGCTACGCAAAAAGAGACCAGAGGCTCGGCGGAGCCTCTTTTATTTTTTTGCACGAAAAAGAAAATAACTAAGTCCTTGTTGAATTCCTATTTAAAAAGAATTTGCATCGTGAGTATATGTTTAAAGCAGATAACTTGTTGTACTTTTTCAACCTAAAAACTTTCCCTTTCATCACACTTGTTGCACGCTTATAAAAAATGTGCTATTCCTTCGTCTTGAAAAAAAGCAATGATATTATGTTGCAAAAAGCAATCCTTTTTACCCTTCAAAAGCATTGCTTTTAGAGTGTAATAGCATCGCTTTTATTTTCAACCTGTTATCTTTTCTGCTTTTTATTGGCTGTGCAAATGGTTTTCAAATCGTCGTTGTGAGGGGTGAAAGAGACATTAAAAAGCAAGTCTGCAACAAGCAAGTTTTGTTCTTTTTCCTTACTTGTGCAGACTCAAATTAAGGCTTGTTATATTACAGATTATTCAATATCTATATCCAAGAGCATTTAGTTGCTCACCTTTTTGCCATTCACAATATACACACCTTTAGGCAAATTGTTTAGCGAATTGGTGTCGCCCACCTTCACACCACTTAGGTTATACACCGCAATGGGGTAGATTGTAGGCTTGTTAATACTGTTTATTGCGGTTGGAGTACCAGTATAATTCACCGTAATTGTTTCGATAACGGTGTTCTTGTTGTTACCTGTAAAGGTCGCAACTTTACCTACATAGTCGAAACCAAAGGTCTCTTCAGACATCGCCATCTCTTCATCTGGATCGGGAAGGAGGTGCTTATCGTTCTTAAGACCAAAGTCCCAAATACTTCTTACCACAATGTTTATGCGGTAAATCTCTACACCTGCAGGGTGCAGTTATAACGATATCGTTCTTGGGATACACCACAAAAAAGCCGTTTTCAATGCGGTTCCAGTTGGTGTCGTTGCGCTTTTTGTTTACGATAGTAAAGCCTTTTTCTTTAATTTCAAATCCATCTTCAAACTTACCAACATTGGGTTCGTCACCTTGTTTAGCGTTAATAAATTTCCAAGGGTTCTTTTTAAAGTTGAAAGTAACATAGCCATTGGCCTTCACTGCATTGCAAATGAAAAAGCATGCAAATAGCAAGTAGTGCAAATTTTTGTAGATTTTAAGTGCATAATAATTATTTTTGTTTATCGTGAAAAGTTATTCGTGGTTTGTTGGTTGCAAAGGTACAATGTTGCGAATAACCATAAAATACCTAAAAATAATGAAATTATTATGCCTTGTGAGCGATGCTATCCCCACAAAAAATGAACCCTAAAAAGAACGTAAAGGTGTGTGTTTACTTGTTTCTATTGCGATAACAATGAGGCGTACAACCCTTCTTTGCTTTGAAAAGTTGCGAGAAACTGCCGTAATTATTAATACCCAATTGCGCAATGATGTCGCAAATGGCAAGGTTAGTTGTTTCTAATAACGATGCAAAATGATCAATTCTACATTCAATGATATAGTGATATACCGATGTTCCTGTGGCTTCTTTGAATCGCATTTCAAGTAAACGACGAGACAAAGGCACTTGTGAAAGAATGTCTTTTACATTGATAGAGCGATTGATGTTGTGCTTAATGAAATCCAACACCTGCAAAATATACTTGTCTTTGGTGGCAAAAATATCCGAAGAGGCATTGCTAATCACCGAAATAGGCTTGATATATATGTTGTGATTGCTACGAATAAGCTCTTTGTTTTTGATGGTTTTTGCAATAAATTGGGCTGTTTCGTAACCGCCTTTTTCGATGTCTAAACGGATAGTTGATAGCTTCGGATCAGACAAATCGGCAATCATTTTATCGTTGTCAACGCCCAATATGGCTACATCTTGTGGTATCTTCACCCCCGAAAGCTTACACACTTCGATGGCATTGTTGGCTTGATTGTCGTCACAACAAAACAAAGCGGTGTGCGGTGGTAGGTGTTTTATCCACGAAGAGAGTTGTTGTAGGTCGTCAAACCAAAACGATTCGAGCTTCTGATTGTCGTATATAAAGATGTCGTTTTTAAGTCCTTGTTTCGCAAGTTCGTGTCTATAACCATAGAAACGCTCATCACTCCACACAATATTCTTATATCCTAAGAATGCAAAATGCTTGAAAGCCACGTTGCAAAAAGAATCGAGCTGCCATCTCACCAGTAGCGATATAGTCGCCAGTGATATTGGGAATAGAACTAAATCTCCGCTTAAAATCTTGCGCAATCACTGCAATTCCATGCCGTAAGAGCAGTTCTATGTTGTCATTTTGCTCAAATCTGCCGATAATAGCATTGGCTTTCCAGTTCAAAGCCCATTGAACTACGCCCTCAATGCCATGTTGTTGCTTGTAAGAAGGGGGCATACGGCATATCACCCACGATTCTTTGGGCTGTTCTTTGGCGTATTTTTGTACCCCTAAAAGCAACGAATGCGAATAGGTTTCAGTGAAGTCGGTTAAGAATATGATGCGTATCATGATTGGATAGATGTTTAGTTGTAGGGTTTAGTATTGCAAATTTACAGAATATAGAATAATTATTGCACAATAAAAATGCAAAAATTCCCTTACTAACTATGGCTAAGTTAATAAGAGAATGTTATAAAAATTATAATATCGTTGCAGAGAACTTGCAAAGCATAAGCATTTTCGGTTATCATCTTCTTGCTTTTTTTAGTTGTAGTGTGATAGATTAGTTGGTTTCGGGAAAAAAGCACCGCTCCTTCTTGGCGTTTGCCGTCCATTAAGATTCTAAGAGGTTGAGAAAAAAACGCACGTGTCGCACATATTTTGTTTCCTCCACAGCAGGCATTTCGTCGAGAATTTGTTGTTGAACAAATCCTTGTTTGGTGTTTTCATCAATCGTAAAGTAGCCCACTCCAAAAGCTTGTTAGGTTCTGAAAGAAGTGCGTTCCTTGGCTTGGATCGATGCGATAGTTAGCCAATGAGGTCTCAATAATGAGCTTTGCTGCGCTAATATGAGGCCATTTAACAGGTATTCCCAACCAATGATCGCTCGAACCCCATCGTCCTGGACCTATAAGAATATAGTTTCTGTTCTCATCTACAAAGCTTTTTGTTCAGACGTTCGATATCATTTGCAACATAATAGTTATTTGCAGCGGTGAAAGAATCGTCTGTTTTAACATACACAACGTCTGTAATATCGTCGATAATGCCGTGTCCTAACGAGTTGTGCGAGCGCAAAATGCATTGCGAATCGTCTATTGCTGCCACGTCTTCGTTCAGCATTTGCTTACTATCTACAATGGGTCTGATTTGCAATAGATACAAACTTCCCGTTCTATCGTCGTTGATGTTGCAAGCAAACTCAATCTCAATAGGTCGTTTCATGGCGTCTGCTCCACAGCGTTGAGCTATCTGTAACAACTCAGGAAGAGGGAAAACACCTTGTTGAAGCACCCCTGTGAAAGAGATAATCTTGCGTCCTTGTGGGTAAAAACCTTCACGAATGATTTGGTCGTATGCATCGTATGTAGACGAAATGTAGTTTAAAGAGCCATGGTTTTCAGCCTCTTTTACACGCAAAGTCTTGATATTAAAGCCGTCGTCTACCTTAAACAGCGAATCAATGTCATTGAGATCGAGCGCATAAAAGCGTGTTTGAGTCTCTCGAAGTGCTATTTCTGTGTCGCTTGTTTGCAACACTTGGTGTGGATGATGTGGCGAAACACGAAGCGTTAAGCCTCCATCTACAATGTATTTACCCAATCCTAATGCCAAAGAAGCAACGCCTTCTTCAGCCGTTTCGTTGCCAATGGGGTAGTAGTTGATAGATCTTAGTACCCCACTGATGGTTGGATAGAAGTAATGGTCGTAGTTTTTGCCCACCACTTCTTGCAGAATTACCGCCATTTTCTCTTGGTCTATTACATTACTTGTGGCCGTCATATAAGCCTTTGAGTCCTTATAATACACCGAAGCATACACTCCTTTGATAGCAGATTCAAGCATATCGAGCATCAATTCTTGATCATTGAGATGCGGAATCATGTAAGTTGAGTATATTCCAGCGAACGGTTGGTAGTGAGCATCTTCCAAAAGCGACGATGAACGAATAGCTATTGGGGTGTTAGTGGCCTTAAAGAAGGTGATAAAGTCTTCTCTTAATTGTTGTGGAAGCTCAGCTTTTAAGAAGTGATTCAATATCTCTTCATCCGAAATATTGCTCAATGCGATGTGGTAAAGATTGTTCTTCTCCATAAATTGGTCGAAGATATCTGTACAAAGCACCAACGTTTTAGGGTATTTGTACACTCACTCCTTGCCATTGTTCGAACTCAGTATTGGTCTTAATGATATTGTCTAAGAATGCAAGACCTCTACCTTTGCCCCCCAAAGAGCCTTCTCCAATGCGTGCAAAGTGCGCATATTGGTCGAATTTATAGCGATCGAAGACAGCCACAACACCGATATTCTTCATGTGTCGATATTGAACTATGGCGTCAAAGATAATCTGTCGGTGTGTATCTACGTCCTGTAACTTATGCCAAGTGATATCTTTTAGGAACGCAGAGACGGGAAAAATGGCTCTAGCACATAGCCAACGGCTCACGTGATTGCGTGATATATGGTAGTGCATAGAGTCGTTTGGAATGGTGAAGATGTTGTCTTGAAGCTCCTTTAGCGTACTAATTCGCATGATTTCTTTGCGTGTTTTGGGGTCACGAAAGATGAAATCACCAAATCCCATGTGCTCTTCCATGAGGTGACGGAGGTCTAAACTCATCTTTTTAGAGTTCTTATCAACGAATCGGAAGCCTGCTTTTTCAGCCTTTTCTCTATTCTCCGACTCTGCACTTTGCATGATAAGCGGAATATATTCGTCGTGTTTTCTAATCTCAGACAATAGCTTTAAGCCCGCTTCAGGGTCTTTTTTTCGCCCTTAAAAGGAAAGCGTGCATCGCTAATAACGCCAAGAGTATTGTCACGATATTTATTGTATAAGGCCATAGCCTCTTCGTAGGTACGAGCCAAAACCACTTTAGGTCGACCTCGTTGACGTAGAGTTGCGGCATGACGATTGAGCGCTTCGGTTGATAAACGCTTACTTTGTGCAAGAATGAAACTGTATAAATGGGGGAGAATAGACGAGTAGAAGCGAATGGAGTCTTCGACCAATAGAATCATTTGAACGCCCGCTTCTTCGATATCTTGCTCGATATTCATCTTGTCTTCAATCAGTTTAATGATTGAAAGAATGAGGTTTGTGTTGCCTAACCAGCAGAAAACGTAATCGAAAATACTTAAATCTTCGTTCTGCATACGCTTTGTTATACCATGAGAAAAGGGCGTTAAAACTACGCATGGGATAGCTGTAAACTTGCATTTTATGGCTCTTGCCACGTCGAAAGCATCGTTGTCGGCATTACCTGGCATACAAATAACAAGGTCTATATTGGTCTTTTCCAATATATCCTCAGCCTCTTCAATGGTACTCACCTGCGTAAATGTAGGCGGATAGCGCATTCCAAGCTCCATATACTCATTGTATATCTTCTCTTCAATGCGCCCATCATCTTCAAGCATAAAGGCATCATAGGGGTTAGCCACAATCAAAATGTTATAAATGCGTCGCATCATTAAGTTGGCAAAGGTCACATCTTTAAGATAGAACTTGCTCCATTGGTGTTGCGGTTGATTAGTCATTGTTCTTTGAAGGTTATGCTTTAAGATTGTAATAAGATTGCTTTTCCTGTGTAAAAGGATAGCTATTGTCTTGTAAAAGGAATGTTATTTCCCTGTAAAAGGATAGCTTTTGTTTTGAAATAGGTATCTAATTTATTTACAAAGGATTATAAGATGCCTACTAAGCGCAATATGGTGGGGGTTAATAACGATGTAAAGATACCGTTAAGAATGATTCCTAAGCTGGCGAATGCACCGTATTTGGGACTGTGAATCATGGCTGTTGAGGCTCCAACAGCGTGAGTTGCCGAGCCCATTGAGAGCCCTTGGGCGATAGGACTGCTGACATGACCATAATAAAGCGTTTTAAATCCCATGATTGCACCAAGTACTCCTGTGATAACTACAACGGCAGCGGTAAGTGCAGGGATACCTCCTAAAGATGTAGTGACCTCCATTGCGATAGGAGTTGTTACCGATTTGGCTGCCATTGATATAACAACAAGCTTTGAAGCTCCAAAGAGTTTTGCCACTAAAACGGAACTAATAATACCTACACAAGTGCCAATAAGCTGGGCTATCATCAGTGGAAACCACAAACGTTGTATGGCTTTAAACTGCATATACAAAGGAACTCCAAGAGCAACTACGGCTGGTTTGAGCCAAAAACTCGATGAGTTGGGCATTCTCTCTATATACAGAAAAAGGAACTTTGGTGATCTTTAAATAGCAAATAATTACAACAATGGCTATGAATATGGGATTAAGCAAAATCCAACCTGTGCGTTGTTGTAAACGACGAGCGCAGTAAAATACGCCGAAGGTGAGTGCTAATATAATATATTGGTTAGAAAAAGAAACTGCTCATAACTATTCTTCTTTTTTTGTTTCTTCTTAGTCTTCTAATATGAAGTAACTTGTTCTTGATAATCATTCTTTCAATCTTTATCACCAATTGGTGGGCTTGTCCTGTGGCGATAAGCACGCAAATGGTACTGACAACCGTTGCCAAGATGATTGGAATAAATTCTTTTTGGATTAAATCTAAATACAACATGATAGCTACTCCCTGGTGGAACAAAGAAGAAACCAAGGTTAGATATCAAGAACTCTGATAGCTTTTGAACCCACGAAAGTTCTACAATATTGAACTTTAAGAGGGCTGTTAGCGCAAGCATTCCTATGATACTCGAAGGCAGTTTGATGCCCGTTAGCCAAACAATAAACTCGCCTATGGCTAAGCAACCAAAGATAATAAAGAATTGTCGTGCCATAATTATGAAGGTGTTACCCTTTTATTTAATGTTATGTTTTGTGATATTTATTCTTGTTGGATAGGCTTTTAAGCTCTACCAATTGCAAAGTTACAATTTAAAAGTGTGCTATACAACTTATTTACAACGAACTTCTCAAGAATAAGACTAATTCTATTGCTGTGCGTATTTTCATTGTTTTTTTAATCAAGTTAGAGACCTATTGAATGTCGAAAAATAAAGAGTTGGGAAAGATAATGATGTTAGGAAAAATATAAAATGTTATTTAAGTTTTGGTGTTTTTACCTATAATATGTACCTTTGCAATGCGAAAAAAAGAAATCTGTTGAGTAAACAGAAATAAAAACAATTTGATACAACTTATCAAAGGATTGATGCTCGCTTGCTTTTTTTGAAGGAAGAGCAAAAAGAACTGAATAAGAAAAATAAAAATAAGACTAAACAATATAATAATGGATGCTAGTAGTGATAAAAAACAGCACAAACTAACCGAACAAAAGTATCTCATTCCATTCGTAATGATAACTCTTTTGTTCTTTTTATGGGGCTTTGCACGTGCTATATTAGACGTGCTCAACAAACATTTTCAGAACGAATTGGGTATCACTATCACCCAATCGGCATGGATTCAGGTTACAACTTATTTAGGATATTTCCTTATGGCCATACCTTCTGGTATGTTTATCAATAAATTTGGATATCGAAAAGGAGTGGTTTTAGGGCTCATCCTCTTTGCAATAGGCTCGTTTAGCTTTATTCCTGGAGTGTATATAGGTGGCTTTAACATCTTTCTCTTGGCTCTTTTCGTTATCGGTTGTGGCTTAACCTTCCTCGAAACGGCTGCCAATCCGTATGTAACAGAATTGGGATCTCCTCAAACAGCCACAAGTAGATTGAACCTATCTCAATCGTTTAACGGCTTAGGAAGCTTGTTTGCAACATCGGTAGTGGGTCTTTTCTTCTTCAGAGAAACAGCTACTTCGGACGCAGAATCAACCTCGAGAATAACCGATGTGCTTGTACCTTATGTCATCTTAGGGGTTATTGTGCTCTTTATTGCATTCTTGTTCTCTCGTGTTTCGCTTCCCGAAATACCTCATAACGATAATCTTCATAACGAAAGTTTAGGTAAATCACTTACTCAACTCGTTCAAATCAAGTCACTTTACCTTTGGTTTAACAGCTTTGTTAGCTTACGAAATAGCCGAAATATCAATCAATAGTTATTTCATTAACTTTGTAACAGGAATGAATTGGATGAGTGATAGCACCGCATCATTATTGCTAACGTTGGCTTTGGGCTTCTTTATGGTGGGTAGATTTTTAGGCAGTTACATTATGAAACACATACGCCCACAACTCGTTTTGACTGTTTGTGGGTTGGGAGCAAGCCTTTGTTGTGCTTTGGTGCTAATGAATTTCAAGGTAATATCAATGGTTGGGCTTCTTGGAGTGTATCTTTTTCGAGGCCATAATGTTCCCCACTATCTTCTCTCTTGCATTACAAAAACTTAGGCGGTTTAACCAAAAAGAGCATCGTCGTTGTTGATGATGACACCTATAGGAGGATGCGGATTCTTGCTCATGGGCTATATTGCTGATACCACAAATCACGTTCTACCATTTATCATTCCAGCGGTAGGATTTAATGTTGTCACACTGTATGCAATCTACTTACTAAAGGGTAGAAGGCAAATAAATAAGTAATAGAAAGCACATTTACGATGAAATAAAACGTAAAAGGGCTTCATTAATGGCAAGAAATATATAAAAAACAATGCTATTCTTTGTTAGGAAAGAATTAAAAATGTTAACTTTGCAACACTAAGATAAATATAAACTATTCATTAAAAAAATAATAAGAATATGGTAGATTACAAATCTTTAGGTCTTGTAAACACTCGTGAGATGTTTAAAAGAGCTATCAATGGCGGTTACGCTATTCCTGCTTTCAACTTCAATAACATGGAACAGTTGCAAGCAATTATTAAGGCAACATCTGAATTAAAGTCACCAGTTATCCTTCAAGTATCAAAAGGTGCTCGTGCTTATGCTAACGAAACACTTCTTCGTTACATGGCTCAAGGAGCAGTTGAATATGCAAAAGAACTTGGAAACAAACATCCTGAGATTGCTCTTCACTTAGATCATGGAGATACATTCGAAACATGTAAGAGCTGTATTGATTACGGTTTCTCATCTGTAATGATTGATGGTTCACACTTACCTTACGACGAAAACGTTGCATTAACAAAGAAGGTGGTAGAATATGCACACCAATTTGATGTAACTGTTGAAGGTGAATTAGGCGTTTTAGCTGGTGTTGAGGACGATGTTGTTGCAGCAGAATCACACTATACACACCCTGAAGAAGTAATTGACTTCGTTACTAAGACTGGAGTTGATTCACTTGCGATCTCTATTGGTACATCACATGGTGCTTATAAGTTCACTCCAGAGCAATGTACTCGTGATCCAAAGACAGGTCTTTTGGTTCCACCACCATTGGCATTCGATATCCTTGATGCTATTATGGAGAAACTTCCAGGATTCCCTATCGTACTACATGGTTCTTCATCTGTACCTCAAGAGTATGTAAAAATTATCAATGAGAACGGCGGTAAGTTACCTGATGCAGTTGGTATTCCTGAAGAACAACTTCGTAAAGCAGCTAAGAGTGCAGTATGTAAGATTAACATCGACTCTGACTCTCGTCTTGCTTTCACTGCAGCAGTACGTAAAGTGTTTGCTGAAAACCCAGGAGAATTCGACCCACGTAAGTACTGTGGACCTGCACGTGACTTGATGACAGAGCTTTATGAGCACAAAGTTAAGAACGTTCTTGGTTCTGATTTCAAGCTAGCTCAAATCGACTAATAAGAAAGTTTATTTCGATTTAATATTCAATAGGCGATAACTCATTGCGAGCTATCGCCTATTTTTTATGGCGAAAAGATAGCAACGAGATTGTCAACTCAATGCAAATAGTTGATAAAAGCAATATTATTACCAACCAAAGCCTATATTATTACCCATCAAATTCTATACAATCACCAGCAAAAAGCAATGATATTACTTGTAAAACTCAATGCAGTTGCCAATCAAAACTCAATGCTTTTAGGTGGCAATAACGATGCAATTAGCAAAGAGAATAGAGTAGAAGAATCTAACAAAAAATAATAAATTCAGAGTCAAACCTTTTGAAAATAAAAAAATAAAAGCGTATTTTTGTCGTTCTCAGAAGATATTAGGTAAAAAAAGAAAAAGATAACATAATACTTATGAATAAGAAAAACGATAATAGCAAAAAAATATTTTTGTTGCTTTGTTTGCTGTTGTTGCGCTTGTGGCTTGTGATAAAGAGCCTGTCGACAATGGAAAAAAACAATACCAAAAAGAAGAAAAAAAGAGACCCCAAAAGAAATCAACGACAACACATTATACGAGTTGCCCGTGGTGTTTCATGTGCTTTCGAACAGCACAACAAAGCAAGAATACATTCCAAATGACGCCCATTTGCGCCGTCTTCTTTTCTATGTGAATGAACTTTATGCAGGTGGAATTTATGGACCCAGTGCCAATATTCGTGTAAAATTTGTTGCAGCAACAGAAGATGAGAAGGGCGAAAAAGATGAAAACACAAGGCGTGGTGTATGACCAATGGGACGAGAAATACCCCATTAATTGCGAAAATTTCATGACCAACAACGGCAATAAATACACCAAATACCTTTTGGGATCCTAATAAATACATCAACGTATTCGTGTATCTTTTCGATGAAGATAACGACGAAAGCGAGGTGTTAGGTATTAGTCACATGCCTTATAAGACCAAAGAAAACGCCACATTACAAGGACTTGAGCAGGTTGCCACTGGAAAAAAATGACAAAGAAAAAAACATTTCTTTCCCATTGTCAGTGTCAATCAATGCAAAGTATATCAATACGCTTTCAGCTCGTTACACTTCGGGTTTGAAAGAGAAAAACCTTTAGAGGATATAAGGAAGAAGATGTTGTTGTGACCCTTGCACACGAACTTGGACACTACTTAGGCTTGTTCCATGTGTTTGCAGAAGATAGGAAATAATGGTGTTGTAGATAGTTGTATTGATAGCGATTATTGCCAAGACACCCCTTCATATAATAAAAAGCAATATGAAAAAGATGCGTTAGATTTGGCAAGTCGCTTAACATCAAGCAACGTACATGAGCTCTTCCAACGCAAAGATTGTTCGGGAAAGGTTTATGAAGCCACCAATATAATGGATTATGCTTATTGCTATTCTTATGCATTCACACCCAATCAGCAATATAGAATGCGCCAAGTGCTCTATTATAGTCCACTTATTCCAGGTCCAAAGAAGACGACAACCACTCGTAGTGTCGCACCCGATAAAGTGCTCGACTTGCCTATTCGCATTTCAAAATGCCCTCGTTAAGAAGGTAGACAGATAGTATTCGGCAGACAATTACGATAGCTATAAAAACAAAAGAATGAGTCTTTGAAAACCAAAGGCTCATTCTTTTATTATCTATACCTTATATATAATAAGGTGAAAAATTACATTTCGATTTCTCTTGTGCCGTCTTCTAAAGTGGTGATAGTAACCTTTTTAGCATTAGCAGGCAACAATTCTTCGATCAATTCGGGCCATTCAATAAAGCAAAGCGAATTGCTATAAAAATAATCTTCATAGCCCATGTCATACACTTCCTCTAATTTTTTTATGCGATAGAAATCGAAGTGGTATATTACTTTCGAATCGTTGTCTGCCTGATACTCGTTAACAATAGCGAAAGTGGGCGATGTAATCACGTCGTCTACACCCAAACACTCGCACACAGCCTTAATAAATGTGGTTTTTCCAGCACCCATTGAGCCATAAAAAGCAAAAACAGTACTGCCGTTTATGTTGTTAATAAATTCTTGTGCAGCAGTTTTTAATGTCTGCAATACTATTGATTTTTATTTTCATCTTTATTGTTGTTGTGTAATTGTTATTTATTCTTTGGAGTTAAAGTGATGAGCGGAACCAGCATTTCTTCCATGCTGATGCCACCGTGTTGGAATGTGTTTTTGTAGTAAGACACATAATGATTGAAGTTATTGGGGTAGGCAAAGAAGCTGTCTCCCGTTGCAAATACATATTCAGTGCTGATGTTAGGCGATGGAAGAAGAGCCTTTTGTGGATCTTTTATGCAAAAAAACTTCCTTTTGATTATAGGCAAGTGTGTTGCCAAATTTATATCGTAAGTTGCTATTGATATTCTTTTTACCAATGATTTTTGACAGGCTTTATTGGTGCGAATACTACCATGATCGGTCGTGATAATAATCTTATAGTCTTTTTCAGCCAATTGTTTTAGTAGCTCACTCACCGCTGAATGCTTGAACCAACTTAAGGTTAAGCTTCGATAAGCCTGCTCATCTGATGCCAATTCACGCACCATCTTTCGACTCAGTTCTCGCATGTGAGAGCATGTCGATGAAGTTAATTACCAACACATTGAAATGATTCTTTTTCAAGAGAGCGAATGTTTTCAAGATACTTTTCTAATACCGTTGAGTCGTTAGCTTTAAAGTATGAGAAAGTATCATGCCTTCTATAACGTTCAATTTGCGTTGCAATCAATTCCTCTTCGTGTTGGTTCTTGCCCTCGTCTTCATCTTCTTCTACCCATAAATGAGGGAACATTTTGGCAATGTTCATAGGCATTAAGCCACTGAAAATAGCGTTTCGGGCATATTGAGTGGCTGTGGGTAGAATGCTCATGTAAAGGTCTTCGTCGATATCATATAGCAAAGCGATGTCGTTATAGAGCGCCTTCCACTGGTCGAAGCGCAAGTTATCTAATATAAGTAGGAAGACTTTTTCGCCTTGATCGATAAGAGGAAAGAGCTTAGTTTTGAATATTTCAGGGCTCATCAAAGGCTTGTTAGCGTCTTTTCCGTTCACCCAATCAATATAATTCGATTTTACATACTTAGTGAATCCATTGTTAGCTTCCTCTTTTTGCATGCTTAGCATCTCGCTCATAGCGCTGTTTGTGTTGCTTAAAGTCGAGCTCCCAGCGCACCAAACGCTTGTAAACGTCGATCCAATCGTTGTAGTTTGAACAGTTACTGATTTGAGTTGATATGTCGAGAAAGCTCTGCTGATAATTCATCTGCGTTACTTCCGTCTCAATTTCTTTGCGGTGTATGTTCTTTTTTAACGATAGAATGATTTGGTTTGGATTAACAGGTTTGATGAGATAATCGGCAATTTTAGAGCCAATTGCTTGGTTCATGATATCTTCTTCCTCGCTCTTTGTGAGCATAACAACAGGTGTTGAAGGCGTAATCTCTTTTATTTGCTGAAGCGTTTCCAACCCAGTTATACCAGGCATCATCTCGTCTAACAAGATAAGGTCAAAGGAATGTTGTTTGCATTGCTCAATACCATCGAAGCCATTGCTAACAGTTATCACTTCATATCCTTTTTTTGCTTTAAGAATAAGACATGTGCTTTTAAAAAGCTCAATCTCATCATCAATCCATAAAAGTAGTCCATTATTCATAGCTTAAAAAAACCTTCAAGTTCATAATAATCGTCTTCTAAATCAAAAACGTTTTTGTTTTTCTTTTTCGTCTTTCTTTTGCGTGTCCTTCTTCTCCTGTTTGTTTTGAGTTGGAGTTTTTTTAGAAGCAGGCTCGCCAAAACCATCTCCAAAGTAAATTCCAGTGCGAGTAGTGGTTGTTTCCTCTTTCGCAGGCAACTTTTTAGGTTGCTGTTGTGGTGTCTTTGTGGTTGGTTTAGTTGTGGTTGGCTGCTTAGTGGCAGTCTTTTTGAGGCTGTTTACCCTTTGTTGTTGGGGTAGGAGTAGCCTTTGTTTCCTTCTTAGTGTCATTGTTTGTCGATGCCTTTGGTTGTGGCTTTTCGTCTTCAATAATCACAGTTGTAGAGCCTTGTTGAGTGCCTTGTTGAGGCGTTTGCTCTTTTATTTCTTCTAAAGGAATAATCGTTTCAGCCTTAGGAGCAACCAATTCGGGCTCTAAAGGAATAACCGTTGCACCATTGTCTATGCTTTCTTTGGGCGCTTCTTCAGTCTTATTGTTGTCTAACTCTTTTTGCCGTTGTGATAGAACTTGGCTCGTTGAGTAGCGTAATTGGTGGAAGTTTGGCCGCAGAGAAGTGCTTGTTATAGAACTTTTCGTATGCTTCATAACCCAAACCGCTATGGAGTAGCTCAGCATTTTTATTGCTGATGACATATATGTGCGCCTTACTGAGCAAGCGAATGATATCTCGTTGTTGCCTAATCTTACGAGCATAGAGCAATGCTTCGTCGAAATTATTGAAGCCTCCAATCTGCATTTCCTCGCCATTGGGTGAGCTTTGGGTATCGATGTCGAAACTTCTTACAGGGAAACCCGTGAAGTTGTATTTCGCAATGGCATATAAAAGCTTGTTTTTGTATCGATAGAATCGGGGTTGTAAACCATCAACACCATGAATGGAATGTTGGTGTCGTTGGTAAACGATTTAACAGCGGTTGAGTCGGTGTTGTTCAACACTTCGCTTCTTTGATTCCACATTTTAGACATATCAAACTTACCTCCTTGAAGCTTTCTACCTGCTTTTACGCCATTAATAATATTGCCTGCAAGGTGGTTGAGCTTACTATTTGGGAAGTTGGTAACAATGTTTTCCAAGTCTTCTAAGCACTCTTTAGGATCTCCATTGTTTAACTTTCCGAGCGCACCGATAAACAAAAACTTATCTCTATTGGCGCCTTTGGGGAAGCGTTTGGTTGATATTGCAAGATTGTTTCTAACCTTATAGATATCATTTGCTTTGAAAGCCTCGTATGTTTCGGCATATAATGAGTCTTCAAAGTGCTTTCCATTTTGCGCATCTTGCACGAAATAAGGATCGGTTAAGATGTTTGTTAGCTCATTTTTAGGATACTTATCCTTTAAAAGAGCAAGATAATGATTGGCTTTTGCCGTGTTCTTGTAGCGTGAATACAATAAATATAGATGGTAATAAGCCTCTGCTTCGTGGCTATTTCCAGGGAATTGGGTTTCTAAACGCATAAAGTTGCGCTCGCTTAAACGTAGGTTATCCAATTCATCTTTAAAGATAACAGCCGACTGATACAATGCGTTGCTTAGCTTATCGTTGCTTTCTTTGAGTTGTTCTGGCGTGAAAGGAATTTGCGCAAGATAGTAACTTCGCTTGTGAGGGTCGCTCGAATCGCTCATATTAGGAACCGAATCAGTAGGCGAGTCCATATCAATAACATCCGTAGTGTCGTTGTTTTCTTGGCCAACTGCGTTCTGTTTATTGGTGTTTGTGCCCACAACTGTTTTGTTACTTCGTTGCCAGTTGTCGGTATTCTCACGTCTTCCCCAAAGCTTTTCGAATGCAGCTTTACCCTGATTCACCACTTGTTGGTTGTAGAAATACCATTGTTTAGAGTCATTAGCATTGTTGTTGCTAATGATATCACGTCCATCGTCTACGTCAAAGCCACCATTCTCTCTTTGAATGTTGCGTGCATAGTCTTCTTGTTCCTTGCTTTTTTCTTCCTTTTCCTTCTTCTTTAGAGCCGTAATAACACGGTCTATGGCTGCATTACGGGCACTTTCGGGCATTAAAGCCAATGCTTGTAGCGAGTCTTGAAGGGCTATCTCGTTGGTAAAAGGCACCAACTTATCCAAAATAGTCGATCTTTTCGATAGCTCAGGATAATCTTCTCGCTCCTTATCTATCAAGCCAATAGCCTCTCCATAGCACGACTTTGCCTTGTCGTATTGCTCCTTATTCCAATAGATATCACCGAGTTTAAGTAGCAATACGCCTTTTTCAACGCCATTACGGGTACTCTCTTTTCGTCCTCTTTCATACGAACTGATGGCCTTTAGTGAGTCTTTTTGAAGTAGATAAATATTTCCTAAAGCGTAATAAATGCGGTCTTTATAGTCCTTATTCTTATCAGAAAGAGCCATTCTTCTTAGCTTTCCAGCCATTTTAGCCGATTGTTTGTCTGCCAATACCTCCGTCATTGCGATGCGAGCATTGAACTCTGTCTCATAAGGAGGATTCAAACGCACAACGTGTTGATATGCTTTATAAGCCTCATTGTTATTCCCTAAGAGTTCTTGAAGCTGTCCCATGAGGAACCATTCACGTGCTTTTTTTGCTTCTTTCTCATCTCTTGTTGAATCACTTTGCGAAGATAAACCACCGCCTTTTTGATAGTCTTTTGTGTGGATATAGTAATCTGCTAAAGTGTAGTTCCATTCCTTTTGGGCTCTCCAATGAATGGAGTCACGTTGCATATTGCGAATAACATCTTCTGCATCGTATAGCCATCCTTGTTCAATATAGCACTTAGCGAGCCACGCACGAGCCCTTCCATAGATGGCAGGTTGCGTCTTATAGAGTCTACTCATGTAGGAAAAGGTAGCCGCAGCCTCATCAAATTCACCCTTATGGAATTGAGAACGTCCCATAAGTAGCCATGCTTTCCAAATAAAGGGGTTATATTCTTTGCGACTAAGCCATTCAATATCTTTCTCAGTTTTGCGTCTTTGCTTTGTCCATTCAGGTCTTTTGGTGATGCTATGCAGCTTAATTGCCTTCTTAGACTTCTCTATTGCTCGGTCAAAGCTACCACTTCCGAGATTTTTAGACTGCTTATTGGCTACCGTGTATAATGGAAGTAGCTCAGTGAAGTTATCTTTATTCGACTTTTCTTTCTCCAAAGCACCATCTATATACGCCAATTTTTCCGTTATAATAAACATTATATCGGGTGTTAAAGCCTTGCCACCAGCGGCTACTTGCCGTGTTTTTATGCGACGAGCAGGCTATTGTTGTTAGTAGAACTATCAACATTAGCAATGGAACTGATATGGCTTTTAACTGTTTCACGTCGTTAAGTGCGTTGTTTTATATTAATGAATATGTTGCTGAATGGTTTTAAATGCTTTGCATAAGGCATACATCACAATTCCAATGAAAATGATTGAAGCCCCCGAAGGTACGTTAAACCAATAGCTAATGCTAAGTCCTAAGAGGCAATCTAACCAGCCAAAGGCAATACTTAGGTAAATCATTCGCTTGAAATTATAGGTAAATAAGTTGGCTGTCATTTGTGGAATGGTGAGCAAACTCATAGCCAATACAATTCCAACCATGCGCAATGTAGAGACAATAGCCATGGCAATGAGAATCATAAGCACGTATTCTATTGTTTGAACAGGCAATCGTTGCGACTTAGCAAAGATGGGATCGAAGGCCACACAGATAATTGTTTGATAGAAAAAAACACAAACAAAAGGGTGGTGATGAGGCACAATAGAGCCGAGCAAAAGCAGGTCGGAAACGCCAATCGTGAGGATACTTCCGAACAAGAACGAAGGCAAATCGGGCATAAATCCAGGCGTTAAGAAACTGCAAATAATACCGATACTCATTCCAAGAGTCCAAAACATAGCAATCGCAGAGTCTTCTCTTATGTTCCCTTTAGTCGACAACCACTGCACACCACAAGCGCTCATGATAGAGAACACCATTGCTGATAGAATGGGATTGATGCCCAAGAACACCCCAATACCAATGCCACCGAACGATGCATGCGTAATTCCTCCACTTATAAAAACCAGTCTTCGGGTTACAATATAAGTGCCAATAATTCCGCAAAGGATACTTGCCAGCAAGCTTCCGATGAGTGCATGTTGAAAGAAAGAATAGCTTAAAATATCCATTTAGTTGTTTTCTATCATCATTATTATTTCGTCTTTCAAATCATTAGGAATATTAATGCCTCGTATAGTCAAGCTTCTATTCCAGTCGGCAACCTCCTTTTGATTCATAGTATAAAGTATTTCACGAAACTGTTCAATTTCTTTTTCAGTGTAACTGTCGCTCTCTCTGCCAATAAAAGCATCCAAATTTTCATCGTCAAAGTATTCCACTTCCTTCACAGCAGCTTCCAAAAATGCAGTCGTGAATGCAGTGTTCATCGTCGCCATTGCATGTAGAACACGAGCCAGAACCTTCGAGAATAACATCGTCTTTACCTGTCTTTTTATGCGAGATAAGACCTAGAAGGGCAGCAAAACAGCCCAAGACGACAAGTGATAATATTAATATAAGCATATTATGATTTAACTTTTAGCAGATAACCCAATGACTCTAAAGTCGCTCCAAAAAGTGTGGATAAGACTTCGAAACCACGTTGGCTGCGTTGATAGTGATATTTGGGAAACAGATAAGTCAAAAGCCGAAAAAGGCGAGTGCCATGCGGTGATCTTCAAACGTATTGATATCAGTTGAGGTCACGTCACATCGTTCTCCGTTCCACGAAAGTTCGTCGCTTTTTGTCGTTATTCACTACAAATCCCAGTTTAAGAAGCTCCGATTGAAGTGCCGTTATTCTGTTTGTTTCCTTTATTTTTAATGTTGATAATCCTGTAAAACGAAAGGGAATGCCCATTGCAACGCATGCAACAACCATCGTTTGGGCTAGGTCTGGCGCATTGATAAAAGTCGTAATGCAACATCGAAACCTTCTTCTTGTCTTTCGAAAGCACCACCTTTGCCATATCATTGTCTGCCAATTCCTTTATAAAGGCAGTCTTAATGCCCAGCAAAGAGAAGAGATAACGCACCACAGAGTCGCCTTGTTTCGACGATTCGCTAAGACCTTTCATTGTGATTTGAGCCTCTTGGAAATTAGAAAGGGCAAGATGCAGATACCAATAAGAAGCCGAAGTCCAATCGTTCTCAATCATTCTTTGAGTCGCTTCATATCTCTTTGGTTCCACTTTAATCGTATCTACGTCGGTCCAATGCACCTTTGCGCCACACGAAGTCATGATATCTATTGTTAAATCGATATACGAACGAGAGGCGATAGTGCCCTTTAGCGTTAGCGTTAAGCCCTTTTGTAAAGAGCGGAGCAACCATCAATAGTGCCGAAACATATTGCGAACTCACATCGGCAGGCATAGTAACCGTACCCCCTTCGAGTGTCTTTCCATTTATTTTGAGTGGTGGATAGCCCTCTTTTTCCATATATTCAATGTCGGCACCAAGCGTTCTAAGCGAGTCTACAAGCACCTTAATAGGGCGTTGTTTCATGCGTTCAGTACCCGTTAAGATGTGGGTAGAGTTGGGTTGAATACTCCAATAAGCCGTTAAAAAAAGCGCATTGCTGTGCCCGAAGCCATGATGTCTAACTCGCAAGTTTCCCCTTTTTATTCCATTCAACATCACCGCAACATCGTCGCAATTGACAGCTCCTTGGAAAGTAGAAGTGTTGTTCGAAAGTGCGTCTATCACAATACTTCTGTTGGCAATGCTCTTCGATGTGGGTATTTCTACATTGCCGTTTTAAACTTGTGGGCGGCTGTATTGATATGTTATATGTCGCATCGTGTTGACCGATGTGCTGTTGTATGTTATTCATTCTGGGTATATATCAGTTGCTGTTTGTGAGCCTTTAAAGGCCTTTAGACCTACACAAAGGTACAAATTATACATTAATATAATGCAAGTGCGATGATAAAACTTCATGATTTTACTTTTTTTCTTTAAAAAAACAGAATGATATATTTGCGTGAATAAAAACAAATTGTATACCTTTTGCAAAAACGATTGCTCGGGATTTAGCGCAGTTGGTAGCGCACACGTCTGGGGGGCGCGAGGTCGCTGGTTCGAGTCCAGTAATCCCGACTCAATTTATAACGAAAGGAAAGATGAACTACATCTTTCCTTTTTTTTATTTTCACGAACTTGCATCTCGATAGTTTGTTTGCTGTACTTCAATGTCGATCCTAATTGAAATAAAAGAAATACGAGTTGTTTGTAGGTAGAATATTTGTTAAAGATGAATTAACGATAAATGGAAGATAAAGAGTTGATATAATTTAACTTTATAGCGATAGAAGTAGAATCGTTTTTTTGCGTTGTTGCTCTTTCTTAAATATTCTTCTCCTTGTTTTTAATAGCTATGAGACGTGTAGATGAAAAGATGCTCATTTTGTGGAATTTAGATAGAAAATGGGGCGTAGAATCATTGCTTTTAGATGGAAAAAGCATAGAAAATAGAATGTAAAAGTACTGCTTTTACATCGTGAAAACATAGCATTTATACTGCAATATCACTGATATTTATCTGTTTTGTAAGGTGAAAATATAAAGTGCAATTCTGTTTTAGGAGAATAAAAAGCAATTGATTTGAGGTGAAAGTGGGGTAGAGTTATTTGAAAAAAATAGATTGGAGTTTGTTTCTAAAAAGCGTCTCTTTTGGGAGCGTTTTCTACTTAGAAGAAGAAAAAAATAGAGAGGTGTTTTAATTTTTAAATAAAAGGTTAAAATATTAATCGAAAAAAAGGTGTGGTGTGAGAACGAAAAAAAGACCTTGTTTCACCTCAATAAATAATTAAATATCACCTAAAAAGCACAAAAAAACAGAGATATATCTTTGCTGAATTTAGAATTAAATTGTACCTTTGCAACGCTTTTTCTGTGTAATCGCTGGCGAGAAGAAGTGTTGCTCGTTATGTTACATTGGAACGACAAACAAATTTAATTATCAAATAAACATGGATTTAATTAAAAATTGCTGAAGAAGCATTTGCAAGTGGCATTCAAGCACCAGAGTTTAGAGCAGGTGATACAATTACTGTCGCTTACAAAATCGTCGAAGGTTCAAAAGAACGTATCCAACGTTACCGTGGTGTAGTTATTAAGATCTGCGGACATGGTGACAAAAAACGTTTTACAGTTCGTAAGATGTCTGGAACTATCGGTGTAGAGCGTATCTTCCCATTAGAATCACCAAACATCGAAAGCATCGAGGTGAACAAACGTGGTAAAGTTCGTCGTGCTAAATTGTACTACCTACGTAAACTTACAGGTAAGAAAGCACGTATTAAAGAAAGAAAAACTCCTGTTGGAGAGTAAAATAAAAATGCAGCATTCAGATGAGTGCTGCATTTTTGTTTCCTATAATCTTTGCAGAAAGCCTCTTACATTCACCTATTTATATATAGATAGTATGTGTGAGCAAGGCAATAGCAATTGAGTGGCGGTTGGATAATATTCCTATCAAAAGGCAACAATATCCTTCTTAAAAGATAAAAAGGGCAGTTGCACGGAACGATAGAATTAGTCTTTCGACGGAGGAGTGGGGTGTTCAGTGTGATCTTCGTAGTTAATTTCGGCGTCGCTTTCACCATGTAAGGCCTTTTTGAAAAGTCGCTCCAATTTTGAAAAACCCGCAAGAAGTGCAAGCTTGTTAAGCGTGTCTGTCGACAATTTTTCGGTGCCTTTAATGTGGCTCCACAATTGTTTTAGAATCTTTCCACTAAGTGTTATTTGGTGTTTAGAGAACGAAAGAACAACCTTCTCCATATCTGTTGTGGCAGAAATAGTTTTTCCCAAACTCTTTTCAATCACCTTTCTGAGTGTAGATAAATCATGCTTCATTGTGCTATGTAAATAATATCGATATTAAATGTCTATATTTGTATCGCTCTATTTGATTTTTTTATGTCAGTGTTTATCGCTGAAAAGTCTACATGCAAAGGTATTGAAAAAATACTTAATAGCGCAATATAATGAATACAATTATTTTATTTCAAAAAGCTTCATTTTTGTATGCTTGCAAAAACAAGAGCTGATGAAATAAAAAAATAAAGAGAATATAAAGATATAACTATTCAAAAATAAATGAACAATGAAAGAATTAGCTTTTAAAGTATGGATGTAATCCAAATCAAAAGCCTTCTCGCATTTATATGCAAGAGGGAGAGTTACCTATTACCGTGCTTAATGGACGTCCTGGTTATATAAACCTATTGGATGCATTGAACAGTTGGCAGTTGGTTAAAGAGCTAAAAGAAGCTACTGGTCTGCCTGCAGCAGCCTCTTTTAAACACGTTTCGCCTGCAGGTGCAGCAGTGGGATTGCCTCTTAACGACATACTTAAAAAGGTTTATTTTGTTGATGACTTAAAAGTTGAACTCTCTCCATTGGCTTGTGCCTATGCAAGAGCACGTGGAGCAGACCGCATGAGTTCGTATGGTGATTTCATTGCACTTAGTGATGTGTGCGACGAAGCTACTGCTTTGATTATTAAAAGAGAAGTGAGCGACGGCGTTATTGCGCCTGGATATACTCCTGAAGCTTTGGCTATATTGAAAGAAAAGCGCAAAGGCACTTATAATGTCATTGAAATTGACGAGAACTATAAGCCTGTTGAGCTTGAAACTAAAATGGTGTATGGCGTTACTTTTGAACAAGGTAGAAACGAAATTCAGCTAAATGGAGAAGAGTTGTTCGCTAATATTCCTACAAAGAATAAGAATTTCAGCGAAGAAGCTAAGAGAGACTTTGATGATTGCATTGATTACTTTAAAATATACTCAAAGTAATTCGGTTTGTTATGTAAAGGACGGACAAGCAATTGGTATTGGTGCTGGCCAACAAAGTCGTATCCACTGCACTCGTCTTGCTGGTAGTAAGGCAGATATTTGGTGGTTGCGTCAAAACCCAAAAGTGATGAACTTGCCTTTCAAAGCAGGTATTGGACGTGCCGACAGAGATAATACTATTGATATTTATATCAGTGAAGACTCTGAAGATGTATTGAAAGATGGTGCTTGGCAACAATTCTTTACAGAACAACCTGAGGCTCTTTCTCGTGAAGAGAAAAAGGAATGGATTGCAAAGAATAATAAGGTGGCTTTAGGAAGCGATGCTTTCTTCCCATTTGGAGATAACATCGAACGTGCTCATAAGAGTGGTGTTGAGTTCATTGCACAAGCTGGTGGATCGGTGAGAGACGACAATGTTATTGACACTTGCGACAAATATAATATCGCAATGGCGTTCACTGGCATTCGTTTATTCCATCATTAATAAATAATTTTCGTATCTTTGCAAATGCAATGTCATCTTGCAGAGATATAAAGCATATCATATTTGCAAGAGAAAGGGCATTATACTTGTATTCAACAGGTTGATGTTCTTTCCTTGTTTTAATGGAGTTCGATAAGACGACTTGCGCAATTGTAGTGTAAATAACATAAAACTGAGATTATGGCAGATATCGATGAGATTATATCAGGTGGTGGAATGGTTTTTAAAAAGACATCAGCTGGAGGCGATAAGGATAACGGAAAGGTAAAAAAACTAAAGCGAAGAAAAAACAGTATATCACTGGTGCTCATGGCAGTGGGTCGGCAAAGCAAAAAGCAAAATACCGCCAACAAAGAGCTAATCGCAAGACACAAAAAAAGCGTTGAACAAGGAGTTGTTTCCTTTTCAACGCTTCTTTTATTTTCTTATATCTTGTTCTTTGCTCTCTTATATATAATAAGGTGAGAGCAATAGCTTATCTTTTACAAATGATGAGCATTAATCTAATGGCTCAGTCTTTAAGTGTTCTATAGCCCCATTGATAGGGTTGAGGGTGATGTGGGTTATAAATTTCTTTCCAAAGAGTGTGCTATTGAGCATTTCTACACGTCCAAATTGAGCCGCATAGAATTCGAATGACTGATTTATTGATAGGCTCTCCTTCGAACGAAACCTTAATCTTTCCAGGTTGATTAACGTACAATCCTGTGTCGTCTTTTTGCTTTTTGTCTGCTAATGCGCTGGTTTCAATAGCGGGAATACTATTTAAATCTGTAACAACAGCATAGCAAGGTTCACCACTAAGATCGTCTGCTGCGCATAAACCAAAATGCTTTGAGAATCTAAAGGCAACAGAACGTTGTTGCTCTTTTTCTGGTGTAAAGGTGATAAAGAATTGAGTTGTGTCGCAAACCACTTTGCCTTCGAATAGCTCTCTTAGTCCTTTTTCCTTCAAATTGAGTTGGTTGAGCATCAGTTTTAGTTGCTCTCCGTCCTTCGGCATGTATTCAGCTTCGCCCTTAGAAAGCATGTCTTTACTCTCTCTTACTTCGTAAATGTCTTGCGCAATCAATTCAGCTGTTTTCCATTTGCTGTCCGCATTGAGTGCATCTTGACTGAGGAAGTCTCTTGGGTCGAGGGCTTTTTGGCTTTTAAAGAAGGGGTGAATTGCTTGAAAGGAGCAATGCTTTGAGCTTGTCCGTTGATAGCAGTTATCACGCCATTTTGTTCTAATTTCAAGTCAACAATACTGTGCTTTCTGTCGATTGCAAGCGTATAACGCTTTGAAGAGTCAGGTATTGCGGTGAGATACATATCCAATCCCACTATTTTATACGAGGTTTTGGGTTCTAAGTCCGCCTTTTTCTTCAAATAAATCTCTGCATATTGAGCGTATTCTCCAGGAGTATAGGTGGTCTTTTCAACTAAAATCGCCAACTTCATCTGCGTTTTGGGTAAGAAATAAGATATTCCATTGTTTGCAGTTGTTTGCGAATTAGCGCAAAGAGCCATTATAGAAAGGAAGAGAATAAAGAGTCCTTTTTTCATGAGAATTAGTCGTTTAATCGTTTAAATGCCTTTGGAAGGAAGTTAATAATATCACTTGCGATAAGCGATTCTTCGCCTATTTCCTTAACAGCAAGGTCTCCCGACAAGCCATGAAGATACATTCCGAGTAGCGAAGCCTCACGTTGTGAGTAGCCACGAGCAAGCAATGCGGTGATGATTCCAGTTAAAACGTCTCCACTTCCTGCTGTTGCCATACCCGGATTGCCTGTTGTATTGAAGTAGATATTGCCATCTGGGAGGCATAATGCGCTGTAATGTCCCTTTCAATATGATGTAACATTCAAAGTGTTGAGCAAACTCTGAGGCCTTCATTAGCTGTTCGTAGCTACTTGTTGAGGTTGCTCCTGTGAGTTGTTCTAATTCCTTTTGATGTGGAGTCATAATGATATCTTTGGGCAATTGTTGTAGCCATGCACGGTGATTGCCAAAGATGTTGATGGCATCTGCATCGATAACGAGAGGGCATTGCGCACGTCTTATCTGTGCAATGAGTGCTATTGCGGTGGTTTCATTTAAGCCTAAGCCTGGTCCAAGGCCCACTGCATGATAGCTATCGCAATCTATTGCTTCTGAAAAGAATTGTTCGTTGGTATCTAAATGCACCATTGCTTCAGGCACAGCGGTTTGCAAATATGGGGTAAAGAGCTTGTGGAACGTGAGCCGTTAGCTTACCAACTCCACTGCGAAGGCATGCTCTTGCAGATAAAACTGCAGCTCCTGCCATTCCCAAAGAGCCAGCAATGAGTAGCGCATGACCCATTAATCCCTTGTGAGAGAATAGCTCTCGCTTCTTAAGTAATGGTACGATGTCACCTTCTTCGATAACATTAAAAGTCGAAGAAGTATTCTTTATAAATTCACTTGATAATCTAATGTCAAGAACTTTCAATTCTCCTATGTGCTTTTGGCAGTCTGCTAAGAGCATTGCAAGCTTCTTTTGTTGTAGAGTTAGGGTCAAAGTCAGCATTGATAACATTTACTCTTACATTGTAAGTGTTGTCCTCTGGCATTAAACCTGAAGGTATATCGATGCTCACAACCTTTGCAGGTGATTGGTTGATGTATTTCACTAGCGATGCAAAACCACCCGACAAAGGTTTGTTTATGCCACAACCAAAGAGACCCATCTATCACTACTTCCTTTTCAGTTAGCTTGGGTGGGATCGAAGTTTGTGATAACTTCTGTGAAGTCTTTAGCACGCTTATGCTCTAATAAACGTTGCTTATTTTGTTCACAATCGGGCGAAAGACTATTGTGGATATTAAATAAATACACCTTAACGCTGTATCCCTTCACCAAGTAAAAGACGTGCAACTGCAAGTGCATCTCCGCCATTATTGCCCGGACCTGCAAATACAACAAAGGGTGTTTGTGTGTTCCAACGCTCGCAAATCACCTCTTTTATGGCTTTAGCTGCACGCTCCATTAGGTCTAAAGAACTAATGGGTTCATGCTCGATTGTATATTTGTCGAGCTCTTTTATTTGATTACTTGTGAATATCTTCATAGATGCAAAAATACAAAATTTAATGCTAATGTGCTCAAAGTATGGTATATTTTTAGTAATTTTGCAACAAAATATAGTGTATCTAGAGATGGCTCAAATAACAATTAAGGATAAAACCTTTAAGACTTCTATACCGGAAGCAGAGATATTGAAGAGAATTCAAGTAGTAGCAGATCGTATAAACCACGATATGAAGGATAAAAATCCACTACTATTAGCGGTGTTAAATGGTTCATTTATATTCGCTGCGGATCTTATGAGAATGTTAACTATCCCTTGTGAGATATCGTTTGTGAAGCTAGCTTCATATCAAGGAACAACCTCTACAGGAACAATTAAAGAGGTGTTAGGTATCAATGAGGATTTAACTAACAGAACAGTTATTATTGTTGAGGACATAGTTGAAACAGGATTAACAATGAAACGAATGATAGAAACACTCGGAACACGCAATCCCAGAGTCTATTCATATCTGCTCATTGCTAGTTAAACCCGAGAGACTTCAAGTGCCTTTGGAGATAGACTATGCTGTAATGGAAATCCCAAATGACTTTATTCTTGGTTATGGACTTGACTATGATCATCAAGGACGCAACCTAAGAGACATCTACACAATCGTAGAATAAACCCTAAGTTGTTCACAATCAATTATTAATACTACGCTCTTTGAACGTGGAATTAAAAGCGTGTGCATTGTGAAGACAGGTAAAACGAGAGATGAAAGCACCCTAATAAAGCTTTTGTCCTCATCTTTTTAGAATACAAACAATATTAATATATCATCCTATAAAATGAACAATATCGTTATTTTTGGTGCTCCTGGTTCAGGAAAAGGCACTCAAAGCGACAAGCTTATTGCTAAATATGGTTTCGAACACATCTCTACTGGCGATGTACTTCGTAGTGAAATTAAGAACGGAACCGAGTTAGGTAAGACCGCAAAAGAATACATTGACAAGGGACAACTTATCCCAGACGAGTTGATGGTGGATATTCTTGCAAGCGTATACGATAGCTTTGGCAAAGAACATAAAGGTGTAATCTTCGACGGATTCCCACGAACAATACCACAAGCAGAGGCTTTAAAGGCTATGTTAGCAGAGCGTGGACATCGCATTGCTGCAATGATCGAGCTTGATGTGCCTGAAGAAGAGTTGATGAAACGATTGATTCTTCGTGGAAAAGAGAGCGGAAGAAGCGATGATAACGAAGAAACAATCAAGAAACGTCTTGGTGTTTATCACAATCAAACAGCACCATTGATCGATTGGTACAAGAAAGAAGGAGTTCACAACCACATCAATGGCTTAGGAGAACTTGACACAATATTTGGAGATATCACTACTGTAATCGATCAGTTGTAATATTTTCTCACTATATCTAATAGGGAGTTATGGAGTTATAACATCAACTTCATAATTCCTTATTTTGTTTTTTTAAAGGCTACAACATAGGCATTCAGGCCTTATAAACAGCCCATTTGTTTGTATAAAGATATTGCAACGCATATAGGATAGCACTAAAACGAGAAAGGAAGTAAAGTTATGGCAGATTCAAATTTTGTTGATTATGTAAAGATATATTGTCGAAGTGGAAAAGGAGGACGTGGTTCTATGCACTTACGACACGTTAAGTATAATCCAAATGGCGGTCCCGACGGAGGCGACGGAGGTGATGGAGGAAGCGTTTATTTGCGTGGAAACCATAACTATTGGACCCTTTTGCACCTTAAATTCCAACGACATGTCTACGCAGAGCATGGCGGAAACGGCGGAAGAGATAAGTGTCACGGAACCAATGGCAAGCATCAATATATCGATGTGCCATGCGGAACCGTTGTATATGATGCCGAAACAGGTAAGTATGTGTGTGATGTTAAATACGATGGACAAGAAGTTCTACTCCTAAAAGGTGGTAGAGGCGGTTTAGGTAACTTCCAATTCAGAACCGCAACCAATCAAGCTCCACGCTATGCACAGCCTGGTGAGCCCATGCAAGAGCAGACAATCATTCTCGAACTCAAGCTACTTGCCGACGTAGGTCTTGTTGGTTTCCCCAATGCAGGTAAGTCAACACTTCTTTCTTCGTTGTCAAGTGCACGTCCAAAGATAGCCAACTATCCTTTCACCACATTAGAACCCTCTCTTGGTATTGTTGGATATCACGACAATAAGTCGTTCGTTATGGCAGATATTCCAGGTATTATCGAAGGCGCAAGCGAAGGAAAAGGACTCGGTTTGCGTTTCTTACGCCACATAGAACGCAACTCATTACTTCTTTTTATGGTGCCAGGTGACACCGATGATATCAAGAAAGAATACGAAGTATTATTGAACGAGCTTCGCAATTTCAATCCCGATATGCTCGACAAGCATAGAGTTCTTGCCGTAACAAAAAGCGATTTGCTCGACGAAGAGCTTATTTCAATGCTTAAAGAGACTCTTCCCGACGACCTTCCATGCGTGTTTATCTCAGCAGTTACAGGTCAAGGACTTAACGAGTTGAAAGATATTCTATGGAAAGAGCTCAACAGCGAGAGCAATAAGATTAAGGGAGTTATTGCCGAAGATACTCTTGTTCATCGTGATAAAGACATTCAACGCATTACAGAAGAGTTGGAAGCAGAAGGCGAAGGCGAGGTTATTTTCGTAGAAGACGAAGATATTGACGATTTAGAAGACTTTGAATATGTAGATTTGGAGGATGAAGAATGATTCCAAAGCTGCATCAATACCAACTCGATAACAACGTAACAGCCTTTTCAACCATGCGCTCTTGCGATGAAAACTCATTGCAAGCAGAGGGCAAAGTAAGTGATGCTTATGCCTCATTCAATATCAATCCTTGGGTAGGAGATAACGAAGAGCAGGTAAGTAGCAATCGTTTAGAATTGGCAAAAGCATTAGAGATCGACGAAAAAAACATCGTTTTACCTCACCAAACACATCAAACCGAGGTCAGACAAATTGCTTTCTGAATTTCCTTTTCATTGCCCTCTTCGGTTCAAAAGCATGCTGTTAGAGGGAGTCGATGCACTCATAACTAACGAGCCAAATGTGTGCATTGGCGTTTCAACAGCCGACTGTGTGCCCGTTATTATGTATGATGCCGAGCACAAAGCCATAGCAGTTGCGCATGCAGGTTGGCGTGGAACGGTAGAGAATATAATGCGAAAGACCGTCGAAAAGATGTATCGTTCGTTCAATACCGACCCAAAAACATTGAAAGTAGTCATAGGTCCTTCTATCTCATTCGAATCGTTTGAGGTAGGAAGTGATGTGTTCAACGCTTTTAATGAGAAAAGGACTTGCCACCGATAAGCAATGTGTTTGTTCGTCGGCTCAATTGCCTTCTACCAACAATAACAATGTGTTGGTAGACAATAGCGCAAAAGATAATGAACCAAAGTGGCACATCGACTTGGCTCAATGCAATAAAAAACAGCTCGAAAGCTTAGGTGTTCCCGCTCAAAATATTACCTTATCGGGCATTTGCACCTATTCAAATCATCACAAATACTTCTCTGCTCGTCGTTTAGGAACGGCTTCTGGCAGAATATATACAGGCATTCTCCTTCGTGGGTAGACTGCCTTGAAAACACACATTACACCTTTGTTCAACCTAAAAGATTTTAAATGAAGAAACTAATTACACTCTGTTATGTAGCTCTTTTAGGCTTGTTGGTGGCTTTTATGCCTGCTAACGACACCTTTACAGCTGCCGAACAGCAACAAATAAGTATCGAAACTCCCCATTTGTTCGATGCTTCAAACACGTTTAATATAGATTTTGGGGCTTTATCCTCAAACGAATATTCTTTCCCTTTGCCCGTAGGTCAGGCGTCATTGTTAAACAATAAAAACATAGAAATAACCACTTCTGAAGGCGATGCGGTGAAATCCATGTTTCAATGGCACTGTGCGTTTGGCTCGAAAGATGGGCAATAGAGGCAATGTTGTGGTGATTCGCCACGACAATGGTTTAGAAACTGTGTATGAAAAACAATGCTCAAAAACCTGGTAAAGGTGGGGTCAAAAGGTCAAAAAGCAGGACAAACTATTGCCATCGTTGGAACAAAGAATAAGAAAGCAACTTGTTTGTTCTATATTATGGTGAATGGTGGAAAAGTGAATCCAGAGCTTGTTCTTGATGTTAAAAAGAAGACGCTTAAGCCAACCATTTTGCAGTTAAAAAAGAAAGGAAAGCATGTTAGCGTTAGCATCGTAGAGAAGAAAGACGAGAAAAATACAAAGAAAGAAGACAAGGAAAAGAAAAAAGAAGAGAAGGAAGAGACAACGAAAAAGCGGTTCATATAACAAGAATGACGACTATGTTCTCAACCTTTCTACTCTTAAAAAAGGTGAGTGGGCATTCCCATTGCCTGGTTGTCACATCATAAGTCCATACGGAGGGCGACGTGGACATTCAGGAGTTGACATTAAAACAAAGGCCAACGACAATATATATGCAGCCTTCGACGGAGTGGTTACCATGTCGGCTCCACACTATGGATATGGAAATTGCATTGTAATTAAGCATGCCGAAGGACTCGAAACATTGTATAGTCACCAATCAAAGAACCTCGTTAAGGTGGGACAAAAAGGTGAAAGCGGGCGATCTTATAGGCTTAACAGGTCGCACAGGTCGTGCAACAACACCGCATCTTCATTTCGAAGTAAAGTGGAAAGGCCATCGTTTTAATCCTGTTATCATGTTTAACTGCACCAATCACTCATTGCACAACGTAACAATGACCTTCTCAAAGTCAGGGTAAAAGGTCACCGCAACAACGAACAAATAAGCAACATATCAACCAACATATAATATGAGCGTACAGACGAAAAGTCTGTGCGCTTTATTTTCTATGCACTTTTTCTCTTATCTTCCCAAAGCAGTGCTTTTAGGGGCGTAAACTCATTGCTTTTTGGAGTGTAAAAACAATGCTTTTTAATAAGTAAAAAGTACTGTATTTAAATATCTTGTTTTATTCTCTATTCAATTTTTACAAAAATAACAGGAAAAAAATTTGTATATAATTTACTATTTATATATATTTTGCAATATATCAATTTTTATAACTTTATTATTAACCAAAATGACTTTCTTATGAAGATAAAAAGAATTTATTTTCTATTGACCATTTCTTTCTTTTGTTTCCTTTCTTGCAATAATAGTGATGATTTGGTTGAAAATGCGCATGATCTCTCTAATCAAAATAGTGGAGTTTCAGAAAAAGAACTAATGAGGGTCGCTACAAAATTTGTAGTAGATGTAAAAAGCAGGTAGTGAACATAATATGAAAACACGTGCTTATTTGCATAATACAATTTATGCAAATAAGATTGATAGTGCTGTGTATTTTTGATTGTGAAGGACCTTCTACAAGAGTTGTAAAGGATAAGCCTTGTAATATTTATGCTGTAGCTATGAATAATAATCTAGGCTCTGTTGTCTTATCAAAAGAAGGGCAGAGAATAATACCTTTAGTTTACTTTGAAGATAATAATATAAATCTGCATAGGTTATTAACAGATTCTATTTCCGAAGATGCTTTTTTTATTACAAAAGCACATTAGAAAAATTATTATGGGAATATAAAAGATCAGACTGATATATATGATAAAAAAATCTAACTCGTAGTCTTGCAACGCAAGATGAGATAATTGAGCGAGTTGAACCTAAATGTAAAGTAGCATGGTCTCAAAGAGCACCTTATAATAAATATGTAAATATAGTAGCATCAAAAAATTCCTTGGAATAAAAAGGGGGATTATCCTGCAGGATGTGTTGCTGTTGCTGGTGCCCAAGCTCTGACTGTATTACGCCCTAGCCTTCCAAATTTCCCGTATTTATGGGATGATATAATAAAAGAAAATCCAACAGAAGAAGTCTTGGATGCTATAAGTCTTCTTATTTGTAGGGTGGGAATTGCAGTAGATATACACTATGACCTTAATGGCTCTTCTGCAAATACAGCAAAAGTTAGTTTCTTATTTTAATAATTTTGGAATAAAAGATTATGACGCTCCTCATTCTATCGATGTGTTGAAGACTCCTCATGGTATAATTGTTGTATCGGGGAAGTCTAAGAAGAAAAAAAGATACTTTTTATTTAATACATATACTGGTGGGCATGCGTTTATTGCAGATGGATATATAAAATATAATAGAAAATCTCAACCTTATTATCTACATCTCAATTATGGTTGGGGGCCAGATGCTTTTAAAATCGAAATGCATACGTGTTGAATGATAATAAATGGTATGATGAATCCAAACGTGAACAGGATGCAAGTAATTTGATTTATCGATATAATATAAAGTTTTATTGTTTCACATATGTAAATGATTGGTAAAAATAAAAAGATTATGTTTTAAATTTAATAACTCTTTAAGAGCTTTTGTTGGTTTATTGGCCAGTTTATTTGTGCTTGTTTTTATGCGTTTCATGCTCTGATATTGTAGGAGATACCAAGATGCAGTTTAATAAAAACAGATTTTACTTTTGGCACACAAGGAGGTAAAGACGTTTTATTTGATAAAGAAAAAAAGGTTCGCTAGGAATATACCATTTACAGCTTATAGAACGCAATTCCAACAAAAACTGTGCTCGATTCAGTATTAAGAAGTCGTCCAACCGAAATTGTTTTGAATGGAAAAAGATATTGCAAAATTGCCTATAGCAATGGTGCAGTGGTGAAAAGTAGACTTTGATTGGTGTGAGATAGAGGCGAAAAAGATTTACAAAAAAACAATAAACCGCTTCTTTATGAAATTGAGGTTGAGGGCCCCACATATACAACAATACATTCTTAAAAGCAGATGTAATGGGTGAGGCAGGACCAGTAACCATTACCATTCAATAACGAAATTATCAGCTAAAAAGATAGGCGAAACATCTCCATAAAAGGTGTTTCGCTTTTTTTATATTCCTTTTTCTTGCATTCCCAAAGCAGTGCTTTTCAGAGCGTGAAACTCATTGCTTTTTGGAGTGTAAAAAAACAATGCTTTTAAATGCCAATATCAATGCAATTGCAGGGCAAGCAAAAAAACTACTTGTTTTTTTCAAGGAGATAGCAACTTGAAAGAATACTTTATTCTAATGAATAAACAAAAAAAGGTGTATAAAAAAAGCAATAGAGTGCAGAATAACGTCTATTTTTTAGTAACTTTGCAGATAAAGAAATAAGGAACAAAACACAACTCTTTGTTGCAACACACATAATTATTGAATGAATTTCAGTGAAGTAATAGGACAAGACGACGTAAAAAATCGTTTGTTAACGCTTATAGAATCGGGAAAAATGCCTCATTCTCTGCTTCTTTATGGAGCACCAGGATGCGGAAAAATGGCGTTGGCCTTGGCTCTTGCATCGCATTTGTTAGGCGAGAACGATGCCAATAATCCCAAAGCAGCGAGCGTTAAGGCTATGCTTGATCGCTGGGAACACCCCGATTTGCATTTTAGCTATCCTGTTATTCGTCCTACTGGCACCACTGCCGACCATAAAATGATTAGTGACGACTTTGCAAAAGAGTGGCACGTGTTGCTCAAAAAAGGTCCATATTTTGATATGGACGCATGGCTTGAGCAAATGAACGCAGCCAATCAACAAGCCATTATCTTTGCTTCTGAGAGCGACAATCTAACAAGAAAGCTCAATTTAAAGTCGAGTTTGGGTGGCTATAAAGTGTCTATCATCTGGTTGCCCGAGCGCATGAATGTTGAATGTGCTAACAAACTACTTAAATTATTAGAAGAACCTCCACATCAAACCATATTTATTATGGTGAGCGAAGCACCCGAACGTCTTTTAGAAACCGTTCGAAGTAGAACGCAAATGATTCAGGTGAAGCGCATAGATACAGCCGTTTTAGAACGTGCTTTGGTGGAGAAAAAGGGGCTTAGATGGCGACACCGCACGTCGTGTTGCACAGATTGCCAATGGCAGTTGGTTAGATGCTATCAGAATGTTGAACGCAGATAGCGAGGCAAAACAATTCTTTAACGACTTCGTGGGCGTTATGCGTGCTTCGTATCGACGTGACATTCGTGAGATGAAAGCATGGAGCGAACGTGTTGCTACCTATGGAAGAGAAAAGCAAAAACGTATGCTTTTGTATTTTCATAGAATGTTCCGAGAGAATTTTATGTATAACTTTAAACAAGATTCATTGATTCATTTCACTCAAGATGAAGAGCAATTTGCACAAAAATTTGCCCCCTTCATCAACGAAAGAAACATTGTTGAACTCTATGAACTTGTTGAACTAAATATAAGAGACCTTTCACAGAATGCCAATCCTAAGATTGTTTTCTTCGATTTTACACTCCGTGTAACGATGCTTCTGGTGAGAAAGTGATCAAACTAAAAATAAAGCGACAAGAAAGAATGAATTATAAAGATATGAAGTTTCATATGTTAGATGGAGGTAACCGTGGCATTTGTGGCAAAGGTTGTGGCAGACAAAACAAACAACTCAATGCTTACGACTGGCTTGCAGGCACTCCTGGTAACATAGAAAGTACTGATTTAGTTGAAGTTCAATTTAAAAATACACGAAAAGGTTATTATCATAACGTTAATAATCTCGACCTAAAAAAAGGTGATGTCGTTGCTGTTGAATCGAATCCAGGTCACGATATAGGCGTAGTTTCATTGACAGGACGCCTTGTTGAGTGGCAAATGAAACGTGCAAACCTCAAACCTAACGAAGAAATTCGCCGTGTTTATCGTCTTGCTAAACAAGTGGATATCGAGAAATATGAGGAGGCAAAGAGCCGAGAACAGCAGACAATGATTAAGAGTAGACAAATAGCTAAAGACTTAGGGCTTAGCATGAAGATTGGAGACGTTGAGTATCAAGGCGACGGAAACAAGGCTATTTTCTACTATATTGCCGACGAACGTGTGGATTTCCGCCAACTGATTAAGGTGCTTGCCGATGCTTTTCATGTGAGAATAGAGATGAAGCAGATTGGAGCAAGACAAGAAGCTGGACGCATTGGCGGTACAGGTCCTTGCGGAAGAGAATTGTGTTGCGCTTCGTGGATGAAGAACTTTGTTTCTGTAAGCACCAATGCTGCACGCTATCAAGATATTTCTCCGAACCCACAAAAGCTAGCTGGAATGTGCGGAAAGCTTAAATGTTGCTTGAACTATGAGGTAGATAACTACATAGAGTCGGGCAAACGACTTCCAAGTAGAGAGGTTTCTCTGCACACATTAGAGGCAGAATACTTCTTCTTTAAAATGGATATTTTAGCAGGTTTGGTTACTTATTCTACCGATAAGAATATGGCTGCCAACCTTGAAACAATAACAGCTGAGCGTGCACGACGTATTATTGAAATGAATAAACGTGGTGAAAAGCCTGAAACTTTAACGGGAACGAAGGAAAGAAAGCAACCCGAACGTCCTAAAGACTTATTGGCTGACGCTGATATCAGTAGATTTGATAAGTCGAAAGGTCGTGGAAATAAGGGTAATAACAACGGAAAAGCCACGCAACAACCAACGTAACGGCCAAGGAAACGAAGGTCGTAGACAAGGTAACAGAAATGGCGGCAGAGGACAAAAATCGCCGAAAATGGTGCGCCACAACATTCTAATGAGAATGTAAAAAAACAATACTCCACGCAGTGAACAACCAACAAAAACAACAATAAATTGAGGCACTTTGCCTATTTATGCTTTTTCTTTTGCACGATATTGACATTCTGCATGTCGTGCAAAAGAAATGTTGTTTATCATCATTATCAACATACTTCAATTGCAGGGTGGGAGCGAAACGACACTATTTCGTATGCCATTCCTCGCATAAAAACAAGCGGACTCTATTCTATTGGAGTGGGGTTGCGCATCACAAGCGATTATCCTTTCACGGGATTGAGCTTAGTTGTTGAACGAAAAATATATCCTTCGAAAGACATTAGAGTAGACACTTTGAATTGTGCGATAATGGATTCGAGAGGAAATGCTGAGGGTAAAGGGGTGAGCTACTATCAATACGACTTCCCTTTGTCTACTCTTCGCCTAAAAGAGGGCGATTCTTTGGCGCTTGTTGTGCGTCATGCCATGAAGAGAGAGATTCTTCCTGGAATCTCAGATGTAGGTATTATGCTAAGAACGAACTAAGTTTCGAGAAGCATCTATTCGCAAGAAGATGAATAGAAGCAAGGTGAATCCCCACAAAGAAGAACCTCCATAGCTGAAGAAAGGCAACGGAATACCAATAACTGGCAACAAACCTAATACCATTCCCACATTAATGAAGACGTGAAAGAGGAAGATGCTAAGAATGCTATAGCCGTATATTCGTCCAAATTTAAAGGTCTGTCGTTCTGCAAGATGAATGAGACGAAGGATCAATGCCAAGAATAATAAGAGCACACCTGCCGACCCTACGAAGCCTTCTTCTTCGCCTACGGTACAGAAAATGAAGTCGGTATCTTGCTCAGGAACGAACTTTAGCTTTGTTTGTGTACCGTTTAAGAATCCTTTTCCCTTTAAACCTCCACTGCCAATAGCTATCTCACTTTGGTGAACATTATAGCCTGCGCCCGACAAGTCTTCATCTAATCCAAGCAAAACGTTGATTCGAACTCTTTGATGAGGCTCCATTACGTTATTCAAAACATAGTCTGCTGAATAGAAAAAAGCAATAGAGCCGATAGAGAATAGCGCAATATAAAGATAATTATGTATGCGAGTGTGTAGCCAATTATAAATGAAATAAAGAATGAGCAACACACTTAAAATAATCTGTGCGATAACAATATTAAATGGAATAACGAACTTTGCAAAGAGAAAAGCAAGGCCTGTTGTTCCTATGGTTAATGCAAGAAGTTGGCGAACCATTTGTTTCTCTTTGCAATATGCATGAATCATGCCTATTGAAGAGAGTTGAACAAGAAGTAATACGATGAATTTTCCAACCGAAGTAGGGGTCTCACTCAGCATAACTGCTTCGTATTTAATACCCACAACGAAGTAAACCACCATAGCAACTCCTGTGAACAGCACGCTACCTGGCATTCCTTCACGATAGAACATCAAAAAGAATGAGAAATAAACCAGTGCAGAACCTGTTTCTTTTTGCCCAATAATAAAGATCATAGGCAACACAACGATAGCAATAGCAATGGCAAAATCCTTCCATTTGTGCATGTTAAAGGTATATCTTCCCATAAACTTTGCAACCGCTAATGCCGTGGCAAACTTCGCAAACTCAGCGGGTTGCAGTCGCAATGGTCCCATAACAATCCACGAACGGGAGCCTTTAATCTCGTGAGGATTAAAGATAGTGGCAAAGAGAAGCAATAAGAGTAGGCCGTAAATAACGTATGCAAAGGTGTCATAAAAGCGGTCGTCCATCATAAGAAGAACGAAACCAAGGCATATTGACGTTCCAATCCAAACAATTTGCATGCCTGAACGAGAGCTTAAACTGAGTATTTCGGTAGAGCCATAGGTATAACTTGCACCGCACACGCTTAGCCATCCGAAAGCAAGTAATGCGATATATATAGCTATTGTCCACCAGTCTAAGGAGCTAAGAATGCTCGTTGACTTCTCTTTTTTTCTACCTGTCACCTGAACCATATGCTATTCTGCGTCGTTGGAAGTCTGCTGCCATTCTCTCAGAGTTGGCAGATAAGCCTCCTTTAATATATTGTTCCATCATTAAAGAGCCAATAGGTACACCATAATCGGCTCCAAATCCACCGTTTTCTACATACACTGCAATGGCAATCTTGGGGCTATCCATAGGCGCAAAGCCCATAAATACAGAGTGGTCGTGCCCTCTATTCTCTGCAGTACCAGTCTTACCGCACACTGCATAGTCTGCTCTATTGGCAGATCTACATGTTCCTTTGATAACAGAAGAGCGCATACCAGCTACCACCCAGTCGTAAGAACGGCGGTTTGCTTTGGTGTAATGCTTTCTTGTATATAAGGTATCGAGTGGCTCTCCCTTTACTTTCTTCACCACATGAGGTACATAATAATATCCTCTATTAGCGATTGTAGCTCCAAGATTGGCAATTTGTAGGGGCGTAAGATTCACCTCTCCTTGTCCAATAGATATAGAAATAACAGTTAATCCATTCCAAGCGCCTTTGTAAGCCTTGTCATAAAAGGTGGCATTAGGTATCAATCCACGCTTTTCTCCAGGCAAATCGATTCCCAATTTATATCCAAATCCCATACTAACCATATAATCTCGCCATGTATTCATTGCGTTATCGACGTTGCCATACTTGCCTTTATTACCTATCATGTAGTAAAGTCCCCAGCAAAAGTAGGCATTACATGATGTACTTAGGGCTTCGGTTACAGCCAAAGGCGATGAGTGTGCGTGGCAACCAACGTGAAGTCCTTTATAATAAAGCCGTGATGACAGCTTAACATACTTGTTGGTGTGAGGATTCCTTCTGTTAAATAGGTGAGGGCTTGCGATGTTTTGAAGGTTGAACCAGGTGGATATTGACCCATAATGCTTCTGTTTAGAAGCGGGTTTCCACACGTCTCGAGATAAAACAAGGTTGTTCTTACCACGTTGCTTGCCCACCATTAGTCGGGGATCGTATGTTGGTGAAGATACCATACATAGCACTTCGCCTGTTGAAGGCTCAAGAGCTACGATACTTCCAATCTTTCCTTCCATTAGTCTTTCACCCAAAGCTTGTAGCTGAAGGTCTATACTTAGGGTCAAATCTTTACCTGCAACGGGTTTATGATCGAGCTTTCCGTTTTGATAACTACCCTGAATTCGGCCGTGAGCATCACGCAATAGGATTTGAACTCCTTTCTCTCCACGTAGCTGTTTCTCATAAGAACGCTCCACACCGAGCTTTCCTATGTAGTCACCTGGCTGATAATAATCGTCTGATTCGATATCACTTGGAGATGCTTCTGCCACATCTCCCAATACATGAGCTGCGTAAGGATATTGATAAAGGCGTACACTTCGCTTTTGAATGTAGAATCCTGGGAATCTAAACATACGCTCTCTGAATACACTAAACTCTTTATCTGAGATCTGACTCATGAACAATTGTTGTGTAAAACGAGAGTAACCAGGGTTTTTCGAGCGGTCTTTTATGTCCTTCATACGTTTGATGAAGAACTCTTTTGTAATACCAATGGCATTACAAAACTCCGTAGTATCGAGCCTTCCACTTTCTTCATTCATCACAACCATGATGTCGTAGGATGGTTGATTGTAAACAAGAAGCTTTCCAGAGCGGTCGTATATCACGCCACGAGAAGGGAAATCAACTTTCTTTAGGAATGCATTACTATCGGCATTTTTCTTATAATCGTCGCTTAATAACTGCAAAGTGAAGAGCCTTACGATGTAAATTATAAACAATTCCCATCGCAATCCCACCTATAATAAAACGTCTTTTTTCGAGATTATAATCAACCATTGTTCTTTCTTATGTTTTCAATTGCAAGAATAAGTATCAATGTTAACAATGTACTTCCACCGATACACTCGAGCCATCGTATCCAATTAAAGAAGTTAAAGGTCTCTAATGTGAAGAAGAGTAGACAGAAAATGAGTATTAATGGTAATGCAAAATAGATGAAACGGGCAAATCCTAAGGTTCTAAGAGTAGGCTTTTAAATCCTCGGGACTCTCACGATTCATAAACAATAAAAAGCAGATATGGCTGTATAAGAGCAATGAAAGTCATTGATGCAGCCGCCACTCCTGGAGTGTTTGCAAATATGTCTACGATTAAACCTGTTATGAAAGCAGCAGTTAAAGAAAGCCATTTTGGAATATTACGACGTATTCCAATCACTATATATATATATAATAAAGGTGTAGCGCATTGAAATAAATGAATATGATTAAGCACTAATACTTGTGCAAGAAGTAATAGTACATACCATAAAATACTTTTAAGTGTTTTCGAAGTCATTATTTCTTTCTTCCTTTATGCTGGTGTTTGCCTGGATATTTCCAATCTAATTAGAAACCAACAAGAAAAAGAATATGTTTCCTTTTTCTTGCTGGTTATAGCCTGAATGCTATCTTTATTTATTTTATTCGTTATCTTGAATGGAGTCTTGAGCAGCCCTCATCAGTTCAATTCGCTCTTGCATTGGGGCATTGTTAATGATGAATACATCACGAAGCGTACTGAAATTGGTTGCTAATTTCACCTTTAAGCGATAGGATAAACCGTCTGCTGAGTTGTAAGCATTGGTTACTTTACCAACAGTTATGCCCTGTGGGAATATTGAAGAATATCCACTTGTAACGATTTCGTCGTTCTTGTTGAGTCGAGCATGACGTGGAATATCATCTAAAAAGGCAAAATCACTTGCTCCTTTGTTCCAATGTAAGTATCCTAAATAGCCTTTATTCTTAATCGTACAGCTAATGTTTGATTTCGAGTTAAGCACCGATAACACGATAGAATAGTGTTCCGAAACCATGTAAACGATGCCCACTACACCCAAACCACTCACTACTCCCATGTTAGGAGTAATGCCATCAGCTCGTCCTTTATCGAGAGTTATAAGGTTATCGCTTTCATTTACCGAGTTGGTAACGACCTTTGCAGGTACGATTTGAAAGCCGTTGAATAACTCTTTGTTATCGACTATGATGTTAGAGCTATCCTTTGTGGTGTTAAGAATGCGTTGGTCGAGCACGTTTATTTGTCGTTCGAGCTCGATATTGCGCAAACTTAGTTGTTGATTCACATCTACAAGCGAAAAATACTTCTCCACTTCTGCGCTCAACTCATACACTCTTCCGGCTACAGAGTTGGCAGATGTGAACCAAACACTACCTTGATAGCTGTTGTATTGAAATAAAAGTGCGATACTAATGATTTCTAAGACAACAAAAACAAACCAATGATTATATTTAGATAGAAACTCTAAAAGGTTTCTCATAGGCTTTGTTCTTAACGCATCAAGAATGAGAAGCGATCAACATTCTTCAATGCAATGCCCGCACCTTTAGCCACACTGTGAAGTGGATCTTCTGCAATATGGAATGGAATGTTAATCTTATCTTGTAAACGTTTGTCTAAACCACGAAGTAAAGCACCACCACCACTTAGGTAGATACCATTCTTTACGATATCAGCATATAGTTCAGGAGGAGTGTTTTCCAATGCACTTAGCACCGCATTCTCAATCTTTGCCACTGTTTTGTCTAAGCAATGTGCAATTTCTTGATAGCAAACGGGAACCTCCATTGGTAGAGCTGTGATACGATTAGGGACCATGTACGATGTAATCTTCAGGTGCTTCGTCACCTAAGTCGGTAAGAGCAGAACCTACATGTATCTTAATTCGCTCTGCCATTCTTTCACTTACACGCACATTGTGTTGTCTACTCATGTATTCTTGAATATCTGCTGTAAGGTCATCTCCTGCAATTCGGATCGAGTTGTTGCTCACAATACCACCTAAAGAGATAACAGCAATCTCAGTACTACCACCACCAATGTCAACAATCATGTTTCCTTCGGGTGCCTCTACGTCGATACCGATACCTATTGCGGCAGCCATTGGTTCGAAGATAAGATAAACATCACGTCCATCTGCATGTTCTGCAGAGTCTCTAACGGCACGAAGTTCCACCTCAGTAGAGCCTGAAGGAACACCAATAACCATTCTTAGAGAAGGAGAGAATAATCTACTTCCACTGTGAACCATTTTAATTAAGCCTCTCATCATTTGCTCGCAAGCAGTGAAGTCGGCAATAACTCCATCACGAAGAGGACGTATTGTGCGGATGTTGTCATGTGTCTTTTCATACATGAGCTTAGCTTTCTCACCCACAGCTATCATCTTGTTGTTTGTTCTGTCAAGTGCAACAACCGAAGGTTCGTCTACAACTATCTTATCATCGCTGATGATAATGGTGTTAGCTGTACCTAAGTCCATTGCAATTTCTTGGATAAATGAAAAAAATCCCATATTCTATTTCTTTTTAACTTGTTGTTTATCGGTTTGTGCTTCATGTGTGATTAAAAGGCAATCAAACCTCAATAACAGTTCTTTGATATTCTATTTTTTTGTGAAGAAAACCAGCCATGTATTGCTGTGTCGTAATGACTACTAACGCCAAAAGCACGTGTTGCAAACATTTGGCGTTGTGCAAGTGTGGTTTGAGCACCATTCTCTTTTAAGATATCGAGTAGTATGCTGTATTCTTCTTTACTTGGAACAATAACCACATCATTAAAGTTTTTAGCTGCAGCACGAATGAGAGAGATACCTCCGATATCAATCTTTCTCGATGATATCTGCTGAAGATGCGCCACTTTCAACAGTCTTTTCAAATGGGTAAAGGTCTACCACTACAAGGTCGATAGCAGGTATTTCGTATTCGATCACTTCTTTTTTGTCGCCCTCATGTTCACGACGTGACAATATTCCGCCGAATATTTTTAGGGTGAAGAGTTTTAACACGACCTCCTAATATTGAAGGATATGAGGTTACACTTTCTACCTTTTGGCATTCGTAGCCTAATGATTCGATAAATTGTTGAGTACCTCCTGTAGATAAAAACTTAACTCCTTGAGCGTGCAATGTAGCAAGCAACTCGTCTAAACCATCTTTGTGAAAAACCGATATCAATGCGGTTTTAATTTTTTTTGTTTCGGGCATTGTTATTATTAATTATGTGATTAATGCTGCAAAGGTATAAAAAAATAAGCAGAAATGCCCCTCCTTTTTTTCGTGTTTTTTTATATTTTATGCCTTAAAATGATACTTTTTCAATTCATTAAAGGTGAAATTTTCAATTTTAAACTCTCTTTTTCTTTCGTAATTGTTGCCCTTTTTAATGTCTGTTTGTTTGATCGTGGGATAATGTGTGCAATTTTATTGTTTTTTTAGGGGCTGTTTTACATTGCTTTTTATCTCAAAAAAATTCAATTATTTTTTTATTACCTTTGCAGCGCTTCTTTAAATCTGAAAAAAAGTATTGACTGTCAAGATGGAGTAGTGCAGAAAGAGCTTAAAGAAGGATCGTATATAAAAACAGATTATTTAAAGAAGTTAGGTATGAAGAAAATTTTTGGATAACAATGATAGTAGGGCTTATTATGGCGTCATGTGGCGGTAGTTCGTCTGGAAATGACCCTATTCCTACACCCCCAAACTCCTACCAATGAAGATATAAAAGTGACAGATAACGACCTTGTTAGTTATTTTCAATCTCGATAAAAACAAAGTATGTTTATCAGGCAATAGAGTCGCTAACAGCGCAAACAAGTGAAAAGACTGTTAATGCAAAGATTATAGAAGTGCTTTCAACCTCTATTCAAGAGCGCAACGATAGCGAAGGAACGTTTAAAGTTTTAGTATCGGGAAAGATTCAAAACAAACCATTTTCGCACACCATCACTTATGCAGGTTTCGCAAAGAAACCATCAGATTATGATATGTCGCACCGCCTTTCTGTTAAGTGGAAAAATGGGGTTGACTATCAAACACAATTCGATTTCGATACACTTTATCGTTTAAAGAAAAACGAAAAGTACACAGCTGAATATCTTTCACAATTTATTGATATTGAAGTTTTAGAGCAAAACTCACAAAATGTTTATAAGTATACCGCAGACGATTTTGCTAAATTGCAGATAAGTAATTTTGAGTTTAAGAGCGGTAGAAGTACTGGTACACTTACATTCGTGGTTACTTATAATGGCAATAAAGGCTACGTAGGTTCTGGAACCTATGCTCAGCCCACTTTATCTTTCGATAAAAAAACGCTTATTATGCATCGAAAACTACAATTGAAAAAAAGAAGTAGCTGCAGAGTATTATATGCGTGGCGTGTACGAAAAATGCAGCTGTGTTCTATGCTGGTTTCTTTTGATTATGATACCAATATGTTTATGCTCCAATCCTTAAATCAGTAAACAAAAGCGATTCTCAAAACACACTTTCTGTAACCATCGAACTACAAGATAAAAATGGTAATGAGAATGTTTTAGCAGAGTTTACTAAAGAAATTGAAGGCTTTAAACCATTGAGTACGCTTGCAACAGATTTGGGATTATCTACAACAGCCGATCTTGGTGCCTACATGGGAAAACGTTTCCGCTCTTCTGCAGATGGTGATTTGCTTGCAAAAGTGAAAGCTCTTCCAATTCAAAACTGGATTAAAAATGTGCATTTTTAGCTTGAAAAAAAGTCTTATGGTTACTTAGACTTAGAAAGAGAAGAAGTGCGTATGAGTAATGGAAATTACCTCGCTCCAGTGTGGAAAGCTACATCTAATAGAGGTTCAGACCTTGATGCTTACTTCTTAAATCCACTATTTGAGGTGGTAGAAGCAAAGAAAGAAGGTATATGGTTGAATCTTAAAGTGAAATTATTACAAGTAAATGAGGTGTCGCTTAGCATGATGTTGTACTGCCATTAAGAATACATCTTATTGAAAATAACTAAATAAAAAAATACTCTCTTTGGTTTTCTGTTTGAACTTTTATTTGTTGCTGTTTTTGAGAAAAAAATAATCAATAAAGAATAATTCAAACAATAGAGAACTAAAAGATTATTTCCTTTCTCTCTTAATCAGAAACAACTGCATCTCTTTTGTATAAAGAAATCGCAGTTGTTTTTTTCTTTTGTAAATAGTTTGATTTATAACTACTTACACATGTCGTTTGCAATAGCATGCATATTGCTTTTTCAAAAAGCATAGCTTTTTAGCGTGCAAAGTCAATGCTTTTTGCGCTCTAAAAAAACATAGCTTTTTGCAGTGCAATTGCGGTGTGCTTAAATACAAGAGGAATGAATAAAAAAAGCAGAAAAAAATAATAAAAAAATATTTGTGAGATTAAAAAAACAATGTATTACCTTTTGCAACGCTTTTAACGGCTAATGGCGGGATAGCTCAGCTGGTTAGAGCGCATGATTCATAATCATGAGGTCACCGGTTCAATCCCGGTTCCCGCTACAACGCAAACAAAACGCTTAAGATTTATTTCTTAGGCGTTTTTCTTTTTATATCCATTTTTAGCATCTTTTACCCCTCGCTTAGATGCTACTTGTCGTTTTTTTATAAGTAGTTTTGTCCCCCAATAATTTTACGTTTTGTTGCCCTTGAAAATAATTCATTCTAATCGGATAACACAATAAAAGCCAAAAAAAGCAGATGTATAACTTGTTGAGAAGTGAACAAGTTGGGTTTGTTTATTGTAGTGTTTGTGTAGTGGAGAATAATTGTAGGTGCAGATTTAACAACTAAAAAAACAAGATGAAACTATGAAAAATTTTAAATTAGTTGCCTTTACTTTAATGGCGTTTGTTGCATGCTTTTTATCTGCATGTGATGCTTTTAGACTTTAAAGAAAAAAACTTTCAGTGAATAAAGATGTGATCGACTTTGGAACCGAAGGTGGAATAGATGCGTTACTTGCACGGAGCAATGAGTTAGACGTTTGTTCACATAAGAGTGATTGAACGTGCAACAAATAAGGCCGTGGTAGATACTGCTTTGGTGAAAGGACAGAAGATTAAAGAGCTTATTGTAGATGGAAAAACATTCTGCAAGCTATCTTATAACAATGTGTATGTTTCGAAAATGGTGTTCGATTGGTGCACTTTCGATGAAAGAATGCCCAATAAGAATGGCTGTCCTATGGGCTTTTCAATTGAAATGGCAAAGCCTAATCCACAGAAATATATCATCGAATTGGGTTTAGCTGATAGAGAAAAGCCTTATTTCGTAAGCATAAAATAAAAGAAGAAGGTTCGCCTTACTTTGATAATACGAATAAAAAAGATTGCTCTTTGATGTGTAGAAATATGCAACAAAGGGCAATTTTCTTGTAGATATCTTGTCTTCTTTCTGCCTGATTAAAATGTTGTTACGATGCACTTCAATATCGAGGAACATAGAAAACTTAAGTGTATGGAAGTGAAAAAAAAGATAAAGCACGACGAATATCGTTTTTTTATACTAAATTTGTAGCCTATTATAGGCTTTGAATAAAGCAATAGTAAGTGTAATGTTTAGAATAAAGAAACTAGATATATTTATTGTCAAGCAATTTGGAATGCTTTTTATTGGTACATTCTTTATTTGTCAGTTTGTACTAATGATGCAATTCCTATGGCGTTATATTGACGATTTGATAGGAAAGGGCCTTACCATGGACGTGCTTGCGCAGTTCTTTTGGTACATGGGATTGATGCTCGTTCCACAAGCGTTGCCCCTTGCCATTTTGTTATCATCGCTTATTGCCTATGGAAACTTAGGTGAAAGCAGTGAGCTAACGGCTATTAAGGCAGCGGGTATATCGCTCATGCAATCGTTTAGAGGTCTTATCGTCATTACAATCATGATTGCTTTTGCCTCATTTTATTTCCAAAACAATATCGGTCCTACTGCCAATTTGAAACTAGCTCAGCTGATATTGTCGATGAGAGATAAGAGTCCTGAAACCCAAATACCTGTGGGTGTGTTCTATGATGGTATTCCTAATAGCAACATCTATGTGCAAAAGAAAGATAATGAAACAGGAAAGCTATATGGAATCATGATTTATCGCATGACGGGAAGTTATGAAGACCAAGCTATTATCTTAGCCGATTCGGGTATGTTGCAGTCTACTGCCGACAGAAAACACCTTCTTTTGTCGCTTTGGAGCGGTGAATGGTTCGAGAATATGCAATCTCAAGAGTTCACAAACACAGCGGCAGTACCTTATCGTCGTGAAACTTTTGTGGATAAAAAAAGATCCTTATTCCTTTTGATGATGGATTTAACTTAACCGACGCTTCTTTGTTAAGTGGAAGTGCAAAGAACAAGAGTATGGGTGCTATTTGGCATTCGTTAGACTCGTTGAACCACTATTACGACAGCGTAGGAAATGTGAACTTTAAAGAATTGTCGTATTTATACAATCCTGTAAAAGTAAAAACGAGCCGTGATTCGTTGCGATTAGAAACCAAACGTGCATCGTTAAAACAGACATTCGACGTCGAAACAGATTATAGTAAATTGTCGAGCGCACAGAAACAACAGGTTGTGAGCAGTGCTATTGCCAACATACAAAGAGATATAAGCGAATTAGACTATCGTAGTATGCTGACCGTTGATGGCGATGTGGCGATACGTTTCCACTGGATAGAGGCTTATAATAAAATAACATTGGCACTATCTTGCTTGCTTTTCTTCTTTATTGGTGCTCCATTGGGAGCCATTATTAGAAAGGGAGGCTTAGGAATTCCGATCATTGTGTCGGTGTTGGTGTTCATTACTTACTATATATTAGATAACTCGGGCTATCGTATGGCTCGTGAAGGTATATGGGCAATATGGTTTGGAAAGACTCTTGCAATGATGGTATTGACGCCTATTGCAGTGTTTGTTACCTACAAAGCCAATAACGACTCAGTGGTATTCAATATGGATGCCTATCGAGTGTTCTTTACAAAGCTGTTGGGTTTGCGCCTAAAACGCCACCTTGCTTTGAAAGAAGTGGTGATTTATCCACCTCATTATGAAGAATCTAAAGAGAAACTAAGATATTTAGACGGTTTGTTTGACGACTATTTGAAAAGAAAGAAATTGCTCCGTCTGCCCAATCCTATTAAAGTGTTCTTTAAATACCAAGACGATCACGAGATTGAACGATTGAGTGAGCAATTGGAAGAGGTTGTGCAAGACTTAGCAAATACCCGTAGTTCGAGAATAATCGCTTATCTAAATCAACTTCCAATATTGTCGGCAAAGGCTCATACACGTCCTTTTGATAGAAAGAGATACAACGTGTTGGCAGCTATTTGTTTCCCTCTTGGAATTATTCTTTATATCAGAATGTGGCGATTTAGATTGCGATTGGCAAACGACATCAAAAAAACTGATAGTGACAAACAAGCTAATTGTAGACGAAATAGATAATATTCAACAAAAAAATAAAAACGTAAAGGAACATAATTATAATATGGAAAAAGAAGAATTTAAGATAAGCAGTATAGAAGAAGCGATAAAAGACTTTAAAGAAGGAAAGTTTGTTATTGTGGTGGATGATGAAGACCGTGAAAATGAAGGTGACTTGATTATTGCTGCAGAAATGATAACACCTGAAAAGGTGAATTTTATGTTGAAAAACGCAAGAGGATTGCTTTGTGTGCCCATTACTATGGAACGTTGCAAAGAACTTGACCTTCCTCGCCAAGTAAATGATAACACTTCGATGCTTGGAACTCCATTTACTGTGACTGTAGATAAGTTAGAAGGATGCTCAACAGGTGTGTCGGCAAGTGACAGAGCGGCAACAATTAAAGCTTTGGCAGATCCTAACTCAACTCCAGAAACATTCGGACGTCCTGGTCATATCAATCCTTTATATGCTCAAGAAAATGGCGTTTTGCGCAGAAGTGGACACACTGAAGCTGCTATCGACCTATGTAATATTGCTGGTTTATATCCTGCTGGAGCGCTAATGGAAATCATGAACGAAGATGGTAGCATGGCAAGAATGCCAGACTTGATTAAGATGGCACAAGAATGGGATCTGAAAATCATTACCATTAAAGACCTCATTGCTTATCGCTTGAAGGAAGAATCGGCTATTGAAGTGGGCGTAAAAGCTGATATGCCAACAGAATATGGACACTTTAGTATCATTCCTTTCCGCCAAAAAACAAACGGGGTGGAGCATCTTGCCTTAGTGAAAGGTGAATGGAAAGAAGATGAACCTGTTTTGGTTCGTGTGCACTCATCATGTGCTACTGGCGACATCTTGGGTAGTCAGCGTTGCGATTGTGGCGAACAGCTACATAAAGCAATGCAAATGATTGAGAAAGAAGGCAAAGGTGTGATTATTTATATCCAACAAGAGGGTAGAGGTATAGGCCTAATGAACAAGATGGCGGCTTATAAACTACAAGAAGAAGGAATGGATACTGTTGAGGCTAACGTTCACTTAGGATTCAAACCCGACGAAAAGAGATTATGGCTATGGAGCGCAAATGTTGCGTCACTTAGGAATACATAAAATGCGCTTGATAACCAATAATCCTACCAAACGAGTTGGTTTGGAGGCTTATGGACTTGAAATCGTAGAGAATGTGCCAATTGAAATTGCTCCAACCAAATACGACTACAAGTATTTGAAGACCAAAAAAGACCGTATGGGTCACACTCTTTCATTAGAATAAGAGAAAAAGGGGCATAAGGCACTCGTCTTATATCACTGTCCCTTATATATAAATAGGTGAAGAAGAAATACTACTTCTTTATCCTAGTTAGAAGATATGCAGTTTGCTTTTAGAGAACAATTCTCTTGCAAATTGCATATTTTTTTGTCCTGCAAAAAAACTTAAAAGTTTTACCTTTTATCTTAAATAACAAATTATTTTATTATTTTTTTGTTGCGGTATTAATTTATAATCTTAAAAATAATGACACAATTATCAGATTGTTTAAAAAGACTGTCTCCTTCGGCAACACTTGCCATGTCTCAAAAAGAGTAATGAAATGAAAGCTAATGGCGTTGATGTCATTAATATGAGTGTTGGCGAACCTGATTTTTAATACCCCTGACCATATTAAAGAAGCAGCAAAGAAAGCGGTAGACGATAACTTCTCTCGCTATTCTCCTGTTCCTGGCTATGTAGATCTTCGTAAAGCAATTGTTGAAAAAGCTAAAGAACGAAAAATCAATTTAGAATATGGCGTTACTGAAATTTCTGTATCAAATGGGGCGAAACAATGTGTGTGTAATGCAGTCCTTGCATTGGTGAACCCAGGTGAAGAGGTGATTATTCCTGCTCCATATTGGGTGAGCTACCCTGAAATGGTCGAGATTGCAGGTGGAAAGTCGGTGTATATTGATACTGATCTTTCAACAAACTTCAAGATCACTCCAGAACAATTAGAAAATGCTATTACTGAGAAAACACGAATGTTGATATTGTGTTCTCCAAGTAATCCAACAGGTTCGGTTTATTCTAAAGATGAACTCGAAGCTTTAGCAGAGGTGATTAAGAAACACGAAAACCTTTATGTTGTGTCTGATGAGATATATGAACACATTAGTTATATAGGCAATCACGAATCAATTGCGCAGTTTCCTGGAATGAGAGAACGCACAATTATTATTAATGGTGTGTCGAAAGCTTATGCAATGACTGGTTGGAGAATTGGTTTCTTGGCAGCTCCTGAATGGATAGCAAAAGGCTGTAACAAGCTACAAGGACAATATACAAGTGGTCCTTGCTCTGTAAGTCAAAAGGCTGCAGAGGCTGCTTACACTGGAAGTCAACAATGTGTAGAAGATATGCGCTTGGTTTTTGAACGCAGAAGAAATCTAATTGTAAAACTTGCAAAAGATATTCCAGGATTAGAAGTGAATGTTCCTGAAGGCGCATTCTATCTCTTCCCTAAATGTTCTTCATTCTTTGGAAAGGAATATGGCAAATATAGAATCTCTAATTCGACCGACTTTGCTATGTACTTGCTTGAAGAAGGACATGTGGCAACAGTGAGCGGAGATGCCTTTGGAGCTCCTGATTATTTCAGAATGAGCTACGCAACAGATGATAAAACAATAACCGAAGCTCTTAATAGAATAAAGGTGGCTTTGGCTAAGCTACAATAGTAAAATAGAAAAACGGTGGCAAAAAAGAAGAAAGAACGGAGAAATATATCGTAATGCCGTTAAAACTTCTTAATGACCGCTGTGTTTCTGCATAAAAATAATTATCTTTGCGTTATTCTTTTGGACGGACTAAGTTTGATTAATGTCAATAAAAACATCCGTATTAAGAAAAAAATATAAATGACGAATAATAACAATTAAAAATTATTAATAACTAAAGTAACTCAAAAAAATTATGGCAACAACAAAAACAAGCAGCCAGCCCAAAGAAATCACAGGGCTTTCAAGGAATCAGAGCAGCGTTCTGGGTGATCGTTGTATGTTTCATTATTGCAGTATGTATTTTTCAAGTTTGTATTGGGTAACCCAGACAACTTCGTAAATAACGATCCTACTGCAGCAGTAAAAGAAGGTAACATCCTAGGTTTGATGTACAAAGGTGGATTTATCGTGCCTATCATCCAAGGTTTATTGCTTACTGTATTAGCTCTTTCTGTTGAGCGTTGGTTGGCTCTTAATACAGCATTTGGTAAGGGTTCTCTTTCTAAATTCGTTGCAAACATCAAAGCAGCGTTGAATGCAAACGACTTCGCTAAGGCACAAGACCTTTGCAACAAACAAAAAGGTTCTGTAGCTAACGTTGTTTCTGCATCTTTGAATGCTTACAAAGAAATGGAAAACTCTAAAGGTTTAAAACTAAGCCAAAAGGTTTCTAAGATTCAACAAGCTCACGAAGAAGCAACTCAATTGGAAATGCCTACATTGCAAATGAACCTTCCAATTATCGCTTCTATCGTAACATTGGGTACACTTACCGGTCTTCTTGGTACCGTTATCGGTATGATCCGTTCGTTCGCAGCGCTTGCAGCTGGTGGTGGTGGTGACTCTTTGGCTTTGTCAGAAGGTATTTCTGAAGCGTTGGTTAACACTGCGTCTGGTATCGCAACATCTTGGTTTGCTGTTGTTTCTTACAACACTTTCACAAACAAGATTGATAAGTTGACATACGCTCTTGATGAGGTTGGTTATTCTATTGCTCAGACATTTGAAGCTAACCACACAGAAGAAGCTTAATTTTTGCTAACCCTTTAAACACATTTATCATTATGGGTAAAGTAAAAAAATTAAAAAAAGCAATCCACTTGGATCGACATGACTCCGATGTCGGACGTGATGGTGCTTTTGCTTACATTCTTTATGTTGACATCAACATTCGTAAAGAATGAACCAGTGAAAGTGCTTACGCCTAACTCGGTTTCTGAGATCAAAGTACCTGAGAAAGATGTTCTAAACATTCTTGTTGATAAGCAAGGTAAAGTGTTTATGAGCATGGACAACCAACTTCAGGTTGCTGAAGTACTCTCAGATATGACAGGTACATTCGGTGTGTCTCTTACTGGTAAACAGCAAGAGAAGTTCCAGAAAGATCCTATGTGGGGTGTTCCAATGGACAAACTTAGCGCTTATCTAAATCTTGATGAAGCAGATATGGCTAAGGAAATCAGTGGACAAGGTATCCCTACAGATAGTATTGACGGCAAAATGAGTGAATTCCAACTTTGGGTTAAGTCTGCAAAGAATGTCAATAAAGACATTAAACTTGCGATTAAAGCTGACGAAGGAACTCCTTATAAAGTCATCAAGAAGGTGATGTCTGAACTTCAAGACATGCAAGAGAATCGTTACTATCTTATAACTTCATTAAAAACACAGGAGGATTAACAATGGATGTAGATTTAAGCGAAGGCAAAGGTGGCAAGCAGAAAAAGATGAGCACCCGTGTAGACTTTACACCGATGGTGGACATGATGATGCTTTTGATCACTTTCTTTATGGTCTGTACGTCATTGGCAAAACCTCAATCAATGGAGTTAAGTATGCCTAGTAACGACAAGAATGTAAATGACGCAGACAAATCTGTAAGTAAGGAATCTTACACAATTACATTATATCTAGCTAAAGATAACAAGCTTTATTATATTAAAGGTATTCCAAAGTATGATGATCCTTCATGTTTAAAGCTAACAGACTGGAGCAAAGATGGTATTCGTAAGGTGTTAAGAACTCACGTTACAGAAGATGGAACACAACCTGTATTGCAGGTTTTAACAGCCAAAGAAGCTCTTGATAAAGAAGCGTTTAGCTGACCCAAAAGAAATATACCGATTCTATTTATAATGCAGAATTAGGTAAGATTAAGGCCGGCGAGATTGATGGTGGTAAGATTTCTACAATGACAATCGTTATCAAATCAACTGACGACGCTAAATACAAGAACATGGTTGATGCTCTAGATGAGATGCAAATTAACGGCATAGGTAAGTACGTTATCGATAAGTTAAGTGATAAGGATCTTCAATTATTGAAGAAAGCCAACATCCAATAATTAATCGGTACATGTAATTAACAATTTAAAAACTGAAAAACAAATGTCAAAAAAATAGATTTAGTTTCAGGTGAATGGACCGACTTGGTGTTCGAAGGTAAGAACCAGGCTTATGGTGCTTATCAGTTGCGTAAAGGCACAACTAAACGTAACATCATCTCTATTATTGCCGTTATTATTCTTGCTATTCTCATATTTGCTGGTTTAGCATTGAAGAAGATGGCAGACGAAAGAGCTGCAAAATTCGATGTCACAGAAGTGAACCAACTTTCACAATTGAACCAACCTAAAGAAGAAGCTAAGGTTGAACAAAAAGGTAAAACCAAAAGTTCAAGAGCAAGAACAGGTTGTTGAGAAAGTGAAATCTTCTATTAAGTTCACCCCTCCTGTGATCAAGAAGGACGCAGAAGTTAAGCCTGAAGAAGAAATAAAGACGCAGAACGAGTTGATGAATACTAAGACTGCGATTGGTTCTTTCAATGTGAAAGGTAACGACGAAGATGGTGGTACTGTGCTAAAAGCTAAAGAAGTGATTGCACAACCAGAACCTCCTAAGCACGTAGAAGAGAAACAAGGTGTTTCGATATCGTAGAACAAATGCCTTCATTCCCAGGTGGACCTGCAGAGTTAATGAAGTGGCTTGGTAGCCATGTTCAATATCCCTGCAATCGCTCAAGAGAATGGTGTTCAAGGACGTGTTATCGTTGCTTTCGTTGTAGAAAAAGACGGATCAGTTACAGACGTTACAGTAGTTCGCTCTGTAGACCCATCACTTGATAAAGAAGCAGCACGTGTTGTACGTCAAATGCCTAAGTGGATACCAGGTAAACAAAATGGTGCCGCTGTGCGTGTTAAGTACAATGTGCCTGTAACATTCAAGTTACAATAATACAGAAATATAAGGGCAAAGGTTTAATTCCTTTGTCCTTATTTCTTTTTATACTTTTTTTGTTTCCCATTTTTGGAAACAACTTCCTGCTTGATACTTTTTCCTTTTTTTATTTGAAAATCCTTGATATTGGTATAGTCCTATACTTCTTCTTATATCAGATAATAATGGAAATATAGAAAAGAGTAGAAGTGTTTTCTGTTCTTTTATCACTCTTTTTCCCATATTCTATTGCTGTTCTTATGATTAATTTATGCTTGAATTGATAACGAGAGCATTGTGGAATAGAAAAAAAGAGGGCAGACATTCCTTTTCATCTTTAAATGCCAGAAGCCAGTCTAAGTTATGACTTCTTTTTTTAATCTGAATTTTATATTTTATAAGTTATAAAACATAAAAAAAGCTAATAAATTATTGCGTCTTTACGCAAAAAAAGCATTAATTTAGCACAATAAAAACAGCATATAAAACTACTTATAACCTCAAATTGTTATAGTGCTTAAACCCTTTCTTAAGCGTTGTCATAGGGGCTGCAAGCACGTTTCATTCGATAGTAAAAACAGACACAAATAAACGGCAAACAAGATATGAATAAAAAAATATTTATCCTTACACTTTTTCGCTCTTGCACTACCCATATCAATGTTTTTCGGCAGATAGCAAGAGTCATATAACGGCAGAACCTCAGCATGATGTAATGCAATGGGCATATTCTTTGGTGGTGTCTAATTGTGAGGATAAGTCAGAACAGAGTGCTCTTTATAGTGCGAAATCCCCTGAATATGCAGGCTGAATGTCACCTGGTTACACAGGACGATAAAGAGAAAAAAGTACTAATATAGATGACGAACTTCCCTCATTTCCTGGTGGTGATGCCAAGCTAAGGGAGTGGATTAAAAAGAATATGAAATACCCTTCTTATGCTAAAAAGAATGGAATAGAAGGACAGGTACTTGTTGTTTTCATTGTTGAAAAAGACGGTTCAATTTCAAATGCAGAAGTTAGTTGGGGAGTAGACCCAAGTCTTGATCAAGAAGCATTACGAATTGTGAATAAAATGCCAAAGTGGAAGCCAGGCACGCAAAAATGGAGTTGCAATGCGAGTGAAATATCGTTTGCCCATAACATTTACGCTGAAAAAATAGACTATTAATGAGAAATCTCAATAATGCCAGTTTTCCTTGCTTCCCATTATGAAAGAGGAGCGATAAGACAGGGTTAGAAACATCTTTCAGCATCAATATAAAAGTGATGATACAAAAATAAAAATCCATTTATGAAGAGAATAAATTATAGCCTTATTTTAACCAGTGCTGCTTTGATAATGCTTTTATTTTCTTGCGGTGATAGTGAGAGAGAAGATGCAGCAACAACCGCTAACGGCAATACAGAATCTGCAGAAACAAGAACTGAAAAAGTCAGTCTCTAAGAAGGAGTTTACAGGAAAAGTATATGACATTGTAGAACAAATGCCTGAATATCCTGGTGGATTAACAGCATTAATGAATTATCTACGTGCGAATACTCGCTATCCTGCAGCTGCTCAAAAAGCTGGGATTGAAGGGCGAGTTATCGTTTCTTTCATAGTAGAATCAAATGGTTCCGTTTCGAATGTAGAAATTGTGCGTAGTGTAGATACTGATCTCGACCAAGAAGCGTTGCGTGTTGTACGTCAAATGCGAAAGTGGAAGCCAGGTAAGCAAGATGGAAACGCAGTTCGTGTTAAGTTTCATTTGCCGATAAAGTTTATGCTGGAATAGTAGAATCCGAACGAGAAATATCCATACTTCAACCCTTATTGCTTCCCATTATGATCGAGTAGCGATAGGATAGAGTTAGAAATATCTCTCATCATCAATGAAAAACGATGATACAAAATAAAATTCATTTATGAAAAGAATAAATTACACCCTTGTTCTTGTTGGTCTTGCTTTGACAACGCTCTTGTTTTTCAGTAGTATGATGAAGATAGAGCGACATTAAAGATAAGTTTGATGAGTCAGAGCAAGTAGAGAATGGTGTGATAGGTGATGATTCTTTTCGCTCATGCAAGTGAGGCAGAAAAAGACAATGCCAGCAGTTAAAGAGCACTACCAGAAATAGGTGAGAAGGCAGTCGAAAGCTCAGATCCTAAGAAGGTGTTTACAGGAAAAGTGTATGATCTTGTAGACGAAATGCCTTCATTCCCTGGTGGACCTGCAGAGTTATATGAAGTGGCTTTGAGTAGCCATGTTCAATATCCTGCAATTGCTCAGGGAGATATTTGTATTCAGAGGGAACTGTTATTGTTAGCTTTCATCGTAGAAACCCAGATGGATCCGTTTAGTCGAATGCAAAGCTTATGCGTAGCTGTAGATCCCAATGATTGATCAAGAAGCGTTGCGTGTTGTACGTCAAATGCCAAAGTGGAATCCTGGCAAAAGAGCAGGAATACCAGTTCGAGTAAGATATTGTTTACCCATAAAGTTTAAACAAGGAGAGAGTAAACCTAGCGAAAAAGAAATAAATGAAAAGGGTATTTATTCTAGATCTTCCCCTTGTAAGGAGCGCTCAAGAAAAAAAGATAAGTGATTATATCCTAAATATATAACAATGAATATAATAATAAGAAATAGTTTATGAGAAGAATAAAAAAATTATTACAACTTTTAGTTGCAGTTGCGATATCAATGTTCTTATTTTTCTTGTAGTATGAAGAAGATAAAAGACATTAAAGATAAGTTTGATGAACCAGAACAAGTAGAAAATGGTATAATCAGTGACGATTCTTTGGCTCATGCAAGTGAGACAGAAGAGACAACGCCAGCAGTTAAGAGCACAACAGAAACAGGTGAGATAACAGCCGAAAAGCTCAGCTCCCTAAGAAAGTGTTTACAGGAAAAGTGTATGAAATTGTAGAAGATATGCCAACTTTCCCAGGTGGAGTAACAGAGCTAATGAATTATCTAAGCAAGAATACTCACTATCCTGCAGCCACTAAAAGAGATGGAATTCAAGGACGAGTTATTGTTTCTTTCATCGTAGAACCAGATGGTTCCATTTCGAATGCAAAGCTTGTGCGTAGCGTAGATGCTAATCTCGACCGAGAAGCATTGCGTGTTGTGAGCGAAATGCCCAACTGGACACCAGGTAAACAAGGTGGAAACAAAGTGCGTGTTAGATATAGTTTGCCTATAGCATTTAGACTATAAGTTGACAAGAAAGGCAAGATAAGAAAGATAAAGTCTTTTAGTTCTTGTTCTATCTAATCACTTTTTGGCTTTTTGTCAGTGTGGTAGTTGAAGGCAAAAAAAGTAGCTTGTTACAGACCAATAGAAAATTGTTGTCTTTTTATAAGAGGGTCTTGTAAAGGTCATAATTATATTTGTCGTTGTGGCTTTATGTAGCCAAATAGGCAGTTTTGTTTTTATTTTACCGGCTAGAGTTGTAACGCTCTGGCCGTTTTTCTTTTGTAGTGATAGATAAAAAGAGCGATAAGTTCCTGTTGATAGCGAATGTAGGTGGAACAGAGACGTTTTGCAGGTGAGGTTTAAAAAGCATTGTTTTTTTGCATTATAAAAGCGTTGCAATTAGACTGTAAAAAGCATAGCAATTGAAAGGCAAAAACAATGGTTTTAGAAATAAGAAAAATCGCTCCTTTCCCCTTTTTACATCGTATCGTAAAGATAACTTATAAGCTGATGTACAATAAAAATCGGCCTTTCTTTCTTTTTTTCTTTTCATGCGAAAGAAAGCCTTTAAATAGACATTTGTAGGTCAATTCGTTTTGAACTCAAGAATCGTTAAGCGGTGAAAAAAATAAGTTAAAAATTCTTGCGCATTTATTGTATTATCTCGGCAAAAAAAGTAGTAAATTAGCATATCAAATTGGTTTATAACCTATAGATTATTAGTGTAGCTACAAAAGTTTACGAACAAAATAGAGAATAATAATAGTAGAAATCGTTTCTTTATCAAGTGAAGTGGCGATCAATAAAAAATGAGAGAAGTTATGATAAAAAGAATCTATACATATATTTTTCGTGGGTGTTGCAGCGTCAATGCTGTTGCTCTCTTGTGGAAAAAAAGAAATCAAAAGACGGACGAACAGACACCTATTCGTCTGGTTCAGTGTCGTTTGTAGCAGATGAAAGCTTCTCACCCATTATCGAAGAAGAACGTGATGTCTTTGAGGCAACCTACCCCAAAGCCAAAGTTACACCTATATATAGTAACGAGGTAGATGGTATGAATATGCTTCTTCGTGGCGAAACACATTTGCTTATTGCTGCAAGAGACTTCACCGAAAAAGAAAAACAGAACTTAAAAGAACGCAACTTTGCACCTAAAAGCATGCCTATTGCATACGATGGTTTGGCACTTATCGTGAACAAAGCCAATCAAGATACCTGCATCAGCGTGCAAGATGTAAAACGAATTCTAACAGGTTCGGCAAAGAAATGGAGCGATATCTATCCATCTTCAACACGTGGAAATATCACTTTGGTGTTCGATAACAACAAGTCAAGCTCTGTTCGCTTTGTAGAAGATTCTCTACTTAACGGAAAACCCATCACCGCAGCAGCTGTTTCGGCAGTGAAGAAAACAGCAGAGGTGGTTGACTTTGTAGAGAAAAATCCTGGTGCAATAGGCATCATTGGAAGCAATTGGTTGAATGATAGAAGAGATAGTACCAACTTAACCTTTAATAAAAAAACATTAGAGTGATGTCGGTTAGCAAGTTGGCTAATGCCACACCAGAAAATAGTTGGAAACCATTCCAATATTATTTGTATAACGGCAACTATCCACTTGTGCGTACAATATATGCGTTAATCAACGACCCTATTAATGGTTTACCATGGGGATTCGCACAATTTATCGCCTCACCAAAAGGACAACTCATTATATTAAAATCGGGTTTGCTTCCAGTTCAGGGCAATATCACTATTCGAAACGTCAACGTAAGTAATTAAAGATAAAGCCCTTTTAGAGATTAAGCAATGCTCTTTACCGTCTAAAGAGCCAGTATCTACAAATAGAAAACAACGAATTATGAAATCAATAAAATATTTAATGATGGGGGTTGTGCTTGCAGGAGCAACTACAACCGTTTATGCTCAAGAAGACAATAAAGCTGTTGTTGCAAGAGTATCTGAGATTATTAAGGCTAAAGGTGCAGACACAGAAAGCCAAGTAAAGGAAATATTTAAGGCTAACAAAAAGAATCCTGAAGTTCTTGTTGGTATCGGTAGAGCATATCTTGATGTTAAAGATACAATCAATGCCGCTAAATATGCACAGTTAGCTATTGATAGAGATAAGTCTTATGGAGCTTCATACATTCTTATGGGTGATGTAGAAGTGGCTAAAGACAATGGTGGTGCTGCTTCTTCTTGGTTCGAACAAGCAACTTATTTCGATCCAAAGAATCCAGAAGGATACCGTCGTTATGCTCAAATCAACAGTAAAACCAGTCCAACTGCAGCTGTTGCAAAGTTAGAAGAGCTACGTGCACAACGCCCTGATTACCCTGTAGATATCATCTCTGCCGAGATATATGACAAGGCAGGTAACTTGTCTAAAGCCATCGAATACTTTAATAAAGTAGACAAAAACAAGATGGAAGACTATCAACTTGTTACTTTCGCACTTGACTATTTCTTACAAGGTGAATTCGATAAGAGTTTAGAAGTAGCTCAATTTGGTGTAAACAAATTCCCAAAAGAATGCAGCCCTTAACCGTATTGCGTTCTACAACTTAACCAACTTAAAGCGTTTCGACGAGGCTCTTAAATATGCAGATGCACTATTTAACAAGAGCGAAAACACTAAGATTAGCGCAAGCGACTACCTCTATTATGGTCACGCTTATCTTGGAAAGAAAGATTATAGCAACGCAATAGGTATGTTTAAGAAAGTGTTAGAGAACAATACTGAGAGCGAAAGCGATAGAGCAGACGCTTTGAGCAACATCTCTACAGCATACGAAGAGCAAGGCGATTACGATAATGCAGCAAAGAACTACGCTGAATATCTAAAGACTTTGAAAGCTCCTACAGCTGCAAACTTCGCAGGTTTGGCTAGTATCTATGTGAAGAAAGCACAAGAAACAAAGGGTGACGAACAAAGAGCTGCTTACGAAAAGGCTGCTCAAACATATAAAGAACTTGGCGAAAAGTATCCTGCTGCTGCAGATTTTGCAACACTATGGCAAGCTCGTATCAACTCAAATCTTGATCCCTGATATGAAGACTTTCCAAGCTAAACCTTTCTATGAAACATTGGCTAACACTCTACAAGCTAAGGCTGACAGAGACGAAAGCGACAATGCTCGTTTGTTAGAAGCTTATAGATATCTTGCATTCTACTACACAAAGAAGAACGACAAGGCTAACTATCAAGCATACTGGCAAAAGGTTTATGATATGGATCCAACAGATGCTAACGCTAAGTTGTTGAAAGATAAATAATCAAGTTAAGTATATCATTTTTGAAAGAGGCCTTATGGAGTGTCGACTGGTAGCTTAGAAATAGGTTATAGTTCATTCAAAAGGTCTAACTAAGATTGAAGATAGATTGTTAAGGCAATTATCTTCAATCTTTTTTTTTGTGCTCGTTTGCTTCTTCTTTTGTCGAAAGGTTTTCTTTTTAGTTGTCGATGAGTTTAAAAAGAAAAAGGAATAGCTTTTATTCTTTTTATATTGTTCTTTCAATCGCACAAATAAAAAAAGCAGCAACACTATGTAGAAGATAGTATTGCTGCACTGATTTTATGCTTAAAAACAAAAAGTGTCGTGAAATGATTATTCAAAATAAAAGCTTAGGGCAATCATTTTGGTTCGTGCTTCTTTAACTGCGTGGGTATATGGAATCATATTTTCTGCCTTGGTGTTCTTTATATGGTTGGCATCTATGCTGTTAATGAGGCTATACATGAACTTCAACTCAGGGCGAAGCTTAAAGAATGGCAAGTAAAAATCACAGCCAACTCCAATCTCTGCAAAGGCATCATATCGCTTTAACTTGATATAATCCGATTCTTTTCCACTTAAATTAATCATTGGGTTAAAGCCTAAAAGAACGTATGGGCGGTGGTTATTCACTCTTGGTGCAGCGAAAATAAGTTCTGCAGGAGTTGAAATATAGGCGGTTTTCAGTTCTTGTCGTTGCTCTATTATCTTGCCAGTAGCAGCTTTTTTTCAAGCTCATCTCTTAGTATAAGGTGTCGTGTTCCGAAGTACATTGTGGGCGCAATGCGTAGTTGAAAAGTGGGTACTGAGACGTAATTCGCCTAACACCCCCACATGAAAACCAGCGTCCCAGCGGTCTTGCTCCACCGAAATATTACTGTTCTTGGTTGTTCCATCGGGGTAAAGTATGTCTTGAGGGACCAATGTTTTTCAACTCAATGTCTTGTACATGAGTTCCTAAGGTCACGCCAAAATGAAACGTTCTTAAGTCAGTATAAGGTCGGTTTTTGTACTGCTTGGGATTGTGCCGAGGCAGTAGAACTGATAATAAGAGCTAGCAATAAAGCTTTGATTTTCCTTTTCATATATTATAATTAACGTATTATTGGCGTGCTTATTGTAGTAGGATAGACGATTTTTTTCAATACCTATTTATAATTAGTATGTAGTATGCTTTTTTTATGAAGAAATGCTTTTTAGAGATGATTTTAATCACTAAAAAAATGATGACTAATAAAAAGTTTTTTTCGTAAAAAAAGTATCCCCATTTCTTGGTATATAAAAATAAAAAAATTGTACCTTTGCATCATACAAAAAGCAAGTATCGCCTGATACATATTAATAAAAACATTATAAATATTTCAATACAAAAAAACATTATGGCATACGTAATTAGTAATGACTGTGTTGCTTGCGGAACTTGTATCGACGAGTGTCCAGTAGAAGCAATCTCAGAAGGATCTATTTATTCTATCAACCCTGATGCATGCACAGAATGTGGTTCTTGTGCAGCTGTTTGTCCAACAGAATGTATCAGCCTTCCTTAATTGGGAAATCTTTAAAGTTAGGTAAATATAAAGAGAGAACGTTCCGATAGAAGACGTTCTCTCTTTTCTTTTGAGTGCTTATCGCATCTTGTATTGTTACATTTATAGTGGCTTTTTCGCTTTTTCTTCTTCGAAAAAGCTAATTCTTTTGGTTTACAATAATATTCTTTTTTTTCGTGCGTAAAAATCTTTCCTTTTGCTCTGAAAAAGGGTAGGGGTGTTCTTGTTTCAATATTGCCTGCTTGCTAAAGAGATACTACGAATTTCTGTATCATCATAAGTAGGTATAGAATGCAAGTGCGGAGCTTTTAAGCTGTAGATGAAATATTATTACAAATAAAAAAGGGAACTCTTTGAAAGAATTCCCTTTTTATTTTTAAGAGGTGATCCGTTTGGGGCTCGAACCCAAGACCCCAACATTAAAAAGTGTTGTGCTCTACCAACTGAGCTAACGGATCTCCATGTTTACTTCCTGTTTGAAAGCGAGTGCAAAGGTAAGAGTTTATTTCTTAACTTCCAAATTATTTTGAATCTTTTTTCAAATTATTTTCAATTTCGCCCTCTTTTGTAACGTATCTCTGCCAATAAGCAATGATAAGAGTGGTTAATGGCAATGCAATTATCAGTCCAATAAAGCCAAGTAATGCTCCCCAAATGGACAGTGAGAGTAGAAGAATGACGGGATTGAGTCCCATGGTCTTGCCCATTACCTTCGGAGTAACCACCATGTCGGTTATAAGTTGAACGATAATGAATATCAAAAGTGCCAAACCAAATACCCACCAGAAGTTCTGTCCAGTGTCAGCAGCCTTTAATAAGGCTAAGAAAGCTGTGGGAATAATAGCAAAAGAGTGTAGGTATGGAACCAAATCGAGTATTCCAATGAGAATACCTAAGCCGATAGCCATAGGGAAATCAATGATGGTAAAAACCAATACAGAACATAATTCCCATGCAAAGAGCAACCGTTCCTTGTCCTCTAATATAGTTGTTTAGCTCTCGTTCTACGTCTTGTGCCAATGCAGCCCAAAAGCTTCTGTTCTTCTTTGGGAATATCTTTATCCAGTTTTCTGTTAGATATTCGTAATCAAGCAGAATGAAGAACGTATATAATAAGGTGATGAACGAAGCTACAATGCTGATTACTACGCTTGCAGTTTGTCCTAAGAATGAAAATACTTGTGGTAGTGTTTTTCTGCAAAGTGTCTGTAAATTCTTTTGCTGGTAAAATAGTGTTCAATGGTTTGATGGTTCTCTGTTATCCACTCTTGAATGTATCTTGTAATCTCATTTACTGTGCCTTTTTGATCCGCATAGGCAGAGACTACAGTTCCAAGTTTGGTGAACTGACTAATCATTGGCGGTATAATTAAATACACAACGCCACCAATCACTGCCAAAACCAATAACAATGCAATGATAATAGACAAGGCTCTTATCTTTACATGCAATTTGTTTTGAACGAAAAATAACGAGGGGATAGAGCAAATAAGCAAAGAGCCAAGCAATGAAAAAGGGCAAAAAGAACCCCGCTTAGGGCTGTTAATTACCCAATAACTGAGGCCTATTGCAGCCACAATTCCTACCCATCTAACCAGTTTATCGAATGTTATCTTTTGCTCAATCATATTCTTAAAGTATTATATTATTTAGAGGTGTTATCCAATTTGCAGACCATTACAAGATTGGTGTTTATGAGTTTTGTTCTTGTTTTCAATCAATCTGTGTTCTTATGGCGTGTGTTCTTTCTTGCTTTTTTGAAAGCATTCACGGCATAAAGGCTCATATTCTAATTGTTCTCCAAGTAAAACACGACGTTCATTCTCAACAAGTCGGTGACTAACATAAGCCAATGCGCCACATTTTACACAGATAGCGTGCACCTTAGTCACGTCGTCTGCAATGGCACAGAGTGCTGGCATTGGGTCCAAAAAGGAATTCCTTTGAAAGTCCATATCCAATCCTGCAATAATCACACGAACGCCTTTATAGGCTAATTGGTTGCATACATCAACGAGCGATTCATCGAAAAATTGTGCCTCATCGATACCCACAACTTCGATATCTGATGATAACAAGAGGATAGAACCCGATGCATCAACGGGCGTACTCTTTATACTTGTCTTGTCGTGGCTCACAACTTCTTCCTCAGAATAGCGTGTATCGATAGAAGGTTTGAATATTTCTACCTTCTGCTTAGCGAACTTTGCACGCTTTTAATCTGCGGATAAGCTCCTCGGTTTTGCCTGAAAACATCGAGCCACATATAACCTCTATCCTACCAGGACGATGGTTTTCACCTGTAAATAAATCTGCCATATTACTGCAAAAAGTACAAAGACGATTTAAAAAAATGCAAAAGATATTGTGTCTTTTTGTGTATGATAATAATTTATCTATTTTTTTGTAAATGCTATGGGAATCCTATATATTGTACCCACACCAGTGGGAAACATGGAAGACATGACATTCAGAGCAGTGCGTGTTTTAAAAGAAGTTGACTTGGTTTTAGCCGAAGATACTCGGACTTCTGGCATGCTTTTAAAGCATTTCGATATCAAAAATCACTTGTTATCTCATCACAAATATAACGAACATGGGACATCAAAAGGAATTATCGAACGCCTTAAAGCAGGTCAAAATATAGCTCTTATTAGCGACGCAGGCACTCCTGGTATAAGCGATCCAGGCTTTTATTTAGCTCGAGAAGCTGCCCGAAACGATATCGAAGTGCAGTGTTTGCCAGGCGCAACAGCCTGTATTCCTGCCATAGTGGCATCGGGATTGCCTTGCGATAAATTCTGCTTTGAAGGCTTTTTGCCTCAAAAGAAGGGAAGACAAACGTTGATAAACTCGCTTGTTGACGAGCATAGAACAATGATATTCTATGAGTCTCCCCACCGATTAGTAAAGACTCTTGGTCAATTTGTAGAGGTATTTGGACCCGAAAGACAGGTTTCTGTATGCCGAGAGATATCTAAACTGCACGAAGAAAGCGTAAGAGGCACCCTAAGTGAGGTGAAAGCGCATTTCGACGAGACAGCTCCAAGGGGCGAAATCGTTATCGTTTTAGCAGGAAAAAGATAGTAAATAATCCCTAAAGAAAGGAATCTATATGATGAAAAAAGTATTATTTATGGCATTAGCTATAGGTGTATTCACTCTTTACAGTTGTAATGGTGATAAGAAAAATAGTAAAGACGAAGGACTAGAACAAAGCGACTCGCTTTCTAGAATCATTGAACAAAAGGACAATGAGATAAACGATATGATGGGAACCATCAACGAAATTCAAGAAGGATTGCGTGAAATTAACGAGGCTGAGAATAGAGTAAATATCGTGAAAGACGGAGAAGGAGCTAACAAGTCTACTCAGATTAAAGAGAATATACAATTTATCTCTACAACAATGACTCGCAATCGTGAGCTCATTCAAAAGCTTCGCCAACAACTTCGTGAAAGTTCTTTCAAAGGAGATCAGTTCAAGAAGACTATAAGCTCGTTGATGCAACAAATCGAAGACAAAGAAATGCAATTGAAACAGCTACGTGCTGAGCTTAGTGCTAAAGACATTCACATTGCAGAACTCGATGAAACTATCGGCACACTTAACACAAGTGTAAACGAACTTACAGAGGAATCGAACAAGAAAACAGAGACCATCAACACACAAGACAAGCAACTTAACACTGCATGGTATGTGTTTGGTACAAAGAAAGAGCTTAAAGAACAACGCATTTTTAGCTGATGGTAAGCTTATGCAATCTAACTTTAATAAGAACTATTTCACCAAAATAGATATTAGAGTAGATAAAGAAATCAAGCTATATACAAAGTCTGCGAAGATCTTAACCGTTCACCCTGCAGATAGTTATAAGCTTTCTCAAGATGCAAGCAATCAATATGTATTGCGCATTACCAATCCAGATTTGTTCTGGAGTACAAGCAAAGTATCTTGTAGTTCTTGTAAAAATAAGAACGTAATAAATAATTAGTTTTTAAGTATTTAGGGCGAGAAACAGTTTATGTTTCTTGCCCTTTTTCTTTTGCCTTATAGTGAGAAATAAACCCTTATAAAAATCAAATTGCAGTAGATTTTATAGAAATAAGATAATGAATATCAAAGCAAATACTTAAATTTGCAATAGTAACTTTTATTTGACACGATGCAATGGGCAGAAACAAATAGCCAAAGTTGCAGACTTAAACAATTATATACCACTATAAGTATAGTAGAATAGTAGGTGGGAAGCACGGAATTCTATGCCCAAAACATGGATATAGATTGATTGTAGACCTACTGAAAGAACATAAATATGAATAAAAAACTTCTAGCAGCAATAGCAACTACCTCCTTTGTAGGGTATGGAAGCTTGTATGCACGACAAAACAATCGTCCTAATATCATTGTTTTTATTGTTGATGATATGGGTTGGCAAGACACATCTCTGCCATTTTGGAACCAGAAAACAAAGTATAACGAGATGTATGAGACTCCTAATATGGAGCGATTAGCAAAGCAAGGCGTTATGTTTACGCAGGCTTACGCTTGTCCTGTGAGCTCTCCGACCCGTTGTAGCTTAATGACAGGTATGAATATGGCACGACATCGTGTTACCAACTGGACCTTACAACGAGATAAACCCACTGATGATAAAAGCAAAACCATAAGCCTTCCTGATTGGAACTACAATGGAATTGCCCAAGTTGCAACCGTTCCGCACACCGCTTCTGCCACCTCTTTCGTCCAATTGCTAAAAGATAGTGGTTATCACACCATACATTGTGGTAAAGCACACTGGGGAGCTATCGATACTCCGGGTGAAAATCCATGTCATTTTGGCTTCAATGTCAATATCACAGGAACAGCAGCTGGAGGGCTTGCAACCTATTTAAGCGAGCGAAATTATGGTCATACACGTGATGGAAAGGCTTATGCTCTCAACTCAATACCTGGACTTCAAGACTATTGGGGAACGGGAACGTTTGTCACCGAGGCACTAACTAAAGAAGCAATAAAGGCTCTCGACAAGGCAAAAGAAATACGATCAGCCCTTTCTATCTCTATATGTCTCATTATGCGGTGCATATCCCTATTGACAAAGATATGCGTTTCTTCCCCAAATATGTGCGCAAAGGTCTTTCTGATAAAGACGCAGCCTATGCCTCATTAGTTGAGGGAATGGATAAAAAGTTTGGGCGATATTATGGACTGGTTGGACAAAAACGACGAGGCGAAAGAAACACCATTATTGTATTTTTTTAGGCGACAATGGGAGGGCTTGGCAACATCGCAAGAGTGGCGTGAAGGACCTTTATATACGCAGAATTCACCACTAAAATGCGGTAAAGGATCAATGTATGAAGGTGGCATTCGAGTGCCATTTATGGTGAAGTGGAATGGAGTTGTAAAGCCCGACACACGCAATAATACAAGTATAATGATTGAGGATCTTTTCCCAACGCTCCTTCATATGGCACAGGTTAACAACTATAAGGTGCCACAAATCGTTGATGGAAAGGATATGGTGCCACTTCTTGAGGGTAAGAATGAAGCCGAATTTAATAAGAGAAGCATTATTTGGAACTTCCCAAATATTTGGGGAAACACAGGACCTGGTATCAACTTGAATTGCGCAATACGTCAAGGGTGATTGGAAATTGATATACAATTATGAAACAGGCGAGAAAGAATTGTATAACATTCCGCAAGATATTGGTGAAAACAACAACTTAGCTCATGCTAATCCTTCAAAAGTGAAGGAGCTATCGTCTATCCTTGGCAAGAAACTAAGACAAATGAATGCTCAAAGACCCGTTGTAACAGCAACATCGAAACCATGTGCTTGGCCCGATGAATGATGTTTTATGCAATAAGAGTTGAAATAGATTGTTGTTTCAATTTGATGCAAATGAAATATAATGGGCGTATGCCAGTATGTCAAAATAGAAAGGTGTGATGCAAAAATTTTTAGCATCACACCTTTTTAAGTTATGTATATTTTCTTATTCTATTCTTGTGTTTATTCTTTTCGCATACGCTCTTCTTCGAGGTCAATGCGGTGAATAAAGTGATTAACTATTTCTTGATCAATTCTTGGATTCTCGTTATTTAGTCGATAGAGCCACATGCGTTGTTGCTTAAGAATATCGATATAAAGGTGTCTCGAATTGCCATATAAAGAATCTGTTTCATTTATTTCCGACACTTGTTCAACCCAATGGTCTACCAATGTTGCAAGCGTTTCTACTTTGTTCTGCGGTAGGACAAAGTTCATGAGTGCGTAGATAATCGAGACTTACTTGTGCTAATCCCTTTCGAATTAATCTTTTTTTCGTTTTGTCTTCAGATAGGTAATCGTTAAAATGAGGGAAGCGAAGATATTTTAAAAAGTACAGGAAGTGTAAGTCCCTTGTATCACCAATGTCAATAGAATAACAATAAAGGTGATATACAAAATCAAACTGCGCATGGGGAAAGGAGTGGTTGTTGTTCCAACAGTTAGGGGGTATAGAAAGAGCTGCAGCCAGCGAAACAACGCCTCGCATACCTGTCCAGCCTAACACAATAGGGTGCTGCTTTACCAGGGATTATTGGGGTCTGCCACCTTAATAAAGTTCCGCATAATGAAGGTGACAAGAATAGCACCGTAGGCACAACCCATTCTGATGATAATCAAAACAAAGGTAATGAGCACGCCATAACCAGTGGCAGTCCAAATGTCCACTCCATCAATTTTCATATTTTCCATAATCTCCGACAAGTCAAGACCTATCAAAAGAAATGCAAAACCGTTGAGTAGAAAGCTGAAAGTGCTCCACACATTTTTTTCAGCTCGTAGTCGAGAAGACGCACTGATAAATAGTATTTTTCGGTAAGAAAAGAATAGGCCACCGCTAACAACAGCAAGCACTCCAGAGGCTTCAATCTCTTCTGCTATAAGATACATAATGTATGGTGAAACAAGAGAAAATATGATATTGATATTCTCGTCCATAGGAAGCCAGTTGTGTAGCTTGTTAAATATATACGAAGTGGCTATGCCGACAGCTACGCCACCAACAACCATCCACAAGAAATCGCCTGCCGCATCGTACCAAACAAATTGCCCAATGCCTACGGATATCAATGCAAATTTAACGATGATAAGCGAACTTGCATCATTAAAAAGACTTTCCCCTTCTAAAATAGCAGAGACTCTTTGTGGCACTTTCACAAATTTCATAATTGCAGCTGCACTCACTGCGTCGGGAGGCGATACGATTCCGCCTAAAAGAAAGCCTAAAGGTATAGAAAAACCAGGTATGAAGTGGTTGGCAATGAATGCCACAACCGATGCAGTTATGAATACAACGATAAAGGCAAACGATGTGATGACGCGTCGCCATCGCCACAATTCTTTCCACGAGTTGGATGTTGCTGCCTCGTATAAGATAGGGGGAAGGAAGATAAGAAAGATGACATCGGGGATTGATTGTTATCTTTTGGAATGCCAGGAATGAGACTAAAAAGGAGGCCTGCCACTACTAAAAGAATGGGATAAGCTACCTTTAATTTGCTACTGAGCATTGTCAACAGACATATTGACACCGTGAAAAAGAGGGTAATAATAATTCCGTGTTCAACCATATTGTGTTATATTATCCTTAGTTATTTATATTGTTTCGTGATCCCGATGGTGTATATTTCTCTTTCATTTCATGCTCTCGAGCAGTGTTCTGTAGATAATTCTTTTTGTCATAAGAGATGACAGAACTTAATTTATCGAAATGTAGAATGGATACACAAAAAAATCGTCAAAAAAATATGAGAAATGCAAGAACTTTACGATATAATCTTACTTAAGAGTGTTGCGAATGGTTGCGTGTTGGTAATGTAAATCTTGTATTTTAATGATGAAATGAAGGAGGGAATGTTATTTATTATATTGCTTTTTATTTACTTACATCGATAAATCGCTCTAAATAATTTTTAGAAAAGGGCATTGTTATCCATACAGAATAATTGTATGTTGGATGTAATAGCAATGTTTTTAGGAAGATAAAATCAATGTTTTTTTGAGTGGTGAAAAGTAATGCTTTTGGAATACGAAAGCATTACTTTTTGCGTTATAATCAATTGAAAGTTTAAATATAAAAGAAAGTCTGCCAAGAATAACTCGGCAGACTTTCATCTTTATTTATTGAATAAATAATTTCTTATAGCAATGCTTGGAACTTTTCATCAAGTGTTGCTTTTTGATGCAGCACCAACGAACTTGTCAACCAATTCGCCATTTTTTTGAAGAACAATATTGTTGGAATACTGCGTACACCGAAACTCAATTGCAACCTCATCATTCTCATCTACGTCGCATTTTCCTACAACAATCTTACCGTCATAGTCGTTTGCTAACTCAGAAATAACTGGTCCTACCATTCTACAAGGACCACACCATGGTGCCCAAAGGTCAACTACTAATGGTAAATCACCATTTCTATACTCTTTAAAAATTTTCGTTTGTAATCTTTACTTCCATAATCTGTTTCTTTTTAATTTGATATTAGTCTTACGGCAAACATTATGCCAAAGTATTTAATTTATGTGATATTCTATTTGTTCACTCTGCTCAATATAACGCATAAAGTAACGAGTTAGGTCCACACCTTGTGTCTGCGAGCGCATCGTTAACTTTGTGTTGTGCTCCTTATCTATAATCTGAAAGCACAGTTCAACCTTGCCTTTGTTTTCCTCGGCAAGTGTAACGATGTCAGTAACAAGATTCTCATTGATATCATTACTGTCGATAGCGAGTGTAATTTTCTGTATTTCAGTGTCTCTAACGGTTTGCAATAGCTTTATATCACTTACCTTAAAGTCGTAAACATCGCTATTTCTAAACCTTTGAGTAGACTTTCCTCGCACCAAAATGGGATAGCCTTCTTGCAACATTCCTTGCCATTTAGCCCAGTCTTCACCAAACAAAGCAAGTCTACCTGAGCCGTTAAAATCTTCAATAGTCACAAAACCACAAGGCAAACCTTTCTTTGTTGTTCTTGCTTCAGATAAGGTAACAATTCCTCCAAGAGCTACATTTTCTTTAGAAGCAAGTGCCAAATTGTCGGCAAGTTCACTGCAATTGGCATTACATAGGTTGTTAATTACCATGCTAAACTCGTCGAGTGGGTGAGCAGAAAGGTAGATTCCGATGCAATCTCGCTCTCTATTTAAAAAGCTCAATGTGGCTCCATTCTTCCCATTCAGGAGGTGTCGGGTGAGGTATTTCTGCCGCATCGTCACCGCCAAAGAGTGAGTTTTGCGATTGATTTTGCTCGCTTTGATAGCGTTGTCCATATCGAACTAGAAGGTCGATAAATGGTTCTCCCTTAATGTTTTTGGTGAGATATTGTTCTCGTTTCAATTCTTTAAATCCGTCGAGAGCACCACTTAGCGCCAAAAGCTCAAGTGCTTTTTTGTTGACCGCATTGATATTTACACGCTCAATAAAGTCGTATATGTTTTTATAAGGGCCATTTTTTGTACGTTCTTCAACGATAGATTGAGCCGCAGCGTCACCCATTCCCTTGATTGCAGATAGTCCAAAGCGAATAACTCCGTCTTTGCTGGCACTAAATTTCTGTCTACTTTCGTTCACATCAGGTCCTAATACCTTGATACCAAGAGCCCTACACTCGTCTATAAACTTAATAACTTCGGTAATGTTGTTCAAGTTTCGACTCAGAACAGCTGCCATATATTCAGCAGGGTAGTGCGCTTTTAGGTACGCAGTTTGAAAAGAAACCCACGAATAGCATGTTGCATGACTCTTATTAAAAGCGTAAGAGGCAAACTTTTTCCAGTCTTCCCAAATCTTATTCAACACTTTTTGATCGTGACCATTCTTCACTCCGCCCTCATAAAAACAAGGTTTCGAGCTTATCCATCTGTGCAATAAGTTTCTTACCCATTGCTTTTCGAAGCGTATCACTTTGTCCTCGTGTGAAACCTGCAAGCTGTCTTGCAAGCAACATCACCTGTTCTTGATACACAGTGATGCCGTATGTATCCTTAAGATACTTCTCCATACAAGGAATATCGTATTGAATCTTACTTGGATCTTTCTTTCTTTCAATGAAATCAGGAATGTAATCCATTGGTCCTGGACGATATAATGCGTTCATAGCGATGAGGTCTTCGAACACAGTTGGCTGCAAAGAACGTAAGTGTTTCTGCATACCTGGCGACTCAAACTGGAATGTTCCAATAGTTTTTCCTGCCGAATATAACTCGTAAGTCAATGCATCATCGATAGGAATGTTATCCAAATCGATCTTAATGCCTTTGGTGAATTGAATGTTATCCACCGCTTCTTTTAAGATAGAAAGGGGTCTTTAAGCCCAAGAAGTCCATCTTAATAAGTCCTGTATCCTCAATAACATGACCGTCATATTGCGTACATCGCAACTTATGTCCAGGGTCTGTTTTGTCTTCTGCCACAGAGATGGGTACCCAATCGCTAATCGGGTCTCTACAAATAATAAAGCCACAGGCATGCACACCCGTTCCTCTTACGGTTCCTTCGAGCTTCTTTGCATACTTAATTGTATTTCGAACCTTCTCGTCTGGTGATTCTTCCGCTTGCTTAAGCTCTGGAATTGAAGCCACAGCGTTCGTTAAATTCATCTTAAGATCATTGGGAAGCTTGTCGGGAATGCTCTTACATAGGTAGTTTGCTTGGTCTAATGGAACCCTTTCCACACGTGCAACGTCTTTTAAAGAGTTCTTTGTGGCCATCGTTCCGTATGTAATAATGTGCGCACAGTTCTCGTGTCCGTATTTATTTTCAACCCATTCGAGCACAAGTCCACGACCGTCGTCATCGAAGTCGGTATCAATATCAGGCAAAGAGATACGATCGGGGTTCAAGAAACGCTCAAAAAGCAAATCGTATTTGATGGGGTCTATCTTCGTAATACCTAAACAATAGGCCACAACAGAGCCTGCTGCGGATCCTCTTCCAGGTCCAACCATCACCCCAAGTTCGTTTCTTGCGGTGTTAATAAAATCTTGTACGATCAAGAAGTAGCCAGGGAAACCCATTGTTTTCATGATATGTAGCTCGAACTTAATACGCTCGTCCACCTCATCTGTTAAAGGTTCGCCATATAACTTTCTTTAGCTCCATCATAGGCAAGTTTAGCTAAATAGTCGGCTTCAAACTTAATTCTGTATAGCTTTTTCAATACCTCCTAACTTCTCAATCTTCTTCTTTCCCTCTTCAAGAGATAGTTGGTTCTGTCCGTTTTCATCAGAAGTAAACTCCTTAAAGAGATCCTCTTCAGAAATAGATTGGCGCAAAGCCTCCTCCGTTCCGAAGTCTTCTGGAATAGGATAGAAAGGCATAATGGGGGCATTGTCAATCGAATAGAGTTCTATCTTGTCCAAAAATTTCGCAAGTGTTGCGCATTGCTTCAGGCAAATCTCCAAACACTTCGTTCATTTCCTCTTTCGATTTAAACCACTCTTGCTTTTGTGTATAGAAGACGATTGGGGTCGTTCAAATCCTTGTTGGTAGACAAACAGATAAGATGGTCGTGCGCTTCTGCATCGTCTTTCTCGATAAAATGCACGTCATTGGTGCACACAACCTTGATATCAAGCTCCTTAGCAATTTCTAATAAGGCTTGATTTGCCTTTTTGTTGGAGTGGATATGTTTGTCTATTTGCACGCAGACTAGGATCTTTTACCTCATGTCTTTGAAGCTCAAGATAATAATCATCGCCGAAAACTCGCTTGAACCAGCGAGCCGCTTCACGTGCTCCTTCGTAGTCACCTTTCAATACTTTAGATGGAACTTCGCCCGCAATACATGCCGAACACACAATTAGTCCTTCGTGATAGCGCTCCAAATCCTCGTGATCGGTACGTGGACGCATGTAAAAGCCATCAACCCAAGAGCGTGAAACCAATTTAATGAGGTTTTTATACCCTTGGAGATTCTTTGCAAGAACAATGAGGTGTTTACCTCCCATGTCACCATTTTCCTTGATCTTGCTTTCTTTTTTATTTCTTGCAACATACATCTCACAGCCAAGAATAGGTTTAAAAGGGGGCAAACCCTCTTCTTTTCTCTTGCCGTTTACCTTGTTACAGTAGTTGTAAAATTCTTTTATTCCGAACATGTTTCCATGGTCTGTGATGGCCAAACCACGCATTCCGTCGTTAATTGCCTTATCAACTAACTTCTGAATATTCGACTGTCCGTCCAGAATAGAATAGTAAGTATGTACGTGTAAGTGAACGAAATCTTCCATAAATATCTTTCAAATGAGATGTAAAATTACTTCTTTACATTGGATTACCAAAAGAATGGCATTAAAAAAAGTTTGCAGAATGAAGAAAAAAACAGCTATCTTTGCATAAATAATAAGAGATCTTGTTACTATGATAAAAAAAGATAAAAAAAGGCTAAAGAAAAATAAAGATACATCATGAGGGAACCGATACTCTCATCTATAGTTTTATTGCACTTGCTACCATTTCTATTCTACTTTGGCGTTTCATTGACACAAAAATTCCATTCTGGATCTTTACAACTATTGGAACGATAGCATATCTCATTGTACTTAATTTTTATCGTAGTCCTATTCGTTATTTTGGAGAAGAGGACACAGAAGGTATCGTTGTAGCTCCTGCAGACGGTAAAATTGTTGTAATAGAAGAAGTAGAAGAGAACCGATATTTCCACGAAAAGAGAATAATGGTAAGTATCTTTATGAACCTTTTCAACGTTCATGCTAACTGGTTCCCTGTAGATGGAAAGGTAAAGCTTATCCGTCACTTCGATGGTAACTTCCATAAAGCGTGGCTTCCCAAAGCAAGTGAGGAGAATGAACGTGCAGATGTGTTGATAACAACACCCGATGGACAAGATATTTTATGTAGACAAATAGCAGGAGCGATGGCTCGTCGCATTGTAACTTATGCACGAGAAGGCGAAGATTGCTATATTGATGAACATTTAGGCTTTATTAAATTGGGCTCAAGAGTAGACCTTTACCTCCCTGTTGGTAGTGAGATCTGTGTAAAGATGGGTCAAAAAAACCACTGGAAATCAAACAGTAATTGCAAAGCTTAAATCATAGAAAAAAAGCCAAGAAAGGGGCATTTTTTTAAATAGAAGATGATCAACAGTTTGAAGAAGAACATACCCAACATACTAACATGTAGCAATCTCATTTCAGGATGCATTGCCGTGTATTTTGCATTTGGAGCACGTTTTAAAGAAGCTTTTTTATTTATTATCATAGGTGCAATATTCGACTTTTTTGATGGAATGGTTGCACGCTTACTTCACGTATCATCTCCAATTGGAAAAGAGTTAGATTCATTAGCAGATGTTATTACATTCGGAGTAGCTCCTGCAACGATGATCTTTACAGAGCTAACAGCACTCACAACCTCTTGTTTTGCAACCGCATCGTGTGGTACATTCTGCTTAAAAGTGCAGCCAATACTGCCATTTGTGGCATTTATCTTAGCCGCTTTTTCAGCCCTTCGACTTGCAAAATTCAACTTAGACGAACGTCAAACCACCTCGTTTATTGGTCTTCCAACACCAGCAAACGCCCTCTTTTTGGTCGTCATTGCTTGTTGCTCATAGCACAACTATCGAGACCTTTTCATTCGCTCGTCAGCTTATAATCGCCCTTCTTTTCATCACTTCTTATCTATTAGTATGCGAACTACCTATGTTTGCACTAAAGTTTAAGACCTATGCACTTGCAGAAAACAAACTAAAATATGGCTTTGTAGCATTTTCAATCATTGTGTTCGCCCTAACAGGCATCATCAATGGCTTTTTGGATAGTTATTGCTTGCTATGTTGCTTTGTCTGCAATTGTGGCGTTTGATGGAAAAGAAATAAGGCATAATTTTATCATCTTTGTTTTTTTAGGATATGGCAAGTTTTTTTGAGGTTTTATTTTCTACTTATTTTTTTATCAGCACTTATCTTTATTGGGCTCATGATCTTCATTCTTTATCGTCGAGTGAAGAACGTTACCAATATGTTTAATAAGCAACGACAAAGTACACAGCAACAAGAAAGAGGAAGAACTTATCGTGCTGATAATGGAGAAACTATTGTAGACTATCGCAATCCACAAGAAACAGGGCGCAAAAATCTTTACAAAAGACGAAGGCGAATATGTGGATTATGAAGAAGAAAAATAATTAATAAGATTCTTACCTCATTTTTATTTATTCCCTAATACTTATGGTTTGTTGGCTATAAGGCTTTCTTTTTGTATGTACTAATAGATTTTTCTTTATCTATTCTCTTGAGTAGGACTTGTAATGTCAGTGCTTTTTACTCTCTCATCTCAATGCTTTTTGCCTACTAATTTCATTGCTTTTATACCGCAATAACAATCCTTTTATATTCACCCTTTATTGCCTTTGTTCAACAAGTCCTTTCACCTTATATTATATATCGTTCTGTTGCGTTGAAAGATGATATAAAAAGGCAGAATGTATAGCAGTAGAATTAGAAGGAGGCAGAAAAGAATAGGGGAGAACATCACTTCTTTTGAATGAGAATGTTGAGGCTATAAGGTTGAAATGGTAAAGAAAATAGATGGTTTTAGGGCAAAAGAAAATCCGTTAAGTTGGGCAACTGAACTTATAAAAATCATTGCGCAACCTAACGGATTGAAATAAAATAATGGGCGTAAAACCTATTTAGTTGTGTACATAAGTACCGATATCCTCTCCGTCGATCACCTTTTTAAGGTTACCAACCACGTCCATATTGAAAACATAAATAGGTAGGTTGTTTTCCTTGCACATTGTTGTTGCAGTGAGATCCATCACCTTTAATCCCTTAGTATATATCTCGTCGTATGTTATTTCGCTGAACTTTGTAGCAGTAGGATCCTTCTCTGGATCGGCAGTATAAATGCCATCTACTCTTGTTCCCTTTAACATTACGTCCGCTTCAATCTCAATTCCACGCAAAGAAGAACCTGTATCGGTTGTGAAATAAGGGCAACCAGTGCCCGCAGAGAAGATACAAACATATCCATCTTCCATGCTTTCAATAGCTTTCCACTTTGTGTAGAACTCGCCAATAGGCTCCATTCTGATGGCAGTTAATACTCTGTTCTTAACGCCCAATGCGCCCAATGCACTACTTAAAGCAAGCGAATTGATAACAGTTGCGCACATACCCATTTGGTCTCCCTTCACTCTATCGAAGCCTTTAGAAGCTCCACTCAATCCTCTAAAGATGTTTCCACCTCCGATAACGATACCAATTTGCACGCCCATCTCGTGTATTTCTTTTATTTGTTGAGCGTAGTCTTGTAGTCGTTGCGAATCAATTCCATAGCCTTGGCTGCCCATTAGGCTCTCACCACTTAGCTTTTAAAAAGAATTCTTTTTTGTATCTTGCCATATTCTAATTATATTAATATTATCTTTTTGGTTTGTGTTGCTTTTATTTTATTGAGGGAGCACAAATTGCACCTCTTTTTGTTCGTATTCTCTTATTCTTCCTTCAGTATCTTTCAAACAAAGATGTCCGTTGTCTTTTTATTTCCACAATCTCTGCCTCGAATAATCCATCTTTATCTCTGTAAGGAAATACGCCTTTAGAACGATAAAGTACGTTCATATATTGTAATTTAACCGACTTATAATAGCCGAGACGCAACTGATCGTAATATTTTTGGAAGGCTTTTAGGGTCTTAGACAATATCTCTGAGACCTTGGTTTCGCAGTTTATGATGTTGATAAGCGAAATGGGATTGGGGGCATCACTAACAAATTCTTTTTGGTTGACATTGATTCCAATACCAAAAATACAACGAGTGATGATTTGAGAGTTGACACTTGTTTCGATAAGTGTGCCACTAATCTTTTTATCTTTATAGTAAACGTCGTTGGGCCACTTAAGAGTTAGATCCTTAGAGTAACGACTTAAGGCGTCATGTATTGCTAAAGCGGAAATCATTGACAGGTAAAAATTGAGATGAAGGGGCACCTGCGGACGAGTGATATCAAGAGAAAAAGTGAGGTTTTTACCGTCTTCACTTTCCCAAGAGTTGGTTCCTTGACCTCTTCCTGCGCTTTGCGAACGAGCAACAATCACTTTCATTAAACTACTTGGAGGTGCAGACTGTTTAGCAAAATAACTGTTTGTAGACTCTGTCTGGTCGATGTAATCAATATGAATCTTCATAAGTAGAATTTATATTAACATGGGGTTAAACGCATCTTCAATATGTTCTATCTTGGCATTGTGTTCATTATGCCCAATAACTGATATGATATCGAATCGTAATTCATAGCTAATTTTGCGCTCTTTTACATAATTATTGGCAGCAATAGCAATGTTTTTTATCTTTCTTTTGTCGACAGCTTGAGTAGGATGGGTGATTGTTTCGTCGGCTCTTGTCTTGACTTCTACGAAAACAAGGATGTTATGTTGTGGATTAAAGGCTATGATGTCGATGTCACGTTTACCATAATGCCAATCTCTTTCACAAATAGTGTAGCCTTTATTCTCTAAGAATTTCGCAGCAAAAGCTTCACCCCAGTGCCCTAGCTCGTTATGTTTCGCCATGAATAAATGTAATTACTATATCATTACAAATTTACAATAATATTCTAGATAATCAAAATAAAGCACTACTTTTGCAATATAATAACAAAAGAAATACGAATGATTGAACCGCAAGTGAAAGGCGATGAGTGGTTTATGGCTAAGGCTTTGGAACAAGCTCAGCTTGCTTTTGAAGCTGGAGAGATACCTGTTGGAGCGGTAGTTGTGGCTAAAGATAAGATTATTGCACGTTCGCATAACCTTACAGAGATGCTTTGTGATGTCACAGCTCATGCCGAAATGCAAGCCATTACATCTGCAACGAACTCGTTAGGAGGTAAGTATTTAAACGAATGTACTTTGTATGTGACCCTAGAACCATGCATCATGTGTGCTGGAGCCATAGGTTGGTCGCAGTTAGGACGCCTTGTTTATGGTGCAAGTGACGATAAACGAGGTTTTATGCGCTTTGCTCCTGAGGCCTTACACCCTAAGACTAAGGTTACAAAAGGGGTGATGGAGGAAGAATGTAAGGCGATTATTCAAGACTTTTTCAAAAGTAAAAGATAACAAACCTCTGCTCTTCTTATAGGGAATAGGAGAGGTATAGAAAGGAATAAAGGTGATAGAAAGTATTTAAAACTTCTATCACCTTTATCTATATTGCACCTTTTAGTCTTTCAATAGCTTTTTGTGTGCTGCTTCAAATGCTGGTGGATATTTGCCTAAGAAGCAAAGATTAACCAAACAGTTGGCTGCAACTTCAGCATCACTCAATGTAACTCCTTTGGCTCTTGAAACGCTTTTGCCAAGTGCTACTTGCCATGTTGATCTGAAGTTGTTATCATCTGCACCCATATAGGTCTCTCCATTCGCTTTATTATCTATGATTTTGTATAGAATTCCTTTCTTACTTGGAATGGGTTCTAACTCAAGTAATATGTCGTAAGCAACTTTTAAAGGCTCACGATATTTGCTTGTTCCTGGAAACATTTCGTTGATTACGGGCATAATCTCTTCAAATTCGTATGCCTGAAATAATTGTTTTAATTTCATATCCTTGTTATTTCTTTTTGTGTTGTTGATGAATAAAGAATGTGGTTCAATGTAAGTTGCAAGCATAAAGTGTTGATGTTTGTGTGATAAAATGTTGACTTGTTGAAACAAAGTAGGGCAGAACATAATAGAACTGCCCCTCTTTTTATTCTTTACTCTATTGTTTGTTCTTTTGAGTTGGTGTCTTAGTGTGTCGCAATAGTGGTCTTAAAACTTAGCCATCTTTATCGCATCCACTGCACATTCATCGCCTTTGTTACCTAATTTACCACCTGCTCTGTCTAAAGCCTGTTGCAAATTGTCGGTAGTTAATAAGCCATAGATAATGGGAATTTCACTTGTTGTGTTCAAACGAGCGATTCCTGTGGTTACACCTTGACAGATATAATCGAAGTGAGGAGTATCTCCTTTGATTACAGAGCCTAACACTATGAGCGCATCATATCCTCCATTGAGAACCATTTGATGTGCTCCGTAGATCAATTCGAAGCTTCCTGGGACTGTCTTTACATGGATATTCTCAGGAATTGCACCATGTCTTTCTAGTGTATTTACTGCACCTTCTAATAAAGCTCCTGTGATTTCAGGATTCCATTCTGATACAACTATACCGAAACACATATTACTTGCGTCGGGAACTTTAGTCGCATCATAGCTTGATAGGTTTCTTAATGCTGTTGCCATCCTTATTATAAAGAAGCTCGTTCGATATATTTATCAATCTCTTGGCTTTGAACAATAGCCGAATTTACATATTTCTTCTTAATGTCTTGATAAACTTTTAAAGCGTCAGCCTTTTTGTTTTGGCTTTCAAGTAGCTGTCCTGCTTGAAGTAAGAAGGTTGGAGAAAGACTGTTGTTTGCACCATCTTCAGACTTGCTGTCAGCCTTGTCTGCTGCTTTCTTCAATGCTTTAATAGCCTCATCTATCTTTCCTACGTGTGCATAAGCGTTACCTAAAGCTGCGATTGCTGCTGGACTTACCATTGCATCGTTGCCTGGTGAGTAGCTATCAAGATACTTTAACAGCTTCGTTCCACTTATTTAAATTAGCGTAACAAAGACCTGCATAGAGGTTAGCAAGATTGCCTGCGTCTGTTGAACTATAATCATTTGCAAGCTTAATGAAACCACTAAAGGTTGCACCATCGCCATTTAACGCTTTTTTTCGAATTGTTGCATTCCAAATAGTTCTTGACCTTTTGCAAGTTCAGTGCTTGCTTTTTTTCTTGACGAGGAGCTGATACATAGTTCTTGTAAAGGAAGAAACCTGCAACAAGAACGATAAGTGCTACAACTGCAATTGCAATATGCTTTTTTTATATTTTAGCATAAATGCTTCAGACGAATTAATCGTCTCTGCCATATTGGTAGCTGCGTTTTCTTTTTTTTGTTTGCCATTATTATTTTTTTGTTTTTTTATTAGTCTTCTTAGTACTCGAAATATGCTTTTGAGAATAGATCGAATGTGATGCAAAAAAATAATTATTTTATCTCATATAGTGAAATTTATTATCTACTTTTTTTCTTTTTATCTACTTTAAAAACAAGTAACTTTTGCCTGAAGACGGGTCGTTAAGGGGCTGTTATCCTTGTATTTTTGGGGATAATATTACGATTGAAAAAGACCCTTTTTTTGAACGTTTTTTTATATTGTAAAAAAAGAATTAAGATTGATATATGATTTTTAAAGAAGATAACGCTTCTTAATTATAAAAAAATATTGAAGATATAACGCTCGATTTGTCGCCAAAGATGAATTGTTTTATAGGCCATAATGGTGTAGGAAAAAACCAATATGCTCGATGCTGTTTATTATCTTTCATTCTGTCGAAGCTCTTCTAATGCCGTAGATTCACAGGTAATGATGCACGATAAGGATTTCTTTGTGCTCGAAGGACTATACACTAACGAGGGCGAATGATGAGGAATTGATTTATTGTGGCATGAAAAGAGGCTCGAAAAAAAGCATTTTAAACGCAATAAAAAAAGAATACAAACGATTGTCGCAACACATCGGTTTCATTCCCTTAGTCTTTGTTTCTCCATCAGATGTAGCCCTCATTGAAGGTCCAAGTGAAGACCGAAGACGTTTCTTAGATATAGTTATTTCGCAGCTCGATGTCACTTATATGGAGGCACTTATGCGCTATTCAAAAGCATTGCAGCAGCGAAATGCACTACTAAAGCAAGAGAATGAGCCCGACAATACATTGATTTCGCTTTTTGAAGAAGAGATGGCAGAGCAAGGAACCATTGTTTATCAAAAAGCGATTGGCGTTTGTTGAGGATTTTATACCTGTGTTTCAACAGATTTATCAGCAGATATCTGGCGGAAAAGAAACCGTTAGTTTGAATTATATTTCGCATTGTCAACGAGGTGATTTACTTGATGTTATTCAGCGAGATCGCTTTAAAGATCGTGCAGTTGGCTATTCGTTGCATGGTATTCATCGTGATGATTTAGAGATGTTACTTGGAGGTTATCAGATGAAAAAAGAGGGAAGTCAAGGCCAAAACAAAACATTTGTGTTGGCATTGAAGCTTGCTCAGTTCGATTTCTTAAAGCGAACCGCCTCTAAAACCACGCCTCTTTTATTGTTAGACGATATTTTCGACAAGTTAGATGCTAACAGAGTGGAACGCATTGTTAACCTTGTTGCCAACGATAGCTATGGACAAATTTTCATAACCGACACCAATAGAGATCATCTTGACTCGATTTTGAAAATGGGAAACTTTGATTATAAGTTGTTTTATGTAGACAATGGACAGATAACTATTAAGCAAGAAGCATAAGATGTTTAAGAAACAGGCGAAACAAATTCATGAAATTCTGGGGCAATATCTAAGAAGAAGTGGACTCGAAACACCTCTTCTGCAACATAGAGTGATTGATGCTTGGGACGAAGTGGTTGGAAATGTGGTGGCAAGATACACCACCGAAAAGTATATTTACAATCAAACACTGCATGTTAAGATTGTAAATCCAGCTGTTAGAAACGATTTGTTGATGCGCAGAACCGATCTTATTAAAGCTTTAAACGAGGCTGCGGGGGGCAATTTGGTGATTACCGACATTCGAATACATTAAACTTTAAAGATATGAAAGATAAAAGTCGCTTTGTTTGCAACATGGGCAAGCAAGGCGACTTTTGCGTTATTGTGTTTCAAGATAGATGTTTAAATCTTGAATTTGTAGCCAAGTGTAATTTGGAAGGTGTGATACTTGCCATTCAAAGGGAATTCACCTGCAGTGTCAAGACTCATATAACGACCTTCAGTTATCTTGGTTAGAGGTAGCGAATAGCGTGCGTCTAACACAAAATTGTTGTATTCATACGACACACCAATGGGCAATGTAACGAGGAAGTGGGTGAATTTACTTGTTAAATCATAGGGTGTGTTGCCCTCATCGTTTTTGTAAATCATTTGCGAACGAGTTTGAATGTTACCCTCAACTCCTGCTTTTACAGCTAAATTAGGAATGACATAATAGTTGAATGTAAGTGGGATTGAGATGTACTCTGAATTCAGTGATTTTCTAACTATAGGGCCATTATCTTCTATAGTCTGCTTTGCTCTCGAACCTTGTGTTAAGAATTGTACCCCAACAGCAACCGAAGCTTTGTCTAATAGTTGATATTCTAATTCAGCACCAGCCACAGCTCCCAGCTTCATATCCACTTTATTGTCTGTGATAGGCTGTAATTTTGTAATGGTTGTACCCACAAAAGGCTTCACACTAAACGTGCCTGTAGGTTGTTGTGCATAACCAATTAAGGCACAAGTTGCAAGAGCCAATGATGTAAAAAATCTTTTCATACTTGTTATTTTGTTGATTGTTTGTATGTACAAATTTAAAGATAACAATTAGAAAGGAATTAAAAAGACTTACAAATTTTGGTCTATTTCACTACATTTAATTTGTGTTTTGTTTCTATTGCTTATGCCCTTTCTCTTTTAATTCAATAACAAAGGGTTGTAATAGCATTGATATTGTGTCTTAAAAGCATTGAGTTTGCATGCAAAAAGCAATGCTTTTGAAGTGTAAAAACACTGCTTTTGCGCAGGGCTGAGCAAGAAAAAAGCCGCAAAGGATGCGGCCATCGTTATCAAGTGGGTATCTACTTAATTTTTAAATCTCTTTGCTTTTTTTCGTTGAATATCGTTATTGGTCAGTCCTCAAAAGAAATTCTTTTCCCACTTACACCTTATTATATATAGGTATTAAAGGGCAATTACTTCGTTCATCATCACGTCGTATTGGGTAGTGGGAATGTGGTTGATGAGTTGAAAGGAGAAGCATATTCCTATTTTATAGCATTGGGGAATGCGTTTAAGAAGACGATCGTAATAACCCTTTCCACGCCCAAGTCGCTTGCCATCTGCACTGAATGCTAAGCCTGGAACTATGGCAATGTCAATTAAAGACAATTCGTTCAGTACTTCGCCTTGTGGTTCTAATATTCCAAAAGGACCTTTTTTCAAATCGTTTTCATCTGTAAGCTTCCTAATTTCCATTGTCGTTTCTCCCGTAACAACAGGCAAAACAATGTCCTTTCCCTGCTTTTTCAACTCTTTAATCAATTGAAGTGTTTGTACTTCGGTGGGTAAGGCACAATATAAAAGAATGGTTTGTGCCTCTTTTATGCGGGGGTGTTGCAATAGAGTAGGGACGAAAGCAAGCGACATCTCGCCCACTTTTTCGGTGGCGAGATGTCGCATTTGTTCTTTAATTGTATTTCGAATAGAAATCTTTTCTTGATTCATTGAGTGTTCTCTGCGTTATTTTTTTAGGGTGCATTACAGAGGGCTTTTGCACGGGCTTCTGTGGGAATGACTTACCTTCTTTAAACACTTGAAGGGCTTTTGTGATAGTTGCATCGCCTCTGTTGATGTAATCTGTCCATGCTTCTTCATTCAATAAGTTGTAAACAATTCTGCTAATGATGAATTGTTCGATTAACTTATACGACTTTTGAATCATCAAATTGCGACGTTTTAAGCCGTGCGAGTCGGCAAATGTTGCAAACTTATCAACCAAATTTTGCTTAGCAAGGTAGCTTGTAAGCGCATCAACGGTTTTCAAATCCTTTAGCTTTTGGCGGTTGTTATCGGTATAATTAAATGCATATTGCAAAATTAAACCGCTCATTGTAGCTTGTTTGTAATATGAAGTGTAGTTGGTTGTGTCTTCAGGAACAAACAAGTCGGGAGTGATACCACCGCCTCCGTAAACCTTTCTACCAATACTTGTGTGATAAGCAGGGCCTGTGTGCTTGATACTATCTTGTGAGAAGAACTCTCCGTGTTGGTATCTTGAAATCAAATCTTGTGCATAAGCGGCCTCATCTCCAGCGACATAAGGTTTCTGAATCGATCTACCTGACGGAGTATAGTAGCGTGCAATGGTTAAACGCATAAGACTTCCGTCTTGGAAACCTATCTGTTGTTGAACCAATCCCTTACCAAATGAACGGCGACCGATGATTGTTCCACGGTCATTATCTTGTATGGCACCTGCCAAAATCTCAGAAGCTGAGGCAGAACCCTCATTAATTAGCACCACAAGAGGGATCTTTTGGTAGCTACCATGACCGTCACTGCGATAGTCTTGGCGTGGACTCTTGCGTCCTTGCGTGTAAACTATGAGCTTATTCTTAGGTAAGAACTCGTTAGCTATTTGTATTGCGCTCTCTAAATAACCACCAGTATTGTCTCGAAGGTCGATAATTAGCTCCTTAAAGCCTTCTTGTGACAACTTAGCGAGGGCGATTAATAATTCGGGATAGGTTGTTTCTCCAAAGCTCTTAATGCGTATATAGCCCACAGTACTGTTGATCATATAAGCAGCCGACACGCTCTTGCGAGGTATTTCGCCACGTGTTACGGTGTAAGTGATAGGATCTTTGTGGCCATATCGCTTGACAGAAATCTTAATTTTGGTGTCTTTTGGACCTTTAAGCACTCTCATGGCTTCTTCGTTGGTTACCTTTTTACCTACAAAAGGTTTACCATCAACTGCCACAATCTTGTCTCCAGCAAGTAGACCTGCACGTTCTGCAGGTCCATTTTCAATGACATTCTGCACGTGAATGGTGTCTTGACGGATCACAAACTCAACTCCTATGCCCGAAAAAGAACCCTTTAGCTCGTCAGTTGTTGCCTGGGCGTCTTTCGCAGGAATGTAAACAGAGTGCGGATCAAGCTCAGATAAGATTTGAGGAATAGCCTTATCCACCAAAGAATCAATGTTTACATTGTCCACATATTGGTCGTCAATGATGTGAAGGAGGTTGTTTAGTCGGCTACTTCCTGAATTAATGATGTTTAATCTATTACCAGAAAAGTGGTTTGCATAGAATGTTCCGATGATGATACCAACGATAACGCATAATGCAAGCAATAATGGCATGTAGCGATTAGAATGGTTTCGGTTTATTTTCATCTTTGTATTCTCCTATAATCTTTATTCTACTTCAAGATATTCAACGTCTACTCCAGCTCTTTTTAATAGGTTAATGCCGTCTTCTAAACGGTATTTCTCGCCATAAACAACTCTCTTTATTCCCGATTGAATAATGAGTTTAGAGCATTCTATACATGGCGATGCGGTGACATATAATGTTGCTCCTTCGCTATTATTAGAGCTTCTTGCCAGCTTAGTGATGGCATTTGCTTCGGCATGGAGCACATAAGGCTTTTGTAATTTGGTTGGAATCCTCGCACACATTCTCAAAACCTTCGGGCGTTCCGTTATACCCATCGCTGATAATCATTTTGTCTTTTACCACTATTGCGCCTACTTTGCGTCGCTCGCAATAGCTGTTTTCAGCCCATATTCGTGCCATTCTGAGGTAGCGAATATCTAAAATATGCTGTTTGTCTGTATTCTTTGTCATTGTAAAGGCTTAATTCTTTTTAATTCCATTGCGTTCTAATAGAGCGTCGATAGTGGGCTCTTGTCCTCTAAAACGCTTGTATAAAGTCATCGGATGCTCTGTTCCTCCCTTTGAAAGGATATTCTCTCTAAAGCTAAGAGCAGTATTTTTGTCGAAAATTCCGTTCTTTTTAAAGAGGCTAAAGGCGTCTGCATCTAACACTTCTGCCCACTTATAGCTGTAATAACCCGCTGCATATCCGCCCGAAATAATATGAGAGAATTGGGTGGTCATACAGGTGTTAGGAAGTTGTTTCGTGATAATTGCATCTTTCCAAGCATCTTTCTCAAATGTAATAATATCTTCTTTGAACTCGTCTTTCTGTGTGTAATAAGCCATATCTAATAAACCTAAGCTCACTTGACGTAAGCAACCGTAAGCTGAAAGATAGTTTTTACTCTTAATAATTCTATCTATCAATTCATCAGGAATAGGCTCTCCAGACTCGAAGTGATAAGCAAAGGTACGTAAAAATTCTTTCTCTGTTGCATAGTTTTTCCATGAATTGCGATGGAAGTTCAACAAAATCCCACCACACATTGGTGCCACTTAAACTGCCAAAGCGTGTATTTGCGAACATACCATGTAGCGAATGACCGAACTCATGCAAGAAAGTTTCTACCTCTCCAAGCGTTAATAAGGCTGGTTTTTGTGGTGTTGGCTTAGTGAAATTCATCACAACACTGACGTGAGGACGAATGTTTTTCGCCCTTTCTATTGATCCATTGGCCTTGGAACTCAGTCATCCAAGCACCGCCTTGCTTTCCTTTTCGAGGGTGGAAGTCGGCATAAAACACCGCAAGATAGCTTCCGTCGGCATCAAACACATCGTAAGCCTTAACATCTTGATGGTAAACTGGAATCTCATTGTTCTCCTTAAACGAGATACCATACAAGCGATTAGCTAATCCAAACACTCCTTCTATCACCTTAGAAAGTTCGAAGTAGGGGCGAAGCATTTCCGAATCGATGTTGTATTTCTGTAATTGTAGCTTGTGAGAGTAATATCCAAAGTCCCAAGGTTGCATCTCAAAAAGCATCTCCTTCCATTTCTTTTTGCAAGCTGTTCTACCTCTTTTTAGCTCCTTAATAGCTTGTGGCTTATAAGCAGAAATAAGGTCGTTGAAAAAGCTTATACACGTTCTTTACACTACTTGCCATGCGATGTTCTAACACATAATCAGCGTAAGTTTCATGCCCAAGCAATTGAGCTAGCTCTCTACGGATGTTAATTAAGCGTGTACATATAGCCAAGTTGTTCTCAGGATTATCGTGAATTCCCTCTGTATTCTTCGCCATATAGAGCTTTTCTCTTAGCTCTCTCTTTGTAGAATAGGTGAGAAAAGGAGAGTAACTGGGGAAATCTAAGGTGAAAATCCAACCTTCTTTATTTTGTTCTTGTGCCGTATGAGCCGCCATTTGACGTGCACTTTCGGGCAAACCATCAAGGTCTTCCTCGTTAGTTAGATGCAATTCGAATGCTTTATTCTCTTTTAATAGGTTTTGAGAGAACTGCAATGACAACAAACTTGCTTCCTCGCTTAATCGTCTAAATTGCTCTTTTCCCTCTTCATTCAATAGCGCACCGCTTCTAACAAAGCCATCGTACACCTTTTGAAGCAATGTAGCTTCTTCAGGAGTAAGCTCTCTATGGTGCTCATAAACATGCTTAATGCGTTTGAAAAAGCTTTTCATTTAGCTGCATATCATTAGCATGTTGGGTGAGAAGAGGACTCATCTTTTGAGCTAAAGCATCAAGATCATCGTTTGTTTCAGCACCTAACATACACGAAAAAACAGTAGAAGCACGTCCTAATAAGTCATAATAATGCTCGCCTTTTGTTTCGTCTTTGTATATGATAGTATTATCGAAAGTTGGCTCTTCCTCATTATTTATAATCTTATCGAGTTCTTCTTTCTCTCTTTTCATTCCCTCCATGAAAGCTTCTTCGTAGTGTTCTAGCTTGATAAGGTGGAATGGAATGGTGTTATGTGGAGTGGAATAATCATTAAAAAAAGGATTATTCGCTATTGAGTTCTTATTATCTTGTGTTGCCATATTTCGTTGATTTAATCTTATAATTGTGCTTTTTGAATGAGTTTTTCAAGCGCAGGAATGATAATTCTGCCCCTTTCTAGCTTTAAGAGGTGCTCGTTTTGCAATTCATTTAATACGTTCGACACCTTTATTCGCTTTACATTCATTTCCTTTGCAAGCGTTATCATTTTGATGAAGAATATCTTTTCGCCACCTATATTATATACATGTTGCTCGAAAAAACGAATAACTCTTTCTCTTAATGAGTAGCTTGAGGGACGCCATTGCTGTCGTTCCATCTTTTGAATGCGGGTAGATAAGATATTCATAAAATTGATTCGGAAGACAAATGAGTGCTCAATGAAACTCAAAATACTTTCTTTATCAATGCTTAAAATACTGCTTTTCTCTTGCGTTGTGTATGTAGACGAGAACCAAGGACTAAGCCCAAGCAATCGTTCTGGCTGTATAACAGAAGGCGTTTCGAGCCATTCTTTCACCATAAAGGAATTGTTTGCCGCCGAAGTAGTTATCTCAATCTTTCCTTGTAGCAAAAAGAATAAGTCTTTGCATGCCTCTCCTTCTTTGATAAAGGGTTATGCCACTGTTTAGCTTTTGAAAGTGAAAACGGGCATGGGCAGCAAGCTTATGCAACTCTTGTTGCGTGATTCCTTGAAACAAGGGCAGTGCTAATAGCTTGAGATGTGATGTCGGCGACTGCTCCATAGCTTACTTAACGATCTTGTCTTTTAATGTAGGTGAGTACCAAACGGCATTCTTTCCATCTTTATCAGTATAGATAAAATAAGCCATTATCTCTTTATGTTGTTCTAAAACCCTTTTCGCTTTGTCTAAACCCATCACCATAAAGGCTGTTGCATAGGCATCGGCTGTAGCGCAATTGTTGGCTATTACGGTAGAAGAAAGAATGTTATGCTGAACAGGATAGCCCGTTGCAGGGTCGATAGTGTGGGCATATTTCTTTCCACCTTTATAGTAGAAGTTGCGATAATTACCACTGGTTGCCATTGCCTTTGTCGGTTACATTGAGGATAGTTTGCACTTCTTGACTTTGCTGAGTGATATCGTCTGTGGGCTTAATAACGCCTATTTTCCAAGGAAGACGCTTAGAACTTATTCCCGAAGTCACTATCTCTCCGCCTATTTCAATCATAAAGTTCTTCACACCTTGACGCTTTAAGTAGCTTGCAACCACGTCACTTCCAAAGCCTTTAGCAATCGCACTGCAGTCAATCATAATGCGTTTGTCGTCTTTTTTCACAGTATTGTTCACCAAATGCACCTTCTTATATCCAGTGAGCTGAAGCAAACTGTCAATCACTTGCTTTGTAGGTTCAACGCCTTTCTTAAACCCAAAGCCCCATTCATTAACCAAAGGAGCAACCGTTATGTCGAAAGCTCCATCTGTTTTGTTACTGATGTCTTCGGCAAGAAGAAACACCTTGTCGAACAACTCATTGGTGCGTGTGGGCTGATTGTTATTGATCTTTGAGATGATAGATTGTGGATTAAAAGTAGATAGGGCTGTATCTACCTTGTTTAACTCCGCTAAAATCTCTTTATGAAGGTCGTCATCATTTTGATAAGTGATGTGATATGTTGTTCCAAATATCGTTCCTTGATTCTCTATATAAGGCATATTTCTTTGCTGTTTGCTAATATATACCGTACCAATGACGAGCAATAGCAAGAGAGGTATTTGCCAATAGAGGCGTTTTTTTATCTGTTTTGTTGCCATGTTATGTGTCTATTATCGTGAAAGTGAGATGTTATTAATTATTATTCTTTATTTTTGTTGGAAAGAGAAAGATAGCTTAAGCTTGCCTATTTCTTTCCTTTCTTTGTTTTGTTCAATAACTCTATTGCCACATAAAAAAAGTGCCTCCAAAGGTAGAACTGCCTCCTCTTCCATATCCAGGAACATAATAAGGCTCTCCAATAGGACCTACTTTCTTTGCCAATCTGTTTTTATATCGAACGCTCCAACCAGCTCTTAGAGGTCCAACGATGTGCGCATCGAGCCCAAATACAGCCTCAATCCAGTGATAAGAACCGCTGATGTTGTTGGCTCCAAAAGGCGCAATGCCACCGAAAACGGGGTCAACTACACCAGGAGCTTCGATGTTATATTTAAAAGAAGAAAAGCCATAGCGACCTCCAACGAATACTCTATAGATGTCGTGTTTATTCTTCATTACATTAAAGTCGATACCAATGCGACCGTATGGTGCCTTTGTGCTATACAAAATCTTAGTTTCATCGCCTTTAGTGTCGCTCTTTCCATATCCTAACTCAATGATAGGAAAGTATTTATCCTTTAAGTTGGCACGCAAACTGGCCTCGTATTGTCCTTCGTTACTGAGTAAGTTCTGTCCAATTCCAATGAGGTCGACCGACAATGTCACGCCATTGAAAAACGCAACCGAATCGCTTTTCTCCTTAAAAGGCAGCTTTTTGGGTTGTGCCTGCACTGCAATACCGATGTAAAAGAGCAGAATACTAACGCTGACTCTTAAAATATAGGTAGAAATGTGTTTGTGAATTGTCATTTGTTACTTTTGATTTATGAACGACAACAGAATCTATTGCGTTGCGAGAGAATGTTACTTTTTGAATAGTATGAAAGAATGCAGCCGCACAATCAACCGACTCGAAATGTGGTTCGTTGGTCTTTGTGATGCGAATAGTATCTTTCCAAGTCACTTTGTTGGTGTCTGTTACACTTAAAAAAACAACACATCTTCGTTTCCTTGAAAGCTCATTGGCAAGTCGAAACTATCCACATTCACCGCTTTATTCAATAAAACCGTGTCGCCACTGGTATGGCGTTGGGTCGAGATGGTGAGCGTATCGGCTAATTTCTTTGACGTTTCCCATTAGCTTATAGCGTGACAATACACCACTACTTAGCGGGCAATCGGTTGATGAACACGCCGAAATGAAAAGCGAGAGAAAAAAGAAATATATTAGTTTTTTCATTCTTTTATACTTGTGTTGTTGTGAGATAATTCGTTTTAGATGGTCTTTTCAATCTGATAGTCGTTGCGAGTTTGCCGACGAACGACTCACCAAATCACCGATAAAGCCCGTCATAAACAACTGTGTTCCCAATATCATCATTGTTAAAGAGATATAGAAATAGGGCGAATCGGTAACCAAACGCTGTGGAATGCCTTGCGACAATGCCCACAATTTATCGGCTCCTATAATTGCAGCAGCAAAGAAACCAATGATGAAGAAGATAGAACCTAGGAAGCCAAAGACATGCATTGGGTTCTTGCCAAAGTTGCTTAAGAACCATAAAGTGATAAGATCCAGATAGCCATTAAAGAATCTATTAAGACCAAATTTTGATGTTCCATATTTGCGAGCTTGGTGTTGTACGATCTTTTCTCCAATCTTTTCGAAACCTGCATTCTTTGCTAAATAAGGAATATAGCGGTGCATTTCGCCATAAACTTCGATGTTTTTCACTACATCTAAGCGATATGCCTTCAAACCACAATTGAAATCGTGAAGGTTATGAATACCACTTATCTTGCGAGCTGTAGCATTAAAGAGCTTGGTAGGAATGGTTTTTAGAGAGTGGGTCGTAGCGTTTCTCTTTGTAACCCGACACCAAGTCGTAACCTTCTTCAGTAATCATGCGATACAACTCGGGTATTTCGTTGGGCGAATCTTGTAAGTCTGCGTCCATAGTAATCACCACATCGCCTTGAGCTTCTTTGAAACCGCAGTATAAAGCAGGGCTTTTTCCGTAGTTACGTCTAAACTTAATGCCTTTAACATGAGGCGATTTTTGAGCCAGTTCTTCGATAACTTTCCACGAATTGTCTCTCGAACCATCGTTAATAAAAATCACTTCAAAGCTAAAGTTGTTATTGTTCATCACTCGTTCAATCCACTCATATAGCTCTGGTAACGATTCTTCTTCATTATATAAGGGTATAACTACCGAAATATTCATAGTTGTTGTTGATTTGTTGTGTTATGTATTCAAACGATTATTCATTATTTTGTATTCTCAAAGAACTGCTCCTTAGTTGGTGGGTTCTTTCTTATAGAATAGTGCAAGCGGAGCACTTAGGAAGGCTCCAATAAGGATATTCTGAATAAGAATAGTGAAAGTGATATCTATTGCACTCATTTCTCTAATCAATTTCATGCCTTCTTGCAACTCGCTAATGTCCATTCCCAATTGCTTTGTAGGTAGGAATTGCAGTTTGAATTGTCTGGTCAAAGAGATTCATAAAGGCACTACTATCGAGCCATTGGAAATAAATAAACAGACAAGCAGCAAAGATCAATGAGGCATAGAAAAACGTATAAGCCGAAAATGATAGTATGCTGCTTTAAACGAGATAAAGCCTCCCTGATCTTGTCTCGAAAGTTTTTGATGCGCCAACCTGCATAGAATGGGGTAGAAAGAATGATTAAATTGCCCCACATACTTTGTGGAATATAAACTAAAAAGGCAAATGATGCTACCCAAATAACGCCTAAGATGGCGCCTTCGATGCGTGCATAAGCCTTTAGTTGCTTGAAAGAGTTTGCTATATCCATTTATTTTTTTATTCGCTTTTTTTATGTTGTTTCGCAGCACAAATTATAGCCCTTGTAACCTTTCTTTGGTTTGCAAGGTGTTGTGCAAAATGTGGCAGCTTTTGATTGTGCCAAGATTGATGAAAAGACCTCATTTTTGAGTCCTAAATTAGCTACAAATTTACGTATTTTTATTTTTATAAACAGGCGCATTTTTTTCAGTTTTTTTTGTTGTCGCTATTTTTTTCGTGAAAGTTATGCAGAATAAACAGATTTGCGATATAGTTGTTTATCAACTCCATTCGCCTTGTGTGAAAGGGCGTCGTTTTCATTTGTTTTAAAAAAGCATTGCTTTTTAGGCTGTAATTTCAATGCTTTTTGGCATGTAAAAAGCACTGCTTTTTTTGCAAGGTAATCTCATTGCTTTTTAAAAAGGGAGAAAAATGAAAGATGAAAAACGAACAGCTTTTTTTATTGGGTGGGAGTGAGGGTGATTTTAGAACTATTTTTGAGTGTGTTGAGGTTTTTAAAAATAGATGATTTTAGAGTCCTTTTTATGTTGAAAAAAGGTGCTTTTTTTAGTCGATTTTTTTGAGTAATTCTTAAAAAAATAATTACCTTTGCACTCGCTCTTTTTCGTTCGTATTTAGAACAAATAATACGACAAAAAGCAAGATGTAAGTATCTCAGAAAATCTCAAAAGAGAAACAAGTTAAATCATAAAAAAATAAAACAAAGAATGAAGCGATTTTTTTATTGCCTTTTACATTGCTTTTTGCAGTGTGTTTATTACCCTTGTCGGCACAAACAGCAGCCGATAAAAATCGTTGGTCTTTATCATGTTGTGAAAGATGGACGCAACTCTAAGGTAAAGATTTTTTTAAGTATGGAAATGGTTATCGTGCACAAGTTGTGTGGCTCGAGAATATGAAAAAAATCCAGATGGAACATTGCGCACAGATGTTAAAAAAATCCTGATGAATCTAAGCGAAAGACCCCTTCTAACCAAATTGTTTTGGTGGATAAGGTAACCTATAACGGCGAAGATGCTTGGGAAGATGGCAAGATATACGACCCAACAAGTGGTAAGGTGTATCGTGTTGAAATGTATTTTGAAAAAGCCAAACGTATTGACTGTGAAAGGAAAACTTGGTCCTTTCTTTAAGAAAGTATATTGGAATAAAAATTCAATAATAATTCTCTTTAGCTTTTATAGAAGATGCTGCTTCATGGTTGAACCGCCTTGTTGCAGCATTTTTTTGTATCTTATCATTGTTTATATATAGTGTAAACACGAGCTAAAGATATTTCCTTTATAAACTAATCAGCCCTATTAACATTATGTAATATTTTTTTGATAAAAAAATCAATGATATTTGTTTTTAATATAACTTTTTATTCCTTATCTTTTGCAACATAACTAAAAAAACATCTATTTGGGAGTTCAAGAAAAAAACTATTCCTCAAGACTACAGAGAACGATTTAAGTTTAATATACTTTTGACAAAATGAAAGACAAAAAACAAACAACACTCTATTTGTGTTTGTGTCTGACGTGTTTAGCAAATTATAATCCTGTTGTTGCTAAAACGCCAGTGAATATGGGCATTCTTCCTACTTATGCCCATAGTAACAAAATAGAGAGTGCGCCTTCTTTGCAAGACAAGAAAGAAGGAACGATAGTAGGAAACGATCACCGATAAGAGTGGAGAACCAATTGTTGGAGCAACCATTAAAGTAAAAGGTAGCTCTGTAGGAACGGTTAGTGACGTGAAAGGTAACTATCGTTTGCAGGCACCATCGAATGCTGTTCTTCAGTTTTCTTTTTATGGGTTACACCTCGAAAAGAGCAAAACGTGAAAGGCAGAAGCACCATTAATGTGGTGTTAGAAGAAGATTCTAAGGTGCTTGACGAATTGGTTGTAATTGGTTATGGTACTGTGAAAAAACGCAGTATTACAGGCTCTGTAGATCAAGTTAAAAAGGAATTGATAGAGGATAAGCCTGTTGCTAATGTAACACAAGCCCTTCAAGGTGTGGCACCTAACCTCATTATTCAACGTAAGAGCTACAACCCAACGGGCGAAAGTACTAACATCAACATTCGAGGAATTAGCACAATCAATAGTAATGCGCCTCTTATTGTGATTGATGGACTTGTTTCTTCTGATGGAAGCTTAAACGACTTGAATCCTAACGACATTGATAACATCTCTATTTTGAAAGACGCTGGTTCGGCAAGTATCTATGGATCACGTTCGTCTAATGGTGTTATTTTTGGTCACAACTAAGAAAGGAAAGAACAATAATCCCACAGAAATTAAACTCTCTTCTGCTGTTGGTTTCGAGTCACCTCGTTTGCTCTTCCACCCTGTAATGGGCTATCAAAACGCCTCATTAAAAGAACCTTGCGCTTGTAAATAGCACTCGACCAGCAGAGTTTACACCTGCACAAATACAAGACTTGTACGATCATCGCAACGAAGAATCGTGGTTCTTGAATCAAATCTTCCGCACTGCTCTACAACAAAAACCACAATATCAGCGTAACTGGAGGTAGTGCTTCTACAAGCTATATGGTGAGTCTTGGTTATTATAATCAAGAAAGTAACTATGTGGGTAACAAGACTTTTTGGAATGCAACGCTATAATCTTCGTTCTAATGTAACAACCACTTTAGGACCAGTTAAGTTGCAAGCTCTTTTAGCTTTCACTCAAAATAATACCATTTCTCCTACAGGAGGAGCATTTGAAATCGATGCTTCTAGAACTCCACCTTATTACTATTATAAGATGAAAGATCAAGGAAAGTATCTTTTGAACAATGTATTATCAGAGTTTAATCCACTTGGAACACTCGAAGGAGCAGGCAGAAACAAATACAGAAACCATAACTTTGTGGCAAACCTCAATGCTCAAATCAATTTATTCGATGGCTTGTCACTTCGTGGTATCGTAGGTGTTGATGTGGGTAATCAAACTCGTTATACTCGAACTTTTCAAGTTCCTTACTATTATAAGGTAGAAGATGAAAAAAACCATCGCATATCTCTAACGAGAAAAAAACTATACCGACAACTGGAACTATAACTCTTATCTTATCAACTCACAGTTGCTCTTAGATTATAATAAAAACATTCAATCAACATAGTATTAGTGCTTTGTTTGGTGTAACAAACGAATCGTTTACGGGTAAAGGTAATGAGATAAAGATCTATTATACCAATCCTGATTTGGGTACACAAGCATACGATAAGGCTATAATACCTGTTGGAGAAGGCTCAACTGTGTATCCAGAAAAACACCATTCGAACAAGTATTACTTCTGTATTAGGACGTCTTTCTTATAACTATCTCGAGCGTTATTATGCTGAATTTAGCTTTAGAGAAGACGCATCTTCAAAGTTCTCAAAGAAGCATAGATGGGGTTTCTTCCCCTCATTGTCATTGGCTTGGCGACTAACAAGCGAGCAATGGATGCACGATTTTGCTTCGAAAGTGGGCGAATTGAAGTTGAGAGGCTCTTATGGAGTATTGGGAAACCAAACCATTGGTATATATGATCGATTCACAACTTATACACTTTTATCCTAATACTTATGCCTATAACAATAGCGCAGTGACTGGAGCTGGATTCTCATTAGGTAGTAGTGACTTGCAATGGGAAAAAGACTAAGACACTGAATATCGGTATTGATGCGAGCCTATTGAAAAGCCATTTGAACCTAGCTTTTGACTATTATTACAAATACACCAGTGGTATTTTGATGCACCCTGTGGTTCCTTCGGTATTTGGAACAGTGCAAAATATGGATAATATTGGTGAAATGAGTAACGAAGGATGGGAATTTTCATTGAATTATCACTTCAAAACAGGAAAGGTGAACCATTCTATTTCTGGAAATATTGGCGACACTTTCAATAAATTAAAGAAGTTCCCACGTAGAGAAGAGATAACAAGTTCAGATGAAATTCAATTCATTCGTAGAATAGGAGTGCCCCTTGGATCTTATTATGGATATAAGAAAGCAGGCCATTTCCAAAGCTATAAAGAAATAGAAACATCTGCTTTACCTGTAGGAGTGAGTGCTCAACCAGGCGATAATAAGTATGTTGACCGCAATAATGACGGTATTATCGATTCAAGAGACCGCTTTATTCTTGGTAATGCCTTCCCTCGTTATACCTTTGGACTAACCTATTCGCTCGAATGGAAGGGTCTTGACTTTAGCGTTTTCGCACAAGGTGTGGGCAAAAGAGATATGATGGTGCGTGGAGAATTGATCGAACCATTCCACGAAAACTATTCTTATGTGATCTTTAAGCATCAATTAGACTTCTGGACTCCAACCAATACGAATGCTAAATATCCTCGTTTAACAGCGCCAGGATCAAGTTCTACAGCTAATAACTATCGTCAAGCGTCGGACATGTACATGTTGAATGCTGCCTATTTGAGAATTAAGAACATCACAATAGGATACACTTTGCCAAAGAAACTATTGAAAAATATAGGAATAAATAAGCTTAGAGTGTATGCAACAGCACACAACTTGTTGACCTTTAGTCATAACTCTTTCATCGATCCAGAGTCGTCTGAGTTTAATAATCAAATGGGAAATAATGGCGCAAACAGTGCTCGTAACTATCCAACTCTACAATATTATGGTATGGGAGTTGAGGTTCAATTCTAAAAGAGAACTGTTTTTACATTATAGTATATAAATATAAAAAGAGACATAAAAATGAAAAAGATATATAAAAACAGCAATTTCTTTAGGTCTTATTTTTGATTCTCTTCGCCTGCAATGGAATGGACAATCCACCTACAGATAAATACACAGATTCTAACTTCTGGACATCTATTGATAAGGCACAGAATATGTTAAACATGGCATATAATCAGCTTTATGGAGCAGGAAGAATGTGGAACGACGAGCGATTAACCGACAATGTGTTTTTCAAGCTCGTAGCTTTACAGACCAAAGAACGATAAGAAATGGACTCGCAGATCCTAGTACTAACATCTTTGCAGATGAGTGGAAGGGAATGTATGAGGGCATAAAAACCTGCAATATCATTCTTGAAAACATCGATAATTTAAAGGCTTCGGATAAGATTAAACAAAACATGAAGGCGCAAACACGCTATATTCGTGCTGCTCTTTATTTCCGTTTGACTAACTTCTACGGTGCTGTTCCTTTCTTTGATAAAGACATTTCGCTTGCAGAATCAAATACTATTGGAAGAACTCCACATGAAACCATCATTGAGTTTATCGTGAAAGAGCTTCAAGAAATAGTGCCTGATCTACCTAAAAGAGAAGAATTAGCAACTGCAGATAATGGAAAAATAACCAAAGCAGCAGCTCTAATGCTTATGGCAAGAGTGTATCTTTACGAGTCGAATTGGGCTAAAACAGAATACTATTGCAATGAGATTATGAGCGGAAAGTATGGCAAATACGAGCTATTCCCAAGCTATACAGGTTTGTTTGAGATCAAAAATGAATACAATAGTGAGGTTATTTTAGATTATGCTTATGTGCCATCAATTCGCACTTGGGGTGAGTTATGGGACATGGTGCCATTGTCTAAGGGTGGAAGATTAATCAATACTGCTCCTACTCAGAGCCTTGTTGATAACTATATCATGCTCGATGGCAAGTCAATAGATCAGTCTTCGAACTACGATCCTGCTCATCCTTACGACAAAAGAGACCCACGTTTAACTGCAACTGTTATCTATGACAATTACAAGTGGAGTGAAAATGTGAACGATGGAAGTGTGAATGAGGTGATATATACTAACCCTTCAAATAACACTCCTGATGCTTATAAAGGCATAAATGCCAACTCTTCGGCTACAGGTTACTACATAAGAAAGTATTATGACCCACATCATGAAGCTCAATTGGCTCTTAGTACTAACATCATTACAATGCGTTATGCAGACGTTTTGTTGATGTATGCAGAGGCAATGAACGAACAAAACAAGATGAGTGAAGATGTTTGGAATGCTACAATACGCCCAATTCGTGTGCGTGCAGGCTTTACAGACGCTCAAGCTCTTAACTATCCAAGTGGCTTAAGCAATAAAGAAATGCAAAAGTTATTGCGTGTTGAGCGTCGTTCAGAATTGGCTTTAGAAGGCTTAAGATGGTTCGATATCAAACGATGGAAGGCTGGTTCAGAATATCTTAATGGTGTTGTGCGTGGCGCTCGCTTTGCTCCAACAACAATTACATACAATTAGATAACTATAAATTTATCGAATCAAGAGACTATCTATGGTCTGTTCCACAATCACAGATTGACATTAATGCGAATCTTAAGCCTAATAACCCAGGCTATGCCAACTAAATTTATTTTTACAAAAGAAAAAGAATTACAATATGAAAAGAAATATTTTTTACAGCATTATTGCTGTTTGCATTGCTTTTATGACCGTAAATTGTAGCAATGAACTTGAATATAAAGAACCCTCAAGTAACTGCTGTTACTCAACTATTGTCGCCCAATAAAGAGCAAAGTGCAAAACTTGTTGCTTCTGCAACAGCTTCAATGTTTTTCGAATGGGCACCTGCTTTTCTGTGCAGATGGTTATGAACCCGTTTACGAAGTGTTGTTCGATTTACCCAATGGAGACTTCTCTAAGCCTCTGTATGTAGTGCCTTCTGACGATAATGGCGCACGTCATCACGCAACAATCACTCATAAAATATTAGACAAAGTGGCTCAAAAGGCTGGTATTGCCAATGCAGAAACAGGCACAGTGATATGGACTGTAGTGGCTTCGAGAGGCGTTAAACAAGTGAAGAGTGCAGAACATGGTACTTTGTCAATCACTCGTTTGGCTGGATTTGCAGAGCTTCCAACTCAATTGTTCATTACTGGTGAAGGCTCAGAGGGCGGTGCTGACATACAAAAAGCACTTCGCTTTACTTCTACAGAAAGTGGTGTTTACGAAATCTTCACACGCTTAGAGGCTGGAAAGAACTATTATTTTGTAGATAATAAAGAAGGTATCATTCGCAAGTTCTATCTTTCAGGAAAGGCAATTAAAGAGCAAACAGAAGGTACTCCAAGTGCAACTGTTACAGAAGGAGGCGTTTATCACATCACACTCGACTTTAACATTGCAGCAAGTGTATTAGAAAAAGTAGAGAGTGTAGGTTGGTATTTCAGTCCAAGTGGTAAGGTAGATATTCCTTTAAGCTATCAAGGTAATGGTATTTGGCAAGGGTAGTGGCGCCACACCTTTCAGACAAGAAGGATGGGGAAGAGATGAACGTTACAAGTTTGAGATGGTAGTTAGCAAGGAAGGAACACGCAAAACAATTCACTGGGGACCTGTAAATAGTGGCTTAGACAGCCGTCCAAGCGATAACGAAGGTAGTGATTATTTCTTAGTAAAACAATGGAATCCTAGTCAATGGGATAACAAATGGAAGCTTCATGGCATCTTTGATACAGAGAAAACAGGTAACAAAACCAAGTTCACTCTATATCTAAACGGAGACGCTCCTTATCATCATACAACCGAAATAGCACAATAATAACTAAAAAGAATATTATGATGAAACGAATAAATAATGTGTTGTTATTATCTGCGTTTGTTGCTCTTACAACGAACCTAACAGCATGTAACAATATTGAAGATACCTATTTCTACGAGAATAACGCATCGAATATCAAGTGGAATGAGGTTGCAGACAGTGCAACTAACGCACTTGTAGAGCATTTTTTTGGCATAAAGACAAACACTATTTTGTGTACAATTCAGATGAATTCGATACAACTACCGATCCAGGTTATTGGCCTCAAGCTCATGCTATGGACGTAATTATCGATGCATATCAACGCACTCACGACCAAAAGTATGCCAATATGTTTGGTCTTTGGTATGAAGGAATTAAGAAAGTGAATAGCTTTAGAGGTGCAAGTGGTTATGAAAATAACTTCTATGACGACTCTGAATGGATTGCTTTAACCCTTCTTCGCCTTTATGATGTAACAAAAGAAGAGCGTTATTTAACCACTGCAAAACAACTATGGACATGGATTAAGACTGGTTGGAACGACCTTGCAGGAGGCGGAATAGCATGGGAAAGCATTCAACACATGCACAGTAAGAATGCTTGTGCTAATGGACCTGCTGCTATTATCGCTGCTCGTTTGTATAAAAATCACCAACGAAAAGGAATATTTAGACTGGGCGTTGAAGATTTATAACTGGGAAAAAGCAACTCTTTTTAATCCTTCAACAGGAGCTATCTACGATAATATCAACGGCAATACCAATGTTATCGACAAAACAACCTTGTCTTATAATCAAGGAACTTTTTGTGGGAGCAGCTTTCGAACTCTTTAAAAATTACAGGCGAACAAGCCTACTTAAACGAAGCAAGAAAGGCAGCTTTCTATTGCATTTCAGATGCTTCTATGCTCGATCTTGGTAACAATATATTGCGAGATGAGGGCAATGGAGATGGCGGTTTGTTTAAAGGTATCTTTATGCGATACTTCGCTTTGTTGATACAAGAACCCTACATTAGATGAAGGATATAAGAAGAAATTCACCACATTCTTCAATAATAATGTTGCTGTTCTATGGCAAAAGGGAACCAACAAGCAAACTCTTATGATGGGACCAAACTGGGCTAATGCCATAAAAGGCACCAATCAGCTCACCTCTCAAACATCTGCTTGCATGGCAATAGAGGCGAAAGCTACCTTGAAATAATAAGAAGGGTAGAGTAATATAACAAAAAAAGGAATAGATGAAAATCTATTCCTTTTTGTTTTTCTGCATGTTATAAAAAAAGCATGTTGTTGCTGTTTATAACCCTAATTGCTGTCTGAGCCTCTTGTCGGATTCGAACCAACGACCCCGAGATTACAAATCACGTGCTCTGGCCAACTGAGCTAAAGAGGCGGGTGGACAAGCTACTTACATCGCACCGCTCAACCTTCTACCTTTGCTATATTCCTATCCTGGAGGATTCGAAAGGAGCTGGTCGTGTAAGACTTGCCCGTATTGCGGTTGCAAAGGTATATATTATTCTTTATATTTGGGGAGGAATTAGATCTCGTTTATTCTTTTTTAACAAAACTAAATCAACGGAAATACCTCGTTGTAGAGGCGTGTTTTTATGTCAATAAACAGTATGTTAGAATTGGTTGCGAGCGACTTTGTAATAAACTTAATAGTCTATGTGGCTTGAATATCAGTGATTTCTAATTTTATAAGGGTGATTGTAGCTTAGGTATCTAATTGCCTTAATCTCTTTAAAGCTTGTTTCATGTGGTATTTCACGGTGTTAATAGATATTCCTAAGTGCTGTGCTATCTCAGGATAAGTTTTCTCTTCGAATCTACTTAAGATGAAAAAAACCTCTTGACATTCGGGTGACAATGAAGAGATAATGTCGTTGATTTGGGTAGACAAATCGTCTGCCATCATCTTACTAATGGGGTGTGAGTGCGATAAATCGTCAGCGATTGTTTCTTCCGTTTCGTGTGTGAGTGCAATTTTTAAGAAGTGTTTTCTACTTTGTTCGGAGCGTAGAATATCGATACAACGATTGCGAACCGACTGCATGAGATAGCCTTTTAGAGAACTTTTGATGTATAACGAATTGTGTTTTAGCCACATATTGAAAAAGACATCACCAACAATAGCCTCTGCCCAAAATGCATCGTGAACCAAAGAATTGGCAAAGGTGCATAGTGTAGCATAGTAGGTGTCGTAGAGATATTGGTAGGCTTTCTCTTCCCCGTTATGCAATTGGTTTATAATGATAATTTCATCAAAAGGCATTTCGCTGTTTAAAAATATTCATGTTCTGTTATCGCAAAGATATAAAGATTATTTTTTTATAAAAGTGTAAAATAATGTCATTTATTTCTTTTGTGCTATACGGTTGTCGGCGAAAAGAAACAATGTTCTGTCGCTCTTTTCATCAATAGATAAGCACTTCCAATACTTCTATTTTTCATCTCAATGCTATTGCAAGGTAAAAGCATTGATGTTAGGGTACAATTGCATTGAGATTACAGAGCAAAAAGCAATACTTTTTAAGGAATTGCTGTCGTGCAAAGATAAAGCATTGACAATGAAGAGCAGATGCGATAGGGTGGTATAAACATATATTTTACAATGAGAAGAGCTGTCGAAAAGAGGAAAATAGAGGAATAAAAAAAGAAGGAATGCTGTGAAAGCACCCCTTCTTTAAATAGATATAAATTAAAAACTTGTCGCTTAGTTACTTAGAGCTAAACAGAGCTTTTCCGTAGTGTAGAACACCATCTTTGATAACAGAATATACCGCCCAAACACGAGTTCCGTCGTTTTTAAGAATCTCGAAAGAATCTAATTGATAAGTAACACTTGGATAATCAGAATCGTTGATGAGCTTAGCATCAGCCTTAACGCCCACTGTTAGGTCGCCAGTGTAGGTCACTTTAAGCGATCCATACACATAACTTCCCCACATTTGGTCCCAACCAAGAGAGCTAACACCAGCGTTAGTCTTAGCATAGAACTTGTAAGAAGAACCGCTAACAGGTTTCCATTCTTCGTTATCCCAAGTCATGTGCTCAACAGTTGAGTTCTTAAGAGCCTCTTTTTCCTCATCAGTATAAGCCACATTGGTGGTCTTCACCTCAACATTGATAGTTGCTTTTAAGCCCATCATGTCGGTTACATGCACAGTTGTTGTACCCTCTTTCTTAAGTTTGAGGCGCACTTCAACATCGTTAACAGACGAGATTTCTGCAATATTACTGTCGTCACTCTCTGCAGTGTAGTTGCCGTTTCCACCCTTAATTTCAATCTTAGCATAGCCCACTTGACCAATTTTGTTGGTTACAGACACGCTTGTTTCACCAAGAACGATTTTGCTATACATTGAAAGAACAGGCACACGTTTATAGTTTCCGCTCTTATCAGATATGACAACGGCAGTTCTTCCCTTTTCTTTAGACACCACAGTGATAGTGTTATCGCTAAGAGAAGCAGTTGCAATTTCAGGATTTTCGGTGAAAACTTTAAAGTCGCCACCACCATCTTTGATTTTGAATGATGCCGATTCGCTCACATTTACCTTAAGAGTATCGGTGTCGATAGATAGTGTTGCTGTTTTAGTTTCAACAGGAATAGGGTCGTCGTTACTACTACAAGCAGACATAAAGCATACACTCGTTAAGGTAATCAACATCGTATATAAATAATGAATCTTCATTTTTTTATTCTATGTTTAAATTGTTAATTAATAATGAGTTATGGTGTATTACCAGTCTTTACGATAAGGTTTGTTGTTGTAAACCAATTCATCGTCGAACAATTCTTTAGCAATGTTTTGCATAGAAGGAATTTGTCCGTAAGAGAAATTTCTACGGAATGGATCCATAGCAAATATCATGTGGCAGCCATAACCTTCGGTTCTGATGCGTTGTAAACCAGCTGTGTTAGCCCAATAGCCACGGTTATATTCTTGAGAATACAAGCCCATGCGAGATTTAGGCATACCAGGATAGTTGTTAGACAAGTCTGATGAGCGACCATAGTCGTGCAAAGCGTAGTCTACAAAGTTACCCTGATTGAACGCCATCAACAGCGGGAAGCGAAGAAGTTCTGCCGTAGACATAAACCGAAACGATTTTATCACCAATTGCTTTCTTTGTTTCATAGCACAAACGAGCAGCAGCTTCGCTACTTGGAGATGGTTCAAATCCAGGTGCACCGCTATATTTTGAATATTCATCGTCAAAGAAAACGCCATCGAGTTGGTAAGCATCTAACACCTCTTTAATTTCCTTTGCAAATAGTTTTGCACCCTTAGGAGTGAGGTTTGCAATACCCGATGCATCGTGATTACCCAAGATGCCAAGAACAACCTTTATACCTTTGTCTTGCAATGGTTTAAGATATTTTTCTTTATTGCTTAGAAGGTGTCTTACGTTGTCGTTGTTGTAGATATACACCTGTCCTGTTTCAACATTGTAGTTGATGTTGGCAGAGAAAAGAATAACCATGTCGATAAGTGGTTTTCCGCTCTTCTTAAGAGTGAAACAAAGGTTGTTTAGAGGGTTACAATCGTTCACCTCCATACAGCTCACAATCTTAATGCCAGTAGACTTGTCGCAGTTTGGCATTTTAGAAAGGTCGTTTACCAAAAGAACAAACGACGATTGCTTTTCTGAAAGCATCACATTGCCACTCTTAACCTTTATTGAAAGGGGAATAGCATAGGTGCCTAAGCTGTCGAGGTTAGCAGCAGTGTTATAGCTAACCTTTTGCTTCTGCTGATTTAGTTGCGCCTTTATTGATTTTTATTTCAGTAGGAAGTTGCACCAAATCAGTAGGAAGAGCCTTATACTGAGAAGCGTGTTTAGAGTTATACTCAGTTAAGATGGCTTCGTTATAAGTTAGCTCGAAAACTGCATCTGCATCACTTGCTTTTTGTAGTTGCACAAAGAAACCAGTAGAACCAGTTGTAGAAAAGCTGATAGAATCGCTCACTTGCAAGCCGTTGTTGTTAGAAAGCATTGCATAGTTGTTGTTAGATACCTGGTAGTTGGCTTCGTCTACCTGCATAACATTCACGTCCGAAGAACATGATACAGATAGCAAAATGCCAAGAGATACTAATAACTTATTGATGTTTTTCTTTATTATAGTCATAATTAAAACTCATTAATGTGTTTAGATTGTTTTATCTTTCAGGAAGAGAAACAGAGGTCCACTTCAATGCTTTGTTAGCAGTTGCATCGTTTCCGTTACCTGTGTGATCCTTAACTAATAGAGGAGTTTCGTCGTCGAACTTCCAATATGAAACCAAACCTTGGCTCTTTGGCGATACACTATAAATGTCTCTTGCAATGTCTGCTTGTGATCTTACCACATTCCAGATACGACATTCAGCGATATCTCCTGCAAGATAGCGGTTCGCACTGTATGAATATCCAATGTAGAAAGGATTAGAACCGCCCGAAGCAAGGTTGACACTGCCAACGTTTTTAATGCCACGTGATTGCTCTTTACCGTTTACATACACCACCATTTCACCTGTTGTGCTGTCGTAAGTTAAGGCAACATGAACCCATTTGTTTGTGGGTAGTCCTTTATTGCTATCGGCATTAGGGAAGTTTCCGTCGCTTGTTGCAATTTGAATTTGGTTTGGTGGGAATCCAGCATCACCGATACGAATTAAGAAATAGCCTTCAATACCCATTACTGTGCTAATCTTTCTGTCGAAATTACGTGCACGGATAAGAGCCTCCATGGTGAGCTTTGAAAGGTTATTTACCACTCCTGGGTTCTTCCAATTAACGCTTAAATAGTTTTGTTCGATGTCGGCTACAACATTAATCAACGCTCCTGCCTTGAATACATAATAGAAAACCTTTTGCGATTGCACCAACTCTATATCGTTAGATTGAGCCTTTACGGGTAAAACACAAACACGATTGCCTTTGATATCGTCTAACTTTGAGAACTCAATGGTGATATCATCCGACTTAACACCACCTTGTGGAATAGTGGCAGTGGTTGACTTTAGAGTGTAACAAGAGTCGGGTAGCAACTCAGCCTCTTCGCCATAAGCTTTGTTATAGTTGCTTACAAGCGACGATTCTACAACGTAATGAATGGTGATGTCTTTCTCTGCAGGCTTCGCAACCGATACGTTTAGTGTTTTAGTGATGCTTTGTGAGGCACCTTTCACCACAATTTCGTTGCGCATAGTGGTTCCTGAGATATAGGCTTTATTGTCGAATTGCTCGTCACTGCTTTGACATGCAGAGAAAAGAGCAACGCAAGTGCACCATGATAAAAATAAATATAGCTTGTTCATGTTATTCTATTTTTTTAATGTTAGGATTGATTGTGTTAATAGCTACACGTATATTAGGATAAACAAACGCTGGATTGAAATAGTCGGTTGCCATGTTTTCAACCGCAAGTCCAACGATAGAGTAGCCATTATGTGCAGAGGCTACCCAGCGAGCAGCGCTTTTTATAGCTGTTGTTTTGTTGCTGAAATATCCTGTTTTCACGTCTGCTTTATCCAAAGAGGTTGTTTGCACCAAAGGAATAAACTTGTTGGTAGGCACATTTTTCGTCTGCAGCCATACCTGCCGTGTAGCTCAATTCAGATGTAGAAGTAGCAGTTAAGCAAGGCAAAATGATGTATTTAGCCTTTTCAAAGATTTGCTTATCAATTACATTCTGTGGCTTTCCTTGGAACAATATCTCTACATTAGGGTGGCGTTCAGCCCAGTCTAACGCAATAAGAATAAAGTCGTTTTCGTATCCAATAAATGTTGTTCGCTCAAGATCAGACATATATTGCTTGGGTTTGCCATTGTAAGCAAAGATAATTCCATCGAATTTGTACTTGTCATAGTAGCTTAATGCCTTTTGTAAAGAGTCTACTAAGAAAGTATTAAACTCGATATACGATTTCGATTTGTTCTCAGCTTCTTTGTAAAAATCAGCCTTGCGAGTGTCGTATAGCAACTTAATGGCATCGAAGTTGATGCGATAAACAAACTTAGTGGCCTTATCTTTGCGAGCAGCTTCGATCTCTTTCAACTCATTTGCAGTGAGAGAGTCTGGTGTACTCAAGCAAACATAATCAATACTATCAGGTAATGCGTTAATACGTTGTGATTGATTGCCAGGTTGTTTATGGCTGTTATCGAAGTAACCAATAAAGATGTTGTGTTGAGATGCTTTGTAAGCTCTTAAATCAGAAAGATAGTTTGCATGCAACTCAGGGTTTTGTTGCTCTATACCAGGAGTAACAATGTTCACCGATTCGATATCGGTGTCGCAGCTACTGAAATGCTATTGTAGATGCAATGGCCGATAAAGCAAATATGGTATGTTTAAATATTCGTTTCATATTATATGTTTTTATTGTTGTGATAGTGAAAGAATTTTAGATATACAACATAGAGATTTAGTTTTTCTTTGCCCACCACAAGTCGGTAGCCATATTGTCTTGTCCACCTAAAAGACTGCTAACAGCAGAATTATAGTTCTCTGTGTTGTCTGTTCTTTCACGTTGAGGATAAGGTAAACGACGTGCACCACGAGTAGAAGAAACAACGCCTCCACTGTTATTTTTAGTGACTGACATAAGGAGAGGATATCCTGTTCTGCGGTATTCTGCCCATGCTTCGAGCCCAAGAGGGAAGTTAGCAATCCATTTTTGAGTGATAATGCGTTCTAAGTTTACTTCAAACTCAGCTGAGTCGTCCCATTTTACAGTGATAGTAGGTGCAGTTCCAGCATAAGAGAATGCAGGATTCACTGGGTCTTTGTAAAGAGCTGGAGTGCTAGTGTTGTCTGCTAAATAAGCATCTACACCGTCTGCATTGTGTTGTTCGAATGAAAGCTTAACACCATCTTCGTACAATTGCTTTGCAGTTGCGCCCATAGTCCAACCTCTTAATGCTCCTTCTGCCTTTAAGAAAGCCACTTCTGCAGCGTTCATCCATAGCATCTTTGCTATTTGATTGCACCTTCATATTGCTATATTGTTTGATGGTTTTTGCCTGAAGGAATTTGTATTCCAGAACGCAATCCCACAAAACCATTAGCCTCAGGAAGGTCGAATGTAGACTTAGTGAAATAGCTTTCGCAACGTGGATCTTTCAAACCTGTCATGTAACTGGTGAGATCTGCAGATACACGAGAGTCGCCTTCGTTATAATCATACATCACCACTTTAAATGGATTGATGTTCTGGCAGGTTACAAAAAGCATTGTCGGCATTGCTTGTCATCACGCCAATAGAGTGCGAAACAGCCTCTTCTGCCTTTTTGTTTTTGCTAGCTGTGGCTCTACATTTGAAATGCGAATGGCCATGCGAAGCTTAAGAGAATTAGCAAATTTAATCCACTTTTCAACCTTACCTTGGAACACCCAATCGGCTTGTTCGTTAAAGTCTTCGGTGCGATGGTTGGTCAATTGCTCAATACTCTCATCGAGTTCAGCGAACATCTTAGTGTAAATATCCTTCTGAGAGTCGTATGGTGCTGTGATTTTTGCATCTTCTCCAACTTTCGAATAGGGCATAGGTCCATAAGTATCAGTTACTCTTTGAAGACTTGCTACCTTCACAATTTGAGCCACTGACAATGTAACAGGGTCTTTAGTAACACCCTTTATGCGCTTATAATTCTCGAAAAAAATCTTAGGAATAACGCTGTTAAACATCACTTGAAGCCAATGCTCTTCAGGATTGAGTTGCGCAAAGTTTTTGCCATTAAAACCATTGTTTGAGTCTGCAAGGTAACCTCCATACGAACCACCTAACAAACATTCAGTAAACTGATTGGTGTTAACATCAAGAGGAACAACCCATCCTTGTAAGTTAGTTAGAGCAGAACGAGTGCTGTATCCATCACGTTCCATCTCGTTTTGAGTGGCATCATAAGGGTTAGTATTATAGTGAACGTAATCGCTTGTACAAGCAGTTACACCCGTTAAAATGCCAATTGACAATATATTTAATATTATTTTTTTCATAATGATGATTGTTGATTGTTAGAATTTAACCTTTACATTAAAACCAATACTTCTTGTGCTAGGAGTCATGAAATAGTCAATTCCTTGATAATAGTTACCTGTTGAGGCTGTAGCTTCAGGGTCGAAAGGAGCCTTGCAGTAAAGCATTAGAAGGTTTCTACCTACAAGTGACAAGGTGATATCACCAACATTCCAAAGCTTATTCTTCTTAATGGTGTAGCCAATACTTGCTTCTTGTAAGCGAATATTTGTTGCACTATAAGTATAATATTGTGGAACTCCATTCTTACTACCGATAGTTGTGTACCAAGTTTCAGGGTTAATGCGGTCTCCACCATTTACTTCTACATAGCCAAGGTCACGTGCTTGCGCTGTAGTTTCAGACACTCCATAAGTATCTAACGTTGCTTGTGTAGCCGAATAAACAATACCTCCGAAGCGAGCACTGAACATTAAGCCCACATTTAAGCCCTTCCAAGAGAAATCATTGCGCCAAGCCATGTTGCATTTAGGGAATACTGAACCCAATTTAATATCTCCAACGTTGTTATCTGTATAGACTTTGCCTTCGTTGTCGATATAAACTTTACCTTGACTATCACGTTTGATGTCTGATAAAGAATACAAGTCGCCAAGAGTTCCACCTTCTTTTAGAATGAAGTGAGCTTGTCCGTGTCCTCCAACATCAAGACGGTCTTTGTTGATAACCGTTCCTGTTTCAGGGTGAACGTAGTTTCTAACCAATTCATTAATTTTGTTTCTGTTGGCACTAAAGGTGTAGTTTGAAGCCCAACCGAAGTCTCCCCACTTGTTTTTATAGCCCAAAGAAAGCTCTATACCCTTGTTAGATACGCTACCAGTTTGTACGTATAGAGTGCTATAAGCAGAAGAAACAGATATTTGAGGATTAAATGTTTGGTTGTAAGTTGTTGTATGATACAATGTAACATCAAGGTTAAAGTGTTTCAAGAAACGTGCTGTTAAACCAATTTCCCATGATGTTGTGTTCTCAGGTTTAAGGTTATACAAAGGATAATTGGCCTTACTCTTCCATTGTCTTAAGGCTGTATCCCACTCAAAAGTTGGGTTAGCAAGGAATCGAGGGAATGGAAGTCCAACCGAAGCGTATGATGCTCGTGCCTTTAAATAATCGATTTGTTTTGGCAAATGGAATATTTCTGAAAGCACAAATGATGTTCCCACTGATGGATAGAAGAACGAAGACTGAGTTGAATTGGGTCCTGCAAGTTGAGAAGGCCAATCGTTTCGACCTGTTAATGTAAGGTAATAAGCTCCCTATAGCCCAATTCTACACTCGCAAAGAGAGATTTCACTTGGTCGTGATATCCACTTTGGAAGCGAGCAGCTTTGCTATCATCTAATTGGAACACAGTGAATTTGTTAGCAAAGAGGTCATTACGCAATGGACCTGAATTGCTTAACACATCTTGTTGGATATCAGAAAGCGATGCACCAATGTTTGCTTGTAGGCTAAGTGTATTCTCAAAGCTCTTATTAATGTTGACCATTAGGTCGCCATAGGTTTGCTTATCGTCGGTTTTTGATATAGCATAGAAACCATTTCCAGAACCTTCTGTGAGTGTAGTGTTAGAACTTGCATACAACTTACGTTCGTATTTGTTTGCAGAGTTGTCCACTCTGATACGTGCAGCAACGTTTAACCAATCCAAAATCTTGTAGGTTAAGCCCGCATTAAGCATATAACGGTCTTTAAAGTTGGTGCGTAGGTTACGATAATTAATCCAATATGGGTTCTGACCAGTGAACTCATTAAGTCCTTGAGGCCAGTATTGAGTATATATTTTACGTTGAGTGTTATAACGTTCATACATCTTTATGGTTTGCCAATCATCGCCACGAGGGAAGAGATAAGCCTCAACAAGAGGGTTAGAATAACTTCCTTGGTTCACCATATTTAAGTCGTTTTGCTTAATATAGCTAGCTCCAACGTCTAAAAGTCATTCTGTCTTGTAAGAAAGAAGTAGTGTTTCTAAAAGTGAAGTTATAACGATTGTATTTGTTGTTAGGTACAATTCCTGCAGAGTTTACAGCACTTGCAGAAAGGTAAGTCTGATTCTTTTCAGAGCCAGTAGATAGTGTTACGGTTTCAGTTGTAACGACTCCAGTCTTTAGATAATCGCTCTTAGGGATCGTATCCGTATGAATTTACTTCGTTTAAGCGTTTTTCCCCAGCTCTTATCAGCTACCTCAACAGAACTTAATTGAGAACCTGTTCCATAGCGATTTTGGAACTCTGGCAATCTAAAAAGCACTTAAAAACTCAGTGTTTTGCGAGAAAGTTACTTCAGTATGTCCAACCTTTCCCTTCTTAGTTGTAATAACAATTTGCACCATTAGCAGCTCTACTACCATACAAAGCCGCAGCAGCTGCACCCGTTAACACCGACATGCTCTCGATATCTTCAGGGTTAATGTCGGCAATTGCCTCAGTTGTTCCGCTCGATTCGAAACCTTTTCCGCCTTCTTGTCCTAAGTTAAACATAGGTACACCGTCGATAACATAGAGGGCATTGCTCGATTGTTCGATAGCTTTTGCACCACGCATCACCACTTTAGATGCACCACCTACACCCGCAGAAGAGGTGTTGATGTTTACACCTGCAACCTTTCCTGCAAGCGAATTGATGAAAGTTCGCATCTTTATTGCGGATTAACTCGTCGCTTGTTACTTGTTGAACGTTGTAGCTTAGGGCTTTTTGTGAACGCTTAATACCAAGAGCTGTCACCACAACTTCATTGAGTTGTTTTGATTCTGGCTCAAGTTTAATATTCAAGCTACCGCCTTCTTGCACCTTGATATCTTGGGTTTTATAACCAATATAAGATACGGTTAAGACAGAACCAACGCTTGTTTTTTTAAGCTAAACTTACCGTCGATGTCGGTCACAACACCCATTTGTGCGCCACGAACTTTAACGGTTGCGCCAATAATTGGTAAGCCGTTTTCATCTTTAACGATTCCACTTACTGTGTGAGTCGCATTTTTCTTTTTGGTCTTTAGTAACGCCTTGATGTTTTACAATCACGGTATTACCCTTGATTTCGTAATTTACTTGTTGACCATTTAGAATTTGTTGAATGCTCTCAGACAAAGTAGTTGCATTTACATCTACCTTCTTGTTCAAGTCGAGGTCATTCATTTCATAAACAAAAAGAGTATCCGCTCTTGTCCTTTAATGTAGCGATGGCTTGCTTAACAGAAACCTTTCCAAGTTTCATTTGTACGTTCTGTGCCATTGCGCCAGCATTCATTCCCAAGAGAAAAACACAATGTCATGATTTGTTTTTTTCTGTTTAGACATGATGTAGTATTTTAGTTATTATTATTGAGTTGTTCTTTTTCTGATTGTTGAAAGCTATAAGTTGAACAGCTTTTCTCTATTTAGGAGTAAGTCGATTGTTAGATCTTTGTTGGTTTTGGAGATAAGAATTAATAAATAATAATGGTGTTATTCTTTGTTCTGTATCTTATTTTTTTCCAGTGCTTTTTCAATACGTCGAGCACTTCGTTGATGTGCTGATTTTTAAAGCGATAAGCTACCTCCAAAAACGCAATTTACGCATCGAATCGTTACTAATAACAATGTTTACATGATAGCGTTGCGATAAGATATAGGTGATATCTGTAAGTGATTTCCCGTTTAAAGCAAGTTCTTCAGACGTCCATAACAATTCTTTTTGTGTTGTGGATATCTTCGATCTGCATTTCACCTGTATGTTTATCGAGCGTGATTTGTTGATTAGGACGAAGCTCATAGCTATTTGTTTCGTCTTTAATGTTGCTTGCTGTCACTTTACCTTCGAGCAAAGCTACACACGAATGACTGCTGTTGGGATAATCTCTAACGTTGAACTTGGTGCCCAATACTTGTACTTTCATGGCATCTGAATACACAATAAAAGGCTGTTTTCTCGTTCTTTTTTTCACCTCAAAAATAACATTCTCCGCTCATCTTTATCTCTCTGTTTTTTTATACCAAAGAGATGCGAATAGGTTAAATGAGAATTTTCATTGAGGTGCGCAATACTACCATCTGGGAAGCACAATGCGACTTGTTGAGCCCATAGGAACTTCCATCCAAACACCTTTTTGTGCAGTATTTGCCAGGCGAGGAGAGATAAATAGGCAGGTGATGAGTGCCACACTTAGAACAACTCCAAGTGCAACTGAGCTGCAAACAATGCTCCATTTAAGCTTTTTGTTCTGCTTTTCTTTCTCTTCTTGAGTAGCTATACGCTCTTTAAACAGCTGAAATGCTTGTTCAGGTGTAAAGCGAAAACCATCTTCTTTCGGTTGAGTATTCTTGTCAAAAGACATGTCTTTTTAGGTAATTATTAAATGATTGTCAATTATTGTTTAAGTCGTAGTGGCTCAAATCTGATAGAATATTGAGGCCTTTGGCTATATCTTTGACGGAAAAAGCATAACAAGTAGGGTAGTGAGGTTTGTTATTTTCTTTAATAAATTATTTTTATTGAAAGTGAAGTAGCGTGAAAACAATCTCATTCAAGTTGATATAGAATTGTCGAAAAAATGAAAACTAAAAGCAGTTGATAAGTCTTAAAAAGGATAATTATTGGTTTACACCTATTTTAATATATAGAGAGTGAGAAATAAAAAGGACCTTAAAACATAAATTATTAACGTTTTTTTAGTCTAAAAAATAAAATGAACGATAAATAAAATAGCATAACTTTGTAAAGTCGAGAAAAATAAAAGAGACATGTGGTTTTGTAGCGAACTAAAATCTAAATATTTTTAGAACTCAAATCATATTCGCCTTTGATACAATTTAATTTCTAACCATAAACATTTAGAAAATGACACTAAAGAAATCTAACCTTATCCTGGGATTACTTCTATTTTTTGCCTTAAGTGGTTTTTGCCCAGCGAAAAACAACACTCAGTGCAGAGGTAAATGGCTACAAACGTGAGATGGTTTATTTCGATTGTTTGCAGTCGCCTTTCTTTAATGCAGAGTTCCATAACAACCCAGGTGAAGAGCATTTATATTCGTTCAACACCAAGAGTTTAGTTTGCATGCTTTTAAATGGGCAAGTAAATGCATTGCTATTGCCTGGTGATAGCATTCATATTACAGTGCAATATGATAACAATTTGCCTCCAAAAGCAATGTTTTCAGGAGACAAGAAAGCAGTGGCCGCAAACAACATGTTACAGAGCATTTCTGATTTAAAGCGTCAGATGCGCTACAAGTCTCAATTATTGGCTTGTGTTGTGGTAGATATTAAACCCCAAAAACGTATTGAAGATTCTCGAATCTTGCTTACAAAGGTTCAAGAGATGGTGAAGAAAGCAGGAAAACAACTTGCTCCTCTTGCTGCAGAATATATTTTGTCGACAACCGAAGCGGCTGCATATACATCTTTTATGGAATACCCTCAGATGTATGCAGAAACCAGAAAAGCTTGCTATTAGCGACCAAGGTATTGGCGATTATTGGAAAATTATGGACGGAGTAAAGCTTCGTTCTACCGAAGGTGCATTGTCTTCGCCTGATTATGTGAGCTTCTTAATGCGTTATTGTTTCTATGAAAACGAGAAAAAAGCTACTCAAGCTCAACAAGCATACACAGCCCCACGTCAGTTAGAAGATATGTTTAAAGCTTTATCTACATTCTATTCAGGCGCACAGAGAGATGCCGTGCTTTATCAACTTCTTGTGAACTACACTCGCAATGGAAAAGAGTTAGAACGTGTACGCCCTCTTTATCTCGAATACAAAAAAACAACTATAACATCAATAAAGATTATCTACAGATTCTTGACAAGCTGTTAGAATAAGTTGATCTCTTATTCCTTTAACAACTTCAACCTAAACAAATCAATCTGAATTTATAATCTACAACCAAATGTTTTAGCAGTAGTCTTGATTATTTATAGTATAAATATAATACCGCTTACCGATGAAAAAAACAGTAAATAACCATCCAACAGCTTTTGTATGGCTGCTAATGCTATGCATTATGCAATTGTTTGTCGTCAAAGTGCAGGCACAAAATGCAGCCATTGACGATTGGAAAAATACCAAGGTGACGCTACGTGTAAGTAATGAGCCTTTGGGAAAGGTTCTTGAAAAAGTGGCAAAACAAGCCGAAGCCACTATTGAATTTCAAGAAGTTGCCCTTGTTGGTATTGCAAGTCCTACCACACTCAATGTGAAGGACATGCCTCTTGACAAGGTATTAGGACGTCTTATTGGTGACCAAAACGTCTTAATACGTTATGAAGTCGGTCGACATATTATTGTTTCATCGTATACAAGAGATGAAGATGCCAAGAAAATGTTGCATATCGAAGGCGTTGTGATCGATGCAAAGACCAAAGAAACGCTGGTAGGAGCAACTGTTATGGTGACAGACGGCACACAGAAAAGATGGTGTTCGAGGCAGTATTACAGACGTAAACGGTAAGTTCTCACTACAAGTTCCACGCAAAGCTTCAATCAAAGTGTCGTACATGGGATACGAAGCTGTGTCGCTACAAGTGACCAAAGAAAGCACAACTATGAAGATTGCGCTTAAACCTGACGGCCAAATGGTAGACGAAGTGGTGGTAACAGGTATTAGTCGTAGAAGTAAATCAAGCTTTACTGGTAACTATGTTTCAGTGAAAGGAGATGAGTTGCGCAAGCTTAATCCAACCAATATCTTAAAGAGTTTGCAATTCTATGACCCCAGTTTTTAAAGTGTTAGAGAGCAATACTAGAGGCTCAGACCCTAACGCTCAGCCCGAATTCCTTATTCGTGGAGACCAAAACCTCGGTACAACAGCATCTCTAAATAGTATGGATTTGCTTCTAGATAACGTGTCTAGTCGCCCCAATACACCTCTATTCGTGCTCGATGGACTTATCGTTTCTATGAGTCGCATCTTGCAATTAGACCCCGAACGTATCGAAAATGTAACCATATTAAAAGACGCTGCAGCTACAGCTATCTATGGTTCACGTGCTTCAAATGGTGTTGTTGTAATCGAAACAAAGGTTGCTCCTGATGGAGTTCTATCGGTTAGCTATAATGGTGGACTAACAATTCAAAGCCCAGACCTAACCGATTATAAGTTGATGAATGCAAAAGAGAAACTTCAAATGGAGTGGGATGCAGGCGTTTACGACCCAACTAACGATAAAAAGTATGAATCGTTACACTCTTTGTTGCGCAATGTTCTTGCTGGAGTAGATACCTATTGGCTCAGTAAACCATTGAGAACAGCTTTCCAACATCGTCATTCTCTATCTGCTTCGGGTGGTACTGATGTCTTTAGATATAGCTTAGACCTTAATACTACATTCACTCCTGGTGTAATGAAGGGTTCAAGTCAAAATATAAAGAGTATCAACTTCAACATGACTTATCGTAAAGAGAACATCACTATTGGTGCTGCTTTGAACCTTTCAGAAAGCGGTGGCCATAATTCTCCATACGGTTCGTTCGCCGAATACACTCGAGTAAATCCTTATTATCGTCCCAACTAATGAGTTTGGAGAATATCTAAGACAACTCGATAACCATACAGGTGCGGGCAGTGTGCCTATCGCTAACCCTCTATTTAATGCCAATGTAGGTATTAAAGACCTTACCAGTAGCACTAATATTGCTGCTACTTTGAACCTCGAATGTCGTTTGTTGAAGAATCTTCGACTAACAGAAAACCTCTCTTATCAACGTGGTATGGCTCGTTCTGAGCGTTTCTTACCTGCTGAACACACCTCTTTCTTAACTGAATTGGATAAGACTTTGAGAGGAAGCTACACCAAAAACACTGGTGAAATGACTTCATGGTCGAGCAACTTAGGTTTGAACTGGAATATGTCTTTACGCAAACACCTATTCAGTGTCTTTGGAAACTGGACCTTAAGTGAAGACAGAAGCAACTATGTTAACCTATCTGCGGTGGGCTATCCAGACCCTCATATGGACGATTTTATATTCGGAAACAAGATGACAACCAATCCAAGTGGATCTGAAGCGATATCTAGAACGATGGGATTCATCACACAGTTGTCTTACAGTTACGATAATCGTTATTCGTTAGACTGGAACATTAGCAGTGAAGTAACATCACGTTATGCCGACCATAGCTTAACTCCTTTCTGGAGTATTGGTGCAAGATGGAACGCATATAGAGAGAAATGGCTCAGCGGTTACGTTTCAAACTTAGTGTTTAGAGCAACTTATGGTGTGACAGGTTCACAGAATTCAAGTCCTGCTGACGCTATAGAATACTACACATTCAGCCGTACTATGCGCCCATATACATCGTTCTCAACTCTTGGTTCGGTGCTTTCTCGATTGAATAATACCGATATTAAGTGGACCAAAACCGATAATATGAGCCTTGGAGTAGACGTCGGTGTGTGGAAAAAAACAGAATCAACTTGTCGTTCAACTACTATAATAATATTAGCCGACAACTGCTCACTAACTACGATTTAGCACCTTCTACAGGTTTCGAATCTCAAATGATTAATGCAGGAGAGCTACAAAACACAGGTTTCGATGCAACGCTTAATATCATTGCTTTGCAAAATCTTCGTAAGCAATTCTATTGGACTGTGGCTGTAGGTATGAACCATAACAGAAACAAAATACGCAAGATTTCAGATTATTTGCGTAAGATGAACGAGGAACAACTTAAGTCTAAGTCTGCACCTTTACCTGTTTATCAAGAAGGAAAGTCAACAACTACTTACTACACCGTGCGTTCTTTGGGTATAGATCCAATGACAGGACAAGAAGTTTTCTTAACTCGTGATGGCGAAAGAACCTTCAAGTGGGACGCAGTTGATAAAGTTCCAGTAGGCGACACCACACCAAAAGTAAGTGGAACAATAAGCTCTTCAGTCAATTGGAAAGACTTTTCATGTACTTTAGGCTTCACTTATAAGTGGGGAGGAATTGTATATAACCAAACATTAGTAGACAAAATAGAAAAACAGTAACATTGCTTACAACCTTGATAAGCGTGCTGCTCAAGACCGTTGGCGTAAACCTGGCGACGTAGCTAAATACAAAATGATCGACCTTAACGGCTCTCAAACACCAGCATCAGACCGCTTTATCATGAAAGATAATGAGTTACGTATGGCAAGTATCAACTTAGGTTATCGTTTCAAACAAAGCGAGTACAAGCTATTGAAACGCCTAAACGTTGATGTTTTGTCGCTAAACTTCACCACAAACGACCTCTTCCGTTTATCAACAGTTAAGATGGAGCGAGGCTTGGGTTATCCTTTCTCACGCACTTACACACTTTCATTCTCTGTAATCTTTAAGTAAATCAATATTATGAAGCATTCAAGTATATCATTATCTATATATAAGAGTTGTACGATAGCACTCTCTTGTTTAGCTCTACTCATAACAACTGCTTGCTCAGATTGGTTCGATGTCAGTCCAAAAACAGACGTGAAAGCAGAAGAACTCTTTTCAACAGAAGCTGGATTCGAAAGTTCTTTAACAGGTATCTATTTGCTTATGACCGACAGAGGTGCCTATGGTGGCGACATGTCGTTTGGTTTACTCGACCAATTGGCACAGCAATACGATTATATTCCCGATGGAGCTAACGACCGAACATCGATTTATAACTATGAAACAGCAACGTCAGATGGTTTCAGAACCAAACAAAGACTTGCTGAATCGTGGATAAAACTCTATAATGTTATTGCCAATTGTAATAACTTAATCAAGTGGCTCGACCGCAAAGGAGATGAAGTTGTGCGCAATGTTAATACACGAAATATTTACAGAGCCGAAGCTCTTGCCATTCGTGCCTATTGCCATTTCGACCTACTTAGAGCGTGGGGACCATGGAAATACAGCTTAGAATCATCTTCAACAAGCAAATTAACCATTCCTTATCGCACCGTTGCAGATAACACAAAGCAACCACTTCTACCCGCAAAAGACGTTATTGCACTGATCGTGAAAGACCTTTCAGAGGCAAAAGCCTTATTGGCTCATGAGCAAAACGAAAGCTTAAAGACCAGTGATAGACGTTATCGATTCAACTATCACGCAGTGAATGCCCTACTTGCACGTGTTTATAGCTATGCAGGTGACAGTACAAATGCTATTGCTTCGGCAGAAGAAGTGATCAAGAAGAGCGGTTTAGAGTTGAGTTCTAACAATCAAGATGATCCTATTTGTTCTCAGAATGTATCTGTGCGTTGTATAAACACCATCTAACAGAAGCCCTTTCACAATTCTGGGCAGATGGAGATAAGTACACAACACAATATTTTATTCGTTCAGAACGCTTCAATAAGTATTTTGAAGTATCAGGAAATTTGAAAGAAGATATGCGTACAAAGACTGCAGCTTTCTATGAACATTCATCAACAAAGACAGCTCTTTCACGCAAATATAGCATCAACTCACAAGAAGCGATACCATTAATACGTCTTCCAGAGATGTATTACATTCTTGCAGAGAACACTTCTGACCTAACAAAGGCAGCTAAATATCTCAATGCAGTGCGCAACAAGCGAGGCTACTCACGTTCTGTTAATGTACAATTCACTAACGCTGCAACACAACAAGCAGCCTTAGATAAAGAGTTCCGCAAAGAGTTTTATGCAGAAGGACAATATTGGTACTTCTTGAAACGCCATGGAATCACCGCTTTATCTTATGATAACACCGTTACTTTAACGCAAGAACGCTTTGAATTCCCATTGCCAGATGCCGAAAAAGAATATGGTTGGACAGCGTCACACGATGCTACTCGCTAATCACTTTGTATAATCCTTTAAATAAATAGCAAAGATGAAAATCAAGTTTCAATATATTTTTTTAGCACTATTCGCAGGCTTTTCTCGCTACATCTTGTAAAGAAGAAACCGTTGAACTCTATAATTCTTCCGACGGCGTATATTTCAATTACGGAACAAAAGATGGCCTTCGAGCAACTGTGAACTTTGCCGATTCTATATTAACAGCCCCTACAGAGATTTCAGTTCCTTTGAAGTTAAAACTCATGGGACGTGCTTCAGATAAGCAACGCACCGTTGTTTTAAAAATCAAGAGCAGTGCAAGGAGTGGCAGAAGCAGTGGTAACATGTCCTGAAATAGTGTTCGAACCCAACGAATTCCTAAAAGATGTGATGGTGAAAGTGGCACGTCCTTCTATGTTAGACTCAACTTTCCAAGCAGAAGTATATATCAGTGAGGTAGAAGGTAATAACCAAGTAGGACCAGGACTCAAGAACTTTACCAGCTTTACTATCTATGCAAAAGAAGCATATTCAAAGCCTAGACAATGGGACGGCATGGCAAGTTCATATTTAGGAGAGTGGAGTATGGAAAAACAAATATTGCTTGTGCGCATCACAAAGCAAAATAATTTCTATACATCAAATGATTATAGCAAGTTTGTTCAATGGAACTTACAAGCGATAGACAGCTTGCGTACTCAACAAAAGAAGAACCCACAAACTCCAATCACAATTGATATTCCATTTACAAACGATAATTCTTACAGCAAACCATGGTATTGGGGCAATTTGCAAGAGACCTATCTTGGAACTTATAACAGTGGGTCTTTCGTTGGACTTTGCAACGGCTTAGACGTTACAACAGCCAATGAGTACACCACTTTGAATGGCGACGAAGCAGCAATGCAAAACCTCAACAAGCAAGCAGTGGGTCAAATGCTTTTAAAGTATAACACTTATTATCAAGATGGATGGCGTCAAGGAAGTTCATATAAAGACTTCTTCTATGTTCCAATGCTTCAAAATGTAACCTATGAGTTGATTGAACCACAAGCATGGAAAGACGAACAAGGTGGTAAGGAGCTTATCGAAAAGTATTATGGAACCTACTCTTTAGAGAAATATCGATTCATGGTGAAAGTGTGGTTACAACATAAAAGGTAGCGATTTCGTTCTCAATCAACTCTTCCCTGTTATGAATGAGTGGGGCAATGTGCATTGGGACAACTCACTAGGAGGCGAAGGTGCGATCAAAAGCTTGTAACAAATTGTTCCGTGAAAAAAAGTAGCTCAAGGAACCTATCCATTCACCTTCCCAGAGGTGCAATGAAACCTATTGAAAAAAATAACAATTTACAGATTCTTCCATAAAAAGCATAGCTATTGCAACACAAAAAAACATTGTTTTTTTAATATGTAAAAAAACATTGAGATTAAGAACAAAAAAAGCAATACTTTTTGTAGAACATAGAAAAATGTGGTTGTTAGCCTAAAGCAAATATAAGTTTAGACAAACAGAAAAAAACAACAGTTGTATGAACATAAAAAAATATAATTCTAGTGATGAGCATTGCTGCCTTATCTTCGTGCTATGGAGATAAAAGGAAACTATGTGTATAACTTCGATGAGATGAACTCTATCGATTCATTAGAGTTCACTCCAGCTACGGTTGAAACCCTTAAATGGTAAGACAATCGAATTTACCCAGCCTTTAACAGCCGACGACACAAAAAAAGAGTAGAAGTAAAAAGTGCGTCAGTCACACCTTAAAAAAATACCGATTTGCTCGATTTTAAATGGATATTGTCTTATCAAAAAGATAAGAAAAACTGTGAAAGATACCATTAAAAACAAAGGGCTATCTTGATGTAACTCTACCCGTGAAGCAAGATACACGCATTTCTGTTCGCTTAGAAGTGAAAGACCAAAGCACAGGACTTGCATCTTATCGTAACTTCACTATCGCAACTCGCCCTATCTATAAAAAAATAGTTTGTTCTTCCTACATGGAAAGCCTGGCAATATGCGTTTGGGTAATATCGAAACCATTGGGGCAACAACTCAAGTGCGAAGCGATGCCTATAAAGCTTATTTATAAAGATGCAACCAACGTATTTGCAGATGCTTATAAGTTGATGTATCATTATGGATTGGTGGCTGAAGGACGAGACTTCTTGAAGAAATATAACCTCGTAGTCTTCTCAACCAACGGCGAAACAAAGGTTTATAATCCTTTCGGAATGGTGCCAAGATTTACTGAATACAAAGATTTTGTTATTCCTCAAACACCTCAAGGTGCTTTCCTTCCAAGCAATATCATTATGACTGGCGACCCATCTAACCAATCAGACTTCTATTGTATGTTAGGAAAAGATGGTCGTTTCCTCACCGCTCGCACTATTCCTTCATTCAAAACCCCTGCAACCGATGGCTCAGTTTCAGACTATAATGTAACTGCTGCTGCTATTACAGCAAATGAATTCGTGTTCTGGGACGCACGTCACAAACGTTTCTTGCGTGTAAATAAAGACGATGGTTATGGCATTTGGGCAGAACAACAAGCTTATCAAGCACAACTTAACAACCCTGTTCTCGATGCAAATGTAGATTTTAAAGCGTTAGGCACAGCACTTTCTCCTAAGGATAAAACTGCAGTTTTAGGCTTTATTCAATATCGTGAGAACTACGAAAAAGCCAATCCTCATTTCATTTTCAAAGATAATAACTCATCTAAATATTATCTTTATCAGCTAACATCAACCCGTGCAGAAGGCGATGGTGATAATAATGAAGATGCAACAGCACCTGCATATACCATTAAGGGACAACAATTAGAGAACTTTACACCTTCTTCTCCTTCTACAGTTCTATACAATACATGGTTTAGTACAGCCTTTGTGTTCTATGCAGAGGGTGCTGATGTGGTGCGACACAATTTGAATAATGGTGATAAAACAGTGCTTTACACTGCTCCAGACGGCTATTCTATCTCTTGTATGAAGTTCCGTTCTGATGATACCTTTATCTATTCAGGCGATCTCGGACGTTATCTTACAATTGGAATGAATAAAGGTGACGAGGGAGCTATTACCGAAGTACGTCTGAATACCGCATCAGACGTAGACGAAACCTACCCAATTGTGGTTTATAACACCGACAATGAAGGAAATAAATTGGGCAATATCAAAGATTTTCAGTTTGTTCGTGAATACTCATACACACTCCCAACGAGATAAGATAGAGAGTAAAAAAACAGCTGAAAAGCTATTGTCGACAAATGATTTAACATAACAACTCATCAATAGAAACAATCAACATGCAAACGTTTGTATCAACTTATGTGAAGCAAAAAGGAAAGAGCTTGTTTTTAACTGCTGCACTTTTGTGCTTTCCTTTCCTCTCTTTTGCGCAGAAAAACAAGTAGTGTAACTGGTGAAATAAAGGGTTTGACAGAAGGTAAACTGCAAATTCTTGTACGAACATCAGAAACAAAATGGGATACGATTAGTACCACTCCGTTTTCTAATGGCATGTTTTCTTTCTCGCAAATAAAGGTTGCTCGCCCCATGTTTGCACGCATATCGGTAGTTGGTTATCAAGGAGGTTTCAACTTTTTCTTAGAACCTAACGCTACCTATAAAGCCTTGTTGCGTGATGGAGACGGCTGGTTTATCACTGGAGGAGAGTTGCAAAACGCACAAACGGAATATCAAAAAGGCTGTGGCGTGTTGCAAAATCAACTCGTAGTGTTACAAGCAAAGAGCGATAGTTTGCGCAAAGCATTAAAATATGGTAGTGCAAGTAAAGTCAATGATTCTATCTCTACGATTAAAAAAGAATTAGACATGCTTCGTACTTCTTATTTAGCTGCAAACAATAACATTCTTTCTGCTGCTTTAGTACTTCAAGAATTAGAGCAGATGGACGCTCCTTTAAATGCTTGTAAAGAGCTTTATGCACAGTTAGGAGAAGGCGCAAAAGCAAGTAGCTGTGGTGAGATTGTAAATCAACGCATACAACGTTTAGAGAAAATTAGCCGAGGAAGTAAGGCTCCCGACTTTACTCTTCCTACCTTAGATGGAAAGAGTTTCACCCTTAAGTGCAATGCAAGGAAAGGTGAAAGATTGTAGACTTTTGGGCTTCGTGGTGCGGTCCCTTGCCGACTCAATAACCCTGTTTTACGCCAGTTATATGCTGATTTCCATAGCAAAGGACTCGAGATTGTGAACGTTTCTCTTGACGAAAAAAAGCGTGATCGTTGGGTAGAGGCTGTGAAACAAGATAAATTGGTTTGGACTCAGGTTTCATCTCTAAAAAGGTTGGAAAGATCCTGTAACTCAGCTTTATAGTATCACTGCTATTCCTGCAATCTTTGTGCTCGATGCTGACAATAACATTATTGCAAGCGGTTTGCATGGCGAAGAATTGAAGAATTTTGTAAGCGGTTTATTTGCCGAAAAAAAGGCGCAAAAATAATGAACAATCAATAAAAACAGAGTTCTATAAAAGAGCATCTCTACAGGGCTAAATGCCTTGTAGAGGACTTAGAACTCAATGCGAAGATGATAGTAAAGTAAAAAAATTAAGAATCTATATCAATATGAAAAAAAGAACTTTTTATGTCTTTTTATGTTCTGCGGTAGTTATGCCGTTGCTCAGCAGAACAATCATTATGTCATCTCAGGTTCAATGCGTATCGACTCTTTTACGCTACACACCTGAACGTATTAAAAAAAGTGTATTTGGCTCGTGAAGTAGACGGACAAAAACGTTGTTGTCGACTCTGCTGTGGTAGAGAAGGGTAGCTTTAGATTTGAAGGAGTTGCGCCTGCGGCAGTAGAACCCTATCACATTACAGGCTTTGACAATGGAAGTGTGCAGTTCTTTTTAGAGCCTGGCACAATCGAAATCGTTCCTTTTGATGGCCGTTTCCCTGTTGGTGCGCATGTAAAAAGGTACACCAGCCAATGAAGTTCTTTATGCATATAAAAAAAGCAAGAGGGTGAGAAATGGAGATTTAGCAAAGAAGCGTATGGACAAGGCTTTTGGCTGCTTTGCCAGAGGCACAACGCAATGATGATAAGGCATTTTACCCTTTATCAACGAGCTGTTTACTATGTAAATAGTCTTTCTCACCGCACTTCTGCAATGCGTTTTGTTACCCAACATCTCGATTCACCTGTTGCACTTTACATCATTAAATACGACCTTTTGCGCTTCTTTACACCTCAAGTGCTCGAAGAGGTCTATCTAAAATCGGTGCCATCAGAATTGAGAAAGCACCCAATGTATCGTGAACTCACCAACTTAGTGCGTGCTGCTAACTTGGAAGTAGGCAAACCTGCGCCCGATATTTCAGGTAAAACACCTGACGATAAAAGTCTTAGTTTGTCTGATTTAAAAGGAAAGTATGTGCTAATTGATTTCTGGGCATCATGGTGTGGACCATGTAGAAGAGAGTTTCCTGTGATCAAACAAGCCTTAGAAGAATTCAATGGAAAGATTCCTTTCACTGTGTTGAGCTATTCAATCGATAGCAAAAAGAAAGATTGGGTAGACTGCATACAACGCAATAGTTTAACTCATGCCAACTGGTATCACATCTCTACACTTCAAGGTTGGGGCTCTTCAGATGCTAAACTCTATAATGTAGAAGCCGTTCCACGCACAGTTCTTATCAGTCCTGAAGGCGATATTATGGCTTTCGACCTACGTGGTGAACAGCTAATTGCTGCTTTAAGAAAGATAAGTAGCGGTGAATGGAAACCTATTTCAAAGCCAACTATTGTGGCAGACAATGGCTTATTGACCGAAGATGTAAAACCAGATGCTGCAGATCAACAAACTTATCAAGATTATTTAGCCTTTGATAAGGTGAAAGAGCAACAGATTGCGCAAGGTATTGAGAAGCTGCGCAACACAAAGGGAGAGGCTTATCTCAATACAAAAGATGGTGAAATAGATCGTACAAGTGTTGAAAAGATAGCTGAAATCAACTATATGGCTAATCGTTTGCACTTCCTTTTAGAGCACAACGATACTCCTTTGATGCCTCTTTTGATGCAACGTGATATCTTAAAGCTATTTAATAAGGAATATGGAAGACAGTTTGTAGCTGCTGTTGCGCCTTCTGTTTTGCAACATCCAAATACTCGTTCTTTAGAAAATAGCGTGCGTTCGCTCAACTTAATGCAAGGAAATGATGCTCCAGATATCAACCTTCAATTAGCAGATGGAACCGAAAAAGCGTTTGAGTAGCTGCTTAGGTAAAGTATGTATTGCTTTCTTTCTGGGAGTCAGATAATGCTTCTTGCAAAGAAGAAATGGCACGACTAAAGAAGCTATATGGTGAAACTAAGGCTCAAAAAGATAAATTCGCAATGGTAAGTTGCTCTTTAGATAGTGACTTAACCAAGTGGAAGAACGCAATGAAGTCACTCGGTATCAATCGTGAAGGTTGGTTGCAAGCATGCGATGGAAAGGGTGTTCAATCTGTATCTGCTCGTCTATTCCATGTAAAAAGATGTTCCACAACACGTGTTGATTGACCCAGAAGGAAAAAGTAATTTCTTTAACATTGCGTGGTGATGAACTATTAATGCGAGTTAAACAAATACTTTCTGGCGACCTATATTATCAAAATGAAGGTGGAAAGAAATAAGATATAAAAGAAAGAATCTCTCTTAAACAGGTTAAACTATATGTGATATATGGAGCTTTGTTTAAGGGAGATTTCTTTTTATGATGAAAATAAGAGAGATATACTTATCCTGTTGATAGGTTAAAATGATTTAGAAATAAGGTCTACTATTAATAGCTTTTTATTGAATGACTATTCTTTTGGCGAAAAAGAATAGTTGTAATGGTGTTTTCTTAGCGTAGAAAATAGAGCACGTTTGTGCTATGAATAGGAGAGTAAATCATTATAAAATGAAGTGAGAACCTTTACTAAAAAGGGCATTTATAATATTATTTTACCGCCTTATGGCCTTATATTCTTCTATATAAAGATGCTCATTTGGTTTGAAAAACGTTTTGTAAACGATTGAGATAAGATGCTTTAACTACATATAAATGATGATAGGTAGGTATCATATTTTTTTAGAAATTGTGCGAAAAATACCTAAAAAGTAGGTATTGCGAGACAAGACAAATGGCTCTAACTTTGCCGAAAATTTTTAAAAACCTTCACATTTCTTTTTAAAAAAATGACTTTTACTGCTCATGGTATGCAAACTCTTTCATACCATGATTGAGAAGCTTTTGCTCTCAATTTATAAAAAGCACGATAAGTCGTGATAAATTTGTTATGCATTATACAAAAAAAGACGCTGCCTTTGCTTCTCGCACTAACGCCATTTACAATGTATAGCCAGGCACAATCAGGCGCACAAACGGAGCAAAAGAACGCAATGACCGACTCGGTTTATAAGATAAAAGAGGTGGTTGTGCGCTCCAATCAAATGTTAGGAAGTAAGTTTGAGGCACGTAATCGCACTGGTTCTGCTTATTATATTTCTCCCGAAGAACTTGGAAAATTTGGTTACACCGATATCAACCGTATGCTAAAAAAAGCGTGCCAGGTGTGAACGTTTACGAAGAAGATGGATTCGGATTGCGCCCTAACATCAGTTTAAGAGGTACCAAAGCAGAACGAAGTGAGCGTATTTCGCTAATGGAAGACGGCGTTTTAGCAGCCCCAGCACCATACTCTGCGCCTGCAGCTTACTACTTTCCAAATGCTGGACGCATGTATGCTATCGAGGTATTGAAAGGAAGTAGCCAGGTACAATATGGTCCTTTCACCACTGGTGGTGCAATAAATATGGTGTCAACACCTATTCCTACGAAGTTTAGTGCAAAGCTAAATACTTCTTATGGTAGCTATAACACGCTTAAAACCTATGCAAGTGTGGGCAAAAGCTTTAAATATACAGGCTTTTTAGTGGAGTATTTGCGCTACCAATCTGATGGATTTAAGAAAGATGAGCCTAACGAACGCACAGGATTTCATCGCAATGACTTGATAGTTAAGTTCTCGGCACAAACCAATAAGGAGCAAGGACTTAACCATTTGTTAGAGTTAAAGTTTGGTTTTGCTAATGAAACATCAGACGAAACCTATTTTGGGACTAACCGAAAGTGATTTTGCTTCACGTCCTTATTACCGCTATGCGGGTGCTCAAAAGGATAATCTTAAGACCCGACATACACAATGGGTGGCTACTTATCTTATTAAATTAGATAACAAATTAAAGATAACCACCAATTTATATTATAACTATTTCTTCCGTAATTGGTATAAGTTGAATGAGGTGAGAGCAGGTATTACCAAGGCAGAGCGTCGCTCTATTGATGCAGTACTTGCTGATCCCGAAACCAATGAGGATTATTTTAACATCGTAACAGGTAAGACGAACTACATAGGAGAGGCTTTAATGTTGCGTGCCAATCATCGTATTTACCACTCAAGAGGTATTCAATCAAAGGGAGAATACCGCACAATGCTGGGCGGAGGCTATCTTACTGCAGAATTAGGACTACGCTATCATGCCGATAGTGAAGACCGATTTCAACAAGACGACGGCTATTCTATGCAAGATGGACGTATGAGTTTGTTCTTAGCAGGATTGCCTGGAAGTAATGCTAACCGCATAACTACAGCCCATGCGTGGTCGGGTTATTGGCTAGGAAAATGGTCAAAGGGCATCATTACCCTTACAGCAGGTATGCGTTATGAAGATGTTGAACTGCTTAATCGCAATTATACAAAGGCAGATCCACGTCGAACAGGAAAGATACGTATTGAAACTCCAAACCATGCTCGTGCTTTATTGCCTGGATTTGGATTCAATGTGAAGGCTCTACCCATTCTATCTGTATTCGGAGGAGTACACAAAGGCTTTGCACCTCCTAGTGCTTCGCTCTATCAAAAGGCAGAAAGTAGCGTGAATGTAGAAATGGGTATGCGTCTAACAACTAATAAAATGAAGTTAGAAGCAATCGCATTTAATAACAATTATTCCAATATGCTTGGCAGTGACTTAGCTGCTCAGGGCGGACAAGGTACACTTGAACAGTTTAATGTGGGGTAAAGCAATGGTCAATGGTTTAGAATTGATGTTCCAATACCTACCTCTTCCAAAGCATTTTGCTTTCCAACTCCCCATTCAACTCTCTTATACTTACACCAATACACAGATGAAGAACGACTTTGAAAGCTCGGCTTGGGGACACGTTCACTATGGAGATGAGATCCCATACATCTATAAACACGCCTTTAATGCACAGATAAGTCTTGAACATAAGCGTGTAGAAGCCAACTTCGGAGCACGCTTTAATGGCGATATGCGTACGACTCCAGGACAAGGAAAGATTGCAGAACGTGAGAAAATTCCTGCTCATGTCATCCTAGATGCGTCGCTAAAGGTACACGTAAACAAAAACATCACCATCAGCTTAAATGGCATTAACTTAGCAAATAAAAAAAGTATTTGGTGTCTCGTCACCCATCAGGTTTGCGTGCAGGACACCCCTTTAGGCGTTTATGGTGGATTGCGTTTACAATTATAAAAGAGAAAAAAATTAGAAGAATAATCATTATCAATAAGTAATGTATAGATTTACAAAAAGCAAATAGATTATTTGCCATTGCCTTTACTCTTGTTTTTGCGTTCTTTCAGTATCAGCACAGATACAAGGAACCATTTCGGGTACAGTTAAGAACGAACAGGGTGAAACTCTGATGGGAGCATTGGTGCAAGTGTTAGAAACTAAAGAGAAAGTTGTTACCAATATCGATGGACATTTCACCATAAAGGCTACTACTGGTCAGACATTGCAAGCGAGTTATCTTGGAATGTTAACCCAAAAAGGTGAAGATTGGTAATCATTCTTTGACCATTGTTTTAAAGAATGACAGTCGACAAATAGACGAAGTAGTTGTAACAGGCTATCAGAATATCCGCAATAGAGTGTACACTGGTGCCGCAACATCAGTGAAGATGGATGATATCAAGCTTGAAGGTATTGCCGATGTATCACGCATGTTAGAAGGACGTGTACCAGGATTGTCTATCCAAAACATATCAGGTACCTTCGGTTCAGCCCCTCGTATCAACATTAGAGGTGGTGCTTCGATCATAGGTAACGTGCAACCGCTATGGGTTATCGATGGAGCTATATACGAAGACCTCGTTCATTTGAGTCTCGATCAATTGGCTTCGGGCGATGCAGTGACACTTATTAGCTCTGCAATATCAGGACTTAACCCCACAGACATACAAGACATACAGGTTTTGAAAGATGCTTCTGCCACCTCAGTATATGGTGCAAGAGCATTGAATGGTGTGATTGTTATTACAACCAAGAGTGGAATGAGAGACACACCACTTCGTGTTAGCTATTCAACAGAGAACACCATACGTTTGAAACCACGTTATAATGATTTCGATTTGCTCAACTCACAAGAGACAATGTCGCTTTATCAAGAGATGAATGATAAAGGTTACTTCGGTATAACCAATTCATTATATGGCAGACGAAGCGGTATTTACTATCAATTATATAAAGATTTGAGTACCATCAATCCTGCAACTGGCGAATATTATCTACCCAATACGCCAGAAGCACGAATGAATTTCTTGCGCCAACGTGAGTATGCTAACACCAATTGGTTTGATCATCTATTCACATTGAAGCCCATTACCAATCATGCTATCACCATTTCGGGTGGCGGAAAGAATTCTGCTACCTACGCTTCAATAGGCTTTTACAATGATGCAGGTTGGACTATTGCCGACAAGGTGAGCCGCTTTACAGCCAATGTAAAGAACACTTTTTATATAAGTGATAAGTTCACAGCAACGCTTACTACACAAGCTAACGTGCGTTCGCAGAAAGCTCCAGGTACAATGCCACAGCGAAAGAACAACACCTTGGGTGTTTTCGAACGTGACTTCGATATCAACCCCTTCTCTTATGCCTTGGGAACAAGTCGTACTTTGCGTCCTTATAATGAAGATGGAAGCCTTGAATACTATCGAAATAACTGGGCTCCGTTCAATATCTTTTCAACGAATACGATAACAATAAGATGAATATCTCTGTGCTCGACTTTAAAGTTCAGGGGGAAGGTACATATCGATTGAACCAAGACATGGCCATTAAAGCATTGCTCTCTATGCGCCAAGCCTACACAAGTACTACTCACGAGGTATACGAAGGTTCAAATATTGTACAAGCATTCAGAGCCAATGAAAATCCATTTGTAGCTCAACAAAACATCTATTTAGTGCGAGATAACGACAATCCACAGCTCCAACCAAAGGTAGGATTAACGCATGGAGGAATCTTAAACAAAACAGAAGCATCGCTAAAGAGCTTCTTAGCTCGTGTAGCTTTCGACTTTGATAAGCGCATTAACAATCATGATTTGAAAGCATTTGTATTTACAGAGTTGCGTTCTGCAGAGCGTACGGTGAACCCTTTCCAAGGTTATGGTATCCAATACGACAGAGGAAACCAGATTTATACCAATCCTTTGATTTTCAATAAGCTGATAAACGAAGGCAATAGCTATTTTAATTTGCAGAATAGATATGACAGAGGAATCACCTTTTCGTTTAATGGTACCTATGGATATGCAGGTAAGTACGTCTTTAATATGGTGCTCAACTGCGAAGGTTCTAACACTTCTGGAAAAGGAGCACGTGCTTTATGGTTGCCAACTTGGAACGTTGGAGCTAAATGGAACATTGACCAAGAAGAGTTTATGAAAGACTATAAAACGATTTCTCGTTTGGCTTTGCGTGCAAGCTATGGCTTAACAGCAAAGATGAACGAAGAGGCAATCAGTGCAAACTCTATTTATAAGAGTGGCATTGTCAATCGTTATAATTTCGATAATCGAGAAAAACAAGCTCAATATTATCCACTTTAGAGAACCGAGATCTCACATGGGAAAAAGATGTATGAGCTAAACATTGGTTTTAGAACTTGGATTGTTCGACAATCGCATTAGCACAACATTAGATGTTTATCAACGCAACACCTTCGATTTGATAGACCTCGTTCGCACCTCTGGAGTGGGTGGACAATATTATAAATATGCCAACTTTGGCGACATGCGTACACAAGGAGTTGAACTTGGCTTGCACACTAAAAACATTGTAACAGATAACTTTAGCTGGAGCACAAGTTTAACATTAAGTGCCATGAATCAAAAGATAACCCGCTTATTAAACACTCCTAACGCCTTTGATATGGTGGTTGGAAGAGGCAGAGGCAACATTGTTGGTTATCCAAAGGGCTCGCTCTTCTCGTTTAACTATCAGGGATTGAATAACAATGGTTTACCTACTTTCGACTTTGGACTTTACCCTTCTAACAAAGGAGAATACTCAAACATAGCAGGTGCCGACTTTCTCGACACCCAATACACCAAAACCTATTTGTTATATCATGGTCCAATAGAGCCACAAGTGATAGGAGGTTTGTCGAACACCTTTAAATATAAGGATTGGACTCTATCGTTCTTCCTCACCATGCAGGCAGGAAATAAAATTCGATTGAACCCTACTTTCGACCCAGAGTTTGGCGATTTGAACGTCTTTTCTAAGTCATATTACAATCGTTGGCTCAACCCTGGCGACGAATTCCATACCGATGTGCCCGTGTTACCATCACAAGAATTGATTGCAAAGGTGGGAAAAGAGAACATAGAACGAACCTATAACACCTATAACTATTCACAAAATATGGTGGCAGATGGTAGCTTTGTGCGAATGAAGAATATTTCATTAGAATATAATGTGCCTAACACATTCTTAGAGAAGTTAAAACTTCGCTCAGTAAGCTTGCGTTTAAATGTAACCAATCCTTTCCTTATTTATTCTGATAAGAAACTAAAAGGACAAGACCCAGAATACTATAAGTCTGGTGGTGTATCACTTCCTACACCAAAGCAATATACATTAACGTTGAACATTGGTTTCTAATTACGACGAAATATGAAAAAATATATATCATTGTTACTCTTTTTTGCACTCGGATTCTTTGCTAGTTGCAACGATTTTCTAGATAAAAGTCCCGATTCGGATTTAGATGTTGATATCAATTCAGAAGAGAAAATAGCCGATTTACTTACAGGAGCTTATCCCGAAGCCAGTTATATTCCCTTCTTAGAGCCCACGCACTGACAATGTAGAAGAGCGTGTAAACGGAGTTCATTCGCAGTTAAACGAATCGATGTTTTATTGGGAAGACTATGATCAAGAAGACCTTGACACTCCTCTAAACTATTGGAATAGCTGCTATAAAGGCATTGCACAGGTGAATAAGGCGTTAGAGTTATTAAGCACCCGTCAAAAAACTGAGCGTGTAAAGGCTTTGTATGGCGAAGCATTTCTATTGAGAGCCTACCTGCATTTCATGTTGGTTAATATTTGGGCAGAGCCTTATGGGGGTAGTTCTACAAACCCTGGAATACCTTATATCACCAAACCTGAGAAGAATGCGTTGGTAGATTACGACCGAGGAACGGTGAATGAGGTGTATGACAAGATAGAAAAAGATTTGAAATTAGGTATTACCTTGGTTTCAGATAACCATTATAAGCAACCTAAATTCCATTTCAATAAAAAAGCAGCTTATGCCTTTGCTTCTCGTTTCTACTTGATGAAAGGTCAATGGAAAGAAGTGATCGAGTATGCAGATTACGTGCTTGGAGGTGATCCTAAGACACAACTTCGCTCGTGGAGACAATATGCTGATGAGTTAGAATTTAACCATAAGAGTCTTTATCGCAAGTATATTTCTGTTGACGAGCCAGCAAACTTATTGCTCACCACAACAGAATCACGTCTTGCACGCAATACTCCTAACGAAAAGTTCGGTTCTACTTTCAACACTGTAGATAAGATCTTTGCGCAAAAAGGAATTGAAGGCGGAGGTGATTATTCGAAGATGAACTTCATAGGAACCTATATTTTCACCTCATCTTTGGCACCTGTAACCACAGGTCGCTATTTAGCTAAGTTCGATGAGCTATCTACAACAGAAAGTACAGGAACTAAACCACGTGGACTTTATGTAACAAACGTGCTCTTTAGTGTCGACGAAGTGCTTCTAAATCGTATGGAAGCCTATGCAATGCTAAAGAATTATAGTCGTGCTATCGATGATTTCCTACAATACACTCAAGGAAAATTCGGTTTCATGCCATCGGTTGATCGTGCTGTTTACCTATCAACCAATAGCGATAATTATAATGTTTACACCCCATTCTATGGTTTAACGCTCAAACAATTGGCTATGGTTAAACTCATTCTCGACTTCCGTCAGAAAGAATTTTACCAAGAAGGCTTGCGATGGTTCGACATAAGACGTTTTCATTTAGCTGTAAAACGTACCTCAAAGAGTTCTTATTATTTCCCATTAGAGAAAGAAGACCCTCGAAAAGTTTTGCAAATTCCAGTAGAAGCAATTCAACGAGGTCTCGCTCCTAACCCCCGTGAGCGTCAAGAACTTATCCGTTAACTTTTTAAAAGCACCCATATTGACAGCAAATAACAATGAAAATGAAGATAAATAAGATAGCTTTTCTCCTCCTTTTTGTGCTTAATTGCATTGCATGTAGTGAGGATAAATTAAACGAGGTGAGTGTAATCGATGAAGGAAAGGCGCAAATCGAGGCTACAGAGCTAGATAATTGGATTTTTAAATAACATCACCAAGCCCTACGGAATCGAGGTGATTTATCGCTGGGAAAAAAGAACAATAACTCTGCAGGAGTATTCATCTATCCACCTAAAGTCGAGAAGGTTCGTGCCGTGTTAGAGGCAGTTAAAGAGCTAGGTTTAGAGACTTATCGATTGAATGAAGTAGGAGGTAAAGACTTTTTGTTGGGTCGTGTGCCCATCAAACTATATCTTTATGGTGGTGGAAACCCTGATGAAAAATGGGGTAGAGCGACTCTATAATCCACAACTTACAGCGGCAGAGATGTGCTTATACAATGTAAACGACTTTCGAAGCAGGTAATGCCGACAAGGTGTTTGTATTGATGCGAAGTGTTCATCATCAGTTAGCTAAACGCCTTATGCAGCTTATGAACTACGATTATGATAAGTTCTTTGCCATTAGCGGACATCGTTATACAGGCACAACAGAGCCAATTGCAGCTCCACTTGGATATGCTCAAACAGGCAAAGAGAAGTTTGGACTCGACAGTTATGCCAACAAACGTGGCTTTTACACCATGCTTTCGTTTCTTTCTGCCGAAGATGATTTCGCCGAAATCATTAGCTCTACACTCACAAGTACACCGAAAGAAGTGTTCGATGCTGGCGTTGCTGCCCAAACACCCGATACAGATATCGATCCAGAAGTAAACGCTCGCTATGCTAAAGAGGCAGAACAAGCCTATAAAGAGTTTATCGAAAAGCAAGCTTTTGTAAATGAATATGTACAGAAAAACTGGCATATCAACCTCAAACAGATGCAAGTAATTAGCGTTCGTAGAATAAATGCTTATTTAAAACAGCACTAAAACGATGAAGAAAATAAATATAACGTACTGCCTTTTGTTGGTAGTTTTATTGGCAATTGGTTGTTCTTCAGACGACAATGTCTTCGACAAATCGCCCTCACAACGCAACAAAGAGAGTATAACTGCCTTGCAAGACGAATTGGTGAATGCACCTTATGGCTGGCGAGTTCTTTACTTTCCCAAAAACCGATTCATTGCTTTTCTCTAATCCTTCTGAGCTTATTTCACAGCATGGGTTTAGAGGTCGCTACGGATATGGGTGGGCGATTGCTTTGTAATGAAGTTCTCAAAAAGATAATAAAGTCTGTATGAGAGCCGACTTTACTGAGCAAACAGTGAACGAAGTTGCACAGAGTGAGTATCTCATTAACCGCAATAGTTTCACCCAATTAACCTTCTCAACCTATAATTATATACATCAATTGGTGAACGACCGCTTTGCAGGTAGCTCCGATTTCCTTTATATGGGTAAGAATGAAGATGGCGATTTGGTGTTCCGCACCGCTACTTATCTACAGCCAGCACGTGAATATATTGTGTTCACTAAATTGAAAAAAATGCTGAAGATACGATAGCTGTTGTGCAGAAATCTTACGAAAATCGCACTTTATTCGAGAAGATGGTGAACCCTCAACTCCTTATACATAGAGGCGGAAGAACCTATTTCAGCAGTGATATCTATGTAAAACGTGATGTTGAAACCAATCAAGCTCTATTGAAAGAGATTAAAGAAAAGAAATATTATCTCTTCCTTTTCACTCAGAAAAAAGAACCCTATTCCAGGCTATCCAGCAAAAAGAAATGACGGGGTTAGGATCGGGATATTCGGGCACAGAACATGGTATTACCTTTAGAGCAGGGCTCCGTTACGATAGTAAAACAATGTTCTTTGATTTCCAACGTGAAGGAAATCGCTTCGTTGCAGAGCTTGTTTCGGTGTATGATCCATTGCTTCGTACAACAAGATTGGTAAGTAAACACTTGCATCCAGAAGGCGAATTCACAGGATTAAAAGCCGAAATTTGGGACGAACCCGTAGATAATAAAGTAAAAAGTAAACACGTCATAGAATTAAAGATAATGAATATGAACTTGATAAAATATGCTTTATTTGGTCTAACTCTGCTCACTCTTGGTTGCTCAAAGGGTGGGGAAGATTATCCAGAAGAAGACTATGAGGCACTCTTTTCCCTTTAAAGGTATAGACAAACCAAAGATATCTTACGAAGATCAAACAATACAATTGGGTGATCCCGACGCCTCTGTTGCCGACTATGTGTACCCTGGTGTGGAGATAAAAGAGAATGTACGAGAGTATAAAGTGACACTTGTTTGCTCGTTTAATGAGGTAGATATCCTTGGAGAACGTGTGAAAGAAGATGACATTTCTTCTCGTTATTTCGTGCGATATATCACTCCCGACAAGCAATTGCGTGTTATTTCAGCTAATAAACGTGACGAAACAGCGAGCGTGTTCCTAAGCAATGGCAAAGAACAAACCATCACCTTTACTGCCAAATCGGGCTATCCTATGTACCTTTGCGTTAATGGTGTGGGGCCAAGAGGCTCTTCTATCAAGGCAACTATATCGGCAGTGTCTGAAGATGGCTTTACTATTGTGAAACCTTTAACAGTGAATGAACATCAGAATGAAGAGGGAATTGATAAAATCAAAGGTCCTTTCTGTGGCTATATCATTCTTCCTTAGAAAAATAAAAAGATACGTATGAAAAAAATATTGTATTTTTATCTTGCATTAATTCTTTTCTCTTTCGCATTCCAATCGTGTGAACATTGGGAAGGAGAAACAGTGGAATCGGCTTATCGTATGCCTACAATTCCCGACCCAAGCTATCAATTTAAACGCAATGGAAGTAGCAGTGTAGACTATCTTGAATGTAGTTTGTTGCGTGAACCCATCGACTATATCTACAATAGTTACCTTAAAATTGCGACAATTATGTATCAAGCCAATATGGATAAGGTGCAAGACTACTACACTAACGGTGAGTTTGGATTGAAACCAAAGGAAGAATTGGCTGCTTCTTCATTGCACCAAGCAGACAGAACACGCATTTTACAAGATGTAGAAGATATCTTTACAACTACAGGGAACATTGAGTGGGATTAGGTAAAAACCAGTCCTGGAACCTACCGAAACCGTAGAGCAACAACAGGAGTTGGGGGGGCTATGTGGGAACCAATATCGGTGATGTAAACATTGCTTTTTGCCAATGAAAAGGGATTAGTTGTTGCCGAAATGTTCAACGGAATGATGTTAGGAGGAATCTATTTAGATAAGATTCTTAATGTACATCTTAACGATAGTCTTTATAATGATGCACGCTTTGCGTCGTGATCACGAAAATACCAGCTTGCTTCCAGGCCGAAATTACACCGAATTAGAGCACCATTGGGACCTAGCTTATGGCTATTATCAATATTGGTTGCCCTTTATTCAAACCAGTGGATTAGCTGTTTTGCGTGAAAGTCGCATCAAAATATACAACGCTTTCGCCCTTGGACGACTTGCTCTCACTGAGTTTAGATACGAAGAGGTGCAAGAACACTTGCGATTTATTAGAGCAGAGCTATCTAAAGTGGCTGCAGTTAGAGCCATGAGTCTATTGGTTGGCGATATAACTCTTGCAAACTTAGATGAAGACATCAATAACTCTTTGGTGTTTTTTTATCGAAGGGATGCGGCTCAATTTATAGCTTACAATTCACATTACAGCCCTCTGGTAAACTCCTATTTCACTTATGATGAGGTGAAATCTTATATCAACTTACTTACATCGGGTAATGGATTGTGGGACAAAAGAGCGTCTACTTGGCTCTGAAACAACCGAAGGGTTCGCTTAAAAAAATGTAGCAGCTTCCATAGGTAAACGCTATGGACTAACACTCGATGATATTAAACATTCCAACTAAAAAACATTATATATCAATGATACATAGAATTTATTTCGTTTTATTATTGTTGTTTTTCCCTTTCATTGCCAATGCGCAAATAGGGAAAGAGCTTATCCTTAATGGTAGTTTTGAGGACTATCCAGCAGTAACAACGCCTGTTTATGACGACGATGATGAGGACGATGAGCCAGTAGATCCAAACTACTTCGATCCTTATCTCAAGCCCGTTTATTGGTATTTCAACTCTTCTTTATCTTATTCAAGAGTGAAAGACGCTCACAGTGGCACCTTTGCTATCAAGGTTTATCCTAATGGTGGCTCGTTCTTTTCACGTGATAAAGAATTCAATCCCTATCACATTGCGGTGGAAGCAGGCGCAGAATATCGTTTAGAATATTGGTATAAGGGTCAAGCAAAGAACCCAAATATCGTCGTAACCGTTGATTGGTACAAGGATTTAAAGTCGATTAAGAAAGAAACTCGTGATAAAGAGAAAGCCAAGAAGTTTAAAAAAACGAATGGCAAAAGATGACCTTTACGTTTAAAGCACCAGCAGGTGTGAATCGTGCAGGCGTTGGTCTTTACATCGAAAAATGATTTCGCTTCGGCAGAATCAGATGGCTATATTCTTATAGATGACATCTCATTTGTTCAAACAAAAGAAGGAGTTGCAAGCCAAACGCTCGAAACTCCATCGAATATAGTGGCTCGTCCGCAACAAAGAGAAATGGAAATGTCGTGGAATGGCATTGCAGAAGAAGGCGTTAGCTATGAAATTATCAAAGATGGAGAGACTATTGCCACCACAAAAAGAAACTTCTTATGTTGTTGAAGGGTTAGAACCTGGCAAGTCATATCAATTTAGTGTGCGTACAATTAAAGGCACAGAAACATCTAAACCCTCTGCCGTTGTTACCCAACAAACCCAAAGAATGAATATGGGAGTAGAGGAAGAAGGACGTATTCCGTATTTATATACAGTGAGAGAGGTAGGTACTTGCCCTCGAACTCTGCGTTTGTTCTATCACGATTTGGCCAATCCTAATGCACAAATCACCTATAAAGTAGACGGAGTAGCGGTGACTCCCGTTAATGGTAGTATCACCTTCGCAAGTAAAGGGACAACATTTCTTGCAAATAGAAATAATTGAAACACCCGAACGTAGATGGGAAATTGAGTACAAACTGAATGTAGATTAAGAAGAAAATGAAGAAACAAATAATTTATTTTGCACTGCTTTTATGTTGCAGTTTCATGTTTTTTGCCTGTGACAAGGATAACAATCAAGAGGTAAAAGATATTCGTTTGGGAGTGGAAGATGTGAATGAGGTATCGTTAAACAAGCTTTCTACCCGAATGATACTGCTCACTGGCGGTACAGGAAAGTACACAGTGAATGTCGCAGACTCAAAGATTGCCAGCGCAAGTATCAGCAAAGATACCCTACGTATTAGCGGAATACTTGAAGGAAACACTTATGCAACGATCCTTTCAGGCGATATTAAGAAGCGAGTGGCTATCAATGTGGTGGTACCTGAATTGAGTATTAGTCAGAATGAGATACGACTTTTCCCCCGAGATGAAAGCAAATTCGTTAGTTTGAATGGTGGTGGAGACGTTGCAGACTTGAAAATTGATGACCCCGACAAAGTGATTAATGCCAAATGGAATGCTAAAACGAATATTCTTGAGATACAAGCGTTCTATGAAGGAGAAGCAAATATTCGCATCATATCGCAAGATAAGAAAGAGAAAAACCTGAAAGTGGTGGTGCGTTGTGATGGAACTGCCGACCGAGTAGGCATTTATGGCACCACATCGCATAACCTTTACGAGCAGATGAATACGGTGATGGCTGTTAAACGCTCTGGAGTTGGCGTGTGGTTGTGCAATGGTGCACGCCCATCTTTCTCTAGAAAGGTACTAAAAATAACGCCTGCCGTTGTCAATCCCGTTGTAGGTACACAGGTAAATGTATCTTTCTCTATGGTTTATCCAGACGAATTTGCCAATAGTGGACTAAAAGAAGGCCAACAAAAGCTATGGGTAGAGGAAGTAAGAGAGAAGACTGCGGTGTTGCGTGGACGTGGTTTTAAAATCGTAATTCCATACGAAAAGAAATAAATAAAAAGCCCTCTCCAGGCTCAATGGAGAATATATTTTATTAATAATAACTTTAAAATAGACTTTATGAGAATTTTTTTACAAGCAAGAAAAATGATGGTAGCAGTGCTTCTATTTTTGCCTATGCAACACTGTCTATTCACAAACAACTTTAACGGTAAATACTGATGCTGGACAGCTATCTACAAAGATTTCGGAAACGCAAAAGAATACCATTACAGATTTAAAGGTGTCTGGAAAGATCAATGGAACAGACATTGCGTTCATCAGAGAGATGGCAGGAAGAGCATTAAACAATAACGCTAAGACTGAAGGAAAGCTCGTTTCTCTTGATATTTCTGATGCTCAAATCGTGAGTGGAGGCGGAAATTACTACACTGTTAAGCGTGGATTATCTTCGTTTTCTTATCAAACACAGGAAGATAACGTTGTAAGTTCTTACATGTTTTCAGGTCTTACCAACCTAACTACATTGAAATTGCCAAAAAGGCACTACAAAGATTGAAAAAGAATGCAGTGTCAGATTGTTCTAATCTAAAAAGAATGTTCTATTCCAACTGCAGTGACTTCTATTGCAGATTACGCATTTGCTAAATGTAGTAAGCTTACTTCTGTAGTAATACCTAGAGAAGTTTCAAGCCTTGGTGTGGGTGCTTTTAAGAACTGTGACGAGCTTACTTCTGTTACTTTTGCAGAGGGAAATGGTCTTAAACTGTCATTGCAAAGGAAGCGTTTGCATATAACAGTAGCCTAAAAAAGTATCACTCTTCCTGCTTTCAGTAAAAGAGATAAGTGAGTTAGCTTTTAAGGAATGTACCGCTCTTAAAACTGTGAACTTCTCTGCAAAATTAGAAAAGATTGGTGCTGGAGCATTCGAGAAATTGCATCGCACTTGCAACGCTTTCTGAGTTTCCCTGCAAACGCTTTCTGAGATAGGAGATAAAGCGTTTTTGAAATACTGCAGTTACTGCTTATAGCGTAGCAGAAGATAACGCAGACTATACAGCAGTTAATGGAGTGCTTTACGATGCAGACCAAATTTCACTCGAACTTTATCCTGCTGGCCGTGCAGATGCAACTTTTAAATTCCCTAAAACTGTTTCAAGTATTGAGGAATATGCTTTTGCTTATGCTAAAAACCTACAACACTTAGAACTTCCAAACCATCTTACCAATGTAGGAGAATCGGCTTTTACTTTCTCAAAAATAACAAAACTAACAGCCTTAGCTGATGGACTTTCTATCGGAAAGAAAGCTTTTAGCAACTGTGCTGAATTGGAAACTGTTGAGTTTAAGGGTGCAGTATCAGGTATAGAAGAAGGAGCTTTCCAAAATGATAAAAAGCTTTCAGCTGTAACTTTTGCAGGAACTTCTGCTCCAGACTTTGGTAAATATGCATTTTATCCTCGAGCATTAGTTCTTAAAATCTATGTTCCAGAAGGATATGTAGATAGATATCAAGATAAAATCACCAATACTTCTGCAGTTCTTGGTTCTAAGTATGAGGTGTTAGCAGACCCTGCAACTGGCATTCTTGATGCGTCTTTAGATAACAATGTTGTTGAAACCGCTCGCTACAATGTAGACGGAACAAAGGTAACAACACGCACAAAGGGAATCAATATTGTAAAACTTTCTAACGGAAAAAGTAATTAAAACAATCGAAAAAAATAATTTCGAATACTAACAATTTGGTGCAATTGCGTAAGGCAAAGAACTTCATTTCTGCCACGTAGTTGCACCGATTTTTTTGTTTATAAACCTCAACTTCAATCGGAGTAGAACCAATATCTAACCTATTTCAGCACTAACTTCTATCTTTATCTACACGCCTTATATTTAAAGCATTATGGAGTTGTAAAACAAAAAGCATTGACTTTGCGTTACAATTACTATGCTTTTTGCCATGTAATAACAATGCTTTTTACATCATAATCTCAATGCTATTAGAAAGCGAATGAGTTGATTTTTGATGTGAGTATTTAACATTTTTTTAATAACCATATCCCCATAAATGAGGATATGTCTAATTGAAATAAAATGCCTAAAAGTCGTTATTTCTGCATTTTTTTAGCTTTTACAAAATCACTATAAAAAAAGGTATTGTATATATCGTGAAATACCCATATTTTTGCCCTCGTAATTAATTCAAAAAAACAAATGGAAACTAAAAAAATTTAATAATGTCTTTGGTGGCATTTTTGCGTGTTAGGACTTAGCTCTTGTGGCGAAAAATGATAGTCCAGCATTTAGTTCTAATGTACTGAAAAAAATACCGAATTGAGAAATATTCTAACCTCAAAGGGTTTCTCTTTCGATAAAGAAGGAAAGTTAGAACTGAATGAACTTGCTACTTCTACCGTCTCACTCGACCTTAGTAGTACGAAACTTACAGACCTTTCGGGTTTGGATATTCTGCCAAATTTGAAAGAAGTAAAACTCTCTAACAATGGATATGGACCAACTTTCGACTTTTCCGCATTGCCTTCGCAAATAACAAGCGTAGATTTAACGGGCAATAATATCTATGATTTTGAAGGATTTGGTAGACGTTAAGATCGAAAATGAGGAGCCTAAAACAACCATTCTTCGTGATTTTAAAAAGCTATATCTACCTACAACTGCCAAATATAATGTAGAAGATTTGATGCCTTTCTATCTTCTTAAAGGACAAGAAGCAGACATGCAAATGGCAGATGCGGCAGGTAAGATGCAGAAATACAATACTATTCGAGAAATTCCCGATGCTACATTCAACTCTTATGTAAAGACCTTGTATCCAAGTATGTATGTAGATGGCAATCACATCGATATGGCTAAGGTGCCAACACTTGCCGATCAAGGTCATAGTTTCTTATATCAACCAGACGAAGAAGAAGCTCCTGAGTCGCTTGAAGGTATTGAATATTTTGTAAATAACCCTTATTTAAAAAGATTTCTATGTAGCTTTAATCTTGGAAAAACCTTATTCTGTGGGTCGTTTAATGCCTCGTTCTAACATAACAGGATTGGTAATTGGCAAAACAGAGATAGCAGGTGGAGTGGATTTGTCGAAAGCTACGAGCTTAGGATTCTTGATTTTGTCGAATTGTTCAAGTATAACAGCACTCGATTTGTCGCATACTAAGATCTGTAATCAAGAGATTAAAGACTTTAATCCATTTATTTCAAGTAGATTACAAATATCACATTGTCCTAATTTAGAGTCTATCACCTTCCCAAAACCAGCTACCAATTGTCTACCTTCATTGCTATTAGGCGACTTACCCAAGCTAAAAAAAGTGGATTTAAGTATGATTGAGGCTGCAGAAGAAATACATTTGTTCTTGGATAATACCGCAGTGGTGTATCCAAAGCTAAAGAAAGCATTATAACACTTCAAAGTAAAAGTGCTAAGCGATTTAGCAACAAGCGAAGAGCAAGTAGCGTTTTCGGTATCTAAAAAAATGCTTGAAACACCTGCATTAAAAAGCCTTTTGTTAAGGCCTATGGTCAATATTGTCGTGACGATTCTGAAATGTTTAGTGAAGAATTTGGAGCTGCTGCTTGGAAAGAAAAATAAAGAAGATTAATGAGATATAGACCCTTTCTTTTAATCAATAATTCATTTGAAAATGAGAACAACAGCATCTCTTTTTATCTCTAGAAATAGACATAGAGAAATTATAATAACACAAATAATAAACCCCACATGAGTGCAGTTGAATCAACAGCTACGTTGATATCGTGGCTCATGTATCAACAAATTAAAATTATGAACACATGTATTTTGAAAAACATTAAGTATTTACTTGTTTTCAGTTTCTTCTTGTTAATGGCTTCATGTTCGTCAGATGACAACATAGAAAAGAAAGAATCACCAACAGAAGCAATAGATTTGGCTCGTAACTTCTTAACAGGCGATATCGTTTTTAAGTACTCATGCAACATTGAATGGAGTGAATAAAACCTTGCTTCCCACTGGTTGTCCAACTCGATTCAACTTCACTTGGAATGCAACAGATAAGAATGCTTTTACCTTAAAGCTTGAAGATTTCACCATAGGAGAGATGCCTTTCTCTATAACTTACGTTTGCGATGCTAAGTTTATGCCACTTAATTCTTGGGAAAAGAAGGAATATAAGGGCGATGGTTGGTTGAAATTCAATGGTACTGATGGCTATATTGTGTTAGAAAAAGATGGTAAACCAAGTACAATGAATGGTAGCTTCGTGAAAGGTTACTACAATGTGACTACCCATGAGATTAACTTTATTGTCGATTATAATATGATGAACGTGCGTTCAGAATGCTTCTTGCAAACCATAGACAAGTCTCGTACAAGTAAGTTTGATGCAGAATTCAAGAAATATGAAGAGGATCTTGTTGCTTACAAGAAAGAGCATGGATTGTAATAGGTCTTAGAACGAAAAAAAGTAAAAGAGAAGTAGGAGGAACGCATTTTTCCCTCTTCTCTTTTATTATAAAAGATCAATATGCGAAAGAAAAAGTCTACTATTTATTCTGTCGTTTCTTGCTCTTTCGATCAGCACTTTTGCGCAACGTAGGGTGAAAAATAACAATTCGAGAGGCAGGAACTCAGCAACCATTATTGGGGGCTCACATCACTATTGTCCCTCATAAAGAACACCAAGACACTTTAATAGTTATTACCGATAAAGATGGAAAGGCGTTTATCAACTTAGAAAAGGAAAAACGCTTCCTATTTTTTTATAAGGTGAATATGATGGGCTATATGCCTGTTCGTGGCACGCTTTTAGCTACTGAGAAAAGAAGTGAATATAGTGCTAAAAGAAGATGTTATGCACCTTAATGGAGTGGTAGTGACGGGTTCTCGCACAGAAAGACCAGTTAAGTTGTCGCCCATAACAACGCAAGTGTTGGGCGGAAAGGCACTTGTAGATGCTGGATACAGCGACTTACAACACGCATTACAACAAGAAACGCCAGGAATGAACATTCAAAAGGTGGGCTTTGGCAATGAAATATCGATGCAAGGGTTAGACGCTCGCCATGTATTATTTCTGCAAGATGGGGAAAGAATGACTGGAGATATGGCGGGAAACCTCGATTATGAACGTTTTAATCTGCATGCAATAGATCGAATAGAAATCGTAAAGGGAGCCAGTAGCACTCTTTATGGCAGCAGAGCGTCGGGTGCTGTCATTAATCTTATATCGAAAAAGACTCAAAAGCCATTGGACATACAAGCGGGAGTGAGGTTTGCTCAAATGAATCAACGTAACTATAAGCAGCCAAACCCTAAGGATTTCCTCTATATGTTCGAGAAAAATAGCGACCGACCAAACCTCCAATCGTGGATATCCGCAGGCATAAAACAAGGTAAATTCACATCGCAAACAGATGTATGGTATAGCTCAAGCGATGCTTTTTACATGTATCAGTCGGATAAAGACAAAAAGGTTTATACCAAAGAGGCCAACCCTTTCTTGCCTCATGACATCACTTTAACATCCATTGCGCCTCGTTCTCCGATGGGAATAGAGGGGACTGAGCACCTATCAGTGGCTCAAAAGCTTTATTATGAACCATCTAAAAGCCTCTCATTGCAGGCTTATGGCTCGATGTTCTTTATGAATTCGTATGATTTAATACAAGATATGACCTTCTCACAAAGTCGTGATTTCATGGCAGGTATAAAGCTAAAATATGACGTTAAGGATTGGTTTACAGTGAATTTGAGCCTACATGGCGACTTTTATGACCGCTTTAAGCGACACGAACGCATTGATGAAAGGAAGAATGTGTATAAAAGTAAAGATCTTTGAACCACGTCTAACGCTCACCAGTAGCTATTTCACTGGACACAATATCATATTCGGTGTAGAGCATACTACAGATGAATTAACGAGCGATCGCTTTGTAAATAGACGAATGACAACACGCTCTTTGCACGAAACGGAATACTTCTTGCAAGATGAATGGACTGTGAATAGCCATTGGATGCTCTCTTCTGGGGTGCGAACAAACTTCTCTAAGGCCTTTGGATTTATGTGGATGCCGAAGATTGCCATTAAATATGCGCCCGATAATCATTGGGCTTTGCGTGCAAACTACTCGATGGGATATCGTGCTCCCAGCATAAAAGAACTCTTCTTTAATTGGGATCACTTGGGAATGTTTCAGATTAAAGGAAGCGAAAACCTTCAATCTGAGAAGAATAACTATTTCTCTTTGGGCGCAGAATATAGCAAAGACCGATTCTTTATCAATGTGAATGCCTACGCAAACATATTTAATAAGAAGATAGAAGGCGTGTGGCGCATTTATGATATGCAGTATAACTTCGAGTATATCAATCTAAAAAGCCAGCGAATGTTAGGTGTTGAGGCGATAATGAAATGGAGAATGACCGACAATTTTCATGCTTAATGCCACTTATAGCTATGTAAATGTGAGCAAACAGAATGGCATTCAGGTCAATACAACATCGCCTCACGCTGCAACAGCAAGTATAGATTACACCTTAAATCGCCCTAATTACAGACTGAAATCCATCTTTAGCACCTCAATTATGGGCGAAAAGAAGTTTGATGTGCAAGATAGAGTGTGGGATAAAAGAGCATAATAAGAGCTATGATGCTTATTTTCGCTGCATACTTCCAACCTATGTGCTTTGCAATCTCTCAGTGGTTCAAACCTTTTATAATAAAGTTAAGCTCACAGTTGGTGTCGATAACATCTTCAATTATGTACCACATACCTTAGGATCGGGCGTAACTATGTTCAATGTGCCTGCCACTTGTGGTGCAAGAGGATATGTACAAGTAGAATTTTTAGTAGAAGATATTCTTAAATCACTAAAGCATAAGAAATGAAAACCAATCTCTTTATATTCCTTTTTGCGCTTTTAAGCTCTTGTACAGACTATGATGCAGAGCCATTTACAGGCAAAGTGCTACCCCGAGTGACTGGTTATTCAACAGGAGTAACCAACGATTGGCTGTATATTAATTTGCGAACGGGAGAGATGTTCAATCGAAATAGGGTGAATGAAGATATTGTTGAAGGGGCACAAAAAGACCGATTAGATTGGGATATTGCCTTTTGTGGATATCGAATTCGCACCAATAGCGGTACATCGGGTAAAGGAAAGGGAGCAGCAATCGACCTTGGTTATGGCGAATACGATAAGTGGAAGACTATTTCTCAATTGCCATCTAATCCCAATTGGGTAGTAGACGATAGTACAGTAACCGTCACTATGTCTCGAAATGATTGGAATAAACACTTAATTACCAATCATCTAGACTTTCAACAAAACCCTTGGTTCGATCCAAATAGAGGTCCTGCAACAACCAAAACCAATGCAAATCCAGTCTTAGCCAATGCAATGAGCTTCACAGGACCGCCTCCTGTGTATGCACCTTCATTACATACTTATGTCGTGCGCACGGCAAATGGAACGCAATATTTTAAAATTCAGATTATAAGTTGGTATAAAGCCGATGCGGAAATAGGTGATACAGGCGGACAGATAAGTTATTATTGTGACGAATTAAAATAACAATTATGAATACAAAAGAAAGTAAAAATTATTGGGGAAGAACCTTTGCGTCTTTCTTTTTAGTGTTGTTTGCCATGCCGTTGGGGCACGCTTTAATGAAAAATAATGGAGAGATACATGAGTGAAGGCACCATGCATGTAGCTGGATTTATGCTCGGTTTGGTGGGCTTAATAATGGTTATAGCTGGCGTTTTCGTTAAAGGTGACACCCGACAAACGCTTTGGGGACTCTTTGGTGGATTGCTTTTTTGGACAGGTTGGGTAGAGTTTCTTTTCCTCTATTATGCTCGTCGTTATGGTGTTCCACCCGAAATAGAAAACAATGTCGTCGTAACTAAACCCGAATACCTCATTATGCCTGCCTCATTTGGTATGTGGATGATGACAATGGTGATGTATGTGTTTAGTACAAAGAATGGATGTGACTTTCATAACGTGGATTCAAAAGGTGTGTTTTTAGAGACAAACGCAAGGTAATTGTAACACAACCCAATGACCCGCCACACAAGTATTGTGACCTTTATGGAAATCAATATGATGCTTTGGGCGTTCTATTTGCTTTTGATGTTCTGCTATGATAAGCGATTTTTTTAGGCGACCATCACCCCTGTAACTTTCCTCGTTGGACTAGCTTGTTTCATAGGTTCTGTGTTCATGTTTAAGCGTCAATTGAAACTAGCAGCATGGGGAAGTAACATTCGTATGGCTATTGCTACGGTGATAATCTTTTTGGACTCCGGTTGAAATATTAGGCAGAATAAACTTCTTTCGTGAGTTTTGGGTGGAGCCAGAGAAATATAGTTTGCAGATGATTGCCATTTTAGTGGTATTCTTAGGCTTAGGAGTTTATCTCTGGAAGAAAGGTGCTTCGAAGCGAAAGAAACCGCAAGAAGGAGAAAAATTAGTACTATTATCCGTTCTTTACCCCTTTCATAAAGGAGCGTAAAGCGATGCTTATTTGTTTATTGCACCTCGTTTTTTTCTTCTCTTTTTCATTCAAAGAAGAGGGTAAGAAGAAGCTTGTGGGCAAGAGTAGCATTGTGATTGATAAGGTAAAAAGAACTTTCTTTTTGTCCTTGCGCTTTGCCTTTTGTTTTCTCGGCATTGTAGCATTTATTTCGCAATAGCATTGACTTTACGTTGCAAAAAGGATTGATATTGCACCCTAAAAAGCATTGAGATTGGTTGACAATTTCAATGCTTTTTATTTTGATATAGCACGAGAGTGGAAAAAGAAGATAGTGTGAGAAAGGATTGTAAGTGGAATATACTTGGAGGGTTGATGCTTAAAAAATGGAAAAATCTTTCTTCTCTTTTTGTTTATCAATAGTCACTTCTTAAAAGTTCTTTATAGGGGAGAATAATGTTGATAAAAAGATGTGGGCAATTCGATTCTTATTTGTAACTTTGTCATTCCTGCATAGACTTTACTCAGGTGTTTCGATGCGCTTGCAATGCAACTCACCTGTAAGTATGGCAGAACAAGAATAGATAGAATTTCTCTATTATTACGAAAAATCAACCCAAACAATTCAAATAACTTCAATAGAAATGACCTCATTTAAAGAATTTATTGCAGACTTTTTTTGCCACTGAAAGCCCTATTCAAAGGGTTTTGTTAAGCCTGCTTTGGTGGCTTGTGCGCTATCTTTTTTTCAGTGCATCTGGCTATGCACAAGACTTTAGAACCTTGCGAGATATAAAGGTAAACGACACTGCTCTCGACCTTTCTACAACCAATTGCAAGGTCATTCCACGCAATGCTATGCACTCACGTTATCGACTTCAGTCGCTTATCTTACCGCTACAACTCGACTCAGTGGGCACTCAAGCATTCTTTGCGTGCAAAAATATCGAAGGAACATTGCGCTTTCCTGCCACAACAAGAGTTGTTAGTGCAGCTGCATTCAATGGTTGTAGCAAGCTAACCGAGCTTTCGTTCGATGGCTCAACACGCTTAGGAGCCTTTGCTTTTTGCCAATTGCCGTGGGCTACGTGTTGTGCGTTTATCGGCAACTGTTCCACCTGTTTGTGCAGATAATGCTTTCGATGGAATCGATTTAAGTCGTGTTCAGCTTATAGTTCCTGCTCAATCACGCAAGGAATATCGCAAAGCTCAGGGCTGGAGACATTTCTTTGGAAAGCAAGAAGTGGCGAATGTATGTCGTCCCGAACAAATACTTGTACCTCGACCACTCACACTTGAGGTTTATTCTACCGATAATTCTACTAAAAATTCAGATAAGAAAGCTAAGACAAACGCCCTTCTTCCACTTCAATGGGCAAAGGTTGTGGGGGTAGAAGCACCTCAAGAATTGGGAAATGAGAAGATGCAAGCAGAACGAATACTTGGAGAACGCACTGTATTTGCTAAAAGGACGTCGTGGCGTTGGACCTACGGTTCGTCTGCAACTCGACGCTTCTCTCACCAATGATGAGGCTTATATCTTAGATATTTCAAATAAAGGAGTGGTGATTAAGGGTAAAACTGCTGCAGGAGTGTTCTGCGGTTTGATGACACTCGAGCAACTTTGTATTGGTAATGGCGTTGCGGCTCGCTCGGTAACTATACCTGCTTTGCACATAAAAGACCAGCCTCGCACTGCAATTCGTGAGCTAATGGTAGACCCAGTGCGCCATTTTATTCCCTTTGAAGACCTTAAAAGCTATGTAGTTGAGATGGCTCGCTACAAGTATAACGCCCTTCATTTGCACTTAGTAGACGACCAAGCATGGCGAATTGAAATCAAAAAATATCCCGAACTCATCGAAAAGGCTTCCGATCGCATTGGAATGGACGACATGCCAGCACGCATTAGCGGTTATTATACGCAAGAACAGATGCGTGAATTGGTGCAATTTGCTGCTAAATACCATGTAATGGTAATCCCAGAGGTTGAACTTCCAGGCCATGAAGTGGCTGCAATACATTGTTTTCCACAGCTTTCGTGTGCTAAAAAGCCTGTTCCTATTCGCCTAACTTGCGGAGTTAGCAACGATTTGCTTTGTCCTGCAGAGCCATTTGTGTACGAATTCTTTAATAATGTGTTGAAAGAACTTGCCGAAATCTTCCCTGCTCCCTATGTACATCTAGGTGGTGACGAGGCAGGTCAGCCCCCATTGGGTGCTTGGAGCAATTGTTCTGCATGCACAGAGTTGAAGAAAAAGGAGGGATTTAAAGAGAATTGGGAGCTACAACAATATCTTTTCGACCGCATTATTCATCAACTTAAGTTGTTAGGAAAGAAGCCAATGTATTGGTATGAGCAAGAATTTAAGACCATTCAGCCTGGTTGTGTGGTGTATGCGTGGCGACATGGATTGACAAAAACAGCCATAGATGCTGCTGTTCGCAACAATGTTCAGATCATGCTTTGCCCTGGTGAGCACTGTTATCTTGACTATCCTGAGCAAAAAGGCGACATGCCCGAAGTGAATTGGGGTATGCCTGTGACCTCATTGGAACAGACTTACAAGCTAGATCCAGCGTGGGGACAAGACGATAACTTTGTTCGTAATACCTTATTGGGCGTTAGTGGAACGCTATGGAGTGAGAGTATTAACTCTACTGAGCGTCTTTTCTATCAAACATTCCCACGTGCTGCGGCTCTTGCAGAAGCTGGTTGGAGTATGCCCGAGCGTCGAAATTACACCGATTTCCTTCGCCGTATGAAGCCATTAACCGACGATATGTTGCGTAGAGGCATTGCAGTAAATGCTAAATAAATGAGCGATAAGGGCAGAGGTGCTTATCACAAAGTTTCCAATAGCTTCTGTAAATGGGCGAAATAAGGGTGAGTTGAGAAGATAAAAATATCGTTCGAGGTACCAATCACATTATTCAAAATGTGCAATAGGGCTCTCGTCTCAAGTCTTCTTCATCGCCTTTCTATTTCAACTTAAAAGCATCTGTAATGTGATAATTATATTATGATGAAATAAAAAGGATTGAATTTGCATTGCATTTTCAATCCTTTTTGCGTTGTAATTACATTGCTTTTTACACCCTCAATCTCACTGCTTTTTAGAATGAAGTTGCTACACTGTCGATGAATAAAGGGATTGAGAGGGGAGGAGAAGGGGAGAATAACTTTGTTATATAGGAGTGAAAAAAATAGCTCTTAATTCGTTATTTTTAACTCCCTTATTTCATCTTTTAAAAAATCATCTTATGATTCTCCTTTTTCATTAAATAAATGTTCGCTTTTGCCACTTGATGGTGAAGTGATTGTATTCTAAAGGCGAATACTTTTAGTTTTATGATAGCAATTTATATGAAAAACATTTGTGTATCTTGTTTTTTTACGAATATTGCAAAAAGCATATTATAAGACTATCGAAAGTCGGATTAACTAAAAAAACAAATCTATGAAGAAAAATATTACTGAGCCTGCTTTTTTTATGGCTGTAAGTTGCATGACTTATGCACAACATTTTATTACAGATGCTAACTTTAGACAGAAAGTAGAAAAGGCTTTTCAGGCTAAAATGAATGTTATTGGCAAGAAGTTCTATAACACAAAGGGACTAAAAAGTGTCTCCTGAAGAGGAAGAAGCATTGCATTTCTTATATGCTTACATGCCAGTAGCCGACGCAACAGATTATCCTACGTCTTATCATCTTAACAATATACGAACAGCTTTGCGTACAAAGCAAACCATGCCGTGGGGAAAAACAGTGCCAGAGTTGCTCTTTAGGCACTTTGTTCTGCCCATGCGTGTGAACAATGAGCCTCTTGATAGTTCTCGTGTAATATTCTATCGTGAGCTAAGCGAAAGGGTAAAAGGTCTTTCTATGAAAGATGCTATACTCGAAGTGAACCACTGGTGTCACGAAAGAGTTACCTATGAGCCATCGGATGCACGCACCTCTTCGCCCCTACAATCAATAAAAACAGGACGTGGACGCTGTGGAGAAGAAAGCACATTTACCGTTGCTGCGCTTCGTTCTATTGGCATTCCAGCTCGTCAAGTCTACACACCTCGATGGGCACATACCGACGATAACCATGCATGGGTTGAGGCTTGGGCAGACGGAAAGTGGTATTTTTTTAGGCGCATGTGAGCCCGAACCAGTTCTCAATCTCGCTTGGTTTAATGAGCCAGCGTCACGTGCAATGTTGATGCATACACGTGCTTTTGGAGATTATGAGGGGCCTGAAGAAGTGATGTTGCGAACCAATAACTTCACAGAAATCAATCTAATTGATAATTATGGCAGTACATCACGAATCGATTTCAAGGTTATTGACAAGGCAGGAAAGCCCGTTGATTATGCCAGAGTGGATTTTTAAAAATTTATAATTATGCCGAGTTCTTTACTGCAGTATCAAAGTATACCGAACCCGATGGCTCTACTTTCCTTTCTGCAGGAAAGGGAGATTTGATTGTATGGGCATCGAAAGACAATCAGTTTGGTTATGCTAAAAGCATCTTTTTGGAAAGGATAAATTCATTACAATAAAACTTGATTATAACGAAAAATAACGTACCTAAAGAGGCTAATCTTGACATCGTTCCACCTCGTCAAAGTGCCTCTTTACCTGCCGTAACAAAGGCTCAAAGGGAGGAAAAATAATCGTCGTTTTGCATACGAAGACTCTATTCGTCACGCCTATATTGCAACCTTTCCAACTGAAGAGTCGATGAAAAAAATTATCGATATAGTGCTGCAATACCTTATATAATAAAGGCAAGAGGCAATTGGAAAGTAATTCAAGCGTTTGTTGAAAAATATGCCGATAAGCAAGAAAGAGCAATTAATTTACTCCAAACATTGAGCGATAAAGACCTCCGTGACATGCCTATGGAGATCTTAGAAGACCACATGAATGCAAAAGAGCAATCAGCTTTCACCACGTATTGAGAGTGAAATGATACTCAAACCATTTAAGACGTTCTTTGAAAAGGCATTTGCAAAAGGAGGCTGTAAGCTTTTAAAAAGAATCCTGCTTTGTTGGTAGATTGGATTAGAAAGAATATTCGAATGAATCCCGATACTCGTGCTATGCGTATTCCACAGACCCCAATAAGTGTGTGGGAAAGTAGGGTTACAGACAGCAGAAGTCGTAATATTTTCTTCGTAGATGTAGCTCGTAGCTTGGATATTGAGGCTCGAATGGATCCTGTTACAGGTAAAATTCAATATCGACAAAATGGAAATTGGGTGGATGTTGACTTTGAAACAGTGGAGCAACATACCGCAAAAAAACAGGTAAATTGGTGTTGACTTTTACTCCTGATGGATTCCTTGATGACCCCAAATATTATAGCCATTTCACTATAAGTAAGATTGTTTATGGCCAGACTTGGATGATGAATTTCGACGAAGGACAGGTTGATATGGGCGGAGGATCAACATGGTCGAATACCTTTAAAAATGGTGCTACCCTTGATGAGGGTACCTATATCCTTGTAACAGGTCAGCGTATGGCTGATGGTAGCGTTCTTGCTCATACCAAGTTCTTCAAGATTGAGCCTGGAAAAACAACCACACTTCCGCTCGAAGTACGCCAAGAAAGCGAAGGAGTGAAGGTTATTGGTAGCTTTAATAGTGAGGACTTATTCGATAAAGACGGCCAAAACTGTGTCGATATTGAGTCAAACAGGAAGAGGATATTATGTATTAGGAGTATTGGGAATAGGTCAAGAACCAACCAATCACGCTCTACATGATATTGAAAAGATGAAAGAAAAGCTCGATAAATGGGGTCGTCCTTTTGTCTTACTCTTTAAGAATGAGGCAGAAGCAAAGAAGTTTCAAGCACAAAAAGGCGAGTTCCCTAATCTCCCAAACAATACTATTTTCGGTATAGATAAGGACGGATTGATTCAACAAGAGATTGTAAGAGAAATGAAATTGCACAACACTGAGCAATTACCTATATTCATTATTGGTGACACCTTCAATCGTATTGTGTTCTTATCTCAAGGTTATACCATTGGATTGGGCGAGCAATTGGTTAAAACAAGCAGTAAACTATAAAGCATGAATCGTAGAGATTTTGAGATAGAAATATGTGCAAACAGTGTTGAAAGCTGTTTAGAAGCACAGAAAGGTGGGGCAGATCGTGTTGAACTTTGTATGGGAATACCCGAAGGTGGCACCACTCCTTCTTACGGAGAGATAAAGATGTCGAGACAAGTTTTGAACGAAACACGTCTACATGTCATCATTCGTAATCGTGGAGGCGACTTTCTTTACACCCAACAAGAGCTTCAACGTATGGCAATGGATATCGACCTTTGTCGTGAATTGGGCGTAGATGGGGTTGTATTTGGTTGTTTAACGGCTGAAGGAGACATCGATGTGGAAGCCAATCAATATCTAATGTCGCATGCAAAAGGCATGAGTACAACCTTTCATCGTGCCTTTGATCGTTGTAAAGAGCCTGAGAAAGCATTGGAACAGCTTATCTCTCTAGGCTTTGATAGAGTTCTTACATCTGGTCAACAGCCCACTGCTGAGCTCGGAATACCCTTACTTCGTCGTCTAGAAGAATTGTCAAAAGGGTGCATAAAGATTATGGCTGGCTGTGGAGTGAATGAAAAGAACATCGCACATATTCATCAAGAAGCGTCTGTTCGTGCCTTCCATTTCTCTGCTCGTGAGCCCTATTCAAGTCTAATGACATATTCCAACCCCTCCGTTTACATGGGAGCTGAGGGTGCAGACGAAGACACAATCATGCTAACAACAGAGCGCAGAGTGAGCAACACGATAGCGGCTTTGATGGAGAAGGAGTGATTGAATGATAGATATCTTTATAGAATAAACTCTATAAGAATAAAAAGATACAAATTATTAGCAAAGAAAACTTATTTCTTTACGCTTGCATTTGTAGTTGAAAAGGCTCCTAATAGTTGAGTTTTTACTTGCAAATGAATAAAAAAGACCTGTTATTTAGAACAAGAAAAGGGTGTCTAAATAACAGGCCCTTATTTTTATTCTTCCACTATTTATGATGCAATATAATCTCATTCATCACAATGTTAAATAAAAAGAAACGTGTT